>ENA-ORCO01000009-ORCO01000009.1-marine-metagenome-genome-assembly--contig:-NODE-9-length-472132-cov-36.053398_pt1 | contig 472132 bp, 480 predicted proteins | sample MGYA00248633_ERZ508508 | MGnify/ENA primary metagenome ERZ508508 (study PRJEB26179, sample SAMN06268845) | marine metagenome | isolation source: A23 P1 aerobic enrichment on pine of planktonic cells...
CGGGAGAAGAGGGATGAGTGGGATGACGACGAGGATGAGGATGAACGGGAGAAGAGGGATGAGTGGGATGACGACGAAGAGGACGATGCCGATGAGGACGACGACTGAGTGAGCAGGCGTCCACCCGCCAGCCGTTCGAGTCCCGGCCGAGGCACTCCCAGACGGCGGTGCGTCCGCTGCGCTATTGGGTCGGAATCAGAGGAGTGCGGCCCCCCCGTTATTGAACTTTGGCCAGAAGTGCTCGCTTCGCTGCGCGCTCCTGGCCGAGTTCAACTCGCGGTCGGGAGCATTTTCACTGCTCACAGTTCGGTCGCTGCGCTCCCGCACGGTGTTCGCAGGAAAATGCCGCCTCCCGGATTTGAACCGGGGACAGCTCGATCTTCAGTCGAGTGCTCTCCCAGTCTGAGCTAAGGCGGCGCATTCGGAGGGAGGGAGAGCGGGGGAAAAAGGGTTTCGAATCCGGGGTTGGCAGCGAGGTCGCTGTTCAGCCCAGAACTCGCGTCAGCGTTCGATTTCCACGTAGAGCGAGCTCTCGATCCACTCAGTTCGGCGGCTCGGGTGCTCGATGATGGCGACCTCCTGGTCGTTCCCGAGGGAGACCGTCTTGAACCGAAGGACCTCCTGTCCCTTCTCGGAGGACGTCTGCCGGGGTTCCCGGCTGGGTTTCCGGCTCACGATTCCACGTCCGTGGTCGGCTGTGCGTCGCTCGGGCTGGTGTGGTCGCTGGCGGTTGGCTGTTCGGTCGGCGTCGTGACCTCGATGGTGACCTCGCTCGCGTCGTGCATCCGGAGGGTGACGTGGTAGCCGTCGATCGTCACCGTCACCGAGACGCCGTGCGGGGGAATCCGGGCGTCGGTCGTGAAGAGCTGGGTGAGGGCGTCGGGGTCGAGGACGTCCGCGAGCACGGTGTCGAGTGCCGTGTGGTCGACGTCCTTCGCCGCCGCCATCGCCCGAATCGTCTCGACGACGATCTCGTCGCCGTCGCCTGCCGCAATCGTCCGCGTTTCCGCAACTGTCATCGTATCTACTCCAACGAACCCTCGCTCCATGGGGGTTCGGCGTTGGATAGTAACACCAGCTGGAGCCACCGATTTACTATGCTAAACGTGCGGGAGACTACCACGCACCCGGTGTCGGGCGGGGTGACTGCGGTCTTCCACGTGCTCGACGACCAGCGAATCCGCTGGTTCGGTCAGTCGTCCGACCCTCCCGCGTCGGCCGATCTGTCGTCCGTGTCGCCGTAGAGCTGGCCGAAGAGCGTGCGTTCGCCGGTGCGGATGTGGCGGTTCACGGTCGGCTGGGTGACGTCGAGGATGTCAGCGACCTCGCCGCCGGTCGACTCCCGTGGCCACTCGAAGTACCCGCTGTAGAACGCGGTCTTGATGACCTCCTCCTGGCGGGCCGTCAGGGCGTTCCGGACGTCCTCCTCGAACTCGCGCGCGGTCATCACGGACTCGTCGACCTCTCGCTTCGCGAGGAGCTCGACGGCGCCGTACGCGTCCTCGAAGATGTCGACGTAGTCCCTGACCTCGGCGCGCTGGGGGATGCGGAGCGTGACGTCGAGCGACCCGCCAGCGACCTCGAACGCCTCGAAGCGCGCCCCACGCTCGAGAATCATGGACACGACGGAGTTCCCGCGGACAGTGCACTCGTAGAGCGGGTCGTCGCCATCGTCCGTGATCCGGGTGAACGTCTCCACGGCGTTCGCGTCGAACGCGCGGTCCCGGAGCCGGTCGACGTCCACGCCGGACGGCCGGAAGAAGAGGTGGAGGCCGCCGTTCATCTGGAGGACCATGTTCTCGACGGTGACCGAGCCTGCGTCCGCGTCGAGGAACCCGAGTACGTCGTCCTCGACGGCCGGCACCCGGAGTTCGAGTTCGACGGAGCGCTCGCTCACGAACGCGTGCTTGCGCTCGAGCGACCGCATCGCGAACCCGATGGTCTGACTCATCTCCTCCAATACGGCCTGCTCCAGATGTTCGAACTGTCCGGGCTGGCCCGCGTAGAGGTTCAGGGTGCCGTAGTGGGTGCCCCGGAACTCGACGGGGATGGTCGCGATGGACTGGAAGCCACGCTCCAGGGCGGCCTCGCGCCAGGCGTCCCCGCTCGACTCGTCAAGGATGCTGTTCCGCACGGTCACTTCACCCGTCTGGACCGCTGTCCCGATGGGTCCCGTCACGCCGCCGGGCCCGTTGTGGGAGGCGCCGATTCGCTCGAGGTACTCCTGGTCGCGGCCCGCGACAGCCGTCGGCTCCACGGCCTCGGTCTCGGTGTCGACGTGCCCGAACCACACCAGTGCGTAGGGCTCGACGTCCGCGAGCTCCTCGCAGACGAGCTGCTCGATCTCCGCCTGGGACTCGGCCTGCAGCAGGACCTGGGTGATGCGGCGGATCGCGTGGTTCACCTGCTCGACGCGCTCCAGCCGCCCGGTCTTCTCCTGGAGGAGGTCACGCTGCTCGCGGATGTCGGCCTCCCGGTCGACGCGGTTGAACGCCGACCGCGCCACGGCCGCGATGATCTCGACGTAGTCCCGAACGTCGCCGATCGATTCGACGTCGACTGCCGGCCGTACCAGGAGGACGCCGTGCTGTCCCATCGACGCCGCCACCGCCTGTGTCTCGCCGGTCTCCGCCCGCGAGTCCTCGTGGGCGTCGCGACTCGCCGCCGGCCAGTCGACCAGCCGGGTCTCGTTCCTGATGAAGCCCTCCCAGACGTCGCTCCCGGACTGGAACGAGCGTGCCGGGTCGCTCCCGACCGCACTCGGCGCGGTCCCGTCCTCGCCAGTGGGGCGCCCCTCGGCACCACGCTTCGGTGACGTCGCTCGGTCGGCAGGTCGGTTCGTTTCGTTCGCGCGGTATCCCGCGGTCGTTCTGAGCACGCCGGCTTCGGGCTCGTAGAGTGCGGCGGCGACGGCATCGACGTCGATGGTCTCGCGGACCGCGTGCACGACGGCATCCGAGAGGCCGTCCTTCGTCTCGTGCTCGGGGAGGTCCCGGAGGCGGTCGGTCAGGCGCCGCAGCCGTTCCGCCCGCGTCCGTGCGTTCGTCACGTCCTCGAGGGTGAAGATGCCCCGAACGACGTCGTCGCCGTCCGCGTCCTCGAGGCGCGCGCCGTTCACTGAGAGCCAGCGGTGCTCGCCGTCGGGGCGCTCCAGCTTCACGACGTGGTCGTAGACCGGTTCGCCGTCCTCGAGGACGTCCGAGAACACGAGGTCGTCGGGTGGGATGCGGTCGTCGTCCTCGTCGTAGAACTCGAAGAGGTCCTCGCTCGTCCGGATGGTTTCCCGGGACGCCCCGACGATCTCCTCGGCGCGGCCGTTCATCCGCTGGACGTCACCGCTGTCGGTCAGGATCACGAGGCCCGCGGGCATCGTCTCCACGACCTGCTCGAGGACCCGCTGCTCGTGCTGGCGGCGCTCCTCGAGGTCCCCCCGGTCACTGATGTCGCGCAGGATGCCCGTGAAGAACCGTTCGCCGTTCTGCTCGAACTCGCAGAACGAGATGCCGAGCGGGACAGTGTAGCCGTCGGCGTGCTGGCCCGTGAGCTCGAGGTACTCCCAGTCGAGCCGCCGATCCCCGGTCTCGACGTACCGCTGGAACCCCTCACGGTGCTCGCGGGCCAACGATTGCGGCATCAGCACCGTCAACGGCCCCCCGACGAGTTCGGACGGGTCGTATCCCAGTTGGTCGGTGATCGCCTCGCTCACGAACCGGATGGTGCTGGACTCGTCGATGGTCACGACGGCGTCGGACGCGACCGCCGCAACCGCCTGGAAGTGGTCTCCATCGACCGGCGCCACCGACCCGTGGTGCGCCGCACCGACGCGGACGACTTCGGCGGCCAGCACCGCTCCGCTTTCCGCGCCGCCACGCTGCACGAACCCCGCCACGTCCAGTGATTCGGTGTTCGACAGAGCCTCCGGATGCACCACACCGGAATCCGCGTACAACACGACCGGCGGGAACGCCCGCGATTCGAGCATGGCCCTCGCCTGCTCCCAGTCCGCCGCCGTCTCGACGCCAACGACCACGACCGCGGGCTCGCCGTCGGCCTCGTCCCCGCACTCCACGCGGGAACTGTCCGCGTGACGATCCGTGTCTAGTGGCTCGACGACTGGCCAGTCCTCGAACGCCCCGACCCGTACCACCACGTCCTGCGGTACGTCCTCGAACGCCGCACGGACGGCTTCTGGTGGGTTGCTCCCTGCACGAGATGGCGCCACGAGATAGTGGACGCCGCGCTGTTCCGACATGACAGAGGTACCTCGTGTGAGGCATGCTCTCACCCCTGAAAAAACACCGCGACTGTTTCACGCGTTATTCCCCGTCAACCGACCGACGCAGCGACCGCCCGCCCGCACGACCCCCGGCGATCACGCCGGGCTTGGCGCCTTCTCCTGGCTCAAGTACCCGGTCAGGTCCGTCGTCGTGATGATCCCGATGACCTCCTCCTCGTCCGTCAACACCGGCATGTGGTGGAACCCGTACTTGATCATCGCGTCCGCCACGTCCTGGATCGAATCCTGCGGCCCCGCCGTCACGATGTCCGTCGACATGTACTCCGAGACAGGCGTCTGGTCCTTCGGCTTTCGCTCCGCCACGATCTGCACGAAGTCCGTCGTCGTCAAGATCCCCTCCAACCGGTCGTCCGAATCCACGACCACGACCGACCCGATTCCGTACTCCAGCATCTCCTGCGCCGCATCCTCCACGAGCGTCTCAGGGGAGACCGTCTTCACATCCGCCGACATCACTCTGGCAACGAAAATATCGTCCATGAGTGATAGTGACTGCCAGCCCGTATAAAGGCTAGCCAATGCGCGGCAACTTTTCGTATGGAACTGGACGAACGTTGCAGGGGTTGTAGTCCCGGGTATCGTGGTATGCGTGTGTTGAAAACCAGGCTCGCGCGAAGGTTGAGCTATCGTTCTACAAATCGCTTCGGTTGTATTACGATGAGGTCGATCTGCACGTATTCCCGAAATTACTTTCTAAGTATAGCTCAGTGTGGATTCATCGCACAGACGAGTCTCCTATTAGAGGACGAAGTGGATGGAATCAGGGTAGCAACGTAATCCAGATCACGAGACAAATATAGTTCAGTAGCACACCGTATTCCCTCGCTGCCTGATTCCGTCCATGTAACGAATCGTTCCTGAAGCCATTCAGCATCCCTAATACCAACTCAGGAGGTGCCTCGTCGTACATATCGGCAACTTGTTTCCGCATCTCCCTGAGATGTGTGGCATTTTGTGGATTCGCGACCTCCTTCTCTAAATGCCAGAGGAGACCACCAAAATTCGAGTATATTCCGTCCCCATTCTCGTCGGCGTAATCCATGAATGTCCGGTTTGGACCTAGTTTTCTTATCCGCCGACCATCTTTAATCTCTCCACCCATGCCGATGTCTCTCCTGCATGCGTTTTTCACGACCCCCTCTAAAGTTGGATAGGCGAGATATGTGGCCAGCGTCTTCGCCTCCCAGAGAATCTCATTTGCGGATTTTTTCTCCGGAGAAAAACCAAATAGGGGTTGGCTCAAGACGAGTCTAATTATTAACTCGAGGTTCTCGATCAGGCCTCTCGAGAAGATCTCGGACTCTTCGCTCACTGCCCGGGCGAAATCATGAGTAAACCACCAATAAGCCTCGTGGTCGGCACAAACGTTTGCTTGAAGAACCTCAGTCAATTCGACAGCAATCCATGGATATAATTCGGGTGAGAGATATCGAATCCCAGCTCTCCTCTCGTCATAGCTTAGCAAGATATCGCGGGAACCATTGATTGATGCGTCTCTTATATCGATTCCAAATTCCTCGTCTGTAAGGGATTTCTTTGTTGGCCTATCCACGTCCTCCTCTCCGTATTTTATCAGCTTGGCGTCGGAAAATGATTTCAGATAACGGTCGTATCGGACCGATATTTCGGTCTTAGATACCATTACTGTCAGTAAAATCCAAAGAATAGTGAATCTTTCCCAGCAAATTATACGGCGTCGAAATGGTCACTGTTCAGCTCCGCCGTGAGAACTGAGGCGTTCAAAGCCGACACCGGACGTTGAAGGCTGTATTGATCTCCTCAGATGCCAAAAACAGGTTAAAAATTGATAACCACTGTTACTTTTTCGTATCATTTCTTCTCACGCGACATTTCCATTCGAGATGGGCTGGGAATGGTCGTAGTTGGTGGCCCTTGGGTCGGGTCGGATGGGCTCGGGCGGATTTGAACTTTGGTTGCTCCCTCCGGTCGCAACCGAGTTCAAATCGCCCTCACGCACCGATTCAGCCGACGCTGGCGGGGCAGCGTCGGCAGAAGTCGATGGGCTCGGGCGGATTTGAACCACCGATCTCTTCCTTGTAAGGGAAGCGTCATAACCCCTAGACCACGAGCCCGTACCCGGGAAGAGCCGATGGCCGGGCAAAACGGTTTCCTTTCGGCGGAACGCCTACAGGAGGGGGCTGCATACACCTGCTAATGCCGTCCAGAGCACCAATCCTGGTCGTGGTTGTGGTGGCCGTCGTGCTTGCGATCGGGCTCGGTGGTCCGGGCGCCCAGGTGGGCGACGAGCCGGGGGGCTCGACGGCCACGTATCCGGCGACGGTGACGTTTCAGGACGAGGCGGATGGAACTCGTCTGGGGACGGTACAATCGAGGGTTGCAGATTCACCGGACGAGCGCTATCAGGGGCTCAGCAACACCGACCCGCTTCCGGCCGATTCGGGGATGCTGTTCGTCTATTCCGCGGAGGCGAATCGGACGTTCGTGATGCGGCAGATGAACTACCCCATCGACATGGTGTTCATCGACGCCAACGGGACCGTGACGACCATCCATCACGCGGAGACCGAGGCACAGGACGACCCTGGCGACGACCTCACGCCCTATCCCGGTCAGGGGAAGTGGGTGCTGGAGGTGCCCTACGAGTGGACTGCCGAGCACGGCGTCCAGGTGGGGGACGAGGTCACGATCTCGTATTCTGGCGGCGAGTGACGCCGGGCCGACGACGCCTCGGATGACGCCCCGCATGGACTCCCGGATCGTCCTGTAAGGCTTGTGGTGGTGTGTCAGGGTGTTTCGATACGTAGGAATCCTTTTCAAGGGCCGGCGATTCCGCTGTGATAATGGAACCCCTCGACGACGATGACCCGTTCGAGGAGCAACGGGAGCAGGCGGACAACGCGATGTACCGTCTCTTCTCCGAATACGGTGGCGACAACGTCTTCGCTGCCGTCGTCGGGATCCTCGCGAGCGTCCTCGCACGGGTCCTCGACCTGGTCCCCCCGGTCATGCTCGGCTACGCCCTGGACGCCATCATCCGGGACGAGAAGGCGTTCCTCCCGTTCCTCCCCGACGCCTGGGTCCCCACCGCGCAGGGCCCCCAGGTCCTCCTCGCCTCCGCGATAATCGCGGGCTCGTTCGTGCTCGGCGCCGGCTTCCACTGGCTCCGCAACTGGGGCTGGAACTCCTTCAGCCAGCACATCCAGCACGCGATCCGGACGGACACCTACGACAAGATGCAGCGACTCAACATGGACTTCTTCGCCGACAAACAGACCGGGGAGATGATGTCCATCCTGTCGAACGACGTCAACCGCCTCGAACGCTTTTTGAACGACGGGATGAACTCCGCGCTCCGCCTGTCGGTGATGATCCTCGCCATCGCCGCCATCCTCTTCTGGTGGAACTGGCAGCTCGCCCTCGTCGCCCTCCTCGCCGTCCCCCTCATCGGCTACTTCACGTACCGGTTCGTGAAGGCCATCCAGCCCAAGTACGCGGACGTCCGCTCCAGCGTCGGCCAGATGAACTCCCGCCTCGAGAACAACCTCGGGGGTATCCAGGTCATCAAGACCGCGAACACCGAGGACTACGAGGACGACCGCGTCGAGGACGTCAGCCAGGGCTACTTCGACGCGAACTGGGGCGCCATCGAGACCCGGATCAAGTTCTTCCCCGGGCTCCGCATCATCGCCGGCATCGGGTTCGTGCTCACGTTCCTCGTCGGCGGCCTCTGGGTCGTCGACGGCCCTCCATTCGTCTTCAGCGGCACCCTCACCCAGGGCGAGTTCATCACGTTCATCCTGCTCAGCCAGCAGTTCATCTGGCCGATGGCGCAGTTCGGCCAGATCATCAACATGTACCAGCGCGCCCGCGCCAGCGCCGAACGCATCTTCGGCCTCATGGACGAACCCTCCCGCATCGTCCAGGACCCCGACGCCGACCCCATCGAGGTCACCGACGGCGCCGTCGAGTACGACCACGTCACCTTCGGGTACGACGACGACCCGATCGTCGAAGACATCACCTTCGACATCTCGGGTGGCGACACGCTCGCCCTCGTCGGCCCCACCGGCGCCGGCAAGTCCACCGTCCTCAAACTCCTCATGCGGATGTACGATGTCGACGATGGCGCCGTTCGCATCGACGGGCAGGACGTGACCGACGTCACACTCCGGAGCCTCCGAGCGCACATCGGGTACGTCAGCCAGGACACCTTCCTCTTCTACGGCACCGTCGAGGAGAACATCCAGTACGGCACGTTCGACGCGACCCGCGAGGAGATCGAGGCCGCCGCCAGGGCCGCACAGGCCCACGAGTTCATCATGAACCTCCCCGACGGCTACGACACGAAGGTCGGGGAGCGCGGCGTCAAACTCTCCGGCGGGCAGCGCCAGCGCATCGACATCGCGCGAGCCATCCTCAAGGACCCCGAGATCCTCGTGCTCGACGAAGCGACCTCCGACGTCGACACCGAGACGGAGATGCTCATCCAGCGCAGCCTCGACGCCCTCACCGAGGACCGCACCACGTTCGCCATCGCGCACCGCCTCTCCACCATCAAGGACGCCGACAAGATCGTCGTCCTCGAGGACGGCCAGATCGTCGAACGCGGCACCCACGAGGCCCTACTCGCCGAGGACGGCCTCTACGCCAACCTCTGGGGCGTCCAGGCCGGCGAGATCGACGAGCTCCCCGACGAGTTCGTCGAACGCGCCACCGAACGCCAGAACGAGATCGTCGACGCCGACCAGGACGACGACTGACCGCCACGGCCCGCAGCACAGCCCCTCGAATCACCGGAGCCGGCCACCAGTGCTTTTCTTGCCCCGGCCGACCACTGCGTCATGGACGTCGGGTTCTTCGCCGCCCACGAACAGCACCCGCCCTCGCGGCTCCTCGACCACGCCGACCTCGCCGCCAACGCGGGCTTCGACTCGGTCTGGACGAGCGACCACTTCCACCCCTGGTGGCACACCGACGCTCACTGCGGGGCCGCCTGGCCCTGGCTCGGCGCCGCGCTCGAGCGCACCGACGACGTCCGCTTCGGCACCGGCGTCACCCCGCCCGTCGGCCGCTACCATCCCGGCCTCCTCGCCCAGTTCACCGCCACGCTCGGCGCGATGTACCCCGGCCGAATCCACCTCACACTCGCGACCGGCGAAGCGATGAACGAACGCCCGCTCGGCTACGAGTGGCCGGACTACCCGGACCGTCGCGCCCGCCTCGTCGACGCCTGCCGCATCGTCCGCCGCCTCTGGTCGGGCGAACGAGTCAGTTACGACGGCCACCACTGGACGCTCGACGGCGCGAAACTCTACACCACCCCGCCTGACGACAACCCCATCCCGCTCTACGTCGCCGGGAACGGCGTCCACACGGCCGAAGTTGCGGGGCGCTTCGCGGACGGCTTCCTCACCCTCGAGGACCCAACCACCTTCGGGAACGAACTCGAACCCGCCCTCGAAGCCGGCGCCCGGCGCGCCGGCCGCGACCCGGACGAGGTTCGGCGAATCCGCCAGCAGGGCGTCTCCTGGGCGCCCGATTTCGAGTCCGCCGTCGACGCCGTCGAGTTCTGGACGGGGTCGATGGCAGTCGGGTTCGACGAGGACGTCTACGACCCCCGCGAGGTCGAGGCGCGGGGCCGAGACGAGATTCCGCGCGACGCCTGGCCCGACTGGGGCGTCGTCACGGACGATATCGAGGACGTCGAAGCCGAGGTCGAGCGCCACCGGGAGGCCGCGTTCGACGAGATCGAGTTCCTGTCGTCGAGCCCCGACCAGGCGGCGTTCATCGACGCGATGGCGTCGGTGCTGGATGGACTGGACTGACGGCGAGATACACCCGTCGCCGCTCAGAAGGACCAGCGAGCGTTCAGGCCGGCGAGGCCGCCGCGGTCAGAGTAGTGTGGTCGCCCGACGCCGTCGACACCGATGGTACAGAAGACCTCCTCCAGTACGTCGTTCGGGTTCTCGTACTCTGTGCTAGAGGCGCCCCGTTCGAGGACGACGCCCACCGTCTCCTCACCGCCGGCGAGGTCGAGGACGTAGTCGCCATACATGGCTCGGAGCATGTCCCCGTCGATCGGGTACTCCTCCGCCCGGATCACAGACTCGAACTCGGCGAGCGTCACCCGTTCTCCCATACCGTGACCTCAACCGGCCGACTAAAACCCCTTTTGGCAGTACAGTCCAACATTCCACCGCGTCCACCCGACGCTGCACAACATCCGCCCATTCGTACACCGACCCGGGTGGCAGGTATAAGACGCCGGCCGCCCACCACCGAGTATGCGACTCGCAGACGCGACGTGGACGGATGCCGACGCCAGCGACGCCGACGTCGCCCTCCTCCCCGTCGGCAGCACCGAGCAGCACGGCCCGCACGCCCCGCTCGCGACGGATACGCTCAACGCCGAAGCCGTCGCCGAGGCCGGTGCTGAAGCACACTCAGACGACGTCGTCGTCGCCCCCGCCATCCCGGTCGGCGTGAGCGAGGAACACCGTCAGTTCACCGGCACCCTCTGGGTGTCCCCCGACACGTTCCGCGACTACGTTCGGGACGTCGTCGCCAGCCTCGCCAGCCACGGCTGGGACCGCGTCATCGTCGTCAACGGCCACGGCGGCAACGTCCCCGCGCTCGGCGAGGTGACCGCCACAATCAGCCGCCACGACGACGCCTACGCCGTCCCCTTCACGTGGTTCGACGCCATCGCCGCAGACGGCATGGGCCACGCCGGCCCCGTCGAGACCGCGTTCCTCCGGCACACGAACCCCGACCTCGTCCGCGAGGACCGAATCGACGACGCCCGCGACGGCGCCGCCGACGGCTGGGGCGACTGGACGTCCCGCGTCAACCTCGCCCACGACAGCGCCGAGTTCACTGAGAACGGCGTCGTCGGCGACCCCGGCACCCCAGAATCCGATGCCGGGTCCGCCGACCGAGGCGTGGAACTCCTCGACGAGGCGGCCGATGCCCTGACGCGACTCGTCGACGCCGTTCGCGACCGCGACGTCGACCGGCCGCCGCACCGGTGACGACTGATTCCAATCCTGACGGCCTCATCCGATTGCCAGGTCTCGGTTCGCTACTCTTCGGCGTGCGCGTCCTCAAGTGCGCCCTTCAGTTTCGGGAGCGTGGACGCCAGTTCGCCCGCCTGCTCGCGCACCGTCTCGAAGTCACCGAGGACGTCCTCGATCGCCTCGATCTCGGCTTCGAGGTCGTCGGCATCCTCGAACGCGTCCGCGCGCTCCCCCATCGAGTACCACTTCTTCGCGTCCCGCAGATGGGTTTCGACGTCCTCCACGTCCACCGCCGACCGCAGGCCGTTCAGGACGCCGAGCGTGTTGTCGGCCTCCGTCTCCCAGATGCTCGCGACCTCGGGGAGCGCGTCGCGCGCCTTCGCGAGCGACTCCTCGACGTCGGCCCTGATCTCCTCGGCCGCCTCCCCGAAGAGCTCGTCGTCGTCGAACGTGGACTGACTCATACCTCTCGCTTCGTCGTACTACGGTTTAAAAATACACCTCGGAGTGGATGTGGAATCCCCGATTTGGGGCCGTGAAGCTGCCGACCGCGGCAGTCACTCGACGACCGACTCAAGCCGCATCAACGGATACCCGTCCTCCATCTCCATCCGCGCCACGACCTCGGTTCCCTCGTAGTCCACGACGATCTCGACTTCCATGTACTCGCCCGTCAGCTCGGTATAGCCGTGCGGCGTCTCCAGCTTCTCGGTCAGGATGTCCACCGTCACGGACTCGCAGTACGGCTGGTTCTCGATGCTCTCCTCGATCGCCGTCTCGAGACTCCCCGCACTCTCCGGACTCACGGGTGTCCCGGCGAACTGGTGGTAGAGCGCGCCGAACTTGATCCCCACCTCGAAACACGCCTCCTCCGCATCGCTTGGCATGTGCGGACGATTGGGGGAGTACGGGAAAGGTGTGTCGAGAATCCTCGGATGGCTCACCCGACCATCGAACCGCACGATTCATTTCCGTGGTCACCTTCGTTCCAGTCGAATGGACGAATCCGTCCTCCTCACGGGCGCCTTCGGGCGCGTCGGACAGGCCATCCTCGGGGGCGTCGGCGACGAGTTCGAGTGGCGACTCCTCGACCGGGAGCCGCCGACGGCGGACGTCGAGCACGAGGTCGTCGTCGCGGACATCACGGACGATGAGGCCGTGCGGGAGGCGATGCAGGGCGTCGGCGCGGTCATCCACCTCGCCGGCGACCCCCGGCCGGAGGCGCCGTGGGAGAGCGTGCTGCGGAACAACATCGACGGCGCACAGACGGTGTACGAGGCAGCGGTCGACGCCGGTGTGGAGAAGGTCGCGTTCGCGTCCTCGAACCACGCTGTCGGCCACTACGAGACCGAACGGAAACCCGACATCTACCGACCGAAGGACGATTTCAAGCTGGACGGCAGCGAGCTCCCTCGGCCATCCAATCTCTACGGCGTCAGCAAGGCCGCTGGCGAGACCCTCGGGCGATACTATCACGACGAGCACGACCTCAGCGTCGTCGCCGTCCGCATCGGGAACCTCACGAAGGACCACCCGCCAGTCGACTACGAGCGCGGCCAGGCGATGTGGCTCTCCTACCGCGACTGCGCCCACCTCTTCGAGCGCTGTATCCGCGCCGACTACGACTACGAGATCGTGTACGGCATCTCGGACAACGACCGGAAGTACTACTCACTGGAGCCCGCGAAGGAGGTCCTCGGGTACGAACCCCAGGACAACTCCGCAGAGCACGAATAACTGGTACAGGGCCGGCCCCGTACCTCGGGTACGTCCAAGCATGGGCTTTTTAGGGTCGAGCCAGTACCATCCCCTATGAGACATCCAGGTCTGACAGTCCGGATGGCGGTCGTCGGCGCCATCCTCGCGGGATTCTACCTCGTCGTCGCCGCGTTCGCCATGATGGTGTGGGGCGAAAGCGTCCTGCCGCTCGTCCTCGTCGGCAGCGTCCTGCTCGTCGGCATCCAGTACAAGGTCGGAAAGTGGGCTGCGCTCCGCAGCGTCGGCGCGGAGGACATGCCCGAGGACGAGTTCCAGGACATCCACCGGATGGTGGAGTCCCTCAGCCGCGACATGAAGATCAAGAAGCCGCGCCTGATGTACGCCCGGATGGGCGTCCCCAACGCCTTCGCCGTGGGTCGGAAAGGCGCCGGGACGGTCGTCGTCTCCACCGAGCTCATGAACACGCTCGAACGCGACGAACTCGAGGGCGTCATCGCGCACGAGCTCGCGCACATCAAGAACCGCGACGTCGTCACGATGGTCATCGGACAGGGCATCGCGAGCATCGTCGCCATCGTCGCGCAGTGGGCCGTCCTCCTCACCGGGGACAACGACATCGCGGACTTCTTCCTCGCCATCATCGTCGGGAACATCGTCCAGATGTTCGTCATGCTGTTCGTCCTCGCGATCAGTCGGTACCGGGAGTACGTCGCCGACGCCGACGCGAAGGAGTACATCGGGAGCGGCGACCCGCTCGCCCGCGCCCTCGAGAAGATCTCCGCAGGCACGCAGTCCGGCCGTCAGACGAACATCGACGAGAACGTCAACGCGCTCTGCATCGCGGGCGTCGATCACAGCACGCTCACGAAGATCCTCTCCACGCACCCGCCGATGGAGAAGCGCATCGAGCGCCTCCGCGGATAGATGGCTGGCATCCGAGAGCTGCTCGCGATCGCGCTCGGTGTCGCCCTCGGACTCGCCGCCATCGCGTACCCGGGCGTCATCCTCCGCCTCCAGACCGCCGGTACCCGGCCCGACCGCCGGAACGAGTACGGCCAGGGCAGCGGCACCACCTCCAATCGCGCCCGGCGCTTCGTCCAACTCCTCGGCGTGCTCGCCTTGATCATCGCCGCCGTGATCGCCATCCAGGCGTTCCAGCTCGTCTAAGCTGTCCGCCGAACCGCAGCAGGATCAGTCGAAGAGTCCTTCCACGTCTGCTTCTCGTCGTTGTCGTCGCTGCACGTGCTGGGAGAGCCGCTGCACGACCAGCGGCCGGTGGTGTTCCTCGCGAGCGACGTCCGCAGCGAGCGTGACGAACCGACTCGTCCCCTCGCCCGAGGCGATGTCCTGCCAGGCATACTGGACGCCCGCCTGGACGGCCTCCTGGTCGAGTGCCGTCTCGCTGGCGACGATCGGCGCGGCGACGAGCGCGGCGTCGACGTCGAGCCCAGGGAGCGAAAGGACCGCGCCGTCGTAGCGGAGCGGTGGGAAGCCACGTCGTTCGACGAGCTCCGGGTCAGCCGCAATCTCGGCGAGTGCGTTCCGTACCCCCACGACGTCCACCTGTCGGTACTCGTCCGGGAGGCCCTGGAGGTAGTTCTGGGCACTGGCGGCGAGCCCCTGGAGCCCTGCCCAGTTCCGGCGTTCGGCGTGGACTGCGACTGCCGTGAACTGGATGAGGCCGTGCAGGAATCGCTCGTCGTCGGTGCCGTCGTCGAGGCCGAGCCAGACGGCCTCCCAGGCGTCGTGCGCGGGGTGCCGGAACCCCGAGTTGTAGAGCGCGACACCCGCCCGGACGCGCGCGTCGAACGACGGCTCCACGGGTGCCTCGGATTCGGTCACGCTCCCACTTCGACCCCCGCGGCAAAAAGGCCGGCTGTCAGCGACCTGCGTCGCTGAACACGAGTTTGTCGCACCCGAGACACTGGTACGCCTCGCGCACCACCCCGTCTCCGGTGACTCTACTCCCACGGTGTTTCATGCGCCGGTCGCAGTACCCACAGATGGGTGCCCGGCGCATCGATCTCGCTGCTCCCATCCCACTCCCCTAGATGGCCGCACCCACCGTAAAGTGTGTGTCGTGCTACCAAACATATCTAGTTGGGGAGTTGACGGGAAGCGGTGCTGGGTGCCGATCACCGCGTGACATCTTTGCGCCGAGGGAGTTCCCGCAGTCGGAAGCACCACGACACCACCTGGCAGTCGGGCCACATCGTTTGGCAGTCACTCTGGAGAAGGCGGGAGTGAGTGGTGTGCGTATGTGGTTCCGGGGGGAACGTGTGACACCACTCAGCCAAATTAACAGTTCCGGACGGGTATGCCTTGGGGCAGGACGTGTGATTATATGGGTGACAGAGATGGGCAGTCCATGGTGGCCGGTCGAGAACGACAGCGGTCGGGCAGCATAAGCCGTTTCGGGCGATGACACACAGCGTCCTGACGGAGTCTTCGCGAGCGCAGCGAGCGAAGGCAAGTCAGGGCGCGAACGAAGGCGTGACCTCGCGAAGCGAGGTCACAGATGAAGTGAGCGTCCTGACGGAGTCCTCGGCTTCGCCGAGGGCCGACTGGACGGCGCAGCCGTCCAGTCGAGATTTGAACTCGCCGAGACGGTCGAGCGCGCGGTGGCGCGCTCGCTGCGTCTCGTCTGCTCAAATCTCCGTTCAGGAGTCATCTCCCTCGCGCGAGGTCGAGAGCGACAGGCGTCGCTCTCGACGAGTTGCTTCGGGAGAATGACGTCCTGACGGAGATTTGAACTCCGGTCCCTGGCTCCGCAAGCCAGGAGGATGGTCCACTACCCTACCAGGACTCAATTGAACGGAGCCGACGACTACCTAAAGCGGTTTCGATTCGGGGCACTGTAACGGCGGAAACGCATTTGAGGACGTCGGTGGAAGGGCGGGTATGCGCCGTCGTTCGGTCCTTGGGTCCGTTGGGGTGCTTTTCCTGGCTGGGTGTACGTCGTCTGGAACTGATTCGGGGACAACCACGACGCCGTCGTCCGGGAAAGGGACGACGTCGAGCAGTGCGTCGCCGACGGTGACGGAGTCGTCGCTCCGGGTGACGAATGCCGAGTGCGGGTCGCAAGGGGCGGGCAAGGCATCGGTCTCGTTTGGGTCGGTGTCGGTGTCGGTCCCGGGGACGGTGGTCGGGAACAATGCGTGTTATCGGGCGCGGCTCGCGGACGTGTCGTACGATGCGGCGAGCGGTACGTGCCGGGTGGTGATCGAGGCGTTCAACGCGAGCCCGGAGGAGATGTGCGCGCAGTGCATCACCGTCATCGACTACGAGGCGACGGTCGAGTTCGAGGGCGGACTCCCGGACACCGTGGAGGTCGTGCACGACGACATGAGTGGGCGGTCGACGGTCGCGACGACGTCCGGGTAGCCACGATCCTGGCCGGTGTGTCCGTCCGTAGGTTCATATCGGATGCCGGGACAAGACCGGGGTATGCGACGCGAACACGCCAGAATCCGCCGACGGAACCGGGCAAGGACAACTCTTATGCGCGACACTCGCCTGGCCTAGGAGTAGTACGATTATGGGCGATATCGAGGACGTATATGGGGACCTCGACACGGACGTCTCACTCGAGGAGTTCCGGGAGGCCGTCGAGTCGAAGGTGGAACAGATGGGTGGGCTCGCGGACGAGGAGACCGCCGCGATGCTCATCGCGCACGAGCTCGACGACGGCGAGGTGAACGGCATCGCCGACGTCACGCCGGAGATGGACGAGGTGAAGTTCCTGGCGAAGGTCACGAGCGTCGGGGAGACGCGGACCTTCGAGAGAGACGGGGAGGACGAGGAGGACGGCCGCGTCGTGAACGTCGACGTCGCGGACGAGACCGGGAGCATCCGGGCGACGTTTTGGGACGAGCAAGCCGTCGCCGCCGAGGACGAACTCGCGGTCGGTGACGTCCTCCGCATCAAGGGCCGGCCGAAGGACGGCTACAACGGCGTCGAGGTGAACGTCAGCCAGGTCGAGATCGACGCGGACGAGGAGATCGACGTGCAGGTGCAGGACGAGTACCGCGTCGACGACCTCAGCCTCGGCCTGAGCGACGTCACGCTCGTCGGGCAGGTCCTGGGGACGGACGACGTCCGGACGTTCAGTCGGGACGACGGCAGCGAGGGACAGGTCTCCAACGTCCTCGTTGGCGACGACTCCGGCCGCATCCGGGTGACGCTCTGGGACGAGCAGGCGCCGCTCGCGGACGAGTTCGAGCACGGCGATGTCGTCGAGATCGTCGACGGCTACGTCCGGGAGCGTGACGGGGACCTCGAACTCCACGTCGGCGACCGTGGCGACGTCCACACCGTCGACGAACCCGTGGAGTTCGTCCCCGAAACCTCGAACATCGACGACCTCGAGATCGACACGACCGTCGACATCGCGGGCGTCATCCGCTCCGCCGACCCGAAGCGCGAGTTCGACCGCGACGACGGCAGCACCGGCCAGGTCCGGAACGTCCGCGTACAGGACAGCACCGGCGACATCCGGGTCGCGCTCTGGAGCGAGAAGGCCGACCTCGACATCGGCCCCGGCGACGAGGTGCTGTTCGTCGACGTCGAGATCCAGGATGGCTGGCAGGACGATTTGGAGGCCTCGGCTGGCTGGCAGTCCACCGTCATCCCGCTCGCCGACGGCGCACTGACGGGCGGCGAGGACGGCCCCGAGGCGTCGACGGACGCCGACTCGGCTGATTCCGAGGATAGCGCCTCGACCGGCCTCGGTGCGTTCGCTGGCGATACCGACGAAGACGCCGAGTCCGGTAGCGCCTCGTCGAGCGGCGGCGGGGCGTCTACTGCAGCGTCGGGTGGCGGCGCGGGCGCGGCGATGGCTCAGGGCGAGCACGTCGAGTTCACGGGTGTCGTGGTGCAGGCCGGCGACCCCGTCATCCTCGACGACGGCGAGGAGACGGTGAGCGTCGAGACGAGCGAGGACGTCCAGCTCGGCCAGGAGATCACCGTGGCGGGTGAGCTCCGGGACGGCCGCCTCACGGCCGACGACGTACGGTAGCGACGGAAAGAGAACAGGCGGCGTCGAGCGTCTGGCGGCCGATTACCGAGTTAGTCCCAGGGTTCGTCGCCGCGTTCGTTGTTCGGGTTCGCGACCTCCTCGGCTTGCTTCTGGCGTTCGACGTCCTCGTGTTCGAGTTCCTCCTGTAGCTCTTCCTCGTGGGCTTCCCGCCGTGCTTTCCGGCGTTCGGCGACGGCTTCCTCCATGTCTTCCGTCGGGCCTTCTTCGTGTTCTGCTTCCTCGCGAACGCCTTCCGGGTCGTGTTCTCGTCGTTCTACCATGGGTTCGTCACCGTGTCTAGGGGCAACGTCCCTGGCGGGATATATGTGGTGGCGGTTGCGACACAATACCCATGTGGGCGGTCGCGAGACAGGGGTGGCTCGCAGTATCGCGGGGCAACGGAAACAGTTATGCGTGGCAACGCCCCGCATTGGGGTATGAGCGTCGAGCTCCCGTTCGCCCCGGTAGACGCCATCATCCGGCGGCACGCGGGCGATCTACGGGTCAGTGCCGACGCCGCGGAGGAGCTCGCCCGACGGATCCAGTCCCACGGGGCGCGTCTCGCCGCGGACGCAGCGGAGCACGCGACCGCCGACGGCCGGAAGACCCTGATGTCGGCCGATTTCGGCATCCCGGAGGCCGACCTGCCGGATCGCGACGAGCTCGACCTGCCCGTCGCGCCCGTCGATCGGATCGCCAGGCTCGACATCGACGATTCGTACCGGGTGGCGATGGACGCCCGGATCGCCCTCGCTCGCATTCTCGAGGAGTACGCCGAAACCGCCGCGGAAGGTGCGGTCCTCCTCGCCGAACACGCGGACAGACGTACCGTACAGGCCGAGGACATCGAGACGTACTTCGAGCTCGTGGAATGAGGTTCGGCTACACCGAGACGTGTCTCGACCACGACCCCGGCGCCAGACACCCCGAGAGCCCCGACCGCCTCCGGGCGATCCGTCGCGGCCTCGCGAAGAAGCACGGCGTCGAGTACGTCGACCCTGCCCCCGCCGAGGTCGAGGACGCCGTCCGCGCCCACGAAGCCGGGTACATCGACGAGATCCAGGCGTTCTGTGAGACGGGTGGCGGGAACTGGGACCCTGACACCGTCGCGACGGAGGCGACGTGGCCCGCGGCGCTCGCGTCGGCAGGCCTCTCGATCTGGGCGGCACAGGAGGCCGTGGACGGCGCGAGCGGCCGGAAGACCCCGTTCGCGCTCGGCCGGCCGCCCGGCCACCACGCCACCGCGGACGACGCGATGGGCTTCTGCTTCATCAACAACGCCGCCGTCGCCGCCGAGGCGATGCTCGAATCGGCCCCCGAGGTCGACCGCGTCGCCATCTTCGACTGGGACGTCCACCACGGCAACGGCACCCAGGACATCTTCTACGACCGCGAGGACGTCTTCTACGGCAGCATCCACGAGGACGGCCTCTATCCCGGGACCGGTCTCGAGGACGAGACCGGTGACGGCAGCGGCCACGGCACCACCCTCAACACGCCACTCCCCGCCGGTGCATCGGACGCCGACTACTGCGCAGTCTGGGACGAGCTCTTCGCCCCCGCTATCGAGGCCTTCGACCCGGACCTCTTCCTCGTGAGCGCGGGGTTCGACGCCCACCGGCACGACCCCATCTCACGGATGCACGTGACCACGGAGGGCTACGGCCTCCTCACCGAACGCGTCCGTGACGTCGCCGACGTGACCGACGCCGCACTCGCGTTCGTGCTGGAGGGCGGCTACAGCATGGACACGCTCTCTGAGGGCGTCAGCATGGTCCACGAGGTCTTCGACGGCCGCGACCCCGTCTCGCCCGAAGAGGGCGTGCAGGACGACGTCACCGGACTCATCGACCGCATCGAGTCGGACCATCAGGGCGTCGGCGAGAAGTAAGCGGCGAGCTGGATGCCGAACTCGCCCGCGAGCTCGGCCGCATCGTCGTCGACGAGTACGTCGTATCCTGCTTCGAGCGCGGACTCCACGTGCGCGCCGAGTGCAACGTCGAAGATCCGTTCCCGCGCGAACCCGGCCGCCGTTCGAACGTCGCGCTCGCGTTCCACGACGTAGCGCCCCTCGTCGTCGATGAACGGCCCGTAGACGGCGTCAGCGACTCCGTTACTCGGCCCCTCGACAGTGCCGGCGTACTTCTCGTAGAACCCTCGCGCGTGGTCGTCGACGTGGACCGGCGGGCCGCCGTGGCGTTCGATCGCCGGGAGGTCCGCGACGGCGAGTTCGACGAAGAGCACGGCGCGGTCCTCCGCCCAGGTCGCGGCCCTGAGTACGTCGAACCCCGCATCCTCGAGTCCCCGCACGAGGCCGTCACGGGAGCGATAGAGCTGGGGATAGAGCTGGTCCTCGACGACGGCCGGGGCGTCGAAGACGACCGCGAGGATGGTGGTGCCACGGGCGTCGAGGTGGTCGCGCACCGCGTCCACGTCGAGCGGTGCTGTGGGCTCGGGGAAGAACCGCGTTATCGTCGGGTCGGCGAGGAACTCGCGGGCGTGGTGCTGGAGGCGTGCGACGTTCCGATGGGAGACGACGGCGGCGACGTTCCGGTCAGGATCGGTCGGGTCCACGACGACGAGCGGGTCGTCGTGCTCGGTGGTCCCGTGGCCCGCCGGGTCCAGTTCGACGGGTGGCTGCCAGTCGCGCGCCGATTCGAGGGTCTCCCGGAACCCGCCATACTCGAGGACGAGGAGCTCGGTGAGGTAGCCCGAGAACCCCTTCGTTCGGAGGTCGCTCCCGTAGGCTCCGATGCCCTTGAGGAACTGCTTCATGAGGCGGACGTCGACCGCGAGGTCACCGTCGAGGTGGCGTTCGACGTACTCGGTGTGGAACGGCGTGCGGTCGACACTCGACTGGATGTCGCTCGCCGACGGCACCCGATAACAGGGGACGAGGTCGACGTCGTACCCCTCGAACTCGCCCTTCACGTAGGGGTGTTCGGCGTACTCCTCGTGCCCATTCGGGAGAACCGCGTTCCCGATCTGGAGCCCGTAGCGCTCCAGCTCGCCCCGCGGGAGGTCCGGCGGGAACCGGACGAAGATGTCGATGTCGCGGTCCCCCGCCGTCCACGTCCCCCGTGCCGTGCTCCCGACCTGGATGACGTCGGCGTCCACGTCCAGGTCGTCGATAGCGTCCTGGGCGTCCTCGATCAGCTGCAGGGCGGCCTCACCGAGTGACGCGCGCTCGGTTGCCGACGGGTCGACGCGCTCTCGCACCGCCGCAATCACGTCATCGAACGAGCCATCCGCGTCGGCAGTCATACCACGGCCTTCACCCGGCCGCACGGAAAACGTGTCGGTGCCCCGTCCCCGGGAAACGAAAGCCATATCAAAACCAGTCGAGTACGAACGGATGCGAGCCGCCGTAGCTCAGTTGGTAGAGCACCTGGTTGTTACCCAGGTTGTCCCAGGTTCGAGCCCTGGCGGCGGCGTACTTCTCCGAGAATTCACGCGACGAGCCTTGGGCTCGTCGCCCTCGAGTTCTCGGGAATATCGCTCCCGACAGGCTCGAACATGTGAGATGCGTGGCGCGTCAGCGCCACGTGTATGCGAACGGCAACGCCGTGAGCACGGAGCGCGAACGCCGTGAGCGACCGTCTCACAGCCTGTTGGGGTCCTGGCGGCGGCGTAGAATTTCTCCGAGAACGTACATCGGGTAGCGTCGACTGAGGGGGTTTCTCGTCGACCTGGCTCTGGGGCAGCGGTAGATCCTGGAGCCGTAAGGGGAATTCTCAAGTCGGCCCACGGGGAAGGAATCCGTAGGGCCCTTAGCTCAGTCTGGTGAGAGCGCTCGGCTCATAACCGAGTGGTCATTGGTTCGAATCCGATAGGGCCCATCACGTGACGGCTCGATTCCGATTCGTCCGGGATACGCGATTGTCGTAGCCCAAAACGCCCGGGATGCGGGGTAGCTGCGCGCTCGATAAACTCCTGGGTTCGGCTACGTTCAGGAGCACGAACAGTTGCCCCGTAGCGGAGCCGGTTCTTCGCGCCGAATCGGGTTCAGTGGTCGCTTCTTCGTATTCGCTGTGGGGTTTCTGCCGCCTGGTTCGGTTCTGGGGTCGATCCTGGTGCGGTTCAGTCTCGGGGTTCGATGACGTTCTGGAGGAGTCGGTCGCCGAGGGCGAGGACGAGGGTGGCGCCGAGGAGGTCGAAGCAGAGGTCGAGGAGGGTGTCCTGTTCGCCGTAGGTGACGAGGATGGGTTCGAGGTTGAGGAGGTCGGCGGTGGTGTGGATGAGGTATTCGAGGATCTCCCAGATGACGCCGACGAGGATGACGACGGCGAGGACGCGGGGTCTGGGGTTCCGGTTGCGGCGGCGGGCGATGGTGTGGACGAGGCCGCCGAGGAGGGTGGCGGAGTGGGTGTGGGTGAGGTGGTCCCACCACCAGACGTCGTCGTAGGGGCCCAGCATGCCGATGGCGTGCGTGAGCATGGCGGTGTCGGCGTAGAGGTGCTGCCAGGGCTGGAGTTCGACGTCGTAGCGGCGTTCGAGGAGGCCGGGCAGCTGGGTGGCGAGGAGGGCGAGGACGGCGTTGACGACGGCTCCGAGGTGTCGGCGCCGGACGCCGACGACGAGAACGGCGAAGAGTCCGAAGCGGATGCCGCGTCGGGCCTGGGTCGCGACGGACGTGGTGGTCGGGGACACGGGTCTATGGTGGATGTCGTAGCGGGTCGACATATATCGCGTGGTCGGCGTGGTCTGCGTGATGGCTGGAACGCGAGCCGTGGGTGTTGGGAACGCAAACTATTAGTTTAGACTCGTCTAATCTTTGGGCATGTTTGCGTTAGCCTCTCACAGGTGGCGGTTGCGTCCGGCGTGCCTCGTCGGGCGGTCTCCGTCCCGGAATCGGCGGATGGGGGTCCGGTGATGCCGTCGCACGACTACGAGTCGGCTCGCGAGCGCACGGAGTCGCTCAGTTCGCGCCTCGTCGAATCACTCCAGGCGGGCTCATCAGTTAGCCGACGGACGGTACTCGGCGGTCTTGGGCTCGCGGGCGGTGCAGCCCTCACGGGTATCGGGAGCGCCGACTCGGACGGCGACGCCGGGGGCGGCAGCACGCACGGGAACTTCGGTGCCGTCGGTGAGTACCAGGACGTCCGATTCGACCCACACGAGTACCTCACGCAGTTCAACACCGGCGAATCGGGGCAGGAGAACGTCCCACAGCGCGTCTACGAGGAGGACGGCCGGACGGTCCGCGAGTTCGAGTTGACGGCCGTGGACACGACCATCACCATCGCACCCGGCGTCGAGTTCGAGGCGTGGGCGTTCAACGGCCAGGTCCCCGGCCCCACGATGCGGGCGGTCGAAGGTGACCTGATCCGCGTGCAGTTCCAGAACCTCGGACGGCACGCGCACACCATCCACCCACACCTCCGTAACCTCGATCCCAACATGGACGGCATCCCGACGAACGGGCCGGGCGTGCTCGAGACCGGCGAATCCTTCACGTACGAGTGGATCGCGCAGCCACCGGGCACACATTTCTATCACTGTCACAGCCTCCCGCTGAAGGAACACATCCACCGCGGTCTCTACGGCGCGTTCGTCATCGACCCCGACCCGGAGCGCGTCCGCGAGAATCCCCGCGACTACGTGAACTACCACGGCCCGATGACGGACGACTTCGTCGACGACCTCGTCGCCCGGGCGAAGACGCTGAACCACGAGTACGCGGAGAACGACGACGTCCAGGAGCTCGTCATGGTGATGAACGGGTTCGACACGAACTTCGACGGCGACAACGAGGTCTACGCCGTCAACACGCAGGCGTTCTGCTACGGCGTCGGCGATACTGATGGGAAGGGTAACTGGCAGCCGAGCCCCAACGGTACCATCAAACCCATCCAGGTCGACGGCCAGCGCCCCATCCACGTCCACCTCGTGAACGCCATCGAGTTCGACCCCATCAACAGCTTCCACACCCACAGCCAGTTCTTCGACTACTACGACCACGGCACCACCCTCCACCCGACGGACAAGACCGTTGACACCGTGATGCAGTGCCAGGCCCAGCGCGGCCGCATCGAACTCGACTACAGCACCCACGACCCCGGGCTGTACATGTTCCACGCCCACCAGTCCGAGTTCGCGGAACTCGGCTGGATGAGCTTCTTCGAGGTGGTCTAGATGGCGGAATCCACAGCCCCGGATGGACAGGATAGCGCCATCTTCGGTCTCCCGCGCTGGGTCGCCGCCCTCTTGCCCATCGTCCTGCTCGGCCTCCTCGTCGGCGGGCTCTTCGCCACGAGCCCCATGGCCGACCTCGACAATCGCGGTGCTCCGCTCCCGGACGTCACCATCACGCACGTGACGCTCCCGAGCGACGAGACAATCGTGCTCCACGCCGTCAACAACGGCCCAGACGCCGTCACCGTCAGCCAGGTGCTCGTCGACGACGCCTACTGGAACTTCCACGTCGAGGGTGCCGGCGGTGACAACACCATCGCCCCGCTGCAGTCCGCGAAGATCGTCATCCCGTACCACTGGAACCCCGGCTGGGACCTCGGCACCGCGCTCGTCCTCTCGGACGGCGCCACCATCCACCACGACATCATCGCCCCACAGGTCTCCCCTGGCCTCACCGCCGGCCTCCTCTGGACGATGGTCGTCGTCGGCATCTTCGTGGGCGTGATCCCCATCCTCCTCGGGATGCTCTGGTTCCCCTTCATGCGAACGATGTCCTCCAGGGCGCTCCACGGCATCCTCGCCTTCAGCGCTGGCGTCCTCGCATTTCTGGCTATCGACGCCGGCTTCGAGGCGTTCGAGTTGGCTGGTGAGATTCCGGGCGCCTTCGAGGGTACCGCGCTCGTCTCCCTCGGCATCCTCGGCGCCCTGCTCCTCGTGCAGTCCATCAGCGCCTGGCGCGAGGGCAAGGCCGCCGACGGCCACGACGCCGCCCAGAGCGGCCTCTGGGTCGCCTACCTCGTCGCCATCGGCATCGGCCTCCACAACCTCGCCGAGGGTCTCGCCATCGGGAGCTCGTTCGCCCTCGGACGCGTCAGCCTCGGTGCCTTCCTCATCATCGGCTTCATGCTCCACAACGTCACGGAGGGTCCCGCCGTCGTCGCCCCCGTCACCCAGGAAGAACGCCCCGCCTGGTGGCACTTCGCCGCCCTCGGCGTCATCGCCGGCGCCCCCGTCATCCTCGGCGGCTGGATCGGCAGCCTCGCCTACAGCCCCACGCTCGGCGCGTTCTTCCTGGCCATCGGCGTCGGCGCCATCCTCCAGGTCATCTGGGAGCTCCGCGGGCTGGTGGCTCGGGAGGGACGGGTCGGGACCGCGACGAACCTCCTGGCGTTCCTCATCGGACTCGTCGTCATGTACGCCACCGACCTCCTCGTCGTCCTCTGACGATGCAGCAGGTGACTCGACGGTCGATGCTCCGGACGCTCGGGCTGGCGGCAGCACTCCCGTCAGCCGCTACGCTTGCCGGCTGTTCGGCGTCCGGCAACGCGCCGGTCGTCACGATGCAGAACTTCGCCTTCCAGCCGCGGCGCCTGACGGTCGCGCCCGGTACGACCGTCGAATGGACGAACGACTCGGACGACCCACACACCGTCACAGCGTACGAAGACGAGATTCCCGAGACTGCCGCGTACTTCGCCAGCGGCGACTTCGACACCGAAAGCGCCGCCCGAAATGACGTTGGCGGCGGGTTGGTGGGCGCCGGCGATTCGTTCACCCACACATTCGAAGTGCCGGGGACCTACCGCTACTACTGCATCCCCCACGAGAGCAGCGGCATGGCCGGCGAGATCGTCGTCGAATAAGTGGTATTCGGATTCGAGATATCTTTTGAAATCGGTCTATAGCTTCTGGAATAACTATATTCGATTTGTAAACGACAGTTTCGGTGTGGAATGGCTTATTTGAAAAGATATGGCATAATATCGGGGTGTATAAGTCATCGCTACCGTTTCCGTCGAAAGCCCCCTCGCGCTCGACTCCCAGGACTCGCTGCGCGTCTCGCTTCGCTCGGTGCTTGCTTCGTCCGGGTTCCTCGACCGCTCGGCCCCTTTCGATTTCCCACCCAGCCTGCCGGTTGGACGTGCCTGCCGAGTTTGTCGGTTGGACGTGCCTGCCGAGTTTGTCGGTTGGACGTGCCTGCCGATTCGCGTGGTCTGTGTCCCTGCCGGAACCGCCCGCTGTGGGGCGGTCGCTGCTGCGTTGAATGTACGAAAATGCCGATCTGTTGCGTTCGTCGAAAAATGTCCGCACTCCATGAGCAGCCAGTCTCGACCGGCTGGCGGCGGGTGCCGTGTCGGTCGAGTCGGGTGTCGCTTAGGCCGACGCGGTGGCGTCGGCGCTGGCGTCGCCAGCGGCGGTCATCGCGCCCTCGACCGCCAGGAGCTCCTGGTATCGGTTGCGGATGGTGACCTCGCTGACGTCGGCGGCGTTGCTGATCACGCTCTGCGTGAGCTGCTCGCCGGTGAGCTGGCTGGCGGCGTAGACTGCGGCCGCAGCCAGGCCGACCGGGCTCTTGCCGTTGAAGACGCCCGTCCCCTCAGCGTTCCGGAGGAGCTGGCGGGCGGTTCGCTCGGTCTCATCGCTCGCCTCGACGTCGCTGACGATGCGGGCGACGAAGTCCTGGGGGTTCGCGGGGGCGACGGCGAGGCCGAGTTCGCGGACGATGTATCGGTACGTCCGCTTGAACTCCATCTGGTCGACGCGGGTGACGCGCTGGACCTCGTCGAGGCTGCGTGGCTTCCCCATCTGGCGGGCGGCGGCGTAGACGGCCGCGGTCGCGACGCCCTCGATGCTCCGGCCAGGGAGCAGGTCGTCCTTGAGCGCGCGGCGGTAGATGACGGACGCGGTCTCGCGGACGTCGTCACCGAGGCCGAGGGCACTCCCCATGCGCTCGATCTCGGCGAGCGCCTGCTTCAGGTTGCGCTCCTTGTGGTTCCGGGTGCGGAAGCGCTCGTCCCAGGTGCGGAGTCGCTGCATCTTCTTCCGCTGGCTCGCGGACAGGCTGTTCCCGTACGCGTCCGTGTTCTGCCAGCCGATGTTCGTCGACAGCCCCTTGTCGTGCATCATCTTCGTGGTCGGCGCACCGACGCGGGACTTGTTGTCGCGCTCGCTGCTGTCGAACGCACGCCACTCGGGCCCGTGGTCGATGCCGTCCTCGTCCACGACGAGGCCACACTCGACACACACGGTCTCGCCGTGCTCGTGGTCGGTCTCGAGGCGCCCACTACATTCGGGGCACGTCTGCTCGTGTTCCTGCTGGTGTTCGGTCTCGCTCGATTCGGTCGTTCGGGTACGCTCTTGCTCGTCGCTGTTGTAGGTCTGGATGCTCGTACTCATGATGGAGGAACTGCCGGCCCAGGTGGGGATCCACCCGAACCGACTCTCTAACCACACGTAAGGACGATAACTATATAAATATTGCGCAAACACTTTAAGTAGTGGCCGTATTCTGCGGTGCGTTTAAGTACTGCTCGGGGGCGAAGAATCGGAGAAGACATTTACCACAGGACGACCCAGACCCCGATGCCGGGTAGGGGTCACTCCGGCGACCGGTTCTTTGCGCCCGTCACGATGCCCCGAGCAGCCGACAGCAGGTCGTCAGCTCGGTCCGGCTCGCGCGCCTCCGCCGTCACGCGCACCAGCGGCTGCGTCCCGCTCGCCCGTACGAGGAACCACCCGTCGTCGAGGTTCACGCGAACCCCATCGATGTCGTCGATCACGTCCGCGTCGTACTCCGCCCGCACCTGCGACTCGACCGTCTCCATCACCGCCGCCTTGTCGCCCACCTCGAACGACCCGCGCTCCAGCGGATAGGTCTCGACCTCGTTGGTCAATCCACCCAACGAGCCAGCGTCCGCGACCAGTCGCGCCAGCCGCATCGCCGCGTACGGCCCGTCCGGACACAGGGTCTCCTCGGGGAAGATCCACGCGCCGCTCGGCTCCCCGCCGAACGCCACGTCCGGTTTCTGGCACTCAGCAGCGACGTACACGTCCCCCACCTTCGTTCGCGTCACGCTGGCGCCGACCTCGGCGAGATGGTCTGCCACGGCGAGACTCGTGTCCACCGGCACCGCGACCCGGTCGCCATCGCCGGCGACCGCCGCCCCGAAGAGTGCGAGCAGGACGTCGCCGGGGACGAATCGCCCCGTCTCGTCGACGGCCATCATGCGGTCAGCGTCGCCGTCGTGGGCGAGGCCGAGGTCCGCGTCGGTCGCCGACACGTGGGCCTGCAGCGATGCCAGCGACTCCTCGTCGGGCTCGCTCGGCCGTCCGGGGAATCGACCGTCCGGCCGCCCGTTGAGGGTCTCGACGTGTGCTCCTGCGTCAGTCAGCGCGTCCGCCGTCACGCCACCCGCGCCGTTTCCCACGTCTACGACGATCGAGAGTCCGGACAGGTCGCCCGCTGCGGCAGCGAGCAGGTCGCGGTGCCGTCGCTCGCCGCCGTCCCAGCGTGTCTGTTCACCCACTTCGTCCCAGGACGCGAGGGATGGGTCGTCGGTCTGGGCGTCGACGGCCGCGACGAGCTCCGCCCGGCGTTCCTCGTCGAACGCCTGTCCCGTCGGCGTCCAGAACTTGAAGCCGTTGTCTCTGGGCGGGTTGTGGGAGGCGGTGACGACGACACCCGCGTCCGCGTCCTGCCACGCCACGCTCCTGGCGACCGTCGGTGTCGCGGCCATGCCGAGGCGGACGACGTCGACGCCAGTCTCCCGAAGGCCCGCCGAGAGCGCGTCGACGAGCAGGGGGCCGGTCGTCCTGGGGTCGCGTCCAACGACGACGCGTGCTACGTCAGTCGCGCCGAGGCCCCGTCCGAGTCGAAGTGCCAGGTCGGCGTCCACGTCGGTCCCGAAGGGGCCGCGGACACCACTCGTGCCGAACATACCGTCCCGTTCTGGTGAGCGGGGGATAGGTATACCGCTGTTTTCGCGACCCCAACGGTGACAGTTACCAGATACGGTGTCAACGAATACCGATTACCACGCCCTTTTTGCGGGATGGGGAGAAACGTAGGGGCATGTCGACCGACTCCGGGGAGGGCGGGGACCCGGCCACGGACGCGCGAGCGACCTACGACTACCAGTCCGACGACGTGGACCGACCGGGTCTCGTCGCCGACCTCGACTCCCTCGTCGACGGCGACGTCCGCTTCGACGAGTACACCCGACAGCTCTACGCCACCGACGCCAGCGCCTACGAGGTGACGCCGGTCGGCGTCGTGTTCCCCACCGACACCGCCGACGTCAGCGCCGTCGTCGAGTACTGCGCCGACCGTGAGATCCCCGTGCTGCCGCGCGGCGGCGGAACGAGCCTCGCCGGACAGGCCGTCAACGAGGCCGTCGTCCTCGACTTCTCCCGCCATATGGACGCCGTCCTCGACGTCGACCCGGACGCCCGTGAGGCCCGCACGCAGGCCGGCACCATCCTCGAGGACCTCAACGCCGCCTGCGAGCCCCACGGCCTCAAGTTCGCGCCCGACCCCGCCGCCGGCAACCGGAGCGTCGTCGGCGGCGCCATCGGCAACAACTCCACCGGCGCGCACTCCCTCAAGTACGGCAAGACCGACGCCTACGTCGAGGAGTGCGAGGTCGTCCTGAGCGACGGCACCGTCACCACCTTCGGCGAAACCTCTCTCGACGACCTCCGTGACGGCGCCGACCCCGACGGCGACCTCCTCGAACGCATCTACGCCGAAGTCATCCGCATACTCGACGAGGACGCCGACGAGATCGACGCCCGGTACCCCGACCTGAAGCGGAACGTCTCGGGGTACAATCTGGACGTACTCGTCGAGGAGGCGAGGGAGGCGCAACGCGCCTCCAATGAGGCGCACGGCGAAATCGTGAGCCCACGGGAGGCTGACAGCATCAATCTCGCCCGCCTCCTCGCGGGCAGCGAGGGCACCCTCGCGATCGTCACCGAAGCCACCGTCTCCCTCGAACCGATTCCGGAGACGAAGAGCCTCGCACTCCTCACCTACCGGAGCGTCGTCGACGCGATGGAGGACGTCCCCCGCATCCTCGAGCACGACGCCGCAGCCGTCGAACTCATCGACGACGTCCTCCTGGACCTCGCCCGGAACACGGCGGAGTTCGAGGACGTCGCGGACCTCGTCCCCGACGGCGCAGAGGCCGCGCTGCTCGTGGAGTTCTACGCCGAGGACGACGAGGACGGCGAGGCGAAGGTCGCCGACCTGCTCACCGACCGCGTTCCCCAGGACGGCCGCGGTGAAGGCGACACCCCCGCATTTGCCGCGTTCGAGGCTCACGACCCCGAGACGCGTTCGCGGTTCTGGAAGCTCCGGAAGGCCGGGCTCCCGATCCTCCTCTCGAAGACCAGCGACGCGAAACACATCTCGTTCATCGAGGACTGCGCGATACCCCCGGAACATCTCGCCGACTACGTCCAGGAGTTCCAGGCCATCCTCGAGGAACACGACACCTTCGCGTCCTTCTACGCCCACGCCGGACCCGGCGTCCTCCACGTCCGCCCGCTCATCAACACGAAGGACCCCATCGACCTCGAAGCCATGGAGGCGATCTCGGATGCCGTAACGGACCTCGTCGTCGAGTACAACGGCAGTGTCTCCGGGGAGCACGGCGACGGTCGCGCCCGAACCCAGTGGAACCGGAAGCTGTACGGCGACCGCCTCTGGCAGACCTTCCGCGACCTCAAGACCGCGTTCGACCCCGACTGGCTCCTCAACCCCGGGCAGGTCTGTGGCGACGTCTCGATGACCGAGAACCTCCGGTTCGACCCCGACTACCAGTTCGAGGCCGGATTCGACCCGACCATGGAATGGTCGAACGAGAACGGCTTCCAGGGGATGACGGAGCTCTGCCACGGCTGCGGCGGCTGTCGCGGCCACCAGGACACCACCGGAGGCGTGATGTGCCCCACGTACCGCGCCAGCGAGGAGGAGCTCACGTCGACCCGGGGCCGGGCCAACGCCCTCCGGCAGGCCATGAGCGGCGACCTCCCCGAGGACGAGGTGTTCGGCGACGAGTTCCAGGAGGAGGTCCTCGACCTCTGTGTCGGCTGCAAGGGCTGCAAGCTCGACTGCCCGAGTGAGGTCGACATGGCGAAGCTCAAGGCCGAGGTCACCCACGAGTACCACCAGCGCAACGGCGCGAGCCTCCGCGACCACCTCTTCGCGAACGTCGACACCCTCGCCGAACTCGGCAGCCGGACGGCCCCGCTCTCTAATCTCCTGCCCAAGATCCCCGGTGCCGGCCGACTCATGGAAGCGACCGTCGGCATCAGTCGGGACCGCAGCCTCCCGGAATTCGAGCGCGAGACGCTTCAGGACTGGTGGTCGAAGCGTGGCGGCCCCCGGATCGAGCACGAGCACGCCGACCGCCACGTCGTCCTCTTCCCGGACACGTTCACGAACTACGCGAACCCCGACCTCGGGCAGGCCGCCATCCGGGTGCTGGAGGCGGCTGGCGTTCACGTCGAGCTCGCCGACCGCACCGACTCGGGTCGGCCCGCGCATTCGAAGGGCTTCCTCGACAAGTCGAAGGCGGCCGCCCGCAGGAACGTCGACGAACTCGAACCGCTCGTGGCGGACGGCTGGGACGTCGTGCTCGTCGAGCCCTCGGACGCCGTGATGTTCCAATCCGACTACCTCGACCTCCTGGGCGACGAGGCCCAGACGCTCGCCGAGAACACGTACGGACTCTGCGAGTACCTCGACGTCCACCACCTCGACGACGCCATCAGCTTCGCCGAGGACGCGGCCGAGCAACTCGTCTACCACGGGCACTGCCACCAGAAGTCCACGAAGAAGGACCACCACGCCGTCGGCGTCCTCCGGCGGGCCGGCTACGAAGTCACACCACTCGACTCCGGGTGTTGCGGGATGGCCGGCACGTTCGGGTACGAGGCAGAGCACGACTCGATGAGCCGCGCCATCGGCTCGATCCTCGGCGACCAGGTCGCCGACGAGTCCGGGACGGTCGTCGCGCCAGGTGAGTCCTGCAGAACGCAGCTCGAGGACGTCGTCGGCGAGCCCGAACCCCCACATCCCGTCGAGAAGCTCGCCGCCGCGCTCTCGGACTGAGCGAACTATCGCATCCGGTAGGGTTCTTCGGTGGCGTGTCGGTCCCGTCAAGGGGTGTCCCGGACGACGACCACCGGCACCGCTGTCTGGTCGGCGATTCGCTCGTAGGTCTCGCCCAGGAACCGCGCCGGCCCGTCGTGCTCCTCCGAGGCGCCGATGACGACGACGTTGTGCCGGCCTGCTCGTTCGATGATAGCTGCCTCGGGGTCCGGTGCGACGACGACCGTCACCTCGAGGTCGCTCTCCGTGAAGCCACGTTCGTAGAGCATGGTTTCGACGCCTGCGAGCATCTCGCGGGCGGCCTCGACGTCGCGCTGGTCCGTGGCCACGTGGTACAGCTCCAGGGTGAAGATGGTGTCCTGATCGAACGCCGTGAGGAAGTCGACGATACGGCGCGCGTTCCGGTCGTCTCGAAGGGGGACGAAGACGTTGTTCCAGAGCGTGATCTCGTTCGGGATCACGACTGCGTCCGCCCCCACCTCCCTGGCGAGTTCCTCCTGGCGCGCGTGCACGTCGGCGCCAGGCTCACCCACGTGGAACTGAACGGAGGTCGAAGCACCTGCACGACTGAACTGGGCCGCGAGGTCGTAGAGTTCCGCTTTCGCTTCCACCGCGTGCGACTCCCGGATGACGTCGGGGTCGGCGCCCTCGGGCGTCCGCCAGTAGCCGAAGAGGACGATGTCGAACCCGGTCAACCCCTGGACGTTCGCGTCCGTCAACGGCTCGTCCCGGGGGAAGTAGACGGGGACGAGGAGCGTCATCCGATCCATCGATGGGTTGGGAGAGTCAGGCCGCGGGCAAGTGAATTCCGGTCGACCCGTCGCGCTCGACGTAACGAGCAGCCTCGCGACCGCCACCAGTGGCGGGCACTACCGGCCACGAATCTTACGACCACCCCGGTGGACGTTCTCGTATGGAGTCGGTCGACGAGTCGACGGTCTTCCGGACGCCGCTCCTCGAACTCGACCTCGGGGTCGCGCCGACAGTGTACGGGAAAGCCGAGTGGTTCAACCTTCTCGACCAGCCCTACGGCGGTGGGAGTGTGAAGACCCGCATCGCGCTCGCGATGCTCGACGCCGCCGAGGACGCCGGCGAACTCGATGCCGACCAGACCATCGTCGAGCCGTCCAGCGGGAACACTGGTGCCGGCCTCGCCCGGATCGGCGCGTCTCGGGGCTACGACGTCCACGTCCTCACCTCCCAGGCGCCCGCCGAGACGAAGATGGACGCCATCCGCGACGCGGGCGGCGAGGTGGCGTACTCGGCGAGCTACGAGCAGATGCTCCGCGACTGCGAGGCGCTGGTCGAAGCCCACCAGGACGAGTACTACCACCCGAACCAGTACGCGAACCCGGCGAATCCCGGTGTCCACGCCCGCACGACCGGACCCGAGATCTGGGCGCAGACCGACGGCGAGGTGACGGCGTTCGTCGCCGGTGTCGGGACCGGCGGGACGGTGACGGGCGTCGGCCACGCCCTCACGGCCGAGAACCCCGACGTCCACATCTTCGGGTTCGAGCCCGAGGCGCCCGAACACGCGATAGACGGCCTGAAGTACACGCGAGGGAGCTACCACCAGCGCCCACCCGTATTCGACGAGTCCGTCCTCGACCACTGGTTCACGCGCTCGACCGCCAACGCCTACCGGCACGCCCGCTGGCTCCGCGACCGTTACGAATCCCGAACCATTCAGGTCCGCGACCCGGGACAGTGGCCAGACGCTCGAGTCAAATCCGAGCTCCGCGTCGACGGCGAGTTCCGGGTCGGCACCTCTTCTGGAGCCTGCATCGGTGCGGTCCGCCACCTCGACGACCAGGGCCACCTCGGCCCGGAGGATGCGGTCGTCATCCCGCTCCCGGACCGCGGCGACCGCTACCGCCACCTCCCGCTGTACCACGACTGACCAACCGGCCAGTTCCTGCCGGCTCAACAGCCGACAGAATCGGCAGCCCCAACAACCGGCGGATTCGACGATACGTCCGGTCAATGTGTTTCGGCGATTCGTCCGGTCATTGTTTCCGGCCCGGTCCTTCACGTAGGGGCGGGAATTCGAAAGGGGCGGCCGTCTCGCGAGACGAGGCGAAGTAAGCACTGGAGCGAACGAAGTGAGCGAAGCGCGCAACGAGTCGCAAACCGCGAGACGGACGGGGCTTTCGGGAGGGGCGGAAGCGGGAGTGAATAGCCCAAGTCCCAACCACGCTAGCCGGGACCTACAGGATTTTACGCTACCCGTCCCTACCCATAGTCATCATGGCCGGGCTCGATCTCGATCCTGTGCAGCTCGACCGGTACTCCCGGCATATCATCATGGACGACGTGGGACCGGAGGGCCAGCAGGCGCTGCTCGATTCGTCCGTTCTCGTGGTCGGCGCTGGCGGTCTCGGCGCGCCCGTCATCCAGTACCTGGCGGCGGCAGGGGTCGGGAAGATTCACGTCGTGGACGACGACGTGGTGGAGCGCTCGAACCTGCAACGCCAGATCATCCACGCGGACGCGGACATCGGGAAGCCGAAGGCCGAGTCCGCCAGGGAGTACGTCGAGCGCCTCAACCCGGACGTCGAGTGTGTCGCGCACCAGGACCGCCTATCGCCCGACAACGTACACGACTACCTCGATGGCGTGGACTTCGTCGTCGACTGTGCGGACAACTTCCCGACGCGCTACCTCGTGAACGACGCCTGCGTCATCGATGGCGTGCCGTACAGCCACGGCGCCATCTACCGGTTCGAGGGGCAGGCGACGACGTTCCCGATGCGCGAGGACTCACCGTGCTACCGGTGTCTGTTCCCGGAGGCGCCGCCGGAGGGCACGATTCCGGACTGCGCGACCGCCGGCGTTCTTGGTGTTCTTCCCGGCACCGTGGGCTGCATCCAGGCCACCGAGGCCGCGAAGTACCTGATGGACGTTGGCGACCTCCTCGACGGCCGCCTCCTGTTCTACAACGCGAAGGCGATGGAGTTCGACGAACTCCAGCTCAAACCGAGCCCCGACTGCCCAGTCTGCGGCGAGAATCCTGAGATTCGCGACGTCACCGATGTCGAGTACACGGGCGCGTGCTCGGTTCGTGCCCCGGCAGACGACTGACAACCCCGGCTCGTCACTCCGCGTACTCGATCGGATCCGTCGCAGCGGCTTCCTCGAACGCCCGGAGCCGGTAGACGCAGGCGTCGCACGTCCCGCAGGCGGGTTCCTCGCTCCGGTAGCAGCTCCACGTTTTCTCGAATGGGACGTCGAGTTCGAGGCCGCGCTCGACGATTGCCGTCTTCGACCCGCTCGCGAACGGTGCTTCGATACTGATCGTTGTCTCCTGGGCTGTGCCCTCGTCGACGACGGTCTGGAAGGCGTCGAAGAACGCGGGCCGGCAGTCCGGATAGCCCTGGAAGTCGCCGGTGTGGGCGCCGATGAAGACCGCCGAGCAGTCGTTCGCCTCGGCGTAGGAGACGGCCATCGAGAGGAGGTTGGCGTTCCGGAACGGGACGTAGGTGGACGGGACGGCGTCCCCGTCCTCGGTGGTGTCGTCGTTCTCGCCCCCACCTGCCGAATCAGCGTCCTCGACGGTGCCGTCGCCCACGAGGCTCGACCCGCCGATGCGGGCGAGGTGGTCCGTCTCGGCGTGGAAGAACCGGGCGTCGTAGTGGTCCGCGAGGTCCCGGGCGCATTCGTACTCCTTGCCCGCAGTCTCCTGGCCGTACGAGGTGTGCAGGAAGTGGAGGTCGTAGTCACGGCTCGCGGCTTCGGCGGCCGCGGTCGCGCTGTCCATTCCGCCCGAGACGAGGACGACGGCGTGTTCGGTCATCGTGTTGGCTTCGCGTGTCGGCTCCAGCTAGTGGTCCGCGTCCGGGCTGGACGCCTGGCTCGTCTCGGTGTCGTCGTCGAGCCGCGACCCGAGGAGGAGTCCCGCGGCGAACGTGAGGAGTGCGACGCCCGCGAGGACGATGGGCTGTGCGTGCGCGAAGCCGAGATGCAGTAGCATACCCCCGTGTTCTGGAGGCAGTATCGAAAAGGCGTCGATGGTGACGAAACCGGCCAGTACGTTCGGGAAACGCCCTGAACCAGTAGACGGCGAAGTTAGAGCCAGTCGTGCTCGACCGTCCAGCCGGCATCGTCGCGCCGGATGGCGGACGCGACGGGGAGGTGGATGTCGCGTTCGCCCTTCGTGACGACGCGGGTGTCGTAGTGGGTGGCCTCGTAGCCGGGTTCGTCGTCGCGGCTGGCGACGAACTCGTCGTGGGCGGCGAGGCGGGCGCGGGCGCGAGCCTGGGATTCGTAGGGGATGTCGCTGGGGTCGAAGTCCGCGACGAGGCCTGGGTCGACCTCGACACCGACAGAGTGACGACGGCTGCACATCGCGGCCCGGGTTGTGGTACCGGTCCCCCAGAAGGGGTCGAGGACGGTATCGCCCTGGACGCTGTACATGTTCACGAGGCGGTAGGGGAGGTCGAGCGGGAACGCACCGGTGCGGTCGCGGCCGCCGGCGGCGCCGTCCTGGCGCTGCCCGGTGAACGTCCAGACGTCGGAGAACCACTCGTTTCGCTCCTCCCAGAAGAACGCGCTCCGGTCGCGGCAGTCCGGGTCGGGCCGCCGGAGGCCGCCCTTGCGGGCGACGAGGATGTACTCGTGTTCGAGCGTGACGTAGGCGTTCGGGGGCCGGGTGCCGCTGCCCATGAACTTCGCCGCGCTATTGGTGGGTTTCCGCCAGAGCACGTCGGGCAACGGGTTCAGCCCGGCCTGCTGGAGGCCTTCGAGGATGCGTGCGTGGTTCGGGTAGAGTCGGAAACTCCCATCGATGGTGCGGGTGGCGTCGCCGACGTTGATGCAGGCGATGCCGCCGGGTTCGAGGACGCGCTCGACCTCGGTCCAGGTCTCGTCGAGGACGGCGTGCATCGCGTCGAATGCGGTCTGGCCGTCGGCGTCGTCGAGCGCGGCGGCTACGTCGGGCGAGAGCCGGGAGAAGACGCCGTCCCACATCTCCACCATCGGGTACGGTGGGGAGGTGACCACGAGGCCGACGGACTCGTCCGGGAGCGGGAGTTCGCGGGCGTCGCCGACGAGTGCCCGGTGGTGGGTGGTGCCGGCGGGCGTGCCGGCCGCGTCGTCGGTCGAGGCGGCTGCCGCCTCGGCTTCGGCCGCGTTCGGGTCGCCTGTGGCCTCGGGGTCGGTCGCCACGTTCTAGTACTGCTCGAGGTCGACGAGCCGGTCGGCGATCCGCTGGGCGCCGACGGCCGCGCCGATGTCGGGTTCGTCGCTCGTGGTCGCGGTGACGTCGCGTTCGAGCTCCTCGCTGAGGCGGTCGGCGAACTCGTCGACGATGCCCGGGATGCAGGCCATGCCACCGGTGAGGACGACCGGGTTCTCGAGCGCCTGCTTGTAGATCTTCATGTAGTTGTTCGCGAACTCGGGGAGGAAGACGTTCGCGACCTCCTCGACGACGTCGTCGAGGTACTCGTCCACCGCGTCGGGGACGCTGTGCTCGATGGTGAACTCGTAGGTGCCGCCGCCGGGCTGCTGGATGATGTCCGAGAACGGCTCGTAGTCGTCGAAGTCCGCGTGCTCTTCCTTGTACTCGCGGGCGGTCGTCAGGTCGATGTTGACCCGGCCCTGGGTCTCCTCCTCGACGTAGTTCGCGATCTTCCGGTCGACCTCGGTGCCCGTGATGGCGCCGGTCGAGAACGGCGAGAGCTGCTCGCCCCGGCGATAGGCGCACGCCTCGAGGTTCGTCGAACCCATGTTGATCGCGACGAAGGTGTCTTCGATAGCCTCGAGTTCGTCACCCATCGCGGGCACGGATCCGCAGAGGCTCTCCGGGTAGGAGCGCACGAGCTTCTTCCCGACGGGCGAGTCCTCGATGATCTCCTCCAGTCTGTCGAGCCCGGCCTCGTTGTCGATCGTGGGGATCGCGTACACGACGACCGAGTCCTCGGGGAGGTCGTTGCTGGTCGCGAACTCGGTGAGGAACTTCTTCGCGAGCTCCGTCGTCTCCTCGTCCTCGGGGAGCCCGGAGCGCAGCATGAAGCGGACGCGTTCGGGGAACTCGGTCGCGGCCTCCTCGCCGTACACGACGTGTTCCTCGCCCGTGAGGGCGTCCTCGTAGGTCGCGAGACACGTGAGCGCGTTCAGGACGTCGATGCCACCGTCGCTCTCGCGAGCCACGACCGTTCGGGTGCTGCCGACCTTCACGCCGAGCGCGTCGGGTCGGTCCCCGCCGTTGTCGTCTGCCATGTGGGGTCCAATGCGTGGGTGGTTCTTAACGCTTGTCGGACCGCCGATAGTCCGATTGCCGTCCCGGGGCGCGTTTTCGCCGGCCCTCAGTCGAGTTCCGCGACGGCGTCACGGAACAGCCCGTCGAGAATCTCGGGGGTCGTCGGGTGGTACGCCCGGTCCGGAAGCTCGCGGACGTCGAGGCCGAGTTCGACGATGACCTGCATGGTCTTCGCCATCACGTCCGCGTGCAGGTGGAGTCCCAGGTAGCCGAGCACGGTCCCGTCGCCAGCATCGACCACGAGGGTCGCGCCGCCACGCGGGGCGTCCTTCGTCTTGAAGACGCCGTCGTCCGCCGCCTCCCGCCTCGCGACGGCAACCTGGTGCCCTGCCTCCCGGGCCTCGCCCTCGCTCATACCGACCTTCGCGTACGGGTACGTGCCCGCCCCGGCGAACATCACCTGATGGTCGATGGGGTGGTACTCGTCGAGCGATCGGCCCCGGATATCGGCCAGGATGTTGTCGCCCGCCAGATAGCCCTCCTCCTTCGCGTTGTGGAGGAGCATCCGCTCGCCCGTGACGTCTCCAACGACGTAGGTGCGGTCATCGTCGGCGGCCTGCATCGTGTCCCGCACCCAGCCCGGACCCGGGTCGAGTCGAGTGTGCTCGACGCCGACGTCCAGCGTCGGCTCGCGCCCCGTGAACAGGAAGAGCCGCTCGCCTTCGGCGACGCTTCCGTCGTCGAGGTGGACCGCCACTCCGCCGTCCGCTGTCTCCCCGACGCGTTCCTCCCGAACCTCGGTTCGAATCTCGACCCCGAACTCCTCTCGATAGATGTCCAGGAGCGTCTCGCCGAACAGTGGGTCGACGTCGTCGAGTGGGCGGTCGTCGTGCTCCACGACGGTGAGGTCGACGCCGTTCTCGGCGAGGTAGGGGACGAGTTCGAGCCCGACGTACCCGAACCCCATCACGACCCCGGACTCCGTGAGTTCGGTGGCATCGAGGACGTCGCGACTGGACAGCCAGTCCACGGTTCCGATGCCGGGGAGGTCGGGGACGTTCAGGCTGGACCCGGTGGCGAGCACGACGTAGTCGGCCTCGATTCGCTCGTCAGCGACCTCGACCGTGTGGTCGTCGACGAACTCGCCGCGGGCGTGGATGAATCGGACGCCGTCCCGCTCCGCGAGCTCGTGGACGGCGTTCCGGCGGTGCTCGGCCCAGCCCAGCGTGTGGTCGTCCTTCCGCGCCACGGTCGCCTCCAGGTCGATATCCGGGAGCTCGCCGACGAGCCGGTCGTCGTGCCGGGCGCGGTAGCGGTGGTCGGCCACCGACAGGAGCTCCTTCGACGGCATGCAGCCCCGGAGGATGCAGAGGCCGCCACCGGGGTCGCCGTCGTCGACCAGCACGAGTTCGTCGACCGCGTCGGCGTCGGCGAGTCGTTCAGCCGCCGCGACGCCGGCGCTGCCGTACGCTCCGAGGATTACGACACGAGTCATAGGCCGACCGACGGCCGCCGGGTCGAAAACGTTTGGCCAGCCGGCGGTCGGCCCCGGAACGTGACGCAGCCCCGTGCGCCACCACGCCAGGGAGGACAGGGAACTCCGGCTGCCTGGTCAGGAACGATTATCCGGCGGCCGACCATCTCTCGAACCGATGCAGTCACGCCGCAGGTTCCTCGCCCGGCTCTCCACGGCGACCGCGCTCTCGACCATCGGTACGCTCGCGGGCTGTGCGAGCCCGGACGGGGACACGGGAACGACCACGGGCGGAGCGACGACCGACACCGGGACCACGCAACCACCGGCTGACCGACCAACCGAAGTCGGCACGGAACTCCTGGCCGACGGGTTCGTCGCGCCGATCACTGTCGAGCAGCCGAGCGGCGACGACCGATTCTTCGTCGCCGATCAGCCCGGCACCATCCACGTCGTTTCCCCGGACGGAGACACCAGCACCTATCTGGACCTCCGCAACCGGATCGTCGACGTCAGCGGGTACGACGAGCGCGGCCTCCTCGGGCTCGCCTTCCACCCCGACTTCCAGACGAACGGGCGATTCTTCGTCCGGTACAGCGCCCCGCCACGCGACGGCACGCCGAGTGGCTACGACCACACCGCCGTCCTCGCCGAGTTCACGGTCGACCCCAACACCGACGATCCCACTACAGCTGAGTCCGCCCCGCTCGACAGCGAACGAACCCTCCTCGAGGTCCCGGAACCCCAGAGCAACCACAACGGCGGCCCCGTCGTCTTCGGCCCCGATGGACTCCTCTACCTGGCGCTCGGCGACGGCGGCGCCGCCAACGACCAGGGCCAGGGTCACGTCGAGGACTGGTACGTCCCGAATCCCGGTGGGAACGGGCAGGACGTCACCGAGAACCTGCTCGGGAGCGTCCTCCGAATCGACGTAGACGACTCCAGCGACGGCACGCCCTACGGCATCCCCGACGACAACCCCCTCGTCGGCCAGGAGGGCCTCGACGAACACTACGCCTGGGGCCTCCGGAACCCCTGGCGGATGAGCTTCGACACCGGCGCCCCGGACGGCCCCCGCCTGGTCGTCGCCGACGTCGGCCAGAACAAGTGGGAGGAGGTCAATCTCGTCGAGACGGGCGGGAACTACGGGTGGAACATCCGGGAGGGCGCTCACTGCTTCCGCACTCAGGAGTGCACCACGCAGACCCCGCTGGGCTCCCCGCTCATCGACCCCGTCCTGGAGTACCCACACGACGGCGAACCCGTCAGTGGCGTCGCCATCGTCGGCGGCTACGTCGCCCGCAACGGCGACCTCCCCGGGTTCGACGGCCACTACGTGTTCGCGGACTGGCAGAGCCAGGGCCAGCTCTTCGCCGCCGACGCCACCCAGGCCGACGGCTGGGAGCCCTGGACCGTCGACGTGACCGGCGACATCGGCCCCTTCGTCCTCGGCTTCGGCAGGGGAACAGACGGCGACATCTACGCCTGCACTACCGAAGCCGGGGGTGTCTCCGGAACCAGCGGTGCGGTCTACCGGCTCACCGAACCCTGACGGAGACAGCCACCGGAGAATCAGCGACTCTGCTTATCGCGAGATCTCGCGACCCTCTCGGGAGAGCACGCGGTCGACCTCCTCTGGCGTGACCATGGCGGTGTCACCGGGGATCGTCCGCTTGAGGGCAGCGGTCGCGGCCCCGTAGGCGAGGCTGTCTGCGAGGCTGTCCCCCGTGAGTCGTCGCGCGAGGTAGCCGCCGACGAAGGCGTCCCCGGTCCCGATGTCGTCGTAGGTGTCGGCCTCGAACACGGGCTGTTCGACGACGTCGCCGTCCTCCCACGCGAGCGCACCCTCAGCGCCCCGGGTGACGATCACGGTCTCGAAGTCGAACTCGTCCGCGAGCGCGACCGCGATTTCGTCGGCGTCACCCTGGAAATCGAGGACCGCGTCGGCGTCGCGCTCCGGCACGACGAGTACGTCCACCGCGGGAAAGAGGTCCGTCAGCACCTCGCGAGCTTCAGCCGGCGACCAGAGCTTCGACCGGTAGTTCACGTCGAAGTACGTCGTCACCCCGTGGTCCTGCGCGTGCTCGAGCAGCGCAGCGGTCGTCTCCTCCAGCGTTGCGGAGAGGGCGGGCGTGATGCCGCTCGTGAAGAACGCCCGCGACGCCTCGATGCGGTCGAGCCCGAGGTCGTCGGGCGTCGCGGTCGTGATCGCCGCGCCGTCGCGGTCGTAGATGACGTTCGTTCCCCGGGGCTTGCCTGCCTGCTCGAGATAGTAGGTGCCCTGACGCCCCTCGTCGGTCCACGCGACGTCCGGGGTCGTCCCCTGCGCCCGCAAGGTCGCGGTGACCTTCCGCCCGAGGCCGTTGTCGGGGAGCTTCGACAGCCAGCACGTCTCGAGGCCGAGTCGCCCCGCGTTCACGGCGACGTTGCTCTCCGCGCCTGCGGCCCGGAAATCGAGCGACGCCGCCCGCTCCAGGCGCTCCTGGCCCGGTGGCGAGAGCCGTAGCATCGTCTCGCCGAAGGTGACGAGGTCCATGCGTCCGCCAACACCACCATCCGCCATAACTCGCCCGATACCGACAGCTACCGGCACCGGAGCCGGCCGTCGAGGAGCCCGCATCTCGTCCGAGACTTCAAGTGCGATAGCGCGGCGAAGAAGGCCCATGGAGTGACCATCGACCGTGGCGCGTTCCGCGACGTGACGGCCACGCGCGCCACGTCCGATACCGGCCGTTCGTTCGCCAATTGCTACGCCGAGCCGTCGCCATGGGTTTCATCGCCATCGGCAATGCCCCAGCGTTCGACCCCCGTCTCGTAGGCGTCCCAGAACGGATCCGACCCCGGCTCCGGTAGCTCGTCGCCGTCGAGACTGACGCCCCGACCAGCTTCGACGACGCCCGCCTCGCCGGCCGGAATGTCCTCGTCGGCAAGTGCCGAGAGCACCGCGTCCACGCCGTCAGGCCGCACGGTCATGACGACGGTGCCCGAGCTCGACGACACCCACGGGTCGATGTCGAACGCGTCACAGATCGCTCGGACGCCGGGCGCAATCGGTACGGCCGAGGCGTCGACGCTGAGTCGCACCCCGCTCGCAGCGGCCAGCTCGTGGAGGCCGTTCGCGAGCCCGCGCTCCGTCGCGTCGTGCATCGCCGTCACCGGGCCAGCGGCGGCCGCGGTCAACGCGTCCTGGACGGGCGACGTATCCCAGAACCGGTCGCGGGCTTCGTCGACCGTTTCGGCGGGGAGGTCGAGGTGCTCCCCGAACAGCGTCGCGAGGATGCCAGTCGTCTCGATCGCTGGTCCCTTCGTGACGATGACGCGGTCACCAAGTTCCGCACCGGTCGGCAGCACGAGGTCATCCGGGTCGCCGACCGCGAGCGCTGTGGCCGCGCCGACCGTCGGGTACGCGCAGCCCGCGTAGGCACCGGTGTGGCCGGTGACGACGCGCACGTCGAGGTCGCGGGCTTCCCGGTCGAAGACGCGCCAGATCTCCGCGAACTCGCGTTCGTCGGCGTCAAGCGGGAGGTTGACGTCGACGCTGAGGTGGCTCGGCGGGATGCCGGAGAGCGCGACGTCGCTGACGATGATATGAAATGCGAACCAGGCGGCGCGATCGATGCCGAGTTCGCGCAGCACGAAGAGGGGGTCGGTCGCCATCGCGAGTACGTGGTCACCGACGTCGATGACGCCGAAGTCGGCGCCGTGGGTCGGGCCGAGTCGGACGTCGTCCCGCTGTGCGCCGGTGTACGGGAGGACGTGCTCGTCGAGGAACTCGCGGTCGGCCTTCCCGGGGTCCATACCCGAGATACTGAAGCCACCCACAAGTAGTCCACCGGAACGCTGTTAGCCGCCGAGGTAGAGGCGGCTGACTTCGGGGTTGTCGAGGAGCTGGTCGGCCTGGTCCTCGAAGTGGACGGTGCCCTGGTCGAGGACGTAGCCGCGGTCGCTGATGGCGAGCCCCTTCTTCGCGTTCTGTTCGACCATGAGGATGGCCGTGCCGAGGTCGTTGACGGCCTGCACGTGCTCGAAGACCTCGTCGGCGGTGTTCGGGGCGAGGCCCGCGCTGGGTTCGTCGATGAGGAGTACGTCGGGCTCCATCATGAGGGCGCGGGCGAACGCGAGCACCTGGCGCTGGCCGCCGGAGAGGGTGTTCGCGTTCGAATCCTGTTTGTCGTCGAGCAGCGGGAAGCGGTCGTAGAGGTTCTGGATGACGGGTTGGAGGTCGTCGTCGCGGGCGACGCCACCCATCCGGAGGTTCTCCTCGATCGTGAGGGTCCCGAAGACGTTCTCGGTCTGGGGGACGAAGCCGACGCCCTCGCGGACGATGTCTTCGGGGGCCATCCCGCCAATGTCCTGCCCCCGGAAGTCGACGGTACCGGTCCAGGGGTCGAGGAGGCCGAAGATGGTCTTGAGGACGGTCGACTTGCCGGCGCCGTTCGGGCCGATGAGGCACACGATCTCCTCCTGGTCGAGGTGGAGTGAGAGGTCGTCGAGGACCTGGACGTCGCCGTAGCCGGAGTCGACGGCCTGGACGTCGAGGACGTGGTCGCTCATTCGCCACCTCCGAGGTAGGCGTTGATGACGCGGTCGTCGGTCTGGACCTCGTCCGGTGTGCCCTCCATGAGGACGTGGCCCTGGTCGAGCACGATGACGGGGTCGGCGAGGTTCATGACGAAGTTCATGTCGTGTTCGATGAGGAGGATCGTGGTGCCCTCCTCGTGGAGTCGCCGGACGTGCTCGGAGAGCGTGTTACGGAGCGTCGGGTTGACGCCGGCGACGGGTTCGTCGAGCAGGAGCACCTCGGGTTCGGCGAGCATGGCGCGTGCGAGCTCGACGAGCTTCAGCTGGCCGCCCGAGATGTCGGTCGCGGGCTGGGTCGCGAGGTGGTCGATCTCGAACTGTTCGAGGATGCGCTGGGCGTCCTCGAGGTTCTGCTCCTCCTCGGCTGCGACGGTACTCGGGTCCGTGAACACCTTCACGAAGGACTCTCCGGTCTGGTTTCTGGGGCCGACGAGCATCGCCTCCCGGACGGTCATCCCCTCGAGCTTGCGGGGGGTCTGGAAGGTCCGGATGAGGCCGTGGTCGCTGACCTCGTGGGGCTCGGCGCCCGTCACGTCGGTGCCGTTCACCGTGACGGTGCCGGCGTCCGGCTCGTAGAACCCCGAGATGAGGTTGAAGAGCGTGGACTTGCCGGCGCCGTTCGGGCCGATGAGGCCCGTGATGGTGCCGCGCTCCACCTGGAATGTGGCGTCGTCGGTGGCGACGAGCCCCCCGAAGTTCTTCCGGAGGCCGTCGACCTCGAGGACGACGTCGTCCTTGTCGAGGTTCGCGCCTTCCGGTTTCGAGTACTGCTGGCTCACTGCGAATCACCCGTTTTGGCGTCGCGAACGCCACGTTCGGGTCGTTCGGTGCCCGAGGAGTCGACAGTTCCGGGCCAGATGAGTTCGTGCTGTGGCGGCAGCACGCCCTCGGGCCGGAACCGCATGACGAGGATGATGATGACCCCGACCGCGAGCAGTCGCGTGCTCGCGAAGTTCCCGATGATCGTCGCGTACGTGGTCTCCACAATCGACAGCATGTCCGGGAGCCCGATCGGGAACGTGGCGGGGAGGATGTCCCCGAGGAACCGCGTCCCTTCGCGGATGGCGATGACGACGAAGCCGCCGAGCATCGCGCCGCGGTTGGAGCCGCTACCGCCGAGGATGACGGCGATCCAGATGTAGAACGTGTTGATGGGCTCGAAGTCACCGGGACTGACGTAGAGGTTCAGGTGCGCGTAGAAGACGCCGGCGAGCGCCATGATGATGCTGCCGAGGACGAACGCCTGCATCTTGAACGCGTACGTGTCCTTCCCGAGGGCTTCGGCGAGGTCCTCGTCGCTCCGGATGGTCCGGAGAACGCGCCCCCAGGGCGACTGGTGGGCGCGACGCAGCACGAGGAACGTCACCGCGACGAACACGGTGACGAGCGCGACGTTAAGGAGGCCCTGCCAGAACGAGCTCTGGAGGACGACCGTCTCCCAGAGGATGGTGTCGATCTCGAGGCCCGGCATCGTCTGCGGGAACGTCTCGAGGAGGGGCCATCCCTCGAAGAACCCGGGGATGGCGCGGACGCCGGCGCTTCCGTTCGTCAGATCCTGTTCGTTGAGGACGATGAGGCGCACGACCTCCGCGAGGCCGAGCGACGCGATCGCGAGATAGTCGGCGCGTAGGCGGAGCGTCGGGATGCCGATGATGACGGCGACGATGGCCGCCAGCACGAGTCCGACGAGGAGCCCGACGAGCGGGTTGAACTGGCCCGCGATGGGCGAACTATCGGCCGTCAGGAGCGCCGTACCGTAGGCTCCGAGCCCGAAGAACGCGGCGACGCTGAAGTTGATGAGGCCAGTGTACCCCCACTGGACGTTCAGGCCGAACGTGAGCAGGATGTACATGCCGACCAGCCCGACGAGGTACGTGAAGTAGGCCGGGCCGAGGCCGCCGGACACGACGCCGTAGGCGAGCAGTGCCAGGAGGCCGACGACGAAGACGAGGACGCCTTGCTCGGCGCGCCGGAGACTCCCGAAGTAGTCGCCGGGGTTCCGGAGTGCACCGAGGATGCCGCCACGGCGGTCGGCCGTGTTGGCCGAATCGGTGCTGCTGGTGTCGTCCGTCATGTCGTTCCCTCCCCGGCGATGCCGGATGGCCGGACCAGCAGAACCGCGACCATGATGACGAACGCGATGGCGTTCGCGTACTCGATACCGATCGGGATGCCGATGTCAGTGAGCAGCGGTGTGAGCTGGTTGATCATGCCGATGAGGAACCCGCCGAGCATGGCGCCGTAGACGGAACCGATGCCGCCGAGGATGACCGCGGCGAACACGACGAGCAGGATGTTGAACCCCATGCGGGGCGAGATCTGGGCGTAGAGGCCGAGGAACACGCCGCCTGCGCCGGCGAGGCCGGCACCGATGACCCACATCCAGAGCTTCACGCGAGCGGTTCGGATGCCGCTGACGCGTGCGAGACTCGGGTTGTCTGCGGTCGCCCGCATCTTCCGACCGAGGTCGGTGTACTGGAGCACGAGGTGGAGTGCCGTGACCAGGATGGCGGCCGAGACGACGATCGCGACGTCGTGCCGTGTCATGCGGATGCCGTATGGGATGAGCCACTCGATGGGTCGGAGGAGCGTGATGTCGAACTCCGTGAAGTCGGACCCGAACCCGAGCCGGAGGACGGACCGGTACACGAACGCCACACCGATGCTCGTGATGAGCAGGCCGATGGAGCTCGCGTCGAGCGGTTCGTAGATGACGCGATGCGTGATGACCGCGACGAGGGCGGCGACCGCGATGCCCGCGACGAGCGCGACGAAGAACCCGTAGGGGAGCCCGAGGATGCTGCCGCCGAGGCCGCCGACGACGCCGAACGTGACGAGCGAGGCGTAGGCGCCGACCGTCATCGTATCACCGTGCGCGAAGTTCGCGAAGTCCGCGATGCTGTACACCAGCGAGAGCCCGATGCTCGCGAGCACGATGATGCTGCTGAAGACCAGCCCGTTCGCGACGTATTCGAGGACCGACATGGAGTCGGTGGGTTATCCGGAGATGAATCCGGTGGAGCTGTATTCGTGGTTCTCGACGGTGAAGATCTCCAGGTAGCCGACGGGGTCGCCGTTCTCGTCGAAGTTGATCGGGCCGGAGACGCCCTCGTAGTCGATGTCGCTGGCGGAGCCACCGTCACCGAGCACGTCCATGGCCTCCTGGAAGGTGTAGACCTTCTGTCCCTCGGGCCGGGTGACGTCGCGAACGGTCTCCTGGAGTGCGGCGCCGGTGAAGTCGTCGGCGGTCGCGATGGAGAGTGCGGCGTTGACGACGCAGTCGTAGGCGAACGCGGACCACGACGTCGGCGTGGTGCCGTACGCGTCCTCGAACCGGGAGGCGAAGCTCTTGTAGTTGTCCTGGTCGACGGCCGCGGACGGGGCGACGACCTTCATGCCGTCGAGGGAGCCCTCGGGCGTGTTGGAGATGACCTTGGGGCCCTTGACGGAGTCCGCACCGTAGAACTGGGCCTCGTAGCCGTTCGAGTAGGCTTCCTGGGCCATCGTGGTGAACTCGGGCTGGTACGTGATGAAGAGCCACGCGTCGGCGCCGGAGTTCGCCATCTGGGAGACGACGCTGGAGTAGCTGGACTGCCCCTGGTCGTGGGACTGGTTGTACGCCACGTCGCCGTCCCAGGCGCTCTCGAAGGCCTTCGTGATGCCCTGGCCGTAGTCGTTGTTGATCCAGGTGATCGCGACCGAGTCGTAGCCGTCGTCGGCGATGATCTCGGCGAGTGCGCTGGACTGCGAGCTCCCGGTGGGCGACATCCGCAGGAGCCCGGGGTAGTTCGTCAGGTCGGGGCTCGTGGAGTTCTGGCTGAGCTGGACGACGTCCGTGCTCTGGATGACGGACTCGTAGATGGCCAGCGAGACGCCGGAGCCGACGGCGCCGATGACGAACGGGACGTTGTTCTGGTTGACGAGCTTCTGGGCGGCGGAGACGCCCGCCTGCGCGGTGCTCTGGGAGTCCTCCGAGAGGATCTCGAGTTCGCGGCCGCCGATGCCGACAGCGTTCACGTCCTCCAGTGCGAGCTCCTTCCCGCGCTTGTTCCGCTCACCGAACGCGGAGAGTGAACCCGTGAGTGAGTTCACCATCCCGATCTGGTAGGGGCCCGATTCCTGCGTCGTCGTCTGCTGTGTCGTGGTGTCGCCACCGTTGCCGCCCGACGTCGTGGTCGTGGTGGTCTCTTCGTCCGTCTGGCTGACGCAGCCAGCAGTGAGTGCGAGCCCGGCCCCGCCGACCTTGAGCAGGTTCCGGCGGGTCACTGGGTGATTGTCATCGTTTGTCATTGTACGGTACTGTCCTTACGTCACTCTGTGGTTATACATATTACCGTCCATGGTCGGGGGCCGTTCATACGGGCCTGAAGCTCCATGATTCTGGGGAGTTAGCGGATGGAACGCAGCGACAGAACCATCGATTCTCCGCCAGGTTCCCATGGTCGCCCGCATGTTTATACGGAGGTATCGCCTACGCGGGCCCACTTCGCCCGTGCCCACCCACGAGTACTCGACCGTCGACACGCACACCGCCGGCATGCCGACCCGCGTGGTCGTCGACGGCCTCACCGTCCCCGAAGGTGGCTCCGTACGTGCTCGTCGGGATTCGTTCGCGGAGACGATGGACGACGTCCGGCGGTTCCTCGTCTGCGAACCCCGTGGGCACCGCGACATGTTCGCGGCCGTTCCCGTCGAACCCACCGAGCCCGACGCTGACGTCGGGCTGTTCTTCCTGGACGCCGCCGGCTACCTCGACATGTGCGGGCACGCGACCATCGGCGCCATCACCGCCCTCGTGGAGACGGGCCGGCTCGATGCGCCGGGACCGATCACCGTCGAGACGCCTGCCGGACTCGTCGAAACGCGCCCCCACCTCGAGGATGGACACGTCGCCGAGGTCACCTTCGAGAACGTCCCGGCGGCGTTCTGCGAGACTCGAACCATCCACGCGGGCATCCACGACGAGGTTGCCGTCGACCTGGTCTCAGCGGGAAACGTCTGTGGAATCGTCGACCCCACCGCCGTCGACCTGTCGCTCTCCGAGGCGCCCGCGAGCCGGATCGCCGACCTTGGCACCGCGCTTCGGGACCTCGTGAACGAGCAGGGGCCGGTGTCCGACCCGATCTCGGGCCGCGACCGCGAGGTCTCCATCCTCGAATTCGCCGCCACCGATGCTGCAGACGGGACGGCCGACGACCCTGGTTCGGGTGACGTCCGCCACCGAACCGCCGTCGTCTTCGGTGACGGGGCGGTCGACCGCTCGCCCTGCGGTACGGGCACGAGCGCCCGTCTCACGCTCCGCCACCACCAGGACACGCTCGCCGTCGACGAAGCGTTCACGCACGTCGGACCCACCGGCGAGTCGTTCTCCGGGCGCGTCACCGACGCCACCGAGGGTCGCTGCCGGACCGCCATCACCGGGAGCGCTCACGTCATCGGCCACCACACCTTCGTCAGGGCGGCCACGGACCCCCTGGATGCGTTCACCCTCGACTGAGGCGAGTCACCGGGGCCGCCACGACCTCGGCACCGACGTATCCATTTCAATACTTCCGACAGGATTCCTGGTGACGGAATTGGTAGGGTGTCCCCTTTACCCCGATGCTACCGCATCACGAGACATGATCCCGCCCATCGCGAACAACTTCGTCGCCGGTGAGTCCCCCGATGGGGCCCTCGACCACGCCGCCTCCCTCAACGCTCGGGGTGTCGGCGCGATCCTCAACCTCCTCGGCGAGCACTACCACGATCGTGCCCCCGCGGACGAGGACGCCGACGAGTACATCCACCTGCTCGACGAGATCTCGGCCCGCGACCTCGATGCGTCTGTCAGCGTGAAACCCAGTCAGGTCGGCCTCGACCTCGGCGACGACGTCTTCGCGGAGAACCTCACCCGCATCGTCGACCACGCCATCGAGCACGACGTCTTCGTCTGGGTGGACATGGAGGACCACACCACCACCGACGCGACCCTCGACGCCGTCGTCGAGAACGCCGACCGCGACGGCGCCGACCTCGGCATCGCCATCCAGGCGAACCTCAAGCGCACCGGCGACGACCTCGAACGACTCGCCGACACCGACGTCACCGTCCGCCTCGTCAAGGGCGCCTACGACGAACCGAAGGCGGTCGCGTACAAGAAGAAGGAGCAGGTGAACGAGGCCTACGAGCAACACCTCGAGTTCCTCTTCCGTGAGTGCGAGTACGTCGCCGTCGGCAGCCACGACCCCCGCATGATCGCGCTCGCCGACCAGCTCCACGACGAGTACGGCACGGACTACGAGATCCAGATGCTCATGGGCGTCCGCGACGACGCCCAGCTCGAACTCGCCGCGGACGGTGTGCGCGTCGTCCAGTACGTCCCCTACGGCTCGAAGTGGGCGCAGTACTTCTACCGCCGCGTCATGGAGCGCAAGGAGAACCTCCTCTTCGCCGCCCGCGCCATCCTCTCGTAACCCGACCGGCTCCGAGTCTCGTCCCGCCCCTCAGAACCGTTCCTCTTCCTCGACTCGCCCGCGTCCGTCGATATCTTCCCAGTAGTCGACGGCGTCCGTCTCTTGGAAGTACCCGGTGTACTCGCGGTCGCCGTGCGCCCCGGGCGCACTGCCCTCGTAGACGCCGATCGCGTCGGCCTCGACGTACCGCGTGACGTCCGGGTCGTTCATCGTCGAGAACACCAGATACCGCAACGGCTCATCCGAGTCGTTCACCACCTGATGCGCACCATCGGGATTCGCCGGGAACGCGAGATAGTCCCCGGATTCGACGTCGTGCGTGACGACGTTGGTGTCGTCCGCTGTTTCGGCATCCCCGTCCGGGCCATCGGTGTCGCTGTCCCCGTCCGGGCATCTGACTGCCCCGGCACCGTCGAGCACGTACATCGCCTCGGCGTTCCCGGCGTGGTAGTGGTACGGCCACGCTGACTCCCCCGCGTCGAGTTCGTACAGACTACAGCCCAGGTCCTCGCCACCGCCCGGCGCCGACTCCGCGAGCTGTTTCCGTCGGAATCCGGCGTCGCCGTTGCTCTCCGTCCAGTCGAGGTCGGACTCGTTGACCGGTTGCATGTCCCCAGATACCGAGAGTAGGGTCGAGAAACTAGGGGTCGAGCAGCTTGCTCTCCGCCTTCCGCAGATGCTCGAGGAGCGTCGTCTTGGAGACGTCGAGCTCGTCGGCGAGTTCGCGGGTGGAGACGTTCCGGGGCCATTCGTAGTAGCCGCGCTGGCGGGCGAGTTCGAAGGCTTCGCGCTGCCCCTCGCTGAGGCGGTCGACGCGGCGGACGTCGTGGGTTCGGGTGGCGCCTCCGCCGCCGGCGCTGGTGATGCGGGTGACGGTGATGTCGGCGGTCATCTCCTCGCGGATGTCGTCGAGGCGGCGCTCCATCTCGGGGCGGTCGCCCGAGAAGAACACGGGCCAGTACTCCCAGCCGTCGTGGATGCGGATGGGTTCCTCGTGGATGAAGCCGCGCTCGACGAGCGCGCCGCTGATGGAGTGGTCGGTGTCGTACGCGACGAAGAGCTCGCGGGCGGTGTTGCCGGGGGTGTTGTGGCTGCCGCGCTGGCCGTATCGCTCGCGAAGCTCCATCACGCTGTCCGTGAGTCGGGAGTCCTTCGTGGCCTCGACGAGGGCCTCGACCTCGTCGCTGGAGTCGCCGTAGAGGGTGAAGAGCCCCTGGACGTTCTCGCCGGGCGCGCTGTAGACGGCGTGCGCGAGGATGCCGCCGGGGTTGTCCGCCGTGATCTCGAGCGTCCAGTCGTCCGGATGCCAGATCCGGAGCGTGAGCTGGAGGCCGCCCTCGTCGACCGCCTCGTCCACCGTCTCGTCCACCGCGTCACTCATGGCCCATCCTCGAATCTACCAGGGATAGTCTATCGATGCGTATGAACATGCCTGTGCCTGCGATAGTCGAATCGTATGCAAAGCGTTCGCATGCCAGTTCCCCCGACCATGGTCGGGGTCTGCAGAGAATGGTGGGTCGTCGGGGGTGGTGCGGGAGTCAGTCGGAGCCCTGCGCCACGGCGGTCGTGCCGGCGGTCGAGGGGTCGGGCTGCTCCTGTTCGATGGGAAGCGGGCGGTAGTTGCGCTTCCGGGGGTCGCTGGGGCACGGCATCGACTCGACGATGTCGGCCTCCTGGAGCCGGGAGAGCGCGTAGCTGGTGGTGCGGGACGGAAGCACGGCGGACTCCGTGATCTCGCCGTGGGTCAGGGGCGCCTCGAGTTCGAGGACCTTGTACACGAGCTTCGCGCTCGGGGGTTCCTCGACGAGTCGCTCGTAGCGTTCGTGGGGCTCCATCTAGTCGGCACCCCGCTTCTCCTGCCAGCCGCAGGTCGCGCAGTGCACGACCGGGTCGGGGTCGGGAATCGTGGTCTTGCAGTCCGAGCAGGCGACGGCGTCGGCGTCGGGTGGTTCGGTGAGTAGTTCTGCGGCCATGCTATGTGCCATGCAGGCATCCAGCGTATAACCGGGCCCGTCCATAGTCGGGCCGGCGGGGTTCGGGACCGGGTCGCCGAATGCCGGCTGGGGCTCCGCCGGGTCGCGGCTCGCCGGAACCACACCCCATTTAAGCCCGCCACCGTAACGTCGGGTAAGGATACCCATGCAGGGAGGACACCAACAGCAGGCCTACGACCGGGGCGTCACCGTCTTCAGTCCTGATGGCCGGCTCTACCAGGTCGAGTACGCGCGAGAGGCAGTGAAACAGGGCAGCGCCGCCGTCGGCATCAAGACCGGTGAGGGCGTCGTGCTCGCCGTCGACATCCGGCTTCGCTCGAAGCTCATGGAGGCGAAGAGTGTCGAGAAGCTCCACAAGGCCGACGAGCACGTCGGCATCGCGACCGCGGGGCACGTCGCCGACGCCCGGCAGCTCGTCGACTACGCGCGTCGGCTCGCGCAGACCGAGCAGCTTCGCTACGAGGAGCCGGGGAGCGTCGAGACTATCACGAAGGCCGTGACCGACCACGTCCAGCAGACCACCCAGACCGGGGGCGCCCGGCCGTACGGCGCGGCGCTCCTCATCGCGGGTGTCGACAACGACGGTACGCCCCGGCTCTTCGAGGCCGACCCGTCCGGGACGCCGGTCGAGTGGCGGGCCGTCGCCGTCGGCGGCGGGAAGAACAAGGCCCAGCAGCATCTCGAGGACGAGTACGAGGAGGACGCCGACCTCGACGACGCCATCTCGCTCGCCATCGACACCATCGGTGTCACGCGCGAGGACGAGATCGAGGCCGATAGCGTCGGTGTCGCGGTCGTCGAGAGCGAGGACCAGCGCTTCCGCCAGCTTTCCACCGAGACCATCGCGGACCACATCGCCTGATTTCGGGCGCCTGCTTACACCGTTTCACGGCCCGTCAGCTCCTCGATTCTGAGCTCGTAGATGTCGTATTCGACCTCCTTGACGGATTCGTCGAACAGCCGGAACGGTGGGAAGAGCTCGTTGACGGTCGTATCCGTGGGTTCGAGGTCGGTTCGTTCGATGGGGCCTCGGGCGAGGATGCTCCAGGAGTCGTCCGGTGCCGTGTAGTCGAAGACGGTGAAGGACGCGGTCGTCGTCTCGGCGGCGAACGCGGCCTTCGCGCTATCGGGCTCGTCGCCGAAGCGGAACAGCAGTCGGTCCCCATCGAGGACGTGCCCCATCGGTATCGCGTACGATTCCCCCGACTCGGCGAGCGCGAGGACGCCGACCTCGGCTGTCGCGAGGCGTTCGCGGGCGACGTCCTGTGACAGTCCGCCGGTGTAGATGTACTCGACCTGGTTCATACGCTACCCATCGAGCCGCTGGCACATAGTTCACGTCGTACTCCGCGTCCCCTTCCGCGCCCGGTCCGGACCGGGTTGGTCGGGTGTCGTGCTACTGCGTGCCGAAGGCGAAGGCGTCGATGCCCTCGACGGGGATGACGGAGTAGTCGACGGTGAGGGTGTCCTTCGTCGCGCGGATCTTCCCGACGAACGCCGAGATCTCCTCGAGGGTGCCTTCGAGGATGAAGAGTTCCATGCAGTAGTGGTCGCCGACGTGAGAGTGGAAGTTCGACGCGACGAGCTGTTCGTGTTCGTGGCGGAGGTGCATCATGCGCTCCTCGACATTCGTCGATTCGAAGTCGAAGAGGACGGTGACGACGCCCATGAGTTTGCGGTCCTCGAGGCGTTTGTCCTCGAACTCGCCGAGGAGGTTGCGTGCTGCTTCACGGACGACCTCGCTGCGGCCGGTGTAGCCGTGTTCGTCCGAGAACTCGTCGATCCGTTCGAGGAGGTCCTCCGGCATGGAGACGCTGACGACGGTCATGATACTAACTCAGGCAGGACTGATTATTAATGATTACTACTGTCGGCAGCTCCAGGGCAGTGGCGTTAGTAACTCCGCCGGGCGAGGGCGGCGAACGTGCTGCGGTGGGGCAGCGAAGAAGCCCGGCATCGTCAGTCCCTCAGACGCCCCAGGGGTACGTCTCGGGTTCGGTGGCTTCGGGTTCCTCGTGCTTCAGTGGGTGGAGGGCTTCGGTCTCGTCGATGGAGACGAACGCGTCGTAGCGGTTCCCGAGTTCGGTCGGGACGTAGTTCCCGCCTTCGTAGCTGGGACTGTAGCTGACGCCGATGGCGCGGTGACCCCGTTTCTCGGCCAGGGGGCCGTCGTCGGGGAGGTCGATGACGCAGTCGCCGACGCCAGCCCGGTGGAAAAGCGCCTCGTAGCTCCCGGGTTTCGCGTCGGGGACGTCCATCGCGCGGTTCGGGTCGCCCCAGCCGTCGGCGGCGATGACGCTGCCGTGGTGGGTGCCGAAGCCGACGATGGCGACGTCGTCTGGGTCGGCGCGTTCCCGAACGAGCTGGCCGAGATTCAGGTTGCCACGGAGGGGCATGTCCGTGTACCTCGCGTCGCCGACGTGGGTGTTGTGCGCCCACACGATGCCGGTCGCGTCGGGGCCGTAGTGGTCCACGAGGCGGTCGAGCGTCTCGGCCATGTGTCGGTCCCGGACGTTCCACGAGTTCGCGCCGCCGCGTCCCATCGCGCGGTAGTACGCCTCGGCGTTGTCCACGACGAGCGCGTTCTGCTCGGCGTCGAAGAACGGCTCCCCGTCCAGCGCTTCGAACTCGGGTCGGCGCTCCCGAAGATTCGACAGGACTTCGATGACCTCGTCCTCGCAGGTGTCGGGGACGAGCCGGAGGTTCTGGGCGTACTCGCGGGCGTCCTCGCCGAAGGGTTCGAAGCAGTGGTACGCGTTCCGTGCCTGCTCGGCGAGCTCGAGGTCTGTCCGTTCGAGGTAGTCGACGACCCGGTGGATGGAGTCGTAGAGGCTGTAGACGTCGAGCCCGTAGAAGCCCGCCATCTCGTCGGGGTCGCGACCCATGTTGTAGCCGTGGAGCCAGTCCGCGAACTCCAGGAACTCCCAGTTCGCCCACATCCACGTCGGCCACCGGGTGTACGTCGAGAGGGCGTCGCGCGCCATCGTCTCCCGGTGCTCGCCGCGCACGAACTCGTTGACGTGGTAGCAGTCCGGCCAGTCGCCCTCGACGGCGACGAACGCGTTCTCCTGTTGCTCGATAAGGCGGGCGGAGATGCGGGCGCGCCACGAGTAGAACTCGCTCGTCCCGTGCGTCGCCTCCCCGAGCAGGACGTAGTCGACGTCCCCGATGACGTCCAGGATCGAGGCCACGTCACGGGGCTCCCGGAGCGGCACCGCCCGGTCGCGGATCTCGTCGACGGCCGCCTCCTCCCGCGGCCCGGTCGTGATCTGTCGCGCCATACTCGGCGCTACCGGCGGCCCGCCAAAGGCGTTCCCGGCCAACACCCCAACTTCTAGACAGAACGCGTGTTCTGCGAGCCGTTATGGGTCATGCTGTTCACACGACGTGTATGGCCGCACTCTCGACCATCATCGACGAACTGACCGCGCTCGCCTCGGACGTCGGCGCCCTCGGCGACCAGCGAACCCGAGACCTCGACGCGACCCACACGCCGACGACCGCCAGCCAGCTCGAGGTGGCGACGACGAACGGCGCCATCGACCTCCATCCGACCGAGGGCGACGAGCTCGTCGTCGACGCCGTCGCAAAGACCCGCCACGAGGACGACGACCTCGACGCGGTCGCATTGGACATCGCTGAAGCCGACGACACCCTCACCGTCACCGTCGACATCCCCGACACCAACCGCGGGACGACGGTCGAACTCGACGTCGGCGTCCCTGACTCCCTCGCCGTCGCGCTCGTCGAGACGAAGAACGGGAAGATCGACGTCCGCGGCGTCCGTGGTGACGCCCGAATCGAGGCGAAGAACGGCAAGATCAGCGTCGACGACGTGGACGGAATGGTCGACGTCCACGCGAAGAACGGTGCTATCTCCATCAGCGACACCTACGTCACGTCGGCAACCTCGAAGAACGGCCGCCTCGACCTCAACCTCCCGGTATCGACGCCGACACCACCGTCGAGTCCAAGAACGGGACACTCAGCATACGCGTCCCGGCGGACACGGACGCCACCTTCGACCTCTCTGCGAAGACCGGCACGGCCGACGTGGAGGGACTCACGTGCCTCGTCGAAGAGTCCTCACGCAGCCACGTTCGGGGCGAACTCGGCAGCGGCGGCCCCCGCCTCGACGTCCACACCAAGAACGGCACGGTGACGCTTCGGGCACGGTGACGCTTCGGGCACGGTAGTCGCGCCCCGATAGAGCTCGCGGACGGCTTCGACGGCCACCCGAGCGTTCGGGGCGTCGTCGACATCGGCTACGAGGTCATCACGTACTGACGGGACGATTCCGACGAACTGGGAATCGGCCAGAACTTGTAAACCGACTCCGGCAGGGGTTTGAGCTATCCCCATGGTCGACCCCGTCGCGGCGAGCCGCCTCCAGTTCGCCATCACGACCATCGTCCACATCGTCTTCCCCGTGATGAGCATGGGGCTCGCGCCCTTCCTCATCTACTTCACGTGGAAGGAGATCCGGGGCGGCGACGTCGTCTACGAGCAGCTTCGGCGGTTCTGGAGCCATATCTTCGCCGTGAGCTTCGTCGTCGGCACCGTGACGGGGCTCGTCCTTGAGTTCGAGTTCGGCACGAACTTCGCGGCGTTCAGCGAGTTCGCGGGCGAACTCTTCGGCGGCCCGCTCGCCACCGAGGGCATGATGGCGTTCATGCTCGAAGCCACGTTCCTCGGTATCTTCGTCTACGGCCGCGACCGCGTCTCCGACCGGATGTACATGCTCTCCGCGGTCGCCGTCGGCGTCGGCACCTGGCTCTCCGCCGTCTGGATCCTCATCGCGAACTCGTGGATGCAGACCCCCCGCGGATACGAGGTGGTCGTGGAGAACGGCCAGCGCGTCGTCCACCTCACCGACCCCGTCGCCGCCTACCTCAACCCCCGCTTCACCTACGAGTTCGTGCACATGCAGAACGCCGCCGTGGAGTCCGTCGCGCTCTTCATGGCCGGCATTGCCGCCTACCACGTCTTCCGGCACCACGTCTGGGGCGTCAGCGTCGAATCCGTCGCTTTCTGGGAGACGACGCTCAAGGTATCCATCGTCGCCCTCGTCGTCACCGCGCCCCTCCAGGTGCTTCACGGCGACATGTACGCCCGTCACGTCTTCGAGACCCAGCCGCACAAGTTCGCCGCGATGGAGGCCGTCTGGGAGACCGCCTCCTACGTCCCCGAGTACATCATCGCGTTCCCGACGAGCGTCGAACAGCTCCTCGACCCCCGCGCGAAACAGATCTTCGGCCTCGGCATCCCCGGCGGCGCGTCCTGGCTCGCGAGCGGCGGTGACCCCCAGGCGACCATCCAGGGCCTCGAGTCCTTCCCCGGCCCGCACCCACCCGTCGCGCTCGTCTTCTGGTCGTTCCGCATCATGGTCGCCCTCGGCTTCTGGTTCATCCTCCTCGCGGTCTGGAGTGCGTATCGCTGGTATCGGGGTGAACTCGTCGAGGACGACCTCCTCCACAAGGCCCTCATGGGCTCCACGCCGCTCGGCTTCCTCGCCGTCGAGGTCGGCTGGATCGTCACCGAGGTCGGCCGCCAGCCCTGGCTCGTACAGGGCGTCCTCCGCACCGACGCCGGCGTCTCACCCGGCATCACCGGCACCGAGGCCACCCTCACGCTCGTCGGCTTCGGTCTCGGCTACACCCTTCTGCTCGCCCTCTACCTCTACGTCCTCTGGCGCCTCATCCGGGCCGGCCCGCCGACGAGACGTGAACTCGGTGACGACGCCGGCACGAGCGAGACGGACGAGTCGACAGCTCCGACCCCGTCCGGCGGAGGTGGTGCGGAATGACTGCCGAGTACGCCTACGGCCTCCCGCTCGACCAGCTCTGGTTCGGCCTCGTGTTCGCCATCCTCGGAACCTTCCTCGTCCTCGACGGATTCGACTTCGGCGTCGGCGCCATCTTCGCCCTCCGCCGCGACCACGACGAACGCGAGGCCCTCCTCGACGTCATCGGCCCGTTCTGGCACGCCAACGAGGTCTGGCTCGTCGTCTTCGGCGGCGCGCTCTTCGCCGCTTTCCCACCGGTCTACGCCCGCCTCTTCAGCCGGCACTACCTCCTCATGTTCGCCGTCCTCCTCGCGCTCGCCGCCCGCGGCCTCGGCCCCGAACTCCGCCACCAGCGCGACGACGCCGCCTGGCAGCGCTGGTGGGGCCGATCCTTCGCCGCCGGCAGCATCGCCACCCCCGTCCTCCTCGGCCTCTTCCTCGGGAACTGGCTCGTCGGGGCCACAACGACGATTACGCTCGTCGGCGCCCTCACCGGCCTCACCGCGCTCGCGCTCTGCGTCCTCCTCGGCGCCGCGTTCATCCGCCTCAAACTCGGCGACCCCCTCTACGCCGCCGCCAGGACGTACGGGCAGGCCGCCGCGGCGAGCTATCTCGTACTCGTCGTCGCGACGCTCGCCGCCATCTGGACACGGCACCCTGGCCTCCGCGACGCCATCACCGCCCTCCTCCCACTCGGCCTCGTCGCCCTCACCGTGCTCGTCCTCCTCGTCTTCGTCGGCGCCCTCCGCGTCGGCTGGCACGTCGCGGCGTTCGTCGCGGGCGCCGTCCTCACCTACGGCCTCGTCGCCCTCGTCGCGGTCCTCATGCACCCCCAGGTCGACCCCGGGTCCGGGCTCACGCTCGCCGAGGGCGTCATCTCCCCGCTCCCGCTTGCGATGATGAGCGGCGTCTCCGTCCTCCTCCTCCCGCTCGTCGCGCTCTACTTCGTCATCCTGTACTCGGAGTTTCGGGGGCCGCTCCACGACTGACGACAGTCCCCCACAAAAGTCACGTTCTGGTCGCTATTCGCCTTCGACGAGCCGCCGAAGCTGGGCGGGCGGCACGGCACCACGGGCTGCGTACTGGTCGTACGTGAACGTCGGCACGCCCGTCACGCCCTGCTGGTGGGCGGCCTGGAAGCGCTCCTGGACCGCGTTCCGGTACTCGTCGTCCTCGATGGCGTCGTCGATCTCGTCGACGTCGAAGCCGACGTCCTCGGCGAGTTCCAGGATGACGTCGCGGTCGCCGATGTCGCGGCCGTCCTGCCAGAGCGCGTCGAAGATGGCCCAGTCGAAGTCCAGCCACTGCTCGGGGTGCTCCTGCTGCACGTAGAATGACGCCACCTGGGCATCGAGCGAGTCGACGTCGGTGTGGATGGCGGCGTCCATCTCGACGCCGTACTCCTCCTGCAGCCGGCGGACGTTCTGCTTCGCCTGCTCGTAGTACTCGTCGTCCTTCCCGTCGTCCTGCTCGTGCTGGATCTCCCCGTCAGGGCCGCGCTTCTGCGCCCGGAGGTCGAATGGATGCCACTCGACGTCCAGCTCGTCGTCGCGCTCCGCCTGGTACTGCTCCAGGGACTTCCGGCCCAGGTAGCAGAACGGGCAGACGTAGTCCGAGTAGACGGTGATCGATTCGGTCATACGAGTCCGTACTGGCTGCGCTGGGATAAGAGCGAGAGAATCGGTGAGTTTCGTCGAGACCGGCTACTCGTCCCGCGTCAGTCGACTCCGGCGCTCCTCGAACTCCTCGTCCGTGAGTTCCCCGCGAGCGTACTGGACCCGGAGTTCCGCCAGCGCGGGGTCCGTCGTCGCCTGGGCGGACTGCGCGAACCCCCGGTAGATGGCGTAGCCGATACCGGCGAGGACGAGGAGCCAGACGAGCAGCATCCCGAAGCCCCAGATGCCGTAGCCACCCATCATGCCACCCCAGTCCCCACTCCCCATCATCCCGCCGTAGCCACCCATCATGCCACCGCCCCAGCCCAGCATCCCCATCATCGGCAGCATGAACGCCATGAGGAGGAACGGCAGGAGCACGACGAGCGCCACGACGAGGACGACGATTCGGAGCAGTCCGTCGGACGAACGATGTTGCGTCATACTTGCAATAACAATGCGAGAGGGGATAACTCTATTCGCGGTTCCCACCGGATGGCGGTCCCGGCCATTCGGTACCCAAGTGTCCGTGTATCGAATCCGGGACCCGACGCTCTCCCGAGACGCTGGCTGCCCCGCCGCACGATGACCGTGCTGGGCAGTAGCGTTACGTCACGCCCGATTCTCGCTGCTAGTGTGCCACGTAATCCCACGGTCCGGTCGATCGAGCTCGAGGGCGACTACTTCCACGCCCGCGTCCGCGACCCGGAGAGGTTCGACGAGATCCGGACGCCGGAGTGGGCGAGCAACGTCGCCGACGACGTCGAGGCCGGCGCGGAGGTCCGGATGGGACACTCGGGCGACGACTGGTCGTCCAGTCCATCCTCGTCCCCGAGGACGTCGAACGGGCCGAGGCCCGCCGAGCTGCCGAGCAGATGCTCGAGAAGTTCGAGACTGCTGCGAGCACGAGACTGCGCGATACGTGACCGAGATTCGGGATAGCGCCGAGTAGCCCGCCCCATCGGGACGCGGCGAGAAGACGTATCTGATCGCCCCGAGACCATCGGGCATGGTCGACCTCGCGGCCGCAGCCGACGAGACCCGGGACTTCCTCGCCGACTACCTCGACACAGCTGGCGCCAGCGAGTACGTCATCGGTGTCAGCGGCGGCCTCGACTCCGCGCTCGCCCTCCAGTTCGCCGCCGAAGCGGTTGGCCCGGACCGCGTCACGGGCTACGTCCTGCCCGGACAGCCATCCGCCGGACGCCACATGACCGACGCCCGCCAGCTCTGTACCGACCTCGACGTCGAGTACCACGAGGCCAGCATCCAGCCGATGGTCGACGCCGCCACCAGCGCCCTCCCCGACGAGTGCTCGAAGGAGACCATCGGCAACACCCGCGCTCGCGTCCGCATGGTCCTCCTCTACCAGGCGGCGAACGAGCACGACGGCCTCGTCATCGGACCCGACAATCGCTCCGAGTACCTCCTCGGGTACTTCACGAAGTACGGCGACGGCGCCGCCGACGTCGCCCCGCTCGCCGACCTCTACAAGACCGAGGTCTTCGACCTCGCCCGCCACGTCGACCTGCCAGTGACGTTCGTCGAGAAGACGCCCACGGCGGAACTCTGGCCGGGGCAGACCGACGAGGGCGAACTCGGCGCGTCCTACGAGACCATCGACGCCGTCCTCCGGCACACCGTGGACGACGACTGCACCGTCGCCGAGTGCGCGAGCGAGACCGGCATCGACGCCGCGCTCGTCGAGTCGTTCGTGACCATGCACGAGGCCACCCAGCACAAACGCGAACGCCCGCCCACCCCCGGACTCCGATAGGTTCTGCCGTCCGACCGCCGGCGGTGCCCAGGGCCGCCGCGACACGTCTCGGCGTCCGACGCGCGGAGTGACGATCTGGACCGGTCCCCGACGCTCCGGCGACATTCCTATACCCACCGACCCCATAGTATTGTTATGACCGAGCACAACCGACCGATCGACCTGCCCGACGGTGACGCCATCGACGACCTCGTCGAGACGGAGGACGTGGTCCTCCTCGAGTTCTACACGAGTGGCTGTGGTGCCTGCGCGTCCATGGAGCCCGTGCTCGGCGTCGTCGCGAAACAGACCGACGCGACCATCGCGACCTGCAACCCCGGGACCGACATCGACCTCGTCGACGAGTACGACGTCCGGAGTGTCCCCGCCCTCCTCCTGTTCGTCGACGGCGAGGAGGTCGACCGTCGCATGGAGGGGTTCGTCGGGGCCGACGACCTCCTCGATATGCTCGCCGAACACGCACCCGACGTCGTCGCGGACGACCGCGGGGCAGTCGAGTCGAGTGCCTGAGATGCGGCGAACAGCCGTCTGACACCCGTCAGGGGACTGTCGTCGTCGGGGCAACGTTTTTCCGGATTGCGCCGGTTAGCCCGAGACACGACTCAGGGGCAATCGTGGAATGCAGGTCTGCAACCAACTACTCGAGACCTTCGAGCACGCCGTCGAGTCAGTCGTCCACGCCGCGGGCGTCACCAGGCTCGTCGCCGTCGACCGAGCGATCCGTGCGATCGAGTTCGGCCTCGTCGGCGTCACCGGCGCCGGCCTCAACGTCGCCATCTTCCTCGCACTCGTCGGCCGGGGCGAGTACCTCGTCCCCGGCCTCGTCGCCTTCTGGCTCGCGGTCGCGTGGACGTTCGGCCTGAACTGGCTCGTCACGTTCGACCACGTCCGCGGCCGCTTCGTCCGCCGATTCGCCCGGTACGCCGCCGTCTGCAGCCTCGGCTACGTCCTCTACACGCTCGTCCTCTCCGCCGCCATCGAGGTCGGCGAGCTCGCCTACCCGGTCGCGGTCGTCGCCGCCATCGGTATCGCCGGCACCTGGAACTTCCTCGGCGCGGAACGCTTCGCGATGACGCCGGCCAGCTGACGCAGGCCAGCTGACGCCGGCCAGCTGACGCCGGCAGCACGACACCACGCCCGGGCCGCGAACGCAACCGCTAACGGCCCCCAGTCCCGACCCCCGGGTAATGGTCACGCGACTGGAGGACTACTGGGGCGTCGGCCCGAAGACCGCCGCCCTGCTCCGCGACGAACTCGGCACCGAGGATGCGGTCGCTGCCATCGAGGCCGGCGACGTCTCGCGTCTCGTGCAGGCGGGCGTCCCCCGCGGCCGCGCCACCCGCGTGCTCCGCCGAGCCAACGGCGGCCCCGGTATGGACGTCCTCGCCACCGACGACACCCGCTCCGTCTACAAACAGCTCCTCTCCCTCGCGGCCCGCCACGCCCTCACCGAACGCGCGGCGGACCGCATCTACGTCACCACGCCATTCCGGGAGCCCGACCCGATGTGCGACCGGATCGACCGCGTCGTCGCCGCCCGGGACGCCTGGCGGAGTCTCGACGAATCCACACAGCGCGAGGCTGAGACCGCGTTCGACACGTACGACGACCTCGGCGGCGGGGAGCGGGCCGCTGTCGAGACCGCCATCGCCCTCCGCGAGCTCGACCTACCGGCCGATTCGACGTTCGGCGATCTCCTCGACCTCGACAGCGATGCGCTCACGGAGGCCACCGACGCCCTCCGCCACCTCACCCCGGACGGGGTCGCCGAAGGCGCCGACGCGACCCTCGACCGACTCCAGCGCAAGCACGACGCCGTCCTCGAACTCGACCGGGACGCGTTCGCCGTGGTCGACGCCCTCAGAGATGAAGGGGTCCGCGGGACCGACGAGTTCCGCGAGGCGTTCGTCCAGTACGTCGCGAACGAGACCGACGTCGCCCCCGAGCGCGTCCGTGAGGCCGCACACCCGGACGCGATGGACGCCGCGGACTTCGTCGCGAACTCGCTCCGCGACCTCCGAACCGACCTGGAAGCGCGCGTCGACGAACGTCGCACCCAGGTCAGAAGCGACCTCCGGAAGGACGTCGTCGAGGCGCAGGACACCATCGACGACGCCGTCGACGCCGTCACCGACCTCGCGTTCTACCTCTCACTCGCACGCTTTGCCGACGCGTACGACCTCACCCGTCCCACTATCGTCGAGGACCGGGACGTCCTCGCCGTCCAGCACGCCCGCAACCTCGACCTCGCAGCGGCCGGAACCGACCTCCAGCCCGTCACGTACGCCGTCGGCGACCACGCCCTGTCCGCCGCCGGCGGCGGCGGCACCGGCGACGGCACCGGCACCAGCACCGACACCGCCACCGCCCCGTCCGGCGACCGCGTCACCGTCCTCACCGGTGCGAACTCCGGCGGGAAGACGACGTTGCTGGAGACGCTCTGCGAGGTCCAGCTCCTCGCGTCGATGGGGCTCCCGGTCCCCGCCGAGGCCGCCGAGGTCGGCGTCGTCGACGCCATCGTCTTCCATCGCCGCCACGCCAGCTTCAACGCCGGCGTCCTCGAATCCACCCTCCGGAGCGTCGTCCCGCCGCTCGCCCGCGGCGACCGCACCCTCATGCTCGTCGACGAGTTCGAGGCCATCACCGAACCCGGGAGCGCCGCCGACCTTCTGCACGGCCTCGTCACCCTCACCGTCGACCAGGATGCCCTCGGCGTCTACGTCACCCACCTCGCTGACGACCTCGAACCCCTCCCCACCCCAGCCCGCACCGACGGCATCTTCGCGCAGGGTCTCGACGCCAATCTCGAACTTCGTGTCGACTACCAGCCCAGATTCGGCGTCGTCGGGAAAAGCACTCCAGAATTCATCGTCTCCCGCCTCGTCGCCCACGCCGGCGACGCCTACGAACGCGCCGGATACGAGGCGTTGGCGCGGGCAGTCGGCGAGGAGGCGGTGCAGCGGACGCTGAGCGACGTGGAGTGGGGTGAGTAGGACGGACCGGGCCGGGACCATCGAGAGCGCCGACCGGATTCCCCAGCAACAATACCTAAGCATCCTCGGTGTCCCCTTCTCCCAATGCCGGTTCCGCTGCCGCCGCCTGACGCGCTCGTCGTCTTCGCGCTCATCGCGGCGACGCTCGTGTTCTTCGTGACGGAGTGGCTGCCGACGGACATCACCGCCGTCGCGCTGCTCGTCACGCTTTTCGCACTCGGCGACTACACGGGCATCACGACGCCGAGCGAGGCGCTCGCGGGGTTCTCGTCGCCCGCCACGATCACCATCGTCGCGATGTACGTGCTGTCGGCGTCGGTGCAGAAGACCGGACTCGTCCAGAAGCTCGGCGCGTGGATGGGGCGGGTGACGGGCGGCGACGAGCGCCGGATGCTCGGCGCGACCATCGGCGTGACCGGTGGTGCGGCAGGGTTCGTGAACAACACCCCCATCGTCGCCGTCTTCATCCCGATGATCACGGGGCTCGCGGACGACGCGGGTATCTCCCCCTCGAAGCTCCTGATGCCGCTCTCCTTCGCGGCGATGCTCGGCGGGACCCTGACCCTGCTCGGGACGTCGACGAACGTTCTCGCGAGCGACCTCGCCGTCCGCCTCACCGATCACGGGGCCATCGGCATGTTCGAGTTCACGCCCGTCGGCGTGCTTGTCTTCCTCATCGGCGCCACCTACCTCCTCTTCGTCGCACCACGGCTCATCCCCGCCCGCATCACCCCCGGCCGGAGCCTCACGGAGCGCTTCGCGGTGCGCGAGTACCTGAATCGCCTCCGCGTGCGGGATGCCTCCCCGCTCGTCGGCGAACACCTCGACGCCCTCGTGGACGCAAACGGGAGCGACCTTCACGTCGTCCAGCTCCGCCGCCCCGACCCCGAGGACACCGACGCCGAACCCGAGGTCTTCGTCCCCGGCCGCGACGACATCCACATCGAGTCCGGTGACACCCTCACCGTCCGCGCGAACCTCCAGTCCGTCAACCGGTGGGCGACGGAACAAGACCTCACCCAGCGCTCCCGGGAGGAAGTCGCCGACGACGACCTCCACCACCCCGACGAGGAACGCCAACTCGTCACCGTCGTCGTCCCCGACGGCTCCGCGTTCATCGGCGAGACCCCCCGGGAGGCTCGATTCCGGGAGTGGCACCACACCACCGTCCTCGCGATTCGACGCGGGGCAGACCTGCTCAGGGACGACGTCGACGACATCACCCTCGAGCAGGGCGACGCCCTCCTCGTGCAGGCCGAACAGGACGCCCTCGACTTCCTCCAGAACGAAGGCGACCTCGTCGTGACGAACGCCCACGGCCGGAACGTCGCCGCGGAACGCCTCGAGGAGACCCCGAAGCTGAGCCCGAAAACGCCGTTCGCGCTCGGTATCGTCGCCGCCGTCGTCGTCGCCGCCGTCCTCGGTGTCCCCATCGTCATCGCCGCCCTCGCCGGCATCGTCCTCACCATCGCCACCGGCTGCATCACCCCCGGCGACGCCTACGACGCCGTCTCCTGGAACATCGTCTTCCTGCTCGCTGGCGTGATCCCGCTCGGTCGCGCCATGCAGGCCACCGGCGGCGCCCAGTACCTCGGCGACCTCGTCCTCCTCAGCGCCGAATTCATTCCCCTTATCGCCGTGCTGGGGCTGTTCTACGTCCTGACGGGGTTGCTCGCGAACATCATCACGCCCGTCGCGAGCGTCGTCCTCCTCGTCCCCGTCGCCGTCGACTCCGCCCTCCGCCTCGGCAGCGACCCGTTCAGCTTCCTCCTCGCCGTCATGTTCGCCGCGAGTACGGCGTTCATGACGCCCGTCGGCTACCAGACCAACCTCATGGTCTACGGCCCCGGCGGCTACACCTTCGGCGACTACGTCAAGGTCGGCGCCCCCCTCCAGGGCCTCCTCGCGATCGCCACCACGCTCGCCATCGCCGGCTACTGGGGCATCTGACAAGCACTCCCGCCACGGAACGTGGCATCTGCCTATTTCAGGCTGGACACCGACCATCCACCATGGTCGCCACCGCCACACTCCTCACCCTTCTCGCCGTCGCCGGTCTCACGATAGCGAGCGCGTTCTTCTCCAGCACCGAGATCGCGATGTTCTCCCTCCCCACCGACCGCCTCACCACCATCGCCGACACCCCCGCCGGCCGCCGCCTCACCCAGCTCCGCGAGAACCCACACCGCCTCCTCGTCACCCTCCTCGTCGGCAACACCCTCGTCAACATGGCCGTCGCCAGCCTCACCACCGTCCTCGCCATCCAGACCCTCCCACCGAACCTCGCCGTCCCAGCCGCCACCATCGGCGCCGCCACCATCGTCCTCGTCTTCGGCGAGATCCTCCCCAAATCCTGGGGACTCGGCAACGCCGAACCCTGGTCCCTCCGTGCCGCCCCAGTCGTCCGCGCCATCGAACTCGTCCTCTACCCGCTCGTCTCCATCTTCGACTGGCTCACCAGCCGCTTCGCCGCCGCGACCAGTGCGGAACCCGACATCGAAGAACTCGTCCTCGACGACTAGCACCTGACGTGGGCGTGTGCAGGAAGATGGACACCGATTTTGATATCTTCTGGAATCACTCCATAACTCGTGGAATCGATTGATAGAGGATGGAATTAGTTGATAGAAGTCGAAAATCAGATTTTCAACTTGTACACTCCATATTCGATAAATAATCGAAAGCCCGCCGGGGCTTCGTACGGGCGACCCGGGAGTCGCCCGTACGGTATGCGGGACCTCCGGTCCCGCTCAACTCGTGGGCTGCGAGCATCCTGCGCTCCTCGGTTCGCTGCGCTCACCTCCGGTGCTTGAACGCTCTCGCCTCACGAGAGCCCCGCCCCCTTTCAGTCCTCCCACTGCCCCAGCCACCGCAACCGCCGACCGCGACCGCCGACCGCACCGGACCGCCACAGCAGACCGCGGGCCGCGCGCCGTTCGCGCGCGGCGACCGCACCGCTGGCGGCTGGGCAGTCGCGGAAACTACACGGAAATGTCGGGCCTGCTACTGCCAGTCCTCGACGTCGTCCATCGGGACCGCGACGACGCCCTCCTGCTGGGCGAGGGCGCGGGCGTGGGCGGTGCAGACGTTCCGGTCGGGGCCTCGTGGGTCGTGGATGCGGACGGCTGCTTCGTCGTCGCAGTCGGCCTCGGCGCAGATCGGCATGAAGAACTCGGTGTCGGCTTAGATCTCGATCGCCATCATCACTTCGTCGACGTAGTCGGCACCGATCTTGTAGTGGTCCTCGCGGACGGCTTCGGTGTCCCAGCCGTGGTGGTCGAGGAACGCGATGGCGTCGTCGTTCGACGCGGGGATGCTCTGGTAGACCTTCTCCAGCTGGTGTTCGGCGGCCCAGGAGAGGCCGCGTTCGAGGAGGTGACTCCCGATGCCGTGCCCCCGGTACTCGTCGAGGACGCCGACGGTGAGCTCCGCGGTGTGGCTCAGCTTCTCGATCTCGGGAGCGTTCAGATGCACCCACCCGACGACCTCTTTTCCCACAGTTGCCACGAAGAACATCCGGTACTCGATCTCGTTGTGGCGCAGTAGGACCTCCTCGTGGTCCACGACGTCCGCCACGGATTCGGCCTCGATGTACGTCTTCTCCTCCGCCACCTGCCGGATCGCGCCCACGATGCCCGCGAGGTCCTCCTGGCGGGCGGGGCGAACAGTGAAGGTCAGCTCGCCGTCCCGGTGCTCCTCCTCGACGCCCTCCTCGAACGCCGCGTGGAGCTCGCCGTCGCCATCGCGCTCCAGGTAGCCATCCCGACGGAGGATCGCGACGTGGTGCCGGAGCCCGCTCGGGTCGATGTCCGGGAACTCCCGCTTCAGCTCCTGCTCCGTCGCCGACCCGTGACTCTCCACGTAGTTGTAGAGCCGCTCCCGGTCCTCGTGGCCGAAGTCACGCTCGTGGCTGATACGCATGAGGAAGGGTAGCACACGTCAGTATTTAGTTGTTGGCCGCGATTCTCGGCTGCTGCGAACCAGCCCGCCGTCACCGGGTCGCCGCACGCGGTGGCACCCGCGTCAGTATCTGCGCGACGTCCTTCACGTTCCGCGTATCGAGCAGGAGTTCGGCAGCTTCTCGCACCGTCACCTCGGTCTCGACGACCTCGCCGTAGCAGCGCGCGTAGAGCTCCAGCCAGTCGTTGAGCGCGCGCTCCATCAGCGCGAACTCGGTCTCGTCGAACGGCGCGGGCTCGCCGCCCGTCCGCCCCTGGATGTAGACCATCACGACCGGGCCGACGCCCTCCCGAAGGTACTCGAGTGCCTCGGCCTCACGGGGCGGCTGCTCCGGCGGCTGGAACGACTCGACGTCGTTCCGCGCCGAATCTGCGAGCGCCGCGATACGGTCCCAGTACTGCGAATGACTCATCGAATCGGTTGCCCTGCTGGATCAGCCTTCCCGGAACTCGACGCCCTTCCCCCCGCGCGGATGCTCCCACTCGGTGTCGGCGACGACGGCGCACGTCCCGCACTCGACGCACGGCTGGGTGTCCAGGCTGACGACGGTCTCTTCTTGCCCATCGCGTTCGACGGTCTCCGCCCGATAGCAGCCCCCGCCGTAGTCCATCGCGCTCACCGGGCAGGCCGTGACGGCCGCCCCGCTCGCCTCGAAGGACTCGTCGTTCAGCGTGATGTGGGGGTTCCCGACGTCCGTATTGTACGCCAGGTCGCCGATGCGGTCCCCGAGGCTCGGCGGCTCGATGGTGTTCACGCCCTCGATGGGTTCGCCGAGCTCCTCCGCGATGACCGTCGGGAGCGTGACGTACGGCGTCCGGGTGTCCGGCACCATCCCCGAGAGCCACGGCGAACTGTAGAGGTTCTCGAGCTGGCCGCCGAGCGCCCGAACCGCCATCCGACCGAGGCCGGACTGCAGGACGCCGTCGGTGACGCGCTGCGCGGGGCCGTTCTCCCCGAGCGCGCTCGCGACCTGATAGCGGGTCGGGCGGAGCTTGTCCATCACGCCCTCGCGCCGAAGCCGCTTCGCGTACCGGCGGCCCGCGTTGTCCGGATTGCCACGCGACTTCGCCTCGACGTACGCCTCCGCGGCGAGCGCGCCGGCGGAGACGGCGTGGTTCATCCCCTTGATGATGGGGCCCTGCGCCTGCATCTGGCCGGCGGCGTCGCCGACCACCGCGAGACGGCCCTGGTAGGGGTTCGGATGCGCGACCTTCTTCGAGTCCGGCACGAGCTTCGCCGAGTACTCGCGCTCGTCGTACTCGTCGCCCAGCCAGTCCGCCAGCAGCGGATGCGTCAGGAGCGCGTCGAGGAGTTCGTGGGGTTCGGCGCGTTCGGCGACGAGGCTGTCGAGGTGGAACACGCTCCCGATGGAGAGCGAGTCCTCGTTCGTGTAGAGGAACCCACCGCCCCGGACCTCGTCGAAGAGGTCGCCCGAGAACAGGTGGGCGGCGCCCTCGCCGTCCTCGACGCCGAATCGCTCGTTCACGACACCCGGGTCCATGTCGACGACGGCCTTCACGCCCTGGAACCACTCCTCGGGGTCGTCCCAGTTCATCAGGCCCGCATCCCGGGCGAGCTCCGAGTTGACGCCGTCTGCGGCGACGATGAAGTCGGCGCGGATCGGGTCGAGTTCGTCGCACGTCACGCCCACGATCTTCCCGTTCTCGCGAAGGAGGCCGTTGACGCGGACGTCCGTCAGGAGGCCGCCACCGGTCTCCCGGGTCTTCTCGTGGACCTGCTCGGCGAGCCACGAGTCCATCTTCCGACGGAGGACGGCGTCACACCACGCGGTGTCGTGCTCGTGCAGGTCGACCAGGTCGAAGGACTTCACCTTGTTCCCGGCGACGTTGTGCATCTCGTAGTCCGTGATCGGGCGCTCGGTGGCCTCCTCGCGGAACCCCTCGAAGAGGCCGTCGATGGTGTACGGCGCGGACTCCTCGGCGTAGATGAGGCCGCCGCTCACGTTCTTCGACCCGGCTTCGACGCCGCGCTCCAGGACGAGTGTCTCGACGCCGTTCCGTGCCAGTGCAGCCGCCGCCGCGGCCCCACCTGGGCCCGCGCCGACGACCACTGCTTCGTAGTGTTCGTAGTCCTCAGTCATCCGTCTGCCCTCCAAGGGCGGCCGCATCTAGTTCGCCCGACTCCAGCGCGTCGATGAGTCGGGGAAGCACGTCGAAGAGGTCGCCCTCGATGAAGTAGTCCGAGAACTCCCGGATGTCGGCGTCCGGGTCGGTGTTGATCGAGACGATGGTCTCCGAATCGTCCATCCCGACCTTGTGCTGTATCGCGCCCGAGATACCGGCCGCGATGTAGAGGTCGGGCTCCACGATCTGGCCGGTCTCACCGATCTGGCGCTCCTCCTTCGCGTACTGCTCGACGTGCCCCTCGAACTCGTATGACGAGGTGACGATGCCGCGCGTGATGCCGAATGCGGCGTCGTCGAACTGGTCGGCGAGGTCGACGCCGAGCTCCATCCCCCGCGTGGGGTCGTCGCCGATACCGCGACCGAGCGCGACGACGACGTCGTGTCCGGTAAGGTCGACGCCCTCGTCGAGCTGGTCGTGCTCGGTCACCGCGACGGTGAACCAGGCGTCGTCCATGTCGGCGTCGAACTCGACCACTTCACCCTCCCGCGAGGGGTCGGGGTCCGGAATTTCGAAGCTCCCCGGGATGACGGAGCCCCCTTGCGGGTGGAACTCGCGGCCCGGATTGTCGAGACAGAGGATGGTCGAGTACTCGAAGCCCGAGAAGTCGGGGCGGGGCATGTGGAGCACGCGCGTGAACTCCTTTTTGGAGCCCTCGCGACCGGTCTTCGCGGGGTTCGAGATGACGGCGTCGTCGATGTAGAGGTCGCTGCAGTCGGAGGCGAGCCCGGAGTCGAGCTCGCCCTGCACGAGCGCGGAGAGGTCGCGGCCGTTGTTCGTCGCGGGGAAGATTGCGTACCGGGGCTCGTCGTAGTCCTTCCAGTCCGCCTCGTGGCCGGTGCCTTCACCGGCGTCGCTCCCGGCCCGCGCCATCTGGCAGTAGATCTCGGTGAACGGCTTGTGGAGGAACCGGTTCAGCCGGTCGTCCTCCTGGTAGACGACGAGGTCGGCGCCACACTCGATGACCTCCTCGGTGTGCTGCTCGACGTCGTCGCCGATGAGCACTGCGACGACGCGCTCGTCCTCGTCGTACTCCTCATTGTAGCCGTCCATCAGCTCGCGGGCCTTCCCGAGCATCTCCCGGGAGACGTCCACGAGGTCGCCCGCCTGCGTCTCGCAGTACACCCACATGTCGCGGTACTCACCGTCCTCGAGCGTGGAGACGAACTGCTTGTCCGCGGTGGGGTGGTCGAGGTCCGGATGCCGTTCCTCCGGCGGGGCGCGTTCGACGACCTCCCCCTCCGATTCGTCGCTGCCCTGGACGGAGTCGATACGCTGCTCGATGAGGCGCCTGGCGGTCTTCCGATCTTCACCGGCTTCCTCCATCGCGAGGATGTCCTCGAGCTGGTCGACGTCGTCGATGCTCGTGATCTGGTTCCCGAGTTCCGCGACCGTCAGCTCGGTCGGGTCGAGCTCTCCGGGGCCGTCCTCGTCCTCCGTGAACTTCTCGATCCGGCTGTTCAGGACCGCCTTGATCGGTGCGCGGTCCTCGCCGGCCTCCTCGGCTTCGAGGATCTCCCGCAACTCGTCGGGGTCCTCGATGTCCTTGACTGTGGCTGTGAGCTCCGCAACGTCGTACTCGCCGGGGTCGATGTCCGCCATCGTCAGTCACCCCCCGCGAACGGCGCGAACTCGTCCATGACGTCCGATAGCTGGTCCGGGTCGCTGCCGTCGATCATCGTCGCTTCACGCTCGGATGGTGCCTTCGGGATCGGGTCCACCGACGACACGATGGTCGGCGAGCCGTCGAGCCCGATGTAGTCCGGGTCGAGATTGAGGTCCGTGTGGTCCCACGTCGTCAGGAGGTCCTCGTAGTCTGGCGCCCGCGCCTGGGTCGCCTCGCGGAGGTCCTTCCACGTGAGTCGGTGGCCGGCCTTCCGGTAGCTCGGCGCGAACTCGGGGTCCGCGACGATGAACGCTGGCAGTTCGGCCTCCACGGTCTCGATCTCCTCGATGTCGCCCTCGACGAGGCGCTTCGCGCGCACGACGCCCTCGTCCTCGTCGATGTCGAGGCTCACGACGTGCGTGAGGAGCGGCCAGTCCAGACACCACGCCGTCTGCGGGCCGGTGTGGCCGGTCTCCCCGTCCGCCGTCTTGAACCCCGCGAACACGAGGTCCGGCTGGTCGTCGAGCTTCTTCAACCCCGTCGCGAGCGTGATCGCGGTCGCCCACGTGTCCGCCGCTGCCATCTCGCGGTCGGAGAGGAGGAAGAGGTCGTCCGCGTACACGGACTCCATCGCCTCCTGCAGGACCTCCCCGTAGCCGGGCGGCCCCATGCTCATCACGCTCACCCGGCCGCAGTGGCGCACCTTCGTCTGGAGCGCCGCCTGCAGGGCGAAGCGGTCGTTCGGATTCATGACGGTGGGCGTCTTCCCGCGCTCGAGGTGTCCCTCCTCGTCGAAGGACACCTGGCCCTCACGGAAGTCGGGAACACCCTTCGTCAGTACGACAGACCGCATCGATCAGGTCCGCCCCGCTCGACCCGCGTCGACGTCGATCGCGTCCACGGGACAGACGTCGACGCAGAGCATACAGTCGATACACTGTGCCTCGTTCGCCGGATCCGCCTTGATCTCGGACTCCGGATGGTCGGGCGTGTCCACCCACTCGAACACGTCCACCGGGCAGTCCTCCAGGCACGCCCCGTCAGCGATACAGATGTCGAAGTCCACGGCGACGTGCGTCCCATGGATCCCGAGCTCTTCCGGTTCGTCTACTGGACCCCACACGTCGTGTCCCTGGTGGGAGTCCACGACCTCGCGGTTCTCTTCGAAATTCGGGTCGATGGCCATTGGTATACACCAGCACGGTCGAAGTCATGGAACATAAACGTAGGTGATGAATTCACCATACTGGTCCTCCGTTACGCTTCGATACCCCCGGTTCTCGACGAGGCGCTGCCGACCGTCGACGGACCGGGTGTCTCGAACGAACGCAACGAACCAGGTTACGAGACCTCACTGTTCACGGCGGTAGCGCCGCCGTTCACTGCAAAATGGTTCCTGTGGAACCACGCTTCCTCTCACGGGTCGCCACTGGCTCCACGCTCGAATGATAGTATCTTCGCGGTGCTCACGGTTCACGCCGTCACCGTTCACAAAGTCGAGGTCGCTACGCGACCTCGCTACTTCTTCCGCATTCCAGCCCGCTTGCTGGGTCGCGTCTTCTCGGAGCCCTTGCCCTTCTTCGTGAGGCCACGGCCCTTCTTCCCGGCGCTCGTGAGGCCGCGCATCGCGCGGTTCTTCTGGGAGTTGTCACAGATCCAGTTCAGGTCGTCGTCGTTCTGGATCGCGGGGTGGTTCGGGTCCAGGAGGATGCATTCGAACCACTTCTGGCTCCCGTCCTCACCGACCCAGTAGGAGTTGAGCACGCGGAGGTTCCGGAACTTCCGGGTGGCGCGCTCCTCCGCGATACGCTGGAGGTTCTTCGCGCGACCGATGCGGTTGACGCCCTGGCGCTTCGACCGGCGACCGGCCTTGAAGCGCTGCTTGCGGGCGTTCCCCTTCCGGACGCTCACGCGAGCGACGACGACGCCCTGCTTGGCCTTGTAGCCGAGGTCGCGGGCCGCGTCGAGGCGGGTCGGTCGGTCGACCCGCTCGATGGCGCCCTGTTTGCGCCATTCCTGTTTTCGCTGCCACTGCAGCTCGGCGAGCTTGCCCTCGCCCGGCTGCTTCCACGCTTCCTTGATGTGGGAGTAGAAACTTCGTGCCATTGGTTTGTCCACGGGCGCTTGCGATTCAGCCCACGAGGAGCCACATTTCGTCCCGAACTATCGGGTGCCCACTGGAGCCCGTCCGCCAGCGAGTTAGTCATGTCTTGAGTGGGTTTGGCTAAAAGGACTTCGAAAGCGAGGCCACGAGCGAAGTGAGTGGCCTCGGATATGCGAACGGCGGCCTCGGCCGCCGTGAGGAGGCGGTGTGCGATGCTGTGAGCGTCGCGAGCGGCATCGATACTGCGAACGGCGACTGTGTCGCCGTGAGCCGCGTTTAGGGGCGTGGCGAGCACCCCATCGCGAGCGTTAGCTGCCGTTGATCGGCATGGTCGCGTCGTATCGGTAGGTGATGGGGCCGCCGGCGGCGTCGGGGTCCGGGACGAGGACGGCGTCAGTCGCGTCCTGGGGGATGGCGTAGACGACCCAGCCGGTGGTCTGGTTGCCGGGGGCGACGGCGGCGAGTTCGAAGGTTCGCGCGCCATCGAGTGGCTGGTGGGTGTAGCGGGTTCCGTTCGCGTTCACGAGGAAGTCACTGGGTCGCACCGGGATCTGTTGGTCGCCGGTGTTCGTGACGGCGTACTGTACGACGAGGAATCGGGTCTGGTTGGGGGCTTCGAAGTTCGAGCCGTTCGCGACGACACTGGTCGCGGTTCGGGCGTTCCAGCGGACGGTCATGCCTGCGTCGGCTGGCTGGGCAGTGGAGAGCGCGGAGACCGCCACTTCGCCGGTTCCGGCTGCGTCGAGCCCGAGGCTCCCCATCGCGCCTGCGAGTGCGCCACCGGCTGCTCCTCCAGCACCGCCGCCGGCTGCGGGGGCGAGGAACGCGCCGCCCGCGAACCCCGCGAGCAGGCTCACGGCGATGAGGACGACGAGGAAGACGGACTTCAGGGATTTCCCGCCGAGTGAGGGTATCGGGATGCCGTTCGGGAACGCGCTCGTCGGAACCGGAACGGGGATGCGGGAGATGGCCGAGCCGACCCGGCCGCCTCCGCCCGAACCGCCGCCGGTGGCGTACCGGGCGAGCGTGTCCTCGAGTCCTTCGGCTTCGACGGTCTCCAGGACCGCCTGCGGGTCGAGGAGGTGGACGTCGTTCGCGTTCGCGATGCGTTCCGCGTCGTCGGTGAACGAGCCCTGCGAGGTGACCACTCGGACGTCCACGGACTTCTTCTCCACGAGGCTCACGTACTGCTGGACGCGTTTCCCGGGGACCTCGACGTCGCCCGGGAGCACGAGGATGAGGCCGCGTTGGCCGTTCCCCTGGTCGCCCGTGACGAGGAAGGTGCCGTCCTCGTCCTCCACGACGTCGGTCTCCCAGCCGCGATTGGTCCACGCCTCGGAGAGGACGGTCGCGAGGTGTTCGCCCGTGAGGCGCACGACGGATGCGGCGTCTGGGCCCTTCGTGTCGGTGTCAGCGTCACCGCCATCGGCACCGTCGGCCGCACTGTCTTCGCCGCCGTCGGGCAGTAGCTCTCGGCTCACGTCGAGTCACCTCCACGCCGTCCGGCGAGCACGCCGCCCGCGAGAAGTGCGAGGACGGTGAGCCAGCCGGGGAGTGGCACGGAGACACCGGAGTCGGCTGCGGCGATGGCGGGGATCGGGGTGCGTTCGACGAGCGGTCCGGAGGCGGCGAGGTTGGGTGTCGTGGTCATCGTGGTGGTGCCCTGGGTGGTCGTGGTCGTCGTGGTGAAGCCGGTGCCCTGAAGCTGAACGTACCCGGTGTCCGAGACGGCGCCGCTCGCTGTGGCGTCAGGCTCGGTCTCGCTGTCACTGTCGGTGCTGGACTCGCTGTCACCGACGGCTGTGGACTCCCCGGAGTCCTCGGTGTCGGTCTCACTGGATTCGTTGTAGGTGTAGTCCACCGACGCGTTGAACGACCGATCGAGGTCGCGGTCGACGTGGGCGACGGCGGTCAGGTTCGTGGGCGTCTCGAGGGTGGTGTTCAGCTCGATCTCGACGTCCTCGTGCGTGCCCGGGGCGAGGTAGTCGGAGATGCCGAGTCGGGTGCCGTTTGCGTCGACCACGACGAAACCGCCAGCGTCGAGCCGAACGGTGTCCGCGGCGACGATGCGGCCGTTCGAAACCTGGTCGGGGAACGAGAGCGCGGCGGTCTCGTCGTAGCGCACGACCGTCCGTTCTGTCGTCGCCCGATGGTCGAGGATCCAGACGGGGACGCGCTGGCCAGAGGCGGCACGGGAGACGTCGACTGTCGTCTCGAACGTCCCGTTCCCGCTGACGGTGACGTCGGACTGTGCGATGAATGGCGGGTCGATAGACTTCGCGCGTGCGTTGAGTGTCGTCCCTGGGGCGAGGTTCGTGCGCCCGGTGACCGAGACGGTGGGCGCCATCCACGGGTAGAACTCCCGGAGCTGGGTGTCGTTCGTGCGGACGCTGGGCTCCACGAGCTGGACCTGGGTCGAGGCGACCGTGACCGACTCCTCGACGAGCCCATTCGACGGCGTGAGCACGACGTCGAGGCGCCAGGAATCGTTCGAGCTGGACGACATGGCTCGCTGGTCCGTATCCCAGACGACGACGAAGCGGTCGTTCTCGAAGTCGGTGAGGACGCTGAGTCCCGGGTCTTCGGTGGCGACGAGGGTTTCGGGGTCCGTGTTGAGCTCGGGGTCGAGTTCCGTGAGCCGGACCAGGATGCCCTTGGCGTTCGCGTCACCGTCGAGGTCCTTGCTGTCGAACGCATTCTCGAGCCCAGACTCGGTCACGGGGATGACGACCGCGTCCCCGTGCGCGACCGTCTCGTTCGGCGTCGCCGCACCCACGACCGTGTTCAGGTCGAACGTGTCGGCGTCGAAGATGCTCCCCGGCGCGATGCTCGTCGATGCAGACATCTCGCCCCGCGGTTCGATGGTAAGTGCGCCGATGTCCTGCTCGACCCCGCCCACGGTGACGTTCATGTCGTAGGTGGTCGCGGCGAGTGGGCGCCGGAGCGCCGGCGTGTGCATGGTGACACTACTCGCGCCGGAGACGAAGCTCGACGGGGCGCCGGTCGTGGCGTAGGTATCGATCGTGATGGTGTGCGTGCCCGACCCGCCGAGGACGGCTTCGAGCAGGAAGCCGTTCCGTTCGCTCCCGATGTAGACGTGTGCCGTATCGCTGTGGGAGACCGTGATCTCGACGCTATCACCCCGGGTGACGGTGATGGTGTTGTCGCCGAATCCACCGGACTCGCCGGCTGCGACGACCGTCGCAGGGACGGTCGCGGCGAGTAGACTGACCACGAGGAGTGCTGCGAGCAGGGGTGTGAGGCTGGTCGGGGGCATGGCGACGCTGGGGCCGCCGCGACGGCGACCCGGGTGGCTGCCAGTTGCTACCCGGAAGGTGGATATAAAAGTCCGGACTGGGGTATCAGTCCTGAGAATGGGATATTGCGGTAGTGTCGGCGCCACGGTGGCGGTCGACGGCGTCGAATCCACGCTCGAGGTCGGCGATGAGGTCATCCAGGTCCTCGATGCCCACGGAGAGGCGGATAAGGGTGTCCGTGATGCCGACCGCCAGGCGGTCCTTCTTCGGGAGTGGTTCGTGTGTCATGCCGGCGGGGAGTTCGGCGAGCGATTCGACGCCGCCGACGCTGACCGCGAGCGTGAAGTGGTCGAGCGCTTCGAGGAACGCCGCGGCGTCCGTCATGTCTCCCTCGAGTTCGAACGAGAGGATGCCGCCATAGCCGTCCATCTGTCGGCTCGCGAGTTCGTGCTGGGGATGGCTCTCGAGGCCGGGGTAGTGCACTGCCTCTACCATGGCGTGTGCTTCGAGGTAGTCGGCGACGGCGATCGCGTTCGACTCGTGCTGGCGCATCCGGACGGGGAGTGTCTTCGTGCCCCGGAGCGTGAGGTAGGCGTCGAACGGCGCCATCATGTGGCCGAGTCCGACCTGCTGGAGGAACTGGATCTCGTTCGCGAGGTCCGGGTCGTCCGTGATGATCGCTCCGCCGATTGAGTCGCTGTGGCCATTCAGGTACTTGGTGGTCGAGTGGGCGACGACGTCGGCGCCGAGAGCGAGTGGGGACTGGAAGTAGGGGCTCGCGAAGGTGTTGTCGACCCCGAAGAGCGCGTCGGCGTCGTGGGCGACGTCGGCGATAGCTTCGATGTCGCAGAGGCGGAGCAGTGGGTTGGTTGGGGTCTCCATCCAGACGAACGCCGTCTCGGGGCGGATGGCGTCGACGACGTTCTCGACGGCTGTCGCGTCCACGAAGTCCACGTCCACCTGGAGGCGGTCTCGGAATAGTGCTTCGAGGGAGCGCTTCGTTCCGGCGTAGAGGTCGTCGAACGCGACGACGTGGTCGCCGGGTTCGAGCCCCGCGAGGAGTGCGGTCGCGATGGCGGCCGTGCCGGACGACACGGCGAACGCGAACCTCCCGCCTTCCAGGGATGCGAGGCGCTGTTCGAGCGCGTACCTGGTCGGGTTGTTCAGTCGGCTGTAGAGGAACTCTCCCCGGCTTGGATCGGCGTCTTCGAGGCCGAAGTCCGGGTTCAGGCCCGGGAGCTCGTACGTCGAGGAGAGGTGGATCGGGGCGACGACGTCGCCGGCGTTCGGCGCACCGACCTCGGGGGTCTCTCCGTGAGCGACCGCCCGTGTATCGAACTTGCTGGGCTGCTCCATACCAAGCAGTATGGTGCCTGGCGCGAAATACCTTCCCGTCCTGATAGTTATACCGCGATAGGCTCGTATTATTCCTGCGTATGGGCCGGGAAGAACAGGCGATGTGGCCGCCGACTCAGGCGTGATTCTCGGCCGTCTGGGGCTCGTCGTACTTTTCTCGGAATTCCGAGATGAGCTGCCCCATCTTCGCGTACCAGTCGTTCAACATCCGCTGCAGGTCGTCCGCGACCACGTCGGGGTCGGTCGGGCGGACGACGTGATAGTAGCCGCCCTGCTCGTAGTTCACCTGGTCCTTCTGGGCGAAGCCGGCGGAGACGAGGCGCTGCACGGAGCGGTACGCGGTCGTTCGCTCTCGGTCGACGCGTTCGGCGATCTCGTCTACGGTCAGTGGCTCCGTTGCGGTCGTCAGCTCGCCGAACACGTCCTTGTCGAGTTCGGTGAGGCCGTGGAAACACTCGAGAAGCCCCTCGCACTCCATGTCCTGGTTGAGGTACTCCTGCATCGATTCTGCCATACGCTTCGTACGATTTGCACGCTCAAAAGGGTTTGCACATACCGGACAATATTCGCGTCAATCTCTCGTCGAGCTGGGCTGCGCGACGGCTCGCCGAGTGTCGGCTGCACCTATCCGAGAAACGGGGATTGGTCGGGGCCGCGCTGGGTCGTACGGCTAGTTGGCGTACTGTTCGAGGAGCTGGACGTACTGGTCCTTGCCTCTGACGCCGACCAGCTGCTCGACCGGCTCACCGTCTGCGTAGATGACGACGGTCGGGACTCCCTGGACGCCGTGCTGTCGCGCCAGGTCCTGGTGGACGTCGACGTCGACCTTCGCGACGGCGCCCGGCGCTTCGGCGGCGACGGACTCGAGGACGGGCTCGAGCATCTTGCACGGGCCACACCATTCGGCGAAGAAGTCGACGAGCACGACGCCGTCGGAGACGAGCTCTTCGAACTCGTTCGGGTTCTCGATAAACACTGGTTCGCTCTGGGTTGTTGCTGCCATCACTCGACTGTAACCGCCGGACGGGTTTAAGAGTTTTGCACAATATCCACAATACTAATCGGCCGGTCAGCGTGTTGCTGTGGCGAACGCCGATGGGATCGCCGCGTACATGTGTGCGTTCGTCTCCAGGGCGGTGCGCGTCGTGAACTCGTCGACGGCGTGCACGGTGTCGGTTCCGACTGCGAACTCCACGGTCGGCACGCCCGCGTTCCGGAACTTCTTGGCGTCCCCACCACCGGTCGCACTCCGACGTGCAGGTGACCGGTCGGTGGTCTCGGCCGCGACCCGACTGACGCTCCTGACGATCGGGTCGTCGAGTGGCGTGTAACTGCCGACGCTCCAGGAGACGTCCGCGATGTCGACGCGGTCGTGGGCGTCGAGCAGATCACGGATGTCGGCCAGGATCGCCGCCGAGTCGACACCGGCGGTGAGGCGGATGTCGAGCCCGGCGTGGGCGCGACTCGGGACGGTGTTGATCATGTCACCGCCGTCGATGACGCCGAGGTTCACGGTCGGGTGCTCGAAGAGGGCTCGGGCGGCCGATTCGCCGAGTTCTGGGGTGTAGTACGCGATGGATTCCTCGACGATGGCTGCGACCGACGGGGCCAGCTCGATCTCCACGGCCCCCAGGAACTCGCGGACCTCTCCGATGGCGGCCTGGAGGGCGTCGATGGCGTTCTCGCCGAGCATCGGGCGCGAGCCGTGGGCGGCCTCGCCGGTGGCCTCGAGGGAGAGCCAGATGCTCCCCCGGTCGGCGACCGTGATGGAGTGACGGGCGCCCTGGCTGGTGGTCTCGCCGATGACGCAGCCGTCGGCGTGGATGTCGCACTGCTCGAGGAGTGTTGCGGCGCCCTTGTCGCCGCCGGTCTCCTCGTCGCTCACGAAAGCGAACGCGAGGGTAACCGGGGGCGTGGTGTCGGTCTCGACGAAGGCTCGCGCGACCTGGAGCATCGCCGCGAGCGGCCCCTTCATGTCCGTCGCCCCGCGCCCGTAGATGCGGTCGCCGTCGCGTTCCCCGAGCGGGTCGACGGACCACTCCTCGGCGTCGAATCCGACGGTATCGACGTGGCCGTTGAACAGGAGTGTGCGGTCCGACGTACCGGGGATCCGGGCGACGATGTTCGGGCGGTCTTGCTGTGACTGGTACCGGGTCGTGTCGAGTCCGAGGTCGGTGAGTGCGTCGTCGAGGTAGCCGATGGCGGCGGTCGTGTCGCCGGGTGGATTCCGCGTGTCGAAGGAGAGCAGGTCGAGGGTCGACTCAGCCAGTTCCGCCCGGTGGCGGCTGAGGTACGTCTCGATAGCGGCTGGAGCAGCGTCGGGCTGGGTCACGACTGCGTGAGGGACTTGCGCGTGTCCGTGTCACGGCTCTCGTCGTCCGGTCTCTCGTCGTACGTCCCTTCGAATTCGCCGATGAGCGTGCCGACCGTGGCGTACCACCGGTTGAGGGTGTGCTGCATCTCGCGTGCGATCTCGGGGGCGTCGACGGCGTCGTAGACGTGGTAGTAGCCGCCCTGCTGGTAGTTGACCTGCTGCTGGCGGACGACGCCCGCGTCCTGGAGGCGGCGGATGGCGCGGTAGGCTGTGGAGCGGTCACGGTCGACGCGTGCGGCGACGGCGTCGACGGTCAGTGGCTCGTCGCTCCCTGCGAGTTCTCGATAGCACGCTGTACCGAGGTCGCCGAGCCCGTACACGCACTCGAGGAGGTCCTCGCAGACGAGGTCGGACTCGAGATACTCGTTCATCGACGCTGGCATACCTGTAGCTACCACGCGACGACGGAAAAGAGTTGTTCGGAACGCACAATACTGGGGGGGGTGATGCGGCGGGGCGGGGCTGTGGATTGCGGTGTCAGTCTGCGGTCGATGGCGCCGGGTTGCGCTCCTCGCGGAGCGCCTGGACGCTGCTGTAGACGACGGCGCCACTCACGAGCAGTGCGGACCCGATGATGAGCGCGAAGCTCACGGTGTTGAGGACGTCGATACCGTACGCGTTACCGACCTGGCGAACGGCGACGGCGGTCGCGCCGCCGAGGAGCATCAGGCCGAAGTAGATCTTGATGCCTTCCTCGTCGACGAGGCTCGTCGCGGCGCTGCCGACGCGGGCGCCGAGGGCGCTCCCGGCGAGCAGCGGGGCGACGATGCTGAGGTCGACGCCGCCGGACTGCGCGTATAGGAAGCTCCCGATGCCGCCCGAGAACACGATCTCGAACAGGTCGGTGCCGACGGCGATCGGGACGGGGACGCCGATGAGGTAGAACAGCGCGGGCATGCGGATGAAGCCGCCGCCGACGCCGAGGAACCCGGAGAGGAGGCCGGTGACGAACGCCACGGCCAACACCATCCAGAGCGAGACCTCGATACCGCCCCGGAGCGTCAGCATCGGGGGCACGCGGTACGACTGGATCTTCTTCGCGATGTCGGGGATGTCGTCCGCGTCGACCTCGGCGTCGGCATCCACGTCGTGGTCGACGCCACCGGAGCGTCCCTTCAGGGATTCGTAGGTGACGAACAGGCCGATGCCGCCGAGCAGGACGACGTACGTGACGCTGATGATGTTCCCGGCGAGTCCGAGCGTCTCGAGGTGGAGCACGAGCTCCTTCCCGACCTCGATACCGATGGTGGTGCCGATGATCATCGAGACGCCGAGCTTGTAGTCGACCTGGCCGAGGTCGCGGTGCTTCAGGGTCGCGATGACGGAGGTCCCGAAGACGAACGCGAGCCCGCTCCCGACGGCGACCCGGGACGGGTAGCCCATGACGAGGAGCGCCGGCGTGACGAGGAACGACCCGCCCATGCCGAAGAACCCGAAGAGCACGCCGATCATCAGGCCGAACCCGACGAACAGCACGATCAGGGTCGCGCTCATCCCGAACAGCTCCATCATGGACGGCCACCGATGGCGTCCGTGATGCGAGTACCGACGGCTCGGGTGAGGCCGCCGTATCCGACGTACAGTACCATGGCCTCGCCGAGGACGAGGCCGACGATCGCGGCCGAGTAGGCCGGACCGGTCAGTGAATCGATTCCGAACATTGTGTGTTTCGTTTGGGTGGTTTGAGCGTGCAGTGCAGTATTGCGTCCCGAGCGGACGATCAATCTGTATCCGGCCCCCTGATGGTGATTGCACTGATGATGGGCATACTGCCCAATAGTGTGCGGAATCGGTACACGGCGTTTCGTTGCATGGGTGATCAGTCTGCCGTGGTTGGTGTGGTGGTGTCCGTCCGGTGCTGTCGCCAGTAGCCCTGGAGGTACGCGCCCAGGAACATGCCGCCGATGGCCCAGAGGATGGTGACGTTCCCGATACCGAGGCTGGCGTACGCGGCGCCGGGACAGATGCCGGAGAGCCCCCAGCCGACGCCGAAGATGGTGCCGCCGACCAGGACGTTCCGGTCGAAGGACTTCAGTCGGCGCTCGTAGACGTCACCCGTAAGCGGGGCTCGGCCACCGAACCGTGTCGCGAGCGCGAACACGATGCCCGTCACGACGGCGGCACCGCCCATGACGAACAGGAGTCCGAGGTCGTCGAACTGCAGGAAGTCGAGCACGACCTCTGGTCGCGCCATCCGCGACCAGGCGAGGCCGACGCCGAAGATCAGGCCGCCGAGGAGGATGGTCGGCATGAACAGGACGTGGCGGTCCTGGCTCATGGCGACACCCCGGCGAGCTGGACGAGCTGGGCGGTGAGGATGGCGACGCCGATGAACGTCACGACGTTCACGATGGACGTGCGGGAGGCGGAGCCGACGCCACAGACGCCGTGCCCGGACGTGCAGCCCTTCCCGAGCCGGGTACCGATACCGACCAGGACGCCGCCGAGGGCGAGACGCCACGGCTGAACGGCCGTCGTCCAGAAGCTGTCACCGGAGACGATGGTGTAGGCGAACGCGCCGAGGACGATGCCGCCGGTGAAGACGAGGCGCCAGTCCCGTGAGGCCACGTACTTCGCTCGATTGAACCGATCGAGGCCGGAGACGTAGCTCAACGTGGATTCGAGGAACGTGCTCGCGCCGGCGATGATGCCGGTGGCCAGGTAGATGACCGAGGCTCCGAGACCGATCAGCACACCACCGATCGCGTACCGGAGGATGCCGTTCGGGAACAGTCCCGGGAGGAGTTCGCCTGCCATCGTCTCAGTCGCTCGTGAGCGCGTCCTGGCTCGCGGCGCAGTTGTTCGGACCGAGTTCGAGTTCGAACGCCGTCTCGTCGTCCACGGCCTCCTGCCCGAGGTTGGTCGCGATGATCTCCTCGTAGTTCCCGGGGCGCGGCGGCATATCGGCGAGGACGAGGTCGATGAAGTCCGACTGGTCCATCGTGAGGGCGTCCATGTCCTCGACGAGGTCGCCGAGTCGGGCGGTGTACGTCCCGTCGTCGTTCGGCGCGGCGGCGTCGCTGAAGTGGGCGCCGCCGATGACGACGTCGTCGTCCAGGGTGCGGACTCGGTTCTGGAGCGAGTCGTGGAGCGTGCGGGCAGCGTCCGGCGCGCCATCGTCCCCGTCCTCGAGGTCGGGGCGGGCGACGCTCTCGATGAAGAGGCCGTCGCCCGTGGCGAGGAAGCTCTCGCCGACGAGGAAGGACGTCATGCCCGTGGTGTGGCCGGGCGTGTAGATGGCCTGGATCGTGGCGTCGCCGACCTGGAACTCGTCCTCGTGGGCGGCGGTCGCGAGATCGTCAGCGTAGGTGACGCCCCTGTCGACGGCGTTCTCGGGGATGATGCCGGTGACGTCCGCGTCGTCGAGTTCGCGGAGGCCGGAGACGTGGTCGGCGTGGATGTGGGTGTCCATCGCGTACACGAGGTCCGCGTCGTGGGCGTCGGCGTCCTCGAGGTAGCGGTCGGTGAACGCCCGGAGTGGGTCGATGACGGCCGCCTCGTCGCCGTCGACGACGAGGTAGCCGAGACAGCCACTGGAGGGGCGCTGGTACTGGTAGAGGGCACCGGGGCCGTCGTAGGCTTCGACCTCGAGTGCCTCGTAGATGCTCGCCCAGCCGTTCATGCCCTCGGCGAGGTTCACCGCGTCGCGGCCTTCCTCGACGAGCATGCCGGCGATGTACTCGCTGGAGCCACCCTTCGCGCAGATGACGACGAGCGGGTCACCCTCGGGGATCCGGTCGAGGTCATCGTCGCTGATGCCATCGATGAGTTCGAAGTAGGGGATGTTCTCGACGGTGACGGATGGGCCATCGATGGCCCACTCCTCGTATTCGCTCGTCGCGCGGACGTCGAGGATGGTGACGTCGTCGCCGGCGTCGATCCGGGACTTGAGCGTTGCTGGGTCGATTGCGGACACCTCGGCTGCTGGTTCGGGGAAGTCGTCGGCTTCCATCTGTACACCACCGTACCGCCCACACTGTGAAAAGGGTTTTGATGGTATTACACCAGATACACAATACTGATGTATCAAAAAGATGGCCGGAGCCACGATCCAGCTGCCACTAAACCATCAATCACGCGCAGTATCGGGTAATGCGGGCGACTGACGGTGCCGGGAGAGCACCGAAGGGTATTTGTCTACGGGTGCAATATTGTGGGGTACACGCACCAATGACCGACGAGATCGAAGCCACCGACACACTCGACGTACAGGGCCTCAACTGTCCGATGCCGGTCGTCAAGACCAAGCAAGCGATCGACGACGTCGCACCGGGCGGCGTCCTAGAAGTGGTCGCGACCGACTCCGGGAGCATGAGCGACATCGAGGGCTGGGCCGACGCCACGAGCGGCGTCGAACTCCTCGACCAGCGCGAAGAAGCCGACATCTACCGTCACTTCGTCCGGAAGACCGAATAGATGAGCACAGACACACCGAGCACCGACGGCTCCCCGACGCTCGCCGAACTCCAGGCCGAGGTCCAGTCCCTCCGCGAGGAGGTCGCAGCAGCCACCGCCGACGACGGCGACGACCAGCAGTCCATGGTCATCATCGCGACGAAGGGCACCCTCGACATGGCGTACCCACCGCTCATCCTCGGCAGCACTGCTGCCGCGTTCGGCTGGGACGTCACAATCTTCCACACGTTCTGGGGGCTCGACATCCTCCACGAGGAGAAGTCCCGGAACCTCAAACTGAGCGCGCTCGGCAACCCGAGCATGCCCATGCCCAACGCCATCGCGACACTCCCCGGGATGGACGGGATGGCGACGAAGATGATGCAGAAGAAGATCGCGGAGAACGAGGTCGCGACCATCCAGGAGCTCATCGACACGAACCTCGACATGGGTGTCGACCTCCAGGCCTGCGAGATGACGATGGACCTGATGGACTACGACGAATCGGACATGATCGACGGCGTCACCACGGGCGTCGGCGCAGCGACCGCGCTCGCCGACATGGCCGACGCCGACGTTCAGCTGATGATCTGACCCCGTCAGCGCGCCCAGCACGGTAATCACCGTTCCACGAAACACTGTACACGTGACCTCCAGATCCGGCCCGCACGAGACGAACGCCACGGACGACCCCGCCAGCGACCCGGTCGGGGACGCGACGAGCTCGCCCGACCACATCGGCCACGGCCTCCTCGAGGCCGAGATGGGGCCGAGTAGCTCCGTCGCCCACCTATACCGCGGCGAGATCCACCGCATGAAGTTCTGGCGGGAACGCCTCGACACCACCACCCGCTGGGCGATCATGATCATGGCCGCCATCCTCACGTGGACGTTCGCGGCCCCCGGCAACCCCCACTACCTCCTGCTGTTCGCCGGCGTCGAACTCCTGCTGTTCGCCGGCATCGAGGCGCAGCGCTTCCGGGGGTACGACGTCTGGCGCTCCCGCGTCCGCGAACTCCAGCGCAACGTGTTCGCCCCGGGGCTCGACCCCGACGGCGACCCGCCCGCGGACGGCTGGCGTCGCCGCCTCGCGGACCACTACCGCGAACCCGAGGTCTACATCCCCTTCGAGGAAGCCCTCGCACACCGCCTCCGCCGCGTCTACCTCCCCCAGATCGGTATCGTGTTCGCCGCCTGGATCGTTCGCGTCACCGTCTACGAGCCCGGCCCGGCGTGGCCCGCCAGCGCCGCCATCGGCGCCATCCCGGGGACACTCGTCACGAGCGTCGTCGGCCTCACCGTGCTCTGCGTGCTCGTCATCGCACTCCGGCCACGGAACTGGAACGCCGCCAGAGAAGTCGCAGCCGGCGAAACGTAAGCCGGAATCTAGTAGTCTTCGACGGTTCCGAACGAGCCGTCGGCGACGGCGTCCGTCACCGACTCGAGGTCCGGCTCAGGGACGTCGCTCGGGTACTTCCGCTGGAAGTACGACACGATATTCTTCACGTCGCGATCGAGGAGCTCGCGGGCGTTGTCGTGGTCGGTCGGCACCGCCTGCGGCCAGTCGAAGAGCGTGATGCCGTCCTCGTGGACGAACACGTTGTACTCGCTGATGTCGGCGTGAACGAACCCCTTCTCGAAGGCCGTCGCGAGCTCGCGGAGCACGAGGTCGAGGACGCCCGTCGCCTGGTCGGCCTCGAGCTTCGCGCGGTCGAGTTCGGCGCCCGCGATCTTCTCCATCACGATGGCGTGGCGGTTCTGGTCGATCGGCTGTGGCACCCGGACGTCCGGGTACAGCGTCTCCAGCGCCTCGTACTCGCGCTCTGCCGCCTTCCGCGCGGTGTACAGCCAGGACGTGTGTTCTTTGTCGCTCGTGTAATCACGGCCGCGATGCACCTCGCGGAAGTTCGTATAGCCCTCGCGGTGGAACTTCAGCGCGAGCGGCTTGTACGACTGCACCTCGTAGACGTCGCTCTCCTTCCCGACGCCCAGGGGTGCGCCGAACCCCTGCACGGAGTCGCGTTCCGCGAACGTCCGGAGCGCTAGCGCGTCGTACCCCCGGTGCGTGAGGCGAAGCCCGACGTACTGGATGGTCTTGCGCTCCAGGAGCTCGCGGTCGAGCAGCCGGCTCATCCGGTACTCGACCGCTTTCTCCGTCAGGTTCGCGAAGTCGGGGAGCTTGTCGACGTTCACCCACCGCGAGAACCGCATGCCCTGCTCGACGCCCGACAGGAGGTGGAAGTCCTCGTCCTCCAGCTCGGTCATCTCCTCGGCGACGGTACGGCCCATTGGCACCGGCTACGCGGGTCGCGGGTAAAAACGCCCCGACTGCACGATAAACGCGATACGGCGATACGAAATCGACGCCGGCGCCGACGCCCCACCAACCAGTGACTTGAAACCCGACGAAATCCACAACGTAGTATGGACCCGGGAGGCGGGACGACCGGCACCGACCCGACGCTGCTCGGCTTCGTTCTCGTCCTCGCCGTACTCGTCACCCTCCCGATCGCCGGCGTGGCCGCCGTCGCCTACGTCCGTCGACGCAACACTAGCTACCTCCTCGTCACCCTCGCACTGTTCGCGCTCGTCGCCCGCATCGGTGTCGCCGCTGGCACCGTCTTCGGCATCGTTCCGGACGCCGTCCACCACCTCGCCGAACACGGCCTCGACGTCACCATCGCCGCGCTTCTCGTCGGCGCCGTCGTCGCCGCCCGAGACATCGACCAGCGACCCACGGGTGAGCAGAAGTGACCGACGCCCCGACCCGCGACCGCATCCTCGACCACGTCCAGGCGAACCCGGGCATCCACTTCAACGCCATCGTCCGCCGCCTCGACATCGCATCCGGGCAGGCGCAGTACCACCTCCGCCGCCTCGCGGCCGACGACGACATCCACCCGGAATCCCGGCATGGGCGCACCCACTACTTCACCGGCGAGTTCGACACGTGGGAGCGACACGCTGTCGCGGTCCTCAGACGCGAAACTGCCCGTGACGTTGCGAGCGTCATCGTCTCGAACGAGCCCACCACCCCGACCGCCGTGGCCGACGAACTCGGCATCGCGCGAAGCACACTCGAGTACCATCTCGAGCACCTCGCCGACGCCGACCTCGTCCGGAAGGACCACGACGACGCCGGCCGCGTCACCCTCACCGCCCCACACCCCGGGGACACCCTCCGCCTCCTCGACCTCGTCACCCCGACGCTCCCCGACCGCCTCGTCGACCGCTTCGAACGACTCGTGGACTCGATCTGACGACGACAGCCGACCATCCGCCCGGAGGCGTCGGGCGGTTGTCGTTTCGAGAATCGCACCAGAACGCCTTACGCCGCAGCGACGGTAGATGGTGTGATGACCGACACCGACCGCGGAATCCCCCGCCGCGAGTTCCTCAAGTCAGCCGTCGCTATCGGCGGCGCATCGGCGTTCGCAGCCTGCCTCGACCGCGAAACCGACGACGTCCCCCAGGGCGTGGACGACCCCGAGACCCTGCCACGCCGCCAGCACGCCTGGAATTCGTCGCTCGCGCGCGACGACCACGGGAACGTCATGGTCCCACGACACCATCTGCTCCTCCACCTCGACTACGAGTCTGCGGGGGTTCCAGGCGAGGACGCACGGGCGGGGTTCGAGTCCGTCCTCCAGTCCCTCGAACGCGCGTACGCGTGGAGCAACGACGGCCTCCTGTTCACCGTCGGCTACTCCCCCGCCTACTTCGACCGCTTCGACACGGTGCTCCCCGACGCCGTCGACCTCCCGGACCCTCAGGCGCTGGCGCCGTTCGAAGACCCCGACCTCGACACGCCGGACGCGATCGTTCATCTCGCGAGCGACCACGCCCAGGTCGTGCTCGGCGCCGAACAGGCCTTCCGGGGCGAGACCGAGGACCTGAACGGTGTCTCCGTCGACGCACTCCCAGCACCCCTCTCGATCACGGACCGTCGAACAGGATTCGTCGGAACAGGGCTGCCCGCCGACAACCAGGACGTCGACGGCATCCCCGGGAACGACCCCGTCCCCGAGGACGCGCCCCTCTACATGGGCTTCATGTCCGGATTCGAGAAGAACCAGGCGAGCGAGAACCGCGTCAGCATCACAGACGGCCCCTTCGCCGACGGGACGACGATGCACGCCTCCCACATGTTCCTCGACCTCGAACAGTGGTACGGCCAGGACGACCGCTACCACCGCGTCGCCACGATGTTCTGCCCGCACCACGCCAACGAGGGGTCCGTCGAGGGCGCCGGTCACAACCTCGGCACCGATAGCGGGATGGACGAGTGCGCGCCGGCCGACGAAGCCGCCCGGACGCAGGGCGTCGTCGGGCACTCCCAGAAGATGACCTCGGTCCGCGAGGAGGACTCACCGCTAATCCTCCGCCGCGACTTCGACTCCACCGACGGCGACCGACCCGGCCTCCACTTCGTCTCCATCCAGGCCACCATCTCGGCCTTCACCGACACCCGGGCGGCGATGAATGGCGAGGACGTCGCCGGAAACTCGGCCGTCGGCCAGCGCACCAACAACGGCATCCTCCAGTACATCGACGTCACCCATCGCGGCAACTACCTCGTCCCGCCCCGGCCGATCCGCGCGCTTCCACCGGCACGCCCGGAGGTCCCAGCGTGACTCGCCGACGCCGTTCCCACCCGAACCGCCGCCGAGTCCTCGCCGGCCTCGGCGCAGCGGGCACGCTTGGCCTCGCGGGCTGTGCCGGACTCACCGGCGACGGAAACGACGGCAGCGGGGATTCGACCACGACCAAGACGAGCTACGGGAACGTCCCGCCCGTCGTCGAGGACCGGCCCAGTGAGCCCTACTACCCGACGCACGTCGAGGGCATGGAGCTGGCCGGGAAGCAGCTGCAGGGTGACTACGCGTGCGCGCTGACCTACACGTACCCCCATCGGTTCTGGCTCGTTACCGGCACCCGGACGCGGAAGGTCGTCATCACGCGCGAGGACACCGTCCACCTGATGCCCGTGATCTGGAACACGTCGGCGAAGCTCGTCCCGCCGGACGTCTCCCCACAGATCACGGTCGAGACGGACGGCGAGGTCGTCGCCGACTTCGCGCCGTGGCCGATGCTCTCCCAGCCGATGGGCTTCCACTTCGGCGACAACGTCGCCCTGGACGGCGACGGCACCTACACCGTGACCGTCGAGGTCGGCAGCCCGTCCGGCCGCCGAACCGGCGGACTCGCGCCCAACGACCCCCTAAGCTTCGAGTTCGAGTGGGACTTCCGGCAGGTGAAAGTCGACGCCATCAGCTACCGTGACATCCCCGGCCAGCGCGAAGGGATGCCGGGCGCCGTCCCGCCGATGGACATGCCGTTCGTTCCGATGACCCAGGCTCCCAATCCGGACGCTATCCCCGGAACCCGGACACAGCTCGGTGTGACCAATGGGGCCGAGTTCCACGCCACGATCATCGACGACGCCAGTGACTACGGCGGCGGCAGCGACGAATCCTACCTCGCAGTCTCTCCCCGTACCAAGTACAACCGCTTCATCCTCCCGATGATGTCCGTCTCGGCGACACTCACCCACCAGGGCGAGACCGTCCACGACGGCCCCCTCTCGAACGCGCTGGGCGCCGAACTCGGGTACCACTACGGCACCACCATCACCGATGGGGCCGCCGGGGCGGAACTCGACGTCACGGTCGATGCACCCCCACAGACCGCTCGCCACGAGGGCTACGAGACCGCTTTCGTCGAGATGGACGGCCTCTCCGCGACGTTCTAGCTTCGTTCGAATGGACCATTCTCCCCCCAGATCGCCGGCCCTCGTCCCAATTCGACAGGTGGACCTGTCTCGACGACAGGTTTAGGGGGGCACATCTGTTCGACTCCACTATGAGCCTTGGAGAGGACGCGTCCACTTCCGCCGACCACGGGCGCGTCTGGGACGACGAGGCGTTCCGCGAACTGCTGCGCGACCAACCACCGTCAGCGAAACTCGTTGCGAAGGTCCTCGCCGGCGAATCGGACCTCTCGCAGGACGCCATCGTCGAGGAATCCCTCCTCCCGCGTCGAACGGTGAGTTACGCACTGAACCGGCTCGAGGACGCGGGCCTCGTCAGTGCTCGACGGCACGTCGACGACCCACGGCGACAGCGCTACACGCTCGACGGGGCGTTCGACTCCTGACCGCACTCGCACCGATCAACTCCGTTCCGGGTTAACCGCCTCCTTCTCAACAGGACGCCGCTTCACGTCCCCTCACCCTCGAAAGACCCACCCCGAAGCGATTATTAGGGTCAGAATAACTCTCGAACGAGTCCGGCTGAGCGAGTCGTGGCAGGCCTAGATCTTCCAGGTGGCATTTCGAGACGGTCCGGGACTCTCGAGACATTCCATCTGCAGGTACCGTTGGAGGTTCGACCCGATGGCGGCCATCCCGTGGTCTCCGGGATGCAGGAGGTCTGCCCCGAGTCCAGATGGTGGCAGCAGATCGGGTCCTTCCACGAGCGCGAGATTGGTGTGGGTGGACTCCTCGACGACGTCCCGGAGCGCCGTCCGATACGCGGTCGCGTGTTCCTGGTCGCCGGTGTCTGTGAGGTCGTCGAAGTACGGGAACAACGTGATGCAGACTACTGGCTTGTCCGGGTGGGCCGACGCTATCGTGTCGACGAACGGCTCTGCGCGGTCCGTGAATTCGTCTGGATGGAAGCCGCCGGTGTTCGCCATGTTCACGGAGAGCGCCAGCGTCGCGACATCCCAGTCGTTGCGCTCGGCGATATGGTTCGCCATCGCTGTCTCGCAGTACGCCGACCCCGAACACCCGAGATTCAGTGCGTCGAAGCCACAGGCGCGGGCCGCATGCGTGACGTAGTCGGTGTGTGATGCAGACGCTGCGGCACCCTCGGTGATCGACGTCCCGTACGCGAGATACCGGGTGTCCGGCAGTTCGTCGACCTCGGGTGGCCGGCAGTCATCCGGGACACCGTGGAGGGCGATCGGATGGAAGCGCTCGAACCGGATCCGGCAGACGTGTGGGTGGAACCGACCGGTTCCCTCCGTGGTCGTGAGGGTCCGGAGACGGTCGGGAATGCTCAACGTGAGCGTCGTTGGCTCCGGCCCGATCTCGATCGGCTCCCACGGCTGGAAGGACCCCCAGAACGTCCGGACCGTCGCTGGTTCGGGCGCGGACAGGGTGACCTCGACTTCGGTGGCCTCGTCGTCGGGGACGAACCGGATCTCGCTGCCGGTCGGGTGTCTGAGACGTTCTCGCGCCATCTCGTTCACGTCCGATCGGACGGCTTCGGGTACGCGACATAGCTGGACGCCGTCTCCGTCCGTCCATGGGGCCGGCGTCGTCTCGGTCACGTTGTGGAGCGAGACCGAGGGAGACGCGTCGAGACTCATGGGGTCAGGCATCGGTCGACAGCACGTCGGCGTCCTCGACGTTCCAGTCGCCGAGGTAGGATTCTTGCACGTCGACGAGTTCGGCGAACATCGCCTGTGCGGCCTCTGTCTGGAGGGTCCGCACCTGGGGGTCGATGAGGAACCCCTGGAAGGCGTGGTCGAGGTCGGCGGTTCTGGAGGCTTCGACGATGGTCTCGATGGTGTCGACGTGTTGCTGGATCTGGGCCCGGACGGGGCGCGGGAAGCCGCCCGCGCTCAACGGCCGGAGTTCGCCGGCGCGGACGAGGGCGTTCGTCTCGACGACGGTCCCGGTCTCGATGCCGTCGACCTGGCCGACGTTCGGGAGGTTGACGTTCGTGACGAACTCGTCACCACCCGTGAGGGCGCCGAGGATGTCGAGCAGGACCTCGCCGGATGGCTCGAGGTCGAACGGCTTGTCACCGGAGAGCCACGCCTCGACGTCGGTCGTCTGTTCGGATTCGGCGGGCGTCCAGTGCTTCGCCCGGAAGTCGCTCCCGGTACGTTTGACACCCCACCGATTGAGCGCGTCCGTGCCGCCCTGGAGGAACCACGTGGCGTACTCGACGATGTGCCGGTCGCCGGCGAACGGCAGGAGACCGAAGCGGCGGTAGAGCTCCCATGAGGCCTGCCAGGGGTCCGAGAACGGGCTCTCGTCCTCCAGGTCGTCTGGGGTGAACGTCCGCGTTCCCGTTTCGCCGGAGGCGAGGTCGTCGACGAGGGGCCAGAGGTCCACGCCGTCGCAGTAGGCCTCGTCGATCCAGGTGAAGTGGTTGATGCCCTTGACGTTCACCGAGATGTCCGCCCGGCTGGCGTCCATCCCGAGGTGGTCGGACGCGAACTCGGCGAGACGGTCGCGACCGTGCAGGACTTCGTGGCACATTCCAACCGCGTTGATGTCGTGGTACGCGTCGTAGAGCGCGCGGGTGACGAAGTGGACGGGGTTGGTGAAGTTGAACACCCACGCGTCCGGGCAGTGCTCACGGATGGCGGCTGCGAACTCCCGGTATCGGGGGATGGTTCGCATCGCTCGGAGGATGCCGCCGGGTCCGATGGTCGCGGAAACAGCGCCGTAGATGCCGTAGGACTTCGGGATATCGAGGTCGTGCACGAACGTCTCCGTGGGGTCGTACTGGGTGGACAGCAGGACGACGTCGGCGCCGTCGAGGGCGGTCTCGAGGTCGTCGGTCGCCGTGTAGGTCCAGTTCGCCGTGGCGTCCTCGTGGTCCTGGACCCAGGTCCCGAACTCGGCGTTCAGTTCGGCGCTCTCGACGTCGACGTCCTGGAGTCGGACGGTGCCGTCGAAGTCGGAGAGTGCGAGGTCCTGCACGAGGTTCGGCACCCACTGGCGGCTCCCGCCACCGATGTAGGCGATGGTGAGGTCGTCGCCGTCGAGTCTGGTGCCGGCCGTCGAGCGGTCGCCGATCGCCGTCGAAGCCCTCCGCTGTGTCCCGGTGGGAGCATCCATACGTTTCGGGTGACTGCGGCCGGGCAAAGGTCCTTCGAAGTCCATGGTGTGCGAACACGTACCGTCCGATGTTCTGGCATGCAGAATGCTTATCTATCGTGCTCCCAAGTACCACACACGAATGAACGCCAAACATCCGGTGCGAACCACCGAGAAGACGCTCGCCCTGGTCGAGGAGCTCATGGAGCGCGGGCCGTGTGGCGTGACCGAGCTCGCGGAGAACCTCGATCTCGGGAAGAGTGCGGTCCACAACCATCTCACGACGCTCCAGGAGCACGGCTACGTGCTCAAGACGGGCGAGGCGTACCAGTTGGGCCTGAAGTTCCTCGAGGTGGGTGGCCACACCCGGAAGTCCATGGAGTTCTACCAGGTCGCCGAACCCGAGATCAAGTCGCTCGCCGCCGAGACCGGCGAACTCGCGAACCTCCTCGTCGAGGAGCAGGGGATGGGCGTCTACCTCATGCGGTCGAAGGGCGACCGCGCGGTCGACCTCGACACCTATGCTGGCCTCCGAACGTACCTCCACACGACCGCGCTGGGGAAGGCGATTCTCGCGTACCTCCCGGAGGAGCGCGTCGAGGAGATCGTCGAGCGTCGGGGGCTCGTCAAGAAGACGCCGCGCAGCATCGGCACCCGCGAGGAGCTGTCTGAAGCCCTCGAAGGGGTTCGCGAACGCGGCTACGCGATCGACGACGGCGAGCGCCTCGAAGGCCTCCGCTGTATCGCCGCCCCCGTCAAGCACTCCTCGGGCGACATCCTGGGCGCCATCAGCGTCTCGGCACCCGCGAGCCGCGTGAGCGACGACGACCTCTACGGCGAACTCCCGGAGCGCGTTCTCAGCGCCGCCAACGTCATCGAACTCAACATCAACTACTGACCCGGCTGTTCTGTATAACTGGAAACCACGGTGTTGGCGGGTCTCTCTGCTTCCTGGCGCCGTCGGATCGAACTACCCGGTAGTATCACGGGCTTTCACTTACACATGTACGCCTGTAATGGCACCGTGTAGCCGCGACCCACGGATTCTCTATCGTAGAACATCGTTGCCGCAACGCAGAACGATTCGGGGCGTTCCGTCCCCGGGTGGTCTCGGTGTGGCTGGCTGCCGAACCGGTAGCCGGCGGTGAACGCTGGCCGGGCTGGGCGAACGACGGATGGGCGCCCCAGGGAGGGGCGCCGGGAATGACTCAGCGGCGGAAATCAGGCATGGCACGACGGACCCTGGCGAGGCACGGTGCCGAGAGACCGTCGATAGCGCTGGACGGGACGATGCGAGCGGTGGTTCACACTGGGACAGCACGGTGGTACTCGCGATCGTCCGGTGCAGTGTCGGCCGAATCGAACGGCCAGTTGCATGCTAGCAGTCGGCGAACAAAGCTGTTTCGGTCGTCGGTCGAATCGAGCGGTTACTGGTCGCCGGCACCCCAGCCGTATGCCTGCCAGCCGCCGTCAGCGTAGAGCACCTCGCCGGTGACGAAGTTGTTCTGCGCGACGAGGAAGAGCGCGCACTCGGCCATCTCGTCGACGGTGCCGAAGCGGCCGAGGGGCGTCCGGTCCCGGATGTCATCGTTGGTGTACCCGGCCGAACCCTGGGTCTGTTCCGTGATCTCCGTCCAGATGAACCCGGGCGCGAGCGCGTTGACGTGGACGTCGTGCTCGGCCCACTCGACCGCGAGCGTCTGCGTGAGGTTGTTCACGCCGGCCTTCGACGCGCAGTACGGGGAGCGGAGCTGGAGGCCGCGACCCCCCATCAGCGAGGACATGTTGAGGATCGCGCCGCCGTCGCCCTGTTCGATCAGCTGCCGGCCGGCGGCCTGGCAGCCGATGAACGTCCCGACGAGGTCGACGTCGATGACCTCGCGCCAGTCCTCGACGTCGAACTGCTCCGCCTGGTCGAGGGTGGTGACGCCCGCGTTGTTCACCATGACGTCGAGGCGCCCGTAGCGCTCGACGGTGGCGTCGACGAGGGCCGCCATCTCGTCCGCCTCGGTCACGTCAGCCGCGACTCCGATAGCGTCGCCGCCCTGGTCCTGGATCGTCTCGGCGACCTCGTCGGCCCGGTCCTGGGAGCGCGAGTTCACGACGACGTTCGCACCCTCGTCGGCGAACCGTTCGGCGATTCCCTTCCCGATTCCCTGGCTGGACCCCGTGACGATAGCGGTGTCACCGCTGAGTCGTTCCGACATACGCGATACCACCGTGGAGCGCCACTTCACTGTATCGGATACCGCGGACGAGCGGCTGGAACCCGAACGGTCGCTAGAGGCCGTAGAGCGCCTTCGGGCGGTCGTACGCGACATGCTGGACGAGGCGTTCCGCATTCGCCATCGGGAGCTGGCCGCGTTCGACCATCGTGCCGACGACGTTCGCGAGCGTGCGGCGGAACAGTTCGAAGCGGGAGCCGTAGGAGACCACCTTGCGGGAGTCACTGACCATGCCCGCGTAGTTCGCGAGGAGGTCGACGCTCGCAACGCGTTCGAGCTGGTTCTCGATGCCCATCGGGCTGTCGTTGAACCACCAGGCGGGCCCGACGCTGACGTTCGGGTAGGCGCGGGCGACGACCGTCGCGTCCGGGTAGTGGGTGGGGTCGAGCGTGTAGAGCACGATCTCGAGGTCGTCGTCGAACCGGTCGAGGAAGTGGTCGAGGCCGCCGACCAGGTCGACGTCCTGGGTCGAGACGTCGCCGCCCGCGTTCGGTCCGACGTCCTCGAGGAGCGACTGCCGGTAGTCCCGGACCGCGCCGATGTGGAGCTGGGTCACCCAGCCGGTCTCCCGGTTCAGCTCACCGATGTAGTCCAGGAGGAACGCTTTGAAATCTCGGACCTCGGCGTCCGAGAGTCCGCTGCTCCCCCCAGCCTGCGCCCGTCGGTATACTTCGCCGGCCCGGTCCCGGGAGACGGCTTTCGAGACCGGGTCCGTGCCCATGCCGATGTCGCAGGCGACGCAGCCGTGGTCGTCGAAGTAGTCGTGGGAGGCTGCGAGTGCGTCGAGGAAGTCCCCGAAGCCATCGATGTCGGACTCGGTGGCGGTCGCGAGGTCCGAGACGAACGTCGCCCAGGCGTCGCTCTCGACCTTCAGCGCGCGGTCGGGGCGCCAGGTCGGCCGGACGTCGATGCCGTCGACCTCGGTCTTGGCGCGCTCGTGGTACACGAGGTCGTCCGCCGGGTCGTCGCTGCTGCAGAGGACTTCGACGTCCATGTCGCGCAGGATGGCCTGCGGGCGGTACTCCGGCTCGGCGAGCAGTGCCTTCGTTTCGTTCCAGATCTTGTCGGCGGAGTCGGCACTGAGGGGCGTTTCGATGCCGAAGCGGCGCTTCAGGTCGAGGTGGAGCCACTCGTAGGTTGGGTTCCCCGCGAAGTCGGGGGCGACACGGGCGAGCGCGTTCCACTTCTCGCGGTTGGTCGTGTCACCCGTGATCTTCGACTCGGGGACGCCGCGCTTCCGCATGAGCTGCCAGACGTAGTGGTCGGTCGCGCCCTCGACCGCCCAGATGTCGCGCCAGGGCTCGTTCTCGACGACTTCGACGAGGTCGATGTGGTTGTGCGGGTCGACGATGGGGAGGTCCGCGATCGACTCGTAGAGGTCGACGGCGGCGTCCGACTCCAGCAGATAGCGGTCGTCCAGAAATCCCATACGCATTGGTCGGTCACCGGCGACAAGAAACCTTCGCGTCCCCCTATGCCTTGGGCGGTGGTTGTCGTGGTGGTTGCGATGGTGGTAGCGGTGGTTCGTCGTGGTGCGTTCAGGCGCCCTCAGTTCTGCGTCTGCTCCATGAGGCCGCGCATGTAGCCGACGGCGTAGAGCCGACCCATGTCCGTGTAGCCGGACTGGGCGTCCGCACGATCCGTCTCGCCGAGCATCCGGGGGACGTGGTCGGGCCGGATCGGGCCGTCGAACCCGACGTCCGCGTAGGCCTGCATCGCGGCGAGCATGTCGGTCTGGCCGGCGTCGTGCCATCGCTCGGTGAAGCGCTCGGGCTCCCCCTCGACGTCGCGGAAGTGGACGAAGTGGATGCGGTCGTTGAACCGGTGGATAGTCTCGGGGACGTCGGCGCCCATCGCGGAGACGTTGCCCTGGCAGAACGTGAGGCCGTGATTCGGGCTGTCGTTGAGGTCGAGGATGCGCTGGAGGTTCTCGACGGAGTTCACGAGGCGGGGGACGCCCCGGAGCGACTCGACCGGCGGGTCATCGGGGTGAAGGGCGAGTTTGACGCCGGCGTCCTCAGCGACCGGGACGACCTCGTCCAGGAAGTACTCGAGGTTCGCCCAGAGCTCGTCCTCGGTGATGCCGGCGTCGGGGTGTTCGGGGGCGCGTTCCGCCTGGACGTGGTCGTAGCGCGTCGAGCGAGAGTTTCCGCGTAGCGCGACCGAATCCGAGGTCCGGAGGACGCCGACCGGGTTCTCCGTCCACACCCATGAGTAGACGTCGAGCCCGACGCGACCCATGTTCCGGATGAGCGTCTTCACCGTCTCGATCTCCTCGTCGCGGCCGTTTCGCCCGAGCACGGTCTTCCTCATCGGTGGTCGATCCTCGACGACCTGCAGGTCGAGGCCGTGGTCGCCGAACCGGTTCCGTGTCTGCAGCAGGGAGTCGTACGTCCACCACTCGGCCTCACCCCAGAACCGGACGACGGCGGTGTCGACGCCGAGCTGTTTCGCGAGCGTCCACCGTTCGTCCGGCCGCGGGGGGAGCATCAGGCTCGTCTGCATGCCCCAGGATTCGGAACTCCCGGTAATAACGGTTGTGCGACCCGCGTTGCCGCCGCGTCGAATCCAACGAGATTGGAACTAATCGAATGTGTGTCATTACCATACAATTAAGTGGCGATGCGCTGAAGAATGGGGCGGAGTCCATGGCAGACGAGCATCCAGACCAACAGCACAGGCGACGGACCTTCCTGCAAACCATCGGTGCGCTCGGCGCATCGTCGGCCATCGCACCGGGCGCCGCGGCGGCCCAGGAAGCCTCCACATCACTCGACGACTACCACACGACGCTCCGGAGCGAACTGACGGCTTCCGACCGGAAGCAACGACAGCTCCCATCGGGCGAGTACGTCTACGGAACGACAGAACAGGCCGCGCTCGACGCGTTCTCGCTCCAGGGCGCCGGAACAGAGTCCACCATCTCGGTGGACACCGACGCCGTCCCAATCACGACGGCGGACCGACTCGAGATCACGGCTGACGCCACCGAACCCCACGATGCGACGTATCGGGGTACCATCGAGGCCGCCTCGGTCAGCGAAGGCGATCGCCTGCTCGGCGTTGCGTACGTCCGGAGCGAATCCGCAGATGCGCGGGCGACCGCCCGGTTTACGTACCAGTACACGGACTCGGTCGGGCAGAGCGCGTACTCTGAGAGTTTCGTCGTGCGAGGTGCGGAAATCGAGCCGTCCGGCGAGTGGCTGCGGTACTACTTCCCCATCGAGGTCGGTGCGAAACCGAGCGGGTCGAACCACGTCCCCGCCTTCGAGTTCCGGACGGGATGCGGCGAACAGACGGTCGAGATCGGCGGCATCGCGCTATTCGACTACGGCGGCACCGACGTCTCGCTCTCGACGCTTCCACCGTACGACTACGCGGGACGGGCCGAGGACGCTGCCTGGCGGGGATCTGCCCAGGAGCGCATCGAAACACACCGGAAGACCGACCTCGAGGTCGAGGTTCTGGACCCCGGTGGCGGGCCGATGAACCGCGCCGAGGTCGAGGTCGAGATGGTGGAGCACACGTTCGACTTCGGGAGCGCCGTCTCGGTCGAACACCTCACGGACGACAGCGCGACCGACGAGACATACCGTGAGACGTTCCTCGAGGACTTCAACAAGGCCGTCATCGAGAACGGCCTCAAGTACCCCGCCTGGGAGGGCGAATGGGACATCCCCCGCGGAGATACGCTCACGGCCCTCGACTGGCTGAACGCTCGAGACATCCCCATCCGCGGCCACTACCTCCTCTGGGAGCAGTTCAGTACCGATGGGGGTGGCGGCATGTCGGTCGAGAACGCCGCGTCGAAGTCCGGCGAGGAACTCCGGACGGCGATCACCGAGAAGATCCTGAACCACGTCGAGACGTTCGAGGGCTCGGTCTCGGACTGGGATATGCACAACCACCCCATCTGGCAGTCCAACTTCCGGGAGGACGACCGCCTCGGCTGGGACGCCGTGCGGACGTGGTGGGACGCCGCGGCCGAGGCGACCGACCTCGACCTGTACGCGAACGAGATGGGCGTCGTCGGCGGTGCCTGGCAGCGGAGCCAGTATCTCGACTTCATCACGCACCTCCACGAGAACGACTACCCACTCGGCGGTATCGCGTTCATGAGCCACCACCAGCAGCAGTGGAACCAGCTGCTCGACGTCGACGACATGATCGCCGGCTTCGAGGCGTTCTCGGACTTCGGCGTCCCCATCCTCGTCTCTGAGTTCGACATCGAGATCTTCAGTCGTCGGAACGCCCAGGACGTCGCCGTGCAGGCCGACTACACCCGGGACTTCCTCACGGTCGCGTTCAGCATGCCGGCCGTCGAGGGCGTGCTCTCCTGGGGTTTCTGGGCGGGCGATCACTGGCGGCCCACCGGCGCCTACTACGACGAGGACTGGACGCGCCGCCCCAACGGCGACGTGTACCAGGACCTCGTCTTCGACGAGTGGTGGACCGAGGACGCCGGCCGCACCGACAGGGACGGCGCCTACTCGACCCGTGGATTCAAGGGCACCTACCGGATCTCCGCCGAGAAGGGCGCGCTCGCCGGGGAGACCACCGTCACGATCAACGATGACACCGGCACGGTGACCGTCGAACTCACTCCACCAGGGCAGTCCGAGGACGAGGGCGATACCGATGCCCACGACGCTGCGGACGAGGCGGAACACGAGTCCGAGGACGCACAAACTGCCGACGCATAGCCCGTCACGTAGAAGCGTGTGGGCGGCGCGTCGATTGCGCTCTCGGACAACGCCGCGTGCGTTCCTCGCGATTCAGTCGTTCGTTACTGCGTCGGCGTGAGTTTCCCCTCGTGGATCGGCCACATCGGCGGCCGTGGCACCTTCAGCGATGGGTCGTCCTCGGGCGGCAGCGTCCACTCGTCGTTCGTGAGCCACTGCTGGCCGTTCGTCCCGACGATGGAGAGCATCGGGAGGTCGACGTTGTTGTGCCAGGCGCAGCGCCGAACGACGTCCGTCGCTTCTTCAGCGGTCGACATCTGCGCGATGCTGTTCACCTCCTGGAGGGGATTGATCGTCATCTCGCCGCTGCTGCCGAGCCCGGGGATGGTGTACTCAGTGTCGGCATCGTACTGGTGGCCGCCGCCGACGTGCGAGTTCAGGAGCTGGTAGCGGAGCGGGAAGTACGGGAACGACGAGCGCGCGCCGCCGGGGAGCCAGTAGAAGCTCCCCATCTTGAACGTACTGTTCGAGTACTGGCCGAACCAGTCGTTGGTCGGTTTCGTCGTGATGGAGAAGTCGAAGCCGAACTCGTTGAGTTGGCTGACGGTCGTCTGGGTCATGGTCGTCCAGTCCGTCCAGCCGGCGGGCGAGTAGTAGTCGCCACCGAGGGTGTTTCCGTCCGAGTCCTGCCAGGTGCCGCCGGACTTCGAGTAGCCGGCTTCCTCGAGGAGTGATGCGGCCTGCTCGGTGCGGGACTCGTCGACGCCGTACGTGTCGTACTTCTCCATGTCGTCGCCGAGCCACTGTTCCTGGTTCTTCGGCGCGATGCCACAGGGTACCGGCGCCGGGAATTTCGTCCGTGGTCCGCCGTTCTTCACGATCTGGGCGCGGTTGAGGACGTTCGCGACGGCCTGCCGGACCGGCCGTTTCCCGAAGTCATCGTCCTGGTGGTTGAAGATGATGCCGTACCCCCACTTGGACGGCATCCGGTTCTCGACGACGTTGTCGGGGAACTGCTCGACGACCTTCGGCGGCACGAAGAGGCTCGAGACGCCGTCGACGGTGTCTCCCGAGAGGAGCGCCTGCTGGAGCGCGCTGTTCCCGCCGTAGGCGTCCAGGAGGAACGTCTCGAACGTGATGTTCTCGGACGCGTAGAACTCGCTATTGCGCTCGAACTCCCACGCCTGTCGGTCCTTGCTCACGTGCGACCATGGGCCGCTCGCGATGATGCCGTCCTCCCATTGGAAGGTCTGGACTTCTTCCGCGGGTTTATCGAGGTAGTCGGCGAAGACCGAGTGCGGGGTGTCGACCCGCATGTTGTTCAGGGTGAACTTGATGATCCGGGGGTTCGTGGGCTGCTTGAGGGTGAGCTCGATGGACGTCTCGTCGACGACCTCGTAGTCGTCGAGGTACCCCCACAGTTCGCCACCGGTCTTCTCGAGGAGGTCGAGCTGGGTCTGCACGTCCCGGGTGGTGACGGCCGACCCGTCGTCCCAGGTGAGGTCGTCTCGGAGCGTCAGGCGGACGGTCGTGCCGTCGAACGTGAGGTCGTCGAGCGCGACGAGCTGGAACTCGTCCGTCGCGAACGAGTACGCGACGTAGCGGTCGTGGAGGAGTCGCCCCGCGAGCTGCGAGTAGTTCTGCGGTTCGTAGGTGTTGACGTTCAGGTCGGCGGGGTTGCTCCCGAAGCCGTTGCGGTACGTCGCGTCACTGACCGGCGCGCTGTTGCTCGACGAATCGGAGGTCGTGTCGCCACCCTCGCTGTCCGTCGTCGTGGTCGTCGTCTGGTTCTCGGTTCCGGTGTTGCTACAGCCGGCGAGTGCTGCGAGCCCGGACGTCCCGGTGAGCGCGAGCATCGTACGGCGGCTGAGCAGCTGCTCGTATCCGCGGCTATCGTCACTGGCTGACATCGCACGAAGTAAAACACCGCAATGTTTTATAAAAGGTTGGATTAGAATAGAATATGACATGCCTGGATTAGTTACTCGGGCTGTGCGTAGTTCGAAACTCCCGGATCGCTCCAGCAGCTCGCGCTCCAGACACCCGCATCGAGCGCTCGAAGCCGCCACACCAGTCGAATCGGAGAACCCGCTTGCTGGTTATTCGGCGCCCTGCGCGTCGAGTATGTCGACCAGCATGTTCGCGTACTCGTAGGTCCGCCGAGGGAGCCCGTAGCGGTCCGTACCCATGTCGTACTCCCGGAGTTCCGCGACCTGCTCCGGCGTGAAGGGGAGCGTCGTCACCGCCTCCTGGACGTCGATGTCGAGTCGGCCGTCGTCCGTCTCGAGCCATGGCTGGGTGCGCTGTTTCTCGTCGTACTCGATCGCGTAGGTGTCGCCACCCATCGAGTCACGCACGTCGTCGAGCGCGCCGACCTCGACGCGGTCGTCGCCGTCGACGAGGAAGAGCGTCCCGTCCACGACCTCGGGCTCGTACCGTTTCATTGCCTCTTGTCTATCGCACGACTCGCATTAGTGTTGTCGGTGCCCGATACGGGGTGTTCGCGAGGCGGTGCGCGTATCAGTCGAGGACGGCGCCCTGTTCGAGGTCCTCCACGTCGGCGCCCTCCAGGGGTTCGCTGTCCCAGTACTCGTGGTCCGGATCCTCCCGGAAACACGCGGCGGCGCCGTTCGCGTCCTCCAGCTGTTCGAGGTTGGGCTTCTGCTCCGTGCAGGTCTCGCGGGCGACCGGACATCGGGTGTGGAACCGGCAGCCCGACGGCGGGTCGACGGGGTCGGGGACGTCGAGCTCCCGCACCGGTGGTTCGGTGTCATCCATCGCGTCCAGGTCGAGGTCCGGCGTCGCCCACCGGAGGACCTCCGTGTAGGGGTGGCGCGGGTCGTGGATGAGTCGCTCCGCCGACCCGATCTCGACGATCTCCCCGAGGTACATGACGGCGATGCGGCCATCACCGTGCTCGGCGAAGTACCGCGCGTTCGAGAGGTCGTGACTGATGAACAGGAAGCTCGTATCGAACTCCTCCTGGAGCTCCAGCATGAGGTCCATGATCTCGATGCGCAGCGAGACGTCGACCGCGCTGATCGCCTCGTCGGCGAGGATGACGTCCGGGTCCATCAGCAGGGCGCGAGCGAGCGCAACCCGCTGCTTCTCGCCGCCCGAAAGCTGGTGCGGGTAGCGGTCGAGGAACTCGCCGGGGGGCGTCATGCCGACGCGGGCGAGCAGCGACTGCATCCGCGCCCGGCGGTCGCTCCGGTCCGTGTTCGGGTGCGTGTGTCGGAGCGGTTCGGACAGGATGTCCGAGATGCGGCGGTTCGGATTCAGCGAACTCCCGGGGTCCTGGTGGATGATCTGGAGGGACGACCGGATCTCGTCGTGTGGAATCTCGACGTCCGGGCCGCCGTCCTTCGCCGCCCAGATGTCCTGGCCCCTGTACTCGACCGAGCCGCCGGTCGGGCGCTGCAGGCCGATGGACGTCTTCCCGAGCGTCGTCTTCCCACAGCCACTCTCGCCGAGGAGGCAGACGAGGTCCTGGTCGTAGATGTCGAGGTCGACGCCGTCGACGGCGCGCACGACGTCGGGGTCCTGGGTGAAGCGCTCGACCAGTCCCTGCTCCTTCTCGAAGTGAACCTCGACGTCCTGCAGGGAGAGGAGTGGGGTGTCTCCGGCCGCCTCGGCGCGCTCCTCGACCGTGGTGCGCCCCTGCTCCCGCGTGGTGTGCTCGACCTCCGGCACATCGGCCCCGAAGTTGAGCGGGATCTCCTCCCGGGCGTCCTCCCAGAAGTGGCAGGCCGTCCGGTGTTCGCTCCCGTGCTCGTTGATGCGGTCGAACGGCGGGTCGTCCGTCTGGCACTTGTCGGTCGCGAGCGGACACCGCGGGTGGAACCGGCAGCCCGACGGGAGGCTCACCGGTGCGGGCCCCTCGCCATCGATCGGTTTCATCTCCTCGAGTGGCGCGTCGAGGTTCGGCGTCGCGTTCAACAGCGCCCGCGTGTACGGATGCGCGGAGTTCTCGATGATCTCGTTCCGCGGCCCGATCTCCACGAACTGGAACGCGTAGATGATCGCCATGCGGTTGGCGAGCGACGCGACCAGCGGGAGGTCGTGCGTGATGAAGATGATCGTGAGGTCGTACTCGTGCTGCAGCGTGTCGAGCAGCTGGAGGATGGAGCGCTGCATGAGCAGGTCGAGCGCGGCGGTCGGCTCGTCCATCACGAGCACCTCCGGGTCGAGCGTCATGCTCAACGCGATGAGGGCGCGCTGCTGCATCCCGCCGGAGAGCTCGTGCGGGTACGAGCTCAGGACGCGCTCGGGCTCGAGATAGAGGTCCTCGAGGAGCTCACGGGCGAACTCGAGGCCCTCCGAGACGTCCTTGTCGTGGCTCTTCAGGGTCTCCACGAAGTGCTCCTTGACCTTCATCGTCGGGTTGAAGGAGCTCATCGCGCCCTGGAAGACCATCGAGACCTCCTCCCAGCGGAACTGCCGAAGCTCCTCGTCGCTCAACTCGAGAACGTCGACGCTCGTCCCGTCCGGCCGATTGTAGGTGATCTCCCCGGTGAGGAGCCCGGGGTCCGGGATGGCGTCCAGGAGCGCGGACGCGAACATCGACTTCCCGCTCCCGCTCTCGCCGACGATGCCGAGCACCTCGTGGCGGTCGATGTCGACGTTGACGTCCTCGAGGACGTACGTCTCTCCGTCGCTGTACGTGACGTTCGTGTTCTTGACCTCGAGGACCGGGTCGTCGACGACCCGGTCCCGTGCCGACTGGTCGGTGGCTGTGGTATCGAGTGACATCTAGATTCCCTCCGTGGTGGTGCTCGAGTCGGTCTCTGCCTCGGAGCGCGACTCGCCGGTGAGCCGGGTGCGGACGCGGGGGTTGAAGATCCGGTCCATCCCCTGGCTGAGGAGGATGAGTCCGAGGGCGAGCCCGACGATGGCGATGATGGGGACCATGAGCCAGTGGAGCCCCTCCGTCGTGAACAGGCCGCCCTGTCGGTACGCGTTGGTCAGCGTCACGCCCCAGTTCTGGCCGGAGTAGGGGAGCGCGCCGATCAGGTACAGCCCGACGGACGCGAAGATGGTGTACCGCGCGGCGAACACGAAGTTCACCATCACGTACGGCATGATGTTCGGGAGCACGTCCTTGATGATGATGCGTGGCGTGCTCGTCCCCATCGTCCGGGACGCCTCGACGTAGCTCTCCTCACGGATCGAGAGCACCTGTGACCGTATCGAGCGACCGAGGCCGGCCCAGTAGTTGATCGTGAGGACGACCCCGAGCAGCAGGGGGTTCTCGGGGCTGAGCGCGATGGCGAGCACGATGATGAGCGGGAGACCGGGGATGGACATGAAGAAGTCCGAGATGGACGTGATGACCCGGTCCGTCACGCCGCCCTTGTAGCCCGACACCGTTCCGACGGCGACGGCCAGGGTGGTCGCCCAGACGCCGCCGGCGAACACCATCAGCAGGATGAACGGCGTCGAGTCGATGATGAGCGCCAGCAGGTCGACGCCCGACTGGGTCGTCCCGAGCGGGTACGCCATGGTCTCGAACGGCTTCAGGTATCGCTCCGCCTGGTTCGGTCGGGGATCGCGCCAGAGCCCGAGCACCTCGACGGCAGCCATCAGCAGGTAGAAGCTGAGGATGATGATCCCCCAGCGGGTCCGGTTGTCCGACCACGCGACGACCGCAGGCTCGTAGACGCTGTGGGTGTACCACTCCTCGAGGCGGTCGCGGGTGCTCATCTCGGTGGTCGACGCGCTCGTGCGCCAGTCGACCTCGTCCTGGTGTTCCTCAGTAGCCATCGCCCTCACCTGCGCTGATCCGTGGGTCGATGAGTCCGTACGTCAGATCCGCGATGTACACCGCGACGACGAGGGTGACCGTGATGACGAGGAACGTCCCCATCATCAGCGGGTAGTCGTTCGCGTTGAGGGCGCTGATGAGGTAGAAGCCGAGTCCCGGGTACGAGAAGATCTGCTCCAGGACGACGGTCCCGCCGAGCCGGAACCCGATCAGGAGGAGGAGCCCGGTGTACATCGGGAGGATGGCGTTCTTCGCGACGTACCGCGTGGCGATCCGGCTGTCCGGGAGCCCGCGGAGACGCGCAACCTCGACGTACTCCTCGCCGAGCACCTGGATGCCGTTCCCGCGCATACTGAGCGCGGTCGACCCGATGCCGCCGAGGGTGAACGAGATGATCGGGAGCGCGGCGTGCTGGAAGACGCTGATGAGGTACTCGGACGTGAGTCCGGCCTCGACGCCGCGGGCGACGGCGTTCCCGGTGGGGAAGATCCGCATCTGGAAGCCGAGGACGAACAGGAAGATGACGGCGAAGATGTAGTACGGGATCGACATCAGGAGGATGGAGCCACTCGACGCGAACTTGTCGAAGCGCGACCCCTCCCAGTACGCCTGCATGGCGCCGATGAGGACGCCGATGACGAACATCAGGACGGTCGACGTCACGACGAGCAGCACGGTCCAGGGGAGGGCCCGCGCGATCACGTCCATCACGGGCTGGTTCAGGGAGATGGAGGTTCCGAGGTCGAGGCGGACGAGGCCACTCATGTAGTCCCAGTACTGGATGTAAAGCGGTGCGTCTGGGCGGATGTTCTGGAGGGCCGCGATCCGTGCGTTCACCTGCTCGACGCTCATCCCCTGGCGAAGGAGCTGGATGCGGAGCTGGGTGAACGGACCGCCGGGTAGCAGTCGTATCAGGCCGAACGTGAGTGTCGCAACGGCGAGGATTGTCAGTGGAATCCTCGCGGTGCGTCTGAGGTAGTAGTGCATGGTTTCGTAACTGGTTGTACTCGGGTTAAGTCCTTTGATAACCGCCGATAATCCGGTCCACGTGATACAATAAACGATACGTCACGAATGGTGGTTGCTGACTAGCCGCGGTACTGGAGGTCGCCTTCGTGCGCCCACCACCACTGCGGCCACTTCACGCGACGATTGGTGCTCTCCTCTCCGGCAGTCGTCCAGTCATCGTCGGTCGTCCAGGACTGTTCGTACTTGGAGACGAGGCCGAGGAACGGCAGCTCGATGTGGTTGTGCCAGGCGGCCTGCTGGACGAACGGCCGAGCGGAATCCTCGTCCGGCTGCTTCGCGATCTTCGTCGTGACGTCGAGCGGGTTGAGTGTGGTTTCGCCGCCGTCGCGGGCGGGGATGGTCTGTTCGGAGTCGGCCTTCTCGCGGTAGTTGTGGCCGCCACCGATGTCGGTGGCCCACAGGTTGTAGTAGAGCGGGAAGTACGGGAAGGCGGACCGGGAGCCGCCGGGGAGCCAGTAGAAGCTCCCCATCTTGAAGTTGCTGCCCGAGTACTGGCCGAACCAGTCGTTCGTGGGCTTGGACGTGATGGAGAAGTCGAAGCCGAACTCGTTGAGCTGGCTGACCGTGGTCTGCGTCATGGTCGTCCAGTCCGTCCAGCCGGCGGGCGTGTAGTAGTTCCCGCCGAGGGCGTTCCCTTCCGAGTCCTGCCAGGTGCCGCCGGACTTCGAGTAGCCGGCCTCCTCGAGGAGCGACGCGGCCTTGTCCGTGTTCGAGGATTCGGGGCCGTATGTCTCGAAGTCGTCGTAGGCGTCGCCGAGCCAGTACTCCTGGTCGCGCGGCGCGATACCACACGGAATCGGTGCCGTGAACTTCGTCCGCGGCCCCGCGTTGTCGACGAGCGCCTGCCGATTGATCACGTGCGCGATCGCCTGGCGGACGTTCCGCTTCCCGAAGTCGGGGTCGTCGTGGTTGAAGACGACGCCGTATCCCCACTTCGCGGGGATGTTGACCTCGACGACGTGGTCGGGGAACTTCTTCGCGATCTCCGGCGGCGTGAACAGACTCGGCGCGGCGTCGATCTGGTCGCCCGCCATGAGCGCCTGATGCTGGGGCGTGTTCCCACCGAAGGCCTCGATGACGAAGCTGTTGAAGTTGACGTTGTCCGCGTTGTAGAACTCCGAGTTCCGTTCGAACTCGAAGGCCTGCCGGTCCTTCTTGACGAAGGACCACATGCCGCTCGCGACCGGGTCCTCGTACGCCCACTGGAGGAACTCCTCGGCCGGCTTGTCCAGCCACTCACTGTGGGTCTCGGCCTTCGTGTCCACGAAGAAGTTCGTGAGCTCGAACTTGATGATCTGTGGGTTCGTCGGCCCGGAGAGCATCAGTTTCGCCGTCTTGTCGTCGACGATCTCGAAGGAATCGAGGTACCCCCAGAGTGAGCTCCCGGTCTTCTTCGCGAGCTGAAGCTGGACGTCGAGGTCCTCCGTCGTCCAGTCGTCGCCGTTGTCCCATTTGAGGTCGTCGCGGAACGTGAGCGTGACCTCCTGCCCCTCGATCTGGAGGTCGCTCAGGGCGCCGAGGAGGAACTTCGACTCGTTGAACGAGTACTTCAGGAACGGCGCGAAGACGCTGCGGCCGGCCGGCCAACTGTAGTTCTGGCTCGCCGACGTGTTGAAGTGGAGGTCGACCGGGTTCCCGGTGTAGGCCGCGACGTACGACGCCTCGTGAATCTGACTCCCGGACTCGGTGGTCGTCTCCGAGTCGTCGCTGCCGCCACTCGACTCGGTGGTCGTCGAGGTCGGTGTCTCCTGGCCCGTGTCCGAACACCCGGCCAGTGCGGCCGTGCCGGATGCACCTGCCAACGCCAACATCCTGCGACGGCTAATCGCGTCACTGTACTTGCTCCGCCTGCCATCGGCTGACATAACATAGAGTACGTTAACAGTAGACACGATAAGTATTGTGGTTCGACGATAAGTATTGTGGCCGCGGATGATCCACGCGAAAACTGGGGAGAACCGAGGGAAGACCGGTGCGTCTCCGCGAACCGCTGCAGACCGCCAGCGGGACAGACCGAGCCGCGGTGGCGCTGACCACAATCACTAATGCGACCGACACCCACTCGCTGCATAGACTAATGGACGACTACGACGACTGCTGGCTTCGCGACGACCCCGTCGCGGACACCGAACGCCTGGCCTCGTACCGGCGACGTTGCACGCACGCGTACGTCGCGGAGAAGTCACCGGAGACCGCGGCCGTTCGGGACGAACTCCGACGAACCCTCCCTGGCCTGCTCGACGTCGACCCACACCTCTGGCAGCATCCGCCCACGACCACCGACGGCTTCCTCGCCATCGGCACCCCGGACGACATGGCGATGATCGCCGAGTCGGTGCCCACCGAGACGGTCGACGACCTCGCCGACGGTGGCTACCTTCTTCGCGCGGTCACGTGGAACGACCAGGACTGCCTCGTCGTCACGGCACCCACCGACCGCGGTCTCGTCTACGGGACCTTCCACCTCCTGCGCCTCCTCCGCACCGGCGAACCCATCGATGACTGCCGGGTCCGCGAGGAACCCGCGTACGCGAACCGCATCATCAACCAGTGGGACACGCCGTTCCACCGGTCGGTCGAGCGCGGCTACGGCGGCGAATCGATCTTCGACTGGGAGCGGCTCCCCGACCTCCGCCAGCGCTACGAGGACTACGCGCGACTCCTCGCCTCCGTCGGCATCAACGGCATCGTCCTCAACAACGTCAACACTGAGAAACCGCCTCGACCGAGTGCAAGCGACGCCTTCGGGGCATTCGAGGGCTGGCAGCTCCTCGAATCCCGGCGACTCGAAGCGATGACCGGGCTGGCGTCGGTCTTCCGTCGGTACGGCATCCAGCCCTACCTCTCCGTGAACTTCGCCGCCCCCATGCTCGTCGGTGACCTCGACACCGCCGACCCCCTCGACGAGGCCGTCCGCGCCTGGTGGCGGCAGAAGGCCGACGAGATCTACGAGCTCATCCCCGACTTCGGTGGGTTCCTCGTGAAGGCCGACTCCGAGGGCCAGCCCGGTCCCTACGACTACGGCCGCGACCACGTCGACGGCGCGAACGCCATCGCCCAGGCCCTCGACGCCCACGGCGGCCGCGTCTGGTGGCGGGCCTTCGTCTACGGCACCCACGAGGACCGCGCCGTCCAGGCCTACGACACGTTCGAACCCCTCGACGGCGACTTCGCGGACAACGTCACCGTTCAGGTGAAGAACGGCCCCATCGACTTCCAGCCACGCGAACCGGTCTCCACGCTCTTCGGCGCGATGCCGGACACCAACCTGGGGCTCGAACTCCAGATCGCCCAGGAGTACACCGGGCAGGCCGTCCACGCGACCTACCATCTCCCGATGTGGACGGAGATCCTCGACTTCGACACCCACGCCGACGGCCCCGGGACACCAGTTCGCGACCTCATCACGGACGACGGCGAGGGCATCGTCGGCGTCGCGAACGTCGGTGAGGACTACAACTGGACGGGCCACTACCTCGCGCAGGCGAACCTCTACGCGTTCGGTCGGGCCGCCTGGGACCCCGAGCTGTCCGCCCCCGAGATCACCGACGAGTGGGTCCAGCAGACCTTCGGCACCGACCCGGACGTCGTCGAGACCATCGCCGAGATCCTGCACGCCTCCTGGACGGCCTGCATCGACTACGAGACCGGCGGCCTCGGCCTCATGCACATGATGCACAACGGCGAGGAGTACCTCGAGAACCACTACTACCCGAGCCCCGGCGAGTGGCCCGGCTACCACGGCGCCACCGAGGACGGCATCGGCGTCGACCGGACCGCCAGCGGGAGCGGTTACACGGCCCAGTACCCGGACCCGGTCGCCGAACGCTACGAATCCGTCGCGGACTGCCCCGACGAGTACCTCCTCTTCTTCCACCACCTCGACTGGGACCACGAACTCGCCGACGGCCGCACCGTGGTCCAGCGCCTCTACGACAACTGCTTCGCCGGCGTCCAGGCCGCCGACCGCCTCCGCGACCGCTGGCAGTCCATCGAGGGCGACATCGACGACCGCCGGTACCGCCACGTCGCCCAGCGTTTCGACGAACAGGTCGCGGAAGCCGAACGCTGGCGGGACGTCCTCACCACGTTCTTCTACGAGTACTCGGGCATCCCGGACGAACACGGCCGCGTTCCGACAGACGGGGACGCCACAACATCTTCCGCCACCACGTCTGGGAACGTGTCCGGGAACGTGTCCGGGAACGTGTCCGGGAACGCGTCCGGGAACGCGTCCGACTCCGCACCCGATACCTGAACGTTCGGTCCCGTCGCCGTTCCACCCATAGGTTTTTGCCGTGCGTCCACCCACGACTCGGTATGTCGAAGCTGTCCACGCTGCTCGATCTGGTCTGCGCCCAGCGGGACCAGATGCGGATCTTCATCGCCCTGCTCGTCGCCATGGGGCTCTTCCTCGGTCTCTCCGCCCTCTACGTGAGCCCCGGCGACCGTTCCTACCCCATCCTCGTCGTCGACGCGGTGCTCGTCGTCGGGAGCCTCGCGTTCTTCGCGGTCTCGCACTGGTACTGCACGAAACGAGCGATGAGCGACTGACGGCGGTACAGACGCGTTCTCGAAGACGGAGGCCAGCTACGACTCGCGCTGCAGGAAGTCGGCGGTCTCACCGGCGAGGTCCTGGACGTCCTCGTCCTCGTCAGAGTCAGCGACCGACCGGAGCGCTGGCACCGCGGCGTCGTCCCCGAGGTGGCCGAGGGCCCGAACCGCGCGGGTACGGACGCTGGAAGCGTGATGGTCGAGACAGTCCACGATGACGTCTCGGACCGGCGTGACGACCGCGGGGTCCGCGATGGCGAGTTCGCCGAGCGCGTCGACGGCGCCACCGGCGACGGCGGGGTCGACGTCGTCCAGGAGCGTCACGAGGTCGTCGACAGCGTCGAACGCCGCCACTGGCTCCGTCTCCGTGATGGCGACCACGACGTTCGTGAGGGTGCGACGGCCCGCCATCCGGCGCTGTCGTTCGCCCTCCTCGTGTTCCTGGATGGTCTGTCGGGTCACGGGGTCGTCCACGACCCCGCTGAGGTCCTCGGGGTTCGGGTCGGGCTCCGTGTCCCGGATCGCCGCCACGAGGTCTCGCGCGTACGGGGCGACGAACGTGGGGTGCTCGACGACGACCCGACCGAGGAGTGCCGCGCCCGTGAGCTGGACGTCGACGAGGTCGGAATCCATGACGGACACGAGGACCGAGAGTCGGCCCTCGAGTGCGGTCGGTTCGGCTTCGGCGACGTGGTCGAGGGCACCGATGGCGCGAAGCGCGAGCACGGCGTTGTCGTCGGCGACGAGGGACGCGAGTTCGTCGAGATAGGGTCGCACGTGGTCGACGTCGGCGTCCGCGAGCGTTTCGCAGACCGCAACAGCTCGCTGCTGCTCCAGTGGGCTGTGCGAGGAGAGCGACTCGTGGATCGTCGATTCGTCGACGTCGTCCACGGTGACGTCCGCTGGGTCGATTCCCTCGAGCGGCGTGGGGGATTCCGTCGTCATGGGAGATGGTACGTACCGCCGACTAAATACCTGTGGGTCCTGGCACCGGGTCGCACGAACCACGGAGAACAGGCGGAACAGCCGGCGGCGTCGCGCCCTCGTCAGAGCAGGTCGAGCGGGTCCTCGAACTCCACGTTCCGGGATTCGAAGGCATCGAGCAGCGTTTCGAGGAGTTCGGGGTCGGTGCCGCTGTCGTGGAAGAGGACGACGTCCGGCGAGGCTGGGGTTCGTCCGTCGACCCGTGTCTCGATCTGGGCCTGGAGTTCGGCTGGCGAGTCCACGTTCCAGTCCCGGAGGTCGAGCGTCCAGCCCCAGTCCCGGCCCGGCTCCCAGTTGTGTCCACGCCCTTCGGCGCCGCCGGTCGGTGGGTCGGGGGCCTCGAACCCGAACTCGGCGAGGACGTGCTGGTAGCGGTGCGCCCGTGACTTGCCGCGGTCGCCGTACGGGAACCGGAAGACGCGCGCCGGTCGTTCGACGCCCGCCGCCTCGTACACCGCGTCGATGGCAGCCTCCGTCCGGGCGACTTCATCGCGGAACGCGGACGGCAGGAGGAGTGACGCGTGCGTGTGGGAGTAGGCGTGATTCCCCAGATGGACGCCCGCCTCGATCGCCTCCCGGGCGAGACCGGGGTGGTTCGCGAGTCGCCGCCCCTCGCAGAAGAGGAGCGCGGGGACGTCGTACTCGGCGAGCAGGTCGAGCGTCTCGCGGAGGTCGGGGGACGGTGCGTCGTCGATAGTGAGGTAGGCGGACATCAGTGGAGTGCGAAGGATTGGGGTACGGTCGACGGTCGATTCGGGTCGCTAGTAGTTGTCGTACACCGTCTTCTCGATGGTGTAGAAGTCGAGGCCGGCGTCGCCCTGCTCGCGCCACGTCTCGGAGGACGAGCGCTTGAAGCCGCCGAATGGGACGTGGAGTTCGAGGCCGGTCGTCTTGTCGTTGACCTTCACCACGCCGGCTTCCGCCTCGTCGACGAAACGGTTGGCCTCGGTGTGGTCGTTCGTGACGATGCTCGCGGAGAGGCCGTACGGGATGTCGTTCGCCACCGCGAGCCCCTCGTCGAAGTCACTGACCGTGATGACGCCGACGACCGGCCCGAAGACCTCTTCCTGGGCGATGCGCATGTCGGGCTCGACGTCGGTGAAGACGGTCGGCTCGACGAAGTACCCGGTCTCGACCTCGGCGCCGGACGGGACGCCACCACCGGCGGCGAGGGTCGCGCCCTCGTTCTCCGCGATCTCGACGTAGTCGAGGGTGGACTCGAGCTCGGACTCGCTGACCTGCGGCCCCATCTCGTGGTCGTGGCCGGGGCCGATGTCGATGGATTCGGCGCGGTCGACCAGGTGCGCGACGAAGTCGTCGACGACGTCCTCGTGGACGATGGCGCGCGAGCAGGCGGTGCAGGACTGGCCGGTCGTCCCGAAGCCGCCGTTCGCGACGATCTCTGCGGCCCTGGCGGGGTCGGCGGAGGCGGACACCACGGTCGGGTTCTTCCCGCCGAGCTCCGTCTGGACGCGCTTCCCGGCGTCCGTCGCCTGCTCGTACACGAGTTCGCCGACCTTGCTGCTGCCCGTGAAGGAGATGGCGTCCGTGCCCTCGTTCTGGATGATCTCGGTCCCGACCTCGCTGCCGGGGCCGGTGACGACGTTCAGCACGCCGTCGGGCAGGCCGGCCTCCTCCAGGGCCTCGGCGAGTTCGAGCGCGACGCCGGGCGCCTGACTCGCGGGCTTCAGGACGACGGTGTTCCCGGCCGCGAGCGCGGGGGCGAGCTTCCACGCCGGGATCGCGATGGGGTAGTTCCACGGCGTGATGAGCGCCGCGACGCCCACCGGCTCCTCGCGCGTGTAGAGCGTCGTATTCCGGCCGCTCGCGCCCTTCACGGTGCCGCCGAGGTCGGCGGCCTTCCCCGCGAAGTAGTGGAAGATGTCGATGGCGCGCTGGACCTCGCCGGCTGCTTCGGGGTACGCCTTCCCCTCCTCATCGATGAGGCGCTCGGTGAGCGCGTCCTTCTTGTTCTGGAGGATCGTTCCGGCTTCCCGGAGGATGCGGCCGCGCTGGGGGCCGGGGGTGTTCGCCCAGTCGTCCTCGGCCGCGACCGCCGCCTCGACCGCTTCGGCAGCGTCCGCGCTGTTCGACTGCTGGTACTCGTTCACGACCTCGCTCGGGTCCGCCGGGTTCTCCACTGCCAGGGTCTCCCCGGTCTCCGATTCGACCCACTCGCCGTTCACGAAGTTTGCGTCCGTCATCGAATACGGGTTCTCGATTCACCCATACCACTCTTACGATTCGACAGGAGCGACCGGTCCACCGGTACAGCAGCGAAACCCCCGTGCCGCGCCCGCTCCACTACATTTTTACCGTCCCTCCGAATCTCTTGCACCATGTCGATAGACACCTACCTGGACGACATCCGCGAGCGGGACTGGCAGCAGCTCGAGTCTGGATCGCTCCGATTCGCGATGATCGGGCTCGGCTGGTGGACGCGCGAGCAGGCGATGCCAGCGGTCGAGGCGTCCGAGTTCTGTGAGACCACTGTCGTCGTCAGCAGCACCACCGAGAAGGCCGACGAGGTCGCCGCCGGGTCGCCGACGGTCGAGACCGGCCTGACGTACGACGAGTTCCTCGACGGCGAGGCGACCGACGAGTACGACGCGGTCTACGTCTGCACGCCGAACGCCTACCACCTTCCGTACTGCGAGGCGGCGGCCGAGCACGGTAAGGCCATCCTCTGCGAGAAGCCGATGGAGGCCACGGTCGAACGCGCCGCGGACCTCGTCGATGCAGCCCAGGCGGCCGACGTTCCGCTGATGGTCGCGTACCGGATGCAGACCGACCCACAGGTCCGCCGGATGCGCGAACTCGTCCGGGAGGGCGCCATCGGCGACCCCGTCGCCGTCCACGGCCACATGACCCAGCAGATGCTCGACGTCGTTTCGGGGGACCCGAACCAGTGGCGCCTCGACCCCGACCTCTCGGGCTATGGCGCGACCGTGATGGACCTCGGCATCTACCCCCTGAACACCGCCCGGTTCGTGCTCGACGCCGACCCCGTCACCGTCACCGCCCAGATGCACTCCGAGGACGAGGCGTTTCGCGACGTCCCCGACCAGCACGCCACCTTCACGATGCAGTTCGACGACGACACCTACGCCGCCTGCACCGCGAGCCAGCACGCCCACAACACCGGCAGCCTCCGCGTCATCGGTACCGAGGGCGAACTCGTCCTCGAACCCGTCTTCCTCGGGCAAGCCCCCCAGAAGCTCACCGTCGCCACCGACGACGGCCGGGACGCCGTCATCGACGACGGCCGCCGCGACATCTACGCCGACGAGATGACCAGCGAGTTCGACTACTTCGCCGACCGCGTCCTCCGCGACGCCGCCATCACGCCCGACGGGGAGCACGCGCTCGTCGACATGCAGGCCCTCGACGCCATCTACCGAGCCGCCGAGTCGGGCACCGAGATCTCGGTCGAGTAACGTCAGGCGGATTGGGGATTTCACAAGCGTTATTACCGCAGTTCGGGTTTGTTGGCACGCAATGGTTGACCACGCGAAGCTCCGCGACCCGAACGCGGAGTACACGATGCGGGACCTCTCTGCGGAGACGATGGGCCTCACGAACAGCCGAGGCGGCGTCCGCGACGCCGAGATCACGGACGTCCAGACGACGATGGTCGACGGGAACTACCCGTGGATCCTCGTGCGCGTCTACACCGACGCGGGCGTCGTCGGCACCGGCGAATCCTACTGGGGCGGCGGCGACACCGCCATCATCGAGCGCATGAAGCCGTTCCTCGTCGGCGAGAACCCGCTCGACATCGACCGGCTCTACGAGCATCTCGTCCAGAAGATGAGCGGCGAGGGCTCCGTCTCCGGGAAGGTCATCTCCGCCATCTCCGGCATCGAGATCGCCCTGCACGACGTCGCTGGGAAGCTCCTCGACGTCCCCGCCTACCAGCTCGTCGGCGGGAAGTACCGCGACGAGGTCCGCGTCTACTGCGACCTCCACACCGAGGACGAAGCGAACCCAGTTGCCTGTGCGGACGAGGGTGAGCGCGTCGTCGAGGAACTCGGCTACGACGCCATCAAGTTCGACCTCGACGTCCCGAGCGGCCACGAGAAGGACCGCGCGAACCGCCATCTCCGTGGCCCCGAGATCGACCACAAGGTCGAGATCGTGGAGGCCGTGACGGAGCGCGTCGGCGACCGTGCCGACGTCGCGTTCGACTGCCACTGGTCCTTCACCGGTGGGAGCGCGAAGCGTCTCGCCCGCGCCCTCGAGGACTACGACGTCTGGTGGCTCGAGGACCCGGTCCCGCCGGAGAACCACGACGTTCAGGGGAACGTCACGAAGTCCACGACGACCCCCATCGCAGTGGGTGAGAACGTCTACCGGAAGTTCGGCCAGCGCACTCTCCTGGAACCGCAGGCCGTCGACATCATCGCGCCCGACCTCCCCCGCGTCGGCGGGATGCGGGAGACCCGGAAGATCGCGGACCTCGCGGACATGTACTACATCCCGGTCGCGATGCACAACGTCTCCAGCCCCATCGGGACCATGGCGTCCGCCCAGGTCGGGGCCGCCATCCCGAACTCGCTCGCGCTCGAGTTCCACTCGTACCAGCTCGGCTGGTGGGAGGACCTCGTCGAGGAGGACGACCTCATCGAGAACGGCCGCATGGAGATCCCCGAGAAACCCGGCCTCGGTCTGACGCTCGACCTCGACGCCGTTGAGGAGCACATGGTTGAAGGCGAGACACTCTTCGACTGACGCGACGACCGTTTCGTTCCTCGTTCTTCCTGTTCTTCTCGCTGGCGTCGAGCTGGCGGTATCGACCAAGATATTATACCCCTGGGCCCGTCCTACCGGTAGACATGGATGACGAGATCGCTGACGTGACCGTCGTCGGGGGCGGAGACGTCGGCCTCCTCACGGCACTCAGCATTCGACAGGTGAACCCGGACGTCCGGGTGCGGGTGGTGGACGACTTCCAGCGCGAGATTCCGCAGGTCGGGAAGAGCACGTACCGCGAGATCCAGCAGCTCCTCCACGGCTCGCTCGGCATCGACGAATCACGATTTATCTCCGAGGTGAAGCCCGTCTGGAAGGCGTCGGTGTACTTCCGGGACTGGTGTGGCCGCCCGGAGTTCCACTACCCCTTCGACCCCCCGGACAAGTACCCGTCCGCTGGCACCCCGAACGCCCTCGAGCACTACTACTACCTCTACGAGGAGGCGCACGCCAGCCCGGACCACCTGACGCGTTGCGAGGCCATCGTCGACCACGCGTCATCCCCGTGGTTCTACGGCCCGAACGGCGACCTCGACCGCTACGACAAGGTCGCGTACCACCTCGACACGGAGCGATTCAACACCTTCCTCCGAACCCTCTGCCGGGAACGCGGTATCTCGCTCGTCGACGACGAGATCGTGGACGTGGAGACCGACGGCAACCGTATCGTGACCATCCGGAGTCGGGGCCAGCAGTACGAGTCGGACCTCTACGTCGACGCCACCGGGTTCTCCCGCGTCCTCCGTAGCGAGCAGGACGTCGCGTTCCGCGACTTCGGCTTCCCGCTCGACTCCGCGCTCAACGTCCGGATCGACCGGGGCCTCGCGGACGTCATACCCGCGACCATCGTCGAGTCCGGCGACCACGGCTGGTTCTGGCACATCGACACCTACGACGACCGCGACCTCGGGTACGTGTACGCGTCCGACTACGTCTCCGACGAGGACGCCCTCGACGAGTTCCGCGCGTACGTCGACAGCGTTGACCCCGCCGCCCCGTCGGCCGGGGCGAGTGGTGGTGCGGGGTCGGTCCTCGACGCCGACGACGTCGACCACTACGAGTTCACGGCGGGCTACTTCGAACAGGCGTGGGTCGAGAACTGCCTCGCCATCGGGAACGCCGAGGGCTTCGTCGAACCCCTCCAGTCCACCGCCCTGACCGCGAACACCTCCCTTGCTGTCCAGTTCGCGAACCTGCTGTCTTCCCGCGGCCAGCGCGTGGACGACGACGCACGCGACGCGTACAACACCGCCGTCAGCCGGACCTGGGAGTCCATCCACGACTTCGTCGGCGTCCACTACAGCTACTCGACCGGCGACACGCCGTTCTGGCGAGACGTCGGCGGGATGCACGTCAGCGACCGCGTAGGACGGATCGATGCGGCCTTCGACCGATACGGCTACGACTGGACGGTCGACATCCCGGACGACGAGGGCTTCGCGGACCTCAAGGTGTTCTCGCTCCCCGACTTCTACACCATCATGCGGAACCTCGGTGTGGACTCCGCGTTCTACGAGTCGCTCGACGTCACCGTCAGCGACGACGTCGAACGCTCCGAGACGGAGCGCTACCGCCAGATCCGCGACCAGGTCGCGACCAACCACCTGACGACCCGCGAACTCTACCAGGGCGTCCTGAACTTCTAAGCCGGCCCCGATTCTGCCGTCTCGTGCCGGTGCACGACCGGTCAGGGCTGCGATTGCGGGCGGCCGTGGTCGCTGATGGCGATACTGTTATTAGTCACCCTACTCATCACCATGTATGCGATATTACCGCCTCCCCGGAGGAGATAGTGATAACGGTTCTGATACGTTGGTGGCCGTGGACGAACACGGCGACGCCTACGACCTCTCTGCGGCTTCTGCGGACCTCGGCTCGTTCACCGAACTCGCGCGAACGGCGAACGCCAGCGGCCGGACCGTAGACGAGATCGCCAGGGACCGACTCGGGGACGCCGAAGAGATCGACATCGACTGCATCGACGACAACGCCCTCCTCCCGGTCGTACCGGACGAGGTCTGGGCGGCGGGCGTCACCTACCAGATCAGCGAGGAGGCCAGGGAAGCGGAGAGCGGGAAGCCAGAGGTCTACATCGACGTCTACGAGAGCGACCGCCCCGAACTCTTCCTGAAGGCGACCGCGTCCCGAACTGTCGGCCCCCACGAATCGATCGGCGTCCGCGGCGACTCCACGTGGGACGTCCCCGAACCCGAACTCGGCATCGTCCTCCACCGCGGGAAGGTGGTCGGCTACACAATCGGGAACGACGTCTCCAGCCGCGAGATAGAGGGGGAGAACCCGCTCTACCTGCCGCAAGCGAAGGTCTACGACCGCTGTTGCTCCGTCGGCCCCTGCGTCGCCACCCCGGAGACCATCGAGGACCCACACGACCTCGGGATGTCCCTCACCATCGAACGCGACGGGGAGACGATGTACGAGGACTCGACCTCGACCAGTGAGATGGCGACGACCTGCGAGACGCTCGTCGACTACCTCGGTCGCCACAACACGCTCCCGGAGACGCTCGTCCTCCTCACCGGCACCGCGCTCGTCCCGCCGGAGACGTTCACGCTCACGGAGGGCGACGAGGTCTCCATCGACATCGACGGCATCGGCCGGCTGACGAACGACACTATCCAGGTCTGAGCCGACGACCGAGGAGGACGATTGACGACGTGCGAGCCGCCTGCAGCATATCGACGCCGTAATCCACGCATTCTGCGATCGAGTATCGGCCGACTATCCGTTGCTGGAGCCGGTGTTCTCTCCGTCAGAAAACCGGACCGCTCGTCGAGTCGAGCGGCGAGACGCCGGTCAGTCGGCGTCCGTGACCGTCGTCTCGGAGAAGTAGGTCCGCGAGCCGGTCGGGACGCGCTTCGACTCTGTCACGGTGACCGACGCGGTCTCGACGATGTCGTTCGAGGCGTGGCCGACGCGGAACTCGTAGGGGCCGGCCTCGACGGCGAGGTCGAGGTCGCGGTCGTGGAACGCGAGCTGTGAGGCGTCGACGGTGAAGGAGACGCGCCGCGATTCGCCGGGTTCGAGGTGGACGCGCTGGAAGCCGACGAGCTCCTGGACGGGGCGCGCCTGGCTCGGGTTCTCCGCGCTCGTGTAGAGCTGCACGACGTCGTGACCAGCACGGTCGCCGGTGTTCTCGACGGTGACGCTCGCGGTGACTGCGCCTGCGCCGGGGAGTTCGTCCGTCGAGAGCTCGAGGTCGGCGTACGCGAAGTCGGTGTAGCTCTCGCCGTGTCCGAAGGCGTACAGCGGGTCGCTGGACGTGTAGACGTACGCCTCGTTCGCGGTGTTGGGCTTCCGGTTGTAGTGGACGGGGAGTTGGCCCACGGTGCGGGGGATGGAGACGGGGAGGTGGCCGCCGGGGTTGTGCTCGCCGAAGAGCACGGATGCGATGCCCTCGCCGCCCCGCTCGCCGGGCAACCAGGCCTGGAGGACGGCGGGGACGTGCTCGCTGATCCACTCGATGCTGTGGGGTTTCCCGCTGACGACGACCACGACGAGCGGCGTCCCGGTCTCGTGTACCCGCTCGACGAGTTCCTGCTGGACGCCGGGGAGGCCGAGGTCGACGACGTCGCAGCCCTCGCCGCTGGTTGGGACGCTCGGCCGGTCGACGCGGTCATCGTCGAGGTCGGAGAAGTCGACGGCGGAACGGGCTCCCACGAACGCGACGGCGACGTCCGCGTCGGCAGCCACGCTCGCGGCGTCGTCGAGGCCGTCAGTTTCGGGACCGCTGACGGTGCAGCCCTCGGCGAACTCGACGTCGAAGCCGGCGTCGGCGCCGCGTGCCTGGATGGCGTCGAGGGGCGTGGTCGCCTCCAGTTCGACCTCCTCTTCGGGGTAGTGGGCTGCGTACGCATAGTCGCCCAGGAGTTCCTGGGGTTCGTCGGCCTTCGGCCCCACGACGGCGATGGAGTGGGCGTCCCCACCGTCGAGCGGTAGGAGGTCGTCCTCGTTCTTGAGGAGGGTCATCGATTCTCGGGCGGCCCGGGTGGTGAGGTCCCGGGATTCCGGGGTGTTGTAGGGCTCGTTGGCGGCCTCGGCGTCGACGAGCGGGTCGTCGAGCAGCCCCTTCGACGCTTTCGCTCGCAGGACGCGACGGGCGGCACGCTCGACGGTCTCCTCGGCGAGCTCGCCAGCTTCCACTGCTTCGACGAGGTGCTCGCCGTAGCAGTCGGTCGCGGGGAGTTCGACGTCGACGCCAGCTTCCACCGCCATGACGCCGGCTTCGCGTTCGTCCGCAGCGACGCCGTGTTCGCTCCGGAGGAACTCGACGCTGTAGTAGTCGGAGACGACGGTGCCGTCGAAGCCCCACTCGCCCCGGAGGACGTCCGTGAGGAGCCAGTCGTCGCTGGCGGCAGGGACGCCGTCGATATCGTGGTAGGCGTTCATCACGGACTCCGCGTTGGCGGTTCGGATGGCGGCCTCGAACGGGAACATGTGGGTCTCCCGGAGTTCCCGTCGGCCGAGGTTCACCGAGCTCCGGTTCTTCCCGCCCTCACCGGCGCCGTGCCCGGCGAAGTGCTTCAGGGTCGCGGTGATGCCATCACCGTCCCCCTGGAGACCGGTCACGTAGCTGCACGCCATCGCGGCGACGAGGTACGGGTCCTCGCCGAAGGTCTCCTCGACGCGACCCCAGCGGAGGTCGCGGGCGACGTCGAGCACCGGGGAGAGCGCGTGGGTAGTGCCGATCGCTTCCAGCTGTGCCCGGATCGTAGACGTGACCGCTTCCACGAGCTCCGGTGCCCACGTACTCGCGAGCCCGATGCCCTGCGGGAACGTCGTCCCTTCGGGGCCCATGTAGCCGCTGAGGCACTCCTCGTGGGGGATCGCGGGGATACCGGGTCGCGTCTCCGTCTGGAGGTACGACTGGAGCTCGTTCGTGACCTCGGCCGCCCGCTGGGGCGGAAGGCTCCCCTCGCCGCCGATCCGGGTGAGGTGCCCGATCCCGTCGGCGAGGTGTTCCTCGACCGCCGCTTCGTCGAGCCCCCCATCGTCGTCGAGGAGTTTCTCGGCGTTCACCGAGCCGAGCTGTGCGACCGTCTCCGCGAGCGTCATCTGATCGAGGATGTCCTCGACGCGACGCTCGGTGGCGGTCCGGTTGCCTCCGCCGTCTGGTCCTTGCTGCATCACGTGAGTAGTCTCGATGCCGGTTCTTAATCATTCGGACTTGGGTAATGCGGGCGTCCTCGGCACCGATACCGGTCGAATCCACGCGTTCGAACACGCCGATTCGTGTTCTGAGAAATAGAATTTCAGGGAATCGATAGGCGGGCGTAATGGGGCTTCTACCGCTAGTTCACGTGGCCGGTTGACGTTTGAACTGCAGTTAAAACGTCGCCCGGTTGCGGCGGCGGACAGATTCCATAATACAGAACGTAATGCAGATCTCCGACTGGGTAGCGCGTCGACTGTTACACTGATATGGCCGTTCCTACCCGTTACAGTGGTATGGTTGTCATACGTAAGGGCTGGTTCGGGCCTGGCCCGGGTCGGCGCACCGGAGATTGTACCACGGTCGTTCTCACATCCAGAACATCCGGTGGGCATCGCCGAGCGGTCACCGAGTTCGTCACCCACGCCGATACAGCTACACGATCTCTCCACTGCGAGGCCAGCTCGAACCACGACTGCGGGTCTCTCTAATCACTCCTGGACACATCTCCCCAAACCCTGTCTATATCGGAAAATATATACTAATACACAGAGAAGAACTCCATAACTCGGAAGTCAAGGTCCGTGAAGCCACGTTATTTGGCAATTATCGGATTCAGTGGAGCGGCTGGCATGGGGCGTAGTTATAGTTGTCCGAATACCCGATATACTGGGGCTTTAATCGCCTGTGCCGGTGGTATGGCTGTCTGGATAAGAACTCTCGGAGATTTGTCTGGTACTGCAAAATATCGGGATACCTAGAATAACTGGTATGGGCTTCGCCCGCTGGCTGAATGCTTCCGTCGTGTGCTCTCCCAACGGGGCAGCAGGTAGTGTTGTGTCGGCCGGTGGAGGATCGAGTCGAACGAGTGTGGCTCGTCAGTTGTCGTCGGTCGTCGTCCGTTCGACGAGCACGATCTCGTTGCCGAACGGATCGAGGCAGTGTGCGTGAACGTCAGCGGCCACCTCTACCGGTCCCCGGATGAATCCGACGCCAGCGTCGCGGAGTGTGTCGGTGGTCTCTCAGCAGTCGTCCGTATAGAGCACAATGGCTGGCTCGCCACCGGTCTGTTCGCCGACGCGCTCCTTCGCAGCCACAGACTTGGGTGCGAGGAGTCACAGCCCAGCAGGCGCCTGGTCCGGGAGGCAGACGTGCAGGAGACGCGTCCCGTCTGAGAGACCCCCGTCGTAGACCGTCTCGAACCCGAGCAGGTCGCGGTAGAATCGGCGGGCTGCGTCGAAGTCGTCCACGAGGATGGTCATTCTGGCGAATGCCGAGATCGTGCGATGGACAGGGTCGGCTGCTACATCTCCAACGGAACCCCGGCTGGAGCAACCCTGGCGCGGGAGCGGAATGGCTTTCACCGCCCCGCCGATACCCACTTCCATGACGATCGCGGCCCGTGATTGGCGGCTCATCCGGGAAGAGGCCCGGCCGGGACCGCTCAACATGGCGCTCGACGAGACGGCCGCCCGAACCGCAGCCGACGGCGGACCACGCACCGTCCGCGTCTACTCCTGGTCACCGTCGACGCTCTCCCTCGGCTACAACCAGGCCCCGGAGACCGTCGCCTGGGACCACTGCCGCGATCACGACGTCTCAGTCGTCCGCCGACAGACGGGCGGCGGCGGTATCTACCACGACGCCGTTGGCGACATCTCGTACAGTATCAGTGTCCCCCGAGACGAACTCCCGGGCGACCTCATGGACGCCTACCACGTCCTCCTCGAACCCATCCTCGGCGCGTTCGACCGGATGGGCATCGACGCACGACTCGTCGACGACGAACAGCCCGCGCTTCACGAACCCGCCTGCTATCTGCGCCCACTCCACCCTGCCCACGACCTCGTCGCGGGCCCCGACGGCCGCAAGATCAGCGGGAACGCCCAGTATCGGATGCGAGACGCCGTCGTCCAGCACGGCTCGCTCTCCTATGCACTCCAGCCTGACCGCCATCTCGCCACGTTCACCGACCCACCCGTGACCGACGACGAATTCAGAGGCCGCGTGACCAGCATCCACCAGGAGGCCGGCATCGAACGCGACGCGGCCGTCGACGCACTCGAGAACGCACTCAAAGAGTGGGCCGATGCCACGACCGGGGCGTGGACGGCGGACGAACTCGACGCAGCGCGCGAACTCGCCACCGCGAAGTACGAAGCTGACGCCTGGAACCGGGACCGGACCGACCCGACCGACTGACGCCGCACCGGCATCTACACCAATCGGCGACGTCCACTGCGCACGAACCTCTAGTGCAGGCCCCATCCGGGGCCGGAGGCTCCCCAGCCCGAACTATTCGAATCCGAAGGACTCTGTCTCGGGGCCACCGATCTCGCGGTGAACCGCGTCCCGGATCTCGTCGAGGGGTGGCTGGTCCCGGGTTGGGTCGAGGGGATGCTCTCCAACCCATACGTACCGGACCGTCTGCTCCTGATCGACGAGGAAGACCGACCGCCGCGCCCGAGGCAGTACGCCGAGCGTCCGGTACTTGACGTCGTACGACTCGGCGACCGAGAGGTCGCGATCGGAGTAGAGTGGGAACCCGAGGCCGAGGTAGTCGATGAACTTCCGGTGGGTGAAGGAGTGGGATTTCGACACGCCGACGACCTGGATGGCCTCCCCACTCGCGAACCAGTCGTAGTCTCGAAACGCACACCACTCGTCGATACAGTCCGGACTGAAGTCGTTCGTGTAGAAACTCAGGAGGACCGGTTTCTCGGTGAGCAGCTCCGAGAACCGGGTTTCCGTCACGTCGCCCGCCGGATGGACGAGCGGTGCGGAGAAGTCGGGCGCGGGATCACCGACATCGAGGCCGGGCGTATCGTTCATGGCCACTCCCAGGGGGTCCGTCTCCATCAATCCACTGCTGACGGACTGTCGCCGGCTTCGACGCACGTAAGTGAGGACGTCTCGGAGTCGAGGTATGCGCGTCGGAGCACACGTCTCGATCGCCGCAGGCCGCGCCCACAACGACACCGAGACGCCGCCACGGAACGGCGTCTCGAACGCGGTCTGGCGACAGGAGACCGTCGGCGGGAACTGCGGGCAGCTCTTCACGACCAGCCCACAGGTCTGGGCGAAACCCGACCTCGCGGACGAGGAAGTCGAATCCTTCCGAAAGTTAAGCACTGCCAAACTCGGTGGGCCGTGGGTCATTCACGCATCCTACCTCGTCAACCTCGCGACCCCGAAGGACGGCCTCCGCGGGAAATCCATCGACTCCCTCCAGGCGGAGGTCGACGCGGCCCACGCCCTCGGTGTCGAGTACGTGAACGTCCATCTCGGCGCCCATACGGGCGCCGGCGAGGAACAGGGAATCGCGAACGCCGCGTCAGCGATCGACGCACTCGACATTCCCGACGACGTCACGCTCCTCGTCGAGTCCGACGCTGGCGCAGGAACGAAGTTAGGCGGTGCCTTCCAGCACCTCGCCGACGTCCGCGACCAGGCAGCGACCGACATCGGCATCTGTCTCGACACGGCCCACGCCTTCGCTGCCGGCTACGACCTGTCATCACCGAAGGCGGTCGATGAGACCATCGACGCCTTCGACGGCGTCATCGGCCTCGACGACCTCCACTGCATCCACCTCAACGACTCCAAGCACGCCTGTGGCACGAACAAGGACGAACACGCCCACATCGGCGAAGGCCTGATCGGCGTCGACGGGATGCGCGCCTTCCTCAACCATCCCGCCCTCCGTGACCTTCCGTTCGTCCTGGAGACCCCGACCGAGGACGGGAAGAGCTTCGCCTGGAACATCGACCGCGTCCGCGAACTCCGCGCCGAAGCGACCACCGCCTAATCTGGCTTCGTTCTGGACCTGGCCCGCAACGCGTAAGCCGCCGGCCCAACCACGACCACACGTGCGACGCTTCTCCGCCGAGTACCTCCGGGACACCCGCCGAGGTATGTGGGACGTCCGCGACGCCCTCGCCGACCTCGACCTCTTGGGCCGGGACCGCATCCTCGACGTCGGCTGTGGCACCGGCGAGCTCACTCGCGTTCTCCGAGAGGAGTCCGACGCGACCGTGGTCGGCCTCGACGCAGACCACGACCTCCTCGAACACGCCACGGCCGCCGACGAACGTGTCGTCGGTGACGCCACGCGACTTCCGTTCGGCGACGACGTCTTCGACCTCGTCGTCTGTCAGGCGCTCCTCATCAACCTCCCGGACCCCGAAGCCGTCGTCGCGGAGTTCGCGCGCGTCAGCCGGGACCTCGTCGCGGCGATCGAACCCGACAACAGCCTCGTCGCCATCGAATCGAGCGTCGAGTCAGAACCCCCGCTCGCGAATCGGGCCCGGGCCGCGTACATCGACGGCGTGGAGACGAACGTCGCGCTCGGCGCCGACACCGAATCCGTGTTCGACGCCGCCGGCCTCGACGACATCTCGGTCCATCGGCACGAACTCACCCGAACGACCGAACCACCGTACAGTGAGGCCGACGTCACGAGCGCCCAGCGGAAGGCGACCGGGACACGACTCCAGGAGCAGCGAGAGACGTTGCTTCGGGGTGGTCTCACGCCCCACGAGTACGAGACGCTCCGCGAGGAGTGGCGCGAGATGGGGCGAGCCGTCGTCGACCAGATGCAGGCCGAAACGTACCAGCGTCGGTTGATCACGCCGTTCTTCGTCACGACCGGACACGTCTAACTGAGCCGACAGAAACCAGGTTCTCCAAGCGCTTATCCCGGCACATTTCGACAGTCGAGTATGGACGATAGAATCCGTCGGCACGCAGCCATCCTCGTCGAGCACTGCACCGACGTCCAGCCCGGTGACATGGTCCAGGTGCAGGCCAGCCCTGGCGCCGAGGACCTCGTCGAAGCCCTCTACGCCGAACTCGGGAAACGCGGCGCACGCCCCACCCTGAACTGGGCCTCGTCGCGTGCCGGCCGAGCGTACGCTCGCGAGATGAACCCGGACGACGTCGTCACGAAGGAGCACGAACTCGCCGCGATGCAGGAGACCGACGTGATGTTCTTCATCGGCGGCAGCGGGAACACGAAGGAAGCCGTCGACATGCCGACCGAGTTCCGGCAGGCGGTCCAGCGCGCGAACCAGCCGGTCCTCCAGGAGCGTCTGTCGAAGCCCTGGGTCATCACGCACTATCCGACCGAGGCGGGCGCACAACAGGCCGAGATGAGCACACGCGCGTACGAGGACTTCGTCTGGAGCGCCGTGAACAAGGACTGGGCGGAACAGCGCGAGTTCCAGGCGCAGCTCGTCGAACGCCTGGACCCCGCCGACGAGGTCCGGATCGTCGCCGGTGACGAGACGGATATCACGCTCGACGTCTCGGGGATGCACGCGAAGAACGACTACGGCGAGATGAACATGCCCGGCGGCGAGGTGTTCACCGTCCCCCACCGGGACGGCGTTGAAGGCACTGTGAAGTTCGACCTTCCCGTCGTGTTCCAGAGCCACGAGATCGAGGGTGCGTACCTCGAGTTTGAGGACGGCCGCGTCGTCGACTACGATGCGGACGCGCACGCAGACATGCTCGCCAGCATCATCGAACTCGACGAGGGCTCGAAGCATCTCGGCGAGCTCGGCATCGGAATGAACCGCGACATCGACCGCTTCACGTACAACATGCTCTTCGACGAGAAGATGGGGGACACCATCCACCTCGCCGTCGGTGACGCCATCGAGGAGTGCCTCCCGGACGACGTCGAGAAGAACCAGTCCGCCACCCACGTCGACATGCTCGTCGACATGAGCGAGCACTCCCGTATCGAATTCGACGGCGAGGTCGTCCAGCGGGACGGGACCTTCGTCTTCGAGGAGTAGCGCGGGTGAGCGTAGCGAAACCGCGTTTTGTGAACGGGGAGCGGACGCGACCCGTGAACACGCACTGCTCGACCGAATAGGCAGCTCTCGAACGTTACACCACGTCGCCGCGGACCGTCACGCCATCGGACTGTTCTCGATACTGCTGCACCGCCGTCGCGGCTTCTTCGGCTTCGTTTGGTTCCATCCCGAGCATCTCCAGTGCGCCTGCGAGCGTCGGGAAGACGTACTCGCCGCGCCGGAGTTTGTCGAACGCCTCCTCGCTGGTGTGGCCGTCGGCGTACAGGCAGGCGCCGCGGGGGTCGAGCACCTCGCTCCACTCCTCGCGTGCGCGAGCCCCCTTGAGGCGCTGGGTGACGTTGTCCTCGAAGCCCGCGTTGCAGACCTCGAGGTGGATGGGTTCGTCGTCTCGGAGGAGGTGGGCGGCGAGACATTTCTCCGGGGCGGCGTATCCGTTGTCGTTCGTCCGGATGTACTCGGGGTGGTCGTCGGCCCAGGACGCCCGGACAGTCTTCCCGATACCTTTCACGCCGAACTCGGCCTCGAAGTCGGCGCTTCGGTCGGGGTCGTCGCCCCGCAGGAGGATGTCCTTCGCGACGTAGATGTTGAGGCGGTCGACGGGGTCGAGGCCGAGCGCGACGTCGCCGTACGCCCACACCTCGGTGACGGGGACCGGTAACTCGTCCTCACGGACCATCGCGACGAACTCCGCCAGCCGATCCACCGCGGCGTCTCGCTCCATCGACCGTCTGTAACAGACACGGCGGGAAGAACGTTACTCGACGTAGTTGGGGAAGTCGACGGCCATTTGGGACCCACCAACCTGGTTTTGGCTCACCTAAAAATCGAAGCAGTTATCAGTATTTAGGCGAGCCTAAAACGTATGTCGAGACACGACACGAACCGACGCGGACCCACGAGACGCAGCTACCTCCGGTCGACGGGCGCCCTGCTCGCCGGCGGAACCTTCGCGGGCTGTGCTGGCCGAAGTGACGCACAGACGGAAACGACGAGTTCGACGGCTACGACCGACGAGGCACCGTCGACGACGGACACCACCACGGCGGAACCCACGGACGATGCGACACCCTACACGGTCTCGATGGCACCGATGGGCGAGGTCGAGTTCGACGCGGTCCCCGAATCGATTTTCACTCGCCTCACCCACCACGCGGGCATGGCGTTCGCGCTCGGGCGGGGCGACGACGTCAACGCCCTCCACGCGCCCGCGTACTACGACGCGCTCTGGAACCAGTTCACACCGCGACTCCCCGGCGTCAGCCTCGACTGGAGCGGCCTGTACTCGTCGTGGCAGGTGAGCAAGGAGCAGCTCTACGCCCTCGACAGCGACGTCCATCTCGCCGACCCGGCGTGGATTGTCCAGCTCGATACCTGGAACGAGGCCGACCTCGACGAGGTCGCGACCAACATCGCGCCCTGGTTCGGGAACTCGCTCAGCGACCGGCACGTCCAGCCGCCAGCGGGCTGGGCGGAGAGCTACGAGTACTACACGCTCTGGGCACAGTTCGAGAAGGTCGCGGCCGTCTTCCAGGAAGACGCCCGCTACGAAGCCCTTGCCGCAGTCCACGACGACCTCCTCACCACCATCGAGGACCGACTCCCGCCAGCAGACGAACGCCCCACTGCGGTGATGATCTCGTCGGGCGACCTCGAGAAGGACATCTACGCGTACACTCTCGACAACCCCGGCTTCCTGACCGCTCACACCCGACCGCTCGGCCCCCGGGACGCCTTCGACGGCTCCGTCGAGTCCGGGTCGACGGTCGACTTCGAGGTGCTCCTCGAGGCCGACCCTGCCGTCATCCTCTTCCTCGGCGGAATGCAGCCCGGGACCAGCATGGCCGACGCTCGCGCCGTCCTCGAAACCGATCCCGTTGCGTCACAGATCACGGCCGTCCAGAACGGCCGCTTCCACCCCCAGGGCGCCCGCTACCAGGGCCCGATCCTCAACCTGTTCCAGCTCGAGATGAGCGCGAAACAGCTCTACCCCGACGCGTTCGGCGAGTGGCCGACGTACGACGACGGCCCGTACCCCGAGATTCCGGAAGACGAGCAGCTCTTCGACCGCCAGCGCGTCGCAGACGCCATCCTCGGCGACGTCTGAACCACTCGCGCACACGCGCCCGCCACCCAGCAGATTCGGGGTTTCCTATCGAGGCATAAGGTTTATATAGTGTCTCTGGGTCGCCCGTGAATGGCCAGGCGAAACCGTCAAACCGCCGCGAACCGAGGACTCACGTAATGGACTGCACGAAGTGCGAGCGGGACGCCGTGATGCACGCGGCCTACTCCGGCACCTACCTCTGCGAGTCCCACTTCGTCGAATCCGTCGAGCGACGGGTCCGAAAACGCATCCGGGCGGACGACCTCCTTCCCTCCGACGCCACGCCCGAAGACCCCGAAACCTGGGTCATTGGGCTCTCAGGCGGGAAGGACAGCGTCGTGCTCACGACCATCCTTCAGGAGACCTTCGAGCAGGACCCCCGCGTGGAGCTCGTCTGCCTGACCATCCACGAGGGTATCGAGGGCTACCGCGATGAGAGCCTCGAGGCGTGCCTCGAACTCGCCGACGACCTCGGGCTGCGCCACGAGATCGCGACGTACGCGGACGAGTTCGACCTCGAGATGGACGACGTCGTCGAGGACGACCCGGAGAACATGGCGCCCTGCGCGTACTGTGGTGTGTTCCGCCGCGACCTCCTCGCGAAGTACGCCGAGGAGTACGACGCGGACAAGCTCCTCACCGGTCACAACCTCGACGACGAGGCCGAGACGGCGCTGATGAACGTCTTCGAGGGGAACGTCGAGCAGATGGCGAAACACTTCGACGCCAGCCTCGGCGCGTTCCCGGACCGACAGGCCCAGCAGGGGATGATTCCGCGGGCCAAACCCCTACGTGACATCCCCGAGAAGGAGGTCGCGCTCTACGCCCAGCTCCGCGACATCCCGGTGCACATGGCCGAATGTCCACATTCCAGTGAGGCGTTCCGGGGCGAGATCCAGTCACTCCTCCTCGACCTCGAGGAGAACCACCCCGGGACACGCCACTCGATTATGGCCGGCTACGAGGAGTTCGCCCAGCTCGCCGCCGAGACGTATCGCGGCGACGAGAACGAGGACGTCGGTGAGTGCGTCGAGTGCGGTGCCCCCACGACCCAGGACCAATGCCGGAAGTGCGCGCTCGTCGATGCCGTACGCGCCGTCTGAAACGCCCGTTTACGCCACAATAGGGCCGCCTACTCGTGATTCTACTGTCGTAGTACGCGCAGCGATAGCGGTCGCTCGATGGGTTTGTGTACGTTCGAGAAGACGGCGTAGAAGGCGAAGACGCGGTTACCGGATGACGTCGAGGCCGTTGTTCTGCTCGACTTCGTCGCGCCCTCCGTCGGAGGTGGCGCCCCACTCCTGTCCGGATGAGCCACTCGACGCGTTGTTGCCCTTCGGTTCCGCCTGGTAGCCGCCGTTGTCGACCTCCTGGATCTTCTGGCGGGACTTGTCGGCCTGCTTCTGGGTGCTCGGACCCAGGACCTGTGCGGACTGGACGCCGGTCATGATGGCCATGACGCGGACCTTGCCCTTGTAGGATTCCTGGATGCGGGCGCCCCAGATGACGTTCGCGGAGGCGTCGAGGCGCTCCGTGATGTTGTCCGCGATGCCCTCGGCCTCTTTGAGGGTGAGGTCGGGGCCGCCAGTGATGTGGACGAGTCCGCCGCTCGCGCCGCGGTAGTCGACGTCGAGGAGCGGGTGGTTCATCGCGTCCTTGACGACCTCGTCGGTCTTGTTCTTGTCCTGGGTCTCGCCGACGAGCATCACCGCGACGCCACCCTGGTTCATGATCGCGGTCATGTCCGCGTAGTCCAGGTTGATGAGGCTCGGCTGCGTGATGGTCTCGCTGATGCCCTTCACGGTCTCGGCGATGATCTGGTCCATCACGGAGAACGCCTTCCCGATCGGGAGGTTGGGCACGTAGTCGAGGAGCCGGTTGTTGTCGAGGACGATGATGGAGTCCGCTTTGTCGCGGAGCTTCTCCAGGCCCTCCTCGGCCTTCACGGTCCGGGCGCGCTCGACGTTGAACGGCGTGGAGACCATGCCGACGACGATGGCGCCCTGCTCCTTCGCGATCTTGGAGACGACGGGGGCCGCACCGGTGCCGGTGCCGCCACCCATGCCCGCGGTCACGAACACGAGGTCCGCGTCACCGAGGACCTCCTTGATCGTGCCCTGCGCCATCTCAGTGGCGCGCTCGCCCATGCTGGGGTCGCCGCCAGCGCCGAGGCCGTTCGTCAGGGATTTCCCGACGAGGATCTTCGTGTCGGCCTCGATCATCTTGAGGTGCTGTTTGTCCGTGTTGATCGCCACGGTGTCGGCGCCCTCGACGCCGATGTTGTAGAGCCGGTTGATGGTGTTGTTACCGGCACCACCACAGCCGACGATGACGATCCGGGGGTCCCCGAACTCGTCACCGTTGCTGGAGGCTTCCTCCATGTCTCGTTTCTCGGCCTCGGCGTTGTCGAGTGCGTCCTGAACGATATCCTGCATCGTTCTACACCTTCGCCCAGCTGCTTGGGCTGGCCTGGTCGGTCTGTTCGTCGAGCATCTCACGGACGGCCGAGCGAATCGCCTCGCTCCGGTTCGGGAACTTCCCCGTTTCGACCATCTGTTCGACCTCCTCGATCTGCTGCTTCGGTATTCGTAGTGTCACACGCTCCATTGTGGTATTCCCCTGTAAGACGCCCGGCCAGGAAGCACCGGTCTGTCATACGCCCGCCGACGGGGGTTGAAACCCGCCGCCGTCTTGCGGTTTCCTGTAAGACGGTCGTCTTACGTACTACTACCATCAGCGTCTTACGCCTTATAGTTAACGGCAGCGTAAAACAGACGTCTTACCGATCGAGGACGTCCGCCGATGTCGTCCGACGCCCACAGTGTGGGCAGAACGACCAGTCCGCTCGCACCTCGTCACCGCACTCGCAGAACACTCGCTGGGTCGCCTTCTCCCCGCAGTTCGGGCAGTACACGTGCTCGTTGTCGAGCGACTCTCCGCACTGCGCACACTCGGTCGCGTGCCCAAGCGGGTTCGCGACACCCCCGGTCTCGGCGTGGTCGTCGTCGCGCTCGGTCGACGTCGCTCCGTCGCTGTCGACAGTGATGTGGAGGTTCACGTCCTGCGCGCGTGCCGGCTCCCCACGCGCCGGCAGTCGATCCGCGAGGATGGCGTCGACGCGCTCGGCGACCACGTCGTCCAGATCCGCGTCTCGCGTCGTGTGGCCCAGGGACTCGGTTGCTCGGTTCGGGCGGCCCCCCTCGAGGTACGTCCGGAGCGCCTCGCGCATGACTTCGCTCTTCGAGGCGTCGAGCTCCTCGACGGCCTCGACGAGGTCGTCATCAGCGCGGAACGTGATCTTACTCATGACCGATTCGACTAGGACTAGGAAAGACAGGTATTTCAATCCTCGTCAGACGCACGGCACCTCGTGAGCCACCCCGCCCGCAGCGGGCCTGAGGCTAGCGTTTGCCGGCGGGGCGTCCGAATGGCAACCCTTAAATCTCCCAGCCCGGGTATTCGTGAGTGTACCCGGCCTTAGCTCAGCCTGGTAGAGCAGCCGACTGTAGATCGGCTTGCCCCCCGTTCAAATCGGGGAGGCCGGACTTCTCGAGAATCCGACCGCGGAGCGACGCGAGCGCGATGCGCTCGGTCGCGAGCACGTCGGATTCGGCGGAAGCCCGCCGACACGAGTTGAACATGCGAGACGCAGCGGCGATCGGAGTGAGCCGTCGTCTCGCAGTCTGTTCAAATCGGGGAGGCCGGATTTGTTCTCGCGTCGCTTACGTTCGAGCGACGCGTGTGGACGGGACCTCTCGTGCACTCGATGGTGTCCGTCGAACGCTCGATACTCGTCGTGGTCCGACGCGTAAGACGCGCGTCGACAGGTGCCCCGTGGCGACCACATCCTTTAGGCGGTCGCGCGTTCCACGTGCGGTCGTGTCTGTCTACGGGGCGGTCGCGGTCGTGCTCGGGGCGGTCCTCGATGGGCTGTTTGCGGAGCCACCGGCATCGCACCATCCCGTGGCGTGGCTTGGTCGGACGGTGTCGCCACTGGATCGGGACTGGGGGTCGCCAGCGCTGGCGGGTGGCACGGTCGCCGTGTTCGTCCCGCTGGCTGCAGCAGTTCCCGTGGCCGTCCTGGTCGATGCGGTCGCGGTGTTCGCCTCGCCCTGGCTCGCCGCCGTTCTGGCGGGGGTGGTCGTGTTCGTGACGACGAGTCGACGGATGCTGGTGGACCTCGCGAGCGACGTGATCGAAGCGTCGGATGGGGATCTGGCGACCGCCCGAGACGCACTCCTGGGGCTGGCGGGCCGCGACGCGAGCGAACTCTCGGCGGGCCAGGTGCGGAGTGCGGCTGTCGAATCCGCCGCTGAGAACCTCGCCGACGGCCTCGTCGCCCCACTGCTGGCGTTTACGGCCGGCGCCGCGTTCGGGTTGCCGGTCGCGGCCGGCGCGGCGGTCTGGGTGAAGGCCGTGAACACGCTCGACTCCATGCTCGGATACGAGTCGAAGCCCCACGGAACCGCGAGCGCCCGACTCGACGACCTCGTCATGTGGATTCCCGCACGCGTGAGCGCGCTGTTGCTCGCGATTGCTGCCGGGGCGCCCCGGAGTCTCACGCGCGCACGCGAGTGGGCGAACGAACCACCGTCGCCGAATTCGGGGTGGCCGATGGCGACGGTCGCCGCGGTGCTCGACGCCCGACTCGAGAAACCCGGCGTATACGTCCTGCATCCGACCGCCGAGCTGCCCGACACCGCGGCCGCACAACGGGGCGTCGACGTCGTCTCTCGCGCGGGTTGGCTCGCGTATACGGGCGCAGTCCTGGGGGTGGTCGCGTGGCCGTAAACGCACTCCGCGGGGCGCTCGGGTTCCTCACGCGCATCCCCATCACGCCGGACGACGCCGACTGGGACGCCTTCCGGGCAGCGCCGTGGACGTTCCCCGTCGTCGGTTACGTCGTCGGACTCCTCGCCTCGATGCCCGTGTTTGCGCCGCTTCCGGACGGCGCGACGGCAGCGTCCTACGTCGCCGTCCTCTACCTCGTCACTGGCGTGTCGCACGCCGACGGCCTGGCCGACCTCGGTGACGCGGCCGCCGTCCACGGTCCGGCCCGGCGACGCGAGGTCCTGAAGGATTCGATGCTCGGCGTCGGCGGCGCCCTCGCTCTCGGTGTGGTGCTCGTCGCACTGGCGTTTACAGCCGCGAGCGCCGTTGAACTGGGTGTTTACACCGCAGTCGCACTCTTCGTCGCGTCCGAGGTCGGTGCGAAACTCGGGATGGCGGTGCTGGCCTGCACTGGGACCGCCGCCCACGAGGGCATCGGCAGCCAGTTCACCGGCAACGAGCCCCGCGACCTCGTCCTGCCGGTATTCCTGACGCTCCCTCTATTAGTCGTGGGTCCACCGGCCATCGCGGTTCTCGGCGGCCCGATCGCCGCCGTCGTCCTGGCGCGGTGGACGCGGGGCTGGCTCGGGGGCGTCAACGGCGACGTCTTCGGCGCGACGAACGAGCTCGGCCGCTTCCTGGGACTGCTGCTGGGGGTGATGGCGTGGACGGTCTGGTGATGTGCGGTGGTCGTGGCACCCGCCTCGACGCGTCCACCGAGAAACCACTCCACGAGATTCGTGGGCGGTCGCTCGTCGACCGTGTGCTCGACGCCCTCGCGGCGAGCCGTCTCGACGACGTATACGCGGTCACCTCACCACATACGCCGGACACGCGGCGGTACCTCGAAAATCGTTGGGGGGATTCCATCATCGACGCGCCGGGCGACGGCTACGTCGAGGACCTGCAGTACGCGCTCGATGCACTCGACGTCGACGAGGCGTCCCCGGTCCTCACCGTCGCCGCCGACCTCCCGCTGCTCGCGGGGGACGCGACCGACCGCGTGCTCGACGTGTACGACACGGGCTCCCTGACGGTGTGCACGCCGGCCGCACTCGCGGAGGCGCTCGATGTCAGCACCGATGCGGCGTTCAGGCTCGACGGTCGGCGGGTCGTTCCATCTGGCGTAAACGTCGTCGGCGGCGACCCCGACGAGACGTGGGTGACGTGGGACGCCCGGTTCGCCGTGAACGTGAACTACGCCCGGGATGCGGCGGTGGCGGAACGATTACTATCTGGGCCGCCCGAGTAGTTCGAAATGGACCCGTCGAGCGTCCGCGACGCGACCCGCGTGCCACACGGCGGCAGCACCGACCCGGACGTCATCGACTTCAGCGCGAACGTCAACCCCGAGCTTCCGGCGGCTGCTCGGGACGCCTACGACGACGCGTTCGACGCATCTCGCCGGTATCCCGACGACGCGTATCCCGACTTCCGAGCGGCCGCCGCCGACTACGTCGGTTGCGACCCTCGCCAGGTCATTCCGACCGCAGGCGGCCTCGCCGCACTCCGCCTCGCGTTCGAAACTCATCTGGAGCCCGGCGACAACGTCCTCCTCCCGGCCCCGAGCTTCGGCGAGTACGCCCGCGAGGCCGACCTCCAGGGCGCTACCACTGACTTCGTCGCTCCCGTGGAGCTCCTGGACGCCGATCCCGCCGATTACGACCTCGTGGTCGCGTGCACGCCCAACAACCCGACCGGCGAACTCCTCCCCCCGGACGAACTCCGGGCGTTCGCCGCGGCGTGCCGGGCGACCGACACCCTGCTCGTCGTCGACGAGGCGTTCCTCGGATTCACCGACGCGCCATCGCTCGCCGGGACGCGAGGCGTGGTGGTCGCTCGCTCCCTCACGAAGCTCTTCGGGCTGCCGGGCCTCCGCGCCGGCTTCGCCGTCGCGACCGGCGACACCCTGAACGCCCTCGAGGTCGCGCGACCGACCTGGGGGCTCGGGACGCCCGCCACACGGGTCGGAGCCGCCGCGATGCGGGACCACGAGTTCGTCGAGGCGACCCGGGAACGCGTCCGGTCTGAGCGCGCACGACTCACCGAACGGCTCGCCTCGCTCGGGGTCAACGTCAGGCCGTCCGACGCACCATTCCTCCTGCTCGACGTGGGCGAGACCCCGGCGGAACTCGTCGCCGACTGTCGCGAACGGGGCATCGTACTCCGGGACGCGACGACCTTCCGCGGGCTCGACTCGCACGTCCGGGTCGCGGTCCGGGCCCCCGCCGAGAACGACCAGCTCCTGGAGGTGCTCGCGGATGTTCGAGACTGAGGTCGCCGACGGCGTGCTCCGGTTCTCGCACCCCGAAACCCGGTGGCTCTCGACCGGCTGGAACGGCGGACTGGTGTCGGCCGACGCGGCCTACAACGTCACCGTGCCCGATGGCTTCGACCGGACCGACATCGACGCATACACGCGTGCGCGTCGGCGCGACGCCGGATTCGGCGACCCGGGGCCGACACTCCTCACCGGCGTCGACATGACCCACGCCTGCGGCGCCAGGCACGACTCGGTCACGTGCGTCGCGACGGCCGGCATCTCCAACCCCGCCGCGCTCCCGATGGACCCCGAAAGTGAGGGCCAGCCGGCTGGTTCCGATGGTGCGTCCGAGGTCGATGAACCACCACCCGGCACCGTGAACCTCCTGCTGGGGACGACGCACGCACTCGACGATGGCGCGCTCGCGACTCTGCTCGCGACCGCCGTCGAGGCGAAGACCGCGACGCTGCTCGCCCGGACCGGATTCCCGGGCACGACCACGGACGCGGCCGTCGTCGGCTGCGACCCCACTGGTGAGGCCACGCCGTTCGCCGGGAGCGCGACCGCCCTCGGTGCGAGCACGAGAGCCTGCGTCCGCGAGGCGGTGTCGGTGAGCCTCGAATCGCGGTACGCCACCACCGACGTGCCGGCGTCCGTCGAGGACGCTGCGCACGGCGTGACGACCCGTCAGCAGGCGACGGTGTTCGACCCCTGAACTGTGGATTGCCCCGCTGACCGACAGGTTCCTATACTGATGCGAGCGAAGCAGTGTGTATGACAGGTCCGCGCGTCTCACGGCTCACCGTCTACCCGGTGAAGTCCCTCGACGGCAAGTCGATCGAACAGGGACACCTCACCGACACGGGAGCGCTCGTGGACGACCGGATCTACGCACTCGTCGACGAGGACGGCGCGTACGTCAATGGCAAGGCGGAACGGCGCATCCATCGTATCCGATCCGGGTTCGACCTCGACACCCACCGGCTCAGCCTGCGGGACGTCGACGCTCCCACTGCGGACGCCTCGGCCTTCGTGCTCCCCGACGACGCCGACGACGTAGCAGCCTGGTTCGAGTCGTATCTCGGCTACGACGTGTCTGTCCGCCGCGAACCCGAACGCCGGTTCCCGGACGACACCGACAACCCCGGACCCACCATCGTCTCCACCGCGACCATCGAGACGCTCGCGTCCTGGTACGACGACGTCACCCCCGACGGGATGCGGCGCCGCCTCCGCGCGAACGTCGAGATCGCCGGCGTTCCGGCCTTCTGGGAGGACCGCCTCTTCGCGGACTACGGTGAAGCCGTGCGATTCACCATCGGCGACGTCGCCTTCGACGGCATCAACCCGTGTCAGCGCTGTGTCGTCCCCTCTCGGGACCCGGACACCGGCGAGGAGACGCCCGACTTTCGCGAACGCTTCATCGAGAACCGCCGCCGCACGAAACCGGACTGGACCGACAGCGACCGATTCGACCACGACTTTCGCGTCATGGTCAACACCCGCGTCCCCGACGCACCGGCACCGATTACGGTCGGCGACCCCATCGAGATCGAGGGCGTCCGCCCCGAGTAGCGCGCCGGCAACCGCCCGTCGTTCGCCTCGATCGCACGTCCAGCACCGCTCCGACTACCGACCGATTAAAGTCTGATTGGACTAACGCAAGGACAATGAGTACGCGATTCGTTCTCGCCGCCGGCACCACCCACACGGCGGCCATCGACGGCATCAGCGCTGCCGGTGCCGATGCCGAACTCCTGCCGCACACGCCGAGCGCCGATGCCGAACTCCTCGTCTATGGCGACGCGGTACGCGCACCCACCATCCCCGTGAGCCCGACCGGCTGCCCCACACCGGCCGTCGTGACGCGCGCCGTCCACGAACTACACGACCTCGAACCGACGATCGTCGACGCCGGACTCGCCAGGACTACTGGCGCCCCGACGGTCGACGTTGGCGCCGGTCCGGGTGGCGACATTCGGGACGACGCCCCCGTCCCCAACGCCCGCGAGATCTACGTCTCCGCCCGCAACTACGCCGCCGCGCTCCCGGACGACCACCTCGTCCTCGCCGAGACCATCCCGGGTGGCACCACGACCGCCCTCGGTGTCCTCGTCGCCCTCGGCATCGCCACCAGGGTCTCCTCCAGCCTCCCTGACAACCCCCTCGACCGCAAACGCCGCATCGTCGCCGACGCACTCGCCACTACCGACGACGATTCGGCCGGGTCAGTGGACACCGAGCCAGTCGACGCGCTCGACGAGCTCGACGCGCTCGCAGCGGTGCGCCGGGCCGGCGACCCCGTCCTCGCGACCGTCGGCGGTCTCATCGCTGGGGCACTCTCCCGCGATGCCCGCGTCACGCTCGCGGGTGGGACGCAGCTTCTCGCCGCTGCCGCGATCGCCCGAAGCCGGGGGCACGACGGCCCGCTCACCATCGCAACCACTCCCTACGTCGCGGACGACGACACGGCCGCCTTCCACGACACCGCCGGCCGCCTCGACCTCGACGTCACCGTAACCGACCCGGGATTCGCGGACACGGACCACCCGGGGATGCGGCGCTACGCCGAAGGCGAAGGGAAGGAGGGCGTCGGCATGGGCGGGGCCCTCGCGCTCGCCGCGGCCGCCGGTATCGAGATGCAGACGGTCCGCGACCAGGTCGCGACGGTCTACGACCGGGTGCTCGAGTGATGCGGGGGCTCGTCCTCGGCGGCACCGCATCGGGCGTCGGAAAGACCATCGCCACCCTCGCCGTGTGCCGGACGCTCGAGCACGCCGGCCACACCGTCCAGCCCGCCAAGGCCGGCCCCGACTTCATCGACCCCAGCCACCACACCGCCCACACCGGCACCCCGAGCCGGACCCTCGACCCCTGGCTCCAGGGCCCCGATGGGCTCCGCCGCAACTACTGGCGGGGCACCGGCGACGTCTGCGTCGTCGAGGGCATGATGGGGCTCTACGACGGAAGTCGTGCCTCAACCGCCGACGTCGCCGACATCCTCGACGTCCCCGTCGTCCTCGTCGTCGACGCCAGCGCCGGCATGCAGAGCGTCGCCGCCACCGCCCTTGGCTTCCGGGAGTACGCATCCCGAACGGACACCGACATCGACGTCGCTGGCGTCGTCGCCCAGCAGGCCCACGGCGGCCGCCACGAAGCCGGCATCCGCGACGCCCTCCCCGACGAACTCGCATACCTGGGCCGTATCCCCCCGACCGACGCCCTCGAGATCTCCGACCGCCACCTCGGCCTCGTCGACCCGGCCGAAGCCCCGATCGACAGCGAGACCATCGACGAGGTCGCCGCCCACCTCGACGCCGACGCGCTCTTCGACCTCGCCCGCACACCGGGCCGCCCCTCGGACCCAGAACCGGCCACCGAACCCGTCGACGCAACCGTGGCAGTGGCCCAGGACGAAGCCTTCCGCTTCATCTACCCCGCCACCCGGGAGCGCCTCGACGCTCGGGCACGCGTCGAGCCCTTCTCACCGGTCGCCGGCGACGACCTCCCCGAGTGTGACGCCGTCTACCTCCCCGGCGGCTACCCGGAGCTCCACGCCGCCGCCATCGCCGACTCCCCCGCGATCCGAACCCTCGGCGACCATGCGGCCGACGACCTCCCAATTCTCGGTGAGTGCGGCGGGTTCATGGCCCTCTGCGACTCCCTTACCGTCGACGACATCGAGTACCGGATGGCTGGCGTCCTCCCCGCCGACGTCCGGATGCACGACCGCTACCAGGCACTCGGGCACGTCGAACTCACCGCCCGCGAGGACACCCTCACCGCAGCAGTCGGTGGGTCGGTTCGCGCCCACGAGTTCCACTACTCGAGCGCCGACACCGGAACGGACGCCCGCTTCGCATTCGACGTCGACGGCGGCGAGGGAATCCAGGACGGACGCGATGGCCTGACCGAGTACAACACGCTCGGGACCTACGCCCACGTCCACCCGGCCAGTGGCGCCTTCGACGCGCTCCTCGAATCCACAATCAAGTAACTCCTTTGCAGGCCTTCTAACGCCTGTATTCTGGGGGTAGCGCCGTCCTGCACGCCCTATCATCCTCCAATTTCTGGAAATTCCAGGAATTGGTACGAAGAGCGCTCAGTCACGTGTTCTCGGCTAGTTCCACCAGATAGATGGGTGAAAATACTACGAAGTATGATGAATCACATATCGCTATATCAAAAAGCGGCCGTACCGCGACACAGATTGTTGGGATTTGAACGACACAATTCGGGTAGTTGGTTGTTCGACCGGGAAGACATCCGCTGTCGGGGTTCTTGGGGCGATTCCGGCCTGGTGGGGTGGTTTCGACCAGCTGGGCTTCCCCCAGGCGCCCGAGTGCAGGCCGTCACTGTCGAGTGACGGACCAGGGCAACCTCGGCAGGTGTCCGGTGGCGAAGGCAAGACAGGGGCTGTCGCTCCGGGATTGCCCCGTCGTTCCGTCGGCGCACCCCATACCGCGATGGAATGACTCACTGGCGCCCGCAATGCGGCTGCGCTGCGAACGGAGCAAGCTCAGGGTGGCAACTGGCGCGTTCGAAGCAGGAAGACGAGACGACCGCGGCTCCGGTTCGCTACGTGGTCGCGTCGAGGACAACCACACGTCCGTCACCGTACATCACGAGTATCTCGTTCTCCTCGTCGCCGTCGAGGTCCGCGAGTGTGGGATGGGTGAATATCGCCGCCTCGCGCTCGTACTGGGCGCGGATGTCGCCCGTCGCTGGGTCGACGACGGCAACGACACCGTCGTTGGAGACCGCGACCAGGTCGGGTGCACCGTCACCGTCGACGTCGCCGAGTGCGGGCGGGGGCATCATCTGCACCTCGCCGGTCGTGAGCTGGGTCGTCCACTCGACGGTCCCGGTGGACGCGTCGATTGCCCGGAGCGTGCCGTCTCGTGCGGTCGCATACACCTCCGTCGTACCGTCCTGGTCGCCGTCACCGAACGCGTGGACCGCGGCGAACCGCCCGAAGTCGTGCTCCCACTGGATGGCGCCGTTCGTCCCATCCACGAGCACGACGGCGCCGCCGGAGGTTCCAGTGACGATCTCCGTGGCCGGGTCCTCGTCGCCTTGCCCGGTGGCCATCCACGTGACGCCCCCAGGCAGACCGGTCGTCCGTCGCCAGGCGAGCGAGCCGTCGCCCTCGAAGACGAGCAGTGCGCCCTCGCCACCGATTCCGACCACGAGTTCGGACGTGCCGTCCCCGTCGGCGTCCACGACGGCCGGCTGGCCCCAGGTGTACGTTTCGAGCTGCTTCGACCACACGGTGGTCCCGTCGGGCCGGAAGACAGACACCGTGCCGAACGCGTCGACGACGATGGTCTCGGGGGTGTCGTCGCCGACGAGGTCTGCGACGACCGGCCGGGTGTAGCCGTAGGAGGAGAGCTCGATGCGGCGTTCGACCTCGCCGCTCCGAGCGTCGAGCGCTACGGCTTGCTGCTCTGTCGTCGCCGTCAACACCTCGAGTTCGCCGTCGGCGTCGAAATCCGCGGTCGCCGGGTCGGCGACGGAGTGGATCGTGCAGTTCGCTGGCGCCACCTGGGACGACCACTCACGGGACCCGTTCGCCGAAAACGCGTAGAGTCCACACTCCTGGGTGCCTCGTCGCCCGCTCACGGGCGCGAAGACCATCGGTTCGCCGTCGACAGTGTCGACGGCCGGCGCGTGGTGGTTCGCGTCGACGTCCCGGCCCGTCTCACTCACCCAGGTACTCGAGAGCGAGAGGTCGTCGCCGGCACTCCCGACGAAGCCGAGGCCGAAGGCGGCTGCCACCAGTGCCGCAGCGAGCACGAACAGGATGGCGACGGCCGTCGGCGTGCGCATACTCGACGTCCGGGCGCGACAACATTAACGACCGCGTTCGACCCTGGCGAAGCGGGACAGCGTGCGGTCGGACCAGCAGACTCTTGCCGTCCTCCACCTGCACATCCACCATGTGGCGTCGATTCGGACGGCTGACTCTCTCCGGGGTTCTCGGGGTCCTCCTCGCGCTCCCGTCACTCTGCGGTACCGTCGCCGCCCACGAACTCGGCGCCGATCGATTCGATGCGCCGATTCCCCTTCCCGCACTCTTCCTCGGGGCGGCCGCGACCATCGCGCTGACCGCCGCCTGGCTGGGCCGCAGTCAGGCGACGATTCCACCATCGAAACGGACGCTCGGAGCGATCTCCGGGTCGGCCGTCCGCCGACTGGCGGTGGTCGGGCAACTCCTGTTCGGCGCACTGCTCGTCGCCGTCGTCTTCCTGGGCGTAGTCGGCCGGCAGGTCGGCGCGGAGAACCTCGCGACGGTGTTCGTCTGGCCGGTCTGGCTGAAGGGTCTGGGAATCGTCGCCATCCTCCTCGGGAGCCCCTGGCGACTCCTCTCGCCGTGGCGGGGGGTTCAATCACTCCTCGAACGACTCGAAGCCGGCGAGCTCCGACTCCGTCCGTACCCCGACCGACTCGGGGACTGGCCAGCCGTCGTGGGCTTCGTGCTCGTCGTCGGCATCCTTGAGAACCTCACTGTCGTCCCACGCTCACCCACCGACACCGCCGGACTCGTCGCGCTCTACGCCGCACTCATGGTCGGGGGTGGCGTCGTATTCGGCACCGCGTGGTTCCGCCACGCTGACCCCATCGAGGTCCTGTATCGGCAACTCGCCCGCGTCGCCCCGGTTCGAGCGACCTGGACCGGCGACGATGGCGGCCGACGCATCGAACTCCGGTACCCCTGGCAGGGCTGTCTCCTCCCGGTGACCTCGCCCGGCGCGGTCACGTTCCTGGTCGCGATGGTGTACACCGTCTCCTTCGACGGGTTCACCAACACCCCCGAGTACCAGTCGCTGCACTTCGCGCTCGCCGACAGCCTCGGCCAGGGCTTCCACGCCGCGCTCGTGCTCTACCTCACCGGCCTCCTCGGATTCGTCGCGACCTTCCTCGGGGCGATGCGCCTCGTCGACGCACTCGCCGAATCTGGAGCCAGGGGGACCGCCGATGCCGCCGGTACCGCTGGTCCCGTCGACGGCGAACGCGCGATGTCGAGTGGCGGGGTGACCGCGCGAGCGTTCGCCCCAACCATCGTCCCCATCGCGGCCGCGTACGAACTCGCGCACAACTATCCGTTCGTGCTCGAGAACCTCGCCCGACTCGTCGAACTCATCATTGCGGCGGTCGGAGTCACCCCTCCCGATGTCTCGTTGCTCGGGTGGCTCTCGGTGCCCGCGTTCTGGGCGTCCCAGGTCGTGCTCATCGTCCTCGGCCACGCCATCGCCGTCGTCGCCGCCCACGCGGTCGCGGTCGACCGGTACGAATCACTCCCGCGCGCCCGACGCGCGCACCTCCCGCTCGTCGTCGTGATGGTCGGTTACACGGTGCTCTCGCTCTGGATCGTGTCCCGCCCCGTCGTCACCGGATGACGCCGCTCCACCTCACCGACTAATCCGCCATTAGCCCGGGTTATGCCGCCCGTAGTAAACCCTCGGCGTCGTCTGGTGTCCGTGCATGGACGCACGCGAGGTCCACGAGCAGTGCGAGGCCGTCGTCGACGAACTATCGGCCGCCGTCGTGGTCGACCGCGAGGTGCTCGACACGATCCTCACGGGGTTCCTCTCCGGGGGGAACGTCCTCCTCGAGGACGTCCCGGGGACGGGAAAGACACTCACGGCGCGGAGCTTCGCCACCGCGCTCGGGCTCTCCTTCAGCCGCATCCAGTTCACCCCCGACCTGCTCCCCGCCGACGTCACGGGGTCGCCGGTGTTCGACGAGCGTACGAACGAACTCGAGTTCCGGCCGGGCCCGATGTTCGCGAACGTCGTGCTCGCCGACGAGATCAATCGCGCGTCGCCCAAGACGCAGTCGGCCCTCCTGGAGGCGATGGAGGAGGGCCAGGTCACGGTCGACGGCGACACCCACCAGCTCCCGGAGCCGTTCTTCCTCATCGCCACCCAGAACCCCGTCGAACAGGAGGGAACGTTCGACCTGCCCGAGGCCCAGAAGGACCGATTCATGGTGAAGACGAGCCTCGGCTACCCGGACGAGTCCGGCGAGCTGACGATCCTCGACCGACGCGCCGACCGGGCCGCCCGGACCCCCACGGTCTCCGACGTCTGCTCACCAGCAGCTATCGAGGCGATGCGGCGGGCCGCCGAGGCCGTGCACGTCGACCGGGACGTCCGCCTGTACATGGTTCGCCTCTGCCGGGCCACGAGAGACGACAGCCGGGTCCAGACCGGCGTCTCCCCCCGGGGCATCCAGCGACTCTTCGAGTACGCGCGGTCCCTCGCCGTCCTCCGGGGGCGCAACTACGTGACGCCCGACGACGTGCAGGACGCCGCCGAACCCGTGCTCGCCCACCGCCTCGTGCTCTCCTCGGACGCCCGCGTGGACCGCGTCGAGAAACGCGACGTCGTCCGAGACGTCGTGGACGACCAGCCGGTGCCGACGGTCAGTGATACAGGGCAGCCAGGGACAGGAGCGCGGCCAGAAGCAGAGTAAGGAGCGCCGAGAGCGGGAGGCCGCTCACCGAGAGGGAGTCGACGCCGACCGTAACCGCGACGGCACCGATGCCGACGATGGCGGTCGCCCCGACGTGTGTGAGTCCGGCGCTCCAGGCGTCACTCTTCGTGCCGACGTGTTCGCCGAGCGAGATCGATTGCTCGCCGGCGTCCCACGCCACCACGCACGCGACCGTCGCGGCGAGCATCCCCGAGGTTGCGGTCCCCCGGAACACGCCCGTGATGAGGATTCCGGCGAAGACGACGGCGACGCCGGCGGTGACGAACCGCCGCTCCATCCCCCGCCGGACCGCGCCGATGCCGAGCGCGTACAGCCCGAGCCCCAGCATTCCCGCGTAGAGTTCCAGGATGAGCTGGGTCGGGAGCGGGTTCATGAGCGGGAGCACGAAACCGACCGCTGCCACCCCGGCACCGAGGACGACGGCGAGATAGCCGAGGGGTGACGTTCGGCGGTAGCGGAGCCCGGCGACGAGCAGCGCGAGCCCCGGCAGCAGGATCAGGATGCCCGCGGTCTGGTCGTACGCACTCGCGACGAGCATGACCGCCGCAACCGTCGCGATCATGCCGACGCCCGCGGGCAGTCGCCGAGGGAGCGTGGTGTGTTCGGTCATGCTGTCGCCTCCTGTCGTTCGAGGATCGCTCTGTCCAGCGTGTCGTCGGCGTCCCAGTCGATGACCGGGATGTCGACCTCCCGGAGGGTACGGACGTGCGTCCGGCGAGCGAGCGCCGCAACCCGGTTGCCCAGCGTCTCGTCCGTGGTGACGTCGGGCGAGAGAACGGTGACCGCGTGCCCCTCGCTCTCCAGGGTGAACACGGCCTCGACGGCGGCGTGGTCCGGAAGCGGCGAGACGAAGACGACCTGCGTGTCGGAGCCGAGCTGTCGACGGAGCGAACTGATCTGGTCGGCGAGGACCGACCCCGCCCGGTCCGGCGCGATGCCGCCGTCCGTCTCGGCAGCTTCGGCGGTGGCGTCGGCACTCCGCGACTGAGTCGCATCGGTATCGGCGCTCGATTCTGGCGGGTACGCGGAGAGCGTCGGTTCCGTGGCGAGCGCTCGGCGGACGCGTTCTGCGTGCGAGTCACCGCTCCCCGGTGGCACCCAGACGAGGTCGCGGCCGACGGCGGCGACACCGACGGTGTTCGTCGTCGCGGCGAGCGTGGAGACGAGCTGTTCGGCGGCGCCGATGGCCCGCGAGACGGCGTGCTGTTCGCCCTCGCGTCGGGCGCGGTATGCACGGGCTCGGGCGTCGATACAGATGACGACGCTCGCGGCCTGCTCGGTGCGGTAGTCGATGGTCGCGAGTTCGCCCGATTTCGCGTACCGCCGCCAGTCGACGCGATTCAGGGGGTCGCTCTCGTGGTACTCCCGGACGCGATGGAACTCGACGCCACTCCCGCCCGTGTCGGTGACGAGCTGCCCCACGCGCTGGAGCGTGTGCGACCGGAGCGGGGCATCCTCGACGTCGGAAGAGACGGCGAGCGTCGTGTCCGCCGCCACCTCGGTCTCGACCTCGCGGGCGCCGCTGACGTCGCGGGCGATGACCGTCGCCGGCTCGAATCCGTGGATGCCTTCCGCCGCGGTGACGGTGTACGAGAACTCGGCGGTTTCGCCCGACGGCAGGGCGGCTGCGTGCCGGGGTGAGCCGTCCGTCCCCGAGAGCATCGGTGGCACGCCGTCGACGATGCGGGTGTCGGGGTGGAGCTCGCCGCTGGTGTTCGTGAGCGTGACCGACACCTCGACCGGTTCGCCGTCCGTCGGGTTCTCCGGGTCGAGTTCGCGTTCGAGGTCGTAGTCCGGGGTGGGCGCGGTCGTGAGGTGCGGGTAGGCGGCGTACACCGCGCCGACGACGCCGACCAGCAGAAGTGCGGGCCGGCCGGCGAAGAGGCCGAGGGCGCTCGCGGTGAACGCGATGGCGATGACGCCCCGCCAGCGACGGGTCCGTCTGACAGTCATCGATCGACCTCCGACTGTCGTTCGAGGATCGACCGAGCAGCCCGCCGTAGCCCGTGTTGCGTGGCGGAGTCACCGCCTGCAGCCGCCCGGAGCCGCTGGCTCGCTGAGACGGCCGGTACCTGGTCGTCGGCGCCGAGAACGGCGGCCGCGAACGGGTCGTCGGTCCACCGACCGGTCTCGACTCGCTGTCGGGCGTCGGCCTGCGAGCACCCGGTCTCCGCGACGACGGTCGTCACTGCGAGCCGGGTGAGTGCGGCCTCGTATCGGTCCGACCCGTCGGCACCGATGGCGAGCGGGCGAGCGAGATAGTCGTCGAGGTCGCTGCCGAGCGTCGGCACGGTATGCACGTCCTCGGTCGCCGGGGGGCTCGCCTGCGAGAGGCCGCCGACCCTGCGACTGACCTGGACCGAGGCTGCCGCGACGACCGCGACCCCGCCGACGGCCGCGACGACGAGATAGTCGTTCCCCAGCGCGTCCACGAGGGCCGCCGTGGGGAGTGACACACCTGTGAGCGGGACCGCGACGGCGACGAGTGCGGCGAGGACAGCGAGACCGGCGAGCAGGCTGCGCACGACGTTCATCCGTGTCGCCCTCCGTCACTCTCGGTGACGGCCGTGTGGTCTGACTGAATCCCGGTCTCTGCCGTGCGCTGGCCGTCGAGCTGGTCGACTGCGTGCTCGACGCGACTGCACCGGTCCTGGGTCGGTTCCGCCGGGCCGTATCGGATCGCCTCGAACTCCCGGGTGATCACGTCGACGGCCTGTCGATCGAGCCCGCGTTCGACCGCCAGCGTCGCGACGGCTCGGGGGCTCTGTGTTCCGGCGTCCGTGATGTCGGCGTGGTCGAGCAGCCGGAGCCACGCCCGATCGACGGCGTTCGACGCGTCGGTATCGTACGCATCGGCCTCGTCCCGGACCCAGAGCGATTCGTCCGTTCGCCCGGTCTCCGGCAGGAGTGCGGCGAGTCGGTCCCGAATCCGGCCGCGATACCGGTAGCCCGCGGCGCTCGCGAGCCCGATAGAGAGCACTGCCACCCCGTAGAGCAGGAGGTCACGCAGGAGGTCGAGGAGCCGGTCGACGAGTGAGGGAACCCCCACGCCCATGCCGAAACCCATCGCGCCCTCCGACCCCTGGGACTGACTCGTCTCGCCCGAGTCGGGCGGGTCTTGATTCGAGGGCGTCTCCGGGTTCCCGGACTGTGAGTCCGTCTCCGGGTCGCCGGGTCTGGAGACCTGCTGTTTGACGTCCCCGAGCTGCTCCTTCCCGAGCGGGAGCTGCTCGTACTGGACGTCGATGACGTCGTCGGGGCTGGTCGAGAGCGAGGACTCGAGCGTCGTCGCGGAGACGCCGAGTGCGGTGATACAACAGAGGCTCACCACGAGTGGCAGGAGTCGGTTCGTGGTCATGGCTGTCGACGAGGCCGGCAGTACTCCGACACGATGCCTGGACACTGGACCGGCGTCGCCATCATTATGCGGTCGATAAACCGTTCCACACCCGCCCGCAGCCGGGTATCGACGGGCGTCGTCCGTCGGCGTGATCTCGGTCGACGTGGCGTCGGAGGGCGAGGCTTAACGTCCCCGCGACCAACGTCTGCGTATGACCATCTCCGTGCAGGACATCGAGCCGAGCGCCCCCGACGAGTTCGGACTCGTGCAGGTGTTCTGGGGCGACGGCAAGGGGAAGACGACCGCCGCGATGGGCATGGGGTTCCGGGCCGCCGGACACGGCTACCGTGTCCACATGCTCCAGTTCATGAAGGGCGGCGCGGCGAGCGTCGAGGACGTCCGCGGCGAGTACAACGCCATCCACGCCTTCCCGGGGTACTCGTACGAGAACTCCGGGCACTACGGCTGGCACGGCTTCCGGGACGGCAGCGAGGACGACGACCACGAAGCCCGAGCGAAGGGGGGCCTCGCCCGCACGCGCGAACTGGTCGAGGCCGCCAGCGACGCCGACCTCACCGCCCCGATTCCGTTCGACGCACCGCCGCAGGACGGGATGCACATGCTCATCCTGGACGAACTCGTCTACGCCGCGAACCGCGACCTCGTCGCCATCGAGGACGTCCTCGACGTCGTCCGCTCGAAGCCCGACGACCTCGAACTCGTCCTCACCGGCGGCCACGAGGAACCCGGCTGGCTCTTCGACGACGCCGACCTCGTGACGAACGTCCGGAAGCAGAAACACCCCATCGAGGCGGGCCAGCGCGCCCGGAAGGGCACCGAGTACTGATGGTGAGACAGCGGGATCAGGTACTGCGACGATGACGCGATCGATCCTCGTCGCCGGGACCGCGAGCCACGTCGGGAAGAGCACGGTCGCGGCCGGCCTCTGTCGGCTGCTCGCCGACCTGGGCGTCGACGTCGCCCCGTTCAAGGCGCAGAACATGAGCAACAACGCCCGCGCCGTCCCCCGCGCGACCACGGACGGGGCCGCCGAGACCGCGGCCAGGTCGACCGAGTCCGACAACGCATTCGGCGAGATCGGCGTGAGTCAGTACGTCCAGGCGCGGGCAGCCCGAACCCACCCGACGACCGACCACAACCCCGTCCTCCTCAAGCCACGCGGGAACGGCGAGAGCCAGCTCGTCCTCGACGGCGTCGCCGTCGGGCACTTCCCCGCGGGCGAGTACTACGACGCCCACTGGGACGACGCCCTTGAGACGGCGAAGGCCGCCTACGGCCGGCTCGCTGCCGACCACGAGGTCGTCGTCATAGAGGGCGCCGGCAGCATCGCGGAGATCAACCTCCACCACCGCGACCTCTCCAACGTCGAACTCCCCCGGCACGCCGACGCCGACGTCGTCCTCGTCGCCGACATCGAGCGCGGCGGCGTCTTCGCGAGCCTCGTCGGCACCCTCGAACTCATGCCCGACGACCTCCGCGAACAGGTCGTCGGTGCCGTGATCACGAAGTTCCGGGGCGACGGCTCACTCCTCGAACCCGGGGTCGGCGCCTTCGAGGACCGGACCGGCGTGCCCGTGCTCGGCGTCCTCCCCTACGACGACCCCGGCCTCCCCGAGGAGGACAGCGTCGCCCTCCCCGACGAGCACGAATCGTGGACTCAGGGCGACGACGATGGCGTACCGGATGACCGAACAGTCACCATCGCGGTCCCCCGGTTCCCCCGCATCTCGAACGCCACCGATCTCGAACCGCTCGCCCGGCTGCCCGGCGTCCGCGTCAGCTACCAGCCACTCGACGCCTCCCTCTCCGACGCCGACGCCGTCGTGCTCCCCGGCACGAAGAACACGGTCGACGACCTCATCGCCGCACGCGAGGCGGGCTTCCACGAGGAGATTCGGGTGTTCGAGGGCCCGATCGTGGGGCTCTGTGGCGGCTACCAGATGCTCGGCGAGCGCGTCGTCGACGCCGGGCTGGAGGGAACCGCCACCGGCAGTACGGACGTCGGTATTGACGGCTCGACCGCCGACAGCTCACCCACGACCTCGATCGATGGGTTCGGCCGCCTCCCGGTCGAGACCCGATTCTCGCCCGAGAAGACCGTCGTCGCGGTCGAACGCGACCTCCACCCGACGCCAGCGCTCGGGGGCGCGTCAGGCACGGTGTCGGGCTACGAGATCCACGCCGGCAAGACGACGCACTCCCGGGACGTCGGTCGGCCGTTCCCCGATGCTGGCCCTGCGTGCGGCGGTGCCACCCAGGGGCTCGTCCTCGGCACCTACCTCCATGGGCTCTTCGAGAACGAGGTCGCCCGCGAGGGATTCGTCGACGCCGTCTACGAGCACCGCGACCGAACTCGGCCCGTCGACGAGGCCGACACGACATCACCCGTCGACGCGGCGGCGTCCCTCCTCGCCGCACACCTCGACGACGTCATGACTGATTTTCTACCGGTATCGACCCGCAAACATTAAACGAGGGGCCATCCGATATTCGGGGGTGTCAGTCGTCGTAACGCCGGACGCTCGTTCTCCCGTGCTGGACACGTTCGACGTCAAGGCGGTCGTCCAGACGGCCGAAGGGAGCGTCGCCGAGTGGCGGGACGCGGGGGCGGACGTCCTCGTCGTCGACAGCCTCGACGCCGACCTCGTCCGCGAGATCCGCGCGTCGACACACGGCGAGTTCGTCCCGGTCGTCCAGGTGACGCCATCAGGGTCGCCCGACAGCCCTGCGGACGCGTTCCTCGAGACGGACGCCGACGCAGCCGCGGCCACAGACGCCCTCTCGCGCGCAGTCCGAGTTCGTGACTATCGGGCCGCGCTCGCGGACCTCTACGACGCGTGCATGACGCGAGAGCCCGGGCAACCGGACGACACCGAGATCCGGGAACTACGTGCGCTCGCAGACCGGTCCTTCCAGGCGCTCGACGAGATCCCCCCATCAGTGTTCTATCCGTAGCACGGTCGCCGCGAACATGTCGCGCCAGCCAGTCCCGCCCGACACCGCCGTAACCGCCGCCACGGAACCATAGTTTTATAGCAACCTCAAAGTAAAATAAGGCAATGGTCGAAGCGTTCGCCGTCGCGAGCGGCAAGGGCGGTACCGGGAAGACCACGAGCACGCTCGCCCTCGGGATGGCCCTCGCGGTCGACCACGACGTCACCATCGTCGACGCCGACACCGGCATGGCGAACCTCCTGTTCCACGCAGGTCTCGCGGACGTCGACGTCACCCTCCACGACCTCCTCGTCGCCGACACCGACCACGCCGTCGAGGACGCAGTCTACCGGCGACACGGCCTGAACGTCGTCCCCTGCGGCACCGACCTCGGCGCATTCAGGCGGGCCGACCCCAGTCGACTCCAGGACGTCGTCGCCGACCTCGCCCGCGACACCGATGTCCTCCTCCTCGACTCCCCCGCGACCCTCGCCTCTCGGAGTGCCGTCCTCCCCATCGTCCTCGCCGACCGGGTCGTCCTCGTCACCCAGCCGACCATCCCCGCCGTCAGCGACGGCCTGAAGGTCCAGGAGTACGCCGCCTCCTACCGGACGGACGTCGCGGGCGTCCTCTTCAACAAGGTCCACGACCCCGACGCCGTCGACGCCGTCGTCGAGCGCGCCGGCACCTACTTCGACGGCCCGACCCTGGCCTCGATTCCGGACGACGACGCCGCCCGCGCCGCCCGCCGAGCTGGCGAACCACTGCTCACGCACGCCCCCGACAGCCCGGCGGCCGACGCCTACCGGACTGCCGCCGCGACGCTCGAGATCCACGACCAGCCGGTCGACGACGTCGCCGAGCGCTTCCGCCGCGCCGTCATCCCCGACCAGCCATGACGTCCCACGAGGCCGAGGGGTCCGGGGCGCCCAGTCCAGGACCGGACGTCGACCGGCTCGACCTCCCCGACGGGGACCTCGCATTCAGCCGGGTCGTTCCGGACGCCACCGCCGCCCTCACCGCTGCCCTCGACCGAAGACACACGGGCTACGCCGTCTTCACCCCGAGCGACGCGCTCGTCCTCGACGACGGAACCCAGGCGATTCTTGGCTTCCGTGACGGCATCCCGACCCACGCCGTGTCCGAAGCCGAACACGGTGCCGGCGCGCTCGCAGCGGCCGCCACACCCGGTCCGCTTCGGGTGACACTGCACGACTGCGACCCACCGATCACCCGCCTAGACGCCCGAATCGAGCCGGACACACCTGCCCGACAGCTCGCCGGCGACGACGCGCTCGCGTCCCGGACCCGTGACGCCGCCCCCGAACGCGACTCGACTGGTGGCGACGCCACGATCCCGGACGCCGGCGACGACCTCGACGCCGTCGAAGCGTTCCTCGCCGACGAGGACGCCATCGCTCGCCTGAAAGCCCAGGCCCGCGAGGAGGCCGAGCGCCGCGCCAAGGAATGGGGCTTCGACGAGTTCCAGGACGCGAACTGACGCCCCGGACTCCATCGACCACGTTTCGATGCTACTCCACGACCAGCCCGTCGGTTCCCGGGGAGACGACGACCGAAATATATAATTAAATAATATTGAAACGAATACCAAAATACCTGATTATTGACTAATGCCTTGTCTCGTAGCGATCGAGCGAGAAGCAACTTGGGATCTGGTCGAAAAGCCCTATGAAACGGGGAAAACCACCAGATCGGGTACGGCAGTATGCTCATCGTGGGCTGACTCGGCGCTGGCTCGATGAAGTGTCGAATTCTGGGTGATTGCGTCGTTTACGGGGGTTCGAGGTCCAATCGTCTAGGACAAGCGCCACCTCTAGATATTCGAGTATCAGATATGAAGTTACTACTCGGAACTGGTAGTTCTGGCTGCTGATCGGGTCTCAGGTGCCGGATTCGATCCCGTCCGTGGTGGTGTGACCGAGGCGCCGTTCGGCTCGAGTCCTCCCTCTCAGGGACGCGGTGCGAGGTCGGTGTACTCGAGCCGTCGATTGTGGCGGGCGTCACCGGTCTCGGTGTCGAAGACGTGGACGGCATCGATCGGGATGTGGACGGTGGCCATGTTCCCCTCCGCGACCTGCTGGAGGCCATCGGTGACGGCGACGAGGTCGCCGGTACCGTCGGCGAGCCCGGGGAAGTCGAGGTGGACGACGTTCTCGATGCCCATCGGCTCCACGACGCTGACCGGGAACTCGAACTCGTGGGCCGTGTCGCGGCCGCTCCGGGTGGCTGCGCCGAGTTCGACGTCCTCGGGCCGGACGCCGAGCGCGATAGATCCTGAGTCGTCGATGGCGTCGAGGATCTCGTCGTCGAGCGGATAGTGGAAGTCGTTCGAGACGAACTCACCATCGGCAACGTGGCCGTGCACGACGTTCATCGCAGGTTCGCCGATGAAGCCCGCGACGAACAGGTTGGTGGGCTCGTGGTAGAGTTCGAGGGGTTCGCCGAGCTGCTGGAGTTCGCCGTCGTTCATGACGGCGATGCGGTCGCCCATGGTCATCGCCTCCGTCTGGTCGTGCGTCACGTAGATGGTCGTGACGCCGAGCTGCTGCTGGAGCTGCTGGAGTTCGGTGCGCATCTCGGCGCGGAGTTTCGCGTCGAGATTGCTCAGCGGTTCGTCCATCAGGAACACCGAGGGTTCGCGGACGATGGCGCGGCCGAGCGCGACCCGTTGCTGCTGGCCGCCGGACAGTTGTCCGGGTTTCCGGTCGAGGAGGTCCGTGATGCCCATCATCTCGGCGACGGACTCGACGCGCTCCCGGATCTCGGCCTTCGGCCGGTCGGTGGACTCCTCGAGCCCGAAGGACATGTTCCCGCGGGCGGTCCGGTGCGGGTAGAGTGCGTACGACTGGAAGACCATCGCGATGTCGCGCTCCTGGGGCGGGACCTCGTTCAACACTCGGCCGTCGAGGGCGATTTCGCCGTCGGTGATGGTTTCGAGGCCGGCGATCATGCGGAGGGTGGTGGATTTGCCGCAGCCGGAGGGGCCGACGAGGACGAGGAACTCGCCGTCCGCGATGTCGATGGAGACGTCGTCCACGGCGACGATGTCGTCCCCATCGTCGTCGAAGACCTTCGTCACCCCGTCGAGGTCGAGGTCACTCATCAGACCAGCACCTCCTCGGTGTCGCGACGGCGGTTGTGCAGTGCGTCGCCCGTCTCGCCATCGAAGACGTGCACGGTATCGGGGTCGATGCTCGCGACAACGGCGGTTCCCGATTCGAGCAGCGTCGTCCCATCCGTGACGACCTGGAGGAGGTCCCCCGTGTCCGATTCGGACGCCGTGGACACGTGGACGACGTTCTGGTTGCCGTGCGGTTCGACGACCGAGACGGCCACGCCGAACTCGTGGTCGTCGAGGCGGCCGTCGCCGTCGGGGGCTTGGTGCAGTTCGATGTCCTCGGGACGCACGCCGAGCACGACGTCAGTGTCGTGGCTGACGCTCGACTGCATCTCGTCGTCGAACGGGTACTCGATGTGTCGCCCGACGAACCGACCGTCCTCTATGGTGCCTTCGACGAAGTTCATCATCGGCTCGCCGATGAAGCCCGCGACGAACCGGTTCGCAGGCGCGTGGTAGAGCTCGAGGGGCTCCCCGACCTGCTGGAGTTCGCCGTCGTCCATGACGGCGATGCGGTCGCCCATGGTCATCGCCTCCGTCTGATTGTGCGTCACGTACACCGTCGTGACCCCGAACCGATCCTGGAGCTGCTGGAGTTCGGTGCGCATCTCGGCGCGGAGTTTCGCGTCGAGATTGCTCAGGGGCTCGTCCATGAGGAAGACCTCGGGGTCCCGCACGATGGCGCGGCCGAGCGCGACCCGTTGCTGTTGGCCGCCGGACAGCTCCCCGGGTTTGCGGTCCAGGAGGTCGGCGATGTCGAGGGTCTCCGCGATCTCCTCGACGCGTTCGGCGCGCTCGGACGCGGTGTAGTCCGGCTCGGACTCCAGCCCGAACCCGATGTTCCCGCGGACGGTCATGTGGGGGTAGAGCGCGTAGTCCTGGAAGACCATCGCGATGTTCCGGTTCTGGGGGACGCGGTAGTTCATGTGGTCGCCCGCGATGTGGATGTCGCCGTCGGTGACAGTCTCGAGACCGGCGATCATGCGGAGGGTGGTGGATTTGCCGCAGCCGGAGGGGCCGACGAGGACGAGGAACTCCCCATCCCTGATCTCGAGGTCGAGCCCGTCGACCGCAGTCGTGTCTCCGAACCGCTTCGTCAGGTCGCTGATGGTGATCTGTCCCATGATTAGCCACTCTCCGTGCGCAGACCCTTGGCGAACTGTTCGGCAAAGGCGATGTAGATGATGAGTGTCGGGATCGCCGCGAGGAAGGACGCGGACATCCGGATCCCGAAGTCGATGCCCGACGTCGACGCCCCGATGGCGGGAAGGATGAGCGTCACCGGCGCCTCAAGGGTGTCGGCGCCCGTGACGAGCGTGAACGCGAACAGGAACTCGTTGTAGATCTGGGTGAACTGGTAGATGAAGACGACGCCGAACATCGGCTTCGAGATGGGGAGCACGATGCGGCGGTAGATCTTCGTGATGGACGCGCCGTCGATCTTCCCCGCTTCGACGAGCGAGTTCGGGAGGCTCTGGTAGTAGGACCGGAAGAGGATGGTGCAGATGGGGATCCCGTACGCGATGTGCGTGATCATGAGGGGGACTAGGTTCGCGTGGTATCCCTCGAGAACGGGTAGCGTCTCGAAGATGGGGGCGACCATCGACGCGAGCGGGAAGATGTTGTTCCAGAAGCGCGCGAGCGGGACGAGCACGGCCTGGTAGGGGACGAAGATCCCGACGAGGAACAGGACGAGCATCACCATCTGGTAGCGCCAGCGGACCATCGTGAGCCCGTACGCGGCCATGCTGCCGAACAGCACGCTCCCGATCGTGGCTGGGATGGCCATGAAGAGGGAGTTGAAGAACGCCCCGGAGAGCTCCTGCAGCGCGAACTGGAGGTTGTCGAGGGTGAACTGGTCGCCGAACGGTGGGGCGAGCGGGATGGACCGGGCGACGGCCTCGTTCGTCTTGAACGCCGTCATGAGCCCGGTCTCCAGCGGGGCGAGGAAGAACCCGATGAAGAAGATGATGAGGACGTACTGTCCGAGCCGGCGCAGGTTGAAGTCCTCGACGAGCGATGCGGTGTCGAACGTACGGTCTGGTGTTGACTGGGACATGTTAGAGACTCCCCTGTCTGTACTGGTAGTAGAGGTACGGTGCGATGACGCCGAGCGCCATCAACAGGAGGTAGGACGCGATGGCGGCCGAGTACGCCCACTTCCCGAACTTGAACGCCTGCCTGACCATGAGCGTCGCGAGGATGTCGGTCCCCGTCGGCGGCCGGTATCGACCCGTCAGGGAGTACAGGAAGGTGAACGCCTTGAGCGCGAACACCATGAGGACGACGGCCGCGCTGACAGACGCCTCCTTGAGCTGCGGGATGATGATCTTGAGGTACGTCCGGAAGACGCTCGCACCGTCGACGTGCGCCGCCTCGAACTGGTCGTCCGGGAGCGACTGCAGGCCGGCGAGGTAGACGACCATCGTGTACCCGCTGAACTGCCAGATGAGGGCGAACACGATGGCACCGAGTGCGATCGATGGGTCGCCGATCCAGTTCACCGGCTCGAACCCGAACGTGGTGACGATGATGTTCAGGAGGCCGTTCTGCTGGTTGAACATCCAGAGCCACATCTGTGCCGTGACGACGAACGAGAGCGCCATCGGGAGCAGGAAGATGGTCTGGATCTTGTCCTTGTACCGGATGCCGTGGTCGAGGAGCACCGCGAGGAACAGGCCGAGCAGGAGGCATATCACGGTGAAGGACACCAGGAGTGCGAGGTTGTTCTGGGCGGCCTGGATGAACGCGTCGTTCCCCAGGACCTGGGTGTACATCTCGAGGTCGAGGTCGCTGTAGTCGGGTGGGTTCAGCCCGCTCGCGTCGGTGAGTGAGATGGCGACGTTGAAGCCGATCCCGCCATACACCGCGGCCCCCATGATGACGAAGGGGATGCCCCAGTACGGGGACGAGCGGACGAAGTCGCTATTCAGGAGATAGCGGAGCTTCGTCCCCATGCCGACGTCGGACTCCGTCGACCCTTGGGTGGTCTCTGCTGTGTCGTGTGCTGCCATGTGGCTACTAATTCTGGTCCAGTATAATAAAAAGTGCAGTTTGAGTCAGTGGTTACGACGAGACCGCGCTGAGGAGTGCGTCTGCGGCGGCCTCGACGTCGTACGGCCCCATCATGTTCTCGCTCATCGCCGTCTTGCAGGCGCCCATCTCTTCTGGTGGCACTGCGAGTCCGTGGGCGATGGTCGGTGGGTAGCGCTCGGAGTTCGTGAGGTCCTCGTAGGTCATCCCGATGAAGTCCCCGAGTTCGCTCGGGTCGATGTCGGTGCGGAGCGGCACGGAGCCCTTGAGGTTGTTGAACGCGATCTGGGCCTTCTTCGTCCCGACGAACTTCTCCCACGCGATCGTCTCGTCCTTGCTTGGGTTGTTCGCGGGCGCGACGATCGCGTCGATGTGGTAGCCGTAGACCCCCTCGGTGCCCGGGAACGGGACCCAGTCCCACTGCTCCTGGTAGTTGAAGGCGTCGTCGGACCGGAACTGGCCGGCGAGCCAGTTCCCCTGGTGCATGCACGCGACCTCGCCGTTGATCATCTTCCCGCCGACGTCCGTGAAGCTCACGGAGGAGGCGTCCTCGGTGATGTAGTTCTCCTGGATCTCCTTGACGACCTTCAGGGATTCCACGAGGGCCGCGCGGTCGCCGTTCCCCTCGATGAAGTCCATGTATGCGTCGACGCTGGCCTGGCTCATGAGCACCTGCGCCCAGAGCTGGAGGACCGTCCACGGCGCGACCATCGCCTGTCCCATCGGCGTGACGTCGGTGTCCTGCTTGATTGCATCGAGCGCGTCCATCAGCGCCCCGATGCTGTCGAGACTGGACGCGTCGATGCCGGCCTCCTCGAAGACACTGATGTTGTAGAAGAGGTTGTTCATCCGGTGAGACCCGAGCGGTACCGCTGGCATCTTCCCGTTGAAGGTACACAGCTCGACGGCGCGGTCCTGCATGACGTCCTTGTAGCCCTCGGCGTCCCAGACGTCTGCCTCGAGGTCCATGAGGTGGTCGCGGTACCGTTCGAGGTTGTTCCCCGGCCAGTTCGCGAAGGAACTCATGGGGTTGTTGTTCACCATCCGCCGGAGGATGGTGGCGTTCAGGTTGACGTTCGCGCTCGCCCCGACAGCCTGGAAGTTCGTCGGCATGTCGGGGTACTCCTCCTCGAACGCCTCGATGAGGGCATTGATGGCGGCTTCACCGTCGCCGCCCGCCCAGCCGTGGAGTACTTCGAGCTCCGTGTCCCACGTACTCCCCCCGCCAGAACTCCCCGACTCTGACTCGGTGGTATCGGTTTCATCACCGTTGCCGCCACCCCCGCCAGACTCCTGGCCACCGTCGGAACACCCGGCGAGGCCGGCTGCCAGGCCGGTGCCCAGCGCTGTGAGATACGTTCGTCTGTCTGTCTGAATCTTCGCCTTGCCATGTCTAACCATACACTACGGAGACGGCAGTACACCTAAATAAAACTACCGGTGGCTCGAGGTGTGGCGCGCGACACGACCGTCGTACTCCAGCCGGACCACGGATCTCCGTGCACGAACTGGATCGGAGACGTTCCCGATTCGAACCCCCGGTTCGAGGTGCGTTCCGCTCTACCGGTACTTCATGTTGACCTCGATGACGTTGGCGGTCCGGAGCACGAGGTCCGGAATCTCCTCCAGGAAGCGCTCCTTCTGCATCCCGCTCTTCGGGCCGGAGACGCTGACAGCGCCGATGACGGTACCGTCGTCGTCCGTGATCACCGAGCCGACGCATCGCACGCCCGCGATCCGTTCCTCGTCGTCGATGGCGAACCCACGCTGACGGACCTCCTCGATCTCCTCGAAGAGTCGGTCGCGGTCCGTGATCGTGTGCTCGGTGACCGTGGGGAGGCCGTGCTCGTCGATGATGGACTCGATCCGCTCGTCGGAGAACTCTGCGAGGATGGCTTTCCCGCCCGATGTCGTCGCGAGGTGGACCTGCTTCCCCACGTGGGTGTCGAGCTGGAACGCGTCCTGGCCCTCGGCCTTCGCGTAGAACACCGCTTTCCCGAACTCCTCCGTGATGAGGTTCGCGTGCTCGCCCGTCTTGTGCGCGAGCTTCTGGAGCTCCGGTTCGGCGACGTCGTAGAGTGGGTCCTGTTTCCGCGCGTACCCACCGATGTCGAGGAACCGGGGGCCGATGCGGTAGCCGTCAGCCTGTTTCACGAACTCGTTCTGTTCGAGCGTCTGGAGGTGGTCGAAGACGGTGCTCGTCGGCAGATCGAGCTCGTCCGCGATGGTGGAGACGCCAGGCCCGTCGAGGACGCGGACGGCCTCGACGATCTCGACCGTCGTTTGCACCGAGCCGATCGGAGCGCGTTGTTCGGGCATAGCTCTACGTTACCACCTACCAGTATAATCCTTCCGCCATGACCGGAACGCGCCGGGTGTTGGGGCCGTCGGCAGCCCGTGCGCGGCATGGACATATTTAATAGCTCGGTGGATGACGAAGCGAACGTCATGTCGGACGTTCGAATCACCGGCGTAGAAACGTATCTAGTCGCAAACCCCTGGAAACCGTGGGTGTTCGTCGAGGTCGAGACTGACGCGGGCGTCACGGGACTCGCGGAGGCAACCACGCACGACAAGCCCCGGACGGTCGCTCAGGCGATCGACGAGATGTCGAACTTCTTCATCGGGAAGGACCCGTTCGACACGGAGCAGATCTGGATCGAGATGTACCGGGACGAGTGGTTCTCGAAGAACGTCATCAACACCACCGTGTGCTCTGCCGTCGACATCGCGTGCTGGGATATCAAGGGGAAGCTCCTCGACAAGCCGGTCTACGAGCTCCTCGGGGGGAGCGTCCATGGCACGGAACTACGCGCGTACGCGAACGGCTGGTACACCGAGGCCGACGGCGAGCCAGCGGGATTCGCGGACGCTGCCGAGCGTGTGGTCGACGACGGCTACGACGCGATGAAGTTCGACCCGTTCGGGACCGCCTGGCAGTCGATGTCCCGGAAGGACCAGAACCATGCGGTCGACATCGTGCGCGCGGTCCGTGAGGCAGTGGGGCCAGACGTCGACCTGCTCATCGAGTGTCACGGCCGGTTCTCCGCCGGACAGGCCGTGGAAATCGCGCGCGAGCTCGATGAGTTCGATCCCACGTGGTTCGAGGAGCCGTGCCCGCCGGACTCCATCAACAGCCTGGCCGAGGTCGCCGACAAGTCGCCGATTCCCGTCGCGACCGGCGAGCGCCACATGACCAAGCACGACTTCTTCGAGCTGGTCACGCGGACCGACGTGGACGTCGTCCAGCCGGACCTGATGAACACCGGCGGCATCACCGAGGGGAAGAAGATCGCGGGCCTCGCGGAAGCCGACCACGTCGACGTCGCGCCACACAACCCCCAGGGGCCGGTCGCCGGCGCGATCTACGGGCATTTCTGTACGTCCATCCCGAACTTCCGCATCCAGGAGATGTTCCAGACCTACGACGTCGACTGGGTCGACGACCTCCTGACCGAGCCACTCGTCGTCGAGGACGGGTACATGCAGATTCCGGAGGGGCCCGGCTACGGGATCGAGCTCGACCACGATGTCGTCGCCGAACACGAGTACACCGAGGACAAGGTCCATACCATCAACCTCTTCGAGAAGGACTGGGAGACGCGCGCCGTGGACAAACGGTAGCTCCCGAGCCGTACCCCTCCGATTCACCGTCGTTCTCCTGCTGTCGCTCCCTCCCACTCGTTCTCGGCGCCAGACGCTGTCCTCGTGACGTACCTCCAGACTGCGCCGGTGCAGTGAGCGACCACGCAGGGCGGCCTGCACTGGTCGCCCCTACCAGAACCGCCGTTCCGGTATCGTCGGAAACACTCGTGGGCCGATGGGGGCGAAACCCCGGCTCAACCGCTCCCATTACGAGCGTATGATTGTAACGAAAAAGGCCGCCACTTTCCGCCATCACCGGAAATAGTGTGCTATGTGTTCACACAAAGCTATTTATCGGTCGACGGTGCACGTACGCTCATGCGATACTATCGTACGCGGCAAGAGGATGCTGTGTCGCTCGTCGCGCAGGACGATACGACCGCCTACAACCTCACCGAGACCCGGCACCGCCCGGACTCGTTCATGGACCTCGCGTCCGCGGCATCGCTCACGGACACCACCATCGATGGCGTCGCCCGGTCCCTCGTCGAGTCGGCACCGACCGTCGACCTCGCGGACGTGCGCGACACCCTGATTCGACCGATCGACCCCGACGAGATCTGGGGCGCCGGCGTCACCTACGCCATCAGCCAGGAATCCCGCGAAGGCGAAGGCGGCCTCGAGGAAGCCTACATCGGCGCCTACGAGGGAGACCGCCCGGAGGTGTACTTCAAGGCCACCCCGACACGGACCGTCGGCCCCGGCGACGCCGTCGGCATCCGGGGGGACTCCGACTGGGACGTCCCCGAACCCGAGTTCACGCTCATCCTGCACGACGGCGACATCGTCGGCTACACCGTCGGAAACGACGTCTGCAGCCGTGACATCGAGCGCGAGAACCTCCTCTACCTCCCACAGAGCAAGATCTACGACAAGAGCTGCGCCATCGGCCCCTGCATCGTCACCGACGAGACCATCGGCGACCCCCACGACGTCACGATGACCATCACCATCGAACGCGACGGCGACGTCGCCTTCACGGACTCGACGTCGACCAGCGAGATGGTGCGCACCTGCGAGGAACTCGCGGAGTACTTCCGCCGGTACAACCACGTCCCCGAATCGACCGCCCTCCTCACCGGTACCTCGATCATCCCACCCGACGACTTCACGCTCCAGGAAGCGGACGTCGTCAACATCGAGATCGAGAACGTCGGTACTCTTACCAACCCCGTCGAACAGCTATAACCACATCTGGACGCCGCCGCACGGGCAACACCACCTACCCTGGGAACACCCCTCTCGCTCTTACTTCATACTCCCCGCTCGTGCACCAAACGACAAGGCCTATTACACATCCACGTGGATTGGTAGCTGGTGGCACACGGTAGTGCTGATGCCGTGTCCCTGGAAGTGTGCCAACGCGATACCCACCTGCCATCGCCACAGCCAACCACGGCTCCGCCCGCTTCCAACCCACCACTGTTATCCTCGGTAGCTGCCGCCAACCAGTATATATATTAGTACTGGTAGCTCCAGGAAATTCACTGGAAAATTAAAGTAACTGCAAAGAATCATCCGGTTATCGTTACTCACCTGTAATCGTCCGTCTCTGACACCACATGGGGGATATGGGATAGGAAATAGGGGGTCTCCACTCCTCGAATCGATAACTCGATAAAATTCATATAGAGCTCCTGTATCCGTAGTATACTGGTGAATTCGAAATACGGGCCATACCATCAGGGAATCAGTCGTATCAAATAGCAGTGTATGATGGTGTCCAGGTATTTAGCACGAGGAGTTCTCCCGGCTGCCTGCACGTGGTCTGCTATGGTTCGACGACGGTTGTCATCGATGTCGACCGGTCAGGTGTCTGGATTCGGATGTCGAACGCGACCGCAACGAGGACCGTGTCACCGTCGCGCTCCTGGACGACGATACCGCCGTCAGTCCGACACGCGCCGAACTCCCGGCCGTCTCCGTGGGGACACTTGCTCGTGGCGACGCGTGTGGCCATCGAGTCGTTGTACGCGATCCGGATCGCGATCGAGTCCGCGTCGCGGGGGGTCTCGATACCGACGAGTCGGGGGTCGAGCCAGGCGCGGGCCGCAGTCGCCGATGCGGACCGTTCCGACCAGGTGTACTCGCCAGCGACCTGGCCTTCGGCGTCCGCGACGGCCTGTGAAAGCGCGGCGGTCACGTCGCTGGCGTCGCTATGGCGACTGGGCGTGGTGTCGTCGGCGACGTAGCCGAGCTGCAGGTACGCGGCTGCGATCGGGACGAGCGCGATGGTCACGACGACGGCCATCGCGATGACGACCTGTGCGCGACGACCGCCGCCGTCCATGCCACCCCGGTGCCGTCTCACGCGTACCACACTCGTATCGTGACCGGGCCACCCGTCGTCTGGACCGTCGCCGTCCCGACGGTGATACCTGTCGGGGGCCTGAAGCCAATCGAGCCGTGTGGGGTCTCCACGAGATAGAGGAGGTTCTGGGGGACGAGCCGAGTGACGCGACGTTCGAGGGCGTCGCGTTCGCGCTGGAACGACGCCGGCGTGGCCGCGACCTCGGCGAGTCGCGTTTCGTCAGCGTGGCGTGGTGGCTCGCTCGCGAGGACGGTGGCGATGTCGCCGGCGTAGGCGTCGAGTTGTGCGGGCCGGTGGTCGGGTGCCGGCAATCCAGTGACGAAGACGCTGGTCACCGCGAGGATGAAGATGATGCCGACACTCGCCTCCACGAGCGAGAGCGAGACCTGGCCTCTAGGCATCGACGGTCACCTCGAGAACGGCCTTCCGTGTAGTCGCGGGCCGATATCGTAGCTGGACACTCCCGGGTGGCAATGGACCGCTGACGTCGAACGCGAGTCGTGCCGTCTCGAACCGGGAGATTGCGACGTCGTACTGGCCGTCCAGTCCTGCAGGGTCGTGCAGGACGACGCGGTCGTTCACCCGGAGCGTGGTGACCGTGGTGCCCGGCGGTGGGTCGAGGGCTACCGTCACCGACGACGCTCGTCGGGGGAGCGTGACGGCCTGCTCACTGCCTGATAACGCTGGCTCGATCGTTCGGGTGTCTCGGTCTGCCACGAGCACCAGCCGCCGCACACTGGTGCCGCCGGTCGGGGTACCCCGTTCGACCAGCACCTCCTCGTCGAGGGTGATACGGAGGTCGAGGGCGCTCGCCGAGGGGAACGCCGTGTCGAAGGTCGCATCGAGTCCGGCGAGCCGGGACCGGTTCAAGACGTTTGCGCGTTCGGCGAGGGGGCTGTCCGCATCGACCAGTGCGGCCGCGAGTCCGGCCGCTCTCGCTCGCTCGATGGGCTCGCGGTCGACCGCCCCGAACGCGCCGTCGACCACGAACAGCGAGAGCGATGCGGTACTGGTCACGAGCAGGACGGCGATCGCGAATGCCGGCAGATTCGCCTGGGCGCGACCGATTCCCCGGCCGGCGTCAGCACCCCACATCGTCACACCGCCCCACCGATGTGGAGTGTGACGGCCGAGCGGTTCCCCGTCGCAGTGACGACGAACGGCTTCGTGCTTCGCCAGGTTCCCGTCACGGCGACCACCCGGGACGGCACGCTCAGCGGGACCGTCCGCCCGATACGGTGGTGTGGATGCTGGAGTTCGAGCCGGGTTCCGTTCGCCACAATCTCGTACGTGGACCCGCGGATCGTCGTGGGGAGGCGCACCTGCGTCGACACGGACACAGACGCTCCGGGTGGTGGCACCGTCGTTTCGGTGGTGGATAGTGCACTGGCGAGTGCGGTATCCGCGAGCTCGACCCCCGCATCCGCCCGGTATTCAGGGATGACGCTTCCGTAGAGCGTGCTCGTGAGTAGTGCGATGACGAGCACACCCATCCCGATCTCGAGGGTCTTCCCGACCGCCGGGGAGACTGCTCGTGTGTCCGCAGTCGCCCGTGTGACGCGTCGGTGGCGAGTCACTGGTGGACCTCCAGGGCCACCTCGTGGACGACGAGGTGGGCACGGCGCTGACCCGGGTAGTCGACGACGACACTCGGCGTGCCGTCGCCGTCGAAGTCCCGTCGGGCCATCGGCGTCGCTCCCGTCTCGTTCAGCGTTCGGTTCCACGCAGCCGGTGTCGTGGTTTCTACGGCGACCCGCCACGTCTCGGTCCCGAGTGAACGACGGGTGTGCGTGACGTGCGTCTCGACCTGGAGGTCGAGTCGACGGCCGCCGATACCGACGTCGCCCTCGATGACCGGAAGTCCGATGACCAGGACACCGGGTCCGGCCGCGATGGGTGGTGGTCGGACGACCCGCGTGTAGTCGCCCTGCGTGACGAGGATACTGCCTGCCAGGAACGTGACCCGCCTCCGGTCGCGTACCTGGTCGGAGTCGACGGGGCCAGGGGTGTAGACGAGCGCTGTCGCGTCGTGTGTCTCCACGACGCCATCGCTATCGAGAATCCTGACGGTTCGCTCCGTCGTCCGGAGTGACCCGCCACCGAACTGCAGGCGGCCCCGGGTGAGGCCCGTGGTTTCGACTGGTTTGAGGACGCGGTCGAAATCTGCGGTCACGCGTCTAACGTCTGCATCGGTCGCCGCGTCGTCGACGACACTCCCGACCGAGGCCGCCATCGTGCCGAGGGCGATCATCGTGATACCGACGAGGAGTGCGACACCGATGACGGAGGACTGGCCACGCGACACCGTGCTGGGTCGCAGTCGGCCGTCGTCGCCGCGGCGTGGTGGTTTGGGCATCAGATGAACCCCGCGAGGACGTAGATGGCGTGTGCAGCGAGGACGAGACCGGCGGAGTGGAGGAGGGCGTCGTACCGGCCACGCGAGGCGACGCCGGAGAACCAGCCACAGGACAGCATCGTCGCCTGGGTGACGACGTAGAACCTGAATCGGTCGCGCCCGAGGTCGATGGCGTTCGGGTCGAACCCCATCGTGCCCGAGGACTGGGAGACGGCGGAGAGCTGTGCGAACCCCTCGAGGACGCTCGCGTTCACGGCGATGGTGATGCCGACGACGAGCAGGGCGGTCGTCCAGCCGATGGCGACGTAGACGAGGAGCCCCGCCCGGAGGGCCTGTTTCTGGTGGTAGAGCCGGCCGACCTCGGACTGGAGCGCTTCGAAGGCGGCGTCCACGTCGCTTCCGGCGTCGAGCGCGCCCGTCACGAGACCGATCGTCTGGCCGGCGAGTGGCGTACCGACTCGTTCGACGAACCGGTCGAGTGCGGCGGTCCGGCTGTCGGATTCGTGGGTGGTGATCCGGAGGTTGAACGCGAGGTCGTCGACGTCGGCAGTGAGCGGCCCGAGGTCGACGTCCCTGGCGACGTCCTCGACGGCTTCGGGGAACGGCCGCCCGAGGGAGACGTGGCCGCTGACGGCGTGGACGAAGTCCTTGACCTCACGGTCTTTCGCGTCGTCGATTCGTGCGCGACGCACCGCGACGCTGCCGACCGGGAGGGCGAATGCGGCGTACCCGAGGAGGACGACCACCACCAGGGGTTGGCCGGTGTTCACGAGTGCTGCACCGACTGCGATGCCGAGGAGGAGGGCGAACGGGGTGGTGTCTGCGGGATTCCGGAGCACGTTCCGGCTGACGTCGCCGAGGCACCTGGAGCGTTCGTGGCTCGCCCAGCCGTAGCCGGTGGGCCGGAGCTCTGCGATCAGGGATGCGGCGAGCAGCCCGATGACGATGACGAACCCGGCACTCCCATACACGAGGAGGGCGCGCGTCGTGCTGGTGCCGAGCGGCGTCGATATGGGTGCGCTGAACCCGGGTGCCAGGACGCCGAGGACGGTGACCACGATGACGAGGAGTGCGGGGAGGACGAGCAGCACGACGAAGAGCTCCGCGACGAGTTCGAGGAACCCCTCGGCGCGGTCGCGGGCGCGAGCCTGCCGGTGCGCGAGCATTCTGGCTTCGAGCCGGAGATAGTTCCGGAGCGCGTCGGGGCCCTGGGCGGCGTGTTCCCGGAGTTTCAGGAGGAACGGCGCGAGCAGGTCCCGGGACGGGGTGTCTCGGGAGACCGACCGGACTGCCGCGTCGAGACTCCCGGTCAGTCGGGCGCGGTTGAGCACGCGCTGGAAGGCGGTCGCGGTCTCGCCGTACACCTCGTCGCGTTCGGCGACGTGCTCCAGGAGGCCGCGTTCGTCGGTCGTCCCAGACGCGAGCACGGCGAGATACCGGACGGCGGGCGGGAGCGTCCGCTCGATGCCATCCCGGCGTGCACCGGCGAACAGCCCGAGGCCGGACGTGATGGCGAAGACGGTGGCGTAGGTGGCGGTTGCTCCGACCGCTGCGCCGGCGGCGAGGGCGAGCGGGAGTCGCGGCAGGCCGGAGTGCCCGGGGACGAGCCCCGCGAGCAGGCCGTCTACCGGCGCAAAGGCGGGGGCTGGTACCGCGAGGACGCCGACCGTTGCGAGGAGCCCACAGCCGAAGCCCAGGACGACCGCAGTCGCACGGACGCGGGCGGCGAAGACGTCGAAACTGAGGCTCGTGCGGATGCCACGGAAGTCGTCCCGGGCGGCGGCGAGTCGGCCGTGGTCGTTCGGGGACCCGAAGACCGCATACAGCATCCGGTCGACGGCTTCCAGTGCATCGCTCACGACGATTCCTCCGCGTCGGTTTGCGCGCCGGTGTGCGTCTGACGGGAATGACTGTCACCGCCGTCGGTCGCCGTTCGTGACGAGTCTGGGTCGTGTGGCTCGGACTGGGCGTTCGTGTCGGCCGTTCGGTGCTGGTGGTGGATGCGTTCGACGGTGGCGGGTTCGTTGGTCTGGAGGTCGGCGAGGAACGCGACGAGTTCGGCGGCGTCGGTGAGCTCCTGGTCCACCATGTAGCGGACGTATCGGCGTTTCCGGGCGAACTCCTCGAGGACGTCCGCCGGGGTGCGATTCGTTCGTGACGCGAGTCTGTCGAGGAACTTGATACGGTCGGGGTCGACGACGTCGAACGCACCGTCCGGGTGACGGCTGGCGACGCGATGATAGTGGATGGTGGCGTCGCCCTTGGTGACGGTGCCACGGGCATCGGCTGCGAGGTCGGCGTGCTCGCGTTCCGTGACGAGCTCGACGACCTCGCCGACGAACCGGTCGCCGCCGACCCGTCGTGGGAAGACGACGAGGTCGAGTTCGGAGAGCAGGTAGGCGGGGACGCCCTGCTCGATGGTCCGGTTGACGAGGGTCTCGACGCTGTCGGCGTGAGTGGTGCCGACGACGCCGTGGCCGGTGTTGAGGACCTGCGCGAAGCTCTCGAAGGATGCCTGGGTGTTGATCTCGGCGATGACCTCGAGATCCGGGTTGAGATAGTTCGCTTCCGTCATGAGGTCGCTCATGGAGACGCGCTTGTAGTCAAGTTCGTGGTCGCGCGTCGAGAGGGAGACGCCGGTCTCGTGGGGGAGCCAGACCTCGCGGGAGCCCTCGTCGATGCTGATGGGGCGGTCGTGGAACGGGACGAACGGCATGTGTGCGTTCATCAGCGTGGTCTTCCCGACGCCGGTCGGGCCGGAGTAGAGGACGACGCCGTGGTACTCGTAGGCGAGCCAGAGGAGGGCGACGACGTCGACGGGGATGCTGTCGGAGGCGACGAGGTCTGGTGGCGTGAGGGGTTCTATCGCCTGCTTCCGGATCGAGATGTGTGGGCCGTCCTCGCTGATGACGGGGAGTGCGACGGCACACCGGATGGTGAGGTCGTCCGGGACCTCCGGTGGTTGCAGGTTGACCTTGGCGCTGGGTCGGCTGGCGTTCAGTTCGACGCCGTCGCTGGCGGCGAGCTGGGTGACGAGGTTGACGAATCGCTGTTCGTCGTCGATGACGAGGTTGGTGGGGACCCGTTCGGCGGTGGCGAGGTTACGGTCGCGGGGGACGACCTTCACCCGCTCGCCGATGCGGTTCGCTTCGACGTCCTCGAGGTGCGGGTCGCGGAGCGGGATGGTGAGTTCGGCTTCCCCGACGAAGTCGCGGACGACGTAGTAGACGAGGTCGTCGAGCCGGTCGCGGGCGTAACGGGCGTCAACCGGCGGGGCCGCGAGCTCCCACGTGGAGAGGAGGTCGCGGACGCGGTGGGCGAGGGCGTGCGTCCATTCGCGGGTGTTGCGGGCGGCGAGACGGCGTGCGAGGAATCGCCGAGAGTGGCGGCGGACGAAGTCGCCGCGGTCGGTGATGACGCCGTCGACGTCGGTCTCCCAGATGTGCTCCTTGCAGGCGTCGAGGAGGTCGCGGTCGCCGGGGAGGAGGCCGGGTTCCTGGACGGCGTACTTCACGTCGAAGGCGTCCGCGCCGAGGAGGTGCTCCTGGAAGACGACGACCGGGAGTTCGAACCCCTGGAAGGGGACGGTGTAGGTGCGGAGGCGTTCGGAGAGGAACCGGTCGAGGTTGGGCGCGTCGGCGGGGAATCGGGTGGTGGCGGGCGCGTACTCGTCGGTGTGGACGAGGAGTGCGTCGTCGTCATCGTTCCCAACGTCGGCGACGTCGACGTGGTCGTCGAGTGCGATGGGGGTGATGGGGCCGAGGCAGCGCTGATCCCGGAGGACGAAGTACGCGAGTCTGCGTGTGCCACCGGCTGGGCGGTCGGTGAGGCGGTCGAGGACGGCGCGGTGTTTGGCGGGGAGGCCGTCTGCGGCTCGACTCCGGGTGCCTTCGCGGGTGCGCGGCGTCGCCCGGGTTCCGGTGTCGAAGTACTCCGCGATGCTGTCGCGGGCGGCAGCGTCTGCACTGGAGAGCGGTGGTTCCCTGACGTCGTAGACGAACTCGCCGGCCTCGTCGCGGATGGTTATGACGACACCGGGGTGGACCTCGTACTGGCTCCGGATACTCGGTGCGTACCAGGCGTTCGGACTATCCGGTGGCTCGGGCGGCGGAACGGTTGCGGCCGCGGTGTCCATTGCACTGACTATATTCGATATCTAATTTAAACCTTCGGATACAAATGATTAATACCGGTCACTGGAGAATAACTTCGCTCGGGCCACCAAACACCTTTCTCGGACCCGTCCGACCCCACCCGCATGGACCCGTCACGTCGCGACCTCGTCCTCGGCGACCGCTTCGAGCGCAACCTCGACCTCCTGTCGGCGGTCGTGCTCTTCCTCGGGACGTTCGTCGCGTACGCGACCGGGCTGTTCGCCGTCGAGGGTGGCGTCATCGTCCTGCCGTCGGACGCGACTGTCGTCGGCCTCTTCGTCGCCGCTGACGTCGGTTACCGCCGTGGCGCACTACTTGGGGCGTGGGTGTCGCCGTTTGCGGCGTACCTCGGGTTCAACGCTGACTGGGCGTTCCTGGGGCTCTCGAGCCATTCACTCGTCGGGAAACTTGCGTTCTTCGTCGACCCCGTGAGTCTCGGAGTCTTCGCAGTGGCGTCGCTGGTGGGTGGCACTGGTGCGTTTGCCGTCGGCGCAATCCTTCGCGGGGGACGGGAACTCGTTCGCGGGTCGACCGAACCTGGCTAATCGTCGCGGAACTGTCCAGGGTCGAGACTTCTGTGTCGTGATTCTGGCCGTACGGAACGTGAGAGCATAGCGTCCGAATCCGGGCCTAGACGATCTGGATGGTGTTGCCGTTCTGGGTGACGTGGAGGTCGCGGTGAAGCTCGTAGCCCTGGTTCTTCGCGAGGTCGACGTAGGGTGCGAAGCCCTTCATGTTCTGGTGGGCGGGGATGACGTGCTGTGGCTGGAGCGCGTCGAGCATCTGGTAGTGTCCCTCTTCGCGGAGGTGGCCGGAGACGTGGATGTCGTCGTAGATGCGGGCGCCCTGCATCCGGAGGAGCTGCTCGCTCTGGTAGCGCTGCCCCTCGTTGGTGGGCTCGGGGATGATGCCCGCGGAGAACAGGACCTTGTCGCCGTCCTCGAGTTCGTAGGGGGTCTCGCCGCGGCCCATGCGGGTGAGCATGGCGCGGGGTTCGCCCTGGTGGCCGGTGACGATGGGGAGGAAGTTCTCCTTGCCTTCGTTCATGATGCGCTTGAACGCGCGGTCCACCGATTTGCGGTGGCCGAACATCCCGAGGTTGTCGGGGAAGGTGACGGCGCCGATGCGTTCGGCGGTGCCGGAGTACTTCTCCATGGAGCGGCCGAGGAGGATGGGTTCGCGCCCGATGTCGGCGGCGAACTCGACGAGGCTGGTGACGCGCGAGATGTGACTGGAGAACGTCGTGGCGACGATGCCGCCGTCGTAGTCCTCGACGCTGTACATCGCGTCCTTGAGCTTCCGGCGCGCGACGGATTCGCTGGGCGTGCGGCCCTTGCGGCCGGCGTTGGTGCAGTCCTCGATGTAGCAGAGGACGCCCTGGTCCTCGCGGCCGATCTCGCGGAAGCGCTTCATGTCGATCGGGTCCTCGAGGACGGGGGAGTTGTCGATACGTTTGTCGAGGCCGTAGACGACCGCGCCTTCGGGGGTGTGGAGGACGGGGTTGATGGCGTCGATGATGGAGTGCGTGACGTGTACGAACTCGAGCTCGCAGCGCTCGCCGATCGACATCGTCTCACCCGCCTGCATCTCGATGAGTTCGTTCTCGACAGAGAACTTACCCTCGTCCTGGATGGTGTCCCGGACGAGTTCGAGCGTGAACGGCGTGGCGACGATGGGGGCGTCGTAGCGGTGCGCGAGCTTCCCGAGCGCGCCGATGTGGTCGAGGTGGCCGTGGGTCGGCACGATGGCCTTCACGTCGCCCTCGAGTTCGTTCATGACGCGGTCGTCCGGGATGGCGCCCATGTCGATGAGGTCGAGGCTGTGCATCGACTCCGTCTGGATGTTGTCGTGGATCAGTACCTTCGAGAGGTTCAGGCCCATGTCGAAGACGACGATATCGTCGCCCGCACGGATTGCCGTCATCTGTCGCCCGACCTCTTCGTAGCCGCCGATAGTCGCGATTTCGATTTCCATAGTCGTGTCCGATCAGCTTATCCCAGAACTCGAACCAGAGAGATCGCCTCGGGGAGGAGAGGCCGGCGTCGCCTCGCATCCAGCCCGTGATTCGAACGGACGAATCAGCGGTCGGACCGCGAGACGCATCCCGCCTCGGGGACAGCGCGTGTTTCGGTTATGTGACCGTTCGTCGGCACGACGTAAATAGGCGTGGAATGGGCCGCCGCTCCGACCGACCGTCCCGTGTCGGCGCCGCCAGTCGAACCACGCAGCGATATAGCCGGGACCGATGCGGCACCGAGTCGGGTCCGGGACCGATTCGGCACCGAGTCGGGTCCGGGACCCCGGGCATCCGTCGACGCGATAGGATTCTTGACTTCCCTGTCCTCGTTTATTCGATGGGTCGCTAGGGCTCGACGCGAACAGATGTTCACCCCTACCTCGCCGCTGTCGTCGGTCCGGGCCGCGCTCGCCATCAGTTTCAAGATCCCGATCGACCTCACGGAGATCAAGAACCTGCCGCCGAGCATCCTCCTCACGATGGTCGTCGTGGGCGTCGCCCTCGGCCTGGCGTGGCTGTTCGCCCGGAACTAACCCCGCACCACGATGTCGCCCACCACCCTCCTCGCGGTCGTCGAATCGGCCACCCAGTCGACCAGCACACTCGCGCTCGGGCCGCTGTTCGGGATCACGCCAGACATCGCGTTGCCCCCGTTCTGGGCGTACCCGGCGGCGATCATGCTCCTCATCCTCGTCGGCGTCACGTCCCTCGGCCTCGCGAAACTCTACGTCAAGATCAAGGTCGCGCTCGGGCTCCAGTAGCGTATCAGGGCCCAGATACGTCTCCGGGGTTTACCCGGAGCCACCGATAACCACGAGACACGACGATGCTGCCCGATTCCCTCACCGCGCTCAGCCCGCTCGTTGCGTCCACGACCACGTCCGGGAGTGGGATGGCGATCCCGCCGACGTTCCTCGCCCTCGGCATCGGCGCGATCGTTATCATGACCCTCGCGTGGTTCGTGCTGAAGAACAGCAAATCCGGCTCCGACTGACGCCGCCCGCCACAGCAACAAATGGCCGCACTCTCCACCCTCGCGTCGCTGCCAGCCGTCGTCGCCCTCCCGCTCGTCGAGATCTCGTTCCCGTGGAACCCGCCGTCGCTGACCCGTCTCCCCCCGATGTACCTCTTCGGAGGCCTCATCGCGTTCCTCGGCGTGGCGCTCGTCGTCCTCTACTTCTACGAACCGCCGCGCACAGAGAACTAGCACTCATTCCCGCACCCCGGGAGTCGCCTCGGTCGCTGGAAATCGGGGCCGAGTTTTATCGTGCATGCCGTGTGAGTGGTGAGCATGTACGATTCGGTCCTGGTCGCGACTGACGGCGACGAGCGGTCGGACGACGTCCTCGAGCACGCGCTCTCGATCGCCGAGGACAACGATGCGACAGTCCACGGCCTCTACGTCGTCGACCGACGCGTCTACTCTGTCGCGTTCGACGACGGCCCGTCGGAGAAGAAGGCGGCGCTCCAGCAGGCGGGGGAGGACGCGCTCGCACGAATCGAGACGCTGGCGCAGGAACGCGGGCTCTCGGTCGACACCGTGCGTCGCGACGGCGACCCGGAGCGGCTGGTCGCGGCGTACGCCGACGAGATCGACGCCGACCTCATCGTGGTGGGCAGCCACGGCAAGAGCCCGAAGGAGAAGGTGCAGGGGCTGGGGAGCGTCTCCGAAGCGACGCTGAAGGCGACGACGCGCCCGATCCTCGTCGTGGGCATCGACGGCGACGACTAGTCGGAGGACGCGCTCGGGGGCCGTTCAGGTCAGGATTCCAGGACGGACAGGATCTCTGGGGCCTCGTAGACCTTGTTGCGTTGCTTTCCGGTGGTCTCGACGACGATTCCCTCCGTTTCGAGGGTGTCGATGGCGTCGTAGACCGCGGGCTTCGACCGTCCCGTGGCCTCGACCGCGCGGGGGCCGGTGAGGTAGGGCTGCTCGAAGAGGTAGTCGACGAGGTCGCGGACGGTCGGTGCGTTCGTGAACTGGGCGCGGTAGCGGTCCCGGAGCGTCTTCAGCTGGACGCCGCAGTCGTAGCCGTCGATGGCCTGCTCGGCGATGGCGTTGAGGACGAACGTGATCCAGTCGTCCCACGCGCCCGTCTGGCTGACCGCGAGGAGTTTATCGCGGTACTGCATGCCGAACTGCTTGAAGTACGCGCTGAGGTAGAGGTAGGGGCCGGGGAGGAGGCCGGCGTCGTAGAGCTGGAGCATGATCAACAACCTGCCGAGTCGGCCGTTGCCGTCGCGGAATGGGTGGATGGCCTCGAACTGGTAGTGGGTGAGCGCGACGTCGACGAGCGCGGGATACTCGCCGCGGCGCACGTACGAGAAGAGCTGTTCGAGGAGGACGGGGACGAGGTCGGGTTTCGGCGGGATGTAGTCGGCGTCGTCGGGCCCGCCATCCCGGCTCCCGATGTAGACGGGGACGTCCCGCAGCTCGCCGGGCTTGTCCTCCTCTCCCCTGACTCCGCCAAGCAGGATCTCGTGGAGGTCGCAGACGAGGTCGACGTCGATGGCGTCGCCGGCGTCGAGTCGGTCGAAGCCCTGTTTGACGGCGTCGACGTAGTTGTAGGCCTCGCGGACGTCGGCCTGTTCGGCCGCAGAGCGCTCGGGCGACGACCCGACCTCGTGCTGGTAGATATCGGAGATGGTGACGTTCGTGCCTTCGACCTGACTGCTCATCGCGGCCTCGCGGTGGACGAACGGGGCGATGAGGAGGTTTGGGTTGTCGAGGTCGCGATGGAGGGTGGTGAGGCGGCCGAGGGCGTACTGGGCGTCGCCGTACACTCTGAGCAGGTCGTCGCTGTACGTGAGGTCGGGCGGGAGGCTGGGCGGCCGGTAGCAGGGGAGGCCATCGAGGTCGTCGATGGTGCCGGGACCATCGGCGAAGTCCGCGGGGTTCATGCAACTACCGACCCACCCGAACCCCAAATACGTTAGCCTTTTCGAGAAAACCTAACTACTGCGGGGTTCTGGCCGGTCGGTGGTTCGCGGTGCCAGGGGCTCGGATCGACGTGAAACGGTTCCTAATCGCGTCATAATCCACGGAACGACGGTCTACCCGCTATATAGTATAGGGGACGGCGGGGGACACCTCGATAGTATGCGCACCGTGATCCTCGCTGCCGGCCGCGGGAGTCGTCTCGGCGACCGCACCGCGGACAAGCCGAAGCTCTTCCTCCAGGTGAACGGCCAGACCGTCTACGAGTACCAGCGTGACGTCCTCGACACCTACACTGACGACGTGACGGTCGTCCTCGGGCACGGCTTCGAGGACGCGAACGGCCAGATCGACGAGGTCGTGGACGTCGACGGCGACGCGGACGCCAGCGGCGTCTATCTCGAGGAGTGGCCAGAGGTCGAGAACGCCGCGTCGCTCGCCCGCGCCCTGCGGGAGTTCGAAGCGGACGACCGCGACGACCACGTGCTCGTCGTCTGCGGCGACGTCCTGTTCAGCGAGGACGCGCTCTCCACGGTCGTCGACCGATTCCTCGCGCGATACCGGCACTCCGGCCACAACGCCGTCGGCTGCATCGAGGGCGTGCAGGACGAGATGACCGCCGTCCGCTACGACGACGAGGGCGTCATCACCGACTACGGGGCCATCCCCGGCCATCAGGAGGTCGGGCTGTTCGTCCTCCACAAGGACCACCTCGCGGCCGCCCGCGAGGTCCTCGAGGAGAACCCGCACGACTGGTTCCCCATCGCCTTCACCGCGACCCCGTCGAAGCGCGTCACCGTCCCGGAGGACGAACGCCACGAGATCAACACGCCCGACCAGCTTGCAGCCGTCGAATCAGGGATGGCCTGGCAGTAGGATGGCACGGGCCAGGGTCGTCGATTTCGCCGCCACGGTCGTCCGTACTGTCGCTGCGCTCGCTGCCTACGCCCTCTCGATACTGGCGCCATCGAGCCGCGACCTCTGGGTCTTCGGGGCCGACAGCGGGAACCGGTTCGTCGGCAACCCGAAGTACGCCTTCCTCCACGTCGCGAACGACCACGCCGACGAGGTCCGCGCGGTCTGGGTCTCCGACGACCCCGATGTCGTCACGATGCTCCGTGATTCGGGGTACGAGGCCCACGACGCCCGGAGCCCCCGTGGCCTCCTGCTCACACTTCTCGCCGAGTACGTCTTCGTCTCTCACGGTCCCGCCGATGCGACCTGGTGGGTGACCGGGGGGACCGACGTCGTCCAGTGCTGGCACGGCGCCCCGATCAAGACCGTCGGCGACCACCTCGACCGCGACTGGTCGCGGATCGGGCGGTTCTTCTTCCATCTCACCGGCTCGAACTGGGCGTACCACGTCACGACCGGCGAGGCCGTCGCCCCCGTCGTCGAGGACGCTTACCACCAGGAGCCGGAATCCGTCCTCCCCATCGGATACCCCCGGAACGACCTACTTCGACCATCGTCCTCGGACACGGCGACGGCCCCCGAAACGTCGCCGTCCGTCCCTGACGCCACGCTTGGCGTCGACCAGTCCCTCGTCTCCGAGGTCCGGGGACTGGCCGAGGACCACCCGGTCGCGTTCTACATGCCGACGTGGCGTGAGTGGGACGGTGGCGTCGACCATGGCGGCGTCCGACTCGACGACGCCGTCGACTTCCCCGCGCTCGACGCCGCGTTCGCCGCACGCGACGCGTACCTTCTGGTGAAACTCCACCCACGCGAGCGACTCGACGTCGACCTCTCGAGTCTCGGCCACGTCGTGGAACTCCCGGCCGACGCCGACCCGTATCCGCTCCTCCCATACGTCGACGTGCTCGTCACCGACTACTCCTCCATCTACGTCGACTTCCTCCTCACCGACCAGCCGGTCGTCTTCTACCCCTACGACCGGCCGCTGTACGAGGAACGCCCCGGGTTCGAGTTCGACTACGACACCGTCACGCCCGGCCCGACACCGACCGAGTTCCAGTCGTTCCAGAACGACCTCCTCGACACGCTCGACGCCGTCGACTCCGACGATGCCGTCGACGGGAACGCCGAGCAGTCGGACGACTATGCTGGCGCCCGCGCCCGCGTCCGCAATCGGTTCATCGACCACCCGGACGACCCGGCCGCCGAACGACTCTACCAGCGACTCAAGACCCCGGACTCGTGATGTGGCTGTCACGGGTCCCCGTCAGGAACCGTCGCTGCTCGGCTCTCGGGCCCTAACGAAGCGACCACCGACACGCTCGGTTAGTTAGGATATCACGATAAATCTAACTACTGGGGGTCTTTGCGCTGCGGTAGTTCGTCTCGGTGACTACCATCGAGACCGTCCCGGGGTCGGTTTGGCCGGGGCGGTTTCTGCAGCGGATCGTCGGTGACGCTGGCTGTCAGACGCCGACGACCTGCTGGAACTGCGTCAGGATCGGGGTCTGGAGGAGCGCCCGCTGACCGAGGTGGATGACGGCGGCGACGATGGCGAGTTCGAACGCCGTGACGAGGACGGTGACGACGTCGGCCCACCGGGAGTCGATGGTGACACCGACGGGGATGTCGTACATCCCGCCGAACGGGTAGAAGACGGCCATGCCTTTGACGTTCCCGAGCAGGTCCAGGGCGTAGTGCGTCGTGATACCGAGCCAGACGTAGGAGAGGTTCCCGAGGAAGTGCGGGAACGCGACGAACGCCCCGAGCACCCAGGCGTTGTGGAAGGTCTGACGGTGTTTGCCGAACGTCGTGTCGATGTCTGGTAGGAGGGCGCCCAGGAGGACCGGGACGCCGACGGTGACGACGCTGACCAGTGCGGCGGTCGAGACGGTGGGTTCGAGCAACAGTCCGGTGCCGACGCCGAGACAGACGGCGTTGAAGACGTGCCCCTTCTCGTTCATCGCGTTGGACTCGGCGCATGTGCGTAACAAGTCTTCCGGTGGTCGTCGTACGCCTGTCTTGCGATTACGGTACTGGCTCACGGTCGTTCCCGCCATAGCCGACTCTCGTGGTCACGCCTCGGTCGGGTCGGGGGTCGCGAACAGCGGTCGCAGGTCGTCCTCGTAGCAGCCCTGGCAGACGTAGTAGTCGAGCACGCCGTCCTCGGAGTGCGTGTGCACCATCACGTGGACGGTCTGCGAGAACGAGACCTGTTCACCACAGACGCCACACTCCTCGGGAGCCATACTGTGGTATTCGTTCGCACTTGACAAAGCCGTTTCCGTGGCACGTGCACTGTCGGGGCCAGTCAGGGCCAGCGACGGGCAGTCGGGGTGTGGCACGTTCGAACGGGGCTGTCGTCGACCTCGTCGTCGTCCCCCTGTTTCACTTTCACCCCGCACGGGTCGGGTTCAAGATGGATACCGCACAAGTGTGGTGTATGGCAGTCCAACAGTACGCGCCGCAGGACGACCGCGATGTCGAGCGCAGGATCGACGTCACCGGCCTCCCCGCCGGGGCACTCCGTGACTTCGCCGAGACCACCGACGGCGACGTCTTCCTCGAGCGCAAGAAGGGCACGTTCGTCGTCACCACCCGATAGGTCGCGGGGGTCCGGAACCCCTAAGGTCGCCAACTCGTAATCCGGGTGCGTGCAGCGTTCCCGTCGCGCAGCCCTCGCCGCCCTCTGCGTCCTCGCCCTCGCCCTCGGCGCCGCGACCCTCCAGAATCCCGTCGCCGACGGCGGCGGCCTCGGTGATGCGGGGTCCGGTGGCTTCGGTGACGGTTCCGCCGAGGACGCCGGGGGCATGAGCCGGAACGGCACCCCGAATCTCGGCGATGCCATCGGGGTGAAGAACATCTGTCTCCCCTTCTTCACCAGCCAGACGTTCTTCCGACTCGTCCTCGTGGCCACGCTCTTGCTCGGCGCCGCCCTCTACTACCGAGACGGCCCCATCCTCGCGGTCGCCGTGCTCGGAGTCCTGTACGCACCCGGCATCATCCTGTGGGCGCTGTTGACCAACTGCAACGAGCCATCGCTCGAGGCGGGTTCACCCACGAACTTCTCCTTCTTCCCCGGCGAGAACGGCTCCATCGCCACCGGCTTGGGCGGCGGTGGCGGTCCCGGGTCGAGTCTCCCGTCGCTCACGACGACCGTCCTGCTGGTCCTCGCCGTCGCGGTCGTGCTCGTCGCCCTCGTGATGCTCCGGGCGTCCGACGACGACGTCCAGCAGCAGGAGGCGGACGCCGAACCGGAACGATCGGACGGTCCCGAATCGCTCGCCGGTCTGGCCGGGGTCGCCGGCGAGGCCGCCGACCGCATCGAGGCCACCGGTGGCGACACGGAGAACGAGGTGTACCGGGCGTGGCGGGAGATGACCGACCGCCTGGACGTCCCGAACCCCCGGACGTCGACACCGGCGGAGTTCCGTGACGCCGCACGGCAAGCCGGCATGGCGGACGAGCACGTCGCCGCCCTCACCGATCTCTTCCGTGACGTTCGGTACGGCGGCGCCACAGCCGACGCGGCCCGTGAATCCCGTGCAGTGGAGGCACTCCGGGCCATCGAGGACGCGTACGGAGGCGACGATGGTTCGTAAGCGCATCCTGCTGGCGGGCGTCGGTGCCGTCGCGGTCGTCGTGGGCGTCGCGGCGGTGTTCGCCCCCGCGCTCGCGGGCAGCATCCCGTTCCCGGACCTGCCGGTCGTGGTCGTTGGCGGTCTCGCGGGCCTCTTCGCGCTCCTCGTCGGATTGCGCCGCCGGGACACGACGATCCGGGGCGCGGCGCTACCCGAGGTTGAGGCCGCCGTCGAGGACCCGATCCCGGGGACGGTGTTCGACGAGCAGCTCCGGGGCGCGGCCGGCATCGGCGTCGACGCGGCCCGGAACCGGCGGGTGGGCCGTCGACACCTGGCGGACGTCGCCATCGCAGTACTCACGAAGACCGAGGACTACAGCGAGGCGGAGGCCGAGGCTGCACTCGTGGCCGGGACGTGGACCGACGACCCGATAGCCGCGTCGTGCTTCGCCGAGGAACCCGAATCAGTGGGCGTCCGTGGCGCCGTCATCCAGTACTTCGACCGTCGGTCGCAGTACGAGCGCGAACTCGTCCGGGTCGTGGACGTCCTCCAGACGAAACTCGAGGGGGAGCGCTCGTGACCGTCCGGCGGACGTACCGGTGGCGTGGCGTCACGGCGATCACGTTCCTCGCCGTCGCCGCGGGCGTCCTCACGAACCAGCCCGCCGCCCTCCTCGTGGGCGTCGTCGGCGTCGCGTACGCCGCCTACGCGCGTCAGTCGGATCCGCCGGAGCCCGACCTGGCCGTCGAACGAACGATCTCCGACACCACGCCAGCCCTTGGAGACGAGGTGACGGTGACGGTGACCGTCAAGAATAACGGCGGCTTCCTCCCGGACCTCCGCCTCGTCGACGGTGTCCCCGACGCCCTCGAGGTCGAGGAGCGCTCTCCGCGTTTCGCCACCGCGCTCCGCGCCGGGAAGTCCGCGTCGTTCTCCTACACGCTCACGGCCGAGCGCGGCCGCCACGCGTTCGACCCGCTCACCGTCCTCATCCGGGACGGGAGCAGCGCGCTCGAACGCGAGCGGACGCAATCCATCGACACCCCAATCGAGTGCACGCCCCGACTCGCCGACATCGGGTCGTTCCCGCTCCGCGCCAGCACCGTCCGCCGCGTCGGCACCGTTCCGACGAACGAGGCCGGCAGCGGCGTCGAGTTCCACGCGGTCCGGGACTACCGGCCCGGCGACCCCCTCTCTCGGGTCGACTGGCGGCGCCTCGCGCGAACGGGTGAACTCAGCACGGTCGAGTTCCGGCGCGAACACGCCGCCACGGTCGTCGCCGTCGTCGACACCCGTGAGCCGTGCCACACCCGGTGCCCGGACGACCAGCCGGTCATCGACTACGCCGTGCAGGCGGCCGGCGGTGTCGTCGCCGCGAGACTCGACGAGGGCGACCGCGCCGGCATCGCCGCGTTCGGCCCGCACTGGGAATGGACCGCGCCCAGCATCGGCCGCGACCACCGGGAGCGGGTTCGACGATCGCTCGCCCTCGACACCGGCTACGCACCACACCCGCCGGACCGCCGGTTCCTCTCGGGGCTCGTGTTCCGCCGGCTCCGCAAACACCTCCCGGCGAACGCCCAGGTGGTGTGGTGCTCGCCGCTGCTCGACGACGACGTCGTCGACTTCCTCCGCCACCTCGAAGCCAGGGGGCACGCCGTGACCGTCGTGAGTCCCGACCCGACCCGGCGTGAGACGCCCGGGCAGCGACTCGCGAGCATCGAACGAACCCTCCGCATCCGCGACCTTCGCCGGGCCGGCATCCGGGTCGTCGACTGGGACGTCGCGGACTCGCTGCCGGTGACGTTGGCGGGTGCCCGCCGGGGGTGGCGACAGTGACCGACTTCGACCCGCAACCGCCCCGCACCGCCGGGGGCCTCGCCACCGTCGCCGCAGTCGTCGGGGTCGGACTCGCCGGAATCGGTGGTACCGTGGCGGGTGGGCTCGCAGCGCTTGGCCTCCCGCTCCTCGTCCTCGGTGCCTTCGGTGGACGACGGGAGGCGGTCTCCGTCGGCGGTCTGCTGGTGGTCGGCGGCGCGATACTCGGTGGCGTGTTCGGCGCCCCGGTACCGACCGTCGTCGCCGCGTCAGCCGCCGCGTTCGTCGCCTGGGACGTCGCCGAACACGGTGTCGGACTCGGCGAACAGGTTGGCTCGGACGCCCACACCCGGAACGCCGTGGTCGTGCACGCAGCCGGGTCGGTCCTCGTCGCGGCCGTCACCACCTTCGTCGCCGTCCTCGTCTTCACCGTCGGCCCGTCCGGCCGCCCGCTCACCGCGCTCGTCCTCCTCCTGCTGGGCGCCGTCGTGATCGCGGTCGCGCTGACGGAGTGACGCCCGATAATTATAACACGGGTGTTACACTACTTCGCGTCAGTGAGCCGGTACGACGTTCCCGCCCTGGTCGCAGCCCTCCTCTGCATCGCGGCGATCGGACTCGCCGCGTCCACGGTCGCGGCCCCCATCGACGCCGAACAGTACAGCCGTACCTTCGAGGACCCGGTCGCCTCGGATTCGACCCCATTCGACTTCGACCTCGACCCCCCGGCGGACGACTCGTCTGGAGGTGGTGACGGTGGTGGGCAGTTCTCGATAACGACCTGCGTCCCGTTCCTCCTGACGCCGCTCTTCTACGGACTCGCCACCGTCGGGTACGTCGGTGTCTTCGCCACGATTCGGCGCAAGCTCGCGACCGAGTACGCGCTCGCCGCACTCGCCTTCCTCGTCCCACTATCCGTCTTCGTCCACTCCCGGTACACCGAGGACTGCTTCGGGTCGGACCCCCGCGCAGCGGGCTTCGGTCTGCCGGAGGGCCTGCGTTCGAACCGGACGTTCGACGCCGTCACCCAACCCGTGAGCCCGGAAGCGGGCACACCCATCCTCGGCCTGCTCGTCGGCGGTGCGTTCCTCCTGCTCGTCGTCGCCGCGCTCGCGACGACCGTCCGCCAGCGCTCGACCACCGCCGAGGCGGCCAGCGAAGCCCCGTCCGCAACGTCTAGCCACGACCTCGAAGGCGTCGCACGGGTCGCTGGCGAAGCGGCCGACCGTATCGAGGGCGGGGACGCCGACCCCGGGAACGCCGTCTATCGGGCGTGGCAGGATATGACCGGCCACCTCGCCGTCGACGACTCGACGACGGCGACACCGGCCGAGTTCCGGGCCGCCGCGCTCGACGCTGGGATGTCGCGGTCGGACGTCGAGACCATCACCGATCTCTTCCGAGAAATCCGGTACGGGGGTCTCGAACCGACCGCCGACCGCGAGGAGCGCGCCGTCGCCGCTCTCCGGGCGATCGAGGACGCGTACGGAGGTGACGACGCGTGATCGACCGGCGATTCTTCGTCGTCGGCCTGCTCGCCACCATCGTCGGCGTCGTGTTCTTCGCGGACGCCGGCCTCGCGTTCCGGTTCCCCGTGAACCCAGCGCTCGTCACCATCGCCGGCCTGGCGGCCGGCCTGCTCGCCCTCGTCGGCGTGTCGACCCGGATGCGGGTTCGCCGCTCCGAGACCACGCCGCCCGAGCCCGGCCCCACGCCGGCGACCCCGGGTGCGGACCTCGAGGACGCCCTCCGTCGAATCCGGCGCGAACAGCACATCGACACCGCGTCCGAGCGCGAGGCCGTCTTCGACCGGCTGACTGCGGTCGCCATCCAGCTCCTCCAGCGACGCCACGGCATCGACGCCGAGGAGGCTCGCCGCCGGCTCGGCACCGGCGAGTGGACGGACGACCCCGAGGCGGCCGCGTTCTTCGAAGAGGGTCCCGAGGACGAGGCGTCCTTCGTCGACCGGCTGACCGAATCGTTCAGCGACGACGCGCGGTTCGCCCGGCGCGCCCGCCGAGCCGCCGCCGAACTCGACGACCTGGAGGGATCGCGATGACCGCCCCGACCAACCGCTGGACGGGCGTCACGGCGCTCGCGTTCGCCGGGCTCGCTGTCGGCGCTGTCACCGGGTCGCCTGCCGCCCTGCTCGTCGCCGCCGTCGGGGTCGGCTACGGCGCGTTCGCCCGGGCCACGTCGGTCCCAGCGATCGAGCTGGCGGTCGAACGCGAGCTCGACCCCGAGGACCCGGGGCCGGGCGACGAGGTTCACGTCGAACTCACCATCTCGAACGCTGGGGGAGCGACGCTTCCGGACCTCCGGCTCGTCGACGGCGTCCCCAACGCGCTCGACGTCGTCGAGGGCGACACCCGGGTCGCGACCGCCCTGCGACCGGGCGACGAGGAGACCCTCGAGTACGTCGTGACCGCCCGGCGCGGCCGCCACGAGTTCGGCCCGCTCTCGGTTGTGGGGCGGGACGCAGCTGGCTCGAACGAGGACACGACGACCGTGGAGACGCCCGGCGCGTTGACGTGCGTCCCCTTGTTGCCGTCCGAGGTGTCGCTCCCGCTCCGCGCGCAGACGACCCAGCAGGTCGGGTCCGTCACGACCGACGCCGCCGGCAGCGGGGTGGAGTTCCACACGGTCCGCGAGTACCAGGCCGGCGACCCCCTCACACGGGTCGACTGGAAGCGCCGCGCCCGAACGGGCGAACTCACGACCATCGACTTCCGGCAGGAGCGCGCCGCGACCGTCGTGTTCATCCTCGACACCCGGGCCGAGGCGTACGTCCGGTCCGGCGACGGACAGAGCGCCGTCGACCACAGCGTCGAGGCCGTCGGCGCCCTCGCCCGCTCGCTCCTCGGGGAGGGCCACCCGGTGGGCGTCGGGTCGTTCGCCGCCAGGTGGACGTGGCTCCCGCCGGGTGTCGGTCGTGACCACGTCGCCCGGCTCCGCGACCGACTTGCCCTGGGCGACGCGTTCTCACCGACGCCCGAGGACGAGGAGTTCCTCTGGGGGCTCTCACTCCGACGCGTCGTGAAGCACCTCCCGGACAACGCCCAGGTCGTGTTCTGCTCGCCGCTCGTCGACGACGAGGCGGTCGCGGCCGCCCGCCAGATCGAGGCGTACGGCCACGCCGTCACCGTCATCAGCCCCGACGTCACGACAGGCACCGAGGGCGTCGGCGGGACGGTCGCCCGGCTCGAACGCGACGACCGGATGCGGTCGCTCCGCCGGCACGGCATCCGGGTCGTCGACTGGGACGTCGACCGGTCGTTCGCCGTCGCCGCTGCCGAGGCCGCCCGGAGGTGGCGGCAATGAGCGACCCCAGCGAACCCCAAGGACCCGACGCGGGGTCGGACCGCCCGCGGCCGTCGACCATCCTCACGACCACTGCCGCCGCGTTCGCCGTCGGTGCGGTCGCGATGAACGCCACCTACGCCCTCCCGCTCGTCGTGCTCGGCGCCATCGGCGTCACGGTCGCCGTCATCAGACGCCGCCGCGTCCTGCTCAGATTCGGCGTCCCACTCGGCCTCCTCGGCGTCCTCGGGCACGGAGCGCTGGGTGGCGGCGCCCTCGGAACGGTCGCCGCAGCGGGCCTGTTCCTGTTCGCCTGGGACCAGACCGACCACGCGTTCGACCTGGACGCCCAGCTCGGCCCGGACGCCCGCGTGGTTCGTGGCGAACTCGTGCACGCCGCGTACTCCGGCGCGGTCGTCGGAGTCGCAGCCGGTGGCGCCGTCGTGCTCGCGTTCCTCGGCGGCCACAATCGGCCACTCCCCGCGCTCGTCCTCCTGCTCCTCGGCGCGCTCCTGCTCACCGCCGCCCTCCGGGAGCGCTGACGACCCCCTCGTTCTGTCAGTGGCATCCCCACCACGGTCGACGGTGGTATCCGGTGCATAACCTCGCCGGAGATGGTGCCACATCCGGCTACCCTCCGGATAATAATTCGTCCGGGTGTCGACAGGTCTGCCAACGATGGCGCCACCGAACGACGACGGGGGATTCGCGACGGTGCCCGGGGCGGGCGACGTGGGTCGACGGCGGGTCCTCCAGTGGCTCGGCCTCGGGGCGCTCGCGGGCGCGGGAATCGGACCGACGGCGCGCTCGCGCGCCCGAACGCCGGTCGCGGACGCGGCCCCGGAACCCGACGAGGCTGCGACGCCGGCCCAGCAGCCCGTCACCGACGGCGGCCTCGGGATGCTCCCGGTGGGCGACGGTGGCTACGACACCATCCAGGGGGCGTGGGAGGCGGCGACCGACGGGGACGTCATCCGCGTCCTCGGGTCGTACGACGCCCAGGCCGCCGGGGAACCGTTCCCGATCACGCTCGACTACACGCGAAAACAGGTGTCGCTGGTCGGCGGACACCCGTCGGGCTCTGTCATCGACGCCGGCGACGCCGACGCGAACGTCATCGAGGTCCGCGGTGTCGGGTCGGACGACTACCTGAATCAGCCCGAGGTCAGGGACCTCCGCCTCACGGGTGGCCAGATCGGGCTCCGGATCCGGGGCGCGCCGTTCGCCGCCTACCAGAACCTCCTCTTCGACGGCACGGGGAGCCACGGCAGCCGCATCGAGGGGTACCGGAACCGCGCCGGCCTCCCGATCGGGAGCTTCAACACGATGTTCTTCAACTGCGAGGCCTGGGGCTGTGGCGGCGACGGATTCTCCAGCGTCGCCGACGCCGAATCCCACGAGACCTACTATCTCGGGTGTCGAGCGACCGCGAACCGTGGTGCCGGCTTCCGCGTCAGGGGATCGGCGTCGAAGCTCATCGGCGGCGTCAGCCAGCTGAACCACAGCTACGGGGTCGTCGCCCGCCAGGGGAACTCCATCACCGTCGACTCGCTCTACCTCGAGGGGAACGGCCGCTCGGAGTCCTACCCCATCGAGGTGCTCGCAGGCCAGACGATGGCCACCACCGTCCAGAACTGCTACTTCCACGGCATCAACCCCCGACCCACGCCGGGACACGACTTCGACCTCGTGCAGCGCGGCGTGAACTTCTACGAGGTCGACACCGGCGCCGTCCAGCGCTGTACCGGACGCCGCTACGGGTCGGGGCTCGCCGCGGTCGTCGACTCCGAGGACATCGACGTCAACATCGCCTCGCACGCGACGGTGAACACGGACGTCCTCGCGAACGACGACCCGCACGCGTCGGGGAACGAACGAACCCGGTCGGCCGGCATGATCCTCCCCGGGGACCTCCGGGACGTCGACGGCCAGTTCCCGGGCGACGTCGGCTACCACGTCGGCCCCGACAGCGAGGGGCCGGCCTACTGGCGAGACGGCGACTGGCACGTCGCCAGGACGCAGCGGCTGTAGCCGTGGCTCGCGAGCAGTGAGTGTAAAAGTGGAGGGTGTCCGCCAGCCGTCAGTCGATAGTCGGGACAGGGACCTCGTCGAGGACGTCCTGAACGATGTCGCGCTTGTCGACGTCCTCGACGGCGGCGTCCGGTGTGAGGACGAGTCGGTGGGCGAGCACGGGGAGGGCGACGCGTTTCACGTCCTCCGGAACCACGTATTCGCGCCCCTTCAGGGTCGCTCGGGACCGGGCCGCTTCGAAGAGTCGCTGGGTTCCTCGGGGCGAGACACCGACCTCGACGCGACGGTCCTCTCGGGTCGCGCGGGAGACGGACGTGATGTACTCGAGGAGGTCGTCCTCGACCCGGATGTCCTCGGGGACCTCGCGCATCGCGTCGACGCGCTCCTGGTTCAGGACCGTGTTGACGGTCGGGCTTCGGGTGGTGCGGCCCGCGCGCCGTCGGAGGAGGTCGAGTTCGCCGTCGTGGTCGGGGTAGCCGATGCTGGACTTCACGATGAACCGGTCCATCTGCGCCTCCGGGAGGGGGAACGTTCCCTCCTGTTCGACGGGGTTCTGGGTCGCGATGACGAAGAACGGCTCCGGGAGTGCCTTCGTCTCACCGTCGATGGTCACCTGTCCTTCCTCCATCGCTTCGAGGAGGGCGGACTGCGTCTTCGGCGGCGCCCGGTTGATCTCGTCGGCGAGCACGACGTTCGCGAACACCGGGCCGGACTGGAACTCGAACTCGCGGTTCTTCTCGTTGAAGACGTGCGTCCCGAGGACGTCCGTCGGGAGGAGGTCCGGGGTGAACTGCACCCGGCTGAAGGAGAGCCCGAGGGCTTCGGCGAAGCTCCGGGCGGTCAGCGTCTTCCCGGTCCCGGGGACGTCTTCGAGGAGGACGTGGCCGTCGGCGAGGAGGCCGATCAGGACGGTCTCGAGGAACTCGCGGTCGGTGATTACCGCTCCACCGATCTCGTCGAGCACCTCGTCGCACTCATCACGCGCGTCGGTGACGTGCATGCGCAATGACGTGATAGGCAACCTGTTCAAGGTATCGGTCCGCCCGAACCGAAACGGATACAAATAGCCGCCGGATACGACTATTCGAGCCGAGGTAGCCTAGCCCGGCCAAGGCGGTTGCCTCGAAAGCAACTGTCCCACAGGACTCGTGCGTTCAAATCGCACCCTCGGCGCTTTTCACGCGACCAACTCGCGCGGAGCCACGGTTCCGCGCCACACGTCGCGTGAAAACGCCTGTGGGATTTGGACATGTGAGATGCGTGGCGCGAAGCGCCACGTCTACGCGAACGGCGAAGCCGTGAGCGTACTCGGCGAGTGGAACGAGCCGAGTCTCGCAGTCTGTTCAAATCGCACCCTCGGCGCTTCTACCGCAGACCGAACCGCGGACTCGGGGGTCCGCGGTTCCGGTCGAGGATTTGCAACGTGTAAGATTTGAACATGTGAGACGCCCGGAGGGCGTCTCGCAGTCTGTTCAAATCGCACCCTCGGCGCTCTCGCGAGTTTACGAGCGAGAGTTCGGCAGACCTCCGGTCTGCCGTAACTTTTGTGAACGAAGTGAACGAACGAGTGACGACGCTGCCGTCACTCGATTTTCACGCAACCACTCCGCGCAGAGCGTCGGCTCTGCGCTCCGTTGCGTCAGAACGCCGTCGGGGCGATTTGAACATGTGAGATGCGTGCCGGCGTCAGCCGACACGGTTAGTCGAACGGGGAGCGTAGCGACCCGTGAGATGCGAGCGTAAGCGAGCATCTCGCAGTCTGTTCAAATCGCACCCGTTAGAGTTTGGGGACACCACTTTCGGAGTCAGCTCGCTGATGGAGGTATCAATTCTTGGTGTGAGGGACCTGCTGACTATAGAGCCTGTATGCAGCACTCAGTATTCGTTTGTTTCACGTCTCAGATGGTGAGACATCTGGTAGGTGGGTGTGCGAATTGATTGAAACGCCCCCGAAAGCCTACTGAGGTTGGTTCCCTGTCCATTATCATGCCAGTGAATAGCGCAGCATCCCGTCAGCTGGTGTATGGTCGTGAGGAACGCAAAACGAAGATTGGGTTGGTGGTTGGAGCGGTGTTGTTCATCGGGTCGTATCTGTTCTGGCGGCTTCCCGGCGTCTCAGATACGGCCTACGACGTATTACCGGTCGATGTAATCGGAGGTGGGTTCGCGCTGTTATTACTCGTTGCGGCAGTGCATGCCGCCTCCAATCGGGGGTTACTCGTCAGTTGGCTCCTCGTTTTTCTCCCGGTCTTCGGAGCCAGCCTGAACTTCGTCGGCGTTGGCCTCCAATCTCCAACCCTCGGTGAGCAGGTCGCCCTCATCGTGGCGATTCCCCTCGCGGCGGCCCTCCTCTTGGGAACCGCTGGTTATCTCCTCGGACGAGGCGTAGAACATATTCTCCGTTCAGCAGGCACGGAATCCACCTGAAACAGACCCGCCTCATTGAACCCTCGCGGTACGCTCTTCACCTACACGAAGCGATTCGAGCAGGCCGATTGGTGAACGTCCTCCGTGCTGAATATGCGCCATCTATTCAGCAAGCGGCCTGCCCTCCTACCGTCTCAGAACTCCCCAACTGCATCCTCGTAGACAGCGTCGGCGACGGTGTCTTTGTGGCCTTCGTTGGGGCCGCCGGCGAGTTTGAGGAGGGTGGCGTCGCGGAGGTAGCGTTCGACGTGGTGGTCGGTGGTGTAGCCGGCGCCGCCGTGGAGCTGGATGGCGTCCTGTGCGTTGTCGACGGCGGCCTGGGTGGCGTTGATCTTGGCCATGCTGTGTTCGCGGGTGGTGTCGTGGCCGCGGTCGGCGCGGTCGGCGGCGCGGAGGGTGAGGAGGCGGGCGGTGTCGACGCGGGTGGCCATCTCGGCGACCATCCAGCGGGCGCCCTGGAAGTCCGCGATGTGCTGGTTGTGCTGTTCGCGTTGGCTGGTGTAGGCGACGGTGTCTTCGAGGGCGGCGCGGGCGATGCCGACGCCGCGGGCGGGGACGTTGACGCCGGTGTGGATCTGGGAGCGCTGGACGTATCCCTCGTCCTGGTCGCCGACGAGGGCGTCGGCGGGGACGCGGACGTCGTCGAGGGTGACGCGGGGTGATTTGACGCTGTGGGCGCCGAGGGTCTGCCAGACGGTGTCGACCTCGAAGGCGTCGGTGGGGACGAGGAACACGCTGATGTTGTGGGGGGCGTCGTCCTCGGGGCCGGTCTTCGCGTACGTGAGGACGACGTCGGCGTCGAGGTAGTTCGTCACCCACTGCTTGTGGCCGTTCAGGACCCAGTCGTCGCCGTCGCGTTCTGCGGTGGTCTCCATCTCGAGTTTGTTGCTGCCGGCGTTCGCCTCGCTGAGGCCGAGGGCGCCGACGGTGTCGTAGGTCGCCATCTCGGGGAGATACTGGTCGCGCTGGGCGTCGGTGCCGAAGCGTTCGATGACGGTGGCGACGCCGAGATGGAGGGCGAGCGCGCTGGCGACGGTCATCATGGCTGCAGACAGTTCCTCCACGACGAGCGCAAGTTCGACGAGGCCATCGCCGCGGCCGCCGTACTGCTCGGAGAGGGTGAGGCCGGTGAGGCGGCGGTCGCCGAGTTCCGCCATGACGTCGCCCGGGTAGGTCTCCTGCTGGTCGAGTTCGATGGCGTGGGGCTCGATCTCGGTGGCTGCGAACTCGCGGACGCTGTCACGGAGGGCTCGCTGGTCCGCCGTCAACTCGAAGCGCATACGGGGTTGTTCGGGTGCGAGCAGAAAACAGTGAGTGTCGGATCGGGTCGGGATGTGCAGTGAGGCTACCGTCGGGTCTTCTGGAGTTCGACGACGAACACACTGCCGCGGGGTTCGTTGTCCTCGACCCAGACGTCGCCCCGATAGTGGTCGACGAGCGTGTCGACGAGGTAGAGGCCGATGCCGCTGCCGGCACTCTCGAGCCCCTTCGCTTCACGGCCGAAGAGTGCGTCCTTGCGTTCGTCGGGGATGCCGGGGCCGTTGTCGGCGATTCGGACCTGGAGGGTGTCGTCCGCCTCGGTCACACTGATCTCGACCTGGGGATGGTCGGTGTCGTTGTGCTGGACGGCGTTGTTGAGGATGTTCCGGAAGACGGTGGCGAGGAGTGGGTTCGCGCGAACGTCGACCGCGGGGATGTCGCCGATGCTGAAGTCGGCTTCCGGATACGTCTCACGGCGGCTCTGGAGGGTCTCGTCGAGGTACTCGCGGAGTGGGATGGGTTCGAGTGGGACGGCTTCGCCGGGTTCGAGGGCGGCGACGAAGTCCCGGAGGGTCTCCGTGAGGTCGATGGTGTGCTGGGTGGTCGCGAGGATTCGTTCGACCATCGGTCCGCCGTCCTCGTCGACGTGCGGTTCGAGCTCACCGGCCCAGCCGTTCGCGACGGCCATGTCGTTCCGGATGTCGTGGCGGACGATGCGATTGATGAGGAGGAGCTCCTGGTTCCGGCGGTCGAGGGCCTGTTCGTTGGTCTCGAGTTCGCGGCTGAGTCGGGTGGCGTCGCGTGCGATGTATGCCTGGCGGGCGACGAGGGAGAGGACGACCAGGCTGCCGAAGATGACGTCGCCGGCGTCGAGGCGGTGGGTGACGGCGACCTCACCGAGGATGGCCATCGTCGCGAGGAAGGGGACGAAGGGGTAGGTGAGTTCGTGGAACTCGTAGTGGCGTCGGTAGCCGGGGACGGTCTCCGAGAGTGCGTTGGGGTGCAGGGCACCGAGGACGATGAGGAGGTCGCCGACGAGCCAGAGGAGGCCGAGTTCGCTGTAGACGTAGCCGCCGCTGAACTCGAGGGCGGCGAACGCGGTGTCGCCGACGAACCACATGAAGAAGCCGACGGCGATGACGAGGAGCGGGGTCCGGCGTGGACCGCGGAGGTTGACCGCGACGACGAGCGCGATGCTCGCGAGGAGGAGGTCGAGTGTCGGGTAGGCCATGCTGAGCCACGTGGAGAACTCGTCGAGCTGGCTGGTGGCGATGATGGGGTCGAACGCGAAGTGCCAGGCGATGGTGACGAGGGCGGCGGCGACGATGAGGCCGTCGAGGGTGAAGCGGAGCCACGGACGGGTGTCGCGCGGGTCGGTCGCGAGGAGGAGGAGTCCGACCGCGAGGAGTGGGTAGCCAGCGACGTAGAAGACGTCCGCGAGGCCGGGGTAGGGCGCTTCTATCGCGAGCAGCCCGTACGCGAACCACGCGATCTCACCGAGGGCTTCGAACCACGCGCCGGCGGCGAGGAACTGCCAGCCGCGACCGGTTTCACCGTTGTGGGTGACGGTGCGTGCGAGGTGGGTGAGCGCGAGCGCGGCTGCGGTCGCACCGGTTGCGATGATGGCGTCCTCGAAGACCTGAGTCACCCTCGGTCCGCCGAGTTCGAGGGAGACCCAGGCGAGCGAGATAGCGACGATGAGTCCCGCGCCGAGCCAGGTGAGTCGATAGTCGGGTCGTCGGTGACCGGGCGTGCCACCAGAATCGGTGCCTTGTGGTGGCGCCGCAGTGTCGTCGGTATCCGACAGCGGCGTCGTATCGGATCCGGCGGACGGTTCCATAGCGTCCGTTGGTGGGGGCGTGTCTTAACGGTGGCCCGCGTCGTGTCAATCAGCCGGGGACGTTGCGGCGGTGGGTGTCGACGGTTCGGCGATCTCGCCGGACGTGGGGTCGCGTGTCGGACCGAGTGCGCGCGCCGAGTTCCCGACGACGATGAGGCTGCTCGCCGCCATCGCGACCGCGGCGAAGAGTGGGTTGATGAGGCCGAGGACGGCGAGGGGGATGGCGATCGCGTTGTAGAGGAACGCCCAGCCGAGATTTTGGCGAACGCGGTGCCGCGTCGCGCCGAGGAGGTCGAACGCGTCGGGAACCGTTCCGAGGTCGTCGGTGGTGACGACGAGGTCGGCTGCGTCGACCGCGAGGTGGGTGCCGGAGTCGAGCGCGATGCCGAGGTCGGCGGCCGCGAGCGCGGGTGCGTCGTTGCTGCCATCGCCGACCATCGCGACCGTGCCGTCGGCGCGAAGTCGGTTCACGACCTCGGCTTTCGCCTCGGGCGGCACCCCGGCGAAGGCCTCGTCGACGGCGGGGTGGTCGCGGAACCGGGCGGTTGCAGCGTCGCCGTCGCCGCTGATGACGACGACACGGCGAGTCTCGGCGAGTTCACTGACGACTGTTTCCCAGCCGGGACGGGGTTCGTCGCCGGCGACGACGAGCCCTCGTGCACGGCCGCCCCAGCCGACCAGCGCGGGAATCCGGCCCTGTTCTCGGCCACGGGCCGTCGCAGCCGCCAGTTCGTCGGGGACGGTCAGACCGTGCTCCTCCAGGAGGTCCGGCTGACCGACCACGACGCGGTCGGTGGCGACGGTGCCGGCGACGCCACGACCGGCGAACTGTTCGAAGTCGGTGACGGCTGGTGGTTCGTCGGCCGCGGTGACGATGGCGGCCGCGATCGGGTGGTCGGAGAACTGTTCGACGGCGGCCGCTCGCGAGAGGACGTCGGCGGTGTCGATCGAACTGTCGGTCTCGTCGGGGAGTTCGACGTCGACGACCTGCATCGCGCCGGTGGTGAGCGTCCCGGTCTTGTCGAGGGCGACGATGTCGACGTCGGGTGCGCGTTCGAAGGCGGAGGCGTCGGTGACCACCACGCCGCGGTCGAGGGACTCCCGGATGCCGGCGGCGATGGCGAGCGGGGTGGCGAGGCCGAGCGCGCACGGACAGGAGACGACGAGGACGGCGAGGGCGGCGAGGAACCCGGCCGTGGCGGTACTCCCGGCGAGGAGCTGCCAGGCGAGGGTCGCACTCGCGAGCAGCAGAACGAGCGGGACGAACACGGCGGCGATGCGGTCGGCGAGGCGCTGGACGCCGGCGCGTGTGCTCTGAAGCTCCCAGAGGACGGACGCGAGCCGGTCGGCCGTACTCGTCGAGCCGTCGTCGGCGCGCACGACGAGGGCGCCATCGGTGACTCGGGCACCGCCCACAGCTTCGTCACCGGGGTCGCGGCGGACGGGGAGCGACTCGCCGGTGACGAGCGATTCGTCGCAGGCCGCGGAGCCGTCGACCACGGTGCCGTCCACGGGGATTCGTTCGCCGGGCCGAACCACGACGAGGTCGCCCGGGTCGAGCGCATCGACGGCTACCACCTCGGTGCCCGCGTCCGTTCGGCGTCGCGCTTCTGCGACCCGGTCACGGGTGACGTCGGTGAGGCGGCCTGCGGCGCGGGCCCGGACGCGGTCCTCGTAGTAGCCACCGATGGTCACGGCGAGCACCACGACGACGGTGATGTCGAAGTAGACGTCGACGCCACCGGTGAGGAGGACGCCGAGGCTGTACGTGTACGCCGCGACGGCGGCGAGCGCGACGAGCAGGTCCATGTTGGGGCGCCCGGCCTGCAGACTCACGTACGCGCCCCGGAGGATGGGGTAGCCGGTGTATCCGAGGACGATGGTCGCGCCGAGCCAGACGTTCCAGAGGAGGTATCGGCCCGCCGTCCCCGTGATGTCGAAGAGGAGCGCGTCGGTCGAGACCCCGAGGTATGCGGGATAGAGGAAGAGCACGTACCACGCCATCGTCATCATCCCGAAGAACCCGCCGACGAGCAGGCGGCCGACCGTCTCGTACTCGGTGTCCCGCTCACTTCCGGCAGGGCGTGCGCTGTAGCCGAGCCCCTCGATCGCGTCGATGATGCTGGTCTCGCTCGTCGCATCGCCGTCGTAGACGACCTTCATGAGGCCGGTCGCGTAGCTCGCGTCGGCTGCTCGCACGCCGTCCTGGCTCGTCGCGCGGGCTTCGAGGAACGCCTCGCAGGTCGCACAGTGCATCCCGTCGACGTCGAGGAACTGCGTCTCGCCCGAGCTGTCGTCGGCGTCCGGTCCCGTGTCGAGGACGTCTCGCGCATCGCTCGCGTCTTCTGGTGTGTCGCCGAGCGTGCGAGAGACCTCGAGGCAGCCCTGACAGCAGAACTCGCCGTCGACGTCGTCGCCGGTGATGGGGTCGGCCGGGGTTGGGAGACCACAGAGATCGCAGGGCTGGTTGGTCATGGCATCGGAAGTGGCACGTGAGGGATCGAGACGCCGAGCAGTCGAAGGCCGTTCGCGAGGGGGACGCTGGCGAGCAGGATGAACACACCACCCAGGACGCGGTGGAGTCGTATGCGCGTCGTCGCGCTGAGCGACCCGAGGGCGGCGCCGTACGCGAAGAGCGTCGGGAACGTGCCGAGGCCGAGCGCGAGGAGCGCCAGGCCCCCGTCGACGGCGGAGCCGGTGGCGAACGCGTACAGGAACGCGGGGTACAGGAGGGGGCAGGGCAGGAGGCCATGGACGGCGCCGAGGGCGAGGATTCCGGGCCCGCCAGCCAGTCGGTCCACCTGCGACGAGAGCGCGCCCGTCACGCGAGCGAAGACGCCACCCACGCCGGGGAGGTTGTGGAGGGCGCTCGTCGCGTTCCCGTGCCGGAGGTAGCTCGCGCCGATCGCGAGGATGGCGAGGCCGACGAGGATTCCGACGGTCGCGCGGACGCTGTCACCGAGGACGCCGAACGACGTGGCGCCGAAGAGCGCCCCACCGATGAGGCCGAGGAGGGCGCCGATGGTCGTGTAGCTCAGCGTCCGACCGGCGTTGAAGAGGCCGTGCTGGCGGAGCTCGCGCCACGTGACGCCCCGGTCGTCGCGGCCATCCATCCGGTCCGCGTAGGTCGTGACGAGTGGCCCACACATGCCGAGGCAGTGGGCGCTCCCGAGAACGCCGACGACGGCGAACCCGACCAGCTCTGGGGACGTGGCCAGGCCGCCGTCGAGGGCGTTCATCTCGCGTCGGGGCTGTGCGCGTGCCCGCCCTCGGCGGGACCGAAGGCGAGGTAGAGCGTCGCCGCGATCAGCGCCACGCACGTCAGCGAGAGCCCGAGATAGACGACCGGGCCGCCGAAGTACACGGCCACTGGGAGCACGGCGAGTAGCGCGAGCGCCGCCGAAAGGTGCCTGAGGGAAACCATAGCAGGTGATTGCGAGTGGGGCTCATAAAGGGTTTTGCCCGTCCCCGGAATCTGGGAACGGCCCGAGTCGCTTAGTGGCCCCTCGCCAAACCGCCGCTGTGAATCGGCAGTACAGGGGACCGTGCGACGCGACCACCGGTATTATAACCGAGAGGAAAGTTGCAGAACACATGAGGCATGGTAGAATATGACGGGGATACGTCGGCGGGCGGTACTCCGGGGTGGCGCAGCAGCCATCGGCGCCGCGGGGATCGCCGGCAACACAGCTGCACAGGATAGCCAGGGAGCGGCCCGACCAGACTTCGGGGGCTGGCTCGACGGCTCCGACGGTGGCTATCTCGACGCCAGGGGCCAGGACGAGGTCCGGGTCGATGTCGGGGCCGCCGGGAACGGCGACTACTACGCGTTCCGGCCCGCCGGGATCTGGATCGACCCGGGTACGACCGTCGTCTGGGAGTGGACCGGACAGGGCGGTCAGCACAACGTCGTCGACGAAGCCGGGAACTTCGAGAGCGACCTCACCGCCGAGGAGGGGTTCACGTTCGAACGGACCTTCGAGGACGGCGGCATCACGGAGTACTACTGTGCGCCCCATCGCGCCCTCGGGATGAAGGGCGCCGTCGCCGTCGGCGAGGACGTCCCGACGGTGACCGCTGGCGGGGGCGGCGGACAGCCGACCCGGGAGCCGTACCAGTTCGCGGGCGACACCTTCCAGCAGACGATTGCGGCCGTCATCTTCGGTGCGCTCGGGCTCGGTGCCGCCGCGCTCCTCGCGGCCGAAGGCTATGCGACGTACCGGGACCGAAGCGCCGACGCCGAGGCGGCGGCCGCCGAAGCCGCTGCCGAAGCGGGCGTGGAACCGGGCACCGTCCCCGAGACCACCGAGGAGGCGACAGAAACGGAACCGGTGCAGACGATCGAACACGACGACTACGACCCGTTCGGCACGGCGACGATGATCGTGGTGTACTTCCTCATCATCGCGCTGATGTGGGTGTTCATGTACTTCGTCGAGTTCCTCGGTAACGGCCCAACGGTGATCGGCTAATGGAGATACATCGATTCGAGAAGTTCTGGCTCGTCGCATCGCTCGTGCTCATCGTCGGATTCATCGCCACCATCACCTACGGCTCCGTAGCTGCAGGGGTGACGATGGTCTCCGACACCGGCGGCACCATCCAGCCGGATAGCTTCGAGAACACCGGCTTCGACGACCCCGGCGTCCGGCACATCGAGGGCGACCGGTACGAGGCGTACGTCGTCGCCCAGCAGTTCTTCTTCAATCCCGGGTCGAGTGAACCCATCCGGGTGCCCGCCGGCAGCACGGTGACGTTCTACGTCACGTCCGCGGACGTCATCCACGGCTTCCAGATCGTGGACACCAACGTGAACGTCATGGTCATCCCCGGACAGGTGTCGAAGATCACCGTCCGGTTCGAGGAGCCAGGCGAATACGGGATCCTCTGTAACGAGTACTGCGGCGCCGGCCACCACACGATGGAGGGCCAGATCGTCGTCGTTCCCGAAGACGAATGGGAGGGTGGTAGCCAATGACGTTCGTCGACGACTACCCCTTCGAGGCGAAACTCATCCGCCGGAGCCTCGCCGTCGCGTTCACGGCGCTCGGCATCGGTGGCCTGTTCGGCCTCATCCAGGCGCTCCACCGGACCGGCGCCCTGCGCGTCATCAGTAGCGCCGACTACTACACCGTGCTGACCGGGCACGGCGTGCTGCTCGCGCTCGTCTTCACGTCCTTCTCCATCACGGGCATCTTCACGTGGGCGGTCACGAACAGCCTCGGCCGGGAAGCCGCGAACAAGACGGTCTCCCGCGCCTGGCTGTGGCTGATGTCGATCGGGTCTACGCTCACGAGCATCACCATTCTGGCCGGGTTCGTCCCGAGCATCCCGATGAGCGCCGACGTCCTGTTCACGTTCTACCCACCACTCGAGGCGCATCCGCTGTTCTACGTCGGGCTCGCGCTCTTCGTCGTCGGCACCTGGATCGCGGGCGCCGACTGGCTCCTCACCTACCGGGAGTGGCGTCAGGACAACCCCGACTCGCGCATCCCGCTCCAGACGTTCATCGTCATCGCGACGATGCTCATGTGGTACATCTCCAGCATCGGGGTCGCAGCGGAGGTCCTGCTCTTCGTCCTGCCGTGGTCGCTCGGTATCACGCAGACCATCGACCCCCTGCTCTCGCGGTCGCTCTTCTGGTACTTCGGCCACGCCGTCGTCTACTTCTGGCTCATGCCGGCGTACCTCGCGTGGTACACGGTGCTCCCGAAGCTTTCCGGCGGTCGGCTCTTCAGCGACCCGCTCGCACGCGTCGTCTTCGTGCTCTTCCTCCTGCTCTCGACGCCGGTCGGGTTCCACCACCAGTACCTCGACCCCGGCATCGCGGAGGGCTACAAGTTCGTCGCGATGACGAACACGATGTTCCTCCTGCTCCCGTCGCTCCTCACGGCCTTCACGGTCGTGGCGAGCGTCGAGCACGGCGCCCGCCAGCGCGGCGGCACCGGCCGACTCAACTGGCTCCGCGCGCTCCCCTGGGACAACCCGGCGTTCGTCGGGATGGCGCTCGCGGGCCTGATGTTCGCCGCCGGCGGGTTCTCCGGCATGGTGAACGCCGGCATGAACATCAACTACCTCGTCCACAACACCATCTGGATCCCGGGCCACTTCCACCTCACCGTCGGGACCGCCGTCGCGCTCACCATCATGGCGCTCGCGTACTGGCTCGTCCCCCAGGTCACCGGGAAGCGCCTCCGCAGCAAGACGCTCGCCGTCGTCCAGCCCTACCTGTGGTTCATCGGCATGACGCTCATGTCGAACGCGATGCACCGCGCCGGGCTCGCCGGCGTCCCCCGTCGCACCGCCGAACCCCAGTACCAGTACGTCGTGTTCGAGGGCGTCGTCGGTGGTATCTCGGAGATGCGCCTCCAGATCGCGATCGGTGGCGTCCTGCTGTTCACGTCGCTCTGCCTGTTCCTCTGGGTCATGCTCAAGACCTGGCTCGGCCCGAAGGCCGCGACCATCGACGTCAACGGCGTCATCCCGGAGCCGCTCTCCGGCCCCGAGCACTCGCCGCGCGTCCTGGACAACTTCAAGCTCTGGCTGGGCATCGCGATCATGCTCCTCATCCTCGTGTACGCGCTCCCGCTCGCGGGGATGCTCATGAACCCGACGCCCGGCAGCCCACCGTTCCCGATGTGACTCCATGAGCCCTGACTCGTCCCCAGAACAGTCGTCGGACGCCGACGCCGCCGGGCGCGGAGCCAGCGATTCGACGTCCCAGTCGACCATCGCCGGCGTCAGCCGTCGGACCTTCATTCGGGGGCTCGTCGTCGCCACGATCGGCATCCCCGTGGCCGTCGAGTCACGCACCCTCATCGGGTTGGTCGACCAGCACTTCCTCGGCGGCGAAACCCACGACGGCACCGCTGCGGCCAGCCCCGACTCGGTCGGTGTCGGCGACGAACTCCTCCCGGGGACCGCACCGACGGACCGACTCGCCAGCCTGGTCGTCGAAGCCAGGGACGCCGGCTGGACGTTCGTCGCGACCGTCGACGTCGAGAACACCACCGACGCACCCTACGAACTCCGCGTCACGGGCGTGGAGACGACGAGCGGCAGTGTCGACGCCGGTGACACGACCGGGACGCTCGCTCCCGGGACGTCGACGACGCTCACGTCGTCCACGGCCATTCCCCGAGGGAGCAGTCCGACGGCTATCGAGGTCGTGGGGATCACCGACCCCCGCGGGGACGCGGGCCGTACCGTTGCGACCGTCCCGCTCGGGAACGTCCCCGTCAAACGGACGTCCTGACCGGGCCAACGGGTTTTACGTGCGCGCCTCGCTTCCCACCACCATGAGCGACAGTCCCGGGTCCAACCGCGATGGCGAGGCCGACACGAGCGAACCGGCGTCCCACGACGCTGCCGACTCATCTGCTGCCGGCCAACCGACATCCGAGCTCCCGACCTACGTGAAAGTCCTCCTCGCCATCGTCGTCCTCGTCATCCTCGCCATCGTCGTCCTCGACCTGTTCGTCCTCGTGGGTGGCGCCTGACACTATTCGCCGGGAGTTAAGTACGGGTCTCTCCTATCGGCGCGATACGAGTTGCAATAAACCGTGGCATGGAACCTGACCGCGTTCTCGCTCGTCGCCTTCCTGAGCGCCGGGCTCTTCGCGGTCCTGGTCGCCGTCGGCGTCCGGCGGCGATGGACGCCCTCCACGCGTGCCTTCGTCGCGCTCATGGCCGGCGGGTTCGCCTGGACCACGGTCTACGGCATCCAGCTTGGGTTCACGACCGAGGCCGCACAGGTCGCCTGGTTCCGCGCCACGCTCGTGAGTAGCGCGCTCATCCCACCCGCACTCCTCGTGTTCTCACTCCGGTACAGCGGCTACGGCCACTGGATGACGCGCCGCCGCGCCGTCCTCATCGGGCTCGAACTCGCCACGTTCGCCGCGTTCACCGTGACGAACCCCTGGCACGAACTGGTCTGGACGGCTGCACGACTCCCCCCGAAAGCCATCTCCCCCGCGCTCGACGTGACCTTCGGCCCCGTCTACTACGCCCACATCACGGTCGCCTACCTCGCCGTGCTCGTCGGGATCGGCGTCCTGCTGACCGTGTTCTTCCGGCGCGAATCGGTCTCCCACAACCAGGCCGGACTGCTCGTCCTGGGCTCCGGGCCCGCCCTCCTCACCCACGCGCTCTACACGCTGGGACTCAGTCCCCGTCCGGGACTCGACCTCACGCCCTTCGTGTTCGTCGCGACGGGCATCCTCTTCGGACTCGCGCTCTTCTACTTCGATCTCCTCGAACGCATGCCCGTCGCACACCGACGAGCGCTCGAGATCATGGGCGACGGCTTGCTCGTGGTCGACGAGTCCGGCCGATACGTCGACGCCAACACCGTTGCCCGGCGCGTCTTCGACATCCCCGACGAGCCGGGGACGAACGCCCGCCAGCGCTCGCTCCTCGACCAGGCTGGAGTCGACGACATAACCGAACTCGACAGCGTGACGCGAACCATGGTGGATGACGGGCTCCGGCGCGCCTACGACGTGCACGTCTCCGAACTCGCGGACCAGCACGACGACGTCACCGGCCACGCGGTCGTCCTCCGCGACGTCACCGACCGCTTCGCGTACGAGGAGCGACTCGAAGTCACGAACCGCGTCCTCCGGCACAACCTCCGGAACGACATGAACGTCGTGGAAGGCTACGCGGCGCTCCTCGAGGACCACGCGACGACGCCCGAGGACGAGGCGTACGCCGAGACCATCCGGGAGACGGCCGAGGACCTCATCGAACTGAGCGTGAAGGCCCGCGAGATGATCTCGATCGAAGAACGCCGCACCCCGAACGAGACGCCGGCAGACGCAGCACGGATCGTCACCGAACTCGTCGAGGACCTCCGTGCGGTCCACCCCGACGTCGACATCACCGCCGACGTGGGGGACGACGCACGGGTGGCGACGACGAGCCACCGAGCTCTCCGGCTCGCCATCCGGAACCTCCTGGAGAACGCCGTCCGTCACAACACGAACCCAAACCCACGACTCGACGTGGTCGTCGAACGCATCGCTGACCGCGTACACGTCCTGGTGACGGACAACGGGCCCGGCCTGCCCGAGAACGAACGGGACGTCCTGCGGGACGGCACTGAGACGCCCGTCCAGCACGGCCAGGGGCTCGGCCTCTGGCTCACGTACTGGATCGTCGACTCGACGGGGGGCGAGATCGACATCGAATCGACGGCCGGCGGGACGAGCATCTCGGTGCTGCTCGAAGCAGCGACAGCTGACGAGCCGCCACGGGGTTCGGAGACCGAGCCCTAGCGATTCGACGGTCCTGAGCGGAGCGGTCGTCGTCGGGTGAAACGGCGGCCGCTCTCGGGCCGGTCAGTCGTCGGCCGGTACCCGGGCGTCGGGGTCGTTCGGCAACAGTCGGTCGAGGCCGTTCACGACCGCCGTCACCGACGCCATCGTGATGTCCGCATCGCTCGCGGACACGGCGACGGTTCGGTCGCCCCGTGAGACTTCGACCTCGACGGTGACGACCGCGTCCGTCCCGCCGGTGATGGCGTCGACGTGGTAGCCGTCGAGTCGGAACTCGACGTCCGCGCCGAGCGCGTCCCGGACGGCTTTCACGGCGGCGTCGACGGGGCCACTCCCCGTCCCGGCGGCCGTGCGCTCCTCGTCGTCCACGCGGATGCGGACGCTGGCGGTCGGCGTGCCGCTCCCGCTGGCGGTGGTGAGATCGAGGAGTTCCACGCGGCGTTCGCGGTCGCGGTCACCGACGTCGTCGGCGATCGCAAGGAGGTCCGCGTCCGTCACGCGTTTCCCGCGGTCGCCGAGGTCGGTGACGCGGTCGGCGATCGCTGCGAGTTCCTCGTCGGACACCTCGACGTCGTGCTCCGCGAGGGCGGCGCGAACGCCGGCGCGTCCGGCGTGTTTCCCGAGGACGAGGCGACGCTCCCGACCCACCGCTTCCGGTGGGTAGGGCTCGTACATCTTCTCGTCCTTGAGGGTGCCATCCGTGTGGATGCCGGACTCGTGGGCGAACGCGTTCTGGCCGCTCACGGCCTTGTTCGGCGGGAGCGGGATGCCCGTGTAGTCCGCCACGAGGCTCGCGAGGTCGTAGAGGTGCTCGGTCTTCACGACCTCCGCGTCGTAGCAGTGCCAGAGCGCGATGCCGACCTCCTCCAGCGCGACGTTCCCGGCGCGTTCGCCGATGCCGTTCACGGTGGCGTGGACGAGGTCCGCACCGGCCGCGATGCCCGCGAGGGCGTTCGTCACGGCGAGGCCGAGGTCGTCGTGGGTGTGAACGCTGGTCGGACCGAGTTCGGCGAGTCGACTGACGCCCTCGAAGACGGTCTCGGGGCTGGCGTGGCCGACGGTATCAGCGAAACAGACGCGGTCCGCGCCGGCGTCGAGGGCCGCGCCCAGGAGTGTTTCGAGGTAGTCGAAGTCGGCGCGGGAGCCGTCCTCCCCGATGACCTCGACCCAGAGGTCGTGCGCTTTCGCGTACGCGACGAGGTCCTCCGTCTGTTCGACGACCTCCTCGCGACTCGAGCCGACCTTCCCCTCGATGTGTCGGTCGCTCGCGGGCACGACGAGATTGATGCCGTCGACGCCGCAGTCCATCGCGAGGTCGATGTCGCGCTGGACGCCCCGGCAGAAGCTCGTGATGGTCGCGTCGAGTTCGAGACTCGTCACTCGGCGGATGGTCTCGCGCTCGCCAGAACCCGTGCACGCGCTCCCGGCCTCGATGACGTCCACGTCCGCGGCGTCCAGCCGCTTCGCTATCGCTGCCTTCTGGTCGGGGGTCAACGAGACGCCCGGGGCCTGCTCACCGTCGCGCAGCGTGGTATCCAACAGCTGTACGTCGCTCAGATCAGTGGTGCTAGACTGCACCCGGAATAAATCGATCCGTGGTCATTGCTGCCACAGCTACCCCCAAGACACCGACACCCCTTAAGCCCGCCTTTCAGACAGATATTGCAGTCGGACCCGTCTTTCAGTCCTCGATGACGACGCGGTCACCGGGTTCGACGGCGTCCGCTGCTCCAGCAGGCAGCTCGTAGATGGTGTCGGCCTCGGCCTTCCCCCGCCCCGTCCAGGCCGGGAGTCGCTTCACGTGCGTCACGTGGCCGTCGACCACCCAGATGGCGTCGATGTCGAACGGCACGAACACCATGTGGAGATCACGAGACTTCGCCGTCCCGAACGGGAACGCCAGCGCGTAGTCCCCCGGGATCGACCGTCGGAACATCAGCCCGCGAGCCTGCGAGAGAAACGAGTTCGCGGTGTCGACCCGGGACGCGAGCACGTCCCGGTCGTCGCCGGACTCGTGAACGAGGTGCACACCCGCAGGTCGCGGCGCGGAGCGAAAAGCGTTACCCCGAGCCGGCCCTCACGCCGGACGTGAAGAAGACGCCGAAGGGAACCTCGGTCGGGGTCGACGATCCCTACGAGCACGCCGGCGTCTGCGACCACGTCACCGACGACGGGAAGTGCCGGTACGCGTTCGACCACCACCAGCACGACCCCGAGTTCGCCGCCGACCGCCGGGCCGACGACCTCCGATGCCCGGCCGCCGATGGCGACTGGGAGTGGCACGAGTGTCCCCACTACCGCTGTCGGAAGCACGACCTGGAATGTGCGCGATGCGGCCTCGAGGAACGCCGAGACGCCCATTCAGGAGAGCGACCGCTCCTCGAGGAACACCACCTCTCCTACCGGGGCGAGGAGGAGACCGGCCACGAGATCACGGTCTACCTGTGCCGGTGGTGTCACGCCAAGATCCACAACTCGTGGGCGTCCATCGCGGACGACGCTGGCCCCGACCCCGAAGCCATCGCCGAACGCGAGGGCCGTCGCTCCCGTGAACTCGAGGAGCTCTCCTTCGACACCGCGGCCGACCGATTCGAGGACTGACCACGTCCCCGAGTTCGGTCTCTGGTGTCGGATCCCTGCACTCGGGTCGACCGCCGCGACCCTCGCGCGTGGCGAACAGCGACGCTAATCGGCGGATTCTCGTCCAACGGTGGGGCGGTGCGTCGCGTTCACCTGGACGCCCCACGTGGTCCATCACGTCACACGCCTCTTCGCCGCGGTATGCCTGATAAACGTTCGCAGAAGGCAGCGATGTGGCGAATCCGCGTATCCGCGCGAACGGATGGGTTTTTGTCCCCGAACGAAGTACCGGAACCTAATGACTCGCATCCTCGTGGTCGACAACCACGGGCAGTTCACCCATCTGGAGGGCCGGGCGCTCCGCGACCTCGACGGTGTCGAGACCGACATCGTCGACAACGAGACGCCCCCGTCCGAGCTCGACGCCGACGGCCTCGTGCTCTCCGGCGGCCCCGACATGGACCGCATCGGGAACTGTCCCGAGTACCTCGACCTCGACATCCCCGTCCTCGGGATCTGTCTGGGTCTGCAGCTCATCGCGACCGAACTCGGCGGCCGTGTCGAGAGCGGAGACTACGGCGGGTACGCTGACGTCACTGTCGAGATTGTCGAGGAAGACGATCCACTCGTCGGCTCACTCGCGCCCGAGACCCGGGTGTGGGCGAGCCACGCAGACGAGGTCGTCGAACTTCCCGACGGGTTCGTCCGGACGGCGAAGAGCGACATCTGCGGCGTCGAAGCGATGAGCGATACGGATCGCGACCTCTACGGCGTCCAGTGGCACCCCGAGGTCGCGCACACGGCCGAAGGCGAAGCGGTGTTCGAGAACTTCCGCGACATCTGCAGGCAGTAGATGAGTCGCACGCAGGGTGATCTGGCCGGGCTCTCCAAGTACATCTTCCGGGCGCCGAGCTGGCCGTACAGCGTCGCGTTCTCCCTGTTCCTCGCGGCCTACGCGGGCGTCGCGGCGTTCGACACGGCCTACCTGCTGGAGGACGCCTGGCAGGGCATCTTCTTCATCGGCGTCCCCACGGTCACCGCGGCGTTCCTCACGACCCCCATCGACCGACGCCTCGGTGGCCAACTGACGTATAACCGCTCCAGCCTACTCGCGTTCTTCTGCGAGTTCGTGGTGGTCGCGCTCCTCGTCGTCGCCGGCGTCGTCACCCTGTTCACGTCCCTCGGCCAGAACTTCGTGTTCGACGTCCTCATCGCCGCGCTCGCACTCGTGTTCGCGATCCGACTGCTGGTCGTGCTCGCCATCTCCCGGAACAGCCTCCTCCTGGCGGCGGTCCCGGCGAGCATCCAGACAGCGACCGCGGCCGTCCTCCTCTTCGTCTACAGCGGCACCATCAACTTCCTCACCCTCGGCGGCCCGCTCCTCAATGCGTACTTCTCGCGCCCCGGCCGCGCCCCAACCGAGATCACGTACGCCGTCGTCCCGAAGGATTTCGTCCTCCTCGGACTCATGTGCCTCCTCTACGGCGGTGTCACCTACGGGTTCCTCGTCGTCATCGACCGGCCCTGGCGCCGCAGCCTCGACGTCAGCGTCCTCGACTTCCTCAGGGGATTCATCGGCCACATCGCGGAGGGCTCCCGCGAACTCGAGGACTTCTTCGAGCACATCGGCGAGGAGGCCGTCGTGCCCGTCACCGTCCTCGCGTTCCGCACCCTCGACCGCGAGGAGAAGGCCAGGTGGGTGCTGCCGATGATCCATCCGGGTCCGATGGGTGAGATCGGTGGCGGGAACCTCCCACAGCGCGTCGCCGAGACGGCCGAGGGCCTCGCCTTCCCACCGCACGCCACCGCGGGTCACGACTTCAACCTCGTCACGGAGCGCGAGGTCGAAACGCTGCTCGAGGCCGCAGACCGGGCCTTCCAGCGCATCGAGTACACGGACGTCGCGACGCAGAGTGCCCGATCACAGGAGGGTGATGCGAAACTCCTCGGCCAGCGCTTCGGTGACGACGCGCTCCTCGTCTCGACGTTCGCGCCCGAGTTCGCCGACGACATCGAGTACGCGGTCGGGCTCGCGGCCGCAGCCGAAGCACGCGTCGGCGGCATCGACGACGTCCTCCTCGTCGACGCGCACAACTCCAACAACGGTCTCGAGGGCCCCGACCTCGGGCACGTCTATCCCGGGAGCAAGCGGTCCTTCGATATGATGCAGGCCGCCGGCGGGTGCGCCGAGGACCTCATCGCCGCACCCGATGGCGCCCTCGAACTCGGGACCGCGTGGGACCGTACCACCTGGCGGCCCGAGGAGGGCATCGGCCCGCTCGGCCTCCGGGTGTGCGTGCTCGACGTCGCCGGCCAACAGACCGCCTACGTGCTCGTCGACGGCAACAACATGGAGCCGGGACTCCGCGACCACATCCGTGCCACCATCGACGGCCCGGACGACCTCGAGATCATGACCACCGACACCCACGTGGTCAACACCGTGAAGGCCGACAACCAGGTGGGCGCCGCCATCGACACCGACGAACTCGTCGACCGAATCCAGGCGCTCGTCGACGACGCGACCGACGACCTCGAACCCGTCGAGGCCGGCATGGCGACCGAACGCGCGACGGTCACCGTGTTCGGGAACGACCGGACCGAAACCCTCGCCAGCCACGCCAACGCCGTCATCGCGATGGGTGGCGCACTCGCAGCCGCGGTCGCCATCGCCGTCATGGCGATCAGCATCCTCGTCTTCTTCCTCACGTAGCTGGACTCGCGGCCGCCCCGAACCGACCCGCTATCGCTGCACGAACACCTTTGGTCTCGGCCGGACAACTATCGACCATGTCCGCCCTCCTCGAACGCAGTCGGACGTCGACGCGGACCGCGGTCCTCGTCGGGTGCGCCCTCGGGCTAGGCGTGCTGGCGTCATTCACCGTCGCCGGCCTCCTGGTCGCCGACTGGAGCCTGAGCGAATTCTTCGCGTACCTCGACCTGGCGGTCGCCGGCTGGCTCTCGCTGATGACGGTGCTCACGGTCGGCATCGTCGCGGTCCCGGTCGTGGCTGCGCTTCGGTTCGACCTCTACTCGCCGCTGGCGGTTCTGGGACTCGTCGTGGTCGGCTGGCTGGCGGTCGGTATCGGGTCGGGCATCCTCTCCGCCCAGACCGTGTTCGGCCTCGCGCTCTACGCCGCCATGCTCGCCCCACTCTATCTCGTGCTCTACGGCGTCCTCGGCGGTGGCGAGTATCTCCTCCGACGCAGGACCACGACATAGTGGGTGCGAGTGCGACGTCCCCCCTCGAAGATCGGCTCCGTCGTGGCGAACTGTTCGACGAGTCGGTCGGTTCGGCGACTCGGGATATCGGGGGTACGACTCGGAGTCGGTGTGGCCGGTGGTGGACTCGACCGCCGTTCCCCTGGAGCGGGCTATACGAATGTGTTCGGCTGGCTTGACCGCCCTATACTGATAGTGGGAACGGCTTATGGGGTGGCTGCAGACGTGTGCGTGTGAGCGATCCGACAACGCGCCGGACCCCCTGCCCGAACTGTGGTGATACTGCCTACGCCCTCGTGCCCTCCCGCGTCGAGCTTGTCGACGAGATCGACGACCCCGACGGCAGCGTCTGGACGACCTGTCTCTCCTGTGATGAACGATTCCTCGTCTACTTCCGCGACCAGACCACGGAGTAGCGCGGCTCCGCTGAACGCACGTTGGTTGGCGTCACTGCTGGCTCGGTTCGACGGTGCTGTTGCTCGGTGCGTTGCGAACCGGAGAACGGACTCCGCGGGTTATTCGAACAGTTCGTCCACGGCGGCCTGCGCTGCGAGTGCGGCGTCGTCGACGATCTGGTCGACGTCGGCATCCGCCTCGGGGGCGTGGACGTAGACGTCGACCTCGAGGATACCGTCCTCGAACGTAACGGTGACGTCGAGGTCCTCGATGTCGCTCGATCTGAGGCGGTCGAGAACGAGGCCTTCCGCTGCCTTGCTCGCGGTCTCGACGACTTCGACGTCGGTCGGCATCGCGCGATTACGCGCCGCCAGCGCCGGGGCCGCCCATGCCGCCGGGGCCGCCCGCGCCGCCGAGCATGTTCTGGAGCTCCTCCTGCAGGCTCTCGAACTGGTCCTGCACGCGCTGCTCCTGCTTCTCGAGGGTTTCGACACGAATCTCGAGGTTGGAGACCTTCTCCTCGAGGTCGTCCTGGGCGTCACCGTACGTGGTCTCGATGAGGAGTTCGCCGACCTCGCGGTACATCGTGGCGTCCTCGTCGATGTCCTCGAGTTCGTCGAGCGCCGTCTCCGCCTCGGTGAGGGACTGCTGGGCCTGCTGCTTCTGCATCGAGACCGTCTGTGCGGTCTCCTGGAGGTCCTGCAGCTCTTCGAGTTTCTCCTGTGCTTCCGGTGGTAGGTTACCCTGCATACCAGATGAGACGCGCTTTGGACGGAAAAACCCCCGACTTTCGCGCTCGAATCGCGTGGGCCGGTTGCGGGCGTCCTCGGGGGCTGGTGTCCGCCCACGCCCGGCCGGATACCGGGCGTCGTCGAGACTGCTGGGGGAGCGGCAGTCGACGTCAACGGAACGCGACCGGCATCCGACAGGAGGGAGGCATCCCCACTGTGCCCACTGCCTAGCTGTTTTGGTGGGGTGGCTGGTAGGCGCCGCGGGTCAGGTCGCTGGCTCGGTCGGCGGGGCGACGAAGAGCGCCCGCCCGACTGCACCGGCGGCGGTCGCGACAGACACGAATGCTGCGATGATCGCGGCCGCACCGTTCACGACCGCGGTTGCCGCCCCGCCGAATCCAAGGAGGACGGGGATCGCGACGAGCATCGCATCGTATCGTGCCTGTCGGTCCATCACCGGAAGCGTGACTCGCCGGACGGAAAAGGCCGGTGACGGTCGTGGAAAGCTGCCGCCACCTGAGACGGCTGGCACAGCCCGCGGGACCGCAGGTGCCTACCGGGCGACTGTCTGCGTTCCGGCCGTCGATTCCGCGACGTCGACGAGCGCGAGCCACGTGTTGACGCCGGCCCGGAGCGCGGTCAGGTCTGTCGCGTCGACGGTCACGGTGAGTACTGTGCCGTCTCGGTCGACGGTCGCCCGGGTCCGGTCGCCGGTGATGTCGCCGGCCTCGACGCGGACGCTCTGCTCGACGATGGCGGCGTTCTCGGCCGACGGGTACTGGAAAATGAAGTCGGCTGTGTGCACGGTACGAATCCCGGGGTGGTCGCCGGGGGCGACGTTATTCGACGGGGACTTCCTTGACGTCGCGGCTCCGCTCCTTCAGCAGCACGCGGTGGCCACAGTAGGGGCAGCGGACGCCACCGTACTCGTCGAGTTCGACGTCACGCTTGCAGCGGGAGCACTTGTACGACATGGATTATGCTTCCGGGGACTCTTCGACTTCCTCGGCCTCGACGCCGGCCTCCTCGAGCTCCTCCTCGCTGACCTCGACGTCGGGGGCGGCCTCGCCCTCGGAGAGCGCGGCGCGGATGGAGCGGCGGACGCCGCGGCCACCGGGTGTCTCGGGGCGGTAGGCGCCGCCCGCGTACTTGTAGTCGCACTTGGCGCACTGCCAGATGCCGGTGCCCTTCCGGGACACGTTGTCGGCACCGCACTCTGGGCACGCGTGGTCGTCGTGCATGTCGGACTCGATCTCGGAGACGCGGCGTCGTGCGACACGGCCGTACCGTGCGCCGAACCGGCCGGCGCTCCCGACCGAGGAACCTCCCTTCTTAGCCATAGTACCAGACTCTACCGCCAGCGTGCATTTAAACGCTACGAGATGGAGCCGTCACGAACTCGCTTCTGCAGCTGCCACCGCGTGTCAGTCCTGCATGTCAGTCCTGCTCGCGGTACCCGGCGTCCGCGAGGACCTGGTTCAGGTCCGTCCTGATGCGTTCACCCGTCTCGGCGTCCATCGCGGTCGTCACGATCCGGTTCTCCTGGATGCTCGACCCTTCCCGGATGATGAGCCGGAGGTTCCCGTTCGTATCCGCTCTCGTCACCTTCGATCGGACGCCACCGCGTGGCGCGCTGCCGCCGCCCTCGATGGGGCCCGGGACGACCTTCTTCACGTGCGGGTGCCCCGCAACCTCCCGGAGGACCGTCTCGCCGTCACGGCCACCGATGAGCGTCGAGTGACTCCCGCCGAGTTTCTCGCCCACGGGTTTCTCCACGACCTCGAGGTCCCGCCCTTCTCGTCGATCCAGCACGGCCTCGACCGGGGACTCGGAGGGGACCCGGTAGACGTCGTAGTGGAGGTCCGCCCGCACCGCCTGCACGAGGTCGTGTGCGCCCGCCAGGAAGACGGACTCCGGGCGCTTGCGCCGGATCTCGTCCGCCACGCGGCCCGCGAAGTTCCGGACCTGCCGCGTCCCGAGGTCAGCGTCGGTCTCGGGCACGGTCGGAATCGTCGTCTCACCCACCCGCTCGTCCTCGTCGAGAAACGTCAGCACCGCCTCGTCGTCGTGGAGTGCGACGACGACCGCGTCCGCGTTCCGCGACCGACACACCAGGCAGTAATCACCCGGTTTCTCCAGCGACGACCCACACTCCCGACACGGCATTCACGTCGAGAAAGGTGGTTCGCCTTCAAAACATCGGCGATGGCACGACCGGGGAGCACGCCCGGGGCCCGCCAGGCCGGAAGACCTATCAATATTCCGTGGGGAACTCGTCGTATGCGTGGCATCCCCGCCCTCCCACGGCTCGACAGCCTCGGTCGAGAGCACTTCCCGCTGGTGGTCAAGATCGCGCTCCTCGTCTTGATCGTCCTCAGCGCCCTCATCGTCCTCAGCGCCCTGATTGGGGGTTAGCTGGTATCCGCGATCTGACGCTACCCCATCTCGAGCGGGCTGACCTTCAGATACTCCCGGAGGAAGACGGTCGCATACGAGCCTTTGGGCAGCGTGAACCCGAAGGTGAGGGCCTCGGCGTTCGATGACTCCTGCGTGACGTCGAGGTCCGTCGTGACCATGATGGCGCGCCGGGTTCCCGACGAGCTCCAGTCGCCGGGGAGGTCGAAGTCCTCCCGTTGGATGTCGAGTTCGTGCAGCACGCTCCGCGTTATCTCGCCGGGTTCACCGTCGGCGAACTCGGTGTCGGTGCCGACGAGCGGCGCTGTGACGAACGCCCGGTTGCGCTCGCAGTGGCGGGCGATGATGTCCACCCGTTTCTCGGAGACGACCTGCTGGCGGTCGGGGTCCGGGAGCGGGAACCCGTCTGGCGAATCGCTGTCGGCGAAGCAAACGACGTCACCCGCGACGGGTTCGTGGAACGGAATTCCCTGTTCCAGTCGCCGCGACAGGATCTCGTTGAAGGCGTATGACTGTGCGGCGTTCACGAACATCGTCTGCAGATTGCTGGGGAACGTCTCGAGGGCGCTCCGGTAGTCGTCACCGGTCTCCGCGAGGTCGTGCAGCATCGTGCGCTCGTACCGGAGATGGTTCGGGAACTCGTCGAGGGCGCCCTGCCAGTCACGGGTGTCCTCGACGTATCGCCGGGCCTGCTGGGTGGACGCTGGTTCGTCGTCGCTCGGGTTCCCGAGATACGTCATCACCGCTGCCTCCCAGTCTCTCCGGAGGACCGCGAGTCCGACTTCGTGCGTGACCGGTCGAATGCTCCCGAATCGCTGCTGGCCGAAGAAGTTGGGGACGCCGACGCGGCCGTCAGCGGGACTGCCGGCGAACGCTCGAAGGTCCTCGGTGACGGCTTCAGCTGTCGCCAGTGGGTCGTCGGCGTCCGGCGACCGGACCGTCACCGCGAACTCGTTCCCCGCGAGGTCCCCGAAGTAGATGTTCCGCCCCGCCCGTCCGAGCAGCTCGATGTCGGCGTCCGGAATGTCGACCTCCCGCACCGCCTCCGGGTCACCGCTGTGCACGGTGAACAGCTGCGTCGTGACGGCGTTCCGGTCTTTCGTCCCCGCCCAGTTGATCCGCTCCCGGCTCATCTCCAGCCGATTCGAGAGCTCGCGCGCGAAATCGTTCGTATCCCAACCGGTGAGCGTGACGCGGAGCACGAGGTGGGCGTAATCCCCCGGCGACTCCTCGATGTCGTGCACGTCGAACGCCTCCACCTCCCGCACCACGAAATCCTCGTCGTGGACCCGGAGCTGCCCCCCGACGCCGTCGCTTACGCTCGCATAGTACTGCATCCCGACGGCTCGTTCGAGGGCGTGTCCGGATCTCGTCACTGGGAGAATCTGGGTGTGGTGGCTGGTTAAAACGGTCGAAGTGCGAATCAGCAGTCGTTCGAACTTCCGTTTCGCCTTCCTCCGAAAGCCCCCGCTGTCTCGTGGCCTGCGGCTCGCTGCGCCCTTCACTCGCTACGCTCGCTCCAGTGCTTACGTCGCCTCGCCTCACGAGACAGCGGCCCCTTTCGAATTCCCACCCAACCCGCCGGCTGGGCGGTCTTCGAAGCAATGCCGGTTGATCGATTGGCGGAAAAGGGCGGTCGATCGCCAGAGTTGCGGCGGTTGGTCGGTCTCCGACACGACGCCGGCTGGTTAGAACAGCGAGAGGTCGCCGGTGATCTCGTCTACGTCCGCCTCCGGGGCGGGGCCGATAGCGAGGGCCGTTGGGGTGCCGGGTTCGACCTGGGTCAGCCCGGCATCGGTCACGAGGTAGGTCGGGAGGCCGTGGAACTTCGCCTCCTCCTTGAGGGCGTAGAGCTCTGCCTTGCCGTCCGCCTTGAGAACGATCTTCTTCTGGCCGCCACGCTTCCACTGGCGCTGCGCCTGGTCGCTCGCGTGCTCGAACGCGCCCAGGCTCGCGTGCGCGGCCTGCGCGGCCACCTTCCCCGTCCCCATGCCGACGTCCGACCGGACGACGATCGCCTGCTTCATACTCGACCGTCGGCCGCCCGGTCCTTTGCCCCACCGGTTCCGAGCCGTACCACACGCTCGTTCCAGCTGGGTCGTTGCCCGGTTCCTCGACGGTGCGTGGTACACGGTATCCCGCCGCAGTGTGCTGGTTTTGCCCGCTGATAATCGGCGGCCTAGGTTGATATATCGCGTCCGGAATCGGTGAGGTATGGCAGACATCAGTGCCGACCGACGCGCGAACCGCCTCTACATCACCCTCGACAAGCTCGACCGCGACCAGGCCGAAGCCATCGTCGCCGAGATCGAGACCGAACTCGAGACGCTCTCCCCGGGTTTCGGCGTCGTCAACGACGTCCGCGAGTTCAAGCCGCTCTCCCAGGACGCCGCCGAACACATCGCCGACGCCAAAGCGCTCCTCGTCGACGCCGGCGTCGACACCATCGTCCGCGTCGTCGGCGACTCCGTGCTCGGCTCCATGCAGATCGACCGCGTCGGCGACGCCGAGTACGACCTCGTCGAAGCGACGTCCGTCGAAGACGCCGACGCCGAACTCGACGCCTGAGCCGGCCAGCAGCCACTCCGAATCGGTTTTTCTCGATAGTCGATTTGTTCCGACGCAGCCCTCGCTCGACTCGGAGTACCTTTAGGAGCCGGGGGACACAGTACCGCGTATGATACTGTCGGACGCGGACATCCTCGCCCGCCTGGAGGAGGGCGACCTCGTGATCGACCCCCTCGACGACATCGACCTCCAGGTCCAGCCGGCGAGCGTCGACGTCCGCCTCGGCCGCGAGTTCCTCGAGTTCCAGCGCGCCAACATCCCCTGCATCCATCCTAATAGCGAGAACGAGGTCTCCGACTACGTCACCGAGACCCGCGTCGAGGACGGCGACGAGTTCATCCTCCACCCCGGCGACTTCGTCCTCGGCACCACCCACGAACGCGTCGAGATTCCTCCGGACCTCGTCGCACAGGTCGAAGGAAGGTCGAGCCTCGGGCGCCTCGCCATCGTGGTCCATGCAACTGCTGGCTTCATCGACCCCGGTTTCCGGGGTCGCATCACGCTCGAGCTCTCGAATCTCGGGAGCGCGCCCGTCGCCCTCAACCCCGGGATGCGCATCAGCCAGCTCGTGTTCACGGAGCTCAAGACCCCCGCCGACCGCCCCTATGGGAGCGACCGCGGCTCGAAGTACCAGGACCAGGCCGGCCCCGAGGCGTCCCGCATCAGGGGCGACCGCGAGTTCGGAGGCGACCAATGAGCGACCGAGACGACTGCCGAACACCGGGTGAGCGCTGATGCGGTTCGTCGAGGAGGTCGTCGTCGACGAGTTCCTGCCCACGTTCCGCTCCATGCTCGCTGCCGAACTCCGGGAGCGCGACCGCACCCAGCACGAGGTCGCGGAACTCCTCGGCATCAGCCAGTCCGCCGTCTCGAAGTACGCACACGGTGAGGTGAAGCGTCGCCAGGTCTTCCTGGACGACGACCGCGTCCAGGAGACCGTCGAGCGCGTCGCGGAGGGCCTCGCGACCGGTGACATGTCGCGTGTCCAGGCGCTCGTCGAAGCCGAGGTCCTCGTCCGCCGCCTCATGGTTCGCGGCGAACCGATCGCGGACCTCCACGAGGAGGCGATGCCCGCGCTCTCCGAGTACGAGGGCGACTTCGGCGTCCACGACCCCGACAGCGAGATCCGGGTCCGGGAGCGCACCCTCTCGAGCGTCCGGCGTGGCCTCCGCATCCTCGAGCACACCTCCGGCTTCGTCTCGCTCCTCCCGAACGTCGGCTCGAACCTCGTCGAGTGCGTCCCCGACGCGGCAACCGTGGAGGACGTCGCGGGCGTCCCCGGCCGCATCCTCGACGTCATGGGGCGCGTCGTCGTCCCGGCCGAACCGGACTACGGCGTCTCAGCGCACGTCGCGACCGTGCTCCTCGCCGCCCGCGACGCCGGCAGTGACGCTCGCGCCGCACTCAACATCCGGTACGACGCGGACCTCGTCGAGTCGTTAGAAGCGATGGGGTACGAGTCGGTCGAGTTCGACCCGGCAGACGAGGAGCCCGGCCACGACGCCGTCGTCGCAGCCGTCGAATCGAACCCCGACGCCACCATCCTCTACCAGACCGGGGGCTTCGGCGTCGAACCCATCATCTACGTCCTCGGCCCGACCGCCTCCGAGGTCGCCGAGACCGCCCGCGAACTGGCCTAATTCGTCGTCCTTGGGTCCGAGTCGTCGCTCCGGCCCGATGTCTGACCCGTACCGGCTCGAATCGCTTGCTCCGCCGCGTCGAGTGCTGCGTCTGCGTCGAACGCGTCGACGATCCGCTGGAGTTCCGCGTCGCTCGTGTTCTGGAGCTCGCGGGCGTGGGCGGTGATGTTCGGTATCGCGCGGAGGATGTTGTCGATGACCGGGACCGCGGCGGTCCGGGGGGAGCGCGAGAGCGGGTTGAGGTCGATGACGATCTCCGTTTTCCCCATCGACGCCAGCGCCTCCGCGCGGTCGCCGTCCTCCAGGGGGACGAGCACGACGTCGGCGTCGTAGATGCCGTCGCGGTCGACCTTCGCGCGCTCGTGGCTGATGCCCGGGATGCGGGCGTCACCCGTCAGGCCCTTCACGTTCTCCGCGCCGTGTTCTTCGAGATGGTCGACGATTGCTCGCATCCGTTCCGGCGTCCGGCCGAAGAGGTTGACCTCGATGTCCGCTCCCGTCGCGTCGGCGAGTTCGATGATCTCGTCCGGGACGAGCGCGGCGACGTTCCCGTTCACGGAGAGCACGGCGTGGTCGGCGAGCAGGAGGTGCGCCGCGGCCGCCCGCTCGGCGTCGTCGGCGCTGGGGATCGTTCGCTCGCCGAGCAGGTAGTCGAAGGCCTCGCCGCGGCCCTCGGCGATGAGGCCCTGACGGCTCGTGATCCCCTTGTCGACGCCCGCCTCGATCCGGTGGCGCGTGACCAGCGAGTCGTGGCGCGGGTGGTCCTCGGGGATCTCGTGGTCGCTCATACGCGAAGCGTCGAGACGGGCGATAAAAATCTCGCCGGTCCTCGATGGGTCCCGAACCGCGCCGAGCAACCAGCCTACCGAAGCGTCGCGCCGGCGTTGTGGATCCGGCAGCGGGCGGCGTCGTAGCCAGCGTCCGTGAGGCCTGTTCCGAGGGCGAAGACGGTGCGGCCGAGCATCGCCATCGACGCCGAACCACCTTCAGCGTCGACGTCCTCGATGGCGGTCGCGACGTCGTCGGTCAGGAGTTCGGCATCGCGGGCGAACGACCGGGAGGCGTCCATGAACGTCTCGAGCGTCGGGTGATCGCGGACGGTCTGGAGGCCGGCTGTCCCGGCGGTCGACAGCGTCTCGGTGTCGCCTGAGATGACGTCCTCGGTGGAGAGTTCGCCGAAGCTCACGTACTCGATACGGGCCGTCTCCGGGATGCCGTCCAGCCGACCGTGCGGGGGCGCACCGGGGTCGAGCCGGATCGGCGCCCCGCCCCGCGCCTGCGCGACGACGTCCCCGAGCCCGCTCCCGGATTCGACCTCCGCGACGTGCGCGATGCGGACGAGGTCGTTCTCGGTGTGCTCGCAGTCGAAGGCGGCATTCGCCGCGAACGCCGTCCCGAGCGCCATCGCGCCAGACACGCCGAACCCAGCCCCAATCGGCAGCTCGGTCGTCGCGTGGACGTCCGCTCGCACGCCAATCGACGCGAGGACGCGGGTCACGCTTTCGACATCGGTCGACGCCCCATCGATCGTCGTCACCGGGTCCGTCGACGGCTCAATCTGCACCGTCACGCCATCGGTCAGCGTCAGGCCCACGCCCCGGGACCCCGTCCGGGCCGCATCCCCGGTCCGATGCACGCTGAACAGGCCGGTGACGTGCCCCGGCACGAACGCCTCCGCCGCTCCGTCGGTCATTACTCCAACTGGCCGCGAGCGGACCTTAAGACTTCCAGTCCGTGGTCGTGGCGAGCACGCCCGCGCCGACAAACAGGATCGCGCCGAGCACCGCGACAGTCGTGAACAATCCGAGCCCGTCCGCCATCGGGCCGGAGAGGAGTTTGAGGGGGATCGTGACGAGGGAGACAGCCATGGAGAACCCACTCAACACGGTCGCTCGGCCGAGCGCGGGCGTGTGGTCGTTCACGTGATGCTCGGCGAGTGGCTGGGCGAGCGAGAGGAGGCCGCGAGCGAGGACGAACGCCGGGACGGCGACGGCCGTCGTCACGGCGAAGAGGAGGTACCCGATGGCGGCGACGAACGGCAAGACGAGGAGCGTCCGCGTCCCGCCGAAGCGGTCTCGAACGGCGCCCGCGAAGTTGCTTGTGATCGCCGACCCAGCCGTCATGACCGCGTAGAGCGCGCCGAGGCCGACGAGTGAGACGCCCGCTCGCGTGCTGATCGGCTGGACGTAGAGGTCGGCCGTCCAGCCAACCGCGAGGAAGAGCGCGACGAACGCGACGAACCCCCGGAGGCGGGGGCGAGCGAGTCGGAGTATCGCCTGGCCCGCATCCCGGAGCCCGAGCGTCGGCGCGTCCGCCTCGACCTCGGGCTCCGGCAACCCCAGGAGGACCACGCCCGCGACGAGGTTGACCGCGCCGGTCGCGACGAAGGGCCAGACGAGATCGCTCGTTGCGAGGAACCCACCGGTCAACGCAGCGCCCGCCGTAACCGCGAACAACACCGCCTGCCCCCGGCCCCGAATCCGGGAGAAGGACGCCGCCTCGCCGCTACTCGCGAGTGTGTCGTACAACCACGCACTCTCGTTCCCCGTTCGGAACGTCTGCGCGACCCCCCACGCCACGTAGACCACGAGGAACTCGACCGTCGACTCTGCGAACCCGAACCCCACAGCCGAGATGCCGACGGCGATCGAACTCACCACGAGCGCGTTCCGACGCCCGATCCGGTCGCCCACGTACCCCGTCGGAATCTCCGCGAGTAAGATCGTCGCGTAGAACGCCGCATCCAGCAGCGCGATCTCGGTGAACGTCAACCCCCGCTGCTCCAGCAGCACGACCCACACCGGGCTCAAGAACCCGAGCGTCGCCGCCGCCTTGTACAGGTAGTATCGACGGACGACGGCACTCGGGGAACGAGACACGTCTCCTCCGGACGACGCGTGACGAGAAAAACGAACGGGTACCGGTTACTGACGACCGCGACCGTATCGACAGACCGCGTTCTCGCCTACGGCGAGAGCCGCTGTCGAGCTGACGAGACGCTGGCGCGTCTCGTTGCCAGACAGGTCTTCGTCCTACGGACTCTGACGCTGTCGATTTGATGAGACCTGCGGCCTCATCGACAGACCGCGTTCTCGCCTACGGCGAGTGCCGCTGTCTACCCCGCGAGACTCGTTCCTCGTCTCGCTGGTCCGGCAACGTTCTCCCCTACGGGGAGAGCCGTTGCCGATCCCGCGGGAACTCACTCGCAAATCGGTGATTTGCTCGCTGCTCCCACTTGACGGACACCGGTCGTCGACTACGGCGACAACCGCTGCCGGTCGCGTGGGAAGAGCACGGCCTCCCGGATGTTGTTCAGGTCGAGCATCGTCATGAGGAGGCGTTCGCCGCCGAGGCCCCAGCCGGCGTGCGGGGGCATGCCGTACTTGAACATCTTCGTGTAGTACTCGAAGGCATCCGGGTCGAGGCCCTGCTGGCGGAAGCCCTCGACGAGGTGGTCGTAGCGGTGCTCGCGGGCGCCGCCGGAGACGAGCTCCATGCGGGGATGCATCATGTCGAAACCCGTTGAGAGCTCATCGTCATCGTCGTGGTCGCGAATGTAGAACGGCTTGATCTCGCTCGGCCAGTCCGTGATGAAGTAGTGGCCGCCGACGTCGGTCCCGAGTGCCTTCTCGCCCTCGGTGGGGAGGTCGTCGCCCCAGACGAGCTGCTCGTCGAGCTCGCCGGTCGCGTTGATGCCCTCGATGGCCTCCTCGTAGCTGAGCCGGGGGAAGTCTGCGCTCGGGACCTCGAACTCCTGGCGGAGGCCGAGGACCTCGAGCTGGTCCTCACAGTTCGACTCGACGGCCTCGTAGGCGGCCTTCACGACGGCCTCGACGACGTCCATCGCGTCGTGGTGGTCGCAGAACGCGCCCTCGAAGTCGATCGAGGTCGCCTCGTTCAGGTGGCGGGGCGTGTTGTGCTCCTCCGCGCGGAAGATGGGCCCGATCTCGAAGACGCGCTCGAGGTTGGAGCCCGCGGTGAGCTGCTTGAAGAGCTGCGGGCTCTGGTTCATGAACGCCTCCTCGCCGAAGTACGTGATCGGGAAGAGCTCCGTGCCGCCCTCGGTGCCCGTCGCGACGATCTTCGGGGTGTTGATCTCGGTCGCGTCGTGGTCGCGGAACGCCTCGCGGACGGCGCGAAGGACCTCGGCGCGGATCTCGAAGATCGCCTGCCCCTCCTCGCGACGCAGGTCGAGCGTTCGGTTGTCGAGCCGGGTCGAGAGCTCGGCCTCGACCTTGCCGGACGGGTCGAGCGGGAGCTGGGGTTCGGCCTCGTTCACGACCGCCAGGGACTCCGGCACGACCTCGACGTCCGTCGGCGCGCGCGGCTCCTCCTTCACGTCGCCCGTCACGGAGATGACGGACTCGCGGTGGACGCCGAGCCCGGCCTCGACGAGGTCGTCGTCCATCTCGTCCTTCTCGAACTTCACCTGGATCTTCCCGGACGTATCCCGGAGGATCAGGAACGCGATACCGCCCAGGTCTCGCACCTCGTGCACCCAGCCGGCGACCGTCACGTGGTCGCCCGGACGCACGTCGGCGACGTAGCTTCTATCCTGCATACAGCGTGCTTCCCGCGGACGAGACATAAAAACCGGCATTTCCATCCGGACAGGTCAGTGTGCGAAGTTCGGGTCGCGCCTCAGCGTCGCGCGTCCTTCGCGGCTTCGACCGTCTCCCGGACCGCGTCACAACCTTCGTCGTGGAGGAGGTTCCCGACGACGATGACGTCCGAGACGGCCGCCATCTCGTAGGCCTTGTCGTAGTCCGTGATGCCGCCACCGTAGAAGAGGGTGGCGTCGTCGAGGGCGTCCTGGGCGGCCGCGACCTTCTCGGGGTCGCCGTAGGTGCCGGAGTACTCGACGTACACGATCTCCTGGCCGAACATGTGTTCGGCGACCTCGGCGTAGGCGCCGACGTCGTCGGCCGACTGGTCGCAGTCCGCTTCCGTGAGTTCGGCGACGCTCGCCTCGGGGTTGAGGACGATGTAGGCTTCCGTCGTCGTGCGGTCCCAGTCGATGTCGTCGAGGCGTGCCCACTCCTTGTGTGCGCCCGCGATCCAGAACACGTCGCCGGCGTTGAGGACGGTGGGGACGAGGTAGCCGTCGAGCCCGGAGTCGTCGACGACGACCATCGGGTTCGCGGGCTCCTGGTAGAGCGGGATATCGTACTCCTTGCAGCCCTCGATGACCCACTGCATCTTCTCCTGGGTCATGTCGAGCGTCCCACCGACCTCGATCGCGTCGGTTCCGGTCTCGCAGACGTCCTCGAACGTCTCGCCGTCGACGAGGTCCTTGTCTGGGTCGACCTTGAGGATGTGGTCCCAGTCGTCCCACGGGGTAGTCATACCTTCCAGTATCAGGGGGTTCGGTCAAATGCGCTTCGATAGGCCGGTCTGCCGGCTGTGGCCGGAATCAGACCGCTTGCGGGAGCTGACGCAGTTGCTGCGGAGTGAGAAGTGGACCGGACGGAACGGGGGTAGCCTAGCCGTGGATACCCATCGCTTCGATCTGTTCCTGGTACCGGTTCCGGATGGTGACCTCGGTCACCTGCGCGACGTCGGCGACCTCGCGCTGGGTCTTCTTTTCGTTGCAGAGCAGGCTCGCCGCGTAGATGGCCGCTGCAGCGTAGCCGGTGGGGGACTTCCCGGAGAGGAGTCCCTTCTCCGCGGTGGTTTCGATGATCTCGTTGGCTTTCGCCTGCACCTCCTCGCTGAGGCTGAGCTCCGAACAGAACCGTGGCACGTACTTCTTCGGGTCGACGGGCTTCATCTCGAGGCCGAGCTCCTGGGAGATGTACCGGTAGGTGCGGCCGATCTCCTTTCGCTCGACGCGAGAGACCTCAGAGATCTCCTCGAGGCTCCGCGGGATGCCTTCTTTCCGGCACGCCGCGTAGAGCGCGCTCGTCGCGACCCCCTCGATGGAGCGACCCCGGATGAGGTCCTCCTTGAGGGCGCGCCGATAGATGACCGACGCGACCTCGCGGACGGACCGCGGGACGCCGAGTGCGGACGCCATGCGATCGATCTCGCTGAGCGCGAACTGCAGGTTGCGCTCGCCGGCGTCCTTGGTGCGGATGCGTTCCTGCCACTTGCGTAGCCGGTGCATCTGGCTGCGTTTCTTCGAGGAGATCGACCGACCGTAGGCGTCCTTGTCCTTCCAGTCGATGGTCGTCGTGAGCCCCTTGTCGTGCATCGTCTGCGTGGTGGGGGCGCCGACGCGCGACTTCTGCTGTCGCTCCTGGTGGTTGAAGGCTCGCCATTCGGGACCGGGGTCGATCTGCTCCTCCTCGACCACCAGTCCGCAGTCATCACACACGAGTTCCGCTCGGTCCGAACTCTTCACGAGATTGTCGGAGCCACACTCGGGGCACTCCCGTACTCCCTCGTCGGACTCCGTCTCCGTCGCTGATTCTCGCTCCCGCTGGCGAGTGGACCTTGTCATCGCATTTTTATAGTAGTGACTCCGAAATACTTAAACCCGTCGGCCACCTTTTTCTCCCACTCGAAACGACACATTTTCGGCTGAGTCGGCGTCTACGACTGTCTCCAGGCCGCTCCAGCCGGTTCGCGTCGCCCGGCCATGTAGCAACCCATTTATCCGAGGGCCGGTGACGTTCCGTCAATGCCGGTCATCGAATGCGACGTCGACGACGCGCGCGCCAAACTCGAGGACGCGGGCGCCGACCTGAGCGAGGGGAAGGCACCCGGCGAGCAGTGGCACGCGGACCTCGGCGACGCGCACGCGGTCGCCTACGACGACAAGGTCGTCGTGCAGGGCAAGCAGCCCGTCGACATCACGTCGGTCATCGAGGACGGCGGCGGTCGCGCCCACGTCTACTTCGACGGCGCGTGCCGCGGCAACCCCGGTCCCTCGGCAATCGGCTACGTGATCGTCTCTGGTGATGGAATCGTAGCCGAGGGTGGTGAAACCATCGGCCGCGCCACCAACAACCAGGCCGAGTACGAGGCGCTCATCAGGGCCCTCGAAACAGCGGATACGTACGGAATCGACGAGGTCGAGGTCCGGGGGGACTCCCAGCTCATCGTCAAACAGGTGAAGGGCGCCTGGAAGACGAACGACCCCGAACTCCGCGAGAGGCGCGTTCGCGTCCGCGAACTCCTCGAACGCTTCGACGACTGGACGCTCAAGCACGTCCCGCGCGAGATCAACGACCGTGCCGACGAACTGGCCAACGACGCACTCGACAATGCCTGACTCCACCGACGACAGCACCGACGATAGCACCGACGAAAGCACAGCTAACTCCACCGACGGCGCCGCTGGAGGCGGCGCGACGACCGAAGTGCCCCGCGACGTCGCGGAGGAGGCCGCCCGCCTCACCCGTCTCGCCCTCGAAGCAGCCGACCGCGTCGCGGTCGACGGCCCGTTCCAGGACGCGCTAGACGACACCGAAGTGGAGGCTATCCAGGAGGAAGCATCGCTCTATCGCGAACGTCGCGAGGAACTCCTCGACCGCTTCGAGTACGTCCCGCGCGTCCGCGAGGACCGCGAAGGCGGCGCGACGCTCGTCTGCTATCCGGCGGACTGGCTCGACGAGGAAGGAACCGTGCGACTCGACGCCGATCTGGACACGTCACGCGCCGTCGAGATATCGCTCGCTGGGCCCGGTGAGCAGGGTGACTTCGAGCAGGCGGCCGAGGCGAACGACGAGCTCGTCGACGCGATCCGCGACGAACACGGCGACCTGCACGCGGAGAACGTCCGGTCGTTCGCGGATTTCATGGGCAACCACTACGCGAGGCCCGCCACGACGGCGTCGGCGTCGGAGGTCCGGGAGTTCCTCGAGCACTACTACCCACGGAACGCGTGGCCGACCGACGAACAAGCAGGGTTCATCGAGGAGTCCCTTCGCTACGCGTTCGAGCACCGGGAAAAATCGTATCCGCTGGACTGAGTCGCGGGCGACTGGGTCGAGTCGGCCCGGATGTCAGGTCAGTCCGTCTCGGTTCTGGCTGGTGGGTCGGGTCAGCCGGGTTAGTTCAGGAGTTCGCGGACGACGTCGGCGCGGTCGCCGCCGGTGACGAACTTGTCGAGCGTCCACGAGAGGTCGTCGAGGACGGCGTCGTAGCCCTCGTCGGTGAGGCCGTACTCGTTCGTCCGCTTGTCGAGTTCGCTCTTCTCGACGAGCCCCTTGTTGACGAGGTCGTCGAGGTTCGGGTAGAGTCGCCCGTGGTTGACTTCCTGTCCGTAGTAGTCCTCGAGTTCTCGTTTGATGGCGAGCCCGTAGCGCGCCTCCTCTGCGAGGACGACGAGGATGTTCTTCTGGAATGCTGTCAGGTCGCGGGCGGCTGTCCGCTCCGCAGGTTGTGCCTCTGACATACCGGACAAGAAGGCGCCCTGATATTTAAGTATGCCCCAACCGGCTGACCATTCCGGCAACGCTCGCGGGTACCACAGCGCCGCAGGCGGCCACAAACCGGATGCGAAAGGTCCATAGTGCCCGCCTGCACACTCCAACCCGCTTATGACGAACCTCTGGGAGGACCTGGAACCAGGTCCGAATCCGCCCGAAGAGATCTACGCGGTCGTCGAGTGTCTCAAGGGCGAGCGCAACAAGTACGAGTACGACAAGGACATCCCGGGCGTCATGCTGGACCGCGTCCTCCACAGCAACGTCCACTACCCGAGCGACTACGGGTTCATCCCGCAGTCCTACTACGACGACGAGGACCCCTTCGACGTCCTCGTCCTCGTCGAGGACCAGACGTTCCCTGGCTGCGTCATCGAGGCGCGCCCCATCGCCCTCATGAAGATGGACGACGACGGCGAGCAGGACGACAAGGTCATCGCCGTCCCCACGGAGGACCCGCGCTTCGACCACCTCGAAGACCTCGAGGACATCCCACAGCAGACGAAGGACGAGATCGACGAGTTCTTCTCCACCTACAAGAACCTCGAGGCCGGCAAGGAAGTCGAGACTCTCGGCTGGGCCGACAAACAGGCCGCCCAGGACGCCATCGAGCACGCCCTCGACCTCTACCAGGAGAACTTCGCGTAACTCCCCAACCCCAGCTTTCTCTCCACGCGCACCTATCGACTCAATCCGACCGACCCGCGGGTACAATCCCACCGATAACCCGTGGGTATCACCACCCCATCCGCCGATGACTTATGCACATGGGTAATTATTTGGGGTGTCCGGCCGTTGTCTCACTCGTCATGGCCGCGAGTTCCCGCAACACCTTCGGCATCCGCCACACCACGGTCGTCCCGACCAACTACGACCCCGACGAGGACGGGACGAACGAGGACGACACAACCCGCGAGTAACGACGTCTCCACGGCTCACTGTTGCTCGGTTCCCACTGTTCCCCTGACCCCCGTCGGACGCTCGACCGACGTCCCCGATTTTGCCGCCAGCCTTCGAAGCGAGTCATAGCCAAGCATGGGCTGCTACAGCGTCGTAGCAGGCGGAACCGGCGTCTTCGCTGGAACTCGTCGTCCGGGGGAACCTACTTGTTCGTTCGTCGCATTCCATCCGTGCATGGCCATGGAACTCGCCGGTGTCACCATCTCCACCGTCGCCCTCGTCGGTGGGACCACCGTCGCGAGCGGCGTGGGCGGCTATCTCGTCCACACCGCCGTCCAGCGACGGAACACGGAGGCCACGACGACGACGCTCCAGCGCCTCCAGGACGCCCTCTCCGGGGGCCACGACGTCGCGCTCGTGGTGCCCGAGAACCCCAGCATCGACGCCATCGCGGCGGCGATGGGGCTCCGCGTCCTCTGCAAGGAGTGGGGGATCACCTCGCGGATCTTCGCCGAGGGCCCGGTCACGAGCGACGACGCGAAGGCGTTCTGCAACCTCTTCGACGTCTCGCTCTCCGACCTCGACGACGGTCTCGAACGCCACGACCGCGTGCTCGTGGTGGGCGGTAGCGGCCCGGTCCCGACGTTCGGCAACCAACCACCAATCGCTGCCGTCATCCGGCATCGGCCGACCGCCGCCGAGCAGCACACCATCATCGACAGCGACGAGGAGGGCGCGACGTCCACGATGGTCGCCACGTTCCTCCGCGAAGCCGGCATCACCCCGGACCAGGACGTCGCCACCGCGCTCCACCACGGCATCCGCGCCGGCACCCAGGAGTTCCGCCGGGTTCGGGGGAGCGCCGACTACGACGCCGCGAGCTTCCTCCACGCCTACGCCGACACCGGTCGCCTCGACGCCCTCCGCGCCCCCGGGATGAGCGGCGAGACGTTCGACGTGCTCGGTGACGCGATCTCCAACCGCGAGCGACGCGCGAGCTTCGCCGTCACGAACGTCGGGAGCGTCCCGAACCTCAGCGCCCTCGAGGAGGCCGCGAATACCCTCCTCCGCCTCGACGGCGTCTCCAGCGGGGCCGCGTTCGGCGTCCACGACAACACCGTCGTCGTCACCTGCCGGGCGGAGGACGTTCGCCTCAGCGCTCTCGACGTCCTCGACAGCGCGTTCGACCGCCAGGAAGCCCTCGGCGGCGACGCCGACGCCGCGACCGCCCGCGTCCCGCTCGGCCTCTTCAACCAGGTGGGCGACGACCACCAGAAGACGCTCGACAGCCTCATCGACGCCAGCACCCGACGCGCGCTCTTCGACGCCTTCGAGCAGGCCTGAACCAAGCAGAACAGCTCTCGACGGTCGGTGTAGCGTTTGCCGGTAGGTCGGACGGTTTGCGTCGGAGTGCGCGAGTCCCGGCAACTGCCGGCACGAGAAGAACCTATTTGTGCGCCACGACAGTACGGCGGAGTAATGGGACTCTTCGACCGACTCCGTGGCGGCGACAAGCCACGGGTCGCCTTCATCGGGATCGACGGCGTGCCGCACAGCCTCATCGAGGACAATCCGGACGTCTTCCCGACCCTGAACGACATGATCGAGACCGGTGGTGGCGGCCCCATCGAATCCATCGTTCCCCCGGAGTCGAGCGCCTGCTGGCCGAGCCTCACCACCGGCGTCAATCCCGGCCAGACCGGCGTCTACGGCTTCCAGGACCGCGAGATCGGGACCTACGACACCTACGTTCCGATGGGGCGTGACGTCCAGGCGACCCGCGTCTGGGACCGCGTCGCCGAGGACGGCCGTGACGCCAGCGTCCTCAACGTCCCCGTGACCTTCCCGCCACAACGGAACGTCCAGCGTATGGTCTCCGGGTTCCTCTCGCCGGGCGTCGAGAAGGCGTCCTATCCGGACGACTTCGGCGCGCGCCTGCAGGAGGACGGGTACAAGATCGACGTGAACGCGAAGCTCGGGCACGCCGACGACAAGACCGAGTTCATCGAGGACGCCCACGAGACCCTCGACGCACGCTTCGACGCGTTCGAACACGTCGTCGGCGAGGACGACTGGGACCTCTTCTTCGGCGTGTTCATGACGACCGACCGCGTCAACCACTTCCTCTTCGAGGACTACGAGCGCGGGGGCGAGTACCGCGACGACTTCCTCTCCTTCTACCGCGAGGTCGACGCCTACATCGGCGAACTCCGGGATGCGATGCCGGACGACGTCACGCTCGTCGTCGCGAGCGACCACGGCTTCACCGTCCAGGACTGGGAGGTCCACTTCAACGTCTGGCTCCAGCAGCAGGGATGGCTCGACTTCGACGCCGACGAACCCGAATCCCTCGAGGACATCAGTGACGACACGCGCGCGTACTCGTTCATCCCCGGGCGCTTCTACCTCAACCTGGAGGGCCGCGAACCACGCGGGTGCGTCGCCCAGGAGGACTACGAGCAGGTGCGCGACGAGCTGAAAGCTGAGATCGAAGCGCTCGAAGGCCCCGATGGCGAACCGGTCGTCGACCGCGTCGTCGTGAAGGAGGATGCCTTCGAGGGCGAGCACGACGACATCGCCCCGGACCTCGTCGCCATCCCGAACCACGGCTTCGACCTAAAGGCCGGCTTCCGGGGCGGCGACGAGGTGTTCGACTCCGGCCCCCGCAACGGCATGCACTCCTTCGAGAACGCGACCCTCATCGTCGACGACCCGGACGTCAGCGTCCCCGCCGGCACCGACCTCTACAACATCACCCCAACCATCCTCGACCTCCTCGACGTCGACTACGAGGCGGGCGAGTTCGACGGCGAAAGCCTGGCCTGAACGCGGTAGTCGACAACCCGGCCAACCGGCGCTTTTCGCCATCCTACCCAGGGAGCAGCTAGCAAGCATCCGCGAGCCGAGCGGTTCGGAGAACCCGAGGCTCGCGGTTCACTCCGCGCCGAAGGCGCGGAGGCCCGAGCACCCCCGAAGGGGGTGGGACGGGCTTTTGGTGGAGATTTTGCCAGAGCGCGGCTTTGCCGCGCTCGCAGCAAAAGGTCCGTTCAGAAGAGGCCGTCCAGTTCGTCGTTCGCAAACGCTTCCTTGGGGTCTTCGCGTTCGGTTTCGACGTCGGCGGCTTTCGCGCGGGCCATGACGTGTTCGAGACGGGGGCTGTCGGCGATGCCCGCGAGGAGGGTGATGACCGCGATCTTCTCGCTGTCGATGGGGAAGTCGCCGCCGCGGACCTGGAGGCTCCCTGTTTCTTGTTCGACCCATTTGCGGGCGCGTTCGCTGCCTTTTCGGGAGATCCGTTCGGGATCGCCGGCGACGACGACGAGGGCGGCTTCTGCGTTCGTGGTTTCGGGGACGCTCATGCCGGAGAGGAGGCTCTTCCGGGCGGTGCTGGTGATGACGTTGATGTTCTCGCCGGGGTCCTCGCTGGCGTCGGCGGCGGCGTAGCCGAGGGCGGCGATGCCGGTGTCGCGGAGGGTGTTGATGATCTCGCTGGTGTCGACGACGCTCTCGCCGACGCCGTCCACGATCTCGCCGGCGGCGAGGAGGAGGCCGACGCGTTCGGCGATGCGCTGGTTGATGGCGCGGAACGCCCCGCCCACGCTTTCGCCGGTGCTGTGCCAAGCGTCGTTGTCGACGAGGAGCAGGCTGCTCACCTCGGGGACGAACGTCTTGAGGGAGCGGCCGGCGTTCTTCTGGTAGATGGCGCCTTCGTCGCGGCCGGGGAGGATGCCGAGGCCGTACACGGGGATGTCGTAGATACGGCGGAGTTCGCGCGCGACGACGGGGGCGCCGCCGCTACCGGTGCCACCGCCGAGGCCGGCGATGACGAAGATGGCTTCGGTGGCGGGGTCGACGACGCCGTCGAGGGCGCCCATGACTTCGTTGACGTCGGTCTGCATGATGCGAGCGGCGAGCTCGTTGTCGGCGCCGACGCCGTGGCCTTTCACGCGTTCCTGGCCGACGAGCATCGTGGGGATGGAGAGCGGGTCGAGGTCGGCGGACGCGGTGTTCACGGCGAGCGTGCCGCGGACCGCGCCGAACCCCATGTCGGAGTCGTACTCGGCGAGGGCCTGAGCGAGCTTCCCGCCCGCCTGCCCCACGCCGACGAGGGCGGCTTTCATACACCCTCATTACAACGCGGTGAACATTCAACCTTCCCCCGTAGGTTCAAGACCGATGCCGGGACCAGACCCCGTATGCCAGACGACGTACTCGAGCGCGTCCGAGCCCTGGAACGAGCCGTGACGGACCGAGACGACCCGCCTGCGGCGCTCCCGGAACGCGCCGACCTCGCAGTGACCCTCGATGATCTGGACGACCGTGTCGCCAGTATCGAATCGACCCTCACCGACGTCACCGCGAGACAGACAGCGGTCGAGTCGTACCTCGACCAGGTCGAGCACGTCAACGAGTCCGTCGAACGCCGAGCCGACGCCGCACTGGCTGCCGTCGACCGACTGGAGTCGGCCGACAACGACCAGACGCCAGCGCGAGCCAAGTCGGCGAACGCGACCGCTGCCAGAGCACCACCGGACGGCACCAGCGATGCCACCGGCTCCCGCCGCGGAGCAGATACCCACATCGCCGATGCCGCCGGACGACCGTCCATTCCCGATCACCACAACGGTCCACGGGACGGCGATGCAGGACACGGCGTCACCGAACCCACTTCCGGCCCGGGTCCATCCCAGTCCGACGGACCTGTCGCTCGACTCCTCGCCGGTCTCCTGGGGCGGTGAGCGTCCGCGCCCTCCTGGCGGTGGTGTTCGCCGCCGTCCTCATCGCGGCCGTGCTGCCGGCCGTCCAGAACGCGCGTGACGCCCAGCATACGACCGGTGTCTCGCGGGCCATCGACAGCGTCGAGGAAGCGGCGGCAGCCGTCGTCTCGACCGGTGAACCTCCGCCAGCGGGCGCCCCCGGCGCTCGCCGGTCGGTACCCCTCGAACTCCCGCCAGCCACCGCGCTTCGATTCGTGAACGGCAGCCGAGTCTTCCGCTCGTTCATCCATGACCGGTCGGACCGAACCATCGCGCTACCGGCGTCCGTTCACCTCCGGAACGACACCTTCCGCGTGACCGGCCGCGACGCGCTCACGATCACCTACGAACGACGGAACGGTCGGCCCGTGCTCGTCATCGCGCGAGGGTTTATGCGTGAAAGCGCGGCGAAGAAGGCCCATGGAGTCACTCCGCGGCCTGCTCGACCACCTGCTGCCCGACGACGCTCCGGACACGCCCTGCCGGTGCGAACCTGACGCAACCGACGAGGTGCTCGAGGTCGACGCCACCGACTGCCCCGGCGGCGGGAAGCTGTCCACGGAGGCGCCCTGTCGGCGGACGGTGGTCGCGACGCTCCGACGGACGCCCCGCGACCGCATCCGTGTCGCCGCCCAGGGCTGTGACCGATGGTACACACCAGCCACCTCGCGACTCCTCGCGTCGGCCGCGCGGTTCGCAGAACGCGTCGTCCACCACGACGAGCGGATGGCCGACCTGGCGATGCGGGACCCGGTCGCGGCCGCGACGGAAGCCGGGGCCCGGGCGGGACCCGTCGGCGCGCTCGCAGAATCGTCGGGTCTCACGGGTGCGGCGACGGATTGCACCGATGTCGAATCCGCGATCCGGGCGTACGAGGGGCCGAGCATCGCCTCGGCGCGAGTCACGACCAGTCCGCCCCAGACGGCGAGACTCCGAGAGACCTACGAGACCGAGACGACGACCGTCCGGATCTACGACTCGTCGTCGCAGCCGGTCCCAACCTACCACGTCGACCCCCTCGAAACCGGGTTCACGTCCCGCCAGTACGCCATCCTGGAGTCCGCCGCGGCCCAGCTAGCGTCGGACGCCGGCGGTGGCGAGAACGCACACCACGCCGCCGTCCGGACAGTCGTCCCACCAGCCCACCACCGCGACCACCCGGTTGACAGCCTCGCGCACGTACTCTGGAAACACACCGCGGGCTTCGGGGTGCTCGAGGACCTGTTCGCCGACCCCGCAGTCGGCGACGTCTACGTGAACGCGCCGCCCGACGAGACCGTCCTCCGGGTCACCGTCGACGACGAACCGATGCGGACCAACGTCTGTCTCACGGCCGCAGGTGGAGCGACCCTCGCGGCCAGAATCCGGGCGGAGAGTGGGCGGCCGTTCTCGAGGGTCGCACCGCTCGTCGATGCGATCGCAACCGACGTCGGCTCGACGGCCAGGATTCGTGTCGCTGGCGTCACGAACCCGGTCACCGACGGCACCGCGTTCGCGTTCCGGTCGGTCGACGACGCCGTCTGGCGCCTCCCGGACCTGGTCGCGAACGGCACCCTCACGCCGGAGGCCGCTGCGTTCCTCGGCCTGGCCGTCGAACGCGGTCGCCGAATCCTCGTCGCCGGCCCGCGAGGCGCCGGAAAGACCACCCTCCTCGCCGCGCTCCTCTGGGAACTCCCACCGACCGACCGCGTCGTCCTGCTCGAGGACACCCCCGAACTCCCCGTCGACGACCTTCAGGCCGCCGGCCGCGACGCCCTCGGGCTCCGCACGCGCCTCGACGAGGACGGCGCCGCCGTATCGCCTGCCGACGCCCTCCGGGCCGCGCTTCGACTCGGGGATGGCGCGCTTGTCGTCGGTGAAGTGCGCGGCGAGGAGGCCGCCGTCCTCTACGAGGCGATGCGCGTCGGCGCGAACAGCAGCGCCGTCCTCGGCACTATCCACGGCGACGGCGGGGAGAGCGTCGAGGAACGCGTCGTCAGTGACCTCGGCGTTCCCCGGTCGTCGTTCGCCGCCACGGACCTCGTCGTGACGGTAGGCCATACGCCCGAGGGCCGGCGACTCGTCGGCATCGAGGAGGTCACGGAGGACGGGTTCGCGACGCTCTACGAGCTGACCGCACAGGGGCTCGTCGCCACCGACCGGATCCACCGCGGAAACAGCCAGCTCGTCGCTCGACTCGCGAGCCCAACCGAGACCTACGCCGACGTCCGGGAGCGTCTCGTCCAGAGACGCGACTCGCTGGTGGAGACGATGCCCACCCCGGCACCGACGACCACCGCAGGGGACGGCGCCGCATGAGACGGACTCCCCGAGGGCCGGGGTCGTCAGCTGCACGCCGGGTCTGTCGGCTCGTCGAATCCCACGTTCCTGCCACGGTTTCGCCGCCCGGAGCGCTTCACGACGCACTCGACCACGCCGACGTCGAATGGGACGCATCGGTTTTCGCAACGCTCTTCGCCACCGCCTCACTCGCACTCGGGCTGGTCGTGTGCCTCGCTGTCGTCGGAACCGGTGGCACCACGCGGAACGGACTCGTCGCGGCGGTGGTCGTCGGAGGCGGAACGTATCTGGTGGCTGCATACGGGCTACCCCGGCTCGTGCTGACGAGGCGACGAGCCAGGCAGTTCGGGGCACTTCCGGGGTTCGTCTGCCGGGTCTCCCTCGGCATGCGGCTCACACCGACGCTCGAACGAGGGGTCGACGCAGGGTTCACGACGGACGACGCGCTCACCGCGCTGGTTCCCCGACGACCTGGCGCCGACGCCCGGTCGATGCTCGACACCGCACTCGGCGACCTCGGGCCCACCGGTCCACGGACGAATGGTCTCCTCCAGGCGGCCACGACCGCGACGAACCCCGACGTCCTTCTCGACCGCGCCGTCGAGACCACCATGGACGGGGTCCGGACCCGGATGCGGACGTACGCCTCGACTCTCCGTGGCCCCGTCACCGCTATCTACGCATTCGGCGTGGTCCTCCCGCTCGCACTCGTCGGCGTCCTCCCCGCCGCACCGCTCGCCGGCTACAACCTCTCACTCGTCGCCCTCGCATTCGTCTTCGACTGCGTCCTGCCAGTCGGTATCGTCGCCGGGACCTGCTGGCTCATCGCGCGACGCCCGATCGTCGACCCACCGCCACGCCTCCCAGCCACGCACCCGGAGCTCGGCACCCGAAGCGCTACCATCGCCAGTGGCGTCCTCGGCTCGTCCATCGGCGTCGCCCTCGGACACCTCCTCCAGCCATGGGCGCCCTGGATCCTCGGCCCTGCCTGGGGTTTCGGCGCCGCCCTCCTCGTACGGTTCCAGCCCGCCCTCCCCGAGATCGACCGGCTCCGAACGACCCGTGACGCCGTTCCCGACCTGCTCGCGCTCCTCGGCGATTCGATGGCCGACGGCGCCCCGCCCGAACGCGCGCTGACCGAGGCCGGACGGCTCCCCGGAACGGCCGGTATCGTTGCGAGTGACGCAGAGCACGTCCGGCACCGGCTCGGCATCCCCGTCCCGACTGCCATCGGTGGCGACCACGGTCCGCTCGCCGACCTCGACAAGCGGTATACCGGGCCCGTAACCGCGCTCGTCGAGGCTGCCGGGAACGCGGGTAGACCGGGCGGCGACGCCCTCTCTCGGTACGCCGACCATCTCGACGACCTCGCCGAACTCGAGGCATCGGTCCGGGCGGACCTCGCCGCCATCACCGACACCCTCGGGCAGACGGCCGCGTTCTACGCGCCCGCCATCGGTGGCGTGACCGTCGCGCTCGCGACTCGGCTCCGCGATACGAGCGAGACGCTCGCGACGACGGGCGACGGCTTCGCCCTCGTCGTCGGGTCCTACGTTCTCGTGCTTGCCGTCGTCCTCCCTGTGCTCGCCGAAACCCTCCAGTCTGGCTGGTGTCGGGTCCGCATCGGCGCGTCGATCGGCCGGACGCTCGTCGTCGCCGGGGGGTGCTTCCCCCTCGTCGCCCAGTTCGCCTCGCACCTCCTGTAGATTCAAATACCATCCCGGGACCAGACACCCTATGTTCGACCCACCGTTCGACGCACCCCCCGTTATCGTCGCGCTGACCCTCGCCGCAGCGACCACGTTCGGCATCGCCACCGCACTCGCCCCGGTCCCGCCGGCCGACGCCGCCGACTTGGCCGCTGTCGTCGACCGCGTCGCCACCAGCCCAATTCCGACGATGGACACCCACGCGACGACCGCCGACGCCGTCCGCATCGACCCCGGTCGACTCTCGACGCGCGACGCCAGCGGCGTCCATCACGCGACCTTCACGACCGGCCACATCACGCCGGTCACGCCCGACACGCGCCTCGCCGAAGTCCTCCACGGCGCGTCGCCGGACGCCGTCTTCCACACCCCGGTCGACCTCGAGACCGCCGCGAGGTACGCCCGCGAGAACACCCCTGGCTGGCAGCACGACCCAGCCACGATCCGGGTGCGATACGTCACCTGGGGAGCCGTGAATGTCACGCTCGTCGGCGTCTGAGGCCAGTCGCGGCCAGGTCCAGCCCCTCCCGGCGCTCCTGGCCGTGCTCGCACTCACCCTCGCGCTCACCGCGTACGCGGACGTCACGCACTCGCTCCCGACACCCGAGGAGCCATCTCCCGCGGTCCCGGCCCTCAAGCGCGTCGAGGCGTCGGCCACGACGGGAGCAATCCTCGACGCCGAGGCACTCGACCCCGACGCCGCGCGTCTGGACGGATACCGAGCGAACGTCACGATACGGACGGCAGGGACACGGCTCGAACTCGGGCCGACCCCGCCACCTTCGGCAGCGCGGGCCACGGCCCACGTCGCGACGAACAGCACACAGTCGCCGAACGGGGTCGTTTCGGGGACACTTACCGTGGAGGTGTGGCCGTGGCCCGCGGCGTGAGCACTGTGCTCGACGTGGGGCTCGCCTGCCTCCTGGTGACCGCCAGCGCCACGCTCCTCATCACCACGGTCCCGTCGACGCCCGCCCCGCCAGCCGCCGACCGGGTTGGCCGAGCGCTCCTCCCGTCGACGGTCACGGTCGAGACGCACGAGCAGCCCCTCGAGACCTCAGTCGCCGACCTCCTCGTCGACGCCGCCAACAACGGAGGACTGACGCCGCCGGTGCGACGGATCATCCAGAATCGGACCCGGGCGATCCATGCCCGGACACAGCTCTACGTCACCGGCTCGACCGAACGCACCACCGTCAGACTCGGGCCGGACCCGCCGCCAGGCGTAGCCATCGACGCCGCCGTCTTCCGACTTGGAAACTCGAGTCGAATCGTCGTCAGGACGTGGTCCGCGTGACGCTCGCCAGCGACGACCGGGCGAGAGTCCCGTTCGCCCTCGTCGGCGTCGTCTTGCTCGTTTCGAGCGCCGCCTACACCGGCGTGCTCGTCACCCGGGACCCTGTCTCTCCCCGGACACCGACCGAACGGGCGACGGCTACCGCGACAACGGCGGCCCACGCCACACTCGAACAGGCGACGCTGTCGGCGAGCGCGACCGCCAGCGCAACCCCACTGACGACGCCGGCGGACACCCCGATGGGGCGCACCCTCGTGGGGCCTGACCCGTTCGAACGCTACCTCCGGTTGCTCGTCTACCGAAACGCCCGTCGGGGGTTCGATAACGTCTCCGCCACTGCCGGACGGACCACCGTCGATCCCGGTCTCAAGCCGATCGAGACGCCAGCGGACGCCAGGGTCGCGATCGACCGGACCACCGTGGACCCCGTTGACGACGGCCGCCGACTCCGGGTCACGATCCGGAACGTCTCCTTCGCGATCTCTCGGGACGGTGGGGCGGTGGTCGCGAACCACCAACGAACGCTCTCGGTCGTCGCGGCGACACCGATACTCGCGCTCCACCGCCGGACGACGGAGTTCGATACTCGGCTCGACACCGACCCGCTGGAGGGGCCGGGGCTCGGACGCTGGCTGACAGCTGGCCTCCTGGTGACCGCCCAGACGCGTGGTCTCGCCCAGTACGCCGAGGCGCCGATCACGAACGTCCTGGCGAATCGGCACGTGGAACTCCAGACGAACGTCGCCGCGCTCGCCCAGCAGCGACGCGCGTTCGGCCACGCCGACCCCGAAAGCGTCGGGAGTGTGGTGTGGGCGACGGGACGCGTCGGCCTCCACGACGGCCTGGCGATGGCGACGACCCGCCAGGAACGCTGGAGCGAACGCGTCCTCCGGAGCCCCCAGCTGGCCACGCCGTCGGCCGCGACAGCCACACTGACGACCACCGACTCGCCGACTCGCTCCAGGGCAGCAGCACCGAACCAGACGGCCGACCGCGCCCTCGTGGCCGTCACCGGGACCGGGCCCGGAACGGTCGAAGCAGCGGTCCAGCAGGCCTACTCCATCGACACCAGGCTCATCACGGCCACCAACCGAATCAGCCGGACGACCGAGACCGACGGCAGCCGACCACCCGGAGCCATCCCCGTTTCGACCGACTCGACGACCACCCGGACCGTCGACCCCCCAGACCGAACCGACTCGGATGCTCCCTCGATATCCGACCGGAACGGCGACCACCATCTCGACACCCCCAGGGGCTATCGCCTCGTCGCCACCGACAGCCGTCGAGTCACCGACAGCCGGACCACCGTGACGGTCTGGCAGACTACCAACGGGACGACGCGAACTGTCGAGACCCGAACGACCGTCTCCCGTGTCACACTCGGAGTCGCCACCCACTACTCGCCCGCACCAGCTCCGGTACGGCCCGTGGAGACCACGCGAGCTAGACGCCAGCTCGACGCGGCCGCCATCGACGCGGTCCTCGGCGGTTCTAGCCACAGAGACGCGCTCGCCGAAGCTGTCGTCGAGGGTCGAGCCGAAACGGCCAGCCGGACCGTCGCCATCGGCCCGCCGCGGGCTGCCGTCGATGCAGCGCGTGCAGCCGTTCTCGGCGCCCATCGCCGGACGCGGCGACTCACCGCGAGCGTGACGCAGAACGGAACGCTCGACTCGACGCCGCCTGCCGAACTCAACGAGGTCTTCGACGCGAACCGGAGTCGCCTGCTCGATGCGCCGGCACGGTACGAGGGGCCAGCCCACGTCGCCGAGGTCGCGGCCAGGGAGACCTATCTCGACGCGGTCGCCGACGAACTGGAGACCGATACGAACCGCGTGTCGCGGGCACAGACCGCCGTTCGCTCGCTCCTCGCCGAGCGCGGGCTCGGCGTCCCCGTGGTCGGCCAGCGTGTCGTGCCGAACCGTTCGGCGACTGGGGTGTCCGTCGCCGTCACCCCGGACTATTTGCCGGTGACGGAGGTCACGCCGCGGCTGGCGGACATCGACTCCGCCTACTATCCGCTCGCCGCCCGGAACGTGAACCTCTTCACCGTCCCGTACGGCGACGCCGCGGATGGCGTCGCCGCAAGCGTGGTCCCGAATCCACCGGGCCGGGTCGACCTCGCAGTCGCCGCTCGAACGCTCGCCGCGTCGAACGACGACGCACTGACCGAGAACGACTCACTGCTGGCTGAACGACGGCGACTCCGGGCGCACGTCGCGGACGCGACCGAGGCCGTCGCCGCGGCCCAGCTTCGAGTACTCGCGCGCGAGACCAGCCTGACGACTGGCGAGAGTCAGGCGCTCGTCGCCGACACACTCGACACGTATCCGACGGTTGCGACACGTGCCGAGGCGGTGACGAACGGGTCCGTCTCACAGGCGCTTGCCCGACACGCTGCGTCGCGAATCCGCCAGAACACGACCGTCCTCGAGGCTCGCCTCCGGGTGGCTACGGCCGCGGCTCGACGCGAACCCGGGGCCCGAGTGCCCGAGGAGTCCGCGAACGGCACGGCCTCGGCAGCCCGCGCTGTGGCACGCGAAGCGGTCACCGTCCTCGCCGAGCGCGCTAGCCAGCGAGCCGTCGACCACGTCCGACAGCGAGCGGCCGACCGCGTCGAACAGCGGGCGCTCGCGAAGGCGGTAGCGGATCTTCCGGCCGGCCTGCCGGTCGCCCCGCTTCCGGGGTCGTGGTACGCGACGGTGAACGTCTGGATCGTGGACGTTCGAGGCGCCTACCACCGCGTCGAGGCCACCTCTACGGTCGCATCACCAGCAGTCGGCCCGGACGGCCTCACGTACACGCGGGAAGCCGAATCGGTCGAATTCGACCTAACCGGTGATGGGTCGTTGGACCGACTCGGTCGGGTCGAACCGGTCGCGTTCGACGTCCAGACCGCCGTCATCGTGGTCGTACCCGCTGGCGCGCAGGGCGTCGGTGACACGAGCGGTGACGTTGACGAACGCTCCCCCGGCTGGCCGGGGCCAGCGGCAGCGCTGAACAGTACGAACCATGGCAGTGCCGGTGCCGGGGACGGCGGGCGAAACGAGACGGGAACAACACCCCCATCAATCGGGAGCCCCTAGACCATCCATGCTCGTCGACGAGATCGCCGATCCCGACGCCGTCTCCCCCGCCGAGGTGCGTGCCGAGTACGAAGCCTCGCTCGCCACCATCGTCGAGGACGTCGGTGTCGACACCGCTGCTGCAGAGACGTCAGTGCCAGAGACCGCCCTCGAGACGTTGCGCTCCGGCGGCGAACCCGAACTGACCGTCGAACAGGCCGCCGAACTCCTCGCGCTCTCTGACGCCTACCCGGACGCCGATGCGTTCGTGCTCGAGATCCGGGACAGCGTCATGCTCGGCATGAGCAGCGCCGTGATGGACGTCGACTCGATGGAGGCGAACCTCCCGATCGACATGGAGGCCCGCGACATCCAGCAGAAGATCGAGGGTCGCCAGGACATGACGCTCGCCGAGTACGCCCACATCGCGCACCACATCGCGACCGAGAACCCCTACTAGGTATGCGCGTCGCCATCCTCGGCTGTGGCTACGTCGGCCTCGAACTCGGCCGCCAGCTCGACGCCGCCGGCCACGACCCGATCGGCGTCCGGCGGAGCGACGAAGGCATCGACGCCGTCGAGACCGCCGGCTTCGACGCGGTGCAGGCCGACGTCACCGACGCCGACAGCCTCGCCACCGTCCCGGACGTGGACGCTGTCGTCTTCATCGCGAGTTCGGGTGGCAGGGACGCGGCGGCTGCCGAGGCGGTCTACGTCGACGGCCTCCGGACCACCATCGACCACTTCGGGAACCGCGAGCACCCGCCAGCCCACGTCGTCTACACGTCCAGCACCGGCGTCTACGGCGACCACGACGGCGACTTCGTCGACGAATCCACACCCCTCGACCCGACGACCGCGAAGACGAAGGTGCTCGCCCGGGCCGAACGAGTCCTCCTCGACCGCACCATCGCCCACGGCATCGAGGGTACCGTCGTCCGGTTCGCCGGCCTCTACGGCTCTGACCGCTACCGCCTCTCCCGGTACGTCGAGGGGCCCGTGACCGAGGGCTACCTGAACATGCTCCACCGCGACGACGCTGCCGGCATCGTCCGATTCGCGCTGACCGATGGCGCGGCCGACGACGAGGACGTCCTGCTTGCCGTCGACGACGAACCCGTCGACAAGTGGCAGTTCGCGGACTGGCTCGCGAACGAATGTGGGGAGCCGGAACCACCGAAGGTCACGAAGGCCGAACGGCTCGCAGAGGATGGACTCTCCGAGGCAGCCCGTCGCAGACTTACCACCAGCAAGCGCTGCTCGAACGACCTGCTCCGCGACCTCGGCTACGACTACGACTATCCGACGTACCGCGACGGCTATCGGGCAGCCATCGACGCCTACCGAGACGGAAGCGACTCATAGACTCGGCGCATGGCGAACCTGCGAAGCTGGCCCTATCGCGCGGAGTACAAGTAGCGCGAACTCCGAGATTGGGGTATGGCGACCGCCCAGGGGACCTTCGACTACAAGGAGCGCCACGACGGCTTCGCGCGCACCTACTTCCGTCGCGTCGGCGATCGCGCCGTCTCCAGCATCGGCCTCGGCACCTACCTCGGTGACGCGGACGACGAGACGGACGCGGCGTACCGGGAGGCGGTCGAACTCGCGCTCGATTCGGGCGTGAACGTCCTCGATACGGCGATCAACTACCGCCACCAGCGCAGCGAGCGCGCCATCGGCGACGCGATCATGTCGAGCGACGTTCCCCGCGAGGCGCTGTTCGTGGCGACGAAGGGCGGCTTCGTACCGTTCGATGGCGAGCGACCGGAGAACCCCGGCGCCTACATCCGCGACGAGTACGTCGACCCCGGAATCGTCGACCCTGACGACCTCGCCCACGGTAGCCACGCGATCTCGCCGTCCTTCATCCGCGACCAGCTCTCCCGGTCGCTCGACAACCTCGGCCTCGACTCGGTCGACCTCTACTACGTCCACAACCCCGAGACCCAGCTCGACGTCCGGTCCCGGGACGCGGTCTACGACCAGCTCGAGGACACGTTCGAGGTGCTGGAACGTCGGGCGGCCGCCGGCGACCTCCGCCACTACGGGGTCGCGACCTGGGACGCCTTCCGCGTCCCCGCCGACCACGACCACTACCTCTCCCTCCCCGAGATCATCAGTCGTGCCCGGGCGGCAGCGAAGGCCGTCGGGAACACGGCGACGCATTTCCGCGCCATCCAGGTGCCGTTCAACGTCTACATGGCCGACGCGTTCACCGTCGAAGCCCAGCCCGGCCCGGACGCGGATCAGAGCGTCCTCTGGTTCGCGCAGGAGGCCGGCCTCAACGTCTTCACGAGCGCCAGCCTCGGTCAGGGCGACGTCGTCGACGGGATCCCCGACTCGGTGGACTCCCGGCTCGCCGGGGAGACGGCCGCCCAGCGAGGCCTGAACTTCGCGCGCTCTGCACCCGGTGTGACGTGTGCACTCACCGGCATGGCCGACACGACACACGTCCGGGAGAACGTCACCGCCGGAACGTACGAACCGATGGGCGCCGACGCGTTCGACGCCGTCTTCGAGTAGGAGCTGGGGTTTCCGGTTCTCAGAGCTGTTTCCACTGCTTCCCGCACTCCGGACAGACCCGGATAGTGTAGACCTCGTTCGGATCGTTCCGTGTGCCGAGCTGATTCCCGCACGTCCCACAGTGCAGTCGGTCGTAGGTGTCCTTCTCGATTGCGCCCGACCGCAGCCCCTTCCTGACGGATTTCATAGCCTGCACTACGTGGTCCCCGGGCAATAACCGTGTGGGGGCCGACCAGTCCGTCAACTGACCTGTTCGCCGGTCTCGCCGCCGGGCTGTCACGGTGCCCGAGGGTCCGGTATCGGAACGCTTGAGACGTCCATGGTCGTAGGCCGAATCGTGACCGAACACGCATCGGCGAGCCGTGGCCGTCGCACCCACGTCCTCGGCAGCCTCTGCGCTTTCGTGTTCCTCGTGAACTTCGGGCGCATCGTGTTCGCCCCTCTCCTCGACCCGTTCATGACGACGTTCGGCGTCGGCCCCGCCCGCGTCGGCATCGTCGCGACCCTCGCGTGGCTCGGCAGCGCCCTCCCTCGCATCCCTACCGGCTACCTCCTCACCCGGGTCTCCCGGCAGCACGTCGTCCTCGGAACGGGCGTCCTGCTCGCCGGGTCGTCCGCAGCGACGTCCCGCATCCCCGACGACATCGTCCTCCGGCTGGGCGCCCTCGACCTCGGCATCCTCGCCGTCGGCCCGATAACCCTCACGGCCATCGACCTCGTCGGGTTCGGCGCGTTCGTCGTCGGCCTCGCCTCGGGCGCGTACTTCATCGCCGCGAACCCCCTCGTCAGCGAACTGTTCCCAGACCGCGTCGGTCGCGTCCTCGGCATCCACGGCACCGCGAGCCAGCTCGCCGCCGTCGCTGCACCCATCGTCGTCAGCGTCGTCCTCGCCGGCGGCTCGTGGCGTGACGTCTTCGTCCTCCTCGCGCTCGGCGCCGCCCTCGCTACCATCTCCCTCGTCTGGACGTCGCGACACGCCGACATGCCGACCGCCGGCACCACCGACCGCCACCTGCTCCGCGCCGTGCGCCGCCAGTGGCGCATCGTCTTCGCCGGTGTCGCCATCATCGGCGCCACGGGCTTCGTGTGGAACGGCCTCTTCAACTTCTACGTCCCCTACCTCACCGCGACGAAGGGCCTCGACCCCGGCACCGCGAACACCCTCCTCACCGTCGTCTTCGCCGCCGGCGTCCCCGCCTTCTGGGTCACCGGGAACCTCGCAGACCGCTTCCCCCACGTCCCCCTCATGCTCTCCATCCTCGGCGGCTTCGTCGTGTTGCTCTTCGCGTTCACGTTCGTCCAGGGCCTCTGGGCCATCGTCGCCGTCACCGTCGTCATGGGGTACGTCATCCACAGCCTCTTCCCCGCCCTCGACACCTACCTCCTCGACAACCTCCCGGACGAGGACCGCTCCAGCGCCTACGCCGCCTACTCGGGCACCATGATGGTCTTCCAGGCCACCGCAAGCGCCGTCGTCGGCGCCCTCGTCGAGACCCAGCTCTCCTACAACGACGTCTTCCGGGGCTTCGGCGTCGCCCTCGTCGTAATCCTCCTCGTCCTCCTCGGCCTCCACGCCATCGGCCGCCTCCCCAGCAGCGCCCGGTAGCGCTGTGCAGTATGCGGCCCGGGCCGCGCCGGACGCGACTCACGCCGGTTACACAAGGTTGTAAACGCTCCACGCCGACCTCCAGACATGGACTACACGCAGGAGCGCGTCACCACCCTCCACGACTACGGTGGCGCGGACCCGGACGCCCCCGTCGGGCGCACCGCGGTCGTCGTCCCCATGACGGACCGCGAGTACGCCGGTCTCGCACCCGAACGCGTCTTCTCCGAACTCGAACGCGTCCAACCGGCCCGCGTCGTCGTCCCACTCCGCGCACCCGCCGAACGCGTCGCCGACTTCCGCGAGTGGCTGGACGGCTTCGACATCCCACTCGACCTCCTCTGGTGTAACGCGCCCGCCGTCGACGACCTCATCGCCGACGCTGGGCTCGGCGGCGAGGCCGGGAAGGGCCGAGACGTCTGGCTCGCGCTCGCGCTCGCCGCCGACGAGGACTTCGTCGTCGTGCACGACGCCGACACGAAGACCTACGAGGCCCGCGACGTCCGCAAACTCGTGTTCCCCCTCGCAGACGGCCACGACTTCGCGAAGGGGTACTACGCCCGCGTCGAGAACGCACAGCTCTACGGCCGCCTCTTCCGCCTCTTCTACGAACCAGCCGTGCGGGCACTGGAGGACGTCCACGACGACCCCATCGTCGACTACCTCGGCGCATTCCGCTACGCGCTCGCCGGCGAATGCGCGATGACGAGCGACCTCGCTCGGCAGGTCCGGATCCAGCGTCGCTGGGGGCTCGAGGTCGGCGTCCTCGGCGAAGCCTTCCAGCACGCCGGCTTCCGGCGGTCCGCGCAGGTCGACCTCGGGCGCTACGAGCACGACCATCGCGCCGTCTCCGGCCCGACCGGCCTCACAGAGATGAGCGACGGCGTCGCCGCCGCCCTCTTCCGGTCCATCGAGGATTCCGGTGTCACGGTCGACTACGACGCGGTCAGCGACCGGTTCGACACCACCGCCGACGACCTCGTCCGGGCGTACGGCGCGGACGCCGCGTTCAACGACTACCGATACGACCACGAGGCCGAACGCGACCAGGCGGCGACGTACGCCGACGCCATCACCACCCCCGGTGAGGACACCCGGCTCCCCGCGTGGGACGACGCGCCGATACCGCCAGCCGAGGTCCGGCGAGCGACCCGTCCGGAGACCTGACCGGTCGGCCGTTCGCGCCTGTTCGGCCAATCGGGGCCGAGAGACGGAACGCTGAAACCGCCACGGACCCCTCTGTCTGCCAATGGACGACCGGACGCGCGACGAACTCGCGGGCGTCGTGGACCTCTTCGGCGGTATGACCCGCGACGAACTCGCCGACGCGCTCCTCGAACTCGCGTTCAAACGCGGACAGGACGTGGACGAGGACGCGGTCGAAGCGACCATCTCGGACGCCATCGAGGACTACTATCTGGTCGAGATTCCCGCTGAATACGTCCTGGACCACGACGCCGAGGACGAGAACCCGCACGACGACGGCCAGGACCCGGCGGACATGATCCTCGTCCCCGGCCCCGCAGCGTTCCCGACGCTCCCCGAGGGCGGGGAGGACCTCCCGCACATCCTCGACGCGCCGCGTCGCACCATCGACCGCGAGGTCCTGGGAGCGTCGATCGTGAATCAGCTCCAGGCCGAGGCCGAAGCCGACCACGTCGACGACGAACGCGCGCGGTACGTCATCGACGTCACCTACGACGCGGAAGCGTGGGCGAGCGTCGACCTCGGCGCCGTCCGCGACTCGCTCGAATCCTGCATCGACGGGGGAAGTTAAACACCCTGCCCGCCACGAACCAGTATGGACCTGGGGCCCGTCGCCGAGCACTCGCCCACCCACGTCGAGGACGCGGAGCGTGACGCCGCCGTTCTCGTCCCCGTCATCGACCGGCCCGACGGCCCCGCCCTCCTCTTCATCAAGCGCTCCGACCGCGTCGGCCAGCACCCCGGCCAGATGGGGTTCCCCGGCGGCGGCCGTGAACCAAGCGACGACGACCTCCACGCGACCGCGATCCGGGAGGTCGACGAGGAGATCGGGATGCGGGCGGACGAGGTCGACGTCGTCGGCCGACTCGACGACATCCAGACCATCACCGACTACGCCGTCAGCCCGTTCGTCGCCCGCGTCCCCGACCGACAGTACGAACCCGACGGCTTCGAGGTGGACGAGGTCGTCGTCCTCTCCCTCGCCGACCTCACCGACCTCGAGAACTACGAGTCGGAACGCCGCGAACACCCCGAACACGGCGACATCCACCTCCACTTCTTCCACGTCGACGGCTACACCGTCTGGGGCGCCACCGGCCGCATCCTCGTCCAGTTCCTCACCCTCACCACCGACTGGCGGCCCCCCGAGGGCGTCGACTACGTCGTCGATCCGGACGTCGACCTCTGAGATGGCGGCCCTCGCAGCCACCGACCTACCGAACGACCGGTTTGTCCCGAGCGTCACGCTTATCCCGGGGCCGGCGGTAGAACCGGGTACATGGTCGCACAGACGATGGATCGCGTTCCGGCACCGTTCTGAGAGTCTTCGAGTCCGGGGTGAGCGCTCGTGTTGACGAGCGGTCGCTCCATCGCTGACACTGGTATCGACGCCGTCGCCCTCAAACCCGCCGAGTGTGACGTGCGCGACGTAATCGACCTCCCGTTCGACCGCGTCGTCATCGACTACGAGGGCCGCGAGCATCTCCCCGACAGCGAGGTTCTCGACCGCCTCGCCCGGGACCGGACCGTCCGGCTCACGACCCCCGTCCGGGCCGACGGCTTCGACCCCCTCGGCGACGACTCGCTCGCCCGGGAGCTTCCGAACGCTGTCGACCGCGTGTTCGTCGCTGGGCACCACGCGTACCTCGACGACGCCGAAGCGTCGCGAGCAATCGCACCGCGTCTCGGGGCCGCCGTCCAGCAGCACGACGATGCCTGGGTCGGCACCGAGGGTGTCGAACGCGCTGCCCTCGCCACCGGTGCGACGCAGTTCGAACTCCTCTCCCGGACCACCGAGCGAGACGTCAAATCGATCCGTGCTGCAGGGTTCGACGGGGATATCGCGGTCTACGCTCCAACTGTCCTGACGGACCACGAGGACGCCGTCCTCGACGCCGTCGGCGGCTACGCCGCCCGGCGGAAGCCCGTCCGAAGGGCGCTTTCGAAGGCCGTCGAGTCGAACGACGCGTCGGCGGACGAGGTCGCCGCGGACGGCGGGGCGACGGATGGCGCGGCGACCGACGGTACCGCGACCGGCCGCACCAGAGAGATACTCTCTGCGGCGGTCCGAGATTACGCGCTCGTCGGCACCCCCAGCGAGGTTCGCGAACAGGTCGAGTCGCTTCGCGACGCCGGCGTCGACACCGTCGTCGGCTACCCCGCGCAGGGTCTCGACGCCTTCCGCTCGTAATCCCGACGCCGCTTCGCATCCCACCGTTCTCCGTCGGGACGAACATATCATCGGTCACTGCTAAGTGCCGGCCGGCCCCACTCTGGCTATGCGCACTCAGGTCGCCGTCGTCGGACTCGGCGCCGTTGGCGCCACCGCCGCCTACGACCTCGCCCGGCACGGCGCGGACGTGGTCGCGTTCGAGAAGGACGGCATCGCCGCGGAGAGCAGTGGTCGGGCGGCGGGAATCGTGTACGACGCGTTCGCCGAGGACGTCGACGCCCGGATCGCCGACCGCGCGATGGAACGATTCCACCAGCTCTCGGGGGAGGGCGACTTCCGTCTCCACCAGACCCCGTACCTCTGGTTCGCGACCGAACCCGGCGACGCCGCCGACGCCATCGACGAGCAGGTCGCGGGCATGCGGCGTCACGACCGCGACGTCGACCCCGTCGACCGCGAGTGGCTCCGGTCGCACTACGCGTCGCTCCACTGGGGCGACGTCGAGACCGCCGCCATCGCGCACACCGCCGGCACCGCCAACCCCGCCGCCTACACCGACCTGCTCGCGACGAAGGCCGAACAGACCGGTGCCCGACTCCGAACCGACACCGCCGCCAGCGTCGCGACCGATCCGCCACGAGTGAACGGCGACGAGTACGATGCGGTCCTGGTCGCGGCGGGCGCCCACACGAAACAGATGCTCGCGGACGCCGATATCGCCGTCCCCCTCAAGCCATACCGCGTCCAGGCGCTCGTCACCAGCGGCCCCGCGATACCCACGATATACGACGCCACCGCCGGCTACTACGCCCGCCCGCACCGCGACGGCATCCTCGCAGGCGACGGCACGATTCCGATAGAGGCGGACCCAGACGACTACGACCGAGGTGGGGACGACGACTTCGTCGACGACGTTACTGGCCACCTCGAATCACGACTCGTGAACTTCGACGCCGGCGTCGACCGGGCCTGGGCGGGCCTCTGCGTCGCCACCCCCGACCGCGACCCGCTCCTCGGCGAACTCGACGACGGCATCTTCGTCGCCGCCGGCTGGCAGGGCCACGGCTTCATGCGCGCCCCGGCCACCGGCGAACACGTCGCCGACCAGATACTCGGCGAAACCGACGGCATCGACGCCTTCGACCCGTCCCGGTTCAGCGGTGACGAGGCGTTCGAAATCGTCGAGGGGATGGCCTACGACTGACGGATGCCATCGAGAAACGAAGCGGCTCCCGGTCGACCGTCCGACTATTCTACAGCGCCGACCTTCGGGACGTGGACGAAGAGGGTACCATCGTCCCGCAGTTCCGCGTTCGCAGCGGATTCGTCAACCTCGGCGTCGTTCGGGAGTTCCGCCCGGCCGTCGAGCGCCATCCCCCGGCCGGGGAACACCATGTCGAAGCCCTCCCGGAACTCGCGGAACCGGTCGATGCGGACCTCGACAGCGCCATCGACGTACGCGACGGTGACGTCGCTCGGTTTCACACCCGGCGCGTCGAAGACGACGAGATACTCCGTGTCGCTCTCGAGCACGTCGACTGGGAGCGGGGTCTCCTCGTGGTAGCGCGCCGCCGCGCGACCGACCCGGCGAAGGACCTGGCCGCCAACCGCGCGGCCGAGGTCGGTGAGTTCGGCGGCGACCTTCCGGGGTGTCGTCATACCTCGATTTCCTCCAGGCAGTCCGTCCCACCACACAGCGGACAGGAGAGGTCGGAGACGGAATGGTCGTCCGCGATGTCGTACGTGTAGTGGTTCTCGAACATGTCGAGTTCGCAGTCGTCGCTCGTACAGCGGACCTCGAGCGTAGCGGGCATGCGTGGCCGTTGGGGCGCGCGAGGCATAAAGTGGCGGGCATCGGCGGGCGCATCGGCTATCCAGATGCGTCGGCTCCCGGTAGCACAGGGTTCGTGTAGTCACCGTTTTAGGCGTCCGTCACCAACCTCCGACGATGACAGACCCCGCGTCCCTCGACGTCACCATCGTGGATGGCTACGTCGACGAACCCGCGCACTTCGGCGTGCCTCCCTACATCTCGACGTATCCGAGGTACACCGCCGGCGCGCTCGTGGACGCGGGCGTCGACCCCGCGAACGTCACCTACCACACCATCGACGCCCTCCGCGAGGACAATCAGCGCTGGCAGGCCGTCGACGAGGCCGACCTCATGATCTACCTCGGCGGGATGACGGTGCCCGGGAAGTACGTCGGCGGCACCCCCGCCGAACCCGACGAGGTCCAGCGCCTCGCGTGGACCGCGAACGGCACGAGCCTCATGGGCGGCCCCGTCCGCTTCGGCGTCGGCGACGAGAACGCAGGCGCCCAGGACATGCAGCGCAAGGACCTCGACTTCGACTTCGTGGCGAAGGGCGACGCCGAAGCCGCCGCGTACGACCTCGTCGAATCGGGCCTCGAAGGATTCAACGACCGGATGCGCGACAACGAGGAGGTCTCGCGGTGGGCGACACAGGGCGCGTTCATCGTCGAACAACACCCGAATTTTCCTGACTACCTCATCTGCGAGATGGAGACGAGCCGGGGCTGTGCCTACCGGTGCTCGTTCTGCACCGAACCCCTCTACGGGAACCCGGCGTTCCGTTCCGCCGACAGCGTCGTCGACGAGGTCGAAGCGCTCTACGACGCGGGCGTCCGACATTTCCGGCTCGGCCGCCAGGCCGACATCCTCGCCTTCGGCGGGGACGGCGAAGCCCCGAACCCGGACGCCCTCCGCGACCTCTACGGCGGCATCCGCGAGGTGGCCCCCGACGTGCAGACGCTCCACCTCGACAACATGAACCCCGTGACCATCACGGACTACCCCGAGGCGTCGAAGGAGGCCATCGAGGTCATCGCGACCCACAACACGCCCGGCGACACCGCCGCGTTCGGCCTCGAATCGGCGGACCCGGTCGTGCAGGAGCAGAACAACCTCCTCGTCACCGCCGAGGAGTGCCTGGATGCCGTCCGAATCGTGAACGAGATCGGCGGGTGGCGGCCGGGTGACGACCCCGACGACGCACCCACCTGGGGCGACGGCGCGAGCAACCGCCTGCCCAAACTCCTCCCCGGCATCAATCTCGTGCACGGCCTCCAGGGTGAGCGCCCGGAGACGTACGAGCACAACAAGCACTTCCTCCAGCAGGTGTACGACGAGGGCCTGATGCTCCGCCGCATCAACATCCGGCAGGTCATGGCGTTCGCCGGCACCGAGATGAGCGAAACGGGCGCGGACATCGCCCGGGACCACAAGGAGCAGTTCAAGCCCTACAAGCGCGAGGTCCGCGAGACCATCGACCAGCCGATGCTGGAACGCGTGATGCCCTCAGGCACAGTGCTGAACGACGTCCACTACGAGTACCACCAGGATGGCAAGACGTTCGGCCGCCAGCTCGGCACGTACTCGATCCTCATCGCGGTGCCCGGCGAGCGCGAACTCGGGAAGACCGTCGACGTCGTCGTGACCGACCACGGCTACCGCTCCGTCACCGGCGTGCCGTACCCCGTCGACCTGAACGAGGCGTCGATGGACGAGCTGACGGCGATTCCGGGCGTCGGGAAGCAGACCGCTGGCGACATCGTCGTGAATCGGCCCTACGAGTCGCTCCGAGACGTGCCCGTTACGGCCGACATCTCCAGATTCACGAAGGCATAGTTCGGGCCGGAACTGCTGTGTCCAGCACGGAGCTGCCGTTGGCTGGCGTCTGATTCCTCGAAGTAACGTGCCCTGAATCGGGACGAGTACTGTTAGACCGAGAGGCTGTACGGCCAGTTCGCGCCACCGATGGCGAGGATCAGGAGTGCGGCACCGGTGATGACGGCGTTCTTGAGGAACTGGGTCATCTCGTTCTGCTTGGCTTCGGGGTCGTCGGCGTTCCAGAAGTCGTGCATCTTGGGGGTGACGACGACGTGGAACACGACGAGCAGCGCCGCCCCGACGATCGGGAGGGCGCCAAGCACGATTGATGCGCCACCGAGCACGAGAACGAGGCCGGAGGCGAGGACGGACAGTCTCGGTGCGGGGACGCCCTTGGATTCGGCGTAGCCGGCGAGCGAGTCGGTCTGCTGGAAGTGGTTCAGGCCCATGAAGGCGAGCACGCCGCCGACGAGGATGCGGCCGAGCAGGAACGCGACCCCGCCTGCAGTGGTTTCGAGCACCATCAGACGCTCACCTTCGATGCCGGTTCGTAGTTCAGCAACGCACTAGATATCGAACTGATAGTCGGTATCATCACGATACTACTTTTGGTCGGGGCGTATAAGAGGATTCGCGGACCCCGGTGTAACCGGCTGACGTCAGTGTTATCGGGTGATTTTACACGAACCGTCGGGACGAGCAGACGACGCACGCATCGCTGACGTGCCTGCGTCGCCATCACTGCATCCAGGGCACCGCCACACCAGCTATCACACACACCATTTCGCCGCGCTATCGCAGTTGAATCTATGGACGAAGTTGGAGACGCTGGATAGCGACGCTGTACGAATAGACACTGGCAAGGATGCAAGCATCCGCGAGACGAACGGCTTGTAAAGCCTGAGTCTCGCGGTTCCCCGAGTGCGTCAGCGCTCGGGCCGCGAGCCCACCAGAGTTCCCGTGAGCCGAAGGCGAACGGGAGCACGACGGACGGAGTCCGTCGGTGGTGGTGACGCGGCTTTTAGTGCAGGTTTTACCAGCGGCGCGAAGCGCCGCGCAGTGGTTCGAGAGCGCGAAGCTCTCTCGTCATTGTCGGACTATGTCCGACAGGCAGCCGGATTCCGGTGGAATCCGGCAGCATCACGAAAGACGCTCTGCGTCTTTCGAACGATAAAACGCGCGTGTTTAGAACTCGTCTTCGATGATCTCGCCGACGGCGAAGTTGCTCTTCACTTCGCTGATCTCGACCTTGACGCGTTCGCCGACTTCGGCGCCGGGGACGATGATGACGTAGCCGCGTTCGACGCGGGCGATGCCGTCGCCCTGCTTGCCGAGGTCCTCGATCTCGACGTACCGGATCTCGCCCTGTTCGACGGGCGGTTGCGGTTCGCTGGGTGCGGTGCTTGGCTCGCTGCCGGTCTCTTCGGCGACGGCTTCTTCGGCGCGTGCGATGAGTGCGACGCGGTAGATTTCGCCGGGGTCGATGCTCCCGGTTTCGACTTCGCTGCGCGGTATCTCGACGACGTACTGGTCGTCGGTCACGGTCACTTCTGCGTTGAACAGACAGAGGAGTTTATCAGAGATTTCCACAGTCGTAGACCTCCGAACGGAGTCTTCTGCAGCCACGGGTATAGTAGTTTCTGGTAGGTGGGCGCGTTGACACGTCAGGGTGCGTCGCTGGCACGCGGTGTGTCAGGCGTCGTGGGGTGTGCCGTCGGCGTGCTTCGGGCCTTCGGAGTCGTAGACTACTGTCTCGTCCGAGTCTCGGTCGACGGGACGGTAGTTGTCGCGGACGCCGATGGCCTCCTCGAGTTCTCGGATGGCGCGCTCCTTGAGGGCGCTCGCGAGGTCCTCGGCGTGCTCGCGGTCGATGTCGCGGCCGAGGCCGTCGCACTCGTGGGCGCGGACCTGGCCTTCGGTGTCGACGACGCCACCCATCGGCTGGCTGGATCCCTCTAGCGCCACTGAAAAGGGGTACGTCACGCAGATGAGCGGTCGGTCGTCGTGGACGGTGCAGGCGCCGGTTCCGGATTCGTCCTCGGTGTAGAACGTGCAGTCGCCGCAGGCATCGGTCTGGAGCGCCCACTCGAACGTCTCCCCCGAGCCATCCGCGTCGAGGCCGAACGGCATCGGCCTGGCGATGTCACGGAAGTCTCGCGAGCCCTGCGAGGGAGACGTCGTGACGTCTTTGACGTCACGGAAGTCGTAGTCGTCGGCGTCCTGCAGGGCCCGTATCTCGTCCGGGAAGACGGTCGCTGTGTGCTCCTCGTCGCCCATCCCCTTGCAGCACTTCCCGCATCGTGTGCATTCGAAGCCGATGGTCTCGATGGCGTCCGCTAACTCGGACTCATCGAGCTCGCGGGCGCGGTCGAGTTCGGCTTCGAGCGATTCCATATGGGTACACGGGCGCCGAGCGGGTTACTCGTTGCGGGACGGGCTACTCACGAGTCGGGTGGCGTCGCGGTCTCCCCCTCCCACCGGATACGGCCCTCGACGTCGAGCTTCTGGAGGTGTGCCCGGACGGTACGGGCAGCGAGGTCCTCGAGCCCGGTGAGGTCCTTGTCGTAGGCGACATGGAGAATCTCCTCGACGGTCTGGGCGCCATCGTCTCGGACTGCGGCTTCGACGCGGCGTTCACGGTCCTGGCGATGCGCGAGGACTTCGCGAATCCTGGTGTGGGGTTCGATCACGGACCCGCCGTGGCCAGGCTGGAGCGTGTCGAGGTCGTGGGCGAGGAGGCGTCGGAGGGATGCGAAGTAGGCGCGCATGTCGCCGCCCGGCTTGCCGACGAAGACGCTGCCGTCGGCGGTGAGGAGGTCGCCGACGATCGCGTCTGGCCCGGCGAGGAAGGCGGTGTGTTCCGGTGCGTGGCCGGGTGTCTCCATGACGACGATTCCGGTGTCGCCGAGTTCCGTTCCGTCGACGAACGTCACGTCAGGGCGGGTGCCGGTCGCGCGTTCGAACTCGTCCCTGCGGCCGTATCGACACCAGACGGTGGCGTCCGTCTCGGTGGCGTAGTGCGCAACGGCGCCGACGTGGTCCGGGTGCGTGTGCGTGACTGCGAGATGCTCGATATCTCGATGGTGGTCGGATACGGTCGAATCGAGTTCGGCAGAACGTCCAGCAGGGTCGATGAGAACGAGCGGGTCTCCGGCGAGGAATGCGTTCGTCTCACCGTGGGGTGCGCGGGTGGCGACGGGAACGGGGATGCGTTCGACCACGAGCGACGTGTCGTCCCCGGCGGCCTTAGTCTTCGAGGAAGTAGACCTGCTTGCGCGCGTCGCGGAAGCTGTACCGGGAGCCGACGAGGCCGGCGTCGTCGAGCCGATTCAGCGCGTACCGGACGGTGCGGTCCGGGAGCAGTGACTCCTCGGCGAGCTGGCCCTGGCTGAGTGGTGAGTCCGTCTCGAGGACCTTCGCGACGAGCTTCGCGCTGGGCGGAAGCTCGCGGAGGCGCTCGCGGAACTCTTCGTTGTCCTTGATGAGTGATGCCGTCTGACCTGCGGACGTGCTCATGTGCACCACTGGCATACTTGTGAAGGTAAAGGTTGGCTATACCCGTGACTAAACTCCTAATAGGATATAAGGATGTAAATCACGCAATTGTGACGATTATTATGCCGCAACCACAAGGTGATCGAACATGACCGGTATTCCCGAGGACGCACGAGACCTCTTCACCAGCGAATCGTTCGCCGCCTACGTAACGCTGTACCCGGACGGCCGGCCACAGGTGACTCCGGTCTGGATCGATTACGACGCGGACGCCGCCCAGGTCCTCGTGAACACGGCGACGGGCCGCCGGAAGGACACCAACGTCGAGAACGACCCTCGCGTCTCCGTGATGGTGCTGGACCCCGACGACCCGTACCGCTACATCTCGGTCGACGGACGCGCTGAGCGCACGACCACGGGGGCCGTCGAGCACATCGACAGCCTCGCACAGCGCTACATGGGCGTCGACGAGTACCCGCACCATGGAGACGAGGCCGGCGACCGCATCCTTCACCGGATCACGCCCGAGCACGTCATCTGGTAGGGCTGTCGCGCGCGCCGTTCACTCGCCGTGCCCGGTGTGCGCGTTCCACTCGCCGAGTCGCCGACCACAGTCCGGACAGTGCACGTGTACGATACCGTCGCGCTCGTGTCGAGTGAGTGCGTCCGCGTCGAACGCCTGGTCACAGCCGGGACAGTGTGCCATGTTCTACCATAGTATGGGCGACGAGAAATACCTTCGCCAGGCGCGTGGGGTTTCAGTAGGGTTTTACTTCCCCACCCGGTTTGTGCACGTGAGAAGCGTGAAGGGGCAGGAGTGGTACCAGGCGTCCGAGGTCGCCCAGGAGTACGACGAGAAACGGTTCTCGCGTGGTGGGCGACTGATCGACCGCCGAGAGAAGCAGGCCGTGCTCGAGGGCCTCGGGCCCGTCGAAGACAAACGCATCCTCGAGATCGCGTGCGGGACCGGCAGGTTCACCGTGATGCTCGCCGAGCGCGGCGCCGACGTCACCGGCCTCGACATCTCGGGGCCGATGCTCCAGCAGGGCCGCGAGAAGGCCAAACGCGCCGGCGTCGACGACCACCTCGAGTTCATGCGTGGCGACGCCGCCCGCCTCCCCTTCCCGGACGACCACTTCGACTCCGTGTTCGCGATGCGATTCTTCCACCTCGCGGATACGCCCGCGAAGTTCCTCGCCGAGATGGCGCGCGTGTCGAAGGACCAGGTGTTCTTCGACACGTTCAACGACACGAGCGCCCGCACCCTCTACAACTGGCTGCTCCCGATGGGCTCGCGCCTCTATTCGAGCGATCAGGTCCACGACCTCGTCGAGTCCGCCGGCCTCGACCTCGTCGACGCCGACCACGACTTCATCCTCCCCTACGGTCTCTACCGGAAGATCCCGGACTGGCTCGCCGACCCGCTCCGCGACGTCGACACCACCGTCGGCGACTCGCCAGCAGGGTCCACAGTCGCCTCCGTCTCGTACTGGGACACCCGCGTCTAGCGGGCCAGAAGTCGGGTCACCACCCGCCGAATCACGTGACAATAAACCGACGAGAATGCTCGAGAGCGGTGGTTCCGGTGGTGTGCTGGCTCGTTTCACCCGCTACCCGAGACGTTTTTAGGTCGGGGCTCGCTTTCGTGTGTCATGGACCTCTCGGTCGTCGTGCCCACGCTGAACGCCAGGGACCGCCTGGCGGCGGCGCTCGACGACCTCGGAACGCACGTTCCCGACGCCGAGGTGATCGTGGTGAACGGCCCCTCGGCCGACGGTACGTCCGGGATGGTGCGCGAACACGCCGTCCCCGACGTCCTCCTCGAACTCTCCGAACGCAACCTGAACGCCTCCCGGAACGCCGGTATCGCCGTCGCCTCAGGGAACGTCGTCGCGTTCGTCGGGCAGGACTCCCGCGTCCGCGAGGACTGGTTTCCCGCGCTCTGCGAGGCGTTCGAGGACGGCGCGGCGGTCGTCACCGGCCCCGTCCACCGACGGGTCGCCGGCGGCGTCACGACCGAATCACTCGAGCAGGCCACCATCGTCGACCGCGAGGTGTCGTACTTCGACGGCGGGAACGTCGCCTTCCGCCGCGACGTCGTCGACGCCATCGACGGCTTCGACGAGTACCTCCACACGGGCGCGGCCCGGGACGCAGCCCACCGGCTCGCCGCGATGGGTCGAGACGTGAGCTGGCACCCCGACATGGTCGTCCTCCGCGAGGAGACCGACGACGTCAAACACCGCATCGGCGGCGACCAGGACGCGACCGCGTGGGGGCTGAAGTACCGCTCCCTCACCTACCGACTGACGAAGAACTACGGCTTGCGCTTCACCGTCGGACTTCGCGCGATCCGTCACGCGCTGAGTGATGCTGCGGCCGTCGCGTTCGACGTCGCCCGCGGTGAGGAGGTGCCGTCCGCCTGGATCGGCAACGGACGCGCCGTCATCACGAACGCCATCGGCGGCGCCCAGGACGGCCTCGCCGCCCGCGTCGCCGACCGCTCGCCACGCCGGAACCCGAACGGCGTGTCGTCTCGGATGAATCGCGCCGTGGCACGGTACGACCTCTGACTCTGCCGACGTCAGAACCGCACCTGGCGCTGTTCAGGCCCGGTCGAGGCCGGGGATGACGCGAACTGGGTTCTTCGTGAACACCTTCCGCATCGCATCCTCTGTCACGTCGAGCGTCAGAATCTCCATGATGGCGACGTTCGGGTGGACGGTGGGGACGCCACTGCCGAAGCAGACGCGGTCCGGGTGTTCGGTGACGGCGCGCTCGAGGAGGTCGCGATAGCGGACCGCGCTGGTGTCGAGGTAGAGGTCGTCGTAGCGATCGAGGAGGTCGATGGCGTCGTTCATGTGGTCGCGGTCGAGCGGGTGCCCGCCGAAGTGCGCGAGGATGACGGGGAAGGCGCGGTCGAGGATGGTCTCGACGGCGGCGCTCGGCGGGAACCCGTCGCCGGCGTGCAGGAGGAGCGGGAGGCCGACATCCTCGAGGACGGTGAGCACGTCGTCCTCTGGGATACCGTCGCGGACGGGGTCGAGTTTGAAGCCGTGGAAGCGGTCGTCGTAGGCGTACTGTTCGATGTCCTCGGGGCTCGCCTGCCACTCGGTGCGTTCACTCCGGAGGTTGCGAAGCCGGGCACCCGCGCCGTTTCCGGGCTGTCGGGGGCCGTCGATTCGAGCGAAGGCGATGAGAGAACGGTCGACGGCGTTCCGGGCGACCGCGTTGTTCGCGCGAAGGTAGCCCTGTTCGCCCTTCTGGGGGCCGGGGAAGACGACGGCGCGGACGACACCCGCCTGGTGCATCTCGCGCTCCAGGGCCTCGGCGTCGATGGTGCGACCCCGGACCGGTCGGCCAGGGCCGGCGTGGAGGCGGGCGTGGACGTCGACGACGCGGAACCCGTGCTCCAGTTCGAGCATACCGATGTCTCGGCCTGTGGCTATTTTTGTGTGCCGGTGCAGCGCGTCGCACACCCCACGATTAGCGAAATGCATATATAGAACCGCAAGCGTCTGAGACATCGTAATGTCGTACAATGTAGGTATGGGGAGTCCCGTCTATATCCTTGGCTCGGACACCCAGCGAACCCGCGGCCGTGACGCACAGTCCTCGAACATCGCTGCCGGCAAGGCGGTCGCCGAGTCCGTGCGCACGACGCTCGGCCCACGCGGCATGGACAAGATGCTCGTCGACTCCACGGGGAACGTCGTCATCACGAACGACGGCGTGACCATCCTCCAGGAGATGGACATCGAGCACCCCGCCGCGCAGATGCTCGTCGAGGTCGCGGAGACACAGGAGGACGAGGTCGGTGACGGCACCACCACCGCGTCCGTCCTCGCCGGCCAGCTCCTCGCGAAAGCCGAGAAGCTCCTCGAGAACGACGTCCACCCCACGACCATCGTCGAGGGGTACGCGCAGGCCCGCCAGCTCGCCCTCGACGCCATCGGGGACCTCACCATCGACGACGAGCTCGACGACGACCTCCTCGCGAAGGTCGCCGCGTCCAGCATGACCGGCAAGGGGACCGGTGACGTCGGCGCCGACGTCCTCGCCGAGCTCATCGTCGAGGCGATCCGCCACGTCGAGACCGAGGACAACGTCGAACGCGACGACATCCGCGTCCACACCCGGACCGGCGCGTCCTCGGGCGCGACCGAGTTCGTGGAGGGCGTCATCGTCGACAAGGAACCCGTCCGCGACGACATGCCCCGCCGCGTCGAGGACGCGAGCATCCTCGTCGTCGACTCGAAGCTCGTGCCCCGCGAGACCAGCGTCGACGTCGAGTACAACATCACCGACGTCGACCAGATGAACGCCGCCCTCGACGCCGAGGAGCGCGAACTGAAGCAGATGGCCGACGCCATCGCCGACGCTGGCGTCGACGTCGTCTTCGCGCAGAAGAAGGTCGACGACCGCATCGCGGCCTACCTCGCGAAGCGCGACGTCCTCGTCTTCAAGAGCGTCAAGAAGAGCGACGTCACGGCCACCACCCGTGCCACCGGCGCGAAGACCCAGGGCGGCGTCATGGACATCGACGAGGCCGACCTCGGCTACGCCGAGACCATCCGCGTCGAGAAGTACGGCGAGGACGAGCTCACCTTCATCGAGGGTGGCGCCGACGCCTCCGCCGTGACCCTGTTCGTCCGCGGCAGCACCGAGCACGTCGTCGACGAGCTCGAGCGCGCCATCGGTGACGCCCTCGACGTCGCCGCAGTCGCCCTCACCGAGGGCGGCATCGTCCCCGGCGCCGGCTGCGCCGAGATCCGGATCGCCGACTACGTCCGGGACGAGGCCGCCGGCATCGAGGGCCGCGCACAGCTCGCCGTCGAAGCGTTCGCCGACGCCGTCGGGGTCCTCCCCAGGACGCTCGCCGAGAACACCGGGATGGACGCCATCGACGCGATCGTCGACCTCCGAGCCGCCAACGAGTCCGGTCGCGCCGGCATCATCTCGTCCGGCGAGACCGGCGAGATCGCGGACCCCGTGGAGCACGGCGTCTTCGACCCCGCAGCCGTCAAGCGCGAGGCGATCGAGTCTGCGACTGACGCCGCGACGATGATCATCCGTATCGACGACATCATCGCCGCCGAATAAGCGAGGCCCCGACGAACACCGGTTTTCTTCGACGCCACCTGGAACGCGATAGCGCTGCCCGGGCCAGGGACGAGTGTCAGGCGCGTCGACTGTTCGGTGAAATCGCCATCACGCTTTCCCGGCTGACGACCCACAGGTGCCGGCCATGGGCGAGCAGCTCGGACTCGGGTCGGCCGTCTCGATGGCGCTCGGTGGCATGATCGGTGGCGGCATCTACGCCGTCCTCGGTGTCGTCGCCCAGATAACGATGTACGCGACGTGGTTCGGGTTCGTCGCCGCCGGCTTCGTCGCCGCCTGTGCCGGGTACTCCTACAACAAGCTCAACCACCTCGGCGACCAGCGCGGCGGCTCCGTGACCTTCGTCCAGGAGTTCGTCGAGAACGGAACGCTCGCGGGGATGGTCGGCTGGACGCTTCTCTTCGGGTACGTCGGCTCGATGGCGATGTACGCGTTCGCGTTCGCCGAGTTCGCCATCGGCCTCGGCCTCCCCCAGCAGCTCTTCGGTCTTCCGATCCGACCCCTGGTCTCGGTCGGTGCAGTCGGGCTGTTCGTCGCGCTGAACCTCCTCGGGGCGCACACGACGGGCGCGGTCGAGAACGCACTCGTCGGCGGGAAGGTCGCCATTCTCGTGGCGTTCGGCGTCCTCGGTTTCGTATACCTCGTCCCCGTTAGTGGTCGCACGGTCCGGTTCGGGCTCGGCGCCATCTCCGGGTTCAGTCCGCTCGTGGCAGCCGCAATCTCCTTCGTTGCGTTCCAGGGCTGGCAGCTCCTCTTCTACGACCAGGAATCCATCAGCGACCCCGACACCACGCTCCCGCGCGCGGTATACATCGCGATTCCCGTCGCGGTCGCCATCTACGTCCTCGTCGCCATCGTCACCGTGAACATCGCACCGGACGCGCTCACCAAGCATCCACACGTGGCACTCAAGACCGCGGGACGAACGATGACGTCGCCGTGGGGCCTCGGGGCCGCGGGCGCCCTGGTCGTGAGCGTCTCGGCTATCTTCTCGACCGGGAGCGCCATCAACGCGACCCTCTTCTCGTCTGGCCACTTCGCGAAGGGGATGCTCGAGGGCGACCTGTTGCCCGACCAGATCGGGGACGGTGACGCCGACGGCGCCCCGCCACGGACCATCCTCATCATCGGTGTCGTCACCGCGGCCCTCTCCGCCATCGGGAGTCTCGGCGCCATCACGTCGTTCGCGAGTCTCGCGTTCATCGTCGTGTTCGGGTCGATGAGCTACGTCGCGTTCCGCCACCGCGACCACGACGCCGTCCATCCGGTTCCGCCGCTCGTCGGCGCGCTCGGGGCGCTCGGCTTCGCCCCGCTGATGCTCTGGAACCTCGCGAACCGCGAACCAGGTACGTTCGGGATGGTCGTCGTCATCACCGTGACGACGATCCTCGTCGAGCTCCTCTACTTCGAACGCGACGCCATCGAATCGAACCTCGAGGAGTTCGCCGAGGACGCGGCCGCCCACCTCTGACCCCTGGATTCGACCGACGGTGACGGATGGTGTTCAGACGGTGGGGAGTCGCCAGCCGAACCGGAGGGCGCCGAGTCGAGCGACCAGCGCGACACCGGCGCACGCGGCAGTCGGCCAGGGGGCACCGACGCCTGCCGACCCGACGGTGAGGAACGCGATACCGCCCAACACGGCGCAGGTCGCGTAGAAATCCTCCTTCAGGACGGCCGGGACCCGGCGGAGGAGCACGTCGCTGACGAGGCCGCCGCCGACCCCCGTCAAGGTGGCGAGCACGATGACGCCGAACGCCGAGACGCCCGCGCTCACACCCACCAGTGCGCCGGATGCGGCGAACGCCGCCAGCCCGATGGCGTCGGCGGTCTGGAGTAGCGGGTGGCCGAGCGCGTCGTCGGCCCGCCAGCGCCCCACCAGCAGCCCGAACGCCACGCCGAGGCCGACCAGCCCGACGTCGGAGAGGCTCGTCAGGAGCGCGGGGACACGCCCCACGAGGACGTCCCGGGTCGCCCCGCCGCCGAGTGCCGTGAGCAGTCCGAGCGTCGAGGCGCCGAGGATGTCGAGGTCTGCGTCGGCGGCCTTCAGGGTTCCCACGGCGGCGAACGCGACGAGCCCGACGGCGTTCATCACTGCGAACGGGTCGATTACGGCCATCCCGCCTCCCGCCGTCCTGTCGTCTCGTGTTCGTCCATCGGTTGTGAATCAGTCACCCCGGCCCTCCTGTGCCGTCGGTTCCGAGCGGTCGAACGTACTTCCTGGGCGCACCCGACGGAGCCGTCGCCGCGACCCGAGTTGGCGGTACGTTCGACGTTCCAACTGGGCGTCCGTTCGCTGGAGCGCCACCTTCCTCGTCGCTGCCGGATACGACCGACCCGCCGTCGGAGGCGCGCGTGAGCATGGCCGGGGCTTCTCGCGGTGCGAGGATAAAGCGTCTGGACGCTCGTCGGGGCGCGTCGGTGGGGCGCTATGCGTCCGCCGGGTCGCCGCCGTTCGTGTCCGTGTCGGCGACCTTCCGGAGGCGTTCGAGCCCGTCGATCTCGCGGAGGACGTTGACGACGGTGTCGGGGACGAGCTCCTCCCAGTCGTCGTCGTGGATCATCCGGTTCCGGATCTCCGTGCCCTCGAGGACGTCCCGTTCGAACATCGGGCTCTGGCGGACGTCGATGCCGGCCTCGTTGAACAGTCGAATGACGAGGGGGTTGTTCGAGAACGCGACGTCGAAGCGCGGGCTCATCGACTGGACGTGGCTCACCCAGACCGCGTTTCGGTTGATGTCCTCGATAGGGACAGCGTACGTGACGAGGTCGGAGTCCACGAGACTCTTCGTGATCATCATGATGCGCTCGCCCGCCGTGAACGGGTTGCGGATGGTGTGGGAGTCCCCGGCGCTCCCGATGCCGACGACGAGTTCGTCGACCTCCGTCGCGATCTCCTGGACGACCCGGTGGTGGCCATTGTGGTACGGCTGGAAGCGCCCGATGTAGAACCCGCGCGTCATCTCGTTACGTGAGAGAACGTGCCGCACACGGCATAAGCCCACCGAGTCTTCCGATGGCCCCGCCACCCGGCCGGCCGCTTTCCCCCGAATCCGGATACGGCGCTTGTAACCTCCGTATTCTGGGGTTTCAGCCTCTTGGTGAGGGAGAAAGTATATCAATCGCCGACCCCTTCCTTCGAACGTCGAAACACTTCTATGAGCAACGACCCGCCGAAAGACACCCAACCCGCTGACGACCCCGCCACCGAGGAGGGCGAGGGGACGCCGTTCCCCGACTCCGAGCAGGAGCCAGGGACGGACGCACCGGCCGACTCCACCGAGGACTCGGTCGACGACGTCCCGCCCAGCCCCGACGAGGAAGCCGGACAGACCGGTGAACTCGACGATCTCGGGAGCGAGGTCGACGTGGAGGGTGACATCGAAATCGACGAGGAGAACGCCGAGGACGACCTCCTCGGTGGCCTCAAGATCGACACCACCGCGGACATCTCGGTCCCGGACCGGCTCGTCGACCAGGTCATCGGCCAGGAGGAGGCCCGCGACATCGTCATGCGCGCCGCGAAGCAGCACCGGCACGTCATGATGATCGGTTCCCCGGGGACGGGGAAGTCCATGCTCGCGAAGGCCATGAGCCACCTCCTGCCGAAGGAGAACCTCCAGGACGTCCTCATCTACCACAACCCCGAGGACGGCAACGAGCCGAAGGTGCGTACGGTCCCCGCGGGCAAGGGCGAGCAGATCGTCCAGGCCCACAAGGAAGAGGCGCGCAAGCGCAACCAGATGAAGTCCTTCCTGATGTGGATCATCATCGCCATCGTGGCGATCTACGCGCTCCTGATCGCGGACCAGCCGCTCTTTGGCATCATCGCGGCGGTCCTCATCTACCTCGCGTTCCGGTACTCGAACCGCGGGAGCGACGCCGTCGTGCCGAAGCTCCTCCTGAACAACGCCGACCGCCAGGTCGCGCCGTTCGAGGACGCGACGGGCGCCCACGCCGGCGCCCTGCTCGGTGACGTCCGCCACGACCCCTTCCAGTCCGGTGGCATGGAGACCCCGGCCCACGACCGCGTCGAGGCCGGCGCCATCCACAAGTCACACAAGGGCGTCCTGTACATCGACGAGATCAACACCCTCGACATCCGGAGTCAGCAGAAGCTGATGACGGCCATCCAGGAGGGCGAGTTCTCGATCACCGGGCAGAGCGAACGCTCGTCCGGTGCGATGGTGCAGACAGAGCCCGTGCCGTGTGACTTCATCATGGTCGCCTCCGGGAACATGGACGCGATGGAGAACATGCACCCCGCACTCCGCAGCCGTATCAAGGGCTACGGGTACGAGGTCTACATGGACGACACCATCGAGGACACCCCCGAGATGCGCCGGAAGTACGCCCGATTCGTCGCCCAGGAGGTCGAGAAGGACGGCCGCCTGCCGGCGTTCGACGAGACCGCGGTGCGCGCCATCATCAAGGAAGCGAAGCGCCGGGCCGGCCGGAAGGGCCACCTCACGCTCGAACTGCGTGACCTCGGTGGACTCGTCCGCGTCGCCGGCGACATCGCCCGCGCGAAGGGCGACGAGGCGACCACGCGCGACCACGTCATCGAGGCGAAGGAGCGCTCGCGCTCCATCGAACAGCAGGTCGCCGACGACTACATCGAGCGCTACAAGGACTACGACATGTCCCGCAGCGAGGGCGGTGTGGTCGGCCGCGTGAACGGCCTCGCCGTCATGGGCGGCGACAGCGGTATCATGAAGCCCATCATGGCGGAAGTGACGCCGAAGCAGGGCGAAGGTGGCGAGATCTTCGCCACCGGGAAGCTCCAGGAGATCGCCCAGGAGTCCGTCCAGAACGTTTCGGCCCTGATCAAGAAGTACACGGGCCAGGACATCAGCGAGAAGGACGTCCACATCCAGTTCCTCCAGTCCTACGAGGGCGTGGAGGGCGACTCGGCGTCCATCAGTATCGCCACGGCCGTGATCTCTGCGCTGGAGAACATCCCGATCGATCAGTCCGTCGCGATGACGGGCAGTCTCTCCGTCCGCGGTGACGTCCTCCCCGTCGGGGGCGTCACGCACAAGATCGAGGCCGCCGCGAAGGCAGGCATCACGACCGTGATCATTCCCGCCGCGAACGAGCAGGACGTCATGGTCGAGGAGGAGTACCTCGAGCAGGTCGAGATCATCCCCGTCAGCCACATCAGCGAAGTCCTCGAGATCGCGCTGGTCGGCGAAGCCCCGAAGGACTCCCTCATCACCCGCCTGAAGGAGATGACCGGGAAGGCCCTCGAGGCCGCCGAGAGCTCCGGGTCGTCCGGCGGCAGTCCGTCGCCGAACTAGCGACCGACGCATTTTCCCGTTTTTCACGCGACACCTAGCGCATGCTCCCGCCGGCAGCAGCCACGCCCGCGGCCTGGCTGCTCTTCCTCGCGTTCGTCGTGCTGCTCGCGGTCGTCGCGGTCTCCCTCGCCCGGCAGTCCGCCCGTCTCGTCCGGGCTGGCCAGGTCCCGCCGCCACCCGTCCTCTACGCGAACGTCGTCGGCACCCAGACCCTCGTCGTCGTGCTCATCGCTATCGCCGCGTGGCTCGCCAGCGTCCCGGTCGGGGCGTTCGGCATGGGTTCACCAGCAGCCGTTATCGATGTCGTGTTCGCCGGTGCCGTCGTCGGCCTCGCACTCTTCGTCGCGAGCGTCGTGGCCACGCGCGTCCTCTCGCGCGCGGGCGTCACCTACTCGGAGGCGCTCCGGGACGCCCTCGAACCACGAACGACGAACGAGGCGATAGCGCTCTACGGCGTCGCCCTTCCGGCGGTCTCGGTCGGGGAGGAACTCCTCTTCCGGGGCGCGCTCGTCGGCGCGAGTACCGCCGGGTTCGACGTCTCACCCTGGCTGCCCGCCGTCGGGTCGAGCGCGCTGTTCGGGTACGCGCACAGCGCCCAGGGAACGGCCGGGGTGGTCGCCACCGGCGTCCTCGGACTCGTGCTCGCAGGGCTCTTCATCGTGACCGATAGCTTGCTCGCTGTCGTCGTGGCGCACTACGTCGTCAACGCGCTGGAGTTCGCAATCGGGCAACGTCTGACGGAATACTGATATGGGTGGCGGCAGTCGGACGCATATGGCATCTGCGGGGCCTGGGTCACGTTGGACGAAACTGGGCGTCGCGGCGCTCGCCACGGTGCTGTGGGTCGGCACGTCGCTCGCCGTCGCAGGGGTCGTGAAGCCCACTGTGGGTATCACCGCCGTCACCATCGGCGTTCCCTTCCTCGCGCTCCTCTTCGCCTACCACGTGTTCTTCCACGAGCCCGACCGGGACTGGGCGCAGGTCGTCGCCGGGCTCCTCGCGGTGACGGGGTTCGTCGGTCTCGTCGCGATCTTCGTCCAGCAGGAGCTGGTGACGTTCGCCGCGAACGTGCTGGCGCTCCTCGGGATGTTCGTCCTCGTCGCGTTCTTCTGGCGTTGATACACTGGGGATGGTTCGCCCGGCTCAGAGTCCTTCGAGGTCTCGAAGATACTCCCGGACGTCGTCCGGTGCCGCGCTCGGTGCGTCGGTGACGCGGTGGTCGGGCACGATGAACGGGAGTGGGTTCTCCCGGAGTGCGTCCCGAACGACGTCGAGTTCTTCCTCGTGGTTCACGCCCTCGCTCATGCGGGCGAGCAGGTCGACCGAGACCGCGTCGCCGTACGGGACGTTCCGGAGCGCCTCGAGGATGGCACGATGCTTCGTCGGGACGGTCATCCCGACGTCGACGTCGGCGAAGTCGTCCTCGGCCCCCTGCAGGTAGTCCGCGATGCGGTCGAGGAGCGGGTGGTCGCCGGGTTCGTCGCTCGACTCGGGGAAGGAGACGGAGATGCATTTCTCGCCGGCCTGACCGAGCTGAACGCAGCGACCGAGGTCCTCGTAGTAGCGGGCGTAGATGCCGGACATGGACCTCCCTTGGCGCGAAGCACCCTTGGGCGTTCGGACCGCCAGAGGACTGCCGACGCAACCCTTATGTACAGAGTAGTACATTGATGTACACGTATGAACGAAACCGAGGGGCTGGCGCCGGCCATCCACTCCATCCTGGACGCCGCCCGGTCCAGGGAGCGCGGGGGCGAGGGTCGCGTGTCTGTCGACGCGCGCTCGTTCCCGGACGCCGTCGCCGAAACGGAGGCGGCCGGTCGCGTCCCCATCATCGCGGAGGTCAAGCCCACCAGCCCGACGACCACGGGCGAACGAACCGACGACCCCGTCGACCTCGCCGAGCAGATGGTCGCCGGCGGCGCGACCGCGATCAGCGTCCTCACCGAACCCGAACACTTCGGCGGGTCGCCCGAGAACCTCGAACGCATCCGTGGGGCCGTCGATGTCCCCGTCCTCCGGAAGGACTTCGTCCTCAGCGAGGCGCAGCTGGACGTCGTCGAATCCGACCTCGTCCTCCTCATCGCGCGCTTCGTCGGCGACGACCTCCCCACGCTCGTCGATGCCGCCCGCGACCGCGGCTTCCAGCCGCTCGTGGAGGTCCACACCACCGACGAACTCCACGCCGCCATCGACGCCGGGGCGACACTCGTCGGCGTCAACAACCGCGACCTCGCGCAGCTCGAGGTCGACCTGGAGACGTTCGAACACGTCGCCCAGGCCGTCCCCGACGACGCGCCGGACGACCTCTTGCTCGTCGCAGAGAGCGGGATCAGCACGACCGCAGACGTTCGTCGGATGCGTGAGGCGGGTGCGGACGCGTTTCTCGTCGGGAGTGCGATCATGGATGGGAACGTCGAGTCGAACACGCGGACTCTTGTGAACGCAGCCACTGGAGGCGACCAATGAGCAGCGACGCGGCCATGGGAAAGTTCGGCGACTACGGCGGGCAGTACGTCCCTGAAGTTCTCATGCCGGCCGTCGAGGAACTCACGGACGCCTACGAACGCTACGTCGTCGAGAACGAGGATGGTTTCGTCGACGAGTTCCGGGAGCATCTGCGGACGTTCGGCGGCCGTCCCACCCCGCTCCAGCACGCGACCAATCTCTCCGGGCGCTACGGCTTCGACGTCTACCTGAAACGCGAGGACCTCCTCCACGGGGGCGCGCACAAGCTCAACAACGCGCTCGGACAGGTCCTGCTCGCGAAATACATGGGGAAGGAGCGAATCGTCGCGGAGACGGGCGCCGGCCAGCACGGCACCGCGACCGCGATGGCCTGCGCCTATCTGGACATCCCCTGCGAGGTCTACATGGGGCGTACCGACGTCAACCGCCAGCGCCCGAACGTCTACCGGATGTTGATGCACGGCGCCGACGTCAACCCCGTCGACATCGGCAGCGGCACCCTCAAGGAAGCCATCAACGAGACGATGCGCGACTGGGCAACAAATGTAGAAAACACCCACTACGTCATCGGGAGCGTCGTCGGTCCGCACCCGTTCCCCGCGATGGTCCGCGATTTTCAATCAGTTATCAGTGAGGAGCTCCGCCGGCAGGTCCACGACGAGATCGGCGACCTCCCCGAGGCCGTCATCGCCTGCGCCGGCGGCGGGTCGAACACGATGGGTGCGTTCGCACAGTTCACCGAGAGTGCCCGGCTCCACGGTGCGGACTTCCCCGTCATCTCCGAGGACGACCTTGCCGACGTCGACCTCGTCGCAGTCGAAGCAGGCGGGTCGGGGCTCGGCGTCGACGCCGCGAACGAGTACGCGCCGAACTCCGCGTCACTCTCAACCGGGACCGAGGGCGTCCTGCACGGCGCCCGCACGAAGCTCCTCCAGACCGAGGAGGGCCAGGTCGTCGAGTCCCACAGCGTCAGCGCGGGCCTCGACTACGCCGGCGTCGGTCCCGAGCTCGCGAATCTCGTCGACGAGGGCCGAGTCACGCCAGTCAGCGTCGACGACGCCGCCGCACTCGACGCCTTCCACCGACTCAGCCGGGAGGAGGGCATCATTCCCGCCCTCGAATCGAGCCACGCCGTCGCGTACCTGGAGCAGTATGACGGGGATGGACCGGTGGTTGTGAACGTCTCCGGCAGGGGCGACAAGGACCTCGACACCGTCCTCGAGGAATCGACGAAACGCGGCCTCGACGAGGCGCCAGATGTGGAGGTCTTCCAATGACCCAGAGTCGCAGTGAACTCGCATCCGCGTTCGAGGACGGTCCGGCACTCATCTCGTACATCGCGGCCGGCGACCCCGACGTCGAGGCGACGAAGGAGTACGTGAGGGCGCTCGTGCGCGGTGGCAGTGACGTGATCGAACTCGGCCTCCCGTTCTCGGAACCGGTCGCCGAAGGCCCCACCATCCAGGCCGCCGTCCGACGCGCACTGGACTCGGGGATGACCCCGCAGCGCTACCTCGACCTCGTCAGGGAACTCGACGACGAAGTCGACGTCCCCATCGTCTGCATGACGTACTACAACCTGCTGTACCAGTACGGAGACGAGCCAGGACCGGCACCGTTTGTCGAGGCTGCCGCCGAGGCCGGCATCGACGGGTTCGTCGTCCCCGACCTCCCCGTGGACGAGTCCGACCCGCTGTACGAGGCATGCCGGGCTCACGGTCTCGACCTCGTCTTCATCGTCGCACCGACCACGACCGAAGCTCGCCTCGAACGCATGCTCGACCGGTCGAGCGGCTTCGTGTACGTCCAGGGCCGAATGGGCACGACGGGCGCGAAGGACGACGTCTCCAGCGACGCCAGCGTCAGCCTCCAGCGCCTCCAGGACCACGACATCCCGAAGGCCGTCGGCTTCGGTATCTCGGCCGGCGAGCACGCCCGCGAGGTCATCGCGAGCGGTGCGGACGGCGTCATCGTCGGGAGTGCGTACGTCGACTTGATTGCCGAAGGAGTCGAGAACGACGACCAATCGTTGGAGACCGTCACGAAAAACCTCGAATCGCTGGCACGAGAACTCAAAGCGGGCGCGGTCGAAGGACTGCCACAACCGGAATCCAAATAGGCACCCGATTGTTACAGATTCACAATGACTACCACCGGTAAAGCAACACGGCTGACACGCATCGGGCGGGACGGGAAGTTCGTCACCGTACCGATGGACCACGGCATCACACTCGGCCCCGTGAAGGGCCTGAAGGACATCGAATCGACCATCGACGCGGTGACGCGCGGCGGCGCGGACGCCGTCCTCACCCAGAAGGGCATCGCGCCACGCGTCCACGAGAACAAGAACGGGAAGGGCTTCATCGTCCACCTCAACGCCTCCACGACCATCGGCCCGGACGCCAACGACAAGCGCATGACCGGGACCGTCGAGGAAGCTGTTCGGGCCGGCGCGGACGCCGTCTCGTTCCACATCAACGTCGGCAGCGAACACGAACCAGACCAGATCGAGGAACTCTCACGAGTGGCCGACGACGCCGACCGTCTCGGCATGCCGCTCCTCGCGATGGCGTACGCCCGCGGCCGCGACATCGACGAGCACGACGCCACCAACCTCGGGCACGCCGTCCGCCTCGCCGAGGAGGTCGGCGCGGACGTCGTGAAGACCGCGTACTCCGGCAGCGCAGAATCCTTCGAGCACGTCTGCGAGGCCACCCGCCTCCCGGTCATCATCGCCGGGGGCAGCCCCGAGGGCGACCGTGCCGCCCTCGAGGACGTCCGTGGCGCCATGGACGCCGGCGGCGCCGGCGTCTCGATGGGCCGCAGCATCTTCCAGCACGACGACCCCTACAAGATGGCGAAAGCCGTCGCCGCCGTCGTCCACGACGACGCCACGCCCGACGAAGCCCTGAAGCTCTCCGGGCTCGCCGTCGAAGTCTGATTCTCTGCCGACCGACGCTCCATCGCCATCCTGGTCTGACGACCGTCAGACGAAACCGGCTGTTCGCCGGCGTCTCGCCGCATCCTGCTGGTGGCAGTCGCTGGTACTTCCGCCACGTTCAAGCACCACCTGCGCGAACGAGTCGCTAATGACACGACAGGTCTGGTTGAAGGCCGACGACGCCGTCGGCGACTGGGACGCGCGGAAGAAGCGAATCACCGCCGGACTCGAGGCAGGGGTCGACTGGGTGCTCGTCGACGAGTGGGACGTCGAACGCGTCCGCGAACTCGGCCAGGTGAACGTCGCCGCGTTCGTCACGGACGACGTCGACGTCGTCGGCGAGGAAGCCGAGGAGTTCGAGGAGGCCGACGCGTACGTCGTCGGGAAGGACGGCGAGGGCGACGGCACCGTCGACCTCCCGAACGACTTCTCCGGCTCCGCCGACCTCTCCACGCTCCGTCGCGGGAACGCCGACGGCGGCTACGTCCGTATCCTGGGGAAGGAGTACGAGCAGTTCGCCGAGGCCGTCGCCGAGGACGCCGACCACACCATCGTCGTCGGCGAGGACTGGACCATCATCCCGCTCGAGAACCTCATCGCCCGCATCGGCGAGGAGACCGACCTCGTGGCGGGCGTGCAGGACAGCGACGAGGCCCGGACGGCGTTCGAGACGCTCGAACTCGGCGCCGACGCCGTCCTCCTCGATAGCGACGACCCCGACGAGATCCGGCGCACCGTGAACGTGCGGGACGACGTCGAGCGCGAGCAACTAGACCTCGAGTGGGCGGAGGTCGTCTCCATCGAGCAGACGGGGAGCGCGGACCGCGTGTGTGTCGACACCGGGAGCCTGCTGGAGGACGACGAGGGGATGCTCGTCGGTAGCCTCAGTCGTGGCCTGTTCTTCGTCCACGCCGAGACCGCCGAGTCGCCCTACGTCGCGTCCCGGCCATTTCGCGTGAACGCGGGCGCAGTCCACGCCTACGTCCGGGCGGCCGACGGCTCCACGAAGTACCTCTCCGAGCTCCAGTCCGGCGACGAGGTCCAGGTCGTCGACCTCGACGGGAAGACGCGAGAAGCGATCGTCGGTCGCGCGAAGATCGAGAAGCGCCCGATGTTCCGCATCGAGGCCGAGACGCAGGACGGCGACCGCATCGAGACGCTCCTCCAGAACGCGGAGACCATCAAGGTTCCGACGAGGGAGGGCCGGACCGCCGTCACCGACCTCGAAGCGGGCGACGAGGTCCTCGTCTATCTCCAGGAGGGTGGCCGCCACTTCGGCGAGTCCATCGAGGAACGCATCATCGAGAAATAGGCTACGGCTGCTTCTCCTGCGGTTCGAAAACGACTACTGCCAGGGAACGAGGTCGTCGTTCTCCGCCTCGGTCTCGGGTTCCTCCTCGTACTGGTCGAGCCGGGTCGTACACCACGGACAGAAGTCGAGCTCGGGGTCGAGCTCCTTCCCACAGGACGGGCACGTGCCCTCCTCGGCGACCGCCTCGGATGCCTGTGTCTGCCGGATGGCGGTCAGGTAGGCGTCGATGACGTTCAGGATGCGGATGCCGAGCAGCGAGATGAAGACGTCCGTCCCGAAGTCCTGGCTCGCGGCGTAGAGGGCGTCGAAGCCGCCCTGTTCGTACGCCACGATCGCTGATTCTGGAACGACGAGCGCCGCGGCCACGATGGCGAGGACGAACCACCCGATGGCCCGGAGCCAGGCCCGCAGGTAGACGTGCCCCAGGCCGGGGTAGAGGAAGGCGAACACGGCGGCAACGACGCCTCGACGATCGATTCGCACTACTGGCCGACTACGGCCCTGGCCCTACTTGAATGACCGGCTTTCGACCAGCCATCGCCACCGGCCCCACACGAGCCCAGGAACCACACCATCCAATGTGAGTCTGATGTGAGTTTATAGGAGAAAGATATAAATAGTACTTCGACTATGGCTCACATATGAGTCGGGAGGTCCGGATAACCATCGACGACGACGAGGTGTTCGAGCGAATGAAACACCGGAAGCAGGAGCTCGACCTGTCCTGGGAGGAGGTCCTCCATCGCGGCCTCCGGCCGGATTCGACCGCCGGACAGCACCCTGGGCCACGACACGGACGCCGGGGACCCGACGGCAATCGGGGGCCGGAGACGCCGACCCCCGGAGACGTCTCGGGGCAGGCTGCCGACACCGCGAGCGACCCTGGGCAGCGTCGACCTGAGCACGGTCGGCATCGGGGCGACGACCATCGCCAGCATGCCGACGAGTACTACGACGACCAGTGGGATCGCTTCGCGGACAGCGTCGAGGCCCAGGTCCAGAACAAGGTCTACAACGCCCTCCGGAGCACGTTCGGCGCGGCGGGCATCGACGTCCCTGAGCCACCGGATCCCCCACACGGCGGCCTCGACCAGGAGATGCAGGACCTCTCGAACGCCGAGGACGCCGTCCTCTCCTTCGACTTCCTCGACGACGACCCCGCCCACCAGGTTCCGCTCCGCGTGAACCTTCGGACGAGCGTCGACGGCCTCGACGTCGAGGTCGTCGCCGTCCGCCAGGGCAAGAGCGTCCGTGACATGAACCGCTTCGACAGCGAGGCGCGACTCGCCGTCACGAAACGTCTCGCGAGCGGTGACCCCGCACTCCTGCGGTTCGACGACGGCGCCGAGGGCTACGAGGTCGAACCCGTCATCCGCTGGGAGCGCGACGAGTCGGGTCGTCCGACCGTCACCGCGGTCGACATCGAGGCCGTCCGCCTCGACGAGGCCGATGCCGAGTGACGTCGTCGCGGACGGAGCCGGCCTCCCGGCCGCGTTCGACGACGCCGGCGGGGACGGCGATGCAGCACTCGCGACGCTCTTCGACCTCCTGAGCGACGAGACTCGGCTTCGCATCGTCAGCGCGCTCGCCGCCCACGAGCACGCCCACCCCGACGACCCCGCCCTTCGGTTCGCCGCACTCCGCGAACGCGTCGACATCAGGGACAGCGGCCGGTTCAACTACCACCTCCGCAAGCTCGATGCCGTCCTCATCGAACAGTGCGACGCCGGCTATCGGCTCACACCTGTGGGCCGCGAGATCGTTGCACTCGTCAGCGACATCCCACTCGACCCGCTCTCGGACTAATTTGAGAAGCCGCCGCTGTCAGTCGAGTTCGCCGACCAGCCGACGGAGCGTCTCGAGGTCGTACTGCCCCGGCGCAGTCGCCTCCGCGGGGTCCACCGGCGCGTACCCGATGCGGCTTCCGTAGAGCGGTGCGACCACGCGGGAGTGCCGGCCGGCGACGCCCATCGCCATCGTCGCGACCGCGTTCCCCGCGTTCGTGAACTCGTGGGTGACGCGGAGGAGGTCGAGCACGTCGCCCTTCGTCTCCGCGTAGGTCGCGATCTTCCCGATGTCGCCGAGCGAGCACGCCTCTGCCAGTCGCTGCCCGAGGTCCGAGAGGCCGGGCGTCCCGTCGAAGTCGTGCGTCGACACGATGACCGTCACGTCGTGGCTCCGCGCACGGGCAAGCACGCTGGCGGCTTCGCCCGCAGCGTCGGGGTCGGTGAGGGCGTCGAGTTCGATGTCGACGGCTGCCACATAGTCCAGGGTGACCGCCTCGGCGAGCGCCTCGATGCGGGCGACGTCGTCCTCTGCCTCGCCGCCCTCCCAGGCGGCCCGGTTCGTCGCGAGGACGGGGAGCGCGCCGTCGTAGGTCTCGAGCTGCATGAGTGGGTCGCCGTCGGCGAGGTCCATCCGGTACTCCACGAGGTCCGCATGCTCGCGGGCCGCGGGCTCGTCGCCGAGGTCGCCGGTCGACGCGGCGAGCCGGAAGGCGTCGAACGAGATGTCCATGGGGACACCTCGATACGGCCCGACAAAGTGATTCCGACCGGCCGCGTCGCTCACCGGTCGTGGAATCGATAGAATCCGCAACAGGATGCCGGCGTTAGACGGGGATGCCGTCCTCGGCCTCGAGGAGTTCGTGGTAGCGGTTCCGGATGGTGACCTCGCTGATGTCCGCGACCTCGCTCACCTTCGCCTGCGTCGTCTTCTCGTTCGTGAGGAGGGCGGCGGCGTAGACCGCGGCTGCAGCGAGACCGACCGGGGACTTCCCGCTGTGGACGCCCTTCTCCTTCGCGGTGCGGAGGAGTTCGCGGGCGCGGTGCTGGGCCTCGTCGGAGAGGCCGAGACTGGACGCGAAGCGCGGGACGTAGCTCTCGGGGTCCGCGGGCTTCACCTCGAGGCCGAGTTCGCGCACGACGTAGCGGTAGGTGCGCGCGATCTCGCTCTTCTCGACGCGGGAGACCTCGGTGATCTCGTCGAGACTCCGGGGGACGCCGGCCTGCCGGGCGGCGGCGTAGACACAGGACGTCGCGACGCCCTCGATGCTGCGGCCCGGGAGGAGGTCGTCCTGGAGCGCGCGGCGGTAGATGACCGACGCGGTCTCGCGAACGTTCTTCGGGAGGCCGAGGCCGCTCGCCATGCGGTCTATCTCGCCGAGCGCCTGCTTGAGGTTGCGCTCCTTCGCGTCACGGGTGCGGAAGCGCTCGTTCCACTTGCGGAGTCGCTGCATCTTCTGGCGCTGACGGCCCGACAGCGAGTTGCCGTAGGCGTCCTTGTCGCGCCAGTCGATGTTCGTCGACAGGCCCTTGTCGTGCATGGTGTTCGTGGTGGGGGCACCGACGCGGGACTTCTTGTCCTTCTCGGCCGAGTCGAACGCGCGCCACTCGGGGCCGCGGTCGATACCGTCCTCCTCGACGACGAGTCCGCAGTCCGCGCAGACGCTCTCCCCGTGCTCCTCGTCGTCGACGACGAGGCCGCCACACTCGGGGCAGCCCTCGGTCTGCTCCGACGATTCTTCCTGTTCCGTTTCGTCCCGCTGTCGCGGGTTTACGCGTGCGTTCGTCATTTGCGAAGTCCTCCGGAGAACCGGATAGGTCGTAGCAACACGATTCGGACAAAACCTATAAAAGCATTGCCTTTCCGTCCCGTGAATCCGCCGAAAACAGGCGAATCACGCCGCGTGCGGATGGTTGCCACGCGCGGACCTCCATGATAGTCCGGTAGCTTCACTATCCCGGACACCCGCCCACACCGTATGCGAATCGCGGTCGGCAGCGGGAATCCGGTGAAGCGCGACGCGACGGCGAACGCCCTGCCAGCGGCCGCCTCGGTCGACGCGGTACCGGTCGAATCGGGCGTCTCCGAGCAGCCCTGGGGCGAAGCCGAGACCATCGAGGGCGCCGCCAATCGAGCCCGACGAGCCCTCGCTGCCGGCGACTACGACCTGGGCGTCGGCCTCGAGGGCGGTGTCGCCCGAATCGAGGTGGCGTCCCCAGACGGCGACGCCGGTGGCACTGCTAAACTCCCCGACGGCGTCTTCCTCACGATGTGGGCTGCTGCGACCGACGGCGACCGCATCGAGTATGGTGGTGGCCCCCGGCTCCGACTCCCCGATTCCGTCGCCGACCGTCTCGAGGCCGGCGAGGAGCTCGGGCCTATCATGGACGACCTGCTCGACACCAGCGGCGTGAAGCACGACCAGGGTGCGGCCGGTGTCCTCACCGGTGGCATCGTCGACAGGGAATCCGCGCTCAGGCACGCCCTCGCCGGAGCCCTGGGGCCGTTCGTCACGGACTACTACTGAACGCACCGCACGAATCAGCGCCTCCCAGACGGGCTATTCGTCGACCGGTGCCGCCTGCGTCTCGATATCCGCGCCGCCCTCGACGGCTTCGGTGAGGGAGACGTTCAGGCTCACCATGGAGACAGCACCGCCGACGACGGTGACGACGTTCTTGACGGCGTGGTCGACGATGGCCGCCGCGAGCGCGACCGGCCACGCGACCGGCGTGAGGGCGACGACGAACGCAGTGAACGCGGCCTCGTAGAGCCCGATACCGCCCGGAGAGAGCGGGAGGACCTTCGCGAGGTTCCCGACGCTCACGGCGAAGAAGCCGACGGCGAGCAGCTGGGCGAACGGGAGGTCGACGCCGAACGCGACGAACACGAGGAGTGCGGTGACGACGTCGATGGTCCACACGAGGAGGCTCGTGAGGCCGATGCGGCCGAACGCGGGGCCGTTCCCGGCGACGGTCTGGACGTCGGCGACGAAGCGCTCCAGGATCGTCGCGACGTACTCGACGTAGGAGTCGTCGCTTGCCCACTCGACGAGCCGGCGAATGCGGTTCTTCGGGGAGCGCGCGGAGACGACGATGGCGAGCACGGCCGCGACGGCGGCAGCACCGACGAACGCGGCGACGGCGGCTGCGGTGCGGGCGCTCCGGGCCTGGTCGGGGGCCAGGGCGTCGCCGCCGAGCGCCTGCAGGATGGCAGTGATGCCGTCGGGTGCGAACACCGCGAGTCCGACGAGCACGCTCCCTGCGAGGAACGTGATGGTCAGGAGGTCGAAGACGCGTTCGACGGCGAGCGACGCGAAGCCCGTCGTGTACGGGACCTGGCGTCGGGCTTTCACGACGTACGCGCGGACGCCGTCGCCGAGGCGAGCGGGGAACACGAGGTTCCCGGTCTGACTGATGAAGATCGCGCCGGTGAGGAAGCCGAGTCGTTCACGGAAGCCCAGCTCCCCGAGAATGTCGCGGTAGCGGAGCCCCCGGAGCGGCCACGAGAGCAGATAGACGAGCCCGGCGATGGCGACGAGGCCGAGGTCCGCGCCCGTCATCGCCTCGAGGACCTTCGTCGGGTCGAGGTAGACGAACATCAGCGCCACCGCGACGAGCGACAATAGGATGCCGACGAGGAGGCCGGTACGGCGGTTCGCGTACGGCTGCACGCGGAACTCCCAGCCACACCGGAGGATCTGGCTGCCCATCCCGAAGACGTCACGCACGAGGTCGACCTTCGAGTCGCCCTTGGGCGTCCAGTCGACCGCGAACTCCTTCACGCGGAACCCCTGGCGCTGCGCCCGGACGAGCATCTCCGTGTCCCAGAACCAGTGTTTGTCCTTTACCACCGGTCGGAGTGTCTCGAAGGCCTCCCGGCTGAAGGACTTGAAGCCACACTGGTGGTCGCGAAGGTCGCTCCCGAGGACGCCGCGAACGGCGAGGTTGAACCCCTGCGAGGGGATACCGCGCTTCGCCGGGCGGTCGGCCTGCCGGCCGGGCATCCAGCGAGAGCCCGTCGCGACGTCGTACTCGCCGGTCCGGATGCTCTCGACGAGCTCCTCCAGATGCTGCATGTCCGTCGCGAGGTCCGTATCGAAGTACACGAGGACGTCGCCCGCCGCTCGTTCGAACGCGAAGTTCAGGGCGCCGCCACGACCGAGGCGTTCGTCGCTGTGGAAGTGGCGAACCGCGTCGTACTCGTCGGCGAGTTCGTCCGCGATCTCGGGCGTCCGGTCCTCGCAGCCGTCCTCGGCGACGATAACCTCGTAGCTGCCCGCAGGAAGAAAGTCGTCGAGGGTGTCGACGGTCGTGCGAACGGTGTCCGCGAGCGTCGCTTCCTCGTTGTACGCGGGGAGGACGACACTCACCTCGACGGGTCGATCCGACATTACGAAGTGGTCGGCCGTGAGCCGGTAAGAACTTTCTGACTCATGCTCTCGGTCCGTCTCGCCGACACGTCGCCCGGAACCCTCGTCTGACTGTCGCCACCAACTCGGCTGTTGCACTCCCGTACCAACCACGCCACGCTACGACCCCGACGGGACACCTCGAACTCGATGGAACCCCGATAAACCGGACAGGTGCGCGCTCAGACGCCCGGTTTCCGTCCTGTACCAAACCCGCTTTTGGGGTGTCTCCCCAGTCTCCATGTATGAGCGCGACTGCCTCGGCCAGCCCACTCGCCCTGAACGCGAAGCAACAGCGCATCCTCGACTACCTCCGGGAGCGCGCTGACGCCAAGACCTACTTCAAGAGCCGCCTCATCGGCGACGACCTCGACATGTCCGCGAAGGAGGTCGGCGCGAACATGCCCGCGGTCGCCGACGCCGCGACGGGACTCGACGTCGAGAAATGGGGCTACTCCTCCAGCACGACCTGGAAGGTAACCGCGTAGACCGCTGCAGGACCGCGCCAGAACTCGTCAGGGGTCGTACCGTAGCATGCTCGACGCGTCGCTCGCGAACGCCGCCGTCGCTTCGTCGAACGAGTCAGCGTACCGCAAGAGGAGCGTGATGAGCGTCTCCGGCTCCTCGACGCTGTACCCGTCTTCCCTGGACAGGAGGCCCGCCGCGTCGAGCTCCTTCGCGTACCGGCTCACGGTCGCCCGCGACACGTCCAGGGCAGACGCGAGCGTCGTCCCCGACGCCCCAGGATTCTGCAGGAGTTCGATGATGAGCCCACGAGCCGTCTCCCGCCGCAGATACCCGAGCGCGACCTGTTCGAACCCCGAGAACCGGCCCGCCGGATAGAACCGTTTGTAGTCGCCGTCCCGATGCACCTCGACGACGCCGCCCTCTGACAGTTTCCGAAGGTGGTACTGCGCCTCGCCCGTCCCGAGCTTCAGGTCGTCGCGGAGCTTCGAGAAGTGCGCCCCCGGCGTCGCCGTCACGTACCCCGCGATCGCATCCCGCGTCCCGGATTCGGGCGTCGACCCGTCGCTCTCGGCGGCGGCCCCCTCCGAGAACGTCGCCAGCGGGCTCGCCGCCCCAACCGCCGCGAACCGACGGAGGGTCGCCCGCTTCTCCGGATCGACACCCATGATTACGAGAGGGTAGACGGTGCGGGGAGAAAAGGGTTCGGCTCGGGAGTACGAATTGGCGGTCAGCAAGATCTGGAGTGCGGCGGTCGAATCCGAAGCCCTCGGGTCGCTCGCGTTCGCTCGACAGCATCCACTCGCTCCCGGTGGTCGCTCGCGGAGCCGGCTGTCGAGCGAACAAGTGAACGCGAGCGATAGCAGCTCACGACTCCGTCGTTCGCTGTCCCGCGACGTCTTCGACGTCGCGCACTCGCCCTTCGAGTCCGCCAGGCCAGCTACGCCGGTTGCGAAAATTTGCTGGCCCTGTGGCTGCTTGATTTGCTGAAACCGTGAATAAGCCGGAATCGCGTTATTTCTGGTCTTCGTCGATCTCTTCGTCCATCTCGTCGATGACCTCGTCGGCGGACTTCAGGTCGGATGGGTCGACGCCCTGTTTGACGGCTTCCGCCTGCTCCTCCATCGCTTCGAGGTCGACCTCGGCCTCCTGGTCGATCTCGTTCAGGATGTCGTCGATGTTGTCGAGACCGAGGAGTTCGCGGGTCTCCGCGTCGAACTCGAGGCTCTCGAGCCCCTCCTGCTCCTGCACGTCGCTCCCGGTGAGCTGCTTGCTGTAGCGGCCCAGGAGGCTGGAGAGCTCCTGTGGGAGGACGTACGTCGTCGATTCGCTCGTCCCGATGTCGGCGAGCGTCTCGAGGCCCTTGTCGATGACCGCGCGCTCACCCATCGATTCCGCGGACTTCGCGCGAAGGACGGTCGAGACGGCGTCACCCTGTGCTTCGAGGATCTGGGACTGCTTCTTCCCCTGGGCGCGGATGATGTTGGACTGCTTGTCACCCTGCGCCTTCTCGATGGCGCTCTGGCGTTCACCCTGCGCCTCGAGGATCATGGCGCGGCGACGGCGCTCGGCGGACGTCTGCTGCTCCATCGCCTGCTGGACGTCCTGCGAGGGGTTGACCTCGCGGACCTCGACGGACTCGACGCGGATCCCCCACTCGTCTGTCGGTTCGTCGAGCTCCTTCCGGATGCGTGCGTTGATCTCCTGGCGCTTGTTGAGCGTGTCGTCGAGCTCCATGTCGCCGAGCACGGCCCGGAGCGTGGTCTGCGCGAGGTTCGAGACGGCGGTCTTGTAGTCGTCGACCTCGAGGAACGCGCGTTTCGCGTCCATCACGCGGATGTAGACGACGGCGTCCGCGGTGACCGGCGAGTTGTCGCGCGTGATGGCCTCCTGGCGGGGGACGTCGATGGTCTGCGTCCGCATGTCGAACGTGTACGTCCGGGAGACGAACGGCGGAACGATGTTGATACCGGGCTCCAGGAGGCCGCGGTACTCGCCGAACACCGTGAGCGCCTTCTTCTCGTACGCGTCCACGATGACGACGGACTGGTAGACCGTGACGACGAGGAGGACCAGGATCAGGAGGCCGACGATGGTGCCGACGGCGCCACCGGCGAGGCCCGCCTGCAGGACGAGCGAATACATGGTAGAAGGGTTCCGCGCAGCGCCAGATAAATGTTCGGACGGCCTACCTGTCGTCCGCCTGTGATCCGGACGCGGATTCCGTCGCCCCCTCGTCGAGCGCGTCGGACCTGGCCGCGCTGTCCTCGGCTGCCGCTGCGCGCGTCTCCGCGAGTTCGCGGTCGATGTCGTCGGTCTGGTCTGCTGCGGCGACCCGGAGGACGTTGCCGCCACGGGGGTCGGTCACGACGACCCGCTCGCCGACCGCGATCGTTCCGTCGATGCTCCGGGCCGAGTACGTGGGGTCGAACCCGCCGCGACCCGTCAGCTTCACGCGACCGCCGTCGGGCGTGACCGTCTCGATGACCTTCGCCTCGGCCCCGAGGAGGTCCATCGCGTCACGCGTCGTCCCGCGGTCGGTCCCCTGGTAGAAGTCGTACGTTCGATAGAGGTAGAGGGCGAGGCCACCGACGCCGAGCACGAGCACGCCGAGCGCGATGGGCGTGGCGAGCGGCGGGAACGCGAGTCCGATGAGGCCAGCGACGAGCAGCGCGACACCGACCACGATGAAGTGCGCGCCCGGCGCGAACGCCTCCAGGACGCAGAGCGAGACACCGAGCACTACGAGAATGAACGACAGCGACTCGCCGAACACGTCGACCATGGCACCATCTAGTCGGTGCCGGGAGAAAACTGTTACCCGCCTGACGGGGGCCTACAGGATCGAAGCGATCAGCAGGACGGCGGTGGCGATGCCGAGCACGAAGAACGCGACGTTCTCGAGCGCCGGTGACCCCGGTTCGACCGCGTCGGGTTCGGGTTCCGCGTCCGGGCCGACCTCGTCGAGTTCGAACTGCCAGTCACTCATCAGCCATCGTAGTCGCTGCGCGTGGGTAACGGTTTCGGGAGTTCGCTCGCCCGCGACGAGCGGCTACGGCGCGCGGATGTCGCCGCTGTAGACGACGCCGCGTTCCCCATCGAGCGTGACGAGGTCGCCATCCGGGACGTCGATGTCGGCGCCGCTCACCATCGGGATGTCGAGTTCGCGCGCGACCATCGCCGGGTAGCCGGTCATCCCACGGCTCGCGCTCACGATGCCCGAGAGGGTCCCGATATCCCCCGAGAACTCCTCGTCGAAGTCGCCAGGGAGCACGGCGATGCTGCCCGCCTCGACGTCAGTGAGATCGCCGTCCCGGAGATTCACCACGGGACCGGACGCTCGCCCGCTAACCACTGAGCGACCAACCGCAAGCGTCTCGGCGGCGACGTGGACCTTCAGGGTGTTCGTCGTGTTCGCGCCCTCGAGTTCCGTCATCATCCCGACGAGGACCACGACGGTGTCGCCGCTGTCGATGACGCCCGAGCCGACCGCGGCCTGCACGGCCCGTTCGACGACGGTCGTCGCGTCGCCACCAGCGACCTCGGCGTACTCCGCGTGAACCCCCCAGTTCATGGCGAGCTGCCGCCTGACGGGGTCGTTCGGCGTCGCCGCCACGATGGGGACGCCGGGCCGGAACTTCGCCACTTTCCGCGCGGTGTACCCGGATTCCGTCGCGACGACGACCGCGCTCGCCTCGATGTCGCGGGCCAGGTATCGGGCAGACCGAGCGAGTGCGTCGGTCTTGGCGGCGTGGTCGGCCACCGGGACGCGCTGCTCCCGGAGCTCCGCGTACTCGTCGCTCGACTCGGCCTCCCGGATGATCTTGTCCATGGTCTCGACGACGTGCGCCGGATGATCGCCGACCGCGGTCTCCGCGGAGAGCATGACCGCGTCCGTCCCGTCGAGGACCGCGTTCGCGACGTCGCTCGCCTCGGCCCGCGTCGGCCGGCGCTGGTGGATCATCGAGTCGAGCATCTCCGTCGCGGTGATGACCGGGACGCCCGCGTTCTTGCACGTCCGGATGATGCGCTTCTGAATCATCGGGACGTCCTCCATCGGACACTCGACGCCGAGGTCGCCCCGGGCGACCATGACGCCGTCCGCCGCGCCCACGATGTTCGTCAGGTTCTCGACCGCGCCCGAACGCTCGATCTTCGCGACGATCGGGATGTCCGCCCCGAACGACTCCAGCACGGACTCCACGGCGAGCACGTCGTCGGCCGTCCGGATGAAGGACGCCGCGACGAAGTCGACGCCCAGGTCGGCCGCCATCTCGAGGTCGCGGCGGTCCTTCTCCGTGACGACGTCCAGGTCGAGGTCCACACCGGGGATGTTCACGCCCTTCCGACTCCCGAGCGTTCCGCCGCTCACGACCTCCGCGATGACTTCGTTTCGCTCGACGCGCAGTACTCGTGCCTCGATTCGGCCGTCGTCGAGCAGGATCGTATCGCCGGGCTCGACACTCGAGATGCTCGTCGAGAGACCGACGGACTCCGGGGTGGACGTCTCACCGGGGGCGAACGTCACCTCGGCCCCATCGACCAGTTCGATGGGCTCCGGCGTCTCCGCCGTCCGGACCTCCGGCCCCTGCGTGTCCAGCATCACCGCGACGGGTTTCTCCGTCGCCGCGTCCACCTCCTGTGCCGTCCCGATCAGGCTGCGTCGCGCCGCTTCGTCGCCGTGACTTGCGTTGATGCGGGCGACCGTCATCCCCGCGTCAGCGAGCTCCCTGACCGTCTGCTGGGTGTTCGTCGCGGGCCCCAGCGTACAGACGATCTTCGCGTTTCTCATTGCTCGTTCCGTTCTCACGCTCACCGCAAAAACCCCGTGGATTAACCCACATCCGAGTACCCCGTGCACGATAGGTTCAAGCCACCAGACCGCCTTCTGGGGGCATGACACACCGGGCGCTCCGCATCCTACTCGTCACCGTCCTCGTCCTGCTCGCACTCCCCGGCACCGCCGCAGCCGACTGCACCGACGGCGCCGGCGCCCTCACCGCCGAGGAACTCGACGCCGTCACCGACGCCTACAACCAGAACGCTGGAGACCTCCCCGGCTTCGTCGCCGGCCAGGTCGCCGGTGAACGTGTCGAACTCCACATCACCGGTAGCTCCGACGTCGTCTACACGGTCGCCTTCGACGACGCCGCACGCGCCACGAGCGTCACCGAAGGCAGCGCCAACCCCTCACTCCGCATCACCGTCGCCAGCGCCACGCTCTGTGACGCCCTCGACAGCCCCAACCCCGCCGCCGAACTCGCCAGCGCCTACAAGAGCGGTGACGTCGACATCGAGGGCGTCGGCACCGCCAACAGCATCAAGGTCGGCCTCGTGAAGACCGCGATCGGTGTGGGCGAATTCTTCGGCTTCTTCTAAGGGACCTTTTACGCGTCGGGTCGCCTTCGGCGACCGTTCGCGTAAAAATCTCCACCAAAAAGCTGCGAGCCTTCCGGCTCGCGGACCGCAGTACCGCGTTGCCCCCGCGACTGCGCCGCTTCCATGACAGCACTGCTACCGTGACTGCGCCGCTTCCATGACAGCACTGCTACCGTGACTGCACCGTTACCGTGACAGCACTGCTACCGTGACTGCACCGCTACCGTGCCAGCGCTGCTTCCGCGACTGCACCGCCATCGCTACTGGACCGTCGTTCCGTACAGCTAGTTTCCGGGCGGGTGGACAACGAGAACTGTCAATCTAGTGGCCGGAGGATTTTCCTGCGTCCCGCGAACAGTGTTGCCGTATGCCGACGTACGTAGCGGTCGCGGAGGTCGAAGTCGGGGAATTCCAGAACGCCCAGGAGCTCACCTCCATCTGGGGAGACGTCCGGACCGACCTGGAGGAACGCGACGTCATCCTCGAGGACGCCTACGTCCTCCTCGGCGACAAGGACGTCATGATGGTGCTCGACGCGGAGACACGGGAGGACGTCCTCGAAGCCAGTATCGCCGCCGAACGCTACGGGATGAGCATGGAGACGATGGAAGCGATGGACGTCGACCGGCTCGGCGAGATCGTGAACGACGCCTAGGCGAGCAGCACGTCGAACACCGGTTTGCCGACGCGCTGCGGGCCGAGTTCTGGCGCGTACACTTCGTGGGTACAGGTCCCCGTCCAGTCCGTCTCCCGCATCGCCGCCACCAGCGGCTCGAAATCGAGCATCCCGACACCGACCGGCAGATGTTCGTCCGTGTCTGGCCGGCGAGTATCGTTCAGGTGGACGTGAGCGACGCGGTTCCCGTGCTCGCGGAGGAACTCGGCCTGCCACTGTTCGTCGTGGCCGGTGGCATAGGCGTGTCCCGTGTCGAGGCAGAGCGAACACTCAGTTTCGGTGAGCAGCCACGAGAAATCCCCGGCGTCGAAGAACGGTCCCTTGATGTTCTCCACGCACGCCGAGAACCCGCGATCGGACGCGTAGTCCGCGAGTCGCTTCACTGTCTGTCGGAGTGCATCCGCGATTGTCTCGTCCGGCCAGACGTCGTACCGGACGTTCGTGGCCGCATGGTAGACACCACGGTCCGCGCCCATCGCCGTTGCGGCGTCGATGGCGGCCTCGAGTTCCCGGCACGCCCCGAGCCGCATCTCCTCGTGCGGCGACGCGGGGTCGAGCCGATACGGAAGGTGGACGACGAGGTCGAGCCCCGCGTCAGCAACCCGATCGCGGACCGCCTCCGGATCCACCGTGCTGCGGGCGAATCCCTGGTCCATATTGACCTCCACGAAATCGAAGCCGTGGTCGTTCGCGAAGTCGACGGCGGCCGCGAGGGAGGTGTCGCCTTCGACGTTGAACCCCTGCCGAATCTCCATACCACTATCTCATGGAACGCCGCCGTCAATCTTCTGCAGGGCGAGACTTCAAGTACGAACCCGGGACCAGAAGGCGTAGTGCTGTAACACGTCGCCCGGGTCGGCACGCGAAACCGGCGGTGCACCCGACCCGATTCCTCGTCGAGCATCCGTCCCGCACCGTCTGCACGCCAGCAATCGGGAGACAGTGACCGCTATCGCTATCTGACGCGGGTGCCCGGCTCGCTGTCCCCGTGCGTCGTCAGGAGGTCCGCGTCCTCGCCCGCCGCGAGGACCATCCCGTTCGACTCGACACCGAAGAGCTCGGCCTTCTCGAGGTTCGCGACCACTACGACCTTCGTCCCCGGGAGCTCGTCGAGGTCGTGGAGCTGCTTGATGCCGGCGACGATCTGTCGGGTCTCGAACCCGATGTCGACCTCCAGGCGCGCGAGCTTGTCCGCACCCTCGACGCCCTCGGCCGACAGGATCTCGCCGACGCGGAGGTCGAGGTCCTGGAAGTCCTCGAACCCGATACGGTCCTCGACCAGCGGCTCGAAGTCGTCGGTGTCGACCGCTGTCTCGGCTTCGTCATCGTTCTCATCGTCACCGGTAGCGTCGGCGGCCTCGCTCGCCTCGACCTGCGCTTCGAGCTTCTCGTTCAGCTCCGCGACGCGGTCGTCCTCGATCTTCTCGTAGAGTGCTTCGGGTTCGCCGAACTCTGCAGGCGGCGCCTGGAGGCAGTCAGCGATGGTGGCGTCGCTCGCGGTACCGTCCTCGCCGAGCTGCTGCCAGAGGTCCTCGCTCTTCTCGGGCGTGAACGGCTGGAGGAGGATGGTGACGGCTTTCGCGAGCTGGACGCAGTCCCGAATGACGGGCGCGGCGTCCTCGTCGTCGAGCTTCCAGGGCTCGTTCCGCTGGATGTACTCGTTCCCGAACCGGGCGAGCGTGACCGCGATCTCGCCGGCGGACCGGAGGTCGTAGTCGTTGATGGCGTCGGCGTAGTCGTCCATCGCCTCCGCGATCTCGGTCTCGACCTCGTCGGTGAGCGAGACGTCCGGGGTGCCGTCGAAGTTCCGGGCAGCGAACAGCAGGCCCCGGTATGCAAAATTCCCGACGGCGTCGTTGAGCTCGGTGTTGACGCGCTCCTGGAAGCGGTCCCAGGAGAAGTTCACGTCGCGTTCGAATCCGCTCGCGGTCGTGATGTAATACCGGAACAGGTCGGGGTGGAACCCCTCGTCGAGGTACTCTTCGGCCCAGATGGCGCGGTTCTTCGACGTCGATAGGCCTTTGCCGTTGAGGTTCACGAACCCGGTAGCGCAGATGGCGCGCGGTTCGGCGAAGCCCGCGCCCTTCAGCATGGATGGCCAGTAGACGGCGTGGTGCTGGATGATGTCGCGTCCGATGACGTGAACGACCTCGCCGTCGCCCTCCTTCCAGACCTGCTCCCAGTCGAACTCGCCGGTCCGGTCGGTGTACTGCTTCGTGCTGGAAACGTACTCGATGGGTGCGTCCACCCAGACGTAGAGCACGAGGTCGTCGCGACCGCCCTCCGCACCTTCTATGGTCGGGTAGTCGATCCCCCAGTCCATGTCGCGGGTGATGCAGAGGTCCTTGAGTTCGCCCTCCACCCACTCGCGTGGCTGGTTCTTCGCGTTGTTCGTGCCCTCGAGGCGGTCGAGGAATCCGGTGAGGTAGTCCTGGAACTCGCTGAGCTTGAAGAACTTGTGCTCGCGCTCCCGGTACTCCGCGGGGTTACCGGTGAGCGTGTTCGTGGGGTCCTCGATCTCGCCGGGTTCGAGGTGGCGCTGGCAACCCTCGTCGCACTCGTCGCCGCGAGCGTGCTCGCCGCAGTACGGGCAGGTACCCTCGACGAAGCGGTCGGGGAGCCACTGGTCGGCTTCGGGGTCGTATGCGACCTGAATCTCCTTCTCGTAGACGAGGTCTTCGTCCTCCCACGCGCGAACGAACGACTTCGTCATCTCGACGTTCGTGTCGTCGTGGGTGTGGCCGTAGTTGTCGAACTCGACGTTGAACTTCGGGAACGTCTCCTCGTACTGTTCGTGGTGGCGGAGCGCGAAGTCTTCGGGGCTCACGCCCTCCTTCTCGGCGTTGACCGCGATGGGGGTGCCGTGCATGTCGCTCCCGCAGACGTACGCGGCCTGCTGGCCGAGCTTCCGGAGGGCGCGCGTGAACACGTCGGCGCTGACGTAGCCCCGGAGGTGGCCGATGTGGAGGTCCCCGTTCGCGTAGGGGAGGCCACACGTGACCACCGCGGGGTCGTCCGTCGGGTAGTCGAACTCGCTCATACTCGTACCTCGTTCGTGTGCGGGCCTAAAACCCGCCGATTGCGGACTGTCGTGTGCATGGTCGCTCGGTCGATTGTGGTGGTGGACGTAGGTTCGTCAGATGCGTCGTTCCGACTCGACTGGAATACGTCGACGCCGTGGGGTTTCGAAACCCGCCCATGACCGTATGAGGGTCGGACGGCGGGCGTTCACCGGGCGGCACGCTACGGACGCATAGAACGAGCGTGAATCGCGGTCGTGTCGTAGCGTGCCGGCTGCACGGCTCCGTGAACGGGCGCGTGCCATAAATGCGTTCGGCGTCGATAGGATTCGGCAGATGGGCCGAAAACCTATGTCGATACCCCGGGCAGGTGACGTATGCCCGGGCAACCCAGCGCCTTACTCGGTAGTCGGGTCGCGTCGGGAGTTGGGGCAATCACATTGACGGTCGTCCTGCTCGCGGCGGTTCGTGTCGTCGACCGCCGAGCAGTCGACGACCGGGTGCCGCTATCGGGACTGGTCGGTGTCGGCCTTGGATACGCGGCCGTCGTGCTCGGACTGTGGGCGTCGGCGCACGTTCTGGTCGGCCCGGCGTTCCCCGCCGATGACCGGCCAGTGCTGCTCGCGGTCTGGGTCTTCGTGAGTGGTCTCGCACTTGGTGTCCAGGTCGCTGCACCGGCTGCCATCGCCGTCCGCTGGGGGTACTGGACGGCGTGGCTCGCGGTTGCGCTGAATGGGTTCGCCGGGCTGTATGCGTTCCAGTTCGTCGGCGGCGAGACCGACGTCATCGGCCTCTGGCCGATTCTCTTCGCACCGATACTGCTCGGGGCCACGACGGCCGTAGTCGCGCTCGAGGCGCTGGTTCGGTGGCTCCGGCGCTAGTCGTACAGCTCGAGGCTGCCGAACATGACGACGCCGGTGATGACGAGGTCGGGTTCTCCGCTTGGACCGACGGTGCGGCGTTTGTCTTCGGTCCCGCCGAAGATGCCGAGCGCGTCGACCTTGACCGTCCAGTCGTCCGGTACCCTGATCTCGGTGCCGCCGAAGAGCGTGACGACCTCGAGGACGGCTGGCGGGTCCGCGACGTTCGCTTCGCGGAGGTCGACGTCGTTCCCGCCGAACACGCTGATGACGTCGCCGCCGGTGAACGCCTGGGAGGTGACGTTCGTCTGTCCGCCACCGAAGACGCCGAATGCGGTGAGGTCCCCGTCCGCGGCCGCGTCACCGTAGCGGGCGCGTCGACGACCCCGGCCGATCAGGATGAGGACGCCGAAGAGCACGAGGAACAGCGGCCAGTACGTACCGATGGCGCCCCGGGGAAGGAGTTCGAGGTTACGGAGGAGGAACGCGCCGGCGATGGCGACGATCATGACGGGTCCTGTGAGGTTCCGGAAGCCGCTCCGGACGACGGCCCAGATGCCGAGGAGGACGAAGACGCCGGGAATCCAGTCCCAGAGCGACGCGGTGGGGAAGACGCCCGTGGTGCCGAGGAGCAGGAGGAGGCCGACGGCGACGATGAGGCCGCCCGTGACGAGACGACCGGTCGAACGTGACATACTGCTGGAGTAACTCGCGCACCTCTTAATCCTGCCGTCTGTGACCGCGCCTTCCGCCGGAGAACACACCTCAGACGAAGATCAGCAGGCCCTCGATGGCGCCGATGGTGACGATGAGGCGGCCGGCGCTCCCGGCGAACGCGGCGCCGGCGAACTTCGTGTAGTCGTCCTCGAGGATGCTGAACGCGTAGATGGAGAGGGTGTCGGGGAAGCCGGGGACGGTGAGGCCGATCGCCATGCCGAGGTAGCCGTACTCCTTCGTGAGCGCGACCATGCGTTTCCGGGACCACTCCACGGGGTCGAACCCGAGTCGCTGGACGGCGCGGATGACGGGGCCGGAGTGGCTGGCGCCGTGGCCGACGTAGAGCGCGATGAGGCTCCCGGCGGCCTTCCCGAGACCACTGGTGACGATGACGATGACGACCTGGACGGGGAGCGGGAGGGCGAGGCCGAGGGTGTTCCCGGCGCAGACGTAGCCGACCGGGCAGAGCACGATCTCGCTGGGGAGCGGGAGGATGAACGCGATCAGGAACGAGTAGACGAAGATAATGAGGAGGCCACTCCAGCCGCTGGCCGCTTCCACGGCTATCCTGAGGGCCTCCATCCCGACCTCCGCCAGGGCGGCAAGCACGGATAGTGCTATCTCACGGCAGGGTTAAATGCTATCGTTCTCGCCGGGCGGCACCGGATTCCGTTCCAGACCGCCTACCTGGTATGGTGCCGGTCGAGGTCGGCGAGGAATGCTTCGAGCATCTCGCGGGTGACGTGTGGCATCATGACGACGCGGAGTTCGCCGCTGCCGGTGCGCGAGATGCGCCACCCCTCGTCGCGCAGTGCTTCGAAGAGTGGGGTCGGAACGTCGGCTGAGACGAGCGGGAGTTCGGGGTCGACGACGTCGAACCCGCTCGCGCTGAGCTCGGTGGCGAAGAAGTCGGCGTTCGCGGCGGCGGTCTCGTACTGGTCGCGGTAGCCGTCCGGCCAGAGTTCGTCGAGCGCGGCGGCCGCACCGGCGACTCCAGCGCCCGGGCGGGTACCAGTGAGGGTTGCCTGGTCGGCGGATTCGAGGTACGGTGTATCGACTGCGAGCGCGTCGAGGATCCCTGGGTCTCGGGCGAGGAAGCCGCCGGCGGGGACCGGTGCCCGGCCGAGCTTGTGGGGGTCGATGGTCATCGTGTCGATCGCAGCGTGGCCGAAGTGCCAGTCGTGGTCGGTGAACGGGAGCGCGAACCCGCCGAACGCGGCGTCGACGTGGAGGCGCGCGTCCACGTCGCTGGCGAGGGCCGCGAGTTCGGGAATCGGGTCGACGCGGCCGAACTCGGTCGTGCCGGCGACGCCGACGACGAGCGCCGTCGACTCGTCCGAAGCCGCGCGCATGGCGTCGACGTCGGCACGGTGGTCGTCGGTCGTGGGGACGAGCCGGAGGTCGACCTGGAGGACGTCCGCGGCCTTCTCGAAGCTGAAGTGTGCGCTCTCGGGGACGACGACGTTCGGCTCCGGACCGTCGGCGAGGTCGCGGGCGGCCCGGACGGCCTGGATGATCGCCTCGGTGCCACCGGACGCGACGTACCCGTGGGCGTCGTCGAGTCCGACGACGTCGCCGAGGGTGTCGACCACTCGGGACTCGATCTCGGCGATGGTGGGGTAGGTCGCGGGGTCACCGGGGTTGTCGGCGAGGAACTCGATGGCGGTCCGCTTCGCGTCGGGGTGTGGGACGGTGCACATGGAGGAGAGCACGCGCTCGAAGTCCTGTTGGTCGGCATCGGCGGGGAGGGCCGGAGGCCGCATACGTCGCTCGAATCAAGCGACCGGGTTAGCGGTTGCGGTCTCTGTTGTCTCGGGCTCCTCGGTGAGCGCGTGGATGCGTTCCGGGACCGGCGGGTGGGTGTAGTGGAAGCGCTCGTAGAGCGGGTGTGGGAAGGGGTTCGAGAGGTTCTCGCTGGTGAGGTTCGCGAGGGCGTCGGCGAGGTGGTCGCCGGTCCCCATGACGTCGCGGGCGAACGCGTCCGCCTCGCGTTCGTAGGCGAGCCAGAGCCTGTTCCGGAGTGGGCGGGTGAGCTGGTCGAGTGGCTGGAGCCAGAGCCCGGCGAGGAGCAGCCCCGCCGCCGGCGTCTGTGGCACGGCGAACAGCTCGTAGAGCCACGGCGACCCGACGAGGTACTGGGCGACGAACAGCAGGATGGCGACGCGGACGGCGCTGGTCGCGAGGTTCTTCCAGATGTGGGCGCGCTTCCAGTGCGCGAGCTCGTGGGCGAGGACGCTCTGGACGGCTTTCGTGTCCATCTGGTCGACGAGGGTGTCGTAGAGGACGACGCGCTTCGTCCGTCCGAACCCGGTGAAGAACGCGTTGGAGTGGCTGGAGCGGCTGCTGGCGTCCATGACGTAGACCTGGTCACAGGTGAAGCCAGCGCGGTCGAAGACGTCCTCGATTGCGTCCCGGAGGTCGCTGTCTTCGATGGGTTCGAAGTCGTAGAAGAGCGGCATCACGACGCGCGGGAGGAGCACCTGGCTGGCGAGCATGAACGCGACGACCACGCCCGTCGCGGCGAGCCACCAGAGCCCGGGGACGGCCTGGACGGTGTAGAGGACGCCCGCGCCGAGGACGCCGACGAGAACGACCGCGACCCCTGTGCCGACAAGCTTGTCCCTGGCGAAGAGTGCGGGTGATTGCTGGTTGAACCCGAACGCGGCTTCGACGCCGAAGGTGGAGAGCACGTCGAAGGGGAGCCCGAGCAGCTGGAGGGCGAGCGTGGCGGCGACGAAGACCGCGACACCGGCGAGCAGCGGGTTCCCGACCATGGTGGTGATGGCGTCGAGCGCCGTGCCGAAGGCGCCCGTGTAGAGGACGAGCAGGACGACGCCGAGCGTGACGACCGATTCGAGCTGGCTGGTCGCCGTGGTGAGTCGGTGGTAGTCGAGGAGCCGGTCCGGGTCCTGGATGTCGAGGGTGTCGGCGAGCCAGTCCGCGCGTTCCCGGACGGTGCGTTCGGCGTGCCGGACGTCGAGCACCGCGAGCGCGGTGAAGAAACCCGTCGTGCCGACGACGAGCAGGAGGAAGACGGCGTGATAGAGGAGCATGTCCAGCTGTTACGTGTCGGCGGGGAAACCGTTTTCGAAGGAATGGAGCGTGCGGCTGTCGATGGCGGCTCAGCGGACGGAGTCGAGGATGAGGCGCTGTTCGACGCGCTTCACCTCGTGCTGGACGTCGCGGACGGCGTCGATGTTCGCGCTGATCGAGCTGACGCCCTCCTCGACGAGGAACCGCACCATCTCGGGCTTACTGCCAGCCTGCCCACAGATGCTCGTCTTGACGTCGGCCTCGCGGCAGTCACGGATGGTGCGCTCGATGAGCTTCAGGACGCCCGGATGGAGCTCGTCGTAGCGGTCCGCGACGTTGCCGTTGTTCCGGTCGACGGCGAGCGTGTACTGGGTAAGGTCGTTGGTCCCGAAGGACGCGAAGTCGATGCCCGCCGTCGCCATCTCGGAGACGGTGAGTGCGGCTGCGGGGGTCTCGATCATGACGCCCCAGGTGCGCTTCTCGGGGTCGATGCCGGCGGCCTCCATGAGGTCGCGGGCCTGGTGGACCTCCGAGGCGTCGATGACGAGCGGGAACATGATCTCGACGTTGTCGTACCCCATCTCGAAGAGCCGACGGAACGCCTCGAGCTCGTGCTTGAAGACGTCGGGCTCGTTGAGGCTCCGGCGGATGCCCCGGTAGCCGAGCATCGGGTTGTGCTCGTGCGGTTCGTTGTCGCCGCCCTCGAGCTGCCGGAACTCGTCCGTGGGCGCGTCGAGGGTGCGGACGCGGACCGGACGGGGGTAGAACTCGTCGGCGACGACGCGGACGCCCTCCACGATCTCCTCGACGTACGCCTTCTCGCCGTGGTCCTCGATGTAGCGGTCGGGCGTCTTGTTCGTCGACATGATCATGTGCTCCATCCGGAGGAGTCCCACGCCGTCGGCGCCGGTCGCGGCGGCGCGCTCGGCGGCCTCCGGGATGGAGACGTTCACCTTGACCTCGGTCGCGGTCATCGGCTTCACGGGCGTCTTCGGACGCGCCTCCTCGATGGGTTCGCGCTCCTCCTTCCCCTCCGGTGGTCCCTCGGTGACGTTCCCGCGGTCGCCGTCGATCGTGACGATCTGGTCGTCCTTGAGGATCTGGCTGCCCGTCTGGGTGCCGACGACGGCCGGCACGCCGAGTTCGCGGGAGACGATGGCCGCGTGGCTCGTCATCCCGCCCTCGTCCGTGACGATGCCGGCGGCGCGCTTCATCGCGGGCACCATGTCGGGGGTCGTCATCTCGGTGACGATGATGTCGCCCTGGCCGACCTTGTCGAGCTGGTCGAGCTGGCCGACGACGCGGACGGCGCCGGACGCGATACCGGGGCTCGCGCCGAGGCCCTTGACGAGGGTGTCGCCCTCGCCGTCGCCGACGGCGGTCGCGGTCTCGTCGGACTCGTCGATGGTCGTGATGGGTCGCGACTGGAGCATGTAGATGTCGTCGTCGACGATGGCCCACTCGACGTCCTGGGGCGTGTCGTAGTGCTCCTCGACGCGCTCACCGAGCGTGACGAGCCGGTGGATCTCGTCGTCGGAGAGGATGCGCTCCTCGCGTTTCTCGTCCGGGACCTCGATCTCCACCGTTTCGCCGGTGTCGGGGTCCTTCGTGAACATCGTCTTCTTGTCCGCGACGGTGACGTCCGTCACCTCGCCCGAGTCGCGGTCGACGACGTAGTTGTCTGGCGAGACGGTGCCGGAGACGACGCCCTCGCCGAGCCCCCACGCGGACTCGATGATGACGGTCTCGGCGCCCGTCGATGGATGGCTCGTGAACATGACGCCGGATTTCTCCGCGTCGACCATCTGCTGGACGACGACGGCGATGTCGACGACGTCGTGCTCGAACCCCTGGTTCTCGCGGTAGTAGATGGCGCGCTGCGTGAACAGCGACGCCCAGCAGCGCTTCACGCGGTCGAGGAGGTCCTCGCGAGTGATGTTGAGGTAGGTCTCCTGCTGGCCGGCGAACGACGCGTCCGGCAGGTCTTCGGCGGTCGCGCTCGAGCGCACGGCCACGAAGACGTCCTCGCCCGGCATGTCGTCGTAGGCGGCGAGCACCTCCTCCCGGAGCTCCTCGGGGAGCGGGGTGTTCATGATGAGGTCGCGGGCCGCCGATTCCGCCTCGGCGAGCGCCGCGGAGTCCTCGGGGTCGACGTCGACCGCGCTGAAGAGGTCGTCGTCGATGTTCGTCGCTTCGATGAATGCTCTATAGGTGTCCGCGGTGACGACGAACCCGGGCGGGACGGGCAGTCCCGCGTCTGTGAGTTCGCCGAGGGACGCGCCCTTGCCGCCGACGCTACCGACGTCGTCGGCCCGTACGTCTTCCAGCCATCGTACAGCCATGTGGCAGGTGAACCCAGCCACGAAACAACCATGAAGGTTGCGAAGGTTTCCAACCTTACAGTACTCGAACACGAGTGAACATTCCCACTCCCGGCGCAGAACTTGCGGGGCTGCCCCGTGCCGTCACCGGACTCCGGGACTGGCGCAGGGTTCTTAAGCATCTACCGAGTGTCCCCACGCATGGACGCGAAACGGGCCTTCGTACACGCAGGGAAGTACTTCGCGCTGACCGCACTCCTCTCGGTCGTCGGCTTCGGCCTCTTCGCCGGCGGCTTCGTCTACGCCGGCATGCGAGCGGGCTCCGCCCCCATCATGGGTGTCTCCGTGCCGATCCCGGGGATGGCGAGCCTCCCCGGCTTCGCCATCTCGCTCGTCGGCCTCGCCATCTGGCGCTTCGGCAAGGCGTGGGCGTTCTTCAAGACCGTCCCTACAGCCATCGAGGACGACGTCGCCGAGACGTTCGACACCCAGCACGTCAAGAGCGACATCGTCGCCATCCTCGACGACCGCCTCAACGACATGCAGCAGGACCTCCAGAGCGTCAACCGCGAACTACGCGAACTCAAGGAACAGCAATCCGACGAGGGCGAGCAGTTCGCGTTCGACGAGCAGTAACGCGCGGCGACCGGCACTGCCACAACCACACAGCCGCCCCGTTTCCTCCCCGCCTCGGCACCGAATCTGCCCTCAGACCTCCAGAATCTCGTCTTCCTCGGTCGCTGGAATCCCGAGTTCGCCGTCGAGGCTCGTCACCGCCTCGCCACCGACCTGCACCGTCTCGCCGACGCGGACGTGGACGTAGCCCGGCCGGTCGACGAAGTGCCCCTGCTCGAACACCATCTCCGCCGGTAGCTCGCCGTCGAACGCATCGACCTCTCGAAGATATGCACCGCAGGCGCCCGATGCGGTCCCCGTCACGGGATCCTCGGGGACGCCCGCGCCGGGGGCCCACATCCGACCGTGGAGCGTCGATTCCTGCTCCAGCGAGTCGAACGTGAACGCGTAGATGCCGGTCGCGTCGTACTCGTCCGCGAGTTCGTCGACGGCGTCCATATCGGGGTCGGCCTGCCCGAGATGCTCGAGGAAGTTCACGGGCACCATGAGGAAGGGCAGCCCGGTCGTCGCGTACGCGACGGGCAGGTCTTCACCGATGTCCTGGAGGGCTGCCTCCGGCACCCCGATGGCGTCCGCAACTCGACCGTAGTCGACGTCGAGCGTCCGGACTTCGGGTGCGTCCTGCGTCATCCAGACCGTTCCATCGTCCTCGATGTCGATGTCGAGCACACCCACGTTCGTCTCCAGCGTGTGCGTACCGGCGTCGATGACGCCGTCCTCGAACAGCTGCGCGTGACTCGCGATGGTCGCGTGCCCGCAGAGGTCGACCTCCGTCGTCGGCGTGAAGTACCGCACCCGCCGGTCGGCCTCCGGCGACGACGTGATGAACGCCGTCTCGCTCGCCCCGAGCTCGTTCGCGATGGCCTGCATCTGGTCCGCGGCGAGGCCGTCGGCGTCCGGCACCACACCAGCCGCGTTCCCCGCACACGCCTCGTCCGTGAACGCGTCCACCAACAATGCGCGTCTTGTCTCCATGCAGGGTCGGTCACGCTCGGGCGGGTTGAATCCATCGGGGCGGTCGCCACCGGCCAATCGGGGTTCCAGTAGAAACCCACGACTTTAAGCGGTCGTTCCCGTATTTCACAGTTGGTGAACACACGCAATGGGTGACCTCCCGGACGAGTTCAAGTGCACCATCACGAACTGGGAGTACATCTACGGCCTCTGCCGGGACGTCGCTGACCAGGTCAAGGAGTCGGAGTTCGAGCCCGACGTCATCGTCGCGCTCGCTCGCGGCGGCTGGTTCGCGGGGCGGTGTCTCTGTGACTTCCTCGACATGGACGACCTCACGAGCCTGAAGATGGAACACTACGTCGGGACCGCCCAGAAGTCGGGTGAGCCCGAGGTGCGCTACCCGATGCCGGAGGGGAGCGTGAAGGGCAAGGACGTCCTCATCATCGACGACATCGCCGACACCGGCGGGTCGATCAAGCACGCCGACGAGTACGTGAAGGACCGCGACGCCGGAGAGGTCCGGACGGGGACGCTCCAGCTGCTCCAGACGAGCGAGTTCGACCCCGACTTCGTCGGGGAACGCCTCGAGCAGTGGGCGTGGGTCGTCTACCCCTGGAACTTCATCGAGGATATGGTCGACCTCATCAGTGGCGTGATGGAGAAGCAGGACGACGGCCCCTACACCATCGAGGAGGTCCGCCACCTGCTCTCGAAGTTCCACGACGTCGAGCGAATCGAGATGGAGATCGCGCAGCCGGACCGCCTCGACGAGGTCCTGACGGAGATGGTGCGACGTGACGTGCTCGTGAAAGCGAGCGAGGACGAGTACCTGCTGCGCGAGAACGCGTAAGGACGGGACGGGGTTCGGCGACGCGATTGTCGCTGTGGCGGCTGTTTTCGGTGGCTCGGCTGTTTTCGGTGGCTCGGCTGTTTTCGGTGGCTCGGCTGTTTTCGGTGGCTCGGCTGTTTTCGGTGGTTCGACTGTTCTGGGCGGCCCGACAGTAGCAACAGCTTAGTCGTCGAGGTCGACGTCCGGCCCCGGATTCTCGACGACCGTCCGCTTCCAGGTGCCTCGCATGAGCCAGAGGCCGGCGGCGATGCAGCCGACGATGTCGCCGAGTGCGACGGCGACCCAGAGCCCGGTGGCGCCCCAGTCGCGGACGAACGCGAGGTAGTACGTCGCGGGGACGCGGGCGACCCAGAGCGTCACCATGCTGAACGCGAGCGCGGTCTTCGTGCTGCCGGCGCCACGGAACGCGCCGAGGAAGACCTGGAGGACGCCCATGAAGACGAACATCACGCTCATGATGCGGAGGTAGTCCGCCGCGTGCGCGAGCGTCTCGGCAGCGCCCGGGGTGTCTGCGGGCAGGAACACCGAGACGATCGGTTCGGGGGTCGTCGCGGCGATGATGGCGAGGGCCAGCATCACGACGAACACGAGCTTGCCGGCGAACCGGACCGCACGGTCTGCGCGCTCGGGTTTGTCGGCGCCGAGGTTCTGCCCGACGACCGTGTTCGTGGCCTGCCCCATCCCCATCGCGGGGAGGAAGACGAGCGACGAGAGCCGGTTGCCGAGGCCGTACGCGGCGACGACTGCGGGCGGGAATGAGGCGACCATCGCGGTCATGATGACCATCGCGAGGCTGGACGCGGACTGCTCCATCGCGGTCGGGACGCCGAGTCGCGTGATCTTCGAGACGATGTCCCACTCGAGATTCAGATGTTCGAGGCGGACCGCGGGCCCGGCGTCCGTGCCGAAGAGGACGTACATCCCGAGCACGGTTGCGATCCCTCTGGAGAGGATTGTGGCGAGCGCCGCACCCTCGATACCCATCTCGGGGAAGCCGGCCCAGCCGAAGATGAGGAATGGGTCGAGGACGACGTTCACGAGGACGCTCACGAACATGATGCGCATCGGCGCCTTCGTGTCGCCGTGCCCCCGCATGAGGCTCACGAACACGAAGAACCCGAAGAGGAACGGCATCCCGAGGAAGAAGACGCGCATGTAGGCGGCAGCCTGCGGGATGACCTCGGCGGCGGTCGCTTCGCTCGCGGGGAGGAGGGCGAGCATCGGGCCGGTGAGGAAGAACCCCGCGATGGCGAGTCCGATGGAGAGGAGGCCGACGAACGCGATCGTCTGGCCGGCGACCTCACCGGCCTCCTCGCTGCCGCCCGCGCCGGTGTACTGGGCGACGAGGATGCTGCCGGCGGCGGTGAACCCCCCGCCGACGCTGATGATGAAGAAGATGAGGGGGAACGCGATGCTCATCGCCCCGACGGCGACGGTGGAGAGCCGGCCGAGCCAGAACGTGTCGGCGACGTTGTAGGCGACCTGGAGGAGCTGGATGACGACGAGCGGCCACGCGAGCCGCAGCATCGGCTTCGCGAGGTCACCCGACGTCAGCTCCTGTTCGTGGTCGCTGCTCACTCGCTGTGGAATGTGCCGCTCCTACGTAAACGCTCGTAGCCTGCGGTAACAATCCACATACGAACTCGGTGGCAGGAAGTCGACGCCGGACCCGAACCGTTACGGTCGCGCCGCGACGAGTGCCCGACATGACAGTCGGCTTCATCGGCGGCAGCGGCATCTACGAAGCGCTCCCACTGGACGACGTCAGCGAGGTCGAGGTCGAGACGCCGTTCGGCGAACCGAGCGCGCCGGTCACGATCGGCGAGTTCGGTGAGACCGGGACGGAGGTCGCGTTCCTCCCCCGCCACGGCCCCAAGCACCAGCGCGACCCGACGAACCTCCCGTACAAGGCGAACATCTACGCGCTGAAGCAGCTCGGCGTCGAGCGCGTGCTCGCGAGCAACGCCGTGGGCAGCCTGAAGGAGGGCCTGCCGCCACAGACGCTCGTCGTCCCCGACCAGATCTACGACCGGACGAAGCGCCGCGACCTCACGTACTTCGGTGACGGCGTCGTCGTCCACCAGCCGTTCGCCGACCCGTACTGTCCTCACATGGTCGACCACCTCGCAGAGGCCGCCGACGAGGCCACGGACGCCAAGACCCAGCAAGGGGGCACCTACGTCTGCATCGAGGGGCCGCAGTACTCGACGCGCGCCGAGAGCGAGCACTACCGGGCGCAGGGCTGGGACGTCGTCGGGATGACGGCGATTCCGGAGGCGAAGCTCGCGCGGGAGGCCGAACTCTGCTACGCCACCGTCGCCGGCGTCACCGACTACGACGTCTGGAAGGCCGACAGCGAGGTCACCCTCGAGGAGGTCTTGGCGAACGCCGCAGAGAACGAGGACTCGATCAAGGAGACCGTCGAGCACGCCATCCGGACCCTCCCGGACGAACGCGACTGTGACTGTGGCCACAGCCTCGAAGGAACCGTGAACACGCCCAGCGAGGCGATTCCATCGGAGACGAAGGACCGGCTCTCACTCTTCCTCGGAGACTACCTCTAGACCGGCCCAGGCAGCAGGCTCACGAGTGCTACGTGGGCCAGGCGGACATTCATCCAGCACCACCGCCCCCTAATTATCATTCGTGAGGTCCTTCACAAAATCTAAATAGTTGTCCCTATTCTACTACAGTGAATAGCAATGGGAGCGGAAACCGCAACTGCCGAGGCGTTCTCGCAGGAACTCGCAGCCCTCAAACGCCAGGGCTGCAACGTCCTCGTCGTCAACGACCCAAGTGGGTCCGACGCCGCCTGCGAACGCCTCCTCGGGGGGAGTGATCTGGACCGGCGACACGTGTTCGTCCCGACCACAACGAGCGTTTCACACGTGCTCGACCGCCACGAACCGCGCCGGACGGACCCGGCGTACTTCGGGGTCGTCGACGCATCGACCGCAACTCGGGGTGCCGCACAGGCCGCCCCGTCACCCGGTTCGGCCGCACAGGTCGACGCCGGGAGTACCTGGTACTCGCGCGCAGACGAACTCGGCGACGCAGACGACCTCTACCAGCAGATCGACGAGCATCTGACGCGCGTCTCCGAGGATGCAGAGTCTCCGAGCGAGGTCCGCCTCTGCATCGACTCGCTCGACCCGCTCTTCGACGCGATGTCAGAGGAGACGCTCTTCCACTTCCTGCACGCGGTCACGAGCCGCGTCCGCCAGGAACGTGGCCTCGGCCACTGCCACATCGCCGCAGGCGTCGACCCCGAAGCTATCGCCGTCATCGAACCGCTCTTCGACGCCACCATCCACGTCGAGACCACGGACGATGGCACCGTCAAACAGCGCTGGCAGCTTCACGAATCCGAACAGGTCACTGACTGGTTCGTGCTCGAGTAACGCCCACGATTCTCGCTGGGTCACGGCCCGGCAACAGCCGCTCCCACCAACTTCTTCCCTTCAGCAGTAACCGCGAACCGTTCTGCCGTGTGGTCAGTTCTCGCCGAGGGCTGCGGCCGCCTTCTCGATGGCGCCGGGGTCCTGTATCCAGAGGTCGCCGAAGAGCTCCTCCTGGAGGAGTCGGATGGCGCCCCGGTGCGCGAGGAAGAGGAGGGCGAGGAACGTCTCGACGCGGGAGGGCCCGGCGTCCGCGATCTCCTCGAAGAGGATCTCGGCGCGACCGTCCCGGTAGTGTTCGAGGATGACGGCGTGCACCTCGTCGATGGTCGCCTCCATGTCCTCGTCGTGCGCCGTGCCGAGCGCGTCGTCCTGGGTGGGCTCGTCGTCCATCCGGAAGTCGTCGCCCGAGCGGTAGTCGAGCTCCTGGACGCCACGACTGAACCCACGCGGGCTGTCGCTCGTGTCGTAGGTTCGTGACTCCTTCCACCACGACCCGCGTTCGGCGTCCCGGAGGTCGCGGACGAGCTCGTCCAGCGTCTCCGGCTTCCCCCGTGCAGTCTTGCGTTCGAGACGACGATCCATCTCCGCCTCCAGTGCGTTCACCGGGTCGTAGCTCGGCGGGAGCCCCTCGCCGTCGTCCGGTGCGTCAGCCCACGGGTCCCAGTCCGTCTGCTCGTCGCCCTGCTCGGGCTCGGGCTGGTCCTCCTCGAGGAGAACGTCGCTCTTCATCCGCAACAGGACGCTCGCGTAGAACAGCGCCCGGCCCGACGTCCGGAGGTCGGCGTCGTCGAGCGCGTCGAGGAACTTGTCGGTCACCTCGACGATGTCGATGTCCCACGGATCGATCTCGCCCTCCTTCGCGAGCTGCACGAGCAGCTCGACCGGCTCGACCTCCTCGTCCGCCTCACCGCCGTCCTCGGGCTCTGGGTCGTCCGGACCGTCGTCGAACAGCGAGTCCGGGACCTGCGGCGAGTCGTGGCCCGTGATGTCGACGGAGACGTCACCACCGTCGGCCCGCGCCCGCGCCTCGTGCTCGGTGTCGAGCGCGATGACGTCCTCGACCGTCCCGGGCTGGTAGAATCCGTCGCAGTCGTCGCACGCCTCGGTGCCTCCTTCACCGCTATCGACATCTCGATCAATCATCGGATGCAACCACCTCCGGTTCCTCCCCAGCGGAGAGGTCGATGCCGGTGACGACGCTGAAGTTGTCCTCCTGCATCGTGACGCCGATGGCGCGCTCGGACCGTTCGAGCATCGCGCTCCGGTGGCTGACGACGACGAACTGGGCGTCGCCCGCGAGTTCGTCGACCATCTCTCCCACTCTGTCGGCGTTGACGGCGTCGAGGAACGCGTCGACCTCGTCGAGCGCGTAGAACGGTGCGGGGTTGTAGCGCTGGATGGCGAAGATGAACGCGAGCGCGGTGAGGGACTTCTCGCCGCCGGACATCGCGTCGAGCCGCTGGACGGGTTTGTCGGCGGGCTGGGCCTTCATCGTCAGGCCACCCTCGAACGGGTCATCGGGGTCCTCGAGGACGAGATTCCCGGACCCGGCGGAGAGCCGACTGAAGATGCGCTGGAACTGCTCGTCGATGGCCTCGAAGGCCTCCATGAACGTCTCCTTCTTCTGGGACTCGTAGGACTCGATGCGCTCCCGGATGGCCTCCGCCTCGTCCACGAGCGTCTGGCGCTTCTCCTGGAGGTCCTGGAGCGCGGACTCGACCTCGTCGTACTCGTCGATGGCGAGCATGTTCACCGGCTCCAGGGCTTCCATCTGGCGTTCGAGTCGGTCGATGTTCTCCCGGACCTCGTCGAGGTCGGGGATCTCGTCCTCGTCGTAGTCACCGACCTCCGACTCGAGCTTCTCGATCTCTGCGCCGAGCCGCTGGACCGCCTGCTCGAGACTCTCCACCCGGTTCGAGACGCGCTCGACCGCCTGGCCCTTCGAGTCGCGCTTCTCCTTCGCCTCGCGCAGCTCGGACTTGAGGGACTCGCGCTCCTCCTTCAGGTCCGCGAGCTGCTCCTCGAGCTCCGCGACGGCCTCGCGTTTCTCGTCGAGCTCGGCCTCCTTCCCCTCGATCTTCTCCTCGAGGTGCGTGATACGCTCCTCCTCTTCGGCCTTCTTGTTCTGCGCCTCCTCGATGTCGTCGTGGAGGTCCTCCACCGCTTCCTCTGCGTACTGCTTCTCGAGCTGGAGGCTGTTCAGGTCGCTATCGAGGTCGTCGATGCGTGATTCGAGCTGACGTTTCTCCTCCTGGAGGTCCTCCTTCTCCTGCGTGAGCCGGGGGATCTCGGACTCGGCGAGCTCCTCCTCGAGCCCCTCGATGTCGGCCTCGACGGCCGCGATCTCGTCCTGCTTCTCGTCGATGTCCTCCTCGACCGTCTGCATCTTCTCGTCGACCTCGTCCCGTTCGCCTTCGAGCTCCTCGAGGCGCGCCTGGAGTTCCTCGATCTGGTCCTCGTTCTGCTCGCGCTCGGATTCGACGCGCGCCATCTCGGACTCGATGGACCGTACCTGGTCCTGGGCGTCAGTCTTCCGGTCGCGGGCGGCGTCGAGACGCTCCTCGATGTCGCGGATGTCGGAGCGGAGCGACCGGCGTTCGTCCTCGAGTCGCGTGATCTTCTCGCCGACGCGCTCGAGCCTGCCCTTCCCGGACTTCGAGAAGGTGTATCGGCTGCCGGAGCTCGACCCGCCGGTCATCGCACCGGACTTCTCGACGAGTTCGCCGTCGACCGTGACGAGCCGATAGTCACCCATGTAGGCGCGAGCGGTGTCGAGGTCCTCGACGACGAGCGTGTCCCCGAGCACGTAGGAGAAGATGGGGGCGTACTGCTGGTCGAAGTCCACGAGATTGTACGCGAAGTCGATGACGCCGGGGTCGTTCGGCGCGTTCGGGAGGTTCCGGACGTGCATCTTCGAGATGGGGAGGAAGGTCGCCCGGCCCGCGTTCTTGGACTTCAGGTGTTCGATGCAGCGCTGTCCGATCTCGTCGTCGTCGACGACGACCTGCGCCATCCGACCACCGGCAGCCGTCTCACACGCCGTCGCGTACTGCTCCGAGACGCCGCCGAGCTGCGCGACGGTGCCGTGCACGCCGTCCATATTCGAGTTGAGGATGGTGGTGACGGCGCGGCTGTACGACGAGTCGCCGCCGTTCTGGTCGGCGTGCGCCTCGAGCTTCGCGTACTCCTCCTGGGCGGCGGAGAGCTCGTCCTCCACCTCATCGAGGTCGGACTGCTTCTCGCGCTTCTCCTGCTTCAGGTCCTCGACGACGTCTGCAATCTGGTCGAGATTCTGCTGGGCTTTCGCCAGCTCGTCCTCGAGGTCCGAGAGCGTCGCGTCGAGCTCCGGGATGTCCTCGCGGGCGTCCTCGATGTCCTGCTCCGCCTCGCTGACCTCGTTCGACCGACGTCGCGCCTCGTCCAGCAGGCGGTCCTGCTCGCGCTGGAGATCGTTCCGCTCCGACTTCAGCTCCTCCAGCTCGTCTTTCTTCGCCGTCAGCTCGGACTTCAGCTCGTCGAACTCGGTGTCGACGTTCTCGATCTCCTCCTCGACCTGTTCGATCTCGGCCTCCGTCTCCTGGACGTCCGCCGTGAGGCTCGCCTTCTCGACCTTGATCTCGCGGATGTCGCCCTCGAGGTCGTCGATCTGCTCCTGCTTCCGGTCGATCTCGACGAACGCCTGCCGCCTGCGTTGCTCGGCCTCGTCGATCCGGACCTCCGCGGACTCGATCTTGTCATCGAGCCGGGAGATCTCGCCCTTCAGCTCCTCCATCTCGCGTTTGACGGCGAGCTGCTCGTCCTCGCCCTTCCGCTCGATCTCCGCGTTCAGGTCCTCGAGATCCTCCTCGAGTCGGACGACCGTCCCGCGCCGGGAGTCGAGTTCGGCCTCGAGCTCTTCGAGTTCCTCGCGTCGTTCGGCGAGGTCGGACTCGGTCGCCTCGAGGTCCTGGCGTTTCTCCTCGAGCTCTGCCGCCTGCAGGAAGCCCTCGTACTCCTGTTTCTCGTCGCGGAGCCCCTGGTACTCTAGTGCAGTCTCGCGTTCGTCGGCGAGCTGGTCGAGCCGGTCCTCTTTCTCCTCGATCCGGAGCTCTGCTTCGTCGATGCGTTCCTCGACGACGTCGAGTTCCTCGAACGCATCCGCCTTCTTCGCGTCGAACTCGGCGACACCCGCGATCTCGTCGATGATCTCGCGGCGTTCGCCGGCGGTCATGTTGATGATCCCGGTGACGTCGCCCTGCATGACGACGTTGTAGCCCTCGGGCGCGACGCCGGCCTGCGCGAGCAGGTCCTGGACGTCACTCAGGTTCACGGACCGGCCGTTGAGGTAGTAGTAGGAGTAGTAGTTGTCCTCGGTGCGCTTCACGCGGCGCTTGACGGTGATGGTGTCGACGTCACCGATCTTCTCGCTGCCGGCGGCGTTGACGACCTGGGAGCGCGCGAGGGTGCGCTCCTCGTTGTTGAGGATGACCTCGACGTAGGCCTCCTTCGGTCCCTGTCCGGACTCGTCACCGTCGTCCGTCGGGTTGTAGATGAGGTCCGTCAGCTTCTCCGCGCGCATGCCCCGCGTGCGGGCGAGGCCGAGGGCGAAGAGGACGGCGTCGATGATGTTGGACTTCCCCGACCCATTGGGCCCGCTGATGGTGGTGAAGTCCTCGTAGAACGGGATGCGGGTCGTTCGTCCGAAGCTCTTGAAGTTCTCCAGGACGATTTCCTCGATGTACATGGTGGGCCCGGGGTCGCCCTAGGCGACGATGATGTCGTCGCTGGTCGACTCCTCGGAGTCTGTTGCATCCTCGCCCTCGGCCTTCTTATCCGTGTCGCCCTCGACCGACTCGGTGGCCTGGGCGTCGGCGTCGCTCGATTCGGGAGTGGCGTTCGTCCGCTGGCGACGCGCACGCTTCTCGGACGTGCTGTCGTGCATGCCCGCATCACGTTCGAGTTCCCGGACGCGTTCGGTCGCGTCGACCAGTTCCTCGGTCAGGCCACGGACGGTGGCTTCCAGTTCGGCAACGCGCTGCTCCAGATCTTCGGTGTCGCTCCCGTCGCTCATGCACCAAACGGCACACTCCAGCCATATAAGGTTGCGTCAGACACTCACTGCGACGAATTGACACGAATCGGTGGGTTGGGACAGCAATACTAATGCTCACAGCCGCTAGATATCGATGTAGTATGGGTGCCAGGGGACGAGGGCGAACAGTACTTACCGTCCTGATAGTCGCGCTCGTCGCCTTCCAGACGGTGGCAGCGGCGACCCCCGGTGCCAGCACCCCGTCCGGGCCCGCAACCGCGAACGGAAACGGGACTGGGCAGGGGCAGTCCGCCGAAGCAGGGCCCAGTGAGGGCACGTCAACGGCGACTGCCACGGCCACGACGACGTCTACGACGACGAGCCCCACAACCACCACTACGACTCGGACGACGACTTCGGCCGACGAAACGACCCAACGGCCCGGGGCACGCCGTGGGACGTCGACGTCGAACGGAAACCCCACTGCTTCCGGGAACCCGACGGGGTCGGAGTCGACACCGACGACTTCGACGCCAGCTGACGGACCGTCACAGTCGGCTCGCCGGAACGGCGGCGGGTCGACCCAACCGGGGCAACAGCAACCCCACGCTGGAACACAGACGCGGGGTCCGAAGAACGGGCAGGACCGTGGGCAGGGTTCGGTTGACCGTGGGCAGGGTTCGGTTGACCGTGGGCAGGGTTCGGTTGACCGTGGGCAGGGTTCGGTTGACCGTGGGCAAGGCCCGGCTTCTCCACGAGGACGCACACAGCCCGGCGGATCGATCGGTGGACCGCCCACAACCGTGCCGGGTGACGGCGTCTCGGACGCCGTGGTGTCTGTGGCGATCACTCGTGGCCCGGGTCGCAACGGATCGACTGGTGGGCCGACAGCCGACACCAGGTCCGACCGCGGATCGCGCGCCTCGGTTGCGGTCCGGGACGCGCCGGCGAATCAGCCCGTCACACTGAACGTCGGCGTCGAATCCACCGGTGGCGGGATCGGTGTCGACGCGATGGAGCTGTCCGTCGAGGAGTCCGGCGACTACACCCTCGAGGTCGAGACCGCCGACGCACCGTTCTCCACGACACCTGACTTCGCGACGCCGGGCGGTGCCGAGTCGCTCGGACACGTCCGCGTCGGCCACTCCGTCCCCGACTCGGGTATCGGGGACGTGACATTCAACTTCCGGGTCGCGAAGGAACGCGTCGGCCACGACGAACCCGGCCAGATCGCCCTCTACCGGCATCACGACGGCGCCTGGAACGAACTCGAGACGACGCTGGTCGAGGAGACCGACGAGTCCTACGTCTTCGCCGCGCGATCACCGGGGCTCTCCGAGTTCGTCGTCGGGAAGAAACGCGCCTCGTTCTCCATCACGGAAAGCCGGGTCGAGCTGACGTCGGTTGCCGATGGGACGCAGCTCACCGTTCGCGTGCTCGTCTCGAACACCGGCGACGCCGCCGGGACGTACGCCGCGGACCTCCGGATCGAGGGGCGACCAGTGGCACACCGCGCCATCAGTATCGCGCCGGACGGGACCCGGCAGCTCACCTACCGGCACACGGTCCCGGCGCCTGGCACGTACGACGTCACCGTCGGCAGTCACGAGATCGGCCCCGTCGTGGTCGCCGAAGAGACGACCCGTTCGTCGTCCAGCGAGCTCGCGATGGCCGCGAACGACCAGGCCGGCCTCGGACTCGGCGTGTTCGTCGGCTTCGTCGCGCTCGTCGTCGCCAGCATCTTCCGGGACTAGCGCGGGCCCTCTGTACTCCGTCCCGGGGTAGGTCTCTGTTTACTCCGTCCCGGCGTCGGACGGCTCCGCGGGGAGCCGTATCGTCGCGAGGGTTCCGCCAGTGTCGCGCGTCTCGAACGTGAGGTCGCCGTTCGACTTCTGCACGACCCAGTGAGCGAGCCAGAGCCCCAGGCCGCTCCCGTGCTCCAGCTGCGTCTCCGCGTCGTCCGAGAGCACGGCGGCCTCCATCGCCGGGAGACCAGGGCCGTCGTCTGCCACCGAGACCCTGACGGTCTCCCCGTCGTGTTCGAGAATGACGTCGACCTCGGGGCGTGTCGAGTCGTTGTGTCGAATGGCGTTGTCGACGAGGCAGGCGACGGCTCTGTCGAACGCAGGATGAACGGTCATCGTGATCGATTCGTCGGGCACGTCGACCGTGAGGTCGGCCTTTGGGGCGTCGCGCCGAACCTCGGCGACCGCCCGCCGGGTGGCGTCGGCGACGTCGATCGGCCGTGGACCCTGCATCGCGAGGGCGTCCTCGACCTGGCGGGCGCCCTCGCCGAGCCGGACCAGGTCGTCGGCCTTTGTGGCGATTCGCTGGGCGGCATCACGGATGTCGGGGGCGTCGGCGTCCTCGGCGATGCGCTTCGAGTAGTTCAACACGATCGTCATGTCGTTCCGGAGGTTGTGGCGGAGGACGCGGTTCAGGACGCTCAACCGCTGCTCGGACTCCCGGAGCTTCGCCTCGCGTGCCGAGAGCGCTTCGCCCACGACCGCGAACCGGTCGGCGATGGTCGTCCACTCCTCGCCCCCACTCAGCGTGAGCTCGTAGTCGTAGTTGCCACGACGGAACGCGTCGAAGCCCGCGAGCAGTCGGTTCGTCTGCTTGAGGAGGATCTCGTACTCGACGAACGCGAGCGAGACGATCACGCCGAAGACGACCAGAAGGCTGGCGCCCTGGAGGTACGCCAGCTGCTGGAGGCGGTCGTTGAGCGGCTGACGGTTGCGGTCGACGACGACGCGCCAACCCGTCCGGTCCACGACTGCCTGCTCGGTGATCGCGTGTTCGAACGTTCGATGTGGCTCCCGGATGTGGCGGTCGCCCCCGATGATGGAGACGGCCTGCTCCTCGGTTTCGACGGGTTCGACGACGGAGAAGAGCGTCGCCTCGTTGAGCGGCGCGGCGGCGACGAGGACGCCGACGACCGCCGAATCGTTGAAGATCGGGGCGCTGACGACGATGACGAGTTCGCCCGTCTCGGTCACGCGCTCCGGGGGTGAGACGTAGGTCTCGCCCGTCTCGAGGGGATGCTGGACGAAGGCGTACTCCGAGTGGTCGGTGCCGACCGTCCGACCGATCGACGCGGCGGTCACGTCGCCCTGCACGTCAACGACCGTGCCGTTCGCCGCGACGAGCTCCGCCGCGTAGAACCGTGGGCTCGTGAGGAACGCGTCCAGGAATGGCGACGAGTTCTCGAAGTCCCGGGCGGCCGTCGTCGAGGCGTAGTAGCCGACGTAGTTGGTCTGCCGGCGAAGCGACGCGTCGATCTGGTCGGCCGTGAACTCGGCGGTCTCGTGAACGGTCGCCCGATGCTCCGCGATCGCGCGCTGTTCGGAGCTCTCCAGCCCGAAGTAGACGACGCCCGAGAGGACGAGCGCCGCCGCGATGAGGACGATCGCGAACTTCGTGCGGAGGCGCATGCTGGTGTCCGTAGGCTTCGGGGGTACTAGACCTCACCGGAGGGCGCTTCGTTAGTCCTAAGCGTCCCGGTGTCGAAAACCGCGCCAATGAGTGCGCAGGCCGCCGCCCAGGACGAGCACGTGACCGTCATCGGCCTGGAGGTCCACGTCCAGCTGGAGACGGACACGAAGATCTTCTGTGGGTGTTCCACAGATACCGCTGGCTCGGAGCCGAATACGCACACGTGCCCCGTCTGCCTCGGCCTGCCGGGCGCCCTCCCCGTCCTGAACGAGGGCGCCGTGGAAGCGGCCGTCAAGCTCGGGAAGGCCATCGACGCCGACATCCCGGAGCGCACGCGGTTCCACCGGAAGAACTACTTCTACCCGGATTTGCCTAAAGGATTCCAGATTACGCAGTACGACGCCCCGATCTGCCAGGACGGCGAACTCGAGATCAGTGTCGAAGGCGAACGTCGCGCCATCGGCATCGAGCGCGCCCACCTCGAGGAGGACCCGGGGAGTCTCCAGCACGTCGGCGGCAGCATCGCGAACGCGGACTACACGCTCGTCGACTACAACCGCGCCGGCACCCCCCTGATGGAGATCGTCACCCGGCCCGACTTCCGTAACCCGGACGAGGTCCGCGCCTACCTCGCGAAGCTCGAGGAGGTCCTCGAGTATCTCGGCATCTACGAGAGTCAGCGCGACGGCAGCCTCCGCGTCGACGCGAACATCAGCCTCGTCCCGGCCGACGAGGTCACGGAGACGGGCGACATCTCGGTCGAGACCCTCGAAGCCGCGAACCGCACCGAGGTGAAGAACATCTCCAGCCACAAGGGCGCCCAGAAGGCGCTCGCCTACGAGGTCACCCGGCAGCGCAACCAGGTCAAACGCGGCCGCGCCGTCGAGCAGGAGACCCGCCACTGGGACGAGAGTCGCGGTATCACGGTCTCCATGCGCTCGAAGGAGGCGGAGAAGGATTATCGGTACTTCCGTGAGGCCGACATCCCGCCACTCGAGGTCTCGGACTGGAAGCAGCAGATCCCGATTCCCGAACTCCCCGACGCTCGCCGCGAGCGCTTCCAGGACGAGTACGGCCTCAGCGACGAGGCGGCGTCGAAGCTCACGTCGACGAAGGAGGTCGCGGACTTCTTCGAGGACGTCGCGACCGAGTTCGACCCCGACCTCGCGGCGACCTGGGTGGCCGACAACCTCCTCGGGGAACTCAACTACCGCGACCTCGAGATCACGGACGTCACCGGTCGGTTCGACGAGTTTACGCGCCTCGTGGAACTCGTCGCGACCGACGAGATCACGGAGAAGAACGCCCGCGAGGTCGTCCTCCGGGAGATGCTGGACGAGGAGACGTCGCCGGACGAGGTCGTCCAGGCGGAGGGCCTCGGGAAGGCCGCCGGTGGCGAGGTCGAGACGGCCGTCACTGAGGCAATCGAGGAGAACCCCGATGCCGTCGAGGACTACCACGCTGGCGAGGGCGGCGCCCTCAACTTCCTCGTCGGTCAGGTCATGCAGAAGACCGGCGGCAGTGCGGACCCCGGCCAGGTCAACGAACTCCTCCGGGAGCGCCTGGACGCCGAAGCAGCCGAATAGCTCTTAAGTTCTTGAACGTTTGCCCGTCACGGCGTCCTGTGGGGATGAACACCGATTTATCCGCCAGCGGCCATCGATTCCACCATGCCGTACGAGATTCGCGAATCGGTTCCCGACCCCGAGACGTTCGTCGCGCTCCGCGACGCGGCCGGCATGTCGCCGCGGTCACTGGCGGCGGCCCGTCGTGGATTGCCGAACACGCTGTTCGGTGCCATCGCGGTCGACGAGGCGACCGGCGAGACCGTCGGGATGGCTCGCGTCGTCGGTGACGGCGGTGCGGTCTTCCACGTCTGCGACATGGCCGTCCACCCGAATCATCAGCGCCAGGGGCTCGGCTCACGGCTGATGGATGCTGTCGCGGAATATCTCGACGAGCATGCGCCGGAGACGGCGTACGTCAACCTCATGGCGGACGTCGACGGCTTCTACGAGCAGTGGGGGTTCGAGGAGACGCGCCCGGCGTCGAAGGGGATGTGGCTCCCGGGGAACTCACGACCGGTGCGGGAGGACCTGTGAGCCTATGACGACGAGCAGGCCGATACCGGCGACTGCGGCGACCAGCCCGTAGAACTCGCTGGAGGCCGTGTCGAGTCCGGTCCCAAGGACGCCGAGCGGGACCACGACACCGATCGAGACCTCGCCGACGCCGAGGAGTGGCCGCCAGCCGAGGTTCGCACGGACGGGGTTCCGGAAGGCCGCGCCGGTGACGAGGACGCCACCGACGAGGAGGAGGCCGACCTGGACGAGTGCGAGCGTGGAGTTCGCCGGGTCGCCGACGAGCGTGATGCCCAGGCAGACGGCGAGGAGAGCGGGGCCGACGAACCGGAGTGGGCGGAGGGACCGCATACCATCCTGTCAGACCCAGCACCACTTACCGGTACCGGATTTCGTCGCCGTGTCACGAACAATGAACTCGTCTGGGTGGTGGATGCTGGTCGGCTGCTTGATGCTGCTGTATACTGGTTCACGTACGTACGCGTGCGTACGTTGCCCCAGCGCCGTCTCCCGGTTTCAGGGGCCCGAAAGGCTCTTACGGGGAGTCGGCGTACCGACGGGCAATGACCGAGACTCGTCCGGGAGGTGACGCGCCGTGGAACTGATCATCACCGAGAAGAACAACGCGGCCCGTCGCATCGCGGAGATCCTCAGCGACGGGGGCGCCCAGACCGACCGCGACGCCGGCGTTCCTATCTACAAGTGGGGTGGGAAGCGGTGTATCGGCCTGTCCGGCCACGTCGTGGGCGTCGACTTCCCCAGCGAGTACAACGACTGGCGTGACGTCGAACCCCGCGAACTCGTGGGCGCTCAGGTCGTGAAGACGGCGACCCAGGAGGACATCGTCAACGCCCTCAAGCGACTCGCGGAGACCGCCGACAGCATCGTCATCGCGACCGACTACGACCGCGAGGGCGAACTCATCGGGAAGGAGGCCTACGAGATCGTTCGCGACGTCAACGAGTCAGCGCCCGTCCAGCGCGTCCGCTTCTCCTCCATCACCGAGAACGAGGTGAAGAACGCGTTCGCGAACCCGGACGAACTCGACTTTGACCTCGCCGCCGCTGGCGAAGCCCGCCAGATCGTCGACCTCATCTGGGGTGCCGCACTCACGCGATTCCTCTCTCTCAGCGCCCGCCAGATGGGCGACGACTTCATCTCCGTAGGACGGGTGCAGTCCCCGACCCTGAAGCTGGTCGTCGACAAGGAGCGCGAGATCGACGCCTTCGACCCCGAGGACTACTGGGAGCTCTTCGCCGACCTGACGAAGGACGACGCGGACTTCGAGGCCCAGTACTACTTCCTCGACGAGGACGACAACGAGGCCGAGCGCGTCTGGGACGAGGCGGCTGCCGAGGAAGCGTTCGCGGACCTCCGTGACGCCGCATCCGCGATCGTCGAGTCCGTCAACCGCCGTACCCGAACCGACGACCCGCCCGCGCCGTTCAACACCACGCAGTACATCCGGGCCGCCGGCTCCCTCGGCTACGGCGCCGGTCGGGCGATGAGTATCGCCGAGGACCTCTACACGGCCGGCTACATCACGTACCCCCGGACCGACAACACCGTCTACCCAAACGACCTCGAACCGGCCGAGCTCGTCGAGGAGTTCGTCGGGACATACGACTTCGGCGACGACGCCAAGAGCCTGCTCGAGAAGGACGAACTCGAGCCGACCCGTGGGGAGAACGAGACGACCGACCACCCCCCGATCCATCCGACGGCGGACCTGCCGAGCAAACAGGACCTCTCCAGCGACGAGTGGGAGATCTACGAACTCGTCGTCCGCCGGTTCTTCGCGACCGTCGCCGACCCCGCCATCTGGGAGCACCTGAAGGTCGTCGCCGACGCCAACGGCCGGAAGCTGAAGGCGAACGGCAAACGCCTCGTCGAACCCGGCTACCACGCCGTCTACCCGTACTACAACACGAGCGAGAACTTCGTGCCCGACGTCGACGAGGGCGAAGAACTCCCCATCGCCGACACCCGCATCGAGGCGAAGGAGACCCAGCCACCCCGTCGCTTCGGCCAGAGCCGCCTCATCGAGAAGATGGAAGAGCTCGGGCTCGGCACGAAGTCCACGCGACACAACACCATCGAAAAGCTCTACGACCGGGGCTACATCGAGGGCGACCCGCCCCGCCCGACGAAGCTTGCGAGGGCCGTCGTCGAGGCCGCCGAGGAGTTCGCCGACCTCGTCGTGAGCGAGGAGATGACGAGCCAGCTCGAGGCCGACATGACGGCCATCGCCGACGGCCAGGCGACCCTCGACGACGTCACACAGGAGTCCCGCGAACTCCTCGACCGCATCTTCGACGACCTCAGCGAGTCCCGCGAGGAGATCGGTGACCACCTCCAGACGAGCCTCAAGGCCGACAAGACGCTCGGTCCCTGCCCGGAGTGCGGCGAGGACTTGCTCGTTCGTCGGAGCCGCCGCGGCAGCTACTTCGTCGGCTGTGATGGCTACCCCGAGTGCCGGAACACCCTCCCGCTCCCGAACACCGGCGAGCCGATGGTGCTCGACGAGTCGTGTGAGGAGCACGACCTCCGGCACGTGAAGATGCTCGCCGGACGGAACACGTTCGTCCACGGCTGCCCGCAGTGTGCGGCCGACAAAGCGGACGAGGAGGAGGACCGCGTCATCGGCCCATGCCCAGAGTGTGGCGAGGAGCACGACGGAAAACTCGCCATCAAACGCCTTCGCTCCGGGAGCCGGCTGGTTGGCTGCACTCGCTACCCGGACTGCGAGTACAGCCTCCCGCTCCCGCGTCGCGGCGACATCGAGGTCACGGACGAGTTCTGTGACGAGCACGGACTCCCCGAACTCGTGGTGGACGACGGCAGCGACGAGCCCTGGGAGCTCGGCTGCCCGATCTGTAACTACCAGGAGTACCAGGAGCGCCAGCAGAAGCGCGGTCTCGAGGTCATCGACGGCGTCGGTCCGAAGACGGCTGAGAAACTCGAGGCCGTCGGCATCGACGACGTCAGCGACCTCACCGATGCGGAGGCAGACGACGTCGCGGACCAGGTCGAGGGTATCAGTGCCGACAAGGTCCGCGAGTGGCAGACGAAGGCGGGGAACGCGTAAGCTGCGAACACGCCGTCCCGCGTCGACGGCTGGCTACACCTTCTCGATGACGGTACTCCCACAGGCCGGACAGTTGAGCCGGTCCCGGTCGTAACGCCCCGAGCAGAGCGCACACCGGTACTCCGGACTGGCGGTGCGGCCGGCCAGCCGGCGAAGGGACCGAATCGGCGACTCCATGGTAACAAGTAACAATGTAGGTGCGAAGAATAAAAACGTTCGGGCTAGAACACGATACTATCCATGAGAAACGTATGCCATTTCTGGGTATAGGTGACCAAACGTCGTCTAAGGTGGTATATTGTACGAGTATTACTGTATTTCTTGTATGGGGTGTGGCGATGGGGTACCCGAACGCGGGCTTTTAGCCGGATGCCGACCAAGGGACGGTAGATGCAGCTCGACGACTACATCGAGGACATCAAACCGAACGAGGCCGCCGAACGCCGGCGACTCGCCTCGGAGAAGTCCTACGAGATCCTCGACCTAATAGAGGGCGTCGAGCACCAGTTCGAGCAGACCCTCCAGGGGGACAGCCTCTACGGTAGCACGGCCCCCTCCGTTTTCGTCGGTCGGCACTCGTATCCCAACGTCTCCACTGGGATCCTCTCCCCGGTCGCCGACCCGGACGAGACCGACCCTACCCAGTTCGCGACGAGCGGGAAGTGGTACCAGCAGGGTCTCGACATCTCGAACGTCATGCAGTACCGGACCGGCTTGCTGAACAGTCAGCGCTCCGCGAACGTCAACGTCCACGACGTCTGGGACGGCTTCGTCGGCGTGCAGCGCGAGGTCGCCATCGCGGACCGCCCCGTCGACGTCGAGATCGGGCTCTCCGAGACCCCGAGCTTCGACAGGGACGAGTACGCCACGCCCGCCGCCAACGCCCCGTCCGGGCCACGGGCGAAGGCGGACTCCGCCGACCTCGCCGAGAACCCCCACGTTCCCCGGTACGTCGAGAAGACCCTCGAGGACGACGACTGGCAGGCCCAGGGCGCCATGACGTACCTCTACCGCCGCGGCCTCGACGTCTACGAGATCAACCGCGTTCTCTCGGTGGGCGCGCTCGGGCAGGGCCACAACCGCCGTCTCGTCCCGACCCGCTGGTCCATCACCGCCGTCGACGACACCATCGGTCAGTACCTCCGGGGGACCATCCGTGATAGTCCAAGTATCGACCAGGTCGAGATCCACGTCAACGAGTACATGGGGAACCGCTACTGGGTCGTCCTCGCGCCTGGCCGCTGGGAGTACGAGCTCGTCGAGATGAAGGCCCCCGGCAGCATCTGGAATCCCGACCCCGGCGGTCAGATCTGGATGGGGTCCGCGAGCGAGGGCTACGAGGGCCGCACCGGCTACGTCGAGGAGACCGCCGGCGCGTACTACGCCTCCCGCCTCGGCGTCCTCGAACACCTCTCGGATAGGGGGCGCCAGGCGAAGGCGCTCGTCCTCCGCGAGGTCTCCGACGACTACTGGGCTCCGGTCGGCGTCTGGCAGGTCCGCGAAAGCGTGCGAAACGCGTTCGACGGCGAACCCGCGACCGCAGAGACGTTCCACGGCGCGGTTCGTGAGGTCGCCGACCACCTCCCCGTCTCCCTCGCCCGACTCCGCCGGAAATCCACCATGGCAGAGGGCGTCCAGGCCGGCCTCACGGACTTCTCCTGACTGCATCGCCGCGTTTGCAGGTGGCGTCTGGCCGACTCCACACCACAAAACCTATCGAATGATGGACGTATCGTCGGGTATGTCCCACGCCCTCCCCACCAGCGTCATCCCCACCAGCGCCTTCCCCGTCACCGACCTCCCACTGTTCTTCGGCGGTATCCCCGGTGGCATGGAACTCGCCGTCATCTTCCTCCTGTTCCTGATCTTCGCCGTCCCGGTCGCGCTCGTCATTCTCGTCATCCTCAAACGCTCGCGCTCCAGCTCACCCACCGACGTCGAGGAGCGACTCGACCAGATCGAATCACAACTCGACGAGATACAGGCGACACTCCAGGCCGACGAGCAGAACTGACCGTTTCCGTCCGTTCGAACACGGTTTCTTCCCGCTCTTCTGAAAAGTTTATCCCGCCGGCACGCCCACACCGAGGTATGTCCTCCCTCCTCCCCGCATTCGTCGGCGGGATGCCCGGCGGTATGGAGCTACTGATAATTTTCTTCATCCTGGCCCTCCTCTTCGGCGTCCCCGTCGTCCTCGCACTCTTCCTCGGCTACCGGTACGTCCGCGGACAGGCGGCCGAGACCGAGAAGGAGGAACGCATCGCGGAACTCGAATCGGAACTCTCCGAACTCCGCGAGCAGGTCGGCGAGGTCGGGTCGGACGGGTCCAGCGGTGCGACCGACGAAAGCGACATGACCGACGACGCCGAGACGAACGGAGGTGGCGACGATGAGTAACCTCCGACGGGGCGTCCGAGCAGTCGGCATCGCCATCCTCCTCGCGGCCGGCGGCATCGTCGGCGCCGGTGCTGCGACGCTCGTCATCGGCCTCGCGATGCGGTTCTCGGGGCTCTCCCTCACGCCGGTGCTCGAATACGGCAGCATCTTCATCGCCGGCGGCGTCGGCTTCGTCTTCGTCGGCTGGCTGTACCTTCGGTACCGCAACCTCACATTCGAGTACGTCAAGATCAAGACACCATCGCTCCGCGACATCCTCTGGGCTGGCGCTGGCTACGTCTCGGCGTTCGCACTCGTCATCATCAGCGCGATGGTCCTCACCGCGCTGAACACGCAGCCCGACACCGCGAACCAGGCTGCACAGGCGGGGATGGAGAACCCCGCACTCCTGCTCTGGCTCGTCCCACTCTCCCTCTTCGTCATCGCGCCGGCCGAGGAGTTCCTCTATCGGGGCATCATCCAGAGCCGGCTCCGAGAGACGTTCGTCCCCGCCGTGGCCATCCCCATCACCGCCGCCATCTTCGCGTCAGTCCATTTCTTCTCTCTCACGGGCGGCGCCGGCGGCCGCGTCATCGCCATCTCCATCCTGTTCTTCCCGAGCGTCGTCTTCGGCATCGTCTACGAGAAGACGAACAATCTCGTCGCGAACATCATCGTCCACGGCGTCTACAACTCCACGCTCGTCCTCCTCATCTACGCCGCGCTGAAGCTCACCAACATGGACCCGAGCCAGACGACGGCGTTCCTCTGACGACGCGGTTCCGCGAGAACACGATTCTGCAGCCTATTCGGTCTCGACCGGCCCGGTGCCGATGACCGCCTGCACCGCGTCGACGAACTCGTTCTGCGTCGAGAAGTACGATTCGTCGACCTCGTCGAGGATCGAGGAGAGGTCGCGCGGACCGTCTGGCGTCCGGATGACGGTGTCGCCCTCGCGGCGTTCGACCTCGCTCTTCTGCTGTGCCCACTCGAATCGCTCGGCGACCCGGGCGAGCGGCGCGCCCTCGACGGACTCGCCCTCGCCGAGTTCGACGACGGGCCCCTCGTCTTCTTCGCCGTTGTCGTCAGCCATACGCGCCGATTCGACACCGCGCAGGTTCAAGGTTTCGAAGGCTCGCCCACAGTACGAGGGCTTGCAGACACGCCCGGTGTCTGACGTAGCGTTTTATGCGATGCGGTCTAATACCCCTGCATGGCGAGTCTTGGGGAGACCTACGAGAGACAGGCCGGTGAAGCGAGTCAGCGCCGGGTCTATCTCGGCACGGGCCTGTTCGCCACGGGCGCGCTGCTCGTGGTCGCGGGCATCCTCGCCGGGACGACCGGACTCCTGCTGAACGCCGGGTACGGGACGTTCGAGGCCCGCGAGATCGCGGGAATCCTCGCAGGGCTGGGTGTGCCGGCGGTGTTCGTCGGCGTGTTCACGGTCCTGCCGGCGAATCGATTCCAGCGAGCGGCCGCGGCGGTCGGTGGCGCAATCGCGGTAACGGGCGTGATGTTGTTCCGGTACGTGTACCCAGAGCAGTGGTACGTGTCGTCCGGGAGCGCGTGGGTGCCGTCGGACCTCGTGCTCGTGTTGACGGTCGTCTACTTCGCGGGCCTCATCACGACGTTCTGGTGTCTGTTCACCGCCGTGGCGACGTTCAAGACGCGGAACGACCCCGGCGGGACCGTGACGCTCACGGTGACGAAGGACGGCGAGACGCGGACGGTCGAGGTCGCGCGGAGCAGCCTCGACGACGCGAAGGCCGCACTCGGCGGGTTCGGTGGCGTCGGCGTCTTCGGCGGCATGGAGGACACGAGCCCACAGACGCCGGATGTCGGCGCGAGCACGACCACGACGAAATCCAAGCCGTCACCACCGTCGACGAAACCGTCGCCCGGCGCGAACCCGTCGATGGGCGACGGTGGCAGCACGACGCAGGACATCCAGTCGCCGATGGACGCCGCGTCGGCCGACCAGGAGCGACAGGACCTCTCGCGGCCGGACGAGGGCGTCGAGATGGTCGACGCACCCGTCCAGAAGCAGGGCGTCGAACCCGACAGGTACTGTGGGTCCTGCGCGCACTTCGACTACGTCCAGTCCGGCGACGGCATGCAGCCCTACTGTGGCCTCTACGAGGAGACCATGGACGGCATGGAGGCCTGCGACTGGTGGGAGTCCAGCACGCAGTAGCACCTCCGGACAGTCCGAACTCCCGTCGCGTCAGAAGAACTATCCTTCCCCCCACTGAAGCCGATAGCGATGCCCTCCCGCAGACAGTTCCTCGCCGCCCTGGGAACCGCCGGTAGCGTCGGCCTGGCCGGCTGCACCGTGTTCGACCGTGAGGTCGCAGGTGTGTATCCCGGCGCCGGCGTCGACGCCGCGAACACGAGCTTTCTCCCGACCGCTTCGGGCCCGTCGACCCCACGCGTTCGCTGGCAGACCCACGTGGGTGCCTGGCCCGGCGCCACACCCGTCGTTGCCGAGGACACCGTCTTCCTGCCGTACCCCGCGGACGAATCCGAGACCCCGAGCCGAGATACGTACGAGGCGCACCTCGGCGCCTGGGACGCGACGACCGGCACCAAACAGTGGACCGCGACGACCGGCACCGTCGAGTTCGACGGCGCGTTCACCGTCGCCCGCGATTCGCTCGTCCACCACGACGGCGCGCTCTACCTCGCGGACGCGACCGGCTTCCACTCGTTCGACCTCGAGGGCACTCGTCGCTGGCACACCCCGATAGAGGGCCGCCACACCAACCCAGCCATCGACCCCGCCCATCCCGCCATCCACGGCGACACCGCCTACTACGGAACTGCTGGTATCGTCGACGCCGCCCGCGAAGGCGTGTTCGCCGTCAGCATCGAAGACGGCACTATCCACTGGAACCAGCCCGTCCCGTTCGAGTGGACCCAGCACGGCGCCGGAACGCGGATGGTGTTCGCGCCCGCCTATGGGAACGACACCGTCTACGCGGGCGTCCTGGGCAACGGCGTGCTCGCACTCGACGCCGCGGTCGGTCAGGAACGCTGGCGAACACCGCTTCCGGTCAACGGCCCGCCGACCGTGCTTCCCGATGGCGACGTGCTCGTCCACCTCGACTGGCGGACGGACGCCGACGAACCCTACTCGGGCGTCGCCCGACTCGACGCCCGAACAGGTGCCGTCCGGTGGCGCCAGTCCGAACCACGCGCCGCTCGCGCCGGCGTCCAGCTCGCCATCGATGGCGACCGCGTCTATTACTGTGCGGGCCACGAATCGGTCCGGGCACGGTGGGTGGACGATGGACGGCTCGACTGGGAGACCGACCCACTCCCCTGGGTGACGCCCGGCGCACCGGTCGTCACGCCGGACACGGTCTGGACGGGCGTCGGCGTCCAGCAATCCCCGGACTTCGACGGCGTCGGCATCCTCGCCGTCGACACCGAGACCGGTGACTCGTCCGTCTTCACGCCATTCCGGGAGGACTTCACGATCACGTCCTCGCTCGCGCTCGTCGACGACGCCCTCTACCTCGCCGCCGACGGCGCGACCCTCTGGGCGTTCGACGACTGTCGACTCCCGCTCGGCGACGACTGCGTCGTCTACTGACGACGTCCGGACTCGTCCGGCGTCTCGTCTGCTGTGAGTCTGGCAGCCACGGCATCCCAGTGACTGCCCTTCCAGAAGCACTGCCCGCACTCCACGCACCGCCAGACCCGTGTCTCGCCGGGGCTGGGCGCGTACGCTGGCGTCGTTTCGTCGGCGTCGACGCGGCGGAGGCGGCCGTTGCACTTCGAGCATCGGTGGGGTTCGTCGAGTTCGATGGTGAATCCGGCAGTCCGGAGCTCCCGGAGCTGGTCGTCGACGTCCCGCGTCGTGAGCAGCAAGCTGGCTGGTGCTCGCCCGGCGAGCTGGCGGTCCCGGGTCAGGAGCAGTCGGTCCTCGCTCGTCGCCTCGTCGAGAATCGTGTCGTCGGCTTCGACGTCCCTGTCGAGGGCGTACGCGGCGTCCCAGCCCGCCATCCGGAGGATTCGGGTGAGTGTGCCGAGCATCACGTCGAGATAGACCCTGGGTGGTTGACCGGCACGATTCCGCATCTCGGATGCGCCTGCGTCGTCGTGGTCAGCGGCCATGCAGGTCAGTCGAGGAAGTCGCGGACGCCGTCGGCGTCGCGTGCGTTGAGGACGTCCGCGGGCTCACACCAGCCACGGCGGGCGGTGTGGACGCCGTACTCGACGAAGCCGAACTCGCCGGTGCTGTGGGCGTCCGTGTTGATGGCGATGGTCGCGCCCGCCTCGACGCCGGCCTTGACGGCGGCACCCCAGAGGTCGAGCCGAGCGGGATTCGAGTTGACCTCGAGTGCCGTGCCGGCGTCCGCGGCGGCCTCGGCGAGCTCCGTCGCGTCGAACTCCATCGCGGGGCGCTCGTTGATGAGGCGGCCGCTCGGGTGGCCGAGTACGTCGACGAGGTCGTGCTCGACGGCGGCGACGAGGCGGTCGGTCTGGTCGCCCGCGTCCACGCCCAGGGCGGAGTGCGGGGAGGCGATCACTACATCCAGTTCCTCCAGGACGTCCTCGGAGACGTCCGCGAGTTCGCCGTCCTCGGTGACGTTCGTCTCGATACCGTGGAACACTTCGACGTCAGCGTCCACCTCGTCGCGCGCCGCCTCGATTTCGTCCCTCTGGTCCCGGATGTCGTCGTCACTCAACCCGTTGTCGCCGAAGACCCCCGGGCCTTCGCCGTGGTCGGAGATGCAGACGTAGTCGTGGCCGAACTTGGCCGCGCCTTCGAGCATCGCCGCGATTGTTTCGTCGCCGTCGGACCAGTCGGTGTGCGTGTGGAGGTCGCCGTGGACGTCGCCCATCCCGATGAGGTCGGGCAGGTCGCCGGTCGCCGCGGCCTCGACCTCGCCGCGGTCCTCGCGCAATTCGGGCGGGATCCAGTCACAGCCCAGCGCGTCGTACACCTCGTCCTCGCGCTCGCCCGCGAGTCGGTCGCCGACGCGCTGCCCTGACTGCGGGTCGTCGACGGCCGAGACGTCGAACACGCCGTACTCGTTGATCTTCTTCCCCTGGTCGATGGCGAGGTTCCGGAGCGTGATATTGTGGTCTTTGCTCCCCGTGAAGTACTGGATAGCCGCGCCGAACTCCTCGGGGTCGACGACCCGGAGGTCGACCCGGAGGCGGTCCATCCGGATGCTCGTCTTCGTCGCGCCCACCTCGATGGTCTCGGAAGCTCGCTCCCAGTTCGTCAGTGCTTCACCGACCGCCTCGCCCGCGGTGCTCCCGACGAGCACGTCGATGTCACCGATGGTAGGTCGCCAGCGCCGCGTCGAGCCCGCAACCTGGACGCATTCGACGTCATCCACGGTCTCGAGGAAGTCCTCCACGTCCTCCGCGAGCGGCCGTCCGTCACCCAACCGGCTCCGTTTCTGCGCCTCCCGCGCGAACCCGATGTGGTCGAGGATGTTCTGTTCCGTCTTCTCACCGAACCCCTCTAGCTCCTGGATCTCGTGGTTCTCCGCCGCCTCCTGCAGGTCGTCCAGCGTCTCGATGCCGAGCGACTCGTAGAGTCTCCCCGCGGTCTTCGGCCCAACGCCCTCGACGGACGTGATCTCGTCCATGTCGATCGGGAGCTCCTCGCGGAGCTGTTCGAGCTTCTCGATCTCCCCGGTCTCGATGTACTCCACGATCTTCGACGCGATGGCATCACCGACGGCATCTATCTCCTCGACGGCATCCTGCCCTTCCTCCACGAGGTCCTCGATCGCCTCCGGGTAGTCCCGGACGTTCGATGCCGCCCGACGGTACATCTGGGGCTTGTACTCCACGCCCTGCGCCTCGTAGAGGTCCGCGAGCGCTTCGAGCTCCCGCGCGACCTCCGCGTTCCGGCTCACCGCCGACCCCCCTTGTCCTCGTCGTGCCCCAGCACGTCCCGCAGGAACGAGAACCACCGCTTCTTGTCCGCCGCGTGCGCCGCCCGCTGCTCCGCCTCCAGACTCGTCGGCCCCAGATTCTCCAGCGCGTGCAACGCCCGATCCAGCCCGATGATGGACTCCACCAGCTCTTCACCCTCCTCCTTCGTGATGTCGTCCTCCTCCAATCGCTGCCGCCGCTGCAACCGCTCCCGCCGAAGCTGCGTCTTCAACTCCGCGACCTCCTCCTGGCGGTCCTCGGGGACCGAATCGAGCTTCTTCACCTCGAACACGAACGCCCGTAGCTCGACGGACTCCCCCTGGACATCCATCTCGTCGGGAATCTGCGCCCCGATCGTCGACCCCTCCCGATCCACGCGCTCCAGGAGGACCTTCCGCTCGAACGCTTGCATGGAATCAGATAGACGATGCGCGTTCAAAACGATACGGGCCTGGGAGGATTATGGGTAGTTCACTGTCCGCCTCTCTCTCGTTATGCATCTTCCTCGCAAGCCCCTGGAGCTCTCGCGCCCGCTCGGCGACATATCCGCTCACTACGCTCGCGGATAGGGGTCACCGAGGCGAACGCGAGACCCCCAGCCCCTTGCAACCCCACCCACGATGTCTGTTTCGACAGGCCGTCCAACTGCGGGCTGGGTGGGATTGCAAGGGGCTGGCGTGGTCGCGGGGCGGCGGAGCCGCCCGGATGCGGAGGGCGACCAATATCCGCGAACGAAGTGAGCGGATATGTCGGCCTCCGTGCGCGAGCACGCCAGGGGCTTGCCAGGGAGAAGCGGCCGGGTCGAGATCAGACCTATCGCACCGTCGTGCTGGCACCCGAAACGATAACTGGCGGTGGGGCGAAGCCCTCTCCAATGGCGCAATGCGACGTGTGCGGTGGGGAGGAGGGTATGCCCTACCGGTGCCGGTTCTGTGGCGGGACCTTCTGCGGGGAGCATCGATTACCGGAGAACCACAACTGTCCCGGGCTGGAGGACTGGAACGACCCGTCAGGCGTCTTCGGGCAGGGCGGGCAGGGCCGCCAGGAACAGTCACGGGTGGAGGCGGCGAAGCAGCGCGTGACGCAGCGAGGCGGTCTCCTCGGGTACTTCCGGGGGAACATGACGTTCGTGTTCCTGGGGATCATGTGGACCGTGTTCCTGCTGGAGGCGCTCGTGCTGTACGGGCTCCGAGACGCACAGCTGTTCGCGATGCTGTTCACGCTCCAGTCGGATCAGATCCTCCGCGTCTGGACGTGGGTGACGTCCATCTTCTCCCACAACCCCTACGGGTTCATGCATATCTTCTTCAACAGCATCGTGCTGTACTTCTTCGGGCCCGTCGTCGAGCGGCGTGTCGGGACGCGGCGCTTCACCGCGCTCTTCCTCGGAGCAGGTATCCTCGCCGGCCTCGCCCAGGTCGGAACTGCCGCACTGCTGGGCTCGAGCAGTGCCGTGCTCGGCGCGAGCGGCGCCATCATGGCCCTGATGGGCGTCCTCACAGTGCTGAACCCGAATCTCCGCATCTACCTGTACTTCATCATCCCGATGCCGCTCTGGGTCGCGACGCTCCTGTTCGCGGCGTACAGCGTCTTCATGAGCTCCCTCGGCGGCATCGGCGCGGGGAACGTCGCGCAGCTCGCACACCTCGCCGGACTCGGCGTCGGCCTCCTCTACGGCATGAAGCTCAAGCAGGAGGGCGCGCGTGCGCCCGAGCAGCTCCAGTTCGGCGGCGGTGGCGGAGGCGGCCGTCGCGGTCGCTTCTGATGGACGTCGTCCGCCCCGAGTTCTTGCCGGACGCGAGCCTCGACCGCGAGGCGATGGAGTCCATGCAGCGCGACATTGCGAATGCAGCCTCCTTCGCGGACGATGGCGTGCCGGACCCAGGGGATTTCGTCATAGCGGGTAGCGTCGAGGAGCACGGCGAGTACGACCCGGACGGCGGGCCGGTCGTCGTGGGCGTCGACCAGGCGTTCGTCGGTGACGAGGCCGCCGTCAGTGCCACCGTCGCCGTCCAGGACGGGCGCATCGTCGAGCAGTCGGCCGGCCGGGAACCCCAGGAGTTCCCGTACATCCCAGGACTGCTCGCGTTCCGCGAAGCGCCCGCCATCGTCGACGCCCTCGAATCCCTGCAGACGCCCGCCGACATCCTCGTCCTCGATGGCAGTGGCCGAATCCACTACCGGCAGGCGGGCATCGCGACCCACGTCGGCCTCCTCGTCGACGTCCCCGCGATCGGCGTCGCAAAGCGCCTGCTCTGTGGCCACCCGGAATCGTCGCTTGACGACCCTCTGGCGGAGGGTACCCGCGTGGCGATTCGGGCCGACGACGAGGTCGACGCCCCGAACGGCACCCGCATCGGCTACGCCTTCCAGTCCCGGCAGTACCCGAACCCGGAGCGACGACACGTGAACCCCCTCTTCGTCAGTCCCGGCCACCGAATCTCGGCTGAGACCGCGGTCGACGTCGTCGAGGCGACCTGCGCCGGGTACAAGCTCCCCGAACCGACGCGACTCGCTGACAAGCGCGCGGACGAACTCAAGCGTTAACTTGCCCCCCGCCGACGCCACGAGTATGGAACACGTCGTCCTCATCACGGGGTGCTCGTCGGGCATCGGTCGCGCCACCGCCCGCGGGTTCCTCGCCGAGGAGTGGACGGTCGTCGCGACGGCACGGAACACGGACGACATCGAGGACCTGGCCGAACTGGGCTGCGAGACGGCGGCACTCGACGTCACGAAACCCGCACAGTGCCAGAACGTCGTCGAGGACGTCGTGGACGAACACGGCCGGCTCGACTGCCTCGTCAACAACGCCGGCTACGCCCAGTTCGGCGCCCTCGAGGACATCCCGACGCGCCGCGTCCACCGCCAGTTCGACGTCAACGTCTACGGCCCTCACCGGCTCATGCGGGCCGCCCTCCCACACATGCGTCGACGCGAGAACGGCACCATCGTGAACGTCTCTAGCGCCGCCGGCCGCGCCGCATTCCCCGGGATGGGTGCCTACTGTGCGACGAAGTTCGCACTCGAAGCCATGACCGACGCCGTCCGCGGCGAGGTCGACGCGATGGGTATCGACGCCGTCCTGGTCGAGCCCGGCCCCGTCGCGACCCAGTTCACGGAGCGCGCGCAGTCGGAGCTCGAACCCATCGACTCCACCGGCGCCTACGACCACATCTACTCCTTCTTCGACGACTACGCGAGCATCGACGGCGCGTTCGCCAGCGACCCCGAGGACGTCGCGGCCGTCATCGTGAACGCCGCGAGCGCGACCGAACCCCGCGCCCGCTACCCGGTCGGGATGGGCGGCCGACTCGCCGGCTACGCCCGATTCCTCCCGGACAGCATCCGGGACGCGGGCCTGCGCCTCCTCGTCCGACTCGCGCAATGACGTCCGCCGACGGCGACGAGAACGCAGTCGACCTGTCCGATACCGCGACCGAGCGTGCCCATGAGACCGCCCTCGCCTGCATCCACGCGGGCATCGACGCCGCCGACCCCGAACGAGTCGTCCGGGACGGAGTCCGGGTTGCGGATGGCAACCGGCTAGCGATTCGGCCCGGCAGCCGGGGCCAGCGCACAGAACCAACGCAAGTCGACTCGCCAGCCGAGACGCTCGACCTCGACGACTTCAGCCGCATCCTCGTGCTCGGCGGCGGCAACGCCGCCGGTCGTGCCGCCAGGGCGCTCGAAGTAGTCCTCGGCGACCGTCTCGACGGGGGGCTCGTGGTCACCGATGCACCGACCGACACCAGCTGCGTCGAGCAGCTTCCTGGCGACCACCCGATTCCGAGCGAGCGCGGCGTCGACTCGACCCAGCAGGTGCTCGACGCCGCGGCGGACGCGGACGACGACACCTTGGTGTTCGTCGTGATCACTGGCGGCGGGAGTGCCCTCATGCCCGCCCCGGCTCCCGGAATCGACCTCGCTGACCTTCAGTCCACGACCGACGCGCTCCTCCGTTCCGGCGCCCCGATCGAGGCCGTGAACGCGGTTCGGAAGCACGTCAGCGAAAGCAAGGGTGGTCGACTCGCGCAGGCGCTCGCGCCGGCTCGCGTCGTCACCATCGCGTTCAGCGACGTCGTCGGGAACCAGCTCGACGCGATCGCGTCCGGCCCCACCGTCCCCGATTCGACGACCTATCGCGATGCGCTCGACGTCCTCGACAGACACGGCGTCGACGCTCCGAAGGCGATCCGAGAGCGACTCGAAGCGGGTGTTCGGGGAGACTACGAAGAGACACCGAAAGCCGACCATCCGGCGTTCGACCGAACGTCGGTGCACGTCCTGGCCGATTCCCTCACGACCTGTGCTGCAGCGAAGGCGGCTGCGACGGAGCGTGGCTACGACGCCATGGTGCTCACGACGCACGTCACCGGGCCGGCCCGGGAGGCGGCTCGATGGCACACCGCCGTCGCGGCCGAGAGTCGGGACTCGGGCAACCCGCTCGACCCGCCGGCAGTCGTCGTCACCGGTGGCGAGACCACCGTCCGAGTCACCGGTGACGGCGTCGGTGGCCCGAACCAGGAGTTCGCCCTCGCGGCCGCGCTCGACCTGCCGCCAGGCTGTGCCGTTGCCGCCGTCGACACCGACGGTATCGACGGGAACTCGACCGTCGCGGGTGCCCTGGTCACGAGTGAGACGACAAGCGGGGTTGGGGACAGGGGTCGGGACGCAGCGACAGACGCGCTCGACGCGAACGACAGCCACCGATTCCTCGATGCACAGGACGCTCTCATCGATACCGGGGTGACGGGGACGAACGTCAACGACCTTCGCGTTCTGGTCGTCGAGACGCTCGAAGACGCGTAACTCAGCGGGCCGCCGCGCCGATAGCGATGCCGGCCGTGAGCAGGACGACGCCGAGCCAGAGGCCCGCGGTGTACGGATTCTGTGGGGTCGTCGCGACGAGCCACGTGAGGCCCGCTGAGCCGATCGCCAGACCACCGAGTAGCAGTCCAGTGCGGTCGACGACGGCTCGAAGGCGGGTCGCGACCTCGTCCTCGCCGTTCCCGAATCCGAGGCCTGCCGTGAAGGTCGCCGCGCCGTAGACGAGGGCGGCGTCGGTCATCGTGAGGCCGGCCCGGGGCGTCGCCTGGAGGATGGCGTACCAGCCGAAGGCCACCAGCCAGAGCGTCATCCCACCGAGGACCCGGGGGTCGACGCTCGACGGCGTCGCGTCGTCCACGGTCTCCACCCAGGGTGGCGTTTCGTCTCGCATGACCGAGATATCGACGTACCACCAGAAAAATCCGCCGTTTGCCCGGAGTATGGCGTGCGGCGGGCGTCAAGCGAAGGGCGGTAGGCGAGGGGCGGCGGGTTAGACGAGGCAGGCGGCGACGATGCGGAGCGCCCGGTCACCCCGGACCTCTTCTGCGAGCAGTGGGACGCGTTTCACGTCGACGCCCCGGAAGAGGTCCTGGGCGTCCCGGAGCGCCTCCTGCTGGACCTCCCAGCGGCGCTTGCAGAACTCGCAGTGCTCGACGTTCGGGCTGGCGAACGCGTCGGGGTCGACGTCGGCGACGGACGCGAGGGGTTCCATGACGCGGTTCACGACGACGGTGCCGACAGGCACGCCGAACTCTCCGAGGCGGTCGATGAGTCGGTCGGACTCCCGGACGCTCATCACCTCCGGCACCATCACGACCCGGAAGTCGGTTCGGTCGGGGTCGGTGAGGACGGCGCGGAGGCGTTCGACGCGCTCCTTCAGTTCGTCGAGGTCGCCCATCCCCTGCTCGGGGACGTCCTGGTCGTCGCCGAACATCCCGGTGATGGAATCCATCATCCCGCTCATCTTCTGGCGGAACTTGAGGAGGCGGCCGACCATCGAATCCAGCTGCTCGGGCAGTTCGAGCAGTCGGAGGGTGTGGCCCGTCGGCGCGGTGTCGACGATGACGCGCTCGAACCGGTCGTCGTCCATGTACCGGAGTAGCGCCTGCATCGCCGCCGCCTCGTCGGCGCCCGGCATCCCTGCCGCGGTCAGCGGACTCTCGTCCCCACCGAGCAGGTTGCCAAGCGGCCCGGCCATCCCGCCGAGTGGCCCGCCTGCGCTCGCGTTCTCATCTCCCAGCTCGGCACTGGCATCACCCTGTCCACCGGTACCGGCACCGGCACCGCCTCCGCCACCACCGTAGAATGCGGCGTCCTGCATCGCCGCATCGGGGTCGATCTCGACGCCGTACAGTGGGACGTCATCCCGAATCCGCGTCGGCTCGGCCGGGATGTCGACGCCGAGCGTGTCGGAGAGTGAGTGGGCGGGGTCGGTCGACACGACCAGTGTCGGCGTGTCGTCGCTCGCGCTCGCGAGGGCGGTCGCGGCGGCCATCGTCGTCTTCCCGACGCCTCCCTTCCCGCCGTAGAGGACGTACTCGGCGCTCCCGGACGCGGACGGGACGAGGGAGTCGACAGCCTCGACCTCGATGTCGCTCATACCCGTCCTCGGTGGTCGCGCCACGTGTATGCGTCGAATCGTGCACCCGGGGAAGGCCACACTGTCGTGCGGCCGTGTTCAGGAGAAGTGGGCGGCGAGGCGGTCGGCGGCCTCCTCGACGCGAGGCGTGACGAGCGCGAAGCGCACCCAGTCGGCCTGGGAGTCGCCGAAGCTCTCGCCGGGCATGCCGGCGACGCCGGCCTCGTCGATGAGGTCGAAGACGTTCTCGAGGGTGCCGGGGAAGTCCGGGAAGCGCGCCATCACGTAGAACGCCCCGTCGGGTGTCGAGTACTCGGCACCGGCGGTGTCGAGTGCGTCGGTGAACGTGTCGATGCGTTCCCGGAGGAGGTCGCGGGTCTGCGCGAAGTAGTCGGGGTCGGTCTCGCGGAGCGCGTGGAGGACGGCGTGCTGGGCGGGACGGGAGGTGGAGACGTTCGTGAGCATGTGGCGGGCCCGCACGGGGTGGACGTGTTCCTCGGGGAGGATGGCGTACCCGACGCGGAAGCCCGTGATAGCGAACGACTTCGAGAACGCGTTCGTGACGATGCAGTGGTCGCTGTCGAACTGGAGGGCGCTCGCGAACCGGCCAGAGTAGTCGAAGTGGTCGTAGACCTCGTCGCTCACGAGGAGGGCGTCGTTCGCCTCGGCTATCTCGACGAGTTCTCGCTTCACGGCCTCCCCGTAGACGGCGCCCGTGGGATTGTTCGGCGAGCAGACGACGATCGCGGCCGTATCATCGCTGGCCGCGTCTCGGACGTCGTCCGGGTCGAGCATCCCCGTGTCGTCGGTCGCGACGAACCGCTGGGTGGCGCCGAGCATGGACGTCCGGCCTGGATAGTAGGGGTAGACCGGATCCGTCAGGATGATCTCGTCGCCAGCGTCGCGCTCCATCGCCCGCGCCATCGCCAGATGGTTCGCTTCGCCCGCACCGTTGGTGACGACGACGCGTTCCACGTCGACATCGCGTCGCGCGGCGATCTCCTCGCGAAGCGCGAGCAGTCCCTCGCTCGGGGCGTACTGGAAGTCGCTCCCGCCGAGGTCGGCGTACTCGTGGAGGCCGTCGGCGATGCCGGGCGGCGACCCCCAGTCCGGGTTCCCGGAGACCATGTCGACGACGTCGCGGTCCGCGTCGCGGGCGTACGTCATCACGCGGAAGAACAGCGGTTCCTCGTACTCCATGCGCGTTGGGAGGAACCCGGGGTAGGTGTGCCTTTCCCACCCGAGCAACTTTGCCCCCGGGGAACGAATGATAGCACATGCCACAATCGGTCACTCCGAGGAGTGTCGTACGGTCCTACTACGACCGGGTCGACGCCGGCGAGATCGATGAACTGGTGTCGCTCTTCGCGCCGGACGTCGTCTACGACCGGCCCGGCCATCCACGCATCGAGGGCCGTGGCGCACTCGAACGCTTCTACCGCGACGTCCGCCCGCTCTCGGATGGCAACCACGAGCTCCGGACGATAATCGCCGACGACGAGGAGCTCGCCGTCCGCGGCACATTCGAGGGCTTTCAGGGCGACCGGGTGGTGAGTCTCGGGTTCGCCGACTTCTTCCGCTTCGACGACGACACCCGCATCCGCTACCGCTACACGTACACCGACCGCGACACGGTGTGACCGGTGCGCTGGCTCGCCGGTCGCCCTGGCCCCTATCTATATCCGCCACCCCCGGGAAGCCAGAGGTATGCGGGACTACGCCGACGACCCCCCGGTCGAGGAGCGACTGGGCGACATCCTCCGGGACGCCGAGCAGACGGTCGCGACCGCCGAATCCTGCACCGGCGGCCTCATCGGCTCCCTCCTCACGGACGTCCCCGGGTCGAGTGACTACTTCGACCGCTCGCTCGTCACGTACACGTACGACGCGAAACTCGATCTCGGCGTCACCCGGGAGTCACTCGACGAACACGGCGCCGTCAGCGAACCCGTTGCCCGCCAGATGGCCCAGCACGTCCGCGACCAGGCTGGCACCACCTGGGGCGTCTCGACCACTGGTATCGCCGGCCCGACCGGGGGCAGCGAGGAGAAACCCGTCGGCACCGTCTTCATCGCCGTCGCGTACGCCGCCGACTGGGGCACCCAGGACTCCTACGTCGTTGTGGAACGCCGCGAGTTCGACGGCGAACGAACCGAGATCAAGGAACAGATCGCCCGACGAGCCCTCCGGAAGCTCGAAGCCGAGGTCGCCGTGACAGAGAACGGACCGACAGCCGACGATGTGGCGACCGACGCCTAGCGCTCAGTAGACCGCGACCTCGTCGAAGCGTCCGTCGTAGTAGATGTGGCGTGGATGCGTCGGCTCCATCCCCGAGAGGAACAGCCGGTCGGCCTTCTCCCACGTGTTCTCCCACGCCAGATGCGCCTTCTCGAGCACGCAACGAGCCTCGTGCGCGGCGCCCTTGCGGTGGTCGACAGCCCGCGACACACCCGACTTGAGTGCGTCGACGAGCGCGGCCTCGCTGTCGAGGTCTGCCTCGAAGTGCGTCCACGCTTCGCCCACGCTCCCGACCAGGTGCGCGTACGAGGACGCGAACCCCGGGATCGCGTGGACGTCCGCCAGCCGCCGGGCGCGTCGGTTGTGGTGCGGGAGGTGTTTCGGATTGTAGACCTCCACGGCGTCGATCTGCTCCCGGAACCGTTCCACGTCGTGGCTCGAGAGACTGACCGAGAGGAAGTCCGGGTGCGGAACGAGCACCGCAGCGTCCTGGCGGTCGAACTCCCGCATCGCGCCTTCGAGCGTGATGAAATCTGGAACGGGTGCTGTGAGCCCCATCGCAAGGACGTGCTTCCGGTCCCGCCACGACCCCGTGAACACCTCCCGAGCAGGCACGACGAGAAGGTCATCGTCGGTGTATCGGGCCGCTGTCGCCTGAATTTGAGAGAGCCGGGTAAAATGTGGGGCGTACACGAGCACGTCGATACCCCGGGCTTTCGCCCGCTGTACGACAGACTCGTCGAGCACCTTCACGTGGAGGTCGACCCTGGTCCCCGTCACGACCATCGCTACGACCGCCCCCGATTTAGCGCCTTCGTCATCGCCGTCCCAGACCCACCAGCAACACCAGGTCCTCTGGAGGCACCCGCCACGAACCATCGGCACCCAATCACCGCTAGAACCTCCCCTGACCGCCCATGCTCGCCACGACCCCTGATTATCAAATCGGATACTCCCGACGGAAAGCCTTATTTCGCCAGTATCGTTAGTACTACCTAGTATGGTGCCCTGGTCGTGTGGAATCGAGGACTGCGACGCCACCTTCGACCGCGTCGAGGACCTCCTCACACACCAGGTCGACGACCACCCACCGATCGAATGCGAGATCTGTGGCGAACTGGTCCCCGACGGCTTCTACGCGATCCGCCACGTCTTCTCGGAGCACACCCGCGCGAAGTACGTTCGCCACTACGACGGCGACGCCGACGCCATCCGCTACCGCGAGACCCTCATCGAGACCATCGAAGACCGCGTCGACCCCGACAGCATCCTCGAATACGCAGACCGAGACGGCGTCGGCAGCGACACCTCCGCCGTGAGTGCGGGCGACTGACGGCAATTCTTCTACGTTAGCTGGCGGTACGAAGCAACCGTCTCCGGGAAGCTCAGCGTTCGCCTTGTCGCGGAGGCAGCGTTTCGCTTACCGTTCCTCGCTGCTCACGCCTCGCTACGCTCAGCGTTCGCGTTAACGAGGAACGCTTCACTCCGTTCAGCGTTCCTCGCTGTCCAATACCCGAATCTGGTCCCCACGGACGGTGACGGGAATCGGAACGGTCGCCTCGTAGAGTTCGACCGTGACCTGGTCCTTGGATTCGTCGATGCGCTGGACCTGCGCCTTCTCGCCCTTGAACGGGCCGGCGATGAGTTCGACGATGTCGCCCTCCGCGATCCCCTCGACGTCGGGTTTCGGGGAGAGGAAGTGCTCGACCTCGCCGATACCGGACTCGCCCGGGACGAGCCCACGGGCGTGCGGAATCTCTTCGAGAGCGCGCTCGATCGCGGCCGAGCCCTCGGATTCGACCATCACGTAGCTCGTGAGTGATTCCGGGGCGAGGACGGCGTGGATGTCGTCCTCTTCGCGATTCGCGATCATGCTCGCGACTGTCTGCTCCTGGCTGGCGGTCGTCTTGACGGCGAAGATACCCATCGTCTAGACCCCCATCCCCGGCACGTAGCTCAGCAGCAGGAAGATGATGAAGCCGAGCAGCCCCAGGAGGAAGATACCAGCACCGGCGATCTTCGCGATCTGGGAGAACTCCTCCCAGGACGGCGTACTCGCCAGTTTCAGCACCCGCAGATACGCGGAGAGTTCCATCGGTACGTCCATGTTATCCCTGAGTTCGGCGGCCTGGCTTTTCTATCTATTGATGCGCACTTGAAATGGGCGTGCGAAGAAACGGGCGTGGAGGGCGTTCCGTCAGCGGTGTCTCGTCTCGGGCAACACTTCGGGAGCTACTCGAGGAATCGCGCGATATCCTGGCCTTCAGTGTCTCTGACAGAGTCGGGAATCGACCCGTGCCAGTCGGCGACCCATTCGTCGTCGCAGTCGTATCTAACGTCTTTCCGTATCTCGGTCTCACCCTCGGGACGACCGGAGAAGACGACGTGGTAGGTCGTTGTCTTGCGATTCTCGCCATTCTCGCTCTCGTGGGTGATCTTGTTCTGGCGGACGTGCACGATGTCCTCGATGTCGACGGAGATTCCCGTCAGGCCGTCGACCCAGTCAGCGGCCACGTCGGCCCAGTCGTCTCCATCCTCGACCGGTCCGTGCGGCAGGACCCAGTCGTGGGTGTTCTCGGGGTCGGTGTGTTTGACGAGGAGGACGTCACCGGCATCGTTCGTGACGCCAGCGATCGCCAGTCCTCGTGTCGACTGCAGGTGCTCGAAGCTCGATTCGTCGACCTCGAGCTCGACGCGCTCGGTCGTGATGTCGTCCCGGTCGAAGCGTTCAGCGGGGTCGTCAGTGTTCGCGAGGACCGTGCGGAGTTCTGCTGTGTCGTCGATGGCTGTCGATGAGTCGGTCATTGATGGCTGGGTGGTGGGTGGTCGAACGACGATGCGGCAACTGCCTGCGGTGGGTGCTGGCATTCGGTGTGGATTGTGGACGCGGCGCTGGTCGTGGATAGCGAACCTCCGTCAGCAGGCCCGAACGGACTAGATTCGGGCGCTGGAGCAGTAGCTACAGGAAGGTTGTACAAGAAACCACCGAAATAATTCCGAGAAACCTCTCTATGTAATAATACTCGCTCTGGGGTACAAATACGTTTCGGAAATTTGCGATTATTTGTTCGAAATCTGTTCTCCGGACGAACGACGAATTACGTATCGAACCTACACAAAGAGTTGGAAGCATCCGCGAACCGAGTGGGTCGAAGACCCCGGAAGGTTCGCGGTTCACGCCGTGCGTCAGCGCGGCGGCCAAGTGACGACCACCGCGACCGAAGGTCGCGACGGGAGTCACGCAGTGCTTTTGGTGGAGATTTTCCCAGCGAGTGAGCGAAGCGAACGAGTGCAGGAAAAGGTCCGCGGAAAACGGTCCGTTTACTCGACGTAGTCGATGTCCTGCATCTCTTCTTCCGTTTCGGGCGGGGCTTCGCCGCCGTTGCGGCCGTAGATCTGGGGGCTCTGGACGCCGGTGACGACGACCATGGTGCGCATCTGGCCGTCGAGGGACTCGTCGATGCTGGTCCCCCAGATGATGCGGGCGTCGGGGTCGATGCGGTCGTAGATCTCCTCGACGACGCCTTCGGCCTCCTCGATGCTCATGTCGGGGCCGCCGGTGACGTTGACGAGTGCGCTGTTGGCGTGCGAGATGTCGACGTCGAGGAGTGGGGAGCGGAGTGCGGACTTGACGGAGTCGCTGGCTTTGGCGTCGGAGTCGGCTTCGCCGAGGCCGATCATGGCGACGCCACCCTTCTCCATGACGGTGCGGACGTCGGCGAAGTCCAGGTTGACGAGGCCGGGCTTCGTGATGAGTTCGGTGATGCCCTTCACGGAGCGCATGAGGACTTCGTCCGAGACCTTGAACGCCTGGCGGACGGGGAGTTTGCCGACGGAGTCGAGGAGGCGGTCGTTCGGGACGACGATGACGGTGTCGGCGACGTCACGAAGTCGCTCGAGACCGGCTTCGGCGTTGGTGCGTCGGACTTCGCCCTCGGCGGTGAACGGCGTGGTGACGATGGCGATGGTGAGGGCGCCCTGTTCGCGGGCGGCCTTCGCGACGACGGGGGCGCTGCCGGTGCCGGTGCCGCCACCGAGGCCGGCGGTGACGAACACCATGTCGCTGCCCTCGATCGCGTCACGGATCTCGTCCTGGGACTCGAGTGCGGCTTCCTCGCCGACCTGGGGCAGGGAGCCCGCGCCACGACCCTGGGTCTTCTGCTGCCCCATCAGGATCTTCGTGTCGGCCTCGATCTCGACGAGGTGCTGGACGTCCGTGTTGGCGGCCACGAGGCTCGCCCCGTGGATGCCCTCCTCGAACATCCGGTTCACGGTGTTGCTGCCGGCGCCACCACAGCCGACGACGGTGATGTCGGTCTGGAGCTCCTGGAGTACGTCCTTGAGCTCGTCGTCTGTCATCTTCCCTGAGCGTTTCGCTGGGTCTTGTTGTGTCGAGGAGGGCGCGTCCGCGTCCGAGGCCGAAGAAGCGTCCGCCTCGTCACGTTCGGCCTCGTCGATTGCGTCCTGAACAATCGAGTCCATTCTTGCTATCCACTTAATAGACGGAGCCTAATTACCTTTCCCCTCGGCGTCTGACGGCTGTCAGACCGTTAATCGGTCACTACCGGGGATACCGTTCTGTCCGCTCGACGGTCACGTCAGATGGGTGAACTGTACGCTCGTCGACGTCGACGGATTCGCCGCTCGCGAGCGCGCCGAACGCGGGGCCTTCGGGGACGCCGAGTTTGGCGGCGCGTTCCGGGTCGAACGCCCGTTCGTGGACGACGATGGCGTCTTCGGTCCGTTCGACGCGTTCGTACTCGCGCTCGAGGACGTCGCAGACTGCGTCCAGGAACGATTCGTATTGGGTTTCTGAGTGGAATGCGGCTCGGCCGACGATCCGGTTCCCGTTCTCTCGTGTTTCGTATGCGACGCTCGTCGAACGTGCGGCAGTCGTTATAGCGTCCATGTCGACGCCGTTCGCGTCGGCGATGAGGTCGTCCGGGAGGTCGATGACGACGTACTCGCGTTCGATGGTTTCTGCCGCTCGCGCGTCGGTCCCGAAACGGACGCCGTCATCGACCGTCGAGAGATCCTGCTCCAGGCGGTCAACCAGCGAGAGTGGGACGCCGGCGGTCTCGCGGAGCCAGGTCTCGCTCACCACCTGGTAGCCGAGTTCGTCGATGGTTTCGACGAGGTCGGGCTGATCGCCTTCGACGATGGCGTACTGCGCCCCACTCCTGGTGAACGCCTGTTCGACGACGTCCGGATGCTGGCTCGGGATGCCGAGGTCGTCGAGCCCCCAGTCCGCCGCGATGTGGCCGCACGACCAGTCGGTGTCGTGCACGATTCGGGTGGGGCGCGGGGCGTAATGGCTCCCGCCGAAGGAGACGAACGTCCGCCCGGCCCGGGGTTCGACGTCCTGGAGGTCCAGGACGGCACGGGCGACAGCACGAGCTCCCGCCGGGTCGTCCCACTGTTCGTCACCGCTGCCGAGTTCGACGAACATCGATGGCGCGCCGGGGTCGCTCGGTCCGTGATGGGTGCACTCCAGTGTGACGTCGTACTCGTCGGGCGCGTTGGTTTCGAGTGCATCGATGACGGCGTGCTGGGCGTTCGGGCACGCGGGGGCGAGCCTCCGAGCAGTCCCGCCGTAGGCTGCCTCGCCGAAGTTCCCGGTGAAGTGGGCGGAGAGGAGGGCGCCGGTCTCGCCGGAGTGCCGGGAGACGAACACGAGGACGTCGGGGTTCGTGAAGTCGTTCGCCACGTTCTCCAGGTGGAGGTGGAGGTCGTCGTAGACGCGTAGCTCGAACCCCTCCCTCTCGTACACGTCCTCGTCGCGTTCCGTCCAGTCGGCCATGTCGAGGAGGGCGTCACCGATGTGTTCCGAGGCGCGGTCGTCGCGGGAGACGACGATACCGACTCGGGGCGGCTCGGTCACCGTCGCGTCACTCCGGGGACGGCGGGCGTTCGTCTTCGGGGAGCCGTTCGCCGCGGGCGTGGCGGGTGGTCATGCGTATGAGGCGCTGGAGGTCCGCGCGACGGTGCCAGAAGAGCGCCAGGCCGAGCACCATGTAGAGCGCGCTGAATGCGAGGAGTGCCTCGTAGTGGTGGAAGCTCGGGTGAAGCTGGGCGAGGAACAGCGCGAGGAGCGCGATTGACTCCTTCACACTGATGTTGAAGTTCACGAGGATGGCGAGCGCGAAGAACGACTGGGCGGCGGTGAGCCAGATCTCGCCGGCCTGCTTCTGCTCGAAGCCGAGGACGCCGTACTGGCCGAGGCTGATGGAGTAGACGAGCACGAGCGTCCCGATGAGGAGCGTCCACTGATTCAGTTTGGACGAGATGAGCGCGTTGAACGCTGCGGTCGAGCGGGCCTTGTTGACGAGGTAGGCCGTAACGATGAGTTCCGGTGATTCGCTCGCCAATGGGGCGACCCACTGAATCATGAGGAACGGGTCGATGCCGTTCTGGATCCCGATCTGCTCCAGTCCGTGGGCGAACGGCTCGACCGCCGTGAGGATGAGGAAGCCACTGTACGCGAAGAGCGAGAGGACGATGCCGACTCGATACCGTCTGATGAACGACTGGAAGTAGGCGGGGACGCCGATGTGGGCTTCCTCCTCATCGATGCCACTGGAGAGGATGATGTAGATGTAGGCGACGTAGAGGCCGACGAGGACGACCATGTCGACGATGCCGATGCCGCCACCGAACGGGACGAGGAACGCAAAGACCGTTGCGAGGAACAGGAACGTGATCTCCGTGGCGATACTCGGGGAGAGGCGGACCTTGCTGTCCAGGAACCCGCCGGTGGTGTCGACGGCAGTGTCGGCGGTCTTCCGGGCCTGATAGATACTGAACAGGGCGATGCCCGACCAGCCGAGGCCGATGAGGATGCGGTTCGCGCCGGTCATGTTCGCGACGGCGAGGTCGCCAGCGCCCTCGACGCCCTGTCCGGCGTTCCAGGCGTAGAGTGCGTCGACGGCGTACTCGGGGGCTACGGCAAGGACTGCGAGGACGGCGAGGGCGAACGCCCGGGGGACGTCCTTCTCCGCTGTTTCGGCGCCCCAGGCGAGCAAGAAGGAGGCACCGAGGACGGCCAGCCCGCTGATGCCGACTGTTGCGTAGATTCCGAGATCGTGCGCCCGTCCGGTGGCCCAGAAGAACAGCCACGGCACCGTCAGGGCGGCCGCACCCGCGACCGCGCTCAGCGGGTGCTTGAGACGTTCGACTAGCATACCCGTCGGTCCGCCCATGATACAGGTAGGTCTTGCGATTCCCGGCGGTTGACGTCGGAGACGCGTTCACGCGCCATTCGAACCAGCTGCAGTGCGCGACGCTGTCGCCGCGAACACCAGTATTGAGTATCGAGGGGGTTAACGGGCGGGTATGCAGGTCTACGGGCTGGTCGGGAATCCGGTCGGGCATTCCCTCTCGCCGCCGATGCACGAGGCCGGGTACGACGAACTGGGGATCGACGCGAAGTACGTGACCTTCGAGCCCAGCCCCCAGCATATCGAGGACGCGATCGAGGGTGCGGCGGCACTCGGAATTGACGGGTTGAACGTCACCATCCCCTTCAAGCAGGACGTCCTCGACCTCGTCGAACCCGACGACCTCGCCCAGCGAATCGGCGCCGTGAACACCATCGACTTCTCCGGGCCGGTCCCGACCGGCCACAACACGGACGCGAGCGGTGCCAGGCGCGCATTCGAGCACCACGACGTCGACCTCGCCGGGACGAATGCGGTGGTGGTCGGAGCAGGTGGCGCCGGTCGCGCCGTCTCGTTCATGCTCGCCGAGGCGGCCAGCCACGTCCAGATCGTGAACCGTACGACGTCGACGGCACACGACCTCGCAGCCGATATCGAATCCGCCGGTGACCCGGCGGCGTCGGTCGCGGCTGGCGGTCTCGATTCCCTCCCGGATGCGGTCGCCGACGCAGACGTCCTCGTCAACGCGACGAGCGTCGGGATGGACGACCCGGCGACCTCCCCGGTCCCGGCCGACTGTCTCCACTCGGATCTCGTCGTCATGGACGCCGTCTACTCCCCGCTCGACACTCGACTCCTGCGTGACGGCGCGGCGGTGGGTGCGACGACGATCGATGGCGCCTGGATGCTCCTCTTCCAGGGCGTGGAGGCGTTCGAACGCTGGCTCGGCGAAGCCGCACCCGTGGACGCGATGAACCGCGAACTACGGAGCCGAATTTAAGTAGGGCCGCGTAAAAGGTATCTCCAATGGGATTCATCACGAAACTCAAGGAACTCTTCGGTATGGACTCCGGCCGCGAATCCGGAGCAGGTGCCGGCAGCGGTGTCGATATCACCGTCGAACGGGAAGCCGGCGAGTCGCCGACGGGGACCGGGACCGACGCTCAGGCCGAGACGGAGGCGGCCACCGAGTCCGAGGCGGCCGTGAAGGAACCGGTCGCGGCCGGTACCGACGCCGCCGCGTCGACGGAGTCCCTCGTGGACGAGTCCGTGAAGGACGACGAGAAATCGAGCCCGACGGAACGCGCCGAACCGGCGGAGGTTACCACCCCGACCGAGGAGTCGGACTCGACGGACGTCGAGGCTGAGACCGAAACAGAGGCCGAACTGGGGTCCGAAGCTGAAACCGAACCTGCCGACGCCGACGCGGAGACGGCGGAAGCCGAAGCGGCTGAACCCGATGCGGCTGAACCCAGTGGGGCCGGTGCCGAGTCCACCGACGTCGTGAAGGGCATCGGGCCGGCGTATGCGGAGAAACTCGCAGACGCTGGCGTCGAGACCGTCGCTGACCTCGCGGACGCCGACGTCGAATCGGTCGCCGAGGCGACCGGCGTCTCAGAGAGCCGACTCGGCCGCTGGATCGACCGCGCACAGGACCGCCTCTGAGGCGGGGACGCTTCTCGTGACCGTAAGACGCTTGTCTCGGACCGGCAACTGGACGCCATGAGCGAGCCCTCGGTCGTCACGTCGCTGGATGACTTCCAGCAGACGGCCGAAACCGACGGTGCTGGCCCTGACACCCGCATTCCCGTCGAGGTCCAGGTGTCCGTCGCCGACCCCTTCGATGCGTATCAGCGGGCGCGCGCCGACGAACCGTCGTTCTTCTACGAGACCGGCGGCGGGAACGCCGGCTGGGGGTACTTCGGCGTCGACCCGGACTCGTTCGTCGACGTCGACCCCGACGACCCCGCGATTCCCGAACTCGCCAGCCTCGTCGAGGACGACTCGCTGGCTCGCGGAGACTGCGACGTCCCTTACCCGGGTGGCGTCTTCGGCTGGCTCTCCTACGACGCCGTCCGCGACCTCGAATCACTCCCTTCGTCGGCGGTCGACGACCGGAACCTTCCCCACCTTCAGGCTGGTCTGTACCCCACCATCGCCGCCTGGCCGTGCCCCTTCGAGTCCGGTGACGACCTCCGAGTCCTCTCGGCACCACGCCTCGAACCCGACGCGTCGGTCGACGAGATATATCGCGACGGCCGGGACCGAGCACTCGAACTCGCCCGGGCTGTCGTCGACGGTGACCCCGCGGTGGGGCCCGCGCCAGCGCCAGCTGACACCGGGACGGCGACCTTCACGAGCGACGTCGGGCCCGAGGGGTACGCCGAGAACGTCCGCGCCGTCAAGCAGTACGTCCGGGACGGCGACACCTTCCAGGCGAACATCAGCCACCGACTCACCGCGCCGGCGGCCGTCCACCCCGTCGAGGTGTTCGACGCCATCCGGACGGTCAACCCAGCGCCGTACGCGTCGCTACACGAGTTCCCCGGCGTCGACGTCGTCAGCGCGAGTCCAGAACTCCTCGTCGAACGGAGCGGTGACCGCCTCGTCACGGAACCCATCGCCGGCACCCGGCCCCGGGGCGACACCGCCGAAATCGACGACGAACTGGAGGCCGACCTCCGGGCGAACGAGAAGGAGCGCGCCGAGCATGCGATGCTCGTCGACCTCGAGCGCAACGACCTCGGGAAGGTCAGCGAGTACGGGAGCGTCGACGTCACGGAATACCGACGCGTCGAACGGTACGCCGAGGTCATGCACCTCGAGAGCGTCGTCGAGGGCCGACTCCACGCGGACTACGACCTCGTCGACGCCATCGCCGCCGTCTTCCCCGGCGGCACCATCACCGGCGCGCCGAAACCCCGGACCATGACCATCATCGATGAGTTGGAGGCGACCCGTCGCGGACCCTACACCGGGAGCGCGTTCGCCGTCGGCTGGAACGGCGACGCGACGCTCAGCATCCTCATCCGGACCCTCGTCCGGTTCCGGGACGAGTACCATCTCAGGGTCGGCGCTGGCATCGTCCACGACTCCGACCCACTCGCCGAGTACGAGGAGACCCTCGACAAGGCCCGAGGCCTCATCAACGCCGTCGACACCGCACTCGACGCCAGGACGCATCTCGCAGTGGAGGGCGACCCATGAGCACCGGACCGATGGACGGTGACCGGAACAGTGGTGGACGCAGCCGGGGTCGTGGAGCTGGCCCGGCGAACGGGCCGACTATCCTCGTCATCGACAACTACGACTCGTTCGTCTACAACCTCGTGCAGGCCATCGGCCCGCACGCCGGCCGCGTCGAAGTCCGCCGGAACGACGCCATCGACGTCGACGGTATCCGCGCCCTCGACCCGGACGGCATCGTGGTGTCGCCCGGACCCGGAACCCCGGACGAGGCCGGGGTCTCCAAACCCCTCTTCGAACTCGACTACCCAACGCTCGGCGTCTGCCTCGGTCACCAGGGGCTCTGCGCCGTCAACGGCGCCACTGTCGGGCACGCCGAGCACGTCGTCCACGGCAAACCCTCGACCGTCCACCACGACGGCACGGGCATCTTCGCCGAGCTCCCCGACGTCGTCGAGGTCGGCCGGTACCACTCGCTCGCGGTCTCCCGCGAGGGGCTCCCCGACGTCCTGGTGGAGGCGGCGTGGGCGACCGACGAGGACGTCGTCATGGCGGTCCGGCACCGCGAGAAGCCCCACGTCGGCGTCCAGTTCCACCCCGAGAGCATCCTCACCCCACACGGCCCGACCATGATACGGAGGTTCATCGATACATGCAGTACCACGTGAACGGCGAGCTTGTCGACGAGACGAACGCCACCATCGACGTCGCCGACCGCGGGTTCCTCTACGGGGACGCCGCCTTCGAGACACTTCGTGCCTACGGCGGCCAGGTGTTCGCCTGGGACGCCCACCACGACCGCCTTCAGAACACCTGTGAGGCCCTCGGCATCGACCACGGCCTCGACGGCGCCGACCTCCGGAGCCGCGTCCACGAGACCCTCGCCGCCAACGACCTCCAGAACGCGTACGTCCGACTCTCGATCACCAGGGGCGTCCAGGACGCTCGCCTGACGCCACTCCCAGCGGTCGACCCCGGCGTCGTCGTCATCGTCGAGGAACTCCCCCGGGGCGGCGTCGACGGCACCTCCGTCTGGTCCGGGCCGGCGCGAATCGAATCCGTCGAGACTCGCCGCACCCCCGACGACGTCATCCCGGCCCACGCGAAGACCCACAACTACCTCAACGGCATCCTCGCCCGCCGAGCGCTCTCGGAGGACGCCCACGACGCCCTCCTCCTCGACCACGACGACCACGTCACCGAGGGCACCACCAGCAACGTCTTCTGGGTCCGCGACGGCACCCTCCGCACCCCTGGCCCCGGCCTCCCCGTCCTCCCCGGCATCACGCGCTGGACCGTCCTCCGACTCGCCGACGAACTCGACATCCCCGTCGAGCAAGGCACCTACACCCGCCGTGACGTCCGGCAGGCAGACGAGGTCTTCCTCACGAACACCACCTGGGAGGTCCGCCCCGTCACGGAGTTCAACCGCACCGAGTACGACGTCGGCGACGTCACGACCCGCCTCGCGAGCGCGTTCGACGAACTGATCGAGGAACGGTTCTACTGACCGCCGGGCCCGTGCCGCCGTCCAGGTCCGGACGCTCCCTCGCCTGGGAGTCTGACCGCTTCCGGAGTCCCTAAACCCAACCGGTCGGTACCTGTTGGTGATGGAGTCGGGGCCGAAGATCGCGTCGCCAGCCGACGTCACCACCGAGGACACCCTGCTGTTCACCGTTCGGAACGAGGACGACGAGGACGTGGAAGCGATCCTCACGCGGTTCGCCGACGGCGTCGCCGCCTACCGGAACTTCTGCTCGCACTGGACCGACGTTCGCCTCGACCGGGGCGACGGCGCACCGATCCGGAACGGCGAGATCATGTGCCGGAAGCACGGCGCCACCTTCGAGAAGGCCAGTGGCTACTGTAACTTCGGGCCCTGCGAAGGCGCCACTCTCGACGAGGTCGCCGTCGAGGAGACCGACGACGGTATCTACCTTGTTGACACCGCCTACGAGTTCCAGCACCTCGGCGAATCCGAGACGAACGCAGACAGCAGCGGTGCCGACCTCTCCACGAACCCCGGCGGACGGCTCGGCTTCTGACGCCGGCCACGGGTGTGGTCTGCCGCCGGAACCGGTCCAATCGATGGTGGCACGGCGGCTTTTTCACCATCCGGTCCCTGTCTCGAACTATGGACGACCAGACGACCCGCGAGCGAATCGCGGACACCCTCCGCGAGCGCCCCGACACGCCAAGCGGGCTCGCATCTGCGTTCTCCCTCTCTCGCGGCACCATCCTCACCCACGTGCAGCACGTCGCCCGGTCGCTCGACGGCACCGACGAGGACCTCCTCGTCCGCCCACCCGAATGCCGAGAGTGCGGATTCGACGACTTCGACGAACCCGTGAACGTCCCCTCGCGGTGCCCGGCGTGCAAGCACGAGGGCATCGAGGAGCCCGCCTTCGTCATCGAGTAACGCATCGATGAAAAAGGATTTACCCGGGCAACGGGAGGGTGCGAGTATGGACGCAGTCGTTCTCGCCGGCGGGTACGCCACCCGTCTCTGGCCGATCACGAAACATCGGCCCAAGATGTTCCTCCCGATCGGTGACTCCACCGTCATCGACCGGATCTTCGCCGAGCTCGAAGCCGACGACCGCATCGACGACGTGTACGTCAGTACGAACGAGCGCTTCGCACAGGACTTCCGGGACCACCTCGACGCGAGCGAGTTCGAGAAACCCACGCTGACGGTCGAGGAGACCACCGCGGAGGACGAGAAGTTCGGCGTCATCGGCGCCCTCGCCCAGCTCGTCGACCGTGAGGGCCTCGACTCCGACACGCTCGTCATCGCGGGAGACAACCTCATCAGCTTCGACGTCAGCGACTTCGTCGACTTCTTCCAGGCGAAGGACGCCCCCACCATCGCCGCCTACGACGTCGGCAGCCTCGAGCGCGCCCGCTCCTACGGCCTCGTCGACCTCGATGGCGACCAGGTCGTCGACTTCCAGGAGAAACCAGACCAGCCCAAGAGCACGCTCGTCTCCATCGCCTGCTACGCGTACCCGGCGGACGTCCTCCCGCTCCTCTCCGAGTACCTCGACGCCGGCGAGAATCCCGACGAGCCCGGCTGGTTCATCCAGTGGCTCCACACCCGGCAGGCCGTCCACGCCTTCACGTTCGAGGGCGCGTGGTACGACATCGGGACCCCCGAATCATATCTGGAAGCGGTCTCGCACGCCCTCGATGGCGATAGCGTCATCGCCGACGACGCTACCGTCGAGAACACGACCATCGGCGACAACGTCCACGTCATGAGCGGGGCGGAGCTCGTGAACTCCAGCGTCGACCAGAGCGTCGTCTTCCCCGGCGCCATCCTCCGGGACTGCGACGTCCGCGAATCCATCATCGACGAGAACACGCGACTCGAGAACATCGACTTCTCCGGTGCCCTCATCGGCGCCCACACGACCATCTCCAACGGTCCCCGACCGAGCGACGACTAAGCTGGTTCCCGCCCGCTTGACGAGTACGACGCGGTTCCTGTTCAGTCCTCGCGGATCATCGACAGCCGTCGCGTGTAGCGCCGGAGGACGTTGCCGTCGTCGTCCTTCAGGATGACGCGGAACTGCTTCTCGCCGACGACGGTCTCCATGTCGGACTCCGCTATCGTGAACTCGAACGGGGCGTCCTCGTCGGTCGCGATCGTCGTCCCGCCGCTCTCCACCTCGACGGTCGACACACCCTTCGCGTTCGTGAAGTGACAGTGCACCTCCGCACCCGACTCTCCGGTGTGCTTCACGCAGGCGAGGTCGGGGTTGATGTCCGCGCCACTCTCCTCCAGGGCGGACGCGAAGTCGATGGTCATCGGCCCAGCCGGGAACGTCCCGAGGACGAGGATGGCGACCACGAACAGGGTGAGCATCGTGTTCGGGAGGCGCTTGCCGACCGTCTGCTTCGTGCCGCTACGTCGGCGCCACCGGAGCGCGAGCGGGATGACGACGATATGGTGGATCGGACCGTAGACGATGAGGAGGAACCCGTACGCCATCGGGTACTGGAGGAACGTCCACGTCGGCTGGTAGGAGTACAGGATGTTCGACCCGGCCCACACGAAGAACCCGAGGAAGAACAGGGCGCCCGCCTTGAGTGCCCGCCAGCTGAGGCTGTTCGCGTAGTAGACCGTCAACACGGTGTTCCATGTCTGGCGGACCGTCCGGCGGATGTGGGTCGTCGGCGAGGTAGTCGTGTCACTCATGGGTGGAAGACTTGTGGCTCTGTGTCGTCATACGATGCCCCGGCGAATGCCGGTGTTCACGAATATATTCGGGTGCAGGGGGCTGCGATGTCGTGTCAGGGACCGCCGATGTGAACCCGGTACTCGTGCTCGATCCACCGGACAGCGGGGAGCCACTCGCCGCCGACGGCGCCCTCGACGCCATGCAGTGCCGGTCTCGCGGTCCACATCTTGACGAACATGAACGGGATGATGGTGGCCTCGATGGCGTAGCCGAGGAGCCCGATGTCGCCGAGCGCGCCGCCGAGGGCCCAGGCGACGAACACGACGGCGAGGTAGAGGTTCGAGGTGAAGAACGCCCGGACGGCCTCCGGTTCCCCGCCGCCCCGGTAGTACGCCCAGTACGCGACCAGGTAGAGGGGTGACGCGACGGCGACGGCGACAACGTAGGTGGTGTCGAGGACGGGAACGACACCGACGGTGAGTGCGACGGTCGCGAGCGCCGAAACCCAGACCGCGCTTCGATTCTTCGCGAGCCCCTTCACCACGGGGTACGTGGGGATGTCGGCGGCGGCGAAGTCGTCGCGGTAGACGTGGGCGAGCGCCCACGCGTGTGCGGGCGTCCAGACGAACACCAGTGCGGCGAGCGCGATCGCGCCGGACGTGACCGGTTCGACGACGGTCCAGCCGGCGAGCACCGGGAACGACCCGGCGGAGCCGCCGAGCACGACACCCAGCCAGTGGCGGCGCTTCAGCGCGACGGTGTAGAGCCCGGCGTACGCGAGCAGGCCGAGCCACATGTAGCCGACCGAGACGAGTGGGAGCGTGGCGAGCGCGATCACGGTGCCGATGGCGACGAGGCCGAGCGCGAACGCCAGTGCCGCCGTCGGCTCGAGTGCCCCTGCTGGCAGGGCGCGGTCTGCGGTTCGGTCCATCAAGGGGTCGATGTCGCGGTCGTACCAGCAGTTGAGCGCGGCGGCGCCTGCAGCCATGGCCGCCCCGGAGACGGCGAATGCGGCGAGGGTGCCAGCAGTCGTCCCACCGGTGGCAACGAGGCCGGACGCGCCGGTGAGGGTGAGGAGTGCGACGATCCGGGGCTTGATGAGGGACCACAGCGCGGTTCTGAGTCGGGTCATGGTGGAATTGTGTTGAATGTGGGTCGTGGTGGGTCGAGACGACGGCTGACTCGGATTCAGGGCCCGATCTGCCAGATCTGCGAGAGCAGGTACCAGTTGAGCGCGTAGAGCACGACGAACGTCGCGAAGAAGATCCCCGTCAGGATGAAGGTCCCCTTCATGCTCGAGTCGTGCGGTTCACCCTCGACCGAGTCGGGTGCGTTCAGGAGGCCGTGCGTGTTCGTCTCGTCGCCCCGCCAGCGCTTCCCGAAGAGGAGCGTGCCGACGGCGATGGCGACGAACAGCGCGCCGCCGAGGATGGCGAACACGGCGGCGATGCCGAACACCGCGAAGAACGGCGACCCTGGCGCGAAGCTGAACTCCGTGCCGGGGATGTCCATGACGGTCGGGTGGCGGCGGGGGACGCTGAACAGGATGCCCAGGTACATCATCATGAGCACGGAGACGCTCATCGCGCCAGCGTAGAGGTACGGCTGGATGGTCGCGATGATGCCACCGATCCAGTTCCGGCCGAACACGAGCCGGAGGACGTAGTAGCTCAGGCCCATGAAGGCGAGCGTCGTCCCGGTGGCGACGGTCGCGTGGAAGTGGCCGGGCACTGCGAGGGTGTTGTGCCACGTCATGTTGAGCTGCATCTGCCCCATCATGACGCCGGTGATGCCACCGAGGAAGCCAAAGAGGATGATGGAGAGGACGGTGGAGCTGAACCCGGGGTCCTTCCAGGGGGACGACCAGAGCCAGCCGAACGTCCCGCCGCCGAGGTTCTTGCGGCGACGGCCGACCTCCAGGCCGGCGGGGATGGCGAACGCGTGGATCATGCTCGCGACCATCGCGCCGTAGGCGGCGTAGGACGTGTTCCAGACCCGCCAGCTCATCGAGAGCCCGGGGTCGCTCATCAGGTGGTGGGCTGCGCCCAGGTTGATGAAGAACAGGTAGAGGACGAACGCGAAGCGCGAGACCTTCTCGCTTGCGACCTCCGCCCCGCCGACCACGTGGGTCATGAAGTACCAGATGGTGATCATCGCGAGCAGGTTGATCTGCTGGCTGCCGTGGCCGATGATCCAGTACATCTGGCGGTACCACGCGGGGTCGAGGTGGCCGAGGACGCCGATGCGCCAGAAGAACGCTGGGACGAACGTGATGAGGCCGCCGATGATCGCTTCCGCGGCGACGATGGACGTGATGAACGCGCCGAACGCGATGAGCGGGAGCGTCTTGTTCGGGTTCGCGTTCTTCCAGTGCCAGATCGTCGCGAGGAAGGGAATCGCGGCGACGAGCGCGCCGAGCAGGAAGATGTCCACGCCGAGGTAGAACTCGGCCGGGGACGGGAGTGGCACGTAGGACGTGAGCAGTGGCGCCCAGTTCGGGGGTTTCTGCCTCCAGATGCCGTACGTGATCGTGAGCGCGCCGACGACCATCATGCCGTAGGCGGCTTGCGCCACTCTCGGAAGCGAGAGCCTGCGTCCGAGGACGAACGGCCCACCCACGTAGAGGATGGCGATCTCCATGAACACCATCCAGAAGATGAGCAGGTACCAGGCGTGGACGCTGAGGTACTTGTAGAAGTCACTCGGGGAGAGCAGGCCGACGAGCTCCCAGCGCGTCATCGCCACGAAGAACGCGAACGTCCCACCCACGAGGAGCGCGACGATGGCGGTGACGCCGAAGAGCTTCACCATGTCCTCCGCGGACTTGTGGATGTTCAGGCCCGTGATACCGCAGGTCCGGAACCCGTCCTCGTCGTACTCGAACGTGCCGGTGAAGTCGCTGACGTTCATGTTTCCTCCCTCACGAAGAACTTGCCGTGCATCGTCCGGTGGCCGGTGCCACAGAACTCGTTACAGACGACCTGGTAGGTGCCGGGGTCGTCGAACGTCATGTCGAGGACCCACTCGTAGCCGGGCAGCATCTGGAGTGAGATCTGCTGGCTGAGGTTGTCCTCGTTCCGCACGGAGAACCCGTGCTGGACGTCGTACGCGCCGAGGTGGAACTTGTACGTCTTCCCGGCCTCGAGGACGACGGGGAGACCGTCCCAGGCCCATTGGAGGGCGCCGATGTAGACGTCCTCGCCGGCGGGAACGTAGACCTCTTCGCCGTCGATGGTCGTCGTGTCGGCTTCCTCCTTGAACTCGGTGACCTTCTGCTGGAACTTCTCCGTACTGAGCTTGTAGGTGTCGCCCATCTGGTTCTGCTCACCGATCTCCGTCCAGCCGAGCATCCAGCCGAAGATGCTGATCGCCCACGCGCCGGAGATCCCGAGCCAGATGGTCTCGCGCCGGTTCACCTTCTTGTCCCACCAGGAGCCCTCCGGTGATTCGAGTGGAGAGTGTTCGTCCATCCGTGATCACCCCTGGGGGACCGTCAGCAGGTCGACCAGGCCCCATCCGATGTAGGACACGAAGAAGAACAGCACGGCTGCCCCCGCGAGCAGCCAGATGCTGTCCATGAGCTGTTGTTGCCACGGCACCTGTTCTGTCGAATCGGCCGATTCCGTCGTTTCTGCTGTTCCTCCCGCCATGGACGGGGATTACGGACAAACTAGAGTATCGGTTCTCCCGAACCGGTTCGGGGGCGTTCCCAGCCACTGAGAACGGCCGATACCGGTTGGGTGACGCGGGCAGTTACTGCTGGAGACCGGTCCCTGCGGGCGCTGGCTGGTTTGCGGTGTGGCGTGGAGTGCTGGCGAAGAACGAGTCGTAGACCGGGTGGCTGCTCCCTATTCGACGACGATGACGCCCTTCATACCGAGCGCCTTGTGGGGTTGACAGAAGTACTTGTACGTCCCGGTGCTCGTGAACTCGTGCTCGAAGTGGAGGCCGGCTTCCTGGTACAGGTCGCTCTCGAAGGCGCCGTCCTGGTCGACGACGTTGTGCTGGGCGCCTTTTCCCGTCCACTCGAACTTCACCGTCGTCCCTTTCGCGACCTCGAGCACAGCCGGGCCGAAGCCGTAGGCGCCGCCGTTCGCCTGTGTCCCGACCTTCACGGTCGTCGAGTCGGTGTCGGTACGGTCCTCGACGCCGTCGTAGTTGCTGACCTCGGAGAGCCAGCCGTCGAAACTCGGTTTCGACCCGCCATCGCTATCGCCGCCCCCGTCGCCACCGTCTCCGCCGTCCCCACCGCTGTCCCCGCCACCAGCGCCGCCACCGCCCCCACCACTACAGCCCGCGAGCGAGACGGTGCCGAGGAGTGACGCGGTCGCGATGCCCTTCGTGAACGTCCGTCGAGTCGTCCGATCGTTGTCTGTCATGGTCTACGGCTGAGGCTAGTCGATGAACGACCCAGCGATTTTGGCCGAACATGTTCACCATTGCGTGAAACCGTGCAGCCCGATAGCACACGCCATACCAAGAGTTCTGGGTCCGCATCGTCTGTTGTGCCACCAGGCTGTTCTGAAAAGGAACGCCGGTTGGGGAACACGTTCGTGACCATCAGCCAAGCACCGGTGGACGCTGGCTGCTTGGGGCCCAGCCAGGCCATCCGATAGTCGGCCATGCGTCCGGTCCGTCGTTGCCATGCGTCCGGTCCGCCTCTGACATGTGCCGGCGGACTGCGTAGTCACTCGAGCGCCGCGTCTGCGATCTCGATGTGGCCGCGGTCGCCCGCCCAGACAGTGTCGTAATCGATGTCGAGGCGGCGGTCCATGTGCGGTCCGTCGACGACCAGGGTCTCGAATTCGCCGCCCTCCCCGAGGATGTGCACGCCGTACTCGTCGTTGAGTTCGGTGAGCTCGTCGATGGCGTCGTGGTCGAGCGTGCGGCCGAGCCAGGATTCGTCGAGGCCGTAGGCGGCGACCTGGACGATCAGGATCTCGAAGCCAGCGTCGAGCATCGCGTCGGCGAGCTCGTGGGGGTCCTTCTGCCAGAGCGGGGTGAAGGTGTCGGCGTCGAGCCGGTCGGCCATCGCCTGGATGCGGGAGGTCTGGTACTCGCTCTCGACGGCGCCGGCGATGACGCCGGCGACGCCGAACGCCTCGTCGAGGTCGCGGAGGGCGGCCTCGAGTGGTTCCAGTTCGGCGTCGCCCTGCGAGCCGGAATCCGCCGCGTTCGCGGCGTCGAAATCGTCGGGTTCGACGTCGACGAGCGGGATGCCGATACTCTCGGCGACGAGGTCGGCGAGGTGGGTGGCCGGCGTGTGGTACATGTAGGAGTCCCCGGTCGGGTGGACGGTGACGAGGCGCGCGACGTCAAGACCCGATTCGAGGGCCTGGTGGAGCGCCCAGGCTGAATCCTTCCCCCCGGAGAACAGGCTCACCCAGCGGCCGTCGGTCATACGCCAGCTAGTGTACGGGGGGTCAAACGCGTGTCGTTCGGTGACTCGTGTTGTCGGGTCAGGCGACCTGGTCGGGCTCCTCGAACTCGGTGCCGGAGAGGTAGGTGGAGACGCGGATGCCGACGAGGCTGACGACGACGCCGCCGACGACGAAGAGCCCGAGGCGTTCCTCGGGCGTCAGCGCGAGCCCCTGGATGGCGATGATGCCGACCTCGATGGCCGGGATACGTACTGACGTGATGGTACCCGCGCGCTCCAGGAAGTACCCGCTGAAACCGCGGATGACGAGGCCGACGGCGAGCACGGCGAACGGCAGATTGAGGTAGGACGTTCGGAGACGGCCGCCACGGATGATCTCGTCGAGGAGGCGACCGGCACTCGCGGCGAGCGCGCCGAGGGCGAGCCAGGGGATGGCGGCGTACGTGAACGCCATCGTCACGAGCAGTGCTGCCGGGTCGGTTCCGAGTTCGGACGTGGTGAGCGCGCCCGCGAACAGGCCGACGAGCGCGAGGCCGCCGGCGATGACGTAGGTGACGATGGAGACCCGGCCGGAGTAGAGTGCGTCCTGGAGTTCGGCGGGGAGGTCAGCGAGGTAGTCGTCGATGCTGAGGCCCTTGTATAGCAGGAAGACGCCGATGACGGCGGTGATGGATGCGACGGCGAGCGCCAGGCTCTTCGTCAGGGTGAGGAGGGCGGGGAAGACGAGGAGGACGATGCCGAGGGGGACGAGGACGGTCTGCCGGAGCTCCTCGTCCGCGAGGAACTGCTTCAGGAGGTAGTACGTCGACTCGAGGTCGCGGGCCTGCCGGACGACGACGCGGTCCACGGAGTCGACCTGCAGGCGGCTCTCGACGATCGGCACGAGGCGTTCGTCCTCGACGCCCTCGATGACGACGATGGCGGAGTCCGGGTCGACGCGTTCGACGAGTTCGTCGACCTGCGCGGCGATGGCGCGGTCGGCGCCGACGGCGCCCTCGCCGCCACCCGACACGACAGCGACCGTCGCCTCCTCGTCGCCGTCACGGAGGTCACGGGTGACGCGGAGCGCCTCCAGGAGGCAGTTGACGCCGGCGTCCTCGGGGTCGGCGATGCCGAGGTCGATGACGAGCGACTGGACCGCCTCCCAGCCGACGATCGGGGTCTGGAGTCCCGTCTTGGAGGGGACGTCACCCGACCGGTCCACGCAGACGACGAGCGTGTGCATCTACGTCATACCGTGTCAGTCCGGGGATAAAAAGCCATCTTTCGGGGTGATTCGGCGGGTGGTGCCGGCGGCGAGACCGCTATCGGACGCGGGGGCCGTCGTCGGTCAGGACGCTCATCGCGCCCGCGCCGGCGGCGTACGCCGTCGCCCGGATTCCGTCCTGCATGCGACGGATGAGCGGGAGAGCGGGCTCCATCGTCGCGACGTCGACGGGGCGGTCGAGTTCGTCCTCGAGGTAGGCGTCGACCGTCTCCTCGTCGCCGAGTTCGTCCACCAGACCACGCTCCATCGCGTCCGGTCCGAGGAAGACCCGTGCCTCGGTCTCCTGAACGGTCTCGACGTCGAGGTCGCGGCCGGATGCGACCCGTTCGAGGAACTGTTCGTAGTAGTCGTCCGTGAGCCCCTGCAGGTAGTCCCGGTCCTCCTCGGTGAACTCCTTCAGTGGCGTGCCGGCATCCTTGAACTTCCCCGCCGCGAGCCGTTCGTACGAGACGCCGAGGCGTTCGGCGAGGTCGGAGAGATTCACCGAGGACATGATGACGCCGATGCTCCCGACGAGGCTGCCCTCGCGGGCGACGACGTGGTCGCAGCCGCTCGCGATCCAGTACCCGCCGCTCGCGCAGACGTCGGTGGCGTACGCGACGGTCGGGCCATCGAAATCCTCCACCGCCATCCGAATATCTTCGCTCGGCACGACCTCGCCGCCGGGCGTGTTGAGACGGACGACGAGCGCGTCGACGTTGGCGTCGTCGCTCGCACGCTCGATCTGGTCGACGATCGCTCCCGCCGGGACCGCGGTCGGGCGACTCGGGATGCCGCCCATGCCAGAGCGCGAGATCGGGCCCTCCACCAGGACCTCGGCGACGTCGTAGGGCGCGAACGCGCTTCTCGCGAGGTTACGAGCGAACCGCGCGAACAGGAGGGCGAGCGCGATAGCCAGCAGTACACCGACGAGCTCGGCCATCGACGCCGGGTAGTCGACGAAGATGGCGAGGCCGAGCCCGACGCCAAGCAGGGCGCCCAGGAGGACGACCGCCCAGCGACCCAGGCGCTTCCAGCCAGTATCCATACAGACCGGAGGGCTGGCTCGCACGTAACTGTGGGGGCAACGGGATGGCAGCAACTACTGGCGAACGCCGTCGCTCGCGGCTGTGAAAATTGAGAGTAGAGAGTAGGTGTCGGGCCTAGAGGTGACCGGACTTCTGGAGCTTCCGGAGGTCCTCGGTGTCGAGGGTCTCGCCCTCCTTGAAGCGCTCGTAGATCTCCTCGGCCTCTTCGCGGGCCTCCTCGCGCTTCTCCTCGCGCTGGCTCTTGCGCTGCTTCTCCTCCTTCTTGTCCAGCTCGCGGAGGCGCTTCTGCACGTTGACGAAGGCCTCGTGATGGGCGTCGGCGGCCTCCTGGGCCTCGACGAACTTCTCGTGCATCTCGTCGGCCTCGTCACGGATGTCGTCGGCCTCGCGGTAGGCCTCGATCATCTCGTTGTGGTGCATCTGGGCCTTGTCCGCGAGCTCGGTGACCTTCTCGTGGTGGTTCGACGCTTCGGCGCGAACCTCCTCGGCCTCGTCGACGAGCGCTTCGAGGTCGCTCGAGTCGTCGAGCTTCTCCTTGCGGTCCTGGTACTCGTCGCGCTTCTGCTCGATCTTCTCGATGAGCTCGCGCTCCTCCTCGGTGGAGAGGACCTGGGTCTGTTGCTTGAACTCGAGCTGCTCGATCTCTTCTTCGAGCTGGTCGAGGTCCTTACCCTCGTCCAGCTCCAGGTCGGATTTCAGCTGGTCGACCTTGTCGAAGAGCTCGTTGGCCTTCGCGTTCAGTTCGTTGCGGACTTCCTTGTGCTCCTGGACCCGCTCGTTCAGCGTGTCACGCTGCTCGCGGTGTTCCTGGGCTTCGTCGACCTTGTCACGGGTCTTCGCGTTCAGCTCGTCGCGGCTGGATGCACGCGATGACGCCAGCTGGTTCAGTTCGTTCCGTCGGTCACGGAACTGTCCGGCGTTCTTGATGAGCTGCCCTTTGGATTTCTCCTGGAGCTCTTCTTCTGTGATCAGTTCGTCCGCACTGGATACTTCGATTTCGATTTCCTCAGCCATTATTCATTCCTCGGTGCCATTCCGCCACACGCGTACGATGGTCGCACGCATCGCTCAAGAGTGGATGCGTCCTGTCGGGGAGGAGAACGTCCGATCATTCCTTGGCGATGCGTACGGACGCCTGTGGCGTTCCGGTACCAGATACTACTGGGCCGCGCTATATAAAAATTGTGCAACTCGAAGGGGTGAAAACGGCTACCATGCCGCCCGAGACCCGTGGGAACGGCTAACAAGCCACTTCTCGTGGGTATATAAACAATCGGGGGACGGGGGCGTTTAGGTGCGTGGATTCCATCCGACCACGTGATGGAGTTCACCGTCACCGCGACCGGCCACGAGAACGTCACCGCGACCCACGCGAGCACGTGGGAGGTCACCACCGACGACTACCTCACACCCGCTGGCGACTGTATCCTCGGCATCGACGCCGACTTCGCCTCCGCCGAGGTCGAACGCGACTTCGTCACCGCCTGCCGCGACCCCGACGCCGAGATCACCGCCCGGTTCGAGGCGGACGGACACGTCGACGTCATCGCCGGCGCAGGGCACCCCGACCTCGAGTACAGCAACGAACGCGGCTTCGTCGGTCGAACGAGCGAGTACGTCGACGACCGAACCGTCATGGTGAACGCCGACAAGTCCGCCGCCGACCTCGACCGCGACCTCATCGACGCGCTCGCTGATGGGGCAGCCCTCACCCTCACGATGACCGTCGAATGACGACGTAGGGCCAGACTTTCGCCGATTATCTCCACGCGGGAATCGCGACGGCCGTTTATCCACCGAGCCAACCGACGTTCATCTGGAGCAGCACGGGGAACTGCTCCGGGGGCCGGATTCGCGAGGCGTCCATGGAGGGTCGTCCGGCCCGGAAGAACCGTCGCTGAACGTCGCATGGGCCATGGTACTGGTTCGCCCACCGGGGCGAACCGCGTACGGAGTCTCGTCATCCATCTTTTCGACACTGACCGCGAGTATGTAGCCCAGCCTAGCTGGGATTCGCGCGAACCTTTTCGGGGGTTCGGAACGGAGCACGACACATGCCCGATGAACCCGCCGTGAACATCTCGGGTGGTGTCGACGGCGGCGGTGCTGCTGTCGATTTCGACCCGGGAACGGCCGATACCCGGGCCGGGGCCGTGATCGACCGTCTCGGCGAACTGTACTGGCAGAAGACGTACGGTGGCCAGGATGCCGTCCACTGTCTCGTCAGAACGATTCTGAGCCAGAACACGAGCGACGTCGCCAGTCAACCGGCCTACGACGCGCTGCTCGACCGATACGAACCACCGGCTGACCACGCCACAACCGAGGAGGCGGACCTTGCTGTCGCACTCACTCACGCGGAGCACGACGAACTCGCAGGCACCATCCGGAGCGCCGGGTTGTACAACCAGAAGGCGTCGAGCATCATCGGCTGCGCCGAACGCATCATCGACGAGCACGAGTCGGGCGACGCGTTCGACGACTGGGTGAAGACGCAGGACCCGACGACCGTTCGCGACGAACTCCTCGACTTCCCTGGGGTCGGCCCGAAGACGGCTGATTGCGTCCTGCTCTTCGCGGGCGGCCGCGAGGGCGTCTTCCCGGTCGACACGCACGTCCACCGGATCTACCGCCGCATGGGTATCGCACCGCCCGACGCCGATCACGAGTCGGTCCGGGAGGTGCTCGAGGAGCAGGTTCCACCGGAGAAGTGCGGCTTCGGCCACACTGCCAGCATCCAGTTCGGCCGCGAATACTGCGACGCCGGGCAGCCGGCGTGCCTCGACGGCCCGGAGGCGTGCCCGATGTACGATATCTGCGATCGGGTCGGCGTGGATGACGAGGCGGGGACCGTCGTCGACCCAGCGGAAGCTGGAGATACGGACTAGTTCGAAATCCGGGGCGTCTGCTGCCGATTCTCGGCGCGGGACGCGGTGGCGGTCGTCAGGCGCCGGGGATGCCGAGCGCGCTGACGCCACTGAACCCGACCAGTTCGAGAGCGGCAAGGGTGACGACCGCGGCCGCCCAGGCCGCCGCGCCCGTGACCGCTGCTTTCACCCAGCCGCCGGGGTAGCGCCACTTGATGACGGCGACCCAGCCGACGAGCGCGAGCAGCGCTCCGATGAGGGGGATCCATTCGAGGAGCGCCCAGACGACCGCGCCCAGCAGTGCGGTCAGGAGGGCGTGTTCGAAGTTCATACTGCCGGGCTGGTCGCGGTAGACCGCGTGCTTCGCGGCGACGTGGATCGCGGCGGCGCCGATGAGCAGGCTCACGGCGAAGACGACGATGCCGTCGAACGGGTTCGCGAAGGGAGCAGCGAGCGGCAGGAATGTCATCGGTGTCTCTCCGGATTCGGTCCTGTGGATGTGGCTTTCATGGCTGTGCATCTGCCTTGCGTGGACTCGGTAATGAACCGTCGAGACCGTCCACCCGGATTGCCCCGATTTTCCGCCGATTTTCGCGCACTGGACCGTCGATGACTACTGCGCGAGTAGGACGACGGCGATTACCGCGAACCCGACGCCCGCGCGGAGGCCCGAGCACCCCCGAACGGGGGTGCGAAGGTGCTTTTAGCGCAGGTTTTACCAGCGGTCGGCTTCGCCGACCGCGTGGTTCGACAGACGGCGGTGCCGTCTGTCGTCATCACGAGACAGCGCAGCTCTCTCGAACGACAGTAAAACGTGCGTTCTATTTGAAGCGGAACGTCTCCAGGTTCTTCGGCGCGAACGTCCGGATGTTGTATTCGTGGTAGAGGGCGCTGGAGAGGTCCTGGACGCTGCGTTCGTCGCCGTGGACGCAGAGGATCTTCTCGGGGCGGGGGTTCATCGTCTTGACGAAGTCCATGAGGCCCTGGCGGTCGGCGTGACCGGAGAAGCCGTCGACGGTGGCGACGTCCATCTTGAGGTTGAGGCGTTCGCTGCGGCCGCCACCGCGGGAGACGGGGATCTCGTCCCAGCCGTTCTGGATGCGTCGGCCGAGGGTACCCTGGGCCTGGTAGCCGACGAAGACCATCTGGCTGTCGGGGTCGGGGCCGACGTGTTCGAGCCAGCTCATGATGGGGCCACCGGTGACCATGCCGGAGGTGGAGAGGATGATGCAGGGTTCGCCTTCGGCGACGTCCATGCGTTCGTCCTCGCCGGCGTCGATGTGGTTGAACTGTTCGGCGAGGAAGGGGTTCTCGTCCTCGTGGAAGATGCGGTCTCGGAGGTCGTCCCGGAGGTACTCGGGATACGTTGTGTGGATGGCGGTAGCCTCCCAGATCATGCCGTCGAGGTGGATGGGCATGGTGGGGATCTTCCCGGAGCGCATCGCTTCCTCGAGGACGAGCATGATCTCCTGGGAGCGGCCCACGGCGAAGGCGGGGATGAGGACCTTCCCGCCGCGGTCGTGGGTCTCGTTGATGATCTCCATCAGCTTCTCCTCGGAGTCCGCCTGGTCGGTCTGGTAGTCGTTCCGCCCGCCGTAGGTCGACTCCATGATGAGAGTCTCGACGCGGGGGAAGTCGTTGACGGCGCCGTTGAAGAGCCGGGTGTCGTCGTAGTGGATGTCGCCGGAGAACGCGACGTTGTAGAGGCCGTCTCCGATGTGGAAGTGGCTGACGGCGCTGCCGAGGATGTGGCCGGCGTTGTGGAACGTGAGTTTGACGTCGGGGGCGATGTCGGTGACGTCGCCGTACTCGAGGGGGATGCAGTGCTTGATGGCTTCGCGCACCATCTCGCTCTCGTAGGGCGGAGTGCGGCCTTCCTTGGCGGCGACGTCGAGGTAGTCCAGCGTGAGGAGTCCCATGAGGTCGCGGGTGGGTTCCGTGCAGTAGATGGGGCCGTCGTAGCCGTACTTGAAGAGGAGGGGGATGAGGGCGGAGTGGTCGAGGTGGGCGTGGGTGAGGACGACCGCGTCGATCGTGTTCGCCCCAGCACCGAGGGCCTCCGAGACCTGGAGGTAGGGCACTTCGCCTTCGGCGCCGGGTTTGTCACCGCAGTCGATGAGGATGCGTGTCTCGGGTGTCGAGAGGATGAAGGACGCGCGGCCGACCTCCCGGCAGCAGCCGAGGGTCGTGACACGGACGTACTCGTCCTCGCTCATCTTCTGCCGGTGGATCTGGCGGCCCACGCGCTCCAGGATGTTCCGACGCTCGTCGCGCTCCTGCTTCAGGAAGTTCCGGACGTTCGAGACTGTCGAGGACTCGATCGGGGGCGTCCGGACGACCTCCGGCGTCCAGCCGGCCTCCTGTGTGATCTCCCGGAGAGTGGAGCCGTGTCGTCCGATGACGAGTCCGGGCTTCTGGGCCTCGATGACGACTTCCCCAGTATCTTCGTGGAAGTCGAGGTTCGTGATGCCGGCCTCCTCGGGGATGACGCTCTCGATCTTCTCGCGCGCCGTCTGGGGGCGCGTGAGGACGTCGGGGTCCGGGCGGACGGTGATGCGCTTCCGGAGCTTGGAGGCGAGGTTCCGGATCAGGTCGCCGTTCTGCGCGAACGCCTTCGGGTCGCGCGTGTAGACGACGAGTTCCGGGCCCTCGTACTTGACGTCGGTGACGGAGATGTCGGGCGGTATCTCGTTAACGATCTGGGCTTGCAGGTCCTCTAGTTGCTGGTCTACCGAACTCATAGTAGTCGTAGTCTGCGGGTTGTTTCGGCGAACACGGAGTCCACGCCAGGTGGTCGTCCGTCGGTGGACGGCCGGGGCGTCGAACTGGATACGTCCCACCGGTTCTCCGTGGTCATAGTCGTGGGAGAGCGGTACGCCCGGCCGCTGCCGGGGCTTCCGCGGGGATGTCAGTGAAAACCCGCTTGGATGTGGATACAGGACGATGCATATAAAAGCCTTCGCAAAACTGTAGTTCCGCGCCGCCGTCGCTCACGGCATGCGCGTCACGCCCGAGACGGTGGCGGTGGAGCACGAGTGGGTGCACGACCGGGTCGACGTCGTGGTTCCCCTGATCAACGTCGTCCGGAACCGTCTCGGCCCAAAGTTCGGTACGACGGTCGACGGCGTGACGACCGCTGCATACCACGAGGCCGTCGACGCAGTGTTCGCTGACGGCGACCGAGCAGTCAACGCGACCGCACTCATTCGGATTCTTCGTGACCTCGACGTCGAGGACGACTACCCGGGGTTCGTCGTAGACGAGCTGCTCGGTCGGGAACTTGCCGCGCTCATCGCCGGCGACCAGCCGCTTCGGCTCCTGGCTGAATCGACCTTTCACTACGCCGACGTCCTCCTCTCGGAGCACGCGACCCGCCCCGGTCCCGACGCCCACGCAGGCCCCGAGGGACCAGACGATGTCGCTGGCGCGGACGACCTCGATGCCGCGCTCGCCGCGGGGTTCCAGACTCGACTCCCCGGCTGGGAGTGGACCGAGCAGCCGAGCCCGTTCCGCGTCGAGTAGACTGCCGGTCCACTGGTCCGTGGACCCGACAGTCGCCACTCATCGGCAGTGATCTCCCAAAAATCGAGTCGTCGCCGGTCCCGGTCGACGGGCCGTCAGTCGTCGAGGTCGACGTCGACCTCGATCTCGACGGTCTCGTCTTCGTCGTAGATCTCGGGCATCTCCTCGTCTGCGTCGAGTGTGCGCTCTAGCTCGCGGTGGCGGCGCTGTTCCATCTTCTTCTTGCCCTTCCGTTCGCGACCACGCTTCGTGTCGCCCATACCATGGTCCACGTTCTCATCCCTCTTAACCTTCGTGCCGGTACCGTTACAAGGCTGGACGCCAGTCGGGCGCTCGTGTGGGAAGCGACGCTCTGCTACCCCGTCGTCGACGGTGACGTCCTCCTGATCGAGAAGCAGCGCGGCCTCGGCGAGGGGAAGCTGGTCGGGGCCGGCGGGAAGCTCGAGGCCGACGAGACGCCGCGAGCCTGCGTGATACGGGAGGTCCAGGAGGAGCTCGATGTCGCGATTTCGGCGCCAGAGAAGCTCGGGGAGTTCACGTTCCGGTTTGGCGACGAGGACCCTCGTCTGGTCCACGTCTTCCGGACTGACACGGTCGACGGCACCCCGTCGGCGTCTGCCGAAGCAGTACCACGGTGGTTCCCTGCCGACGACCTGCCGTACGACCGGATGTGGGCGGACGACCGATACTGGCTCCCGCATCTCCTCGACGGCGAGCCGTTCGAGGCCCACTTCGAGTTCGACGCGGACGGCGAGCAGCTGCTCTCGAAGACGGTCAACACCGTCGATGACGCCGCGAAAGACTGGTCTGTGGACTGATCTGCGCGCCGTCAGGTCTGGTCGATGAGTTCGCTCTTGATGCGGCTCGCCACCATCTCGGCGTTCGCGTGCTCGAACGTGATGGAGATCTCCTGTTGGTCTGCGTCGAGGCCGTGGAGTTCGGCGACCTCGTCGACGCGGTCGAACTCCAGGAGGACGCGGAGCCCGTTCTTCCGTGGGAGCACCGTGATCTCGAGGTCGTCGAGGTCGTCAGCGAAGTCGTCCGTCGGTCGGAATTCGAACTTCTGGGCGAACGGTCGGTCGTCGATGAAGGCGACATCGACCAGTTTCGAGCCGGCCAGGTCGAAGCCGAGGTCGTCCATCGCGTCGAAGAGGGCCGCCGTGGCCTCGTCGGGAACGACCTCGATCTGGTCCTCGTCAGTCGGATCGACGGCCCACGCGATGTCGACGCCGGTCTCCAGCCAGACCGAGACGGTCCCCCGAGTGAGCGGCGTCTCGTACGGGATCTCGAACTCGACGGGGAGCGACCGCTCGTCGTCCGGTTCGAGGGTCACGGTCTCGTCGATACCGAACTCGCTGAGGACGCGTTCGTCGCCGGACGCGTCGCTCGCTTCGTCGCGGGCCTTGAGCGCGAAGTAGATGCCCGAGATGTCCTGTGCCGAGTCGCCACCGGTGAGTTCGACGGTGGCTTCGATGGTGTCGCCGGGGCTGAACTCGACGTCGGGCAGGACTGTGTCGACAGTCGCACCCCCGATGCCGATACTCGAGAGCACTCGCTTCTTCATACCCGACCTAGCCCTTACCCGTGTATAATACCCGCGCCGCGCACGACCGGTGGTTGAACCAGACCGGCGACCGGTTCCCGTGGCGACGAGCAGCACACCTTCACGGGATTTAAGACCGCCAGCGGCGACATCCAGGTAATGAGCGATAGTCAGGAACTCGGGATCACCGAGTCGAAGGAGCACAGTCCCGGCGAGTGGTACGCCGAGGTCGTCCAGAAGGCCGGCCTCGCGGACTACGCGCCGATGGGCGGGTTCATCGTCACCCGGCCCCGGGGCTACGCGCTGTGGGAGGCCGTGCAGGAGTACCTCGACGGCGAGTTCAAGCGCACCGGCGTCGAGAACGCGTACTTCCCGCTCTTCATCCCGGAGTCCTACCTCGAACGGGAGAAGGACATCGTCGAGGGGTTCGACCCCGAGGTGGCGTGGGTGACGCAGGGCGGCCACGAGGAGCTCGAGGAGCGACTCGCCGTCCGCCCCACCAGCGAGTCCATCATCGCGCCGTTCATGAGCCAGTGGATCCGCAGTCACCGCGACCTCCCGCTCCGCCTGAACCAGTGGTGTAGCGTCGTGCGGTGGGAGGCGACGGACACGAAGCCGTTCTTCCGGACGAAAGAGTTCCTCTGGCAGGAGGGCCACACCGCCCACGAGAGCGACGAGGAGGCTTGGGCCGAAGTCGTCACGCGTCTCGACCAGTACCAGCGCCTCTACGAGGACGTCATGGCGATTCCCGTGATGCGCGGGAAGAAGCCCGACCACGACAAGTTCCCCGGCGCGGACACCACCACGACCGTGGAGGCCCTGATGCCCGACGGGAAATCCGTGCAGGGCGGCACGAGCCACCATCTCGGCCAGTCGTTCGCGGAGGCGTTCGACATCACGTTCTCCGACCCCGACGAGGAGGACCGCACGGCCTACACGACGTCCTGGGGCCTATCGTGGAGAGCGCTCGGCGCGCTGATCATGACGCACAGCGACGACCAGGGCCTCGTCCTGCCGCCCACGATGGCACCCGAGCAGGTCGTCATCGTCCCCATCTACCAGGAGGACACCGAGGAGGACGTCATCCAGTACGCGAGCGAACTCGCGGCGGAGCTCCAGGAGCACGGCATCCGCGTGGAACTCGACGATAGGGACGAGCGCAACCCCGGCTTCAAGTTCAACGAGTGGGAGCTGAAGGGCGTTCCCGTCCGCTTCGAGATCGGGCCCCACGAGGTCGAGGACGAGGAGGTCACGGTCGTCCACCGGCCCGACGGCGAGAACATCGTGGAGGACCGCGCCGGCATCGTCGAGGCGACGTTCGACCACCTCGACGAGGTCTACGAGAAGCTCTACGACACCGCGGCGGAGAACCTCGAGGCGAACGTCCGCGAGGCCGAGACCCGGGAGGAGATCCTCGGCACCATCGGCCAGCACAAGGGCTACGTGAAGGCCCCCTGGTGTGGCGACGAGGCGTGTGAGGCCGAGATCAAGGACACCATTCACGCCGAGATCGTGATGGTGCCCTTCGGCGAGGACGAGGTCGGCCGCATCGCGAGCGACGTCGACGACGGCTACATCCCCGAACCCGATCACGAAGGCAAGGATTGCGCGATCTGCGGTGACGAGGCGACGCAGACTGCGTTCTTCGCGAAGTCGTACTGAGTCGGTCCCTTCTCTGCCACGCGCCGTTCTGGCCGGCAATCGAGCCGCCCGCCACCCGAATTCTGCCCGAACGTTCAGGTACATTCTCACGTACCCCATTCACTTCCATTACCTAGTACCCCCTTATTTGCTACTAATATGCCCTTATGGATTCAGGAGTAGCGCTATATGTCGGCTGTGCGCACTCAGGCGCATGAGCACGGACCACGCTACGAGCAGCCGGCTCCTCGCGGACCCCGACGAGGACCGGTCGAACTGTGGGGTCGGTGTCGTCATGGACCTCGACGGTGGCGCAGAGCACGCCACCCTGTCCGACGCACTCACCCTCCTCGAGAACCTCGAACACCGCGGCACCACGGGTGCCGAGGAGAACACCGGTGACGGCGCCGGCGTCCTCCTCCAGACGCCCGACTGGTTCTTCCGCGAGGAACTCGCCACCCTCCCCGATACCGATGCCGACGGCCCTGCCGACGTCCTCCCAAGCGAGTACGCCGTCGGCCAGTTCTTCCTGCCGACGGCCGACGAGGACGCCGACGCCCAGCACGCGATCAAGGCGGACGTCGAATCGGTGCTCACTGACTGGGGCCTCGACGTCGCCGCCTGGCGTGACGTCCCCACCGACAACAGCGATCTTGGGCAGACTGCACTCGACAGCGAACCCGCCGTCGTCCAGGCCTTCGTCGTCCCCGACGGCTGCGAGTCGTTCGAACGAGCCCTCTACGTCGGTCGGAAAGCCGTCGAGAACGCCATCGAGCACGAGCGCTTCTACGTCTGCTCACTCGACGCCGATACCGTCTCCTACAAGGGCCTCCTGAAGGGCGAGCAGGTCGCCGACTACTACCCCGACCTCACCGACGAACGCGTCGAGACGACCTTCGCCCTCGTCCACGCACGCTTCTCCACGAACACGCTCGGTGCGTGGCACCTCGCCCATCCGTACCGCCGCATCATCCACAACGGCGAGTTCAACACCATCAAGGGCAACATCAACTGGATGCGGGCCCGCGAGGACGACCTCCAGGCCGAGGGCTTCACGGACGAGGAGCTCGACGTCGTCACGCCCGTCATCGACGACCCCGACCAGTCGGACACCGCGAGCGTCGACAACGCTCTCGAACTCCTCATGCAGTCCGGCCGCGACCTCCCCCACGCCCTCCGCATGCTCATCCCGGAAGCCTGGCAGGGCGACGACCACATGGATGCGTCGCGCAAGGAGTGGTACGACTACCACGCCAGCCTCGTCGAACCCTGGGACGGCCCCGCGCTCGTCGTCGCAACAGATGGGGACCGTGTCGGCGCCGTCCTCGACCGGAACGGCCTCCGCCCGTGCCGATACGAGGTCACGAGCGACAACCGCCTCGTCATGGCGAGCGAACAGGGTGCCCTCGAGACGCCGGCCAGCGAGGTACGGGAACGCGGCCGCCTCCAGCCCGGACAGCTCTTCCTCGCCGACCCCGAGCAGGGCCGCATCGTCCCCGACGACGAGGTCTTCGACGACCTCACCGACCCCAAGTACGGCGACTGGGTCGCGACAAACCAGGTCCGCCTCCCGGGGAACCATAGCCCACTCCCGCAGGTCGAGCACGACGACATGCGAGCCCGGCAGGCGCTCCACGGGTACACCCACGACGAGCTGAACGAGCTCATCAAGCCGATGGTCGAGTCCGGCCAGGACCCCGTGGGGAGCATGGGTGACGACACGCCGCTCGCCGTCCTCAGCGAGTTCAACCACGTCCTCTTCGACTACTTCCGCCAGCTCTTCGCGCAGGTCACCAACCCGCCGATCGACTACATCCGGGAGGAACTCGTCACGAGCCTCGAGACCCGACTCGGCCCGCAGCGCAACCTCCTCGACGAGACGCCCGAGCACGCCCGACAGATCGTCTGTGACAGCCCACTCCTCACGGACGCCGAGGTCGCGGACGTGCGGTCGTCGGAACTCGAAACGGCCACCATCGACACGACCTACGACCCGGGCGCCGACCTCGAATCAGCGGTGGAACGCATCCGCGAAGCGGCCAGACAGGCCATCGACGACGGCGCCGAGATCCTCGTCCTCAGCGACCGTGACGCAGGCGAGGGCCGACTCCCGATTCCGAGTCTTCTCGCAACCGGGGCCGTCCACCATCACCTCGTCCGCGAGGGCGTCCGCGCCCACGTCGGCCTCGTCGTCGAATCCGGCGACCCCCGCACCGTTCACCAGGTGTCGACCCTCGTCGGCTACGGCGCTGGCGCCGTCAACCCCTACCTCGGCATCGAGACCGTCTGCGACATCGTCGCCGGCCCCGACGGCCTCGGGAAGGACGAAGCCGTCGACACCTACCTCGGCGCCCTCGAGAAGGGACTGCTCAAGGTCATGGCGAAGATGGGTATTTCAACTGTTGCCAGCTACCAGGGCGCCCAGATCTTCGAGGCCGTCGGCCTCGACCGAACCATCGTCGACGAGTACTTCGAGGGTACGCCGAACCGGACCCAGGGTATCGGCCTCGACGACATCGAAGCCGACCTCCGCGACCGCCACGCGAAGGCCTACGACCACGGGAACGAGGAAGCCGACCTCGACCGTACCGGCGAGTTCACGAACCGGAGCGACGGCCGATTCCACCAGTGGAACCCGCAAACTGTCAACACCCTCCAGCAGGCCGTCCGACAGAGCGACTACGAGACCTTCCAGGACTTCGCCGAACTCGTCAACGACCAGAACGAACGCCTCCAGACCCTCCGGGGACTCATCGACATCGACGCCAGCGGGCGCGAGTCCATCCCCGTCGAGGACGTCGAACCCGTCGAGGACATCGTGAAGCGCTTCTCGACGGCCGCGATGAGCCTCGGGAGCCTCAGCCCCGAAGCCCACGAGAACAACGCCCGCGGCATGAACGAGATCGGCGCGAAAGCGAACACTGGCGAAGGCGGCGAACCCCCCGAGCGCTTCGACACCGACCGAGAGTGCAAGATCAAGCAGGTCGCGAGTGGGCGATTCGGCGTCACGAGCGACTACCTCGCCGCCGCCGACGACCTCCAGATCAAGATGGCGCAGGGCTCCAAACCCGGCGAGGGCGGCCACCTCCCCGGCAGCAAGGTCAACGAGATGATCGCGGGCGTCCGCTGCAGCACGCCCGGCGTCGGCCTCATCAGCCCACCACCCCAGCACGACATCTACAGCATCGAGGACCTGAAACAGCTCATCAGCGACCTTCGCGCCGGCAACCCCGACGCCCGCGTCCACGTGAAGCTCGTCAGCGAGGCCGGCATCGGCACCATCGCCGCCGGCTGCGCGAAGGCGAAGGCCGACTGCGTCCACATCTCCGGCCACTCCGGTGGAACCGGCGCCAGCCCCAAGACGAGCATCAAGCACGCCGGCCTCCCCTGGGAGCTCGGCCTCGCCGAGGCGAACCAGCTCCTCCGCGAAACGGGCCTCCGCTCCCGTGTCACCCTCCGCGTCGACGGCGGCCTCAAGACCGGCCGCGACGTCGCCATCGGCGCCCTCCTCGGCGCCGAGGAGTTCGCGTTCGGCACCGCGAGCCTCGTCACCTCCGGCTGCGTCATGGCCCGCCAGTGCCACGCCAACACCTGCCCCGTCGGCGTCGCCACCCAGAGCGAGAAGCTCCGCGACCGCTTCCCCGGCCAACCACAGCACGTCGTCAACATGATGTGCTTCATCGCCCAGGAGCTCCGCGAGTACATGGCCGACCTCGGCTTCCAGACGGTCGACGAGATGGTCGGGCAGACCGAACTCCTCACCCAGCGCGACTCCAGCCACAAGCGCGCGAAACACGTCGACCTCTCCCAGGTCATCGCGAACCCCAGTGATAGTGACGACAGGTACAAGACCCGCGAGCAGGACACCGACATCGACGACCACTTCGACCACGACCTCGTCGACGCCGCCCGCGACGCCATCGACGGCGGCGACCCCGTCACCATCGACGCCAGCGTCAGCAACGTCCACCGAACCGTCGGCGCGCTCCTCTCCCACGAGATCTCCGCCCAGTACGGCCACACCGGCCTCCCCGACGACACTGTCTCCGTCAACCTCGAGGGCACCGCCGGCCAATCGTTCGGCGCCTTCCTCGCCCCTGGCGTCACTCTCGACCTCGACGGCGCCGCCAACGACTACGTCGGCAAGGGCCTCTCCGGTGGTCGCATCGTCGTCAACACACCCGCCGACGCGGCGTTCGAACCCGAGGAGAACACCCTCATCGGGAACGTCGCGCTCTACGGCGCCACCGACGGCGAATGCTACGTCAACGGCGTCGCCGGCGAACGCTTCGCCGTCCGAAATTCGGGTGTGAAGGCCGTCGTCGAAGGCGTCGGCGACCACGGCTGCGAGTACATGACCGGCGGCATCGTCGCCGTCCTCGGTGACACCGGCCGCAACTTCGCCGCCGGCATGAGTGGCGGAATCGCGTACGTCTACGACCCCGACGACGACCTCGAGACCGACCTCAACCCCGAGATGGTCACCATGGAGCAGTCCCTCGAGGACCGCGACGTCCAGGCCCTCAAACGACTCGTCGAGAACCACGCCGCGTACACCGACAGTGACCGCGCCCGCTTCCTCATCGAGCACTGGCCGGACGTCCGGAACGACTTCGTGAAGGTCATGCCCGACGCCTACGCCAACGCCATCCAGGAACGACCCGAGGACGACGCCCGCCGCGACCTCCCGGCGGCCGCCCCGGTCGAGACGCCTGGCGTGACGGGCCGCGCTGACTGACTCCCTTCCCGCACGTTACTCGACCGAACTGTCCAGTCAGGTCTGACAAACGGTCGTTTGAGTCTACGCCACCGTTTACCCGGCTCGGTCCGACCAAACACACATGAAGCGCCGCCGGTTCCTCGAACTGACCGCTCTCTCCACGACCGCCGTGACCAGCACTGCACTCGCCGGCTGTACGGGAGCCAGGAACGACGTCGGCGGAACTGGACCCACGACGTCCACGAACGCCACGTCGACTACGACCACCAGGGCGGACTCTGGCGACCATCCGACCACGTCCGTTCCGGGCTGTCCGGACGTCCTGAACGTCTCAGAGGTCTACTGTCCCGGCGATGACGGCCCGGTCTCCGTGACACGGTCCGCGAAATCGATGCCCACAGACGGTGGGTCGCTCACCCTTACCGTCGAGAACACGAGCGACGGATCGATCGGTCTCAACCCGTACGCCTGGGGTATCTACCGCCTCACGAACGACGGGCACTGGGAACGCGAGGACGACGACCGCGCCCACATCGAGCCATGGCAGGAGCTGGAACCCGGTGGCACCCTCCGGTGGGTCGTCGCGAGCGACGCCGACCAGAAGCCGTCCGGCGACGCGATCCCCTGCGTCCTCGACCTCGACCCAGGCAACTATGGCTGGGCGGTCGAACTCAAGCCAGGGGATTCGTCGGAGCGCATCGGTGCCGGAGCCGGGTTCCTCGTCGAGTAGCCCCCGACACCACCCGGAATTCGCTCGGACGACATCGTTTTCACGTCCCCGACCATCGCGTCGCGTATGGATTCTGTCTTCGTTGTCGGTGGGACGCGGTTCATCGGTCGACACGCCGTCGAGGAGTTCCTCGACCACGACTACCACGTCACCATCTTCAACCGCGGCACCCACGAGAACCCGTTCGCGGACACCGAGCACGTCCACCACATCGAGGGGGACCGGACGGACGACAAGGCCCTCCTCGCGGCCGCCCGGGAGGTCGACCCCGACGTCGTCATCGACTGCGTCGCCTATAAGCCCCGTGACGTCCGGCAGGCCGTCGAGATCTTCGGGGGCGCGGAGGCCTACGTCTACGTCTCTAGCGGCGCCGCCTACGGCCGCGAGGACCTCCCGAAGCGAGAGGACGAGACGCCCCTCGAACCCTGCAGCGAGAAGGAGGCAGCGGACGACACCTGGAAGACCTACGGCGCCCGGAAGGCCGAGGGCGACCGAGCGGTCTTCGAGGCCGCCGAGCGCGGCATCCGCGCGATGAGCGTCCGGCCGCCGGTCGTCTACGGCCCCCACGACTACACCGAGCGCTTCGCGTACTGGGTGAACCGAGTCCGGACCCAGGACCGGATCGTCGTCCCCGGGGACGGCACGAACCTCTGGCAGCGCGTCTACGTCGAGGACGTCGCCAGCGCCCTCCGAATCGTCGCCGAGGAGGGCGCCGCCGGCGAGGCGTACAACGTCGGCGACCGGAACGCCACGACGCTCGACGACACCATCGATCTCGTCGAGGACGCCCTGCGCGACATCGGCGAACTCGACGGCGAGGGCCCGGAGCGTGTCTACGCGAGTCACCGCGAGCTCTCCATCGCCGACATCGACCCCGATGCTGTCCCGTGCTACCGTCCCCAGCACCCGCACCTCCTCGACACCCACAAGATCGAGCAGCTTGGCTGGGCGGCAACGCCACGTGCGGACGCCCACGGCGAGACCGTCTCGAGCCACGTCGAGCACGGCCTGACCGGGGAAGACGAGGGTCCGAGCCGCGAGGACGAGGAGCGCCTCCTCGACGTCCTCGATACGGTCTGAACGGTCCCGCAGACAGCCGTTTCTACCCCTGGCAGACGTGTCACCCACACCACCAACTGCGTTTTATGCGCAGCCGAATTCAGTGGAAGTATGCAGGGCGATGGCTCCGAGTCCGGGTCGCCACGGGTGCTCCTCACGGAGACACGTCGCGTCCTCGGCGCCCAGCAGCGTCTCGTCCAGCGACAGCGCGCACGGGCGACGAACGTCGTCCGAATCCTCCTGACAGCCTACGGCCTCGTGCTCACCCTGGCGTCGCTCGCGACGACGCTCGACATCGCTGGGAACGGACCGCCGACGAGCTCACCACTCGGAACCGCGGGGCTCGGCCACGTCGCGATACCGGTCATCGGAGTCGTGCTCACCGTGCTCACGTGTCGGATGCTCTGCGCCGCACTCGTCGTGCTGGAACCACGGACGCGACAGCACTCGCTCGTCATCCGTCTGACGACGCCGTTGCTGGCGCAGCTCCGGGCACTGGCATCCGGCGGGCCACCGTCCGATGGTCAGCCGCGACCCGCTGTCGCCGCTGGCCTCACGTTCCGGTCGGGGCTCGACGCCGACGCGACGACGGGTCTCGCGGACAGCGACACGCCGATTCGGGACGTCGTCAGCTACAACGCGGGGTGTGTCGCTGGCAACGCCCGGCTCGTCGAGCAGAACCGCTGGTACCTCACGCGGGTGTACCGAAGCGCCGTCGTGGGTGTCGCTGTCGTAGCGGTCACCCTCATCGGAAGCATCGGTGTGCTGGTCGCGACGACGGGTGGCTGACCGGGCGTCCAGGGCACCGCCCGAACGCGGGTATTTTATACCGATTGCGCGGGATTCCCCTGTATGTTCGAGAAGTCCACGTGGATCAAGCTCCCCCGGAACGTCGTCCTCGGACACGACGTCCTCGGGGACGTCCACGAGGTCGTCGCCGACACCCACCTCACGGGCCGGCCGCTCGTCGTCACGAGCCCGACGCCCCGCCGGGTCGCGGGCGAGGACATCCTCGCGCAGTTCGAGGCCGCCGGCCTCGACCCGGCCGTCACCGAGGTCGAATCGGCGTCCTTCGACGCCATCGAGGCCGTCATCGAGGCCGCCGAGGACGCCGACGCTGGGTACGTCGTGGGTGTCGGCGGCGGGAAGGCCATCGACATCGCGAAGATGGCCGCCGACCACACCGGCGTCGGCCTCGTCTCGGTCCCGACCGCCGCGAGCCACGACGGCATCGTCTCCGGTCGCGGAAGCGTCCCCGAGGGCGACACCCGCCACAGCGTCGCCGCCGACCCCCCCGTCGCCGTCATCGCCGACACCGGCATCATCGCCGACGCACCCTGGGACCTCACCACTGCCGGCTGCGCGGACATCATCTCCAACTACACCGCCGTGAAGGACTGGCAGCTCGCGAATCGCCTGCAGAACGTCGAGTACTCGGAGTACTCTGGCGCGCTGAGCAAGATGACCGCCGAGATGCTCGTCGACAACACCGACGCCATCAAGCCCGGCCTCGAGGAGTCCGCCTGGATCGTGATGAAGGCGCTCGTCTCCAGCGGCGTCGCGATGAGCATCGCCGGCACCAGCCGGCCCGCGTCGGGGAGCGAGCACCTCTTCAGCCATCAGCTCGACCGCATCGCCCCCGGGAAGGCTCTGCACGGCCACCAGGTCGGTGTCGGCACCATCATCGCCGAGTACCTCCACACCGGCAACGACGGCGACTGGCGGAACATCCGGGACGCCCTCGCGAGCCTCGACGCCCCCACCACGGCCGACGAACTCGGCGTCACCGAGACCGAGGTCATCCAGGCCCTCACGACCGCCCACGAGATCCGGGACCGCTACACCATCCTCGGGAACGGTATCAGCGAGGACGCGGCACGGGAGGCGGCTCGACGGACCGGCGTCATCTGACGCGACTACCCGTCAGCCAGCGATTGGTTACGAGCTATCCTGTCCCGTCGCGTGCTGCTTCGCCATGTCCCGTGGCGTGCTGCTTCGCCAGGCTCAGCACGAGCGGGAGGTGGTGGCGCCGGCGGGCGAGCACGACCACACCGAGGAGGACGTAGACCCCGCTGTAGAGGAGTAACCCCCGGTAATCCTGGAAGGCGGGGTGGAACTGCGTGAGGAACAGCCCGAGGAGCAGGAGCGCTTCGCGGACGCTGATAGTGAAGTTGACGAGGAGTGTGATGGCGAAGAAGCTCTGCGCCGCGGTGAGCCAGATCTCGCCCGCCTGTTTCTGGCTGAACGAGAGCATGTCGTAGGAGCCAAGCGAGATACTGTAGACGAGAACGAGCGTGCCGATGAGGAGCGTCCACTGGTTCAGCTTGGAGGAGATGAGTGTGTTGAAGGACGCGGTGGTGCGCGCCTTGTTCACGAGGTAGGCGCACGCGATGAACTCGGGACTCTCGCTCGCGAGCGGTGCAACCCACTGGATCATGAAGAAGGACGAGACCCCGAGCTGGGGTCCGAGGGTCTCCAGCCCCTTCGCGAACGGCTTCACCGCGAGCAGGATCATCGCAGCGGAGTACGCGAACAACAGGAGGACGGCTGCGATGCGTCGCGGGCGCGAGAGTTGCTGGAGGTAGCCTGGGACCCCCACGTGGAGTTCCTTGCCCGCCTCACCCTGGAAGATCACGTAGATGTACCCGACGTAGATGCCGACCAGAACGATGGCGTCGACAGCGTCGATACCGCCGTTGATCGGGACCAGGAAGGCGTAGAGGGTTGCGACGCCGAGGAAGGCGATTTCGATGCTGATCCGGGGGTCGAGGGATACCGAGTCCGCGAGCAGGCCGTCGCGGGTGACGACCGACTCGTCGTCGGTCCTGGACGCCCGGTAGATCGCGTAGAGCGCGATTCCGGCCCAGCCGAGGCCGATGAGGATGCGATTTGCGCCGGTCATGTTCGCGACCGCGAGATCCGCGGCCGCCATCGACGCGGGGGTGCCGGGTGCCGCACCGGCCTCCCACGCGTAGAGCGCGTCGACGGCGTACTCGGGTGCGACGGCGATGACTGCGAGCACGGCGAGTGCGAACGACCGCGGAACGTCGGCTTCGGCGGTCTCCGCCGCCCACGTCAGCAGGAATGCGGCGCCGAGCACGGCGACGCCGCTGGTCGCGATGACTGCGACCGAGGAGAGACCGCCGACCGCACCCGTCACTCTGACCCAGATCCAGGGGAGCGTCAACGCGAGGACGATGGCGACCGCGGCGAGTGGATGTCGAAACCGGCCCATCGTTCGGGTTTCCACAGGGCACGTTCAAAGGAATTCTGCCCGTGTCGATGGGGCCGGGTCCGCCAGGGTCCGCCGCGGACTTGGTTATGACAGGTGTTCGTCGAGGAATTCGACGACGGTCGAGTAAGCCTCGATGCGGTTCTCGAGTTTACTGAAACCGTGGCCCTCGTCCTCGAAGATCAGTTTCTCGACGGGGACGTGTTTCGCGGCCTCCTCGGCGATCTGTTCGGCTTCGCCGACGGGGACACGGGGGTCGTTCGCGCCGTGGAGGACGAGGAGTGGGGCGCGGATCTTCTCGATGTTGTTGATGGGGCTGATGTCGGCGAGGAACTCGCGGTCGTCGGCGAGGCTGCCGTACTCGGCTTCGCGGGCGGAGCGCCGCCAGTCGCCGGTGTTCTCGAGGAAGGTGATGAAGTTCGCGATGCCGACGATGTCGACGCCGGCGGCCCAGCGGTCGGGGTACTCGGTCATGGATGCGAGGACCATGAAGCCGCCGTAGCTCCCACCGTAGGCGACGATGCCGTCGGGGTCGACGTCGTCGCGGGCGGTGAGCCAGTCGACGCCGGCGGCGCCGTCGGCGACCGAATCCATGCGCTTCTCGACGTCGTCGAGTTCACTGAAGCGACGGCCGTAGCCCGTGCTCCCGCGGACGTTCGGTTCGAAGACGGCGTAGCCGTTGTCGACGAAGTACTGGCGGAGCGAATGGAAGAACGGGCGACGCTGGCTCTCGGGGCCGCCGTGGAAGTCGACGATGACGGGGAACGGCGCGTCGCCGGATTCGGGGACGGTGAAGAGCGCGGGAATTTCGAGGTCGTCGAAGGACTCGTAGTGCACTATCTCGGGCTTGACGAAGGTGTCCTGGGGGATGCCGGCGGTGCTCGCCCGCGTCCACTTCGTCCGCTCACCGGTCTCGACGTCCACGACGTGGACGTTCGAGTTGTCGGTGGCGGCGGAGAGCGAGAACGCGACACGGTCGCCGTCCGGGCCGAAGCTCAGGCCGCCGAGGACGCCGGTTGGAAGGTCGGGCCGTGGGTAGGGGTCGAGGCCGTCCGGGGAGACGTCGGCGAGCGTAACCTCGGAGAACCCGTCGACGTTCCGGACGTACGCGACGAGGCCGTGCTCGTGGTTCGCGGCGACGGCCTCGACGTTCCAGTCGCCGCCGTCCTCGAGGGTCTCGAGGTCGCCGGTTACGGCGTCCATGCGGGCGAGATAGAGGGTGTCGCTGTCGACGTCCGTGCAGACGAGGAGGTCGCCGTTCGGCGCCCAGGCGACGCTCCCGAACCGGACGCCGCCGTCGCAGTCGGGCGTGAGCCTCGTGCATTCGCCGGTGTCGAGGTCGAGGACGTAGAGGTCGTGGTCGACGTTCGAGTGGCCCTCGTGGAGGACGAGTGTAGAGTCGTCGGGGCTCCAGCCGGCGGGGGCGAGCCAGCCGTCACTCTCGTAGACGCATTCGGCGTCGTCACCGGTCTCGTCGCGGCCCTGGACGTAGACGTCGAACACCGACTCGTCGCGACGATTGGCGGCGAACGCGAACCGGTCGCCGTCGTGGCTCCAGCCACCCCAGTAGTGGATGGCGTCCGGGTGCTGGGTCAGCTCGAGCTGGTCGCTGCCGTCGCCTGCGAGTCGGAAGAGCTGGGTTCGTTCGTTCCCGCCGACGTCCATCCCGAACACGAGTTCGTCCCGGGTCGGGGAGTGGGCGGCGAACGTGACGGGTTCCGTCTCGAAGGTCAGCTGGTCGGGCCAGCCGCCCGGCTCGTCGAGCCGCCAGACCTGCTGTGTGCCGGTCGTGTCCATCCGGAATGTGAGGTCGCCGTCGACGCTGAACGAGGGGCCGACCGCGCTCCGAACGTTGAGATAGCGCTCGATATCGTAGGCCATGGGGTCGCTACCGGACCGTCGGGGTTAGGGTTTCGGGCAGTGGCCGCCGGCCCGGGGGTCCCCGAAAACGAACACCTTTAGTGCGCGGTCGTCGTGCCAGCGAACATGCGCGTGGCGTTCGTGTCGGAGACGACGACGGAACACGAGGGGTCGGACGACGGGGCCGACCGCCTCGGCCGACTCGCACGCCACCTCGCGAACCGCGGTCACGACGTCGACGTGCTCTGCCGGCAGTGGTGGGAGGGAACCCCGGAGACGTTCGTCCACGGCGACCTGACGTACCACGCCGTCCTGGATACCGACGAACCCGGCTACCGCTTCGCGCTCAAGCTTCCCGGCGTGCTCCGCCGACTCTCGCCGGACGTCGTACACGCCCGGAGCGACCCGCCGGGGGGCGTCGTCGGCGCCCACTGGGCGCGACTCGTCTCCCGGACGCCCCTCGTCGTCGACTGGTACGACCCGCCACGGGCCGACGGCGCCCTCCGAAACTACGCCTACCGGTCCGCCGTGCGCGCCCAGGACCGAGGCGTCTCCCCATCCGAGTTCGTCCAGACGAAGGTCCGGGAATGGGGGGCCGACGGCACGGACGTGTCCGTGATCCCGACCGGCATCGAGATGGATCTCATCCGGGACACCCAACCGGACGAGTCCGGGGGTGACATCGTCTTCTCGCGGCGACTCGACGAGGACGCCAACCTCGAGACGCTCCTGCTCGCGCTCGCCGAGTTCCGAGAGTACGACTGGCGCGCCACCATCGTCGGCGACGGCCCCGAACGCGCCGCCTACGAACGCCAGTGCCGGGACCTCCGCATCGACCGGAACGTCGAGTTCGTCGGCGAGAAGGACGTCGAGGAACGCATCGCGCTCTTCAAGAACACCCACGTCTACGTCCAGACGGCCGAACGAACCTCGTTCGCGCACGACCTCGCCCGCGCACTCGCGTGTGGCTGTATTGGCATCGTGGAGTACCACGCCAACTCGAGCGCCCACGAACTCGTGGAGACCGAGGAGCGCGGATTCCTCGCGACGAGTTCGCAGGAACTCACCGAGCGCCTCGTGCAGGCCGGTGAACACGAACGGATGCAGGTGAACGAGGATTTCGCCCGCTACGACGACCGCGAGATGGTCGAGGCCTACCTCGACATCTACCGGGACGCCGGCGCGATAGACTGACGCGTCGACGCTCCCGTCAGATTATTCGTCTGTGCGTCCACGCCGAGCGGCGTCAACGGTCCGGACGGCGTCGATGTTCTCCTGGACGTCGTGGACCCGCACGATGTCGGCGCCCTGCCTGGCGGCGATGGTCGTGCCAGCGACGGTGGCAGCCGTCCGGTCCCGGTCTTCGACGCCCGCCTCGGCGAACATCGACTTGTGGCTGTGGCCGACGAGCACGGGACAGCCGAGTGCGGTGAACTCGCGGGTGCGGCCGAGGAGTTCGAAGCTCTCTGTCGCTGTTTTCCCGAACCCGAGCCCGGGGTCGACGATGATCTTCTCCCGGGGGACGCCGGCCTTCTGCGCGAGCAGCACGCGCTCCCGGAGACTCCCGATGACGTCCTGCACCACGTCGTCGTAGCTAACCTCCGTGCCCGGGTCGACGGGCGCGTGGATGGAGTGCATCACGACGATCGGGACATCGTACTCGGCGGCGAGGAACCGCATCTCGGGGTCCTCGAGCCCGGTAACGTCGTTCAGGATGTCCGCCCCCGCGTCGAGTGCCGCCCGGCCGACGGATGCCTTCCGGGTGTCGATGGAGACGAGCACGTCCTCGTCGGCGAGCGTTTCGATGACCGGGACGACGCGGTCGCTCTCGGTGTCGACCGGGATCTCGTCTGCCCCAGGTCGGGTGCTCTCGCCCCCGACGTCGATGACGTCGACGCCGGCGTCGAGCATCTCCTGGGCGCGGTCGATGGCCGCCTCGGTCGTGTCGAACTCGCCACCGTCGTGGAACGAGTCCGGGGTGACATTCAAGATGCCCATGACGGCCGTCCGGTCGCCCTCCCAGGGGTAGCCGTGCTCGGGGGGTTGGTGCTGGATGCCGAGGTCGCGGCGGAGCTGGTCCGCGATCTGGTCGAGACCGTACGGCTGCCCCTGGAGCTTCTCGGTGAGGCGCTTGAACTGGGCGAGCGTGCCCGAGAGGACGACGTCGAGGTGGGCGCCGGACTGCTTGTTCAGCCCACTGATTGCGCACTCGCCGCCGAGGGAGAGGAGCTCCTCCTTCAGGTACTGGGCCTGCCGGGTCTGGACGGTCGTCCGAACGACCTCGTGGACCTGCTTCCCTCGCATCCGCCAGACGCCCGCGTCCTGGACGTCGGCGGACCGGAGCACATCGCGTGCTTCGTCGACCGTCTCGACGTCCTTCGGGACCGTCGTCCGCGTCCAGCGTCGCCGGGCCTCGGCGATGGTGAACAGGGAACCCGTGACGAGCACGCAGTCCTCGGGTCCGGCCGCGTCGATCACACGGCCGACGGCCGCTTCGACGGCTCGCACCGTCCCGACCTCGCCAGCGCCAGCCTCGCGGAAGACGGTCGCGAGCACGTCGGGGTCCTCGGAGCGGTCGGAGTCGGGCTTGCAGGCGTAGACGTGGTCCGGTGTCGGGAGCGCGTCCGCCATCCCGGCGTGGTCCTTGTCGTGCATCGCCCCCACGACGAGGTGCAGGTCGTCGAACTCGAACTCCGAGAGGGTGTCGCCGAGCGCGTCGCACGCACCCGGGTTGTGCGCGCCGTCGAGGACGACCATCGGGTCCGACGCCATGACCTCGAAACGCCCCGGCCAGTGCGCGTTCCGGAGCCCCGTCGCCAGCGTGGCGTCGTCGAGTGCGACGCCGAGGCTGTCGGTGACCTGTCGCGAGAGTGTGGCTGCCACCCCGGCGTTCCGCGCCTGGAACGCCCCCGGGAGCGGGATGCGGGTGTCGACCGACCAGTCGGGGCCGGCGAGTGAAACCGCGGCTTCCTGGTGGCCCCGGACGCCCTCGTACCTCACCCGGACGTCGACTCCTTCCCCCACTGCAGCCCGACCCGCCCCGTTCTCGCCGACGGTGACGACATCTCCCCCGGCTTGCTCGGTGACGGCTGCGAGCGCGTCACCCGTCGTCGCGGTCACCAGTGCGTTGTCGTCGGGTGCGACGTGCGCTTTATCCCGTGCGATCTCCTCGACGGTGTCGCCGAGGACGCTCGTGTGCTCGAGCGTCACGCTCGTCACCGCGCTCGCCGTCGGGTCGACGACGCTCGTCGCATCGTACTTCCCGCCGATACCGACCTCCAGCACCGCGACGTCGACGTCCTCCCGCCCGAAGTGCCAGAGCCCCATCGCCGTGATGACCTCGAAGAACGTCGGTGCATCCCCCGTTGCCGCCCGTTCGTTGATCCGTGGCTGGACCGCGTCCACGAACTCAGCGACCGTGTGCTTCGAGATCGGGCGGCCGTCGATCCGGACGCGTTCCCGGAGGTCGTCGAAATGGGGGGACGTGTAGAGGCCGACCGTCAGCCCGGCCTCCCGGCAGACCGCCTCGACCAGCTTCGCCGTGCTCCCCTTCCCGTTCGACCCCGCGACCTGCACGTACGCGGGGCCCTCGTGGGGGTCGTCGAGGAACGACAGCAGGTCCGCGGTCGACGCCGTCCCCGGTTTCGGACGGTATCGCCGCAGGTCGAGGAGGTAGTTCGCCGCCTCGTGATAGCGCATACGTAGGACTCAGACGCGGGGCGCTTGAGCGTGTCGGACGCGTGCCAGCAGCGAGCGTATTACCTCCGGGCGAGTCGATGTACCGCGGTGGGGGACCACAACGAGGGGAGTCCGGGCCGGGTGCTTACGACGTCGAGAGGACGACCTCCTTCGTCGCAGTGGCGCCGTCGTCGTCCGTGACGCGAAGCGCGACGGCGTGTTTGCCACAGCCATCGAGCGTGATCTGGACCGTTTCGCCCGTCGTGTCGAACGAACCGTTCCCCTGGGTGTCCCACTCGATGGCGTCGATCTCGCCGTCCGGGTCACTGGATCTAGACGCGTCCAGGGTGACGGTATCCCCCTTCGAGAGGTCGAGGGTCGGGGCATCCGCCGGGTCGGTTTCGATGGCCGGGACCGGTGGTTCGTTCTCTACTGGCTCTCCACCGTCGTCGCCACTATCGCCTCCATCGCTGCCGTCGTCGCCACTATCGCCTCCATCGCTGCCGCCACTGCCGAGCAGTTCCTCGTCGACGAGTCGGCGAACGATATGGGTGTGCCATCGGACGCGGGTGGCGAGCTCGACGTCTCTGAAAACGGTCTCGACGAGGAAGGCGACGGCGTCGGTGTCTCGTGCGACCTTGTGGACGAAGAGTCCCGAGAGGGCGCCGTCCTCGCCGGAGAACGGGGCCTCCGTGAAGTCGTAGGTCGGGTCGTCGACGTAGTTCGCGTTGACGTAGTTCGCCGCATCTACGGCGTCCTCGTGGGCGGCGGCATCCCGCGAATGGAAGATCGCCTGGCCGACTCCGTCGGTGACGTCGCCCTCGTACAGGCTCTTGGATTCGTGGAGGTCGATGACGACGTCGGGGTCGAAGCGCGTGCCGACGTCCCAGATCGCTCGCGCCAGCTCCGTCGTCGGCGTCTCGCCGACCGGGAACTGCCGATTCAGGTCCGCACCGTCCTCGCCGTACCTGACGCCCTCCTCGATGGCTACCTCGTTCGCCCGGGGAATCGTGACGAGTCGACCCCGGTCGATCGCGAGGTCCCGGAGATTCGACGCCGCCTCGTAGCCCGCGACCTCGTTCCCGTGGATACCGCCGACGACCAGGACCGTCGGGCCGTCTTCGGCCCCTGTCTGGACGTATCCCGTGGTCTCGTGTTCGCTCCCTGGCAGAATTGTGAACGAGTCGTTCGCCTGTGTTGCCCCAGAGCGTTCTGTCGTCGCCCGTAGGCCGAGTCCCCCGAGCGCAAGTCCGCCGCTGATCGTGAGTACGGATCGCCGTCCGAGAGTAGTTCGCATTGCGACTGCTCGAACGAAACGCGGGCACTTTCTTACGAACCGGCTACGCCGGACCGTTTCGTTTCGTTTCGAGCGTAATCGGACGTTGTACGATCCGGTCTCGCTCGCCGAAACCCGGACACTGCGGTCCTCCAGTCAGTCAGTCGTGACGGAACGTGCGCCGCCCGGTGAAGACCATCGCCATGTCGTGCTCGTCGGCGGCCTCGATGACGTCCTCGTCGTTCACACTGCCGCCGGGCTGGATGACGCTGGTGACGCCTTCCGCTGCGGCTTCGGTGATGCCGTCCGGGAACGGGAAGAACGCGTCGCTCGCCATGACGCTGCCGTCGGCGGTCTTGCCCTCGGCGTCCTTCTCGGCCTTCATCCCGGCGATGTTGACGGCGTCGACGCGGCTGACCTGCCCGACGCCCAGACCGACGGTCTCGGTGCCCTTGGCGAACAGGATGCCGTTGGACTTGACGTGTTTGAGGACGCGCCACGCGAACAGCATCGTCTCGAGCTCCTCGTCCGTCGGCTCGCGCTCGGTGACGACCTCGAGGTCGTCGAGTGTCGGCGCCCAGTCGTCGCGCTCCTGGACGAGCCGGCCACCCACGAGTTTCTTCTCGGTGAATCGTTCTGGCTCGTTCCCGGCACCGCTTCCGAGGGGACCGACGTCGAGCACGCGGAGATTCTTCTTCTCGGTGAGGACGTCCAGTGCGTCGGCGGTGTAGCCGGGCGCGACGACGACCTCCTTGAACGAATCGACGATCAGTTCGGCGGTCTCGGCGTCGCACTCGCGATTCAATGCGACGATTCCGCCGAATGCGCTCTTGGGGTCGGTGGCGAGGGCGTCGGTGTAGGCGTCGGCGAGGGTGTCGGCGGTCGCACAGCCGGCGGGGTTCGTGTGCTTGATGACCGCGGCTGCTGGCTCCTCGAACTCCTTGATGAGGTTCAGGGCGCCGTCGGCGTCGTTGTAGTTGTTGTACGAGAGGGCCTTCGAACCCTCGTTCAGCTGGGGGGCGCCGACGACGCTCGCCTCGTCGGTCGTGTAGTCGCGGTAGACGGCAGCGTCCTGGTGGGGGTTCTCGCCGTACCGGAGCTCGTCGTACTTGTCGTCGCTCGTGACGCGGCGAACCGGGAACTCGTCCGCAGCGTCGGCCGCCACGACGACTTCGTTTGCGTCCCAGTCGATCTCCACAGCTCCGTCGGCGAACCACTTCACGGCGCGCGGGTATGCCTTGAACTCGCCCTCGTAGAGCACGCGCTCCTTCAGGCTCTCGGCGTCGTCGCCCTCGTACACGGGAACGGTCTCCTGGGTGACGATGGGGCCGCCGTCGACCTCGCCGGCTTTCACGCTGCCGTCCTCGGCGACGGCGTTCGTGACGGCGTGGACCGTGCAGCCGGTGACGCTGACGCCCGCGTCGAGGGCGTCGCCCCAGGCGTCCATCCCGGGGAAGGATGGGAGGAGGCTCGGGTGGACGTTCAGCGTCGTCGGCATCGCGTCGAGGAACGTCTCGCTGAGCACGCGCATGTAGCCGTCGAGGCAGACGAGGTCGACGTCGTACTCGGAGAGGGCGTCGACGAGACGCGCCTCGTGCTCGCGTCGGGATTCGTCGCCCTCCTGTTCGACGGCGACGGTGGGAATACCCTCGTCCTCGGCCCATTCGAGGATGGGGGCGTCGGCGTGGTTCGAGGCGACGACGCCGAGGGACGCGCGGCCGGGTCGCAGGTCGTGGACGTGCCGGAGGTTCCGCCCCCGGTTGCTCGCGAGGCCAGCGATCTGTGTCATACCGGAGTGGTCCGTCGCGTGGGGCAAAGGGATTGCGGTCTCGAACCCGGAAGTATGCATACTCTTGGATAGATTATGGCGTACTGAACCGGTGTACGGTGGGACGTATGCATGGGTATGGGAGTGTGGATGCGAAACGCTTACCCTCGCGCCGCCTGCACACCTACCCATGTCAGACGACCGCGGCCCGCTCTACGCCGTCTCGCCGCTCGACGGGCGGTACGCCCGCCGCACCGCGCCGCTCGCCGACTACGCGAGCGAGGCGGCGCTCGTGCGTGCCCGCGTACAGGTGGAGGTGGCGTACCTGCTCGCGCTCGCAGACCTCGACGCCATCCCGCTCGAACTCGACGACGAGGAACGCGCCGACCTTCGAGCGCTGTACGACGGGTTCGACGAGGAGGACGCACAGCTCGTGAAGCAGATCGAGACCGAGGGCTACGGCGACTACTCCGCGACGAACCACGACGTCAAGGCCGTGGAGTACTTCGTCCGCGAGCACACCGACGAGCGCGTCCACCCCTGGATCCACTTCGCGCTCACGAGCGAGGACGTCAACAACCTCGCGTACCGCCTGCTCGTCGACGGTGCGATGGTTGACGTCGTCATCCCGGAGCTCCGGGACGTTCGGGACGCGTTCGTGGACCTCGCGCACGACAACGCCGACGTCCCGATGCTCGCCCGGACCCACGGTCAGCCCGCCACCCCCACGACGTTCGGCAAGGAGATGGCCGTCTACGCGTCCCGACTCGGTCGCGCGATCGGCCGCGTCGAGGACGCGACGATGCGCCTCCAGGGAAAGCTTGCAGGTGCCTCGGGCGCCTACGCCGCCCACGTCGTCGCCTACCCCGACGTCGACTGGCGCGCCTTCAGTCGAGACTTCGTCGAACGCCTCGGTTTCGGCCACGCCGAGCCCACCACGCAGGTCAACCCGAGCGACGACCTCGCCGAACTCTTCGACGCCCTCCACGCCGCGAACCAGGTGCTCGTCGACGCCGACCAGGACATGTGGCTCTACATCTCCCAGCGCTACCTCGGGCAGGAAGCGGCCGACGGCGAGACCGGCTCCTCGACGATGCCGCACAAGGTCAACCCAATCGACTTCGAGAACAGCGAAGGCAACCTCTCGAAGGCCAACAGCGACCTCTCATTCCTCGCCGACTACCTCACCACCAGCCGCCTCCAGCGCGACCTCTCCGACAGCACGGTGAAGCGAAATATCGGGAGTGCGTTCGCCTACTGCCTCCTGGGGTACGTCAAGCTCCAGGACGGTCTCTCGAAGGTCGTCCCCAACGAGCAGGTCATGCGCGAGGACCTCCAGGCGACCCCCGAGGTCATCGGCGAAGCAGTCCAGACCATCCTCCGCCGCGAAGGCCACACGGACGCCTACGAACGCGTGAAGGCCCTCAGCCGCGGGAAACGCGTCACCCTCGAGGCGTTCCGCGACCTCTTCGACGACCTCGACGTCCCCGACGACGTCAAGACCGAACTCCGACAGCTCGACCCCGAGACGTACACCGGACTCGCCGAGGCGCTGGCGCGGGACGCAGAATAGCCACGACTCATTTGGCTGCTTTTCGCTTGCGGAGGTGACAACAGAAGTGCGGGTCGTCGAGCGTTATCCGACCAGGTCGTCGAGCGCGTCGGTCAGAATCTCGGCCGCCCGCTCCACGTCCGGCAGGTCGACGTACTCGCGCTGTGAGTGCGCGACGGCGCCGTCCTCGTCGGAGATGACGCCAGGACCGAAGACCACCGTGGGCGCGTCGGTCGCGAAGTAGGATGCCTCGGTCGCCGCCTCGAACGGTCTGGGATCGCCGGCACCCGCGTCGAGTAGCGACCGGACGACGGCAGCGTCTTCGTCGGTCGCCCAGGCCTCGAGGAACGGCGTCTCGCGCTCCTCGGGGACGACCGTCACCGAGACCTCGTCCGGGACGGCGTCCTCGAGATGGGTCTGGAGGGCATCGAAGAACGCGTCCTGTGATTCGGGCGGGACGCTTCGCCGGTCGAACGTGATCGTCGTCTCGTCCGGGATGCGGTTCACCGCCCCGCCGCCGTGGACGACGGTCGGCGTGAGCGTCGGCGGCCCGAGTTCCGGGTGCTCGTCCGGGCCGTGTTCGTCGTCGAACGTCCGGAGCGCGGCGAGCACGGATTCGAGCGCAGCGACCGTGTTCACGCCGGCCTCGGGGTTCGCGGCGTGGGCGCCGACGCCACCGAGTCGGATCTCGCCCTGGAATCGGCCCCGGGCGGACGTGGTCGCGTCGAGGTCCGTCGGCTCGCCGACGATGAAGCAGTCGGGGTCGTCGAGCGCGAGGTGGTGGGCGCCGAGGCTCTCGGTCTCCTCGTCCGGCGTGACCGCGAGTGTCACCCGGCCCCGGTCGGGTTCGATGGCGAGGAACGCGGCGACGAGCGCCGCCAGCGGCCCCTTTGCGTCGTTCGCACCTCGGCCGTAGACGCGGTCGTCGTCGCGCTCGTAGGGGAGGTGTGGCGGGACCGTGTCGAGGTGCGTGTTCAGGACGACGTGCGGCGCCCCCTCGCCCTTCGACGCGATGACGTTCCCCCAGTCGTCGACGGCCGGGTCCTCGCCCTCCACGTCGAGGGTGACGACGAGGAGGTCCTGCATCTCTGAGACGTCGCCGTCGCTCGGCGTCTGGACGGCGTGCGCGTGGAAATCGAGCAGGTCGAACCCATCGACCTCGCCTCGGGACGCTCCGGTTGACTCGGCGTCCTCGTCTGCGTCGGCCATGTCAGGCGTCGACGCGTCGAACCGGGACCGCCTCGGTATCATCAGCATACTCGAACTCGGTCGGGCCGCGGAGCGTGGCGGGTCCGTCGGGGTCGAGGGTGACGACGAGGTCGCCACCGGGCGGGCTGACGGTCACCTCGGCGTCTTCGGGGATGTCGCCGCGGCGGGCGGCCGCGGCGGCGATGGCGACCGCGCCGGTCCCACACGAGAGGGTTTCGCCCTCCACGCCCCGTTCGAAGGTGCGCTGGCGGAACGAGGTCTCGTCGACGCGGTGGGCGAACGTCGCGTTCGCGCCCTCCGGGAAGACGTGGTGGTTGCGGACGGCGGGGCCGTCCGTCTCCAGGTCGACGTCGTCCACGTCGTCGACGAAGCTCACGGCGTGCGGGACGCCCGTGTTGACGGCGGTGACGTCGTAGCCGGCGATGTCGGTGAGGTCGGCGTCGAGCGTGTGGGGGACGCGGTCGGCGTCGAACTCTGGGACGCCCATCTCGACGGTGACGGTCTCACCATCGACGACAGCGTGCCGAGTGCCTGCCTGGGTGTCGAGCATGATCTCGTCGCTCCCCGTCCGTTCACTCGCCCAGCGGGCGGCGACGCGCGCGCCGTTCCCGCACATGTCGGCGGTCCCGCCGTCGGGCTGGAAGAGGGTCATGATGACGCGGGGTGGCGAATACTGGTCCTCGAGGGCGAGGAAGAGGACGCCGTCCGCGTCGAGTTGTGCGCAGAGGTCGCTCGCGAACGCGCCCCGGTCGGGGACGCGGTGCGTGGCGTCTACTACTGCGAAGTCGTTGCCGGTGCCGTGGTACTTGTCGTAGGGGATCATCGTGCTACCTCTGAATCGGTGATGTCCGAGACGGTCTCGCGTCGCCGGACGAGTCGCGTGTCGCCGTCGTCGAGTGCGACCACTGCGGGTCGCGGGCGGGAGTTGTACTGGTTCGCCATCTCGATGCCGTAGGCGCCCGCGTTCCCGACGGCGAGCACGTCACCGCGACGTGGTCGGGGAAGGCGGCGGTCGCTGGCGAGGACGTCCGTGCTCTCGCAGATGGGGCCGACCACCGTGACCGTGCGCTCGGGGCGGTCGTCCGCGTCCCGGGCGACGTTCGACACGTGGTGGTAGGCGTCGTAGAGCATGGGTCTGAGCAGGGTGGTCATGCCGGCGTCGACGCCGGCGAGGATCACGTCACCGGCGGGCTTCACCGTGTTCACCGTGGTACACAGCACGCCCGCGTCGGCGACGAGATATCGGCCTGGTTCTACCACCAGTTGGGCGTCGACGCCTGTAAGTGCGTCGCGCGTGGCAGATGCTACCGTATCGAGGTCGAGCGGGGGCTCGTCGGGCCGATAGGGGACGCCGAAGCCGCCGCCGACGTCCACGAACTCCAGTTCGTCGAGGCCCTCGGCGAGGTCGGCGAGCCGAGACACCATCTCCCGGTGCTCGGCGACGTCGTCGCCCGTCATCCCGCTCCCGACGTGGGCGTGGAGGCCGACGACATCGAATCCGTGCTTCTCCGCCGCCGCGATGACGCTCGACGCCCGGTCGATCGGCACGCCGAACTTCGCGTCCGCGCCGGTCGCCACGTCCTCGCTGTGGCCCGCGCCGACGCCCGGATGGACGCGCAGGCAGAAGCGCCCCGAGAAGTCCCGGTCGGCGAGCCGAGTGACGGTGTCTCGGGCGCCACCGGTGACGGTCAACTCGGGGTGCTCCGCCGCCACGTCGACGGCGTAGTCGAGGTCCTCGCTCGGCGGGTTGACCGCCGTGTAGTGGACGTCACCTGGGTCGAAGCCGGCGTCGAGGGCCCGCGCCAGTTCGCCGGCGGACGCACACTCCGCGCCCGCGCCGGCGTCCGAGAGCGTTTCGAGCACCTCGCGGCCGGCGTTCGCCTTCACGGCGTACAGGACCTCGGCGTCGGGGAAGGCGTCCGTGACGCGCTCGTAGTTCTGGCGGACCCGGTCCAGGTCCATCACGTAGAGCGGGGAGTCGTGCTCGTCGACGAGGTCGCGGAGCGTGGCGCCGGACCAGTCGTCGAGCCGCCGGACGGCCGGGTTCGCCAGCTGGGACGTCACTCGCGGAGCGCCTCCTCGCGCTGGGTGGCGTCCCGGGTGTCCGCCTCGATGTCCATCGCGACCACCGCGGGCTTGAACGCGCCGCCCTCGAAGAGGTCGTGGTCGCCGACGCTCGACTCGACGTACCGCGTGAATGCGCGGCGGTCGGCCGGGAGCTCGCCGTACAAGACCTCCTCCTCGACGAGGTCGTAGACGGGGATGCGGGGCGTGAGGAGGGTGTTCTCGCCGACGACGCAGTTCTCGCCGACGACGAAGCCCGACGTCACTCGGCAGCCCGCGCCGAGGCTGACGCCGTCCTCGACGACGACCGGTGCGCCCTCGACGGGTTCGAGGACGCCACCGATGAGGGTGTTCGCGCCGAGCTTGACGTCGTCCCCGATTTGGGCGCACGAGCCGACCGTGTCACAGGAGTCGACGAGGGTGCCGTCCCCGACGTACGCGCCGACGTTCACGAACGCGGGCGACATGAGGATGGCGTCGCTGCCGATGTACGACCCCCGGCGGATGACGGTGCCGTCGGGCGTGTTCCGGGTGCCGCGAGCGTAGAGGTCGTCCGTCCGACGGAGCGGGAGGACGTCGTGGTACGTGACGCCGCCGTGCTCTCGGGGTTCGGTGTTGCGGAGCCCGAAGTTGAGCAGGATGCCCTGCTTCACCCAGGGAATCGCCTCCCAGGACCCGTTCTGCTTCTCGGCCGCCCGGACGTCGCCCGTCTCGAGCGCGTCCAGGAACTCGTCCAGGATGGCGACGGCCTCCGGTGTCGCCGAGTCGGCGTCGACGTCGCCGGCTTCGTAGCGCTGCCACAGCTCTCGTACGTCAGTTTCCAGTGTCATAGGTCGGCTGCTACCTCCGTGAATCGATAGAATCCGGCCGGCTGGTCGACCAGCCAGACTGCCGCGTCGAGCGCGCCGGCGGCGAACACGCCCCGGTCGCCCGCGCGATGCGTCAGTTCGAGCACCTCGTGGTTCCCCGCGAGGAGGACCTCGTGCTCGCCCGTCACGTCCCCCGCCCGCCGGGCGTGGACGCCGATCTCGCCCGCTTGGCGGGGCGCGTCACCCTCCCGTCCGTGGACGCGTTCGCCGGTATCGGGACGCGTGTCCTCGATGTGGTCGAGGATGACATTCGCGGTCCCCGAGGGGGCGTCGCGCTTCTGGTTGTGGTGGGTCTCCGTGACCTCGATATCGTACTCGGGGAGCGAGGTGACGGCGGACTCGACGGCGCCGATGAGTGCCTGGACGCCCCGGGAGAAGTTCGCGCCGAGGAGCACCGGGACCTCGCCCCCGGCTTCCTCGAGGATGGCGAGCTCGGACTCGTCGAAGCCCGTCGTCCCGCAGACGAGCGGGACGCCGGCGTCGGCGCAGGCCCGAGCGTAGTCCGTGCTCGACGCTGGACCCGTGAAGTCGACGACGACGTCGACGTCGCGCTCCGCGACGAGTCGGTCGAACTCGCTGGATGGTTCGACCTCGATGCCGGCGACGCGGACGGTCTCCGCGTCACGGTTGACGGCGAACGCGACGTCGACGTCTCGCGACTGGGCGGCGTCCAGGACTTCCTGCCCCATCCGGCCCGTCGCGCCGGTCACGCCCACCCGCAGGCTCACGCCTCGACCGCCTCCGTCGTCTCACTGAACGGTTCGAGGTCGTCGAGGACGGCGCGGAGCTCGTCGCGCTGTTCGTCGGAGAGCCTGGAGAGCGGCGAGCGCATCGTCGCCGGCATGTGCCCCCGGATCGCGAGGGCCTCCTTCACGGGGATCGGGTTCGTCACCATGAACATCGCGCGGAAGAGTGGTCCGAGTTCGTGGTGGACGTCGCGGGCGCGCTCGTAGTCGCCGTCGAGCGCGGAGCCCACGAGGACACCCATCCGTTCGGGTTCGACGTTCCCGGCGACGCTGATGACGCCGGTGCCGCCGACCGAGATGATGGGGAGCGTCATGCCGTCGTCACCCGAGAGGACGCAGAAGTCCTCGTCTCGGGTGCGTTCGACGACCTCGCTGATCCGGCCCATGTCGCCGGATGCGGCCTTGTAGCCGATGATGTTCTCGTGGCTCGCGAGGCTCTCGGCGGTCTCCACGGCGATGTTCCGCCCCGTGCGCGAGGGGACGTTGTAGATGATCTGGGGGAGCTCGACCTCGTCCGCGACGGTGCGGAAGTGGTTCTCCATGCCCGCGGGTTCGGGCTTGTTGTAGTACGGCGAGATGAGGAGGAGTGCGTCCGCGCCGGCGTCGGCGGAGCGCTGGGAGAGCGAGACCGCCTCTCGCGTGTTGTTGCTCCCGGAGCCCGCGATGACGGGGATGTCCTCGACGGCGGCGGCGACCGTCTCCACGACCTCAATGTGCTCGTCGTGGGTCATCGTCGCGGACTCACCGGTGGTGCCGACGGGGACGACGCCGTCGACGCCGGCAGCCTCGAGGCGCCGGGCGTTCTCTGCGAGTGTCTCGTGGTCGATTCGTTCGTGTTCGTCGAACGGCGTCGTCATCGCCGGGAAGACGCCGTGCAGGTCGATGTCTGTCATATTGGTGTGTGGTGTCGCGTGTCCAGTCGCTGGAACGTAGTTGGAATTCGTGCGTCGCCCATGGGGGCCCGAGACGAGGGTGCCAGTCCCGCAGCGAGCCCTACTCGGGGCGTTTGACGCGTTTCCCGGCGGAGAAGCGGTCGCTCCCGCCACGCGGACCGACGGTAGCTGGAGCGACGTCCATACACGGAGTCTGGTGGTGGGCGCAAATAGTCCTATCGCCGGTCGCAACTCCTGCCGCTCCAGAACCGGCGCCTCCGGCGGGGTTCGCGGCCGGAATCGGGCTGCCGGCATCCCCGGGCTTTATGCCAGCCGTGCGTCTCCGTTCGACCATGTTGGTGCTCGGCGACGCGCACGCGGTCAACCGGGACAACCGTCGGTCCCTGTTCGCCGCCTACCGCGCCGCCGACGAGGACGTCGCCATCCAGGCGGGCGACCTCATGTACTACGACCTCCCCGTCGATACCTACTTCATCGGCGGGAACAACGAGGATTTCGACGTCATCGACGCCCTCCGGCACGGTCGGGTCGAGAGCGAGGACGTCCACAACGCCCACCTCCTCGCCAGCACCGCGACCACCGTCGAAGGCGTCCGCGTCGGCGGCCTCTCCGGGAACTACGCGCCCTCTCAGTTCCACAAATCCCGGAGTCAGCTCTCCGACGAGCGCCGCCGGCACTTCGTCAGCGAGGACGTCGAACGCGCCAAACAGCTCGAGGATATCGACGTCTTCCTCGCGCACGAGGCGCCGCACGGCACCCCCGTCACCGAGGACTACGACGTCGGCTGCAAGTACATCGACACCATCCTCCAGCGACTCCAGCCCGACCTCTGCCTCGTCGGCCACCACCACGAACACACCGAGAGCACGTTCGGGGACGTCCGCGTCGTCACCCTCGACCCCGTCTGGGAGTCCTACTACCTCCTCGACCCCGACACGCTCGACGTCACGCGATACGGGACGCCTGACGCCTGACGCGCTGGCCTGACCAGGGGACGCCTCCCGCCTGCCCTGTCGACAGGCCAGAGAGACGTTGGAGGCCTCGACCGCTGCCAGTTCGGGCTGCACAATCTGCCTAACCTCTTTACCCAGGGGGCCCAAGGTGGGGCCATGACCTCGATCCACGACGCCCAGCGCGTCGCCGTTCTCGCCGACGCGCAGAACCTCTACCACTCGGCACAGAGCGTCTACTCCCGGAACGTCGACTACTCCTCACTCCTCTCGAAGGCCGTCCAGGAACGCGAGCTCGTCCGCGCCCTCGCGTACGTCATCAAGGCCGACTCCGAGGACGAGGCGAGCTTCTTCGAGGCCCTCCAGGACATCGGTTTCGAGACGAAGATCAAGGACATCAAGACCTTCGCCAGCGGCGCGAAGAAAGCCGACTGGGACGTCGGCATGAGCCTCGACGCCGTCACCCTCGCGAGCCACGTCGACGTCGTCGTGCTCTGCACCGGCGACGGTGACTTCGCCCGACTCTGCACCCACCTCCGCCACGAGGGCGTCCGCACCGAGGTCATGGGCTTCGGCCAGTCCACCGCCGACGACCTCATCGAGGCCGCCGACACCTTCCTCGACCTCAGCGAACGCGAAGACACCTTCCTGCTGTAGACTCGCCCGATCGTACTACTGGCGGAGACAGGTTCTGTACCGACACTGCTGGTGCTCAGGTGCAGGTGAAATCCGGGAGAAAACGGTCGAGTTCAGACGACGCGGCCGCGGCCCTCGGACGTGCCGACGAGGAGCGCGCCGGCGGCGAGGCCGAGGGAGGCGACCACGATGGCGCCGAGGATGAGGCTCGACGACGGGGTGAAGCTCGCGTACAGCACGATGATGCTCGAGATGACGAGGAGTGCCGCACCGAGGCCGATCTGTGTCTGTCGTTCCATATCTCGGCGTACCTGTCCCCGCCTCATAAGTTCGTCTATTCCGCCCACATCTTGTGTGTGAGGGCTTCACACGCACGATTGGTATGACATAACGAGGCAGTTCTGCTGGTCGTTCGGGACGCCATCTCGAAGCGTTTTACCGCGGTCGGAACGGAGTCGACGGTCATGAAGGACGGTGAACGCGACCAGCTCCGGACCGTCGCGGACTACCAGTTCGGTGCCGGGGCGGGCGAGGCGCTCTTCCCGCCGGACGACGAGTACGACGTCTCTCGGTCGAAGACCGGGCGTCCCGTCCAGATCGCTGTCGACGACGAACGGCTCGTCTCCGTCGGGACCGACGGTCGGTTCACGCTCGGACTCGAAGGCGGGCGTCGTCTCGTCGCGGGACTCGACCACCCGGCCTATCGCGTGGTCGTCGGGGACGAGAGCGAGCCGTTCGTCCGGGAGGGGAAGAACGTGTTCGCGAAGTTCGTCGAGACGGTCGACCCCGACGTCCGACCGGGGGACGAGGTCGCCGTCGTCCACGAAGACACCGAAGCGGTGCTGGCCGTCGGCCGGGCCGAGCTCGACGCCCAGGGCATCGTCGAGTTCGACACGGGGATGGCGGTGAAGGTGCGGGAGGGCGCGCCGGACGAGTAGTAGTGTTTTTCCCGCCGGAAACCGTCGGTGGGGGTATGTTCGGTGGAGGTGGCGGTATGAACCCGCGGAAGATGGAACAGATGATGAAACAGATGGGGATCGACGTCGAGGAGATCGACGCCGAGGAGGTCGTCATCAAGCAGGCCGACGGCACCGACCTCGTGTTCAGTGACGCGGACGTCACCCGGATGGACGCCCGCGGCCAGCAGACCTACCAGGTCATCGGCGACCCGGAGGAGGTCGAACGCGGCGACGGCGGCACGTTTACCGGTGCCGCAGGCGCCGTCGAGAGTGGTGCTGACGACGGCGGCGAATCCGGTGGCGCCGGGATTCCCGACGCAGACATCGAGATCGTCGCCCAGCGCGCCGGCGTCGGGAAGGACGAGGCTCGCGCAGCCCTCGAGGACGCCGACGGCGACCTCGCGGCCGCCATCGACGCGCTCGAGTGATACTCCTGGTCAGGGGCGACCGCGAGTTCCTCTGTGAGCCCGGCGAGGAGGTCCACACCGACCTCGGCGTGATCGAGGTCCCCGAAGACGTCGAGGCTGGCGAGACCATCGAGACGCATCTCGGCGAGCCGTTCACCGTCCGCGCGCTCCGCGGCCCCGATCTCTTCAACCACCTGGAGCGGACCGGCGCCCCGATGATGCCGAAGGACATCGGCCTCATCGTCGGCCACACCGGCGCCTCAAGGGACGACCGCGTGCTCGATGCCGGCACCGGAACCGGCGTCCTCGCGGCCTACCTGGGTCGCCTCGGTGCGGACGTCCTCACCTATGAGCAGCGCGAGGAGTTCGCCGACGTCGCCCGGGAGAACATGACGCTCGCCGAGGTCGACGACACCGTCGAGGTCCGCACCGGCGACGTCCTCGAAGCCGTCGAAGCCGACGAAATCGGCGGCCTCGGGTGCTTCGACCTGCTCACCCTCGACACGCAGGACGCCCCTGAGGTCGTCGCGCACGCACAGGATATCCTCATCGCTGGCGGCTACGTCGCCGTTTACTCGCCGTTCGTCGAGAACGCGCGAGCGGCCGAACTCGCCGCCCGCGACGCCGACTTGATCGACGTCGAGACGACCGAAACCATCCAGCGGCGGATGGACTTCGACGACCGCGGCTCCCGACCCTCCACCAAGGGCGTCGGCCACACCGGCTACCTGACGTTCGCCCGAAAACGCTGACACTCGAGTTCTCGCGTTCGCGCTCACAGTAACTCCTTTCGCACACCGGTATCTCGAATAACCCCGGGTGAATCAGCAGGGCAGCAGAACGGGCAACAAACATCCGCTGACCGAGCGTATACGAGACGCGGTTCGTCTCGTTCGCAATCAGAACTCTGCGAGTTCTGATGACGGCTCGGATGAGGCCGAGGTCGGCGGTTCATTGCTTGATCAGCGGTCCGGCAGGGTCACGTTTGCTGTTGGCTCAGGTGACCACCGCTCGCGAAGCGAGCGGGCCGACGAGCGACCGGAGGGAGCGAGGAAGGGTTTTGGTGCAGATTTTTATCGAGTGGGTCGCCTTGCGACCCACTCGCGATAAAAAAGTGCGTCCTTACATGTAGCCCAGGTCCCTGAGGCGCTCCATCAGGTCTTCTTTGTCCTGGGCGCGGCCGGCGCGTTCGGTGGTGTTCTCGAGGTCCTGAAGCCAGGCGGGCTCTGGGTCGGCCTTCGTCGTACTCACTTCGCTGCCGAGGCTGCGGAAGCCCTCGAAGTACTTGGGGGAGATCGGGATGTCTTCGTGGGTGAGGCCGTTCGGGAGGTCGTCGTAGGACTGGGGGACGTAGCCTTCCTCAGGGAAGCCTTCGACGGTGTCGGGGACGACGAAGTACCAGAAGGCGTCCCAGACGTCGGCTTCTTTGAACTGGAGGATCGGCTGGATGCGGTCGTGGGGCGGATAGATATCGGGGTCGTGCCGCGGGGAGAAGAACGTCTCGTCGGCGCGGGCTTCCTGTTCGTCCCAGCGAATCCCACTAAGGATGCCGTCGATGTCGTACTGTTCGAGGGCGTCGTTGAGGGCGACGGTCTTGAGCAGGTGGTTGCCGACGTAGGTGTCGAGGAGGAAGGGGAATGTGTCTTCCTCGTATTCGAGGATGTTGCGGACGTGGTGCTGGTTGTGTTCGCTGAGTTCGCTGATGTCGATGTCGTCGCCGGGTTTGATGTCGTGTTCGTCGACGTAGGTGCCGACGTCGTCGTTGCGGGCGTAGGCGAGTTCGACGTCCCACTCGTTGGCCCAGTGCTCGGCGAAGTCGATGAGTTCCGGGAAGTGCTGGAAGTGGTCGATGAAGATGGCGGGGGGCACATCGAGGTCGAAGCGTTCCGCGACCTCTTTGACGAAGTAGAGGGTGAGCGTGGAGTCTTTGCCGCCGGTCCACATGATCGCGGGGTTCTCGTACTGCTCGAGGCCGGTCTTCGTGACCTGGATGGCCTTCTCGATCTTGTGCTCCACGCTCGGGTAGTCGTCCGGCGTCTCGTTCTCGCCGTCCGAGTAGTCGACGTCGAGGTAGTCCGGGAACTCGCTCATGGCTCCGTGGAGACCCTCCCGGGATAAAGGCTTCCTGCTTCTTCCGAGCGTTACCGGTACCTCGGGCGGTCGGCGAGGCTTGCGAGAACCGGGGTCGGGTGGTCCCGGTTGCGGCGGTCCCGGTACCGGTCAGGGCATCGGTGTCGGTGCGGCCTTCTGGAGCGCGGTCTCGGCGATGTTCCCGCCGTAGTCGGCGCTCCGGGAGAGCGAGTCGACGATGAGGCCGAGATGCTGGGCCTGCCGGGGTTCGAGGTCGCGGAGGAGGTCGTCGATGTTCCGGGCGTGCTCGTCAATCTCGGGAATCGCGGCGCGGGCGTCGTTCCCCAGTTTTGTGGCTTCCTCGGAATCCTCGCTGAAGAGGGCGGTCATCGCGGTGTCGATGATGTCGGCGGCGTCTGCGTGGAGTTCGTCGAGGGCGTCGATGACGTCCTCCGGAACGTCGCGTTCGAGGTCGAGGGTGACGCGACTGATCTTGGCTGCGTGGTCGGCGACGCGTTCGAGCTGGCGGGCGCTGGAGTGGTAGTCGAAGCACACCTCGCGGGAGAGCCCGATCTCCTGGGCGGCCTGTGGTGAGCGCAGCGCACCCCGGAAGATCCGGGAGACGACGAACCAGAGGCGGTCGACGTCGTCGTCGCGTTCGACGACGTCCTGGGCGAGGTCCTGGTCGCCGGTTCGGAGGGCCTCGATGGCGTCCTCGAGCATGCTGAGGGAGATGAGGCGCATCCGGCGGACGGCGTTGTGGATGTTGAGTTCGCTCGAGTCCAGGAGGTCCTGGATGACGACGCGCGTCCCGGTCTCCTCGATGACCTCGAGTCCGACGAGCCCCTGGGTCGCTTTGCGGACCGCGCGTCGTTGCTCGCTGGTGATCCGGTCGGCCTCGAGGACGATGACGTCGAACCCGCTGACGTACATCGTGTAGACGCTCCGCATGAGCTGGTCGCCCGTGAGCCCGCTGATGTCGATCGAGCCCTCGTCGGTGTCGTCCTCGGAGAGCGGCGTCAGGAGCAGCGACCCGGAGTCCGGGTGGAAGCCGACCTCGTCGCCGGCCGAGACCTCGTGTTCGCGCGCCCAGTCCTTCGGGATGGAGACGGTGAACGTGGAGCCGCCTGTGACCTGCACCTTCCGGGTTTCCATGTATCGAGGTAGCCGCTCCTCACAATAAGCCTACTCCTTTCTATATATGTTTGGCTCGATAGGCCTCAATAGTTGACCATATTGGCTCGCCGGTATTGCCGGAAACACCCGATGGATGGTGATTACGGCTGTTATGGGGGAGTATGTGGCGGTACGTTCGGGTACTGTCGTATCTATATACCTCATAGCAGCCTACTTATCTCCATCTGGTCGAGTGGACGGTGATGGCACGGAACTCCGACCGCCTCTCGCGTCGCACATTCATCGCAACCACCGCTGCCGCCGGCTCCATCGGGCTCGCCGGCTGCCAGGGAAACGTCGCGACGAACAACGCTGGGGAGGACGACACCGGGACGACGGGTGAAGACGGGTCGACCGGTACGTCGAATACGACTACGGCGGCCGATACGGGCCCGCTGAAGGCTGACGGTTCGTCGACGGTCTTCCCGATCACGAATCTGGCATCCTCCTACTGGAACTCCAACCCGCCCGCGAGCGACACGGAGTACTGGGGTCCGGAGCAGTTCGGCATCGACACGGACAAACCGCTCGCCGATTACTGGGGCGGGCGCTACGGGTTCGAGCCTTCGGACGGCGGGCCGCCGTTCCACGTGACGGTCGGTCTCAGCCACTCCGGAACGGGTATCGAGAAGGTCCGGAACGGCCAGGTCGACATCGGTGACTCCAGTGCGCCCGTCGCTGCAGAGCTTCCCGAGGCGAGCGATTCGGAGCTCGAACCGTTCGTCGACCACGTCGTCGGTGTCGACGCCCAGCCGATCGTCGTCAGCAAGGCCATCTACGATGCGGGCGTGACGAAGCTCACGATCGAAGAGCTCCGCGGCATCTACCAGGGCGACATCACGAACTGGACCGAGCTCGGTGGGCCCGACAAACAGATCCAGGCCGTCGGCCGCGCCGAGGGTTCGGGCACCGATACCGCGTTCCGACTGAACGTCCTCGGGAGTGTGGACGCCTCGATGGCCGGAACAGATGTCCGGAAGGGCCAGAACCAGCAGGTGAAGACGCTCGTCGCGAACTCCGACAACGCCATCGCGTACCTCGCACTCGCGTTCGTCGAGGAGGGCGGGTCCGTCCCGCCGGTCGCCCTCGAGATCGGCGGGACGACGTACGAGTACGGGAAGAACCTTGCCGCGAAGGAGTACCCGCTCGCCCGCGACCTGCACTGTTACACCTACGAGGGCACCTCGAAGAAGGAGGCGGCGTTCATCGACATGATCCTCTCCGACTTCGGCCAGCAGACGTTCGTCGAGTCGAACAACTACGTGACCCTCACGGACGACCGCCAGCAAGAGGAGCGCGCGAAGCTACCCGACAAGACGACGTAACACGAGCCACGACGTCGACCGCTTTGCCAACGAGGGTACGCCGCTCCTGGCAAGTCCCTGCCGGCCCTCCACAATCCCGTTGCTCCCCACCGAACGGCTCGCCTGCCAACTCGACACATATGGAGGACTATATAGTTCTAATAGTAGGGTATTTACCCCCAACGTGATGTACACCCAGGTGATGTCCGACCGCACAGTCCGTCGACGGACACTTCTCACCGGTGCCGCCACGCTGGCGGCGTCCGTCGCCGGCTGCATCAGCACGAGTCCGACGAAGCCCGGGAGCCAACCCCAGACGACGTCGGACGGCGGCGACGGCGGAGACACACAACTACTCAAGGCCGGCGGCTCGTCGACGGTGTACCCGATCACGAACAAGGCCTCGTCGTACTGGGGCGCCAACCCGCCAGCGGACGACGAGGAGTACTGGGGGCCGAGCCAGTTCGGGATCGAGACCGACGAACGCCTCGCGAACTACTGGGGCGGGATCTATGGGTTCGAATCCAGCGACGCCACGCCACCGTTCAACGTGACCGTGAACCTCAGTCACTCCGGCACCGGCCTCGAGAACCTCAAGGCCGGTCGCATCGATATCGGGAACTCGAGCGCCCCGGTGTCGGCTGAGCTCCCCGAGGCGAGCGAGGAGGAGCTCTCGAAGTTCACGAACCACGTCGTCGGCGTGGACGCCCAGCCCATCGTCGTCAGCCAGGAGATCTACGAGGCCGGCGTCACGAAGATGACCGGAGACACGCTGAAGGCGATCTACAGGGGTGATATCACCGACTGGACGGACGTTCCGAACTACGGTGGTCCATCGAAGCAGATACAGTGCGTCGGGCGCGCGGAGGGGTCCGGGACGGACACCGCGTTCCGCGTCAACCTCTTCGGCAGCCCGGACGCGCCGATGCCGGGCGTCGACGTCCGGAAGGGCCAGAACCAGCAGGTCAATCAGATCGTCTCGAGCTCCGACAACGCGATCGCGTACATGGCGCTCGCGTTCGTGAGTGATTCCACGCCCGCGATCACCCTCCAGTTCAAAGGGAAGGAGTTCGTCCCGGGCGAGAACCTCTCAGACCCCGATTATCCGCTCTCGCGCGACCTCCACAGCTACACCTACGAGGGCACCTCGAAGCTCGAGGCGGCGTTCATCAACATGATCCTCTCGGACTACGGCCAGGAGGTTTTCGTGAAGGCCGTGGGGTATGCCGCATTGACGGACGAACGCCAGCAGGAGGAACGCGCAAAACTCCCTGACCAGGTATGAGCACCATCAGTGACCGCGTCCAGATCGGCACCGGGCGGCCCAGCGTCGTGAGCGCGGCCCTCGCGATGACCATCGCGGCGACCGTGCTCGCGTTCCTCGTCGTCCCCGGTCTCACGGTCTACCCCCTCGTCGCATTCATGGTGGTTGCGGCGTACGGCTGGTACGCGCACCAGGAGGAGACCGCGCGCTCGTTGATGTTCGTGATGACGGCATCGACAGTCCTCATCCTCGCGCTCATCACGGTCTACCTCGTCGTCAAGTCGATCCCGGCGTTCCGCATCATGGGTGTCGACATCGTCCTCAAGACGAACGGACCGTTCTGGAACCCCCGAGAGAAACTCTACGCACTCTTCCCCATGATCTGGGGGACGCTCATCACGACCCTCATCGCCATCTGCATCGCCGCACCCCTCGGTGTCGCTGGCGCACTCTTCATCAGTGAGATCGCGCCCCGATGGGCGCGTGAACTGCTCAAACCCGCCGTCGAGATGCTCGCCGGCATCCCCAGCATCGTCTACGGCTTCATCGGGTTCGTCATCATCAACCCGTACATGATGAACGAGCTCTCGGTCTCGACGTTCGGGAGCCTCATCGCCGTCGGCATCGTCATCGGCGTGATGGCGCTCCCGACGGTCGTCTCCGTCGCCGAGGACGCCATCGCGAGCGTCCCCGGCCCGATGAAGGACGGCTCCCTCGCACTCGGCGCGACCAACTGGCAGACGATGACCGACGTCACCATCCCGGCCGCATTCTCCGGCGTCACCGCCGCAGTCCTCCTCGGGGTCGGCCGAGCCATCGGCGAGACGATGGCGGCGACAGTCATCCTCGGCCACGCTCAGGTCCTCCCGGAGCCACTCTACAACGTCTTCGGGAACACCGAGACACTGACGAGCCTCATCGCGAGCCAGTACGGCATCGCGTCCGGCTCGCAGCTCAGCGCGCTGTTCGCGGCCGGCGTCGTCCTGTTCGTCACCGTCCTCGTCATCAGCATCGCGAGCCAGCGCATCGAGGCGCGCATGAAGCAGAAGCTCGGAGGTGAGGTCTGATGGCGGTCGACTCGACGCCCACGAACGACCTCGTCCAGGAGGGTACGGGCCGCCTCCAGACCATCGGCTACGTCCTGCAGGCGGTCGCGCTCCTCGTCCTGGTCGCGTCGTTCGCGCTCCTCTTCGAGGTCGTCGACGCACAGAGCCTCGTCGCGGGCCAGTCCGTCCTCACCTGGATGGGGCTCGGGTTCGGCGTCCTGGGTCTCGGATTCGTCGCGGTCGCCGGCCTCTCGCGGGCCGACCTCGTCGAATCCACGCCCATCAAATCAGCGGGCGTCGGCGCCGGAATCGTCTACGCCCTCATCGGATTCGTCGTGGTAGGGCTCGTCTCCTCACAGACCCTCGGTCTCCAGACACTCTGGGTCATCCCCGCCATCCTCGCCGGGGGCCTGGTCTTCCTCGGCGCCGTCTACCCCCGGGAGGACATCGGCTCGACGCTTCCGGCGGCCGGGTTCATGGTGTTCGCGGGCACGACGTTCCTCACCGGCACCATCGGACTCGACTGGACGTGGCAACCCATCCCGAACGGCGCCGTCTTCGACGCCAGCATGGCCCTCATCGTCACGGGCTTCTTCGGCGGCCTCCTCGGCGCGTGGACCGCCGCCCGCGCCGGGAACGGCTTCGGGAGTCGTGGCCGCCAATCCGGTGCGTACCTGCTCGTCAGCGTCAACGCCGTCGCCATGGCCGCCCTCCTGTTCGCGCTCGTCACCTTCGTCGCCGTTCGCGGCTGGGCGCCCATGACGCGCGGCATCAAGACCGGCATCTTCTGGGAGCCCGTCTACTGGTTCTACTTCCAGCCGATCCAGGAGTACGTCATCTTCCAGATCCCCGGCCTCTGGTTCTACTGGCCGTTCACGATGGAGGGCGCCGCGCTCATGAACGACATCAACGGCGTCGCCCCCGCCATCATCGGGACGTTCTGGCTCGTCGTCGGCGCCATCCTGTTCGCCGTCCCGCTCGGCGTCGGCGCCGCCGTCTTCCTCACCGAGTACGCCGAACAGGGTCGCTTCACGCAGCTCGTCGAGATCTCGACGAACGGCCTCTGGAGCACACCGAGCATCGTCTACGGACTCTTCGGGCTTGCACTCCTCGTCCCACGACTCGGGAACTCCAACAGCATCCTCACCGGCATGCTCGTCCTCGGGTTCATGCTCCTCCCGCTCGTCGTCATCACCAGCCGGGAATCCCTCAAGAGCGTCCCCGACGAGTACCGGGACGCCAGCGCCGCCCTCGGCGTCAGCCAGTGGCAGACCATCAAGAGCGTCGTCCTCCCCGCCGCGATGCCCGGTGTCATCACCGGTGTCATCCTCGGCGTCGGCCGCATCGCCGGCGAGACCGCACCCATTCTCCTCGTGACCGGTGGGTCGCCGTTCCCCTCGACGGGCGCCGACATCTTCGACCCCCGATTCGCGTTCACGGGCCAGTTCCCCTGGGTCAGCCTCAACATCGTCAACGTCGACCCGCTCCTCCAGCCCTCCAGCGCGCTCCCCTACCAGCTCTACGCCGTCATCTCGGCCGGACTCAGCGAGAACCTCTCCTTCGCGTGGGGGACGGCGCTCGTCCTCCTCCTGGTCGTGCTGGGCTTCTACGCCATCGGCATCGCCTCGCGCGCCTACTTCCGCAGGAAACTACAAGCATGAGTGAGACACACGCAACACCAGTGAGCGAACAGGACGCCGACCAGGCCACCGGCCAGACCACGCCCGGTGAGACGAACGAGCAGGTCCAGGCCGAGTGGCTCGAGTACGAGTTCCAGGGCGACGCGAAGGTCTCCGCCACCGACGTCAACGTCCACTACGGCGACGACCACGCCCTCCACGACATCTCCATGGACATCCCGGAGCACTCCGTCACCGCCCTCATCGGGCCGTCGGGCTGCGGGAAATCCACGTTCCTCCGATGCCTGAACCGGATGAACGACCGAATCAAGAGCGCCCGCGTCGACGGCAGCGTCGAACTCGACGGCATGGAGATCTACCAGGACGGCGTCAACCTCGTCGAACTCCGGAAACGCGTCGGGATGGTGTTCCAGGCCCCCAACCCGTTCCCCAAATCCATCCGGGACAACATCTCCTACGGACCCCGGAAGCACGGCGAGATCGAGACCGGACTCGTCTCCAGGCTCCTCGGCCGCGACGACCAGGAACAGGAGGACGAACTCGTCGAACGCACCCTCCGACAGGCCGCGCTCTGGGACGAGGTGAAGGACCGTCTCGACGACAACGCCCTCGGGCTCTCCGGCGGCCAACAGCAACGACTCTGCATCGCCCGCGCGCTCGCGACCGACCCCGAAGTCCTCCTCATGGACGAACCCGCGAGCGCCCTCGACCCCATCGCCACCTCGAAGATCGAGGACCTCATCGAGGAGCTCGCCGAGGACTATACGGTCATCGTCGTCACCCACAACATGCAGCAGGCCGCCCGAATCAGCGACCAGACCGCCGTCTTCCTCACCGGCGGCCACCTCGTCGAGTACGGCGACACCGAACAGATCTTCGAGAACCCCGAGAGCCAGCGCGTCGAAGACTACATCACCGGCAAGTTCGGGTAACTCCCCCGAAACGCTTACCACCCACCCAGAATTCCCACAACCATGGCCAGACAAAGCTACCAGGACCAACTCGCCGAGATGCGCGAGGACGTCCTCTTCATGAGCGAGGTCGTCACCGACCGCCTCCGCATGGGCCTCGAAGCGATGGAATCGAAGGACAAAGAACTCGCCTGGGACGTCATCGAGGGCGACGACGAGGTCAACCAGCTCTATCTCGACCTCGAAGAGGACTGCATCGACCTCCTCGCCCTCCAGCAACCCGTCGCCGGCGACCTCCGACTCATCGCCTCCAGCTTCAAGATCATCACGGACCTCGAACGCATCGGTGACCTCGCCACCAACCTCGGCGACTACACCCTCGACGCCGAACGCGACATGTTCCCCGAGGTCGACATCCAGTCCATCGGCCACGAGACCATCCAGATGGTCGAAGACGCCATGGACGCCTACGCCGCCGAAGACATCGACGCCTGCTACGACATCGCCGACCGCGACGACGACATCGACGAACTCTGCAAGCAGGCTAGCCAGACCATCGTCCGCGACCTCATCGAGACCGAGATCGACGACACCACCAGCGAACAGGAGGTCGAGAACATCATGGCCGACGTCTCCCGACTCCTCCTCACCGTCCGCGACCTCGAACGCGTCGGCGACCACGCCGTCAACATCGCCGCACGCACGCTCTACATGGTGGAGAAGGACGACGAACTCATTTACTAAGACGCACGTTTTTGCTGCGCGCGCTTCGCGCGCTGGCAAAACCTGCACAAACAGCACGGCGCGACTCCCGTCGCCGTCCTCCGGCCGGCGGTGGTCGTCGCTTGGCCGCGCGCCTCCGGCGCGCGGGAACCGCTCGGTTCGGGCTCATTCGAGCCACTCACCTCGCGGATGTTTGCTGCTCGTTCTGGTCGGTCGGCTGTAATTGCGTTCAGCCCATATTTTTCGAAACCGACCCACATTTTCTGTAATTGGGTAATATCTCGTCAAGTAGGTCAATATATTTTGAAATCGGGGTTTCCATCCCAAAATCGTCTTCCTCGTGAGATATAGGCGGGTTTCGTGAGATATCGGTTGGTGCGAGACTTCAAATACGATACCAGGGCCAAGTGGTGTGTTGCTGTAGAATTCGCGCAGGACGGGAAGCGGTTGTGCGGCGCGTCGTCCTGCGAGCGGTAGCGCCGCCTGTTCGCCAACCCAACTGTGGTCGGCCGATTTCTCGTCGGTCAGACCGTCTCCTGGATCGTCTCCTGGATCGTCTCGTGGAGGGTTGGGATGACGTTGTCATCGTACCCCTCGAGTGTGGGGCCATCGACCGCGAGCGCGACACCCCTGGTGTCCGCGATCGGGAAGTGGAGTTCGACGGCTTCCTCGAACCGTCGCGTCACGGCGAGTAGTTCCCCGTGACCATATGACCCCTCGTTGAACTCCGACCCGATCATGTCGAACAGCAGGGTCTCGAACGCGTGCACGAGATGCTCGTCGGTGCTCTGGACGTCGTCGCGGAGATAGAGCACCTCCTTCCCGTCCTCGTGGAGGTAGATGACGCTCCGGAGTCCCGGTCCACACAGCTTCCGTAGCCTCGCTGCGAGCTCCTGCTCGGGAAGATCCGACCTCACCGCGAACCCCCTCCGAGGTCGGGATGTTCTGGCGCTCGATTCGACCGGGTCAACGATTCCGATTCACTCGACACCATCGAACAGTTCAATCCGGGTGACCGAACGGACTCTCGGCGGGTCAGGATGTTGCAGGAATATATCGGCTATTTACGTCTCCTTTACGTGTGTTACCCAGTATAGCGTGACACCGATGATCATCGCGGAGTTCGCGCTCGACCACCCGATCCTCCGCGAGACGTTCAGGCAGTGCCGAAGCACCCAGTTGACGTGGGAGGACTCCTACATCACGCCCGAGGACGAGATGATTGTGAGCTGCTGGCTGGAGACCGAGGACTTCGATGGCCTTGAAGACTCCCTGGAGGATGATCCGACCATCGAGCGAGCGTCCCACCTCACCACCGTCGCTGACCGTCGCCTCTACCGCGTGACGGTCGTCGGTGAGGGTCGGGAGGCCAGTATTATGCCGCTCCTTGTCGAGCGAGGCGCCAAGCCCATGGAGATCACTGCCACCCACGACGGGTGGCGGAATCGGGTCCGATTCCCGGATCGCGAGACCGTCGAAGCGGTGTACCAGTTCTGTCGAGACCGGTCGGTGGGATTCGAGTTCCACCGACTCTACGAACGATCTACGTTCGCCGAGAGAACGTTCCCGCGTCTCACGGACGGACAGCGTGCGATCCTCACCGCGGCCGACGAACGTGGCTATCTCTCGATTCCCCGCGAGTGCACACTCGCCGAACTCGCGACGGATCTCGGTATCTCGGAGAGCGCGGCCTCAGAGCGATTCCGACGGGCGGTCCAGACGCTCATCGAACAGTCAGCGTTCGAAGAACCGCAGGAGCGGGAGTCGACCTAGAACGGAGCGTCCGGACCGTCTGCGTCGTCCTCGTGGTCGGTTGCACCGCCGTCCGCTTCGATCTCGTCGTCGTCCACACCGAGTTCTGCGGCGAGCTCACCGCGTTCTTCGAGTTCTTCGAGGACGTCGCTGCCGCCGATGAACTCGCCGTCGACGTAGGTCTGGGGGATGGTCTCCCAGCCGGAGTGTCGTTCGAGGGCGGTGCGGAACTCGTCCAGGCTCGCGAGCACGTCGACCGCCTCGACGTCGTCGCGGTAGCGCTGGATGAGGCCGATCGCCTTCTTCGAGTATCCACACTGGGGCATCATCGGGCTGCCCTTCATGAAGAGCACGAGGTCGTTCTCCTCGATGGTCTCGTCGACGAGGGCGTCCACCTCGTCCTGGTCGAGGCCCTGCGCTGCTGGGTCGAATGCCATACACGTGGATAGCGTCCCCTGGTGGAAAGCCCTTGCGTCGAACGAATCGATGGATGCCGGGTGCAGGGAGTTACTCGCCGTTGCCGACCCGGATGACCTGCAGGAGGGACTCGAGGGGGACGTCGTCGACGTCGCCCAGCCCCTGTTTGTCGACGAGAACCGAGCAGGCGACCGGTGTTCCGCCCTGTTCGCGGACGGCAGCGACACACTCGCTCATCGTCGTGCCGGACGTGATGGTGTCGTCGACGATGAAGCACTTCCGGTCCTCAACCTGGGCGAAGTTCCGACTGAAGCTGCCGCCGAGCTCCTCGATGTCGCCCTCCTCCCACTGGTGCTTGCGTGGGGTGTAGGTCGCGAGGTCGCTCTCGAGGTCGTTCGAGACGGCGGTCGCGAGGGGGACGCCGGCCTTCTCGATGCCGACGACGAGGTCGACGTCGTGGCTGTGCTCGCGGAGGGCGTCGGCGAGCGCGCGACCGATGGACGCGAGTCGCGCGCCGGCTTCGCCGATGTTGCTCCAGTCGACGTGGATGTCGTTCGGGCCGCTGGCGTGGTTCGCTTCGGCGGGCGAGGGTGTGGTACCGGCGCGCTCGACGAGCCAGGACGCGGTCTCGCGGGAGACGTTCAGCTCGTCCGCGATCTCGCCGCGGGAGAGCCCGCGGTTCGCGAGGTCCGCGGCACTCTCGATCAGGTCGTCTACGTTCTTCATGATAAGGTGAATTGGACCGCTGTTTTAATGGTGTTTTCGTCGTCGGTGAATGCTTGCTCGAACTCGTCGAGGTCGTAGACGCCGGTGACGAGTTCCTCGAATAGCCACCCGGGGAGGCTCGCGAGGGTGTCGACGGCTGCCTCGAAGTGTGCCGCCCGGGAGTTCACGCTCCCGACGAGCGCCTTGTTCTCCAGGACGAACTCGCGGTGGATGTCGCTGCCGTCGACCTCGAACGTCCAGCCCGACTCCGGGACGCCGAGGAGGGCGCCGACGCCGTTCGAGGCGAGCGCCTGGACGGTGTCGAACGCGTGCGGTGCGTAGCCGGTGGCTTCGTAGACGACGTCCATCGGTTCGTACTCGCCCGGTATCTCGGATACCGGGGTCTCGCGGGAGTCGATGTAGGTCGCGCCGAGTTCCTCCATGACGTCGATGGTCGGGTCGGGGCGGTCCCGGCGACCGAGGCAGTACGTTCGCTCGAACCCGCGGTCGTCGAACATCGCGAGCGTGAGGAGGCCGAGACTGCCGTTCCCGAGGACGAGCGCGCTCTCGGGCGTCCAGTCGAACGCGGAGCGCGCGGCGAACGCGAGTTCGAACGCCTTCTCGGAGATGCTGATCGGTTCGACGAGGAACCCGAGCGGCGCGAGTTCGGCGGGGATGGGAACGAGGCAGTCGGTGGGGCTGGTGAAGTACTCGCTCATGAAGCCGTGGGCACCCTCGATACCGCGCTCCACGTACTTCCCACCGGGCGCCATGTCGGGTTCACCGCGGTCGAAGAACTCGTTGGTGCCGTTCGGACGCCGGCGGACCGTCGGGGTGACGACCTGTCCGTCCTGGAGGTCGGTCCCGTTCGAGTCCTCGACGACGCCGACGGCTTCGTGGCCCAGGACGAGGTAGTCGTCGCCTTCGGGGAAGCCGCCGTGGCCGCCCCGGATGACCTCGTGGTCTGTCCCGTCGACGCCGACGCGAAGGGTTCTGACAAGCGCTTCTCCGGGGCCTGGTTCGGGGCGTGGGCGGTCCACGAGCCGTGGGGTCCGGTCTTCGCGGGAGACGACGATAGCCTGCATACCTGACACTCACACCCCCATCGGCAAAAGATTTATTCTATTGCGAGTAAGTGTCTGTATCAGGTGGGTGTCAGCGTGTCAGGTCGTCATGTGTCCACCACGTCATTCCAGCCAACTTCCGCACCCACCGTGTCCACCTTTTAAGCCGCCGTCGCGGCGAGCTAATGCATGGAACGATACGACAGACTGTACGCGCTCTACGAGGAGTTCGACGCCGCACGACTCAGGGCCTACCAGGATTTCGTCGACCTCTTCCCGCCCGTCGACTCCCCGGTGGCGCTCGAACACTGGGAACGGGCGAGCGACGAACTCACCAACTTGAAGGATGGCATCGAGGGCGCGTTCCCCGAGGGCGCGACGTTCGCCGATATCGGGGCGCGCGCCTCGCGTGAACAGGCGTTCTCCGGGCTCGACCTCTACACGAAGTACGAGCGCGACGTCAACGTCCTCGTCCTGGACGTCGACGAAACGCTCCGGTCCGCCGGCGGGACGGACAACGAGATCCCCCGGGAGACGCTCCACCTCCTCACGGAGTTCCACGAGGCCGGCACGCCCATCGTCATCTGCACCGGCCAGACGCTCGAGAACGTCAAGGGCTTCCTCATCCAGGGACTCGGCAACGAACTCGTCCACTCCGGAGCCGTCTCCATCGTGTACGAGGCGGGCACCGGCGTCTTCACCCCCGGGCACGGTCCCGACACCAAACGCCTCCTCTACGACGACCTCGACGAGGACGTTCGGAACGTCTTCGACAGCGTTCGCGCCCGCGTACTGCCCGATGCCCCGGAGGCGGTCCGGACGGGATGCCACCTCCAGGGGAACGAGTTCAATGTCACCCTCAAGCCGAACTTCGAGACCGGCAGCGAAGCCGCGGTGGAGATCATCGACGACGCGCTCGTCTACGTTCTCGACCTCCTCGCGGAGAGCATCCCTGACGCGACCCCCGACCAGGTCCGGACGTTCTACGCCGACACCGACCCAGAGATCGAGGGCGTCCTCCGGGACGCCGGCGGCCTCCCGGCGGTCGACGACACCGAGATTCCGCCTGCTGTCCGGGATCTCGTCGAACGGATCGACGTCGCGTACTACGAGGGGGACGCCGCCGAGATCGCCTCGCGCGAACTCAACAAGGTCGTCGGCGTCCGGTCGGCCTTCGAGGTGCTCGGCGTCGACGACCCGTTCGCGCTCGTGATGGGTGACAGCAAGAGCGACCTCCGGGTCATGCAGTGGGTCGATGAGCACGACGCCGGAATCTCCGCCGCTCCCGAGCACTCCTCGACGCGGGTGCTCGAGCACGTCTGGAACACGGACAATCTGGAGTTCGACCGCGGTGCCGCTGGTGATGTCCTTCGAACCGTCTGGGCGATGAACCGGCTGGCAGAACTCGAGAACGGGATGTAGGGCTGGTGGGATCGGGGAAGATCGAACCGCAGGGACTGATTCTATTCGGGTCTAGGCAGAGAGCTGAAAGCAGACCGTGTCGCCCGGCGTGACGTGACTGCCGGCGGTGAGGGTCTCGCCATCGGCTGATTCGCGGACGACGACGGTGTCGGTGCGGAGCCGGTGGCCCTCGAGGACCCCTGACCGGACCTGGGGCCCGTGCTTCGCGGCCAGCGCGTCCACGACGTCAGCGACGGTGGCGTCCTCTGCGACGCCGACGCGCGAGAAGTGGGTCCCCGTCCGGGCGGCCAGGGTGCCCGTGAGTTTCACGTGTACGTCCATACACGCAACATACGCACCCAGGACCAAATAGTTTACTCACATCCGAATTCTCTCTTGCCAGAATCAGGGCGTTTAAGCGCGGGGCGGCAGAGGTGTAGGACATGCCCGACCACGCACCAGCACCCGGGGGTGACGACCCGCTTGGCCTCCACGGCGTCGTCCCGCCGACGGTGACGGCGTTCCACGAGGACGAAACCCTCGACGTGGAGACCACGGCAGCCCACGCCCGGTTCGTCGTCGACGGCGGCGCCCACGGCGTGTTCCCGCTCGGCACGAACGGCGAGTTCGCGCTACTCACGGGCGACGAACGTCGGCGCGTCGTCGAGGCCGTCGTCGACGAGATCGACGGTGACGTCCCCGTTATCGCGGGTGTGGGCACACCTAGCACCCACGAAACCGTACAACACGCGGAACACGCAGAATCTGTCGGCGCGGACGGCATCGTCGCCGTGACGCCGTACTACTACCCGATCGACCACGATGCCGCCGTGACACACTACCAGCGGGTCGCCGACGCAGTCGACCTCCCACTGTATGTCTACCACATCCCGTCCAAGACGGGAAACACCCTCTCCCTCGACACCGTCGCCGAACTCGCCACAATCGAGAACCTCGCCGGCATCAAGGACTCCAGCAAGGACGTGCCGTGGCTCGGCCAGGCCATCGACGCGAACCCCAACCTGACCTTCCTCTCCGGCTCGGACTCCCTCCTCTTCCCCGGCCTCGAAATCGGCTGCACGGGGATGGTGTCCGCCGTCGCGAACGTCTTCCCGTCGCTCGCCGTCGACCTCTACGACGCGTACGACGCCGGCGACGAGGAACGTGCACGCGACCTCCAGAGCCAGGTCTACGACGTCCGAGACGCGCTCAAGCGCGGCGGCGCGTATATGTCCGGCGTCAAGACCGCGCTGCGGATTCGCGGGTTCGACGCCGGCCCGCTTCGCGATCCCCTTCGACTCAAATCGGACGCCGAGGCCGCGGCACTCGAGGCCGACCTCGACTACCTCGGTCTCCTGTAGCACCACCAGCCAACCACCAGAATCCAACTACCAATGCCCGTAGATTACACCGACCTGCACGACCCGAACGCCGAGTACACGATGCGCGACCTCTCCGCCGACACCATGGGCGTCACCGGCTCCCGTGGCGGCCGCGACGTCCAGATTACCGATATTCAGACCACGATGGTCGACGGGAACTTCCCGTGGACACTCGTGCGCGTCTACACCGACGCGGGCGTCGTCGGCACCGGTGAGGCCTACTGGGGCGCCGGCGTCCCCGAGATCATCGAGCGCATGAAGCCGTTCGTCGTCGGCGAGAACCCGCTCGACATCGACCGCCTCTTCGAGCATCTCGTCCAGAAGATGAGCGGCGAGGGAAGCGTCGAGGGCGTCACCGTCACCGCCATCTCCGGCATCGAGGTCGCACTCCACGACGTCGCGGGGAAGCTCCTCGACGTCCCCGCCTACCAGCTCCTCGGTGGGAAGTACCGCGACCAGGTCCGCGTCTACTGCGACTGCCACACCGAGGAGGAAGCGGACCCGGACGCGTGCGCGGACGAGGCAGAACGCGTCGTCGACGAACTGGGGTACGACGCCCTCAAGTTCGACCTGGACGTCCCAAGCGGGCTGGAGAAGGACCGCGCGAATCGGCATCTCCGTCCCGGCGAGATCCGGCACAAAGCCGAGATCGTCGAGAAGGTGACCGAGCGCGTGAAGGACAAAGCAGACGTCGCGTTCGACTGCCACTGGACGTTCTCCGGTGGGAGCGCGAAACGGCTCGCGAAGGCGCTCGAGGACTACGACGTCTGGTGGCTCGAGGACCCCGTGCCCCCCGAGAACCTCGACGTCCAGGAGAACGTCACGAAGTCCACGACCACGCCAATCACCGTCGGCGAGAACCGCTACCGCGTCACCGAGGAACGCCGCCTCATCGAGAACCAGGCCGTCGACATCATCGCCCCGGACCTCCCGAAGGTCGGCGGGATGCGGGAGACCCGGAAGATCGCGGACGTCGCGAACCAGTACTATGTGCCCGTCGCGATGCACAACGTCTCCTCCCCCATCGCGACGATGGCGTCCGCCCAGGTCGGTGCCGCCATCCCGAACGCCCTCGCCGTCGAGTACCACTCCTACGAACTCGGCTGGTGGAGCGACCTCGTCGAGGAGGACGTCATCGAGGACGGCTACATCGAGATCCCCGAGAAACCCGGCCTCGGCCTGACGCTCGACATGGACGCCGTCGAGGCGCACATGGTCGAGGGCGAGACGCTCTTCGACTGACCGCCACCAGCGCGAGGTCCCCGACGAACCCGCCGATTATCATGCGTTGGACGACAGTGCGGCTCGTTCTCACACGCGATACCGGGGACGTAGCATACATATACTGGGAAATCGCCGTGACAGTAACGGCCGCCAGCCGGCCACCTGACACATGGGCGAGCTACCAACTGCACCCGGGTTCGGAATCGACGACGAGAGCTACCGGTCGTTCGAGGTCGCGGACGGCACCGTGGTCATCTACGACCCCGACAACCCCGAGGCCTGGATCCGGTCCGACTCGTTCACGGAGACGGTGGGCTGACGCGACCGCCGGCCCACCCCACTAGCAGACCGATTTCGGGTTGATCCCCAGCCCTTCCAGGGCCGCCACGTACTCCTCGTAAGCGGCCCGAATCACGGCTTCTGCCGCTGATTTCGCCTGTTCCCAGTCCGCTTCGTCAGCGCAGCGTTCGTCGAGAAGTGCGACGCCGCGCTCGATCTGGGCGTCGGTCTCCGTTTTCAGGTCGCGGAACAGGTCCGCGAGCCGTTCGTCCGGCTCGTTCACGAAGAACGACACCAGCTGGGTGTGGGTGCGGAGCGCGAGCAGCCCACGGCCGACGAATCCCGCCGCGACCCGTTCGATCGGGTCATCGAGGCTACGGAGGTGGTCGTGGATGGCGCCGCGACCAGCAGGTTCGTACTCGTCGAGTTCCGCGAGGACGCGGTCGAGATGTGTCTGTTCCGCCGACGCCATCTCACCGTATGCGGCACCGAGCTCCGCTGTCTCGGCGTCGTCGGCCCAGTCTTCGAACACACTCGCTGCTGCAGCTTCGCTGTCCGCCGCGACCGCCAGCACGGCGTCCGTAGAGAGGTCGGCGCCGGTCAGCGCGACGAGCAGTTTCGAGGACCCGATGCGGTCGAGCTCGGTCTGCATCGTGGACTCGACAGTGTTCCGGAAACCGGAGTCATCCATACCGGGTCGACGGCGGGCGGGACCGTAAACCTCCCCACGATTAAGCCGTTCCCCGCCCAATAGCTGTCCATGAGTGACGATGCGCCGTCGATCTCGCCGCGCAATCTGTACGACCGGATTCGATCCGGCGAACCAGTCGCCATCCTCGACGTCCGGGACCGCGACGAGTTCGACGCCTGGCACGTCGACGGCCCGAACGTCACCGCCCGACAGGTCCCGTACGTTCAGTTCGTCGCCGCACGCGCGAACGGTGAGCCCGCCAGCCAATTGCCCGACGACCTCGAGGAACCCATCGTCGCGGTGTGTGGGGTTGGAGAGGCGAGCGGTGAGACCGCGGCGATGCTTCAGGACGCGGACGTCGAGGCACACAACCTCGCCGGTGGAATGGACGCCTGGGCCGATCTATTGGTCGCACACGAGTTCGAAACCACTGATTCCGACGTTCGTGTCGTCCAGTACGAACGCCCATCGACCGGCTGTCTCTCGTACCGCATCACAAGCGGTGGCGAAGCCATCGTGATCGACCCGCTCCACGCATTCGCTGACCGCTATGTCGAGGCAATCGAGAACCGGGGACTCACGTGCCACAGCGTTGTCGATACCCACGTGCACGCCGACCACGTCAGTGGTACACGAGCACTTGCGGACCGCCTCGACGCGACTGTCGTCCTCCCGACGGGTGCCAGGGAGCGGGGCCTCGAATTCGACGCGACATTCGTTGCAGATGGCGACTCACTCGAGGTCGGCGATGTCCCCGTCGATATCGTCCACACGCCCGGCCACACAAGTGAGCACGTCACGCTCGACGCCGACGGCGTACTCTTCACCGGTGACACGCTCTTCCTCGACGGCGTCGGGCGCCCGGACCTCGAAGACCCCGATGCGGCCCGAATCCACGCGGCCCAGCTCTACGACGCCCTCCACGAGACACTCTTCCAGTATCCCGAAGACACGGTGGTCGCGCCCGGGCACGTCCAGCCGGCGACAGTCGACGGTGACGGCCCATACGTCGACACCCTCGCTGCAGTGCGTGACCGGATACCACTCGCCGACCTCCCGCGAGACGACTTCGTCGACTGCGTCTCCAACAATCTCCCACCCCGGCCAGCCAACCACGAGCAGATCGTCGAGTACAACCTCGGACGCGCGACCATCGACCAGTCTGCGCTCCAGCTCGAACTCGGCCCGAACAACTGCGCGATACCCGGCGAATAACGAGACCGCTCTGAACTGGTCAGTCGTCGTCGGCTGCCGCCTGCCCCGTCCCGGCCGCATCCTGCTCGATGCTCGGGGGGTACTTCCCGCGTTCGAGCTGCAGGTCGGACTGCGGGCGCGCCATACACGTCAACGCGTAGTTCTCGGCCTCCTCGTCCGTGAGACCACGGGCGGCCGGCTGGACAACTTCACCGTCCACGATCTCGGCCGAACACGCGAGACACATCCCCACCCGGCAGGAGTACTCCTGCGCGATCCCCTCCCGCAAGCAGGCCTTCAGGATGGTCTCCGTGTCGGCGACCTCGATAGTCTCGCCGGTCCCCACGAACTCCACGGTGTACTCGGTCATACGCGGTGCTTCGACGAGGGTGAGTAAAACTCTTGTTGAGCGTGCCGCCAACGGCGGCACGTTATGGTGAACGGTGAGCGGTAGCGAACCGTGAACTGCGTGATTCCGAAGGAATCACGTCTACGTGAACGGCGACCAGCGGGAGCCGTGAACTGCGAGGTTCCTGCGGAACCTCGCTGCTCGCGCCTCACTGCGTTCAGCGCTTGCAATGACGTGACGCCTGACGGCGTCACGCTGCTCACGGGTCGCTGACGCTCCCCGTTCGCAATGACGTGGCTCCTGCGGAACCTCGCTCATAAAGAGTTTTCACCACACGCACGGAGTTCGGTGTATGGTCACCCACGAGTACGACGTTGTGGTCGTCGGCGCGGGCACCGCGGGTTGTTACACCGCGGCCACCGTCGCCGACGCCGGCTACGACGTCGTCGTCGTCGAGCGAAAATCCGAGGAGGAGGCGGGCCACATCGCCTGCGGCGACGCCCTGAAGGGTGCCGACGCGTTCCCGTCAGCGATTCCGAAGTCGAAACTCGAACCGGCGTTCACGAATACCGGCGTTGACCACGGTCGCTTCGAGATTCCGAAGGAGGACACGGTCCTCGAGATCCCCGTCCCCGGTGAGTTGGCGGTCATCGACCGCTGGGAGTATGGCCGCCTCATCATCGAGGGCGCGGAGGAACGGGGGGCGACGTTCCACTACGGGACGGTCGTCCAGGACGTCGAGCAGGACCGAACCGGCGCCGTGACCGGTATTCGGGCACGGAAGAAGGGCGAAGTCGTGGAGTACGAGTCGGATATCGTCGTCGACGGTGCGGGTTCGCTCTCTATCCTCCAGGACAAGGCGGACCTCGCCGACGCGACCTTCGATACGAACGTCTCCTACAGCCAGTTCTGCTCCGCGTACCGCGAGATCGTCGAGGTTGAGGAGGAGGTCGAGTGGAAGGACGCGCTCGTCTTCAAACCCACCAAGCGCGCCGCGGGCTACCTCTGGTACTTCCCGCGAACGGGCACCGAGATCAACGCCGGGCTCGGGTTCCAGATGAACGAACCACCGATGACGCTCGTCGAGGACCTCAAACAGGACCTCCGCAACCGCCCCGAGTTCAAGGGCGCGACGGTGAAGGACAAACTCGGCGCCGCACTCCCGACCCGCCGCCCATACGACTCCGCAGTCGCTCCCGGGTTCATCGCCGTCGGCGACGCCGCTGGGCACGTCAACCCGACCACGGGCGGCGGTATCGCCGGCGCCGCGTATGCCGGAAAATACGCCGGTGAGCAGGCCATCGAGGCCATCGAGGACGGCGACACCTCAGAGGGCGCGCTCTGGCACTACAACGAACGCGTCATGGACCACTACGGTGCCCGCTACGCCGGCCTCGACGTCTACAACATCCTCTCGACCGCCGTCGATGTCGACGACCTCATGGGGCTCCTCGCCAGCCTCCCCGGCGATAAACTCGCCGAAGCCCTCTACGCCGGCAGCACCGAGTTCGGCCTCAAACTCAAACTCGCGACCGCGCTCAAGTCATTCGGCTACTGGGGCGAGATCTGGAACTTCTACAAGACCAAACAGGTCGCCGACACCCTCATCGACCACTACGACGACTACCCCACCAGCCCCGACGCCTTCGACCAGTGGCAGTCCCAGCGCGACGACATCATGGACGACGTCTATCGCGTGACCGGCGCCGAACCGAAGTACTAGCGAACTCCCCCGAACCACTTTCCCGTTTCCTGCGCAGATTCAAGTACGATAGCGGGACCAATTGGGTCCGTGACCTGACTCAGGTCGTGGCGTGGACGCGAAACTGGGAGTGGGTCACGCCACGAAGAACCGAGAATCCTGCTGTCTGTTCGCCAATCAGGGGAGCTGCTGCGCTGTTCGTTTGATGGATTCCGCGAGCACCCTGACGCCGGGGACGAGGGAGCGCTCGTCGACGTCGAACGTGGACGTGTGGTGGCCGCCAGGATGGTTCGTGCCGACACCGATGTAGGTCGCGAGCCCGCCGTGGGACTGGACCGCCTGCATGAGGTAGGTCGCGTCCTCGCTCCCGCCGAGCGCGTCACGTTCCAGGACGGAATCGACATCCGCGTCGCCGTTCGCGACGTCGAACACGACGTCGACGAGCTCCTGGTCGCTCGTTGCGCTCGGGGCCTCGCCGTGCGTGGTGAGTTCGACCTCGCACTCGTGCATCTCAGCCGCGTTGAAGAGCACGCGCTCCGCCTTCTCGAGCATGTAGTCCTTGAGCTCGGTGGTGCTACCGCGGACCTCGGCCTCGACGAACGCGTCCTCAGCGATGATGTTCGTTGCACTTCCGCCGCCGACCTCGCCGACGTTGACCCGGGTCATGCCATCGGAGTGCCGGGGGATGCCGTAGAGGTTCTGGATAGCGGTCGCCATCGCCTGGATGGCGTTCCGGCCCTGCTCGGGTTTCGCGCCGGCGTGCGCGGGTTCGCCGGAGAAGTCGGCGCGGAGATGATGGACAGCGAGGAAGTCGTCGATGCCTGCGACGATCTCGCCGGTCGGGTGGTCGAGACCGACGTGGGCGGCGAAGAGGTAGTCGACGTCGTCGAGGTGGCCGGACGTTGCCATGGCTTTCCCGCCCCCGATCTGTTCTTCGGCGGGCTGGAAGAACACCTTCAGGGTGCCTTCGAAGTCCTCGTCGCCGGCGATGGCTTCCAGGACCCCCACGCCGAGCGTCGCGTGGGCGTCGTGGCCGCAGGCATGCATCGCGGGCGTCTCCGATCGGAATCCCTCGGCTGCAGGGTGGTGGTCGTCGGCTGTCGATTCTTCGCGGAGGAGCGCGTCGATGTCCACTCGGAGGCCGATAGTCGGGCCTTCGCCGCGACGGAGGACGGCGACGGCGCCGGTGAATCCGCCCTCCATCAGGCCCAGGAGGTCCACGTCGACGTCTCCTCGGTCTGTCGCGCGCTGGAACCAGTCTGCCAGCTGGTCGTCGCCGGGGACCGCCATCCGGTTCCCCGGGTCGATCGCGTCCGCGCCGACGTGGAGCTCGTCGACGCCGATCGATCGGAGTTCTTCGACGATTCGGGCGGTGGTGTAGAACTCGCGCCACGCGGGCTCGGGGTGGCGATGGAGGTCGCGTCGCAGGGAGACCAACCGGTCCCGTTCGGGCATGACGAGTGACATACTCGATGAGACGGTCGGCGGCGGCTTAAGGGGTATGGACGTCGCTCGTGGGGACGTGACTACGCCAGTAGAACGGTGTGGCTTGCTCGTTATGCCGAGCCGACGGTCCGGACGCGCTGGACCTCTGCTTCGACGTGGACGCTCGCGGGGAACTCCCATTCGAGGACCTTGCGTGCGAGGTCGTCGTGGCCGTAGAGCTCCATACGGCGGCGGTAGACCGTGTACTTCCAGGACGAGAACGTGGATTCGTCGTCGCCGTCGAGTCGGGCGAACTGAGTGGGATGATGCGTTTCGGGCGAGTCGGAGTGGGGGCCCTTGAATTCGGCGCCCTTGCGCTGGCAGGTCTCCTTGATGTCGGAGACGATGCCGTCGAGGGCTGCCCGGTCCCCGGACCGGAGCGTGAGTTTGGTTACGAAGGTCATGGCTGGGAGAGTTGGGTAGCACTAGCTGACGCGGTCATCGTTGTTAAACTGTTTGGACGGCCGGTCGGCGTGATAGCGGGTCGCGTACTCCGACATTCTCTTAATCCGTGACCGAGTACGAGTGTGTAATGACGGTCGAAGCGACAAGCGCCGGCGCGATTCTCTTCCGGGATACGCGCGATCGGCGTGAATACCTCCTCCTGAAGAGCCGGCCCGGGGACTGGGAGTTCCCGAAGGGCGGTGTCGAGGGGGAGGAAGAACTCCAACAGACTGCCATCCGGGAGGTCCAGGAGGAAGCCGGGATCGAGGATTTCCGCCTCATCGACGGCTTCCGCGACGAGTACGACTACGTCTTCGAGGCGAACGGGACGCGCATCCACAAGACGGTGCACCTGTTCATCGCGAAGTCGTTCGAAGCCTCGGCGGAGCTCTCCAACGAGCACTCCGACCTCCAGTGGCGGGACTACGAACAGGCGAAGAACACCATCACGCAGGACGGCCCGCGTGAGATCCTCGAGGACGCACACGAGTTCCTCGAGACGCAGAAAGAGGAAGCCACGTAACCCGCTCCCGCGGGCCGTGACTCCCTGGCGGTTCCGAGCGACTGCTATTCTCCGAGTCGATGACGTACCAGCTGTGTCGACGGCGAAAGACTGACGCCTGCGCGGGTCCCCGATTCCACTCGTGTCGCGTGACTACGGGTCTGAGTTCGCGTTCGAACTCCGGGTGTGCGCGTGGGCTGAGCGCCACTGGGATACCGTGAGCGACGCGGACGCCTGGTTCGTCGCGCGCCAACTCGGTACGCAGAGTCGGCGCTGGGACACCCTCGTCGTCGAGTGCGACCCTGACGGACTCGCCGAACGCGGCGCGTTCGGCGAGGCATCGCTCGACTCAGACCTGCTTTACGTTGTCGAGCACGCGCCAGCCGAGTGGACGTACTACCGTGACTGCCTCCCGCACCCGGGGTATCCGTGGCGCTACGTCCGGGAGGCCATCCACGAGGCCGCAGACCAGGGAGTGGTGGAGAAACGAAAGGTGGGGAACCGGATCGAGATCCGGCGGATCGCCGAGTACCCGGACTGGGTGGAGCGAATCGTCGCCATCGAGAACAAGCCCGACCTCGACGCGAGCGCCGCCCGTGTGCTCGCCGACCAGGTTCGGACGGACGTCGCGCTCGGGCTGGCGGACGAGGTGTGGGTGGCGACGCAGGACGACGCGCTGTTCGCGAAGATGCCCGTCGAAGCCGGCATCCTCCGGTTCGGGGACGACGACGGCGGTCCGGCGTCCGTGTCGGTGGAGTGGCGGCCACGCGCACTCGACCCGTCACGCCACGGGACGCGCGTCGTCGACCATCCGTCAGGTGGCGACTACGACCAGTCGGCGGCCGAGTTCGAGTACGTCGAGGCGGACTGGAAGACCGAGAAACGCCAGGCGATCGCGGAGCGCGCGTACGCAAGGGGCTGGCGGTCGTACGCGAACACCATGCGGCCCGACTGCCGACACTTCACCCTCCAGCGCGACACCGCGTTCGACGCCTTCGTCCCCTACTGCACGGCGAAAGGCCGGGAGGTGTCCGCTGCGGAGTGCGCGTGGGCGTGTGGTGACTTCTCGCCTGAACCCCCGACGTGGCGACAGGGCAGCTGGCCGATCGAGGGCGGCCCTGGGAAGACGATAAAACGAGTACTCGCGGACCGACGCCGGAGAGAACGAGAGCGATGGAACGAGCGGGACGGGCGGGGCGTTTAGTCCTCGATGACGACTTCGTCCCGCGGGACTGCGAGTTTGAAGGTGGGCACGGTCCGGTACTCGACCTCCACGATTCCTTTGCGCTTCATGGTCTGAAGGGCGCGTCGGACCTCGCCCGCTTCCAGGTCGGGCCGGTCGAACCGGTCGCGGACCTTGTGCAGGACCGACACCACGCTCTCGGATTCCTCGTCGGGGCCGGCGACGACCTCGAAGACGTCGCGTTCCAGGTCCGAGAGGTGGACGGCCATCTCCTCGGGTACCTCTCCTTCGCCGCCCACGAGCGCGGCGCCCTTCGCGGTCGCCCGGATCAGGCTGTTCTCGTCGCGGTAGTAGTAGTCGCGGAGCTCCGATTCGAGATACTGGTGCACGTCGCTCCCGGATTCCATCCCCCACCGGTCCTGCAGGACCTTGTTCTTGGTCGGCTGGAGCTCAATGAGGTCCTCGAGGCGCTCTCTGGCCTCCGCCGACAGGTCGTCGTCCGCGTCGCTCATATACGGTCCGTTCTGCGTCGGAGTATTTCCACCTTCTGGACGACGCCAGCCGAACTCGTCCCCCTGAACCGTCGCAGTCGGTGCCAGTCACCCCAATCTTGAAGCGGATACTCGGCGTGTACTCGGCCATGCCAGACTCGGATTCGGTCACCCTGGACATCACGGACGATGTCGCGACCGTCACCGTCGACCGACCGGCGCGACTGAACGCGCTGAACGTCCCGACGCTCCACGCCCTCCAGGATACGATCGACGAGGCCGAGGACGCGGACGCTCGCGTGCTCGTGCTCACCGGTGCCGGCGAGAAGGCGTTCATCGCGGGTGCGGACATCAGCTACATGGCGGAGATGGACCCCGCTGACGCCCACGAGTACGCCGAACTCGGCCACGACGTCGCCGACAGCCTCGAGCAGTTCCCGGGACCCGCCATCGCCGCCATCAACGGGTACGCGTTCGGCGGCGGCTGCGAACTCGCACTCGCGTGCGACCTCAGAGTCGCCTCCGAACGCGCGATCATCGGGCAGACCGAGATCGACCTCGGCATCATCCCCGGCTGGGGCGGCAGCCAGCGCCTCCCCCGACTTGTCGGCGACGAGGTCGCCCGCCGCCTCATCTACTTCGGCGAACGTCTCGACGCCAGCGACGCGGACGAACTCGGCCTGGTCGGCGAAGTCGTCGCGCACGACGAACTCGACGGCCGCATCGACGACCTCGCCACCGACCTCACCGAACGACCCGCGTTCGCGCTCCAGGCCGCGAAGGAAGCCATCAACCAGAGTCACGAGACCAGTCTCGACGCGGGCCTGGACTACGAACGCCGCACGTGGGCCGGTCTCTTCGGCACCCACGACCAGCGCGAAGGCATGGCGGCGTTCCTCGACGACCGCGAACCCGACTTCGAGTAAGCCCGATCCCCGTGGCTCGACCGCCGGTACCGATTTCGTCACCCCCACCGAACATCCAGCCATGCGAACCAGTATCAAGCTCAACGAGCTCTCCGAACTCCTCGGCACACTCGACTTCCCCGCGACCCGCGAGGCAGTCCTCGACGAGCTGGGTGACACCATCCTCCGGTACGCGGACGGCGAGGAGCGCCTTGGGAACGTCGTCTCCCGGAGCACCGCCGACGTCTACCAGGACGCCGACGAACTCGATGCCGAGATCCGGGGGAACCTCTCGACGGAATCCGTTGGCGAACCCGGACAGAGCGAGGGCGAGGGCTGAACTCGGTCGACTCCGGCCGTCGCCGCCGGGGTGCCGCCCAGGCGTCGCCGACGGGCCCAGGCGCCGTGCAAGCGCCGCCCTTATTTCACCCCGACGGATAGGATTGACAACGATGGAATTCTGTGACGACTGCGGCTCCATGATGCGGGCCGAAGACGGGCTCTGGGTCTGCCAGTCCTGCGGGCACGAACAGCCCAAGGACCCGAAGGCGAACTACGTGGTGACCGAGGGCCAGGAGGAGACGGAGATCGTCGACGTCAGCGACGCCGAGGACCGCGGCCTCCCGAAGACGACTGCCTACTGCGAGCGCTGTGACAACGACGAGGCGTTCTGGTACATGCAGCAGATCCGGTCCGCAGACGAGAGCGAGACGCGCTTCTTCATCTGTACCGAGTGCGAGCACCGCTGGCGCGAAGACGACAACTGATCGGGCCGACGGACTGTTTCTCGACGAAGGTTCATACCGGAAGCCGCGGCGAAGAAGCGGTATGCGCTGAGACGTGGTCGTGGGCCGGAACGCGAACTCGGCGGTGAGCCGGTCCACGCCGAACTGCCGGTGGTCGGAACCCCGATGGAGTACCCGCCGCCTGTTCGCCAACTGCGGGTCGGCGAGTCGCCACTCCAGACCGTCGAACCGCGACTGCGTCGGTGCGGACGAGAGCTCGCCTACCAGGGCGCGAATCCGGGGTCGACGCGGCGGTCGGTTCGGTCGATACTGTCGATCTGTTGCATGTCCTCGTCGTCGAGTGAGAGCCCGAGGCTCTGCCAGTTGTCCTCGATGTGCGCGACGCTCGTGGCTTTCGGGATGGCGGTGATGTCGCGCTCCCGGAGCCACGCGAGACAGACCTGTGCCGGGGTCGTATCATGCTTCTCGGCAACCGCCTGGATCTCTGGCTGGTCGAGCGCTGCCCCCCGTGCGAGCGGTGAGTACGCGACGACCTCGACGCCGACGTCCTGGCAGTAGCCCACGAGATCGCGCTGGGGGAGGAGTGGATGGAGCTCGACCTGGTTCGCGAAGACGGCGCCGTCGAGGATGTCGTTCGCTTCGTCGATGTGCTCGGGCAGGAAGTTGCTGACGCCGATGCGCTTCACGCTCCCCTCCTCGGCGAGGCGTTCGAGCGCGGGGAGTGTCGTCTCGGGGTCGTAGGTTCGGGATGGCCAGTGGACGTAGAGGAGGTCCACGTAGTCGGTTCCGAGCTTCTCGAGGCTCTGCTTCGTGGTCTCGAGCACGTCGTCGTACCGGAGGTTCTCGATCCAGACCTTCGTCGCGAGGAAGACGTCGTCGCGGTCGACGTCCGCACGGGCGATGCCGTCGCCCACGTGCGCCTCGTTCCCGTACGCCTGTGCGGTGTCGACGTGCCGGTACCCCATCTCGAGGGCCGTCTCGATGGACGACGCACAGGTCTCCGGGTCCTCGTTCTGCCACGTGCCGAGGCCGAGCATCGGCATGTCGGCCGCGGTCGGCGCAGTCGCTTGTCGCGTGTACTCGGTCATAGTCAGCGACAGGTTCACCCTGGCACCGGAAAGCGCTTCGGGCAGCGGCGAGGCCGGCGGGGTCCCCCGGGTCAACTCAGTTCCAGGGACCGAACTCGGGGTCCCCGAGCCGACCGGGTGTATCGAGGGCTGTGATGGTTGCGAGCTCGTCGTCCGTCAGTGCGAGGTCGCGGGCCCGCCAGTTGTCCTCGGCGTGCGCCCACGAGGCTGCCTTCGGGATCGGGGTCATGCCCTGCTGGAGATGCCAGGCGAGCGCGACCCGGGCGGGGCTGACGACGTGGCGCTCGGCGATGCGCTCGAGGGGGTCGCTATCGAGGAGCATCCCGTGGCCAATTGGCGAGTACGCGACGACGTCCACGTCCCGGCTGTGGCAGTGCTCGCGCAGGTCTGTCTGTGGGAAGCCGGGATGGACCTCGACCTGGTTCGCGACGATCGGTTCGCCCGCGACATCGATGGCTTCGTCGAGGAGTTCCGGGGTGAAGTTGCTGACGCCGATGGCGTCGATGACACCGTCTTGCACGAGGTCGGAGAGCGCGCCGAGGGTCGCCTCGGCGTCGTAGGTGTTGGACGGCCAGTGGACGTAGTAGTGGTCGATGTAGTCGAGGCCGAGTTGGTCGCGGCTCTCGTGTACGGCGTCGACGACGTCGTCGTACGCGAGGTCGTCGTGCCAGACCTTCGAGGCGACCGTGAGTTGGTCGCGCGGGACGTCGCTGTGTGCGATGCCGTCGCCGACGGCGGCTTCGTTCTCGTACATCCGCGCGGTGTCGACGTGCCGGTAGCCGATGTCGAGTGCTGTCTCGACCATCGTCGCGCACTCCGTTCCCTGGAGCTTGAACGTCCCGAAGCCGGGACGTGGCACGTCCGTGAGTGACATCGAGCCTATGGAGGCAGAGGTGCGGGAAGAATCTTCCGCCGAGCGGGCTGGCAGCTGGACGGGCGCCGATCCGTGGTCAGGCGTCGAGGCGTTCGCGGATGAATCGGGCGACGAGGGGTGCGTCGGTGGCGTGGACGAGTTTGAGGAGGGCGCGCTTGCTGCCGTTGTTCGCCTGCTGGAGGGTCTCCTCGTCGAAGCGGTTCAGGTCCTGCATGAGGGTGTCGTAGCGCTCGTTGGACGCGAGGTAGAGGAGCTGCGTCATGAGGAGGCGTGTGCGCATGTTCGGCGCGACCTCGTCGTGCCAGAGTTCGTCGTAGATACGCATCTTCTCGGCGCTGGTGTCGCGTTCGTCGGGCGTGAAGCAGCGGTCGGCGGTGATGGCTGCCGCGCGGCCGGAGCGCATGCACTGGTGGATGCCTTCGCCCCAGAGCGGGTCGATGCTCGGGACGGTGTCGCCGATGGCCATGAAGTTGTCCGTGCTGAGGTGTTTCGGCATCTGGATGTGCGCGGAACCCCGGTGGTCCTGTTTGCCCTCGATGCGGGTGGCGTTCTCGAATCGGGGGTCGTTCTGGAGCCAGTACTCGAGGTAGTCGTCGATGCCCATCCCGTCCTTGGCGTAGTCGCGGTGGGCGTCGTTCTGGATGTAGCAGAGGCCGACCTTCGCCGTGTCCTCGCCCGTGTGGAAGATCCAGGAGTACCCGCCGGGCGCGATGTCGTGGTCGAGTCGGAGCATCATCGCGTTGGTGAGGTCGGCGTAGCCGTCGTGGTCGAGGTCGATGCCCTCCATCTCCCACTCGATCCCGATCGCCTGGTTCTTCCGTTCCAGGCCGGTGACGTCGAGTTTCTTCGCGAGGGGTGCGGCCGGGCCGGTGGCGTCGACGATGACGTCGCCGTAGGCCTCCTCCTGGCCCGAATACTTGACGCCGACGATCTCGCCGTCCTCCATGATGGGGTTGTTCACCCGGGCGTCGAACCGGTACTCGGCGCCTTTCTCGCGGCCGTCGGCGACGAGCCAGTTCTTGAAGTCCGCGAACTCGAGAACGGCACCGGGCTGGTGCTGGACGTAGTGCGTGTTCGGACCCTCGAGCACGACGTCCCGCGTGTACTGCATGACGACGTCGTCCGGCACCCCGAAGGAGGACATCATGGAGGGGAACGTCCCAGCGGTGCTCTTGTTGCTCTGACGTGGGAACTCGTCTTCTGCTTCCGCTTCGAGGACGAGGACGTCGTAGCCGCGGGCGGCCACGTCGCGGGCACACTGCGCGCCCGCGGGCCCGGCCCCCGCGATCACCACGTCAAAGCGGTCGGTCATAGCATTTTGAAGTCGGTATTCCGTAAAGAGTGTTGCTAAACCCACTCCTCACAGCCCGGAGAAAAACCCGACCGAGTCGGTCTCGAGGCGACAGGACGATTCGTGGACGGTGCCTCGGTCGATACGGGCCCAGGTCGACCCGGTAGTCTCGGGTCTCTGTCCCGACGTTCAGGCGTAGTGGGTTTCGAGGTAGTCGACGATGTCGTCGCTCTCGTACATCGTCGAGCCACGGTCGGTGTCGACGAGGTACGGTATCTGGTCCAGGCCGCCGGCCGTAAGTTCTTCGTGTGTCGTCTCGTTCGTCACGGCGCCACCGACGTCGCCGGGCAGTCGGGGGTTGTGCGTGACGTACGAGAGACCGAGTTCTGAGAGTGTCTCCCGGACCTTCGCGCAGTGCGGGCATCCCTCGGATTGGTAGAGTTCGAGCATCACATGCCGGTCGGTGACGCAGCCAGTAAAACACCACTCTTGCGGAAATTTAGCAATACTACATGACCGTCATCTGTTCCTCCAACACGGTAGAACACTTCAGATACACATATACTGGAAATCGGGGGCCAGTCGAAGCAGCAGCTATACGAGTATTGTTGAGTATTTCGCGCACAGTCCCCCCACTGAATACGTCGACCACGTCGGCAGGCGTACCGACAGTCCCTACAGGTGAGGCCGCTGCAGCTGTTGCGCCGGTTGTGCCAATGCGGTCCTACGGTCCGAGCGCCGGAGGCGCTCGGCTTTTTGTCGTCAGAAACCGTAGGTTTCTGACTGAACGGCCAGAATCTTCGATTCTGGCAGTGGTGGAGATTTTTTCGAGAGCGGTCCGCGGAGTCGTTCAAGAGAGCGAAGCTCTCTTGTGATCACGAAAAAAGGTCCGTTCAGTAGAACTCTCGGACCAGGTCCATCGCGCCGTCGGGGGCGCCGTCCGGGATCTCACTCATGTCTTCGGTGAGGCCGTGGGATTCGTGGTAGGACTGCGCGTCGTCGTCCTGCCAGAGGACGCCCATGTACTCCTTGTTGGCGTCGAGGATGGCGTTGCGGGCGTCTTCGAAGTTGTGGCGGTCGTAGTCGTCCTCCTCCTTGAGGTCGACGAGGCTGTCGCGGAAGTAGTCGTAGGTGTCGACGTCGTTGAAGGTGACGCAGGGGCTGAAGCAGTTGACGATGCTGAAGCCGTCGTGTTCGATGGCTTCCTGCACGATCTCCTGGTGGCGGAGGGCGTCGCTGGCGAAGGATTGTGCGATGAAGGAGCCGCCGGCGGCGAGGGCGAGCGCGAGGGGGTTAACGGGTGGTTGCTTCGGGCCCTCGGGGGTGGTGCTCGTCTCGAAGTCGGAGCGGCTGGTGGGGGACGCCTGGCCCTTGGTGAGGCCGTAGATGCGGTTGTCCATGACGACGTACGTCATGTCGACGTTCCGGCGGACGGCGTGGATGAAGTGGCCGGCGCCGATGCTGTACCCGTCGCCGTCGCCGCCCGCGACCATCACTTCGATGTCGGGGCGCGCGATCTTGACGCCGGTGCCGACGGGGAGTGCGCGACCGTGGACGCCGTGGAGCGCGTAGGAGCGCATGTACGTCCCGATCTTCCCCGAGCAGCCGATACCCGCGACGACGAACGTCTCGTCGGGCGAGTTCCCGGTCTCGGCGAGGGCTTTCATCATGCCGTTCATGGTGCCGAAGTCACCGCACCCCGGGCACCACGTCGGCTGCTTGTCGCTCTTGAAGTCGGTGAATCGGACGTCGCTGCTCATGCTTGGGCCTCCAGGTGGTCTTTGATATCGGCAGCCAGCTCGTCCGCGTTGAAGCGGACGCCGTTGTACTTGTTCAGGCGGTCGACGCGGGTGAGCGTGTCGTGCTCGACGAGGTCCGCGAACTGACCGGTGGCGTTACACTCGACGACGATGACGGACTCCGCGGCTTCGACGTCCTCGGTGAGGTCGGGGCGCGGGAAGATGTAGGGGACGGAGAGGACGCGGACGTCGTAGCCGTCCTCCTCGAGGAACCCGAGGGCCTCCTCGAGGGCGCCCTCGTTGGACCCCCACGTGATGACGAGGTTGTCGCTGTCGGGGTCACCGAACTCGCGGGCGGAGAAGTCCTCCTGCTCTTCTGCGGTCTCGACCTTCCGGTAGCGTTTGTCGACCTGCTCGACGCGGACGTCGGTGTCCTCGGTCCGGCGGCCGAGTTCGTCGTGTTCGAGACCGGTGCTCATGTGGACGCCGCCCTCCGTCCCGGGCTTGGCGCGCGGGCTGATGCCGTCGGCGGTGACGGCGTGGGGCTTGAACTGGTCCTTCTCGTTCTGCCACGCACTGATCTCGTCCTCGTCGACGAGTTTCCCGCGGTCGATCTCGACCGCGTCCATGTCGAACTCCTCGTGGGGGAAGGTCTGTTCGGTGACGGCCATGGAGAGGTCGGCCGTGACGTAGACGGGGATCTGGTACTTCTCGGCGAGGTTGAACGCCTCCACGGTCTTGTGGAAACATTCCGCGACGGTGGTCGGGGCGAGGACGAATCGCGGAATCTCGCCGTGGCCGCCGTAGAGCATCATGTTGAGGTCGCCCTGCTCCTGTTTCGTCGGCATCCCCGTGCTGGGGCCGGAGCGCATGACGTTCGCGATGACGAGCGGCGTCTCGCTCGTCGCGACGAGGCCGAACGTCTCGGACATGAGGTCGATTCCCGGTCCGGACGTGGCGGTCATCGAGCGTGCACCGGCGCGGGCCGCGCCGAGCGCCATGTTGATGGCGGAGAGCTCGTCCTCTGCCTGGATGACGTGACCGCCGAACTGATCGATGCGGCCGGTCAGATAGGTCATCACGTCCGTCGCTGGCGTGATGGGGTAGCCGGCGTAGAAGCGGCAGCCGGCGGCGATGGCGCCCATCCCGATGGCTTCGTCGCCGTTGAGGAGGACGTAGTCGTTGTCCGTGGTCTCCAGGTCGTAGCCGAAGTCGTTGTCGTAGTTCTCCTCGACGAAGTCGGCGCCCAATCGTGCAGCCTTCTTGTTGTTCTCGACGATGCTCTCGCCCTTGCTGCCGAAGCGCTTCTGGAGTGACTCGTCGAGGTTCTCGATGTCGAAGTTGGTGACGGCGCACACGGCGCCGAGAGCGACGACGTTCCGCATGATCGTGCCGCCGGCCTCTTTTGCGAGCTCCGTCAGGGGGACGTCCAGCCCGGTGATCCCCTGTGGCGGGTCGTAGTCCTCGAACTCCGTCCGGCCGCCGTCGAAGATGACGACGCTGTCGTCGTGGAGTTCGTCGAGATTCTCGTCGACCGTGCGCTCGGTGAGCGCGACAAGGACGTCCAGCCGGTCGACGACGCTCTGGACGGGGTCCACGGCCGTCCGGATCTTGTACGCGGTGTAGCCACCGCGGATTCGGGACGCGAAGTCCTTCGACGTGAAGACGTGCCGGCCAGCGCGCGAGAGTGCCTGCGCGAAGATCTTGCCGGTCGAGTCGATTCCATCGCCGGCCTCCCCACCGATGGCCCAGTTCAGGTCGTCGTGCATGTGGTAGAAGACTTGTGCTCGTCCGTGCAAAAAGCCTTCTGAACCGGGCGTCTGCCGGCGAAACGGGGGTATTGTGGCGGAATCTCGGGGTACTGACTGTCCGTCCAGCGCCGATTCTGGAAGTGGAAGTTTGTCCAATAATACCGCGTAAATGGGGTGTATTTCTCCAAACATGCAAACCCTCGGTCTGGAGGCAGCGTGCCGAGGCCGATGAAATCGAGCGCCGAGTGCGGGTGGAATCGAGAACGTTGATACGCGCGCGTGGATAGGAGTGTCCATGGACGAGACCGCAGTCACCGTACGCGGGGTGCGGACGGTCGGACCGGAGACTGTCGCCATCGAGTTCGAGACGCCCACCGCCTTCGAGGCCGAGCCCGGCCAGTTCGTACAGCTCATCGCCGACCTCGAGGACGAGGAGGTCGCGCGCTTCTACACGCTCTCCTCGCCGGACGTGACCGATACCTTCGAGGTCACGGTTGCGGTCGACCCCGAGGGCGAGTTCGGCCCCTACCTCGAAGCACTCGAGCAAGGTGACACCGTCCGCGTCAAGGGCCCCTTCGGGGACTCCTACTACCGGGGCGAGGACGCCGCCGTCGTGCTCGCCGGCGGTCCCGGAATCGGTCCCGCGGTCGCCATCGCGGAGCGAGTCCTCGCCGAGGATGGTGAAACGGCCATCGTCTACCAGGACGGCGGACTCGTCCACGAAGACCGCCTCTCCGGCATCGCGACCGCCGGCGGCGACGTCTTCGTCGTGGACGAATCGTTCGGCGACGCGGTCGCCGCCGCCCTCGCCGCCGTCCCCGGAGCGGTGTTCGTGTTCGGATTCGCGGAGTTCGTCGAACAGTCGAAGAACGCCCTCGTCGCCGCCGGGTTCGACATCGAAGACGCCGCGTTCGAGAGTTTCGGCCCAGCGCCGTAGCCCGCTTCCCCTCCGTTGACCGCCTATTCCCGGGGGTTCGACCCGGGCGTTGACAGCGTCTTGATTGGACAGTCTGGTATGCCGAATCATTAAACACGCGCGGACCCTTGCTGGACGGTGTGTCGTTCGCAGATAACAGCCCGACGGACGTCGACGCCCAACTCGCGGCCCTCCGGACGGAGTACGGGGAGTTTCCGGTACGTGAGCACACGGTCGAGGTGACCCGTGACCTGCTTGCGGAGACGATCGACGTCGAGAACCGTCGGGCGCTCGGGGGTGCGCGCGTCGTCATCGAACACGAGGACGAACTCCTCCTTCTTCGCGACGACGAGGACGGCGCGTGGGACGCGCCCGGAGGCGACCGTGACTCGGGCGAGAGCCACGTGGCGACTGCGCGCCGGTGGGCCCACGAACACACGGGCATCGAGTGTGCTATCACCGACGTCGAACTCGTCCACCGGTACGAGTTCACCCTCGTGGAGGGCTCCACGGGCGCGACCGGTCTCTGGGTCCTGTTCGCGGGGGAGGCGGTTGACCCGTCACTGGACGTCTCCGAGGACGTCGCCGAGGCTGGCTGGTTCAGTGCCCCACCGACGGGCATCGCCGAGGACGTAGCCGACTGCTTCGAGGCCGACGCTACCGACACTGCCTGAGGACCGCACGCCGACCTGAGGGCTGCTCAGTGTTCGACGAATTCCGTGAGCACGCCGCCGGTGTCCCGGGGATGGAGGAACGCGACGGTATGGCCCCAGGCGCCGGGCCGAGGTTCCTCGTCCACGAGTCCGACATCCAACTCGCGTGCCGTCGCCAGCGCCGCCTCGCAGTCCTCGACCTCGAACGCGACGTGGTGGAGTCCCGGACCATTCTGATCGAGGAATCGCGCAATCGTCGAGTCGTCGTCCAGTGGTTCGAGGAGTTCCAGATAGGTGTTCCCGGTGTCGACGAAGACCACCTGGAGGCCATCGAAGTCCTCCTCGTGGACGACCTCGTAGCCGACGAGGTCCTCGTAGAAGACGGCGAGTTCGGCGGCGTCGTCGGTCGCGATGCCGACGTGGTCGAGCGTCATACCTGCCACCTCGTGGGGGTCATTCAGGCCACCCCGCTGCCTTTGTACTCGCCGAAGACGTCGCGCATCGCGTCGCAGATCTCGCCGACCGTGGCGTAGGCCTTCACCGCGTCCACGATGTATGGCATGACGTTCTCCTCGCCCGTACAGGCGTCCCGGAGCGCGTCGAGTTTCGCCTCGACAGCTTCCTCGTCTCGCTCCGATTTCGCGGATTCGAGCCTGTTGATCTGGCGGCGTTCGTCCGCCTCGGTGACCTCCTGGATGTCCGCCTCGGGCTCCTCGTCGACCCCATATTTGTTCACGCCGACGATGACGCGCTCCTCGTCCTCAATCTCGGACTGGCGTTCGTAGGCGACGTCCTGGATCTGGCGCTGTACCCAGCCGTCCTCCACCGCCGCCCGCATCCCACCGCGTTCGGCGACGTCGTCCAGGATGTCGTAGGCGTCGGCCTCGATCTCGTCGGTGAGGTTCTCGACGTAGTAGCTCCCTGCGAGTGGGTCGATGGTGTCCGCCGCCCCCGACTCGTGCGCGAGGATCTGCTGGGTGCGGAGCGCGGTCCGGACGGACTTCTCCGTGGGGATCGAGAGTGCTTCGTCTTTCCCGTTCGTGTGGAGGCTCTGGGTGCCGCCGAGGACGGCGGCCATCGCCTGGTAGGCGACCCGGACGACGTTGTTCTCGACCTGCTGGGCGGTGAGCGTCGACCCCGCGGTCTGGGTGTGGAACTTCAGCTGTTTCGACTTCGGGTGCTCGGCGCCGAAGCGCTCCTCCATGATGTCCGCCCACATCCGCCGCGCGGCCCGGAACTTCGCGGCCTCCTCGAAGACGTTGTTGTGGGCGTTGAAGAAGAAGGAGAGCTGAGGCGCGAACTCGTCGACGTCCTGGCCGGCCTCGAGGGCGGCTTCGACGTACTCGATGCCGTCGCCGAGCGTGAACGCGACCTCCTGGGCCGCCGTCGACCCGGCCTCACGGATGTGGTAGCCGGAGATGCTGATGGTGTTGAACTTCGGGGTCTCGTCGGCGCAGAACTCGAAGATGTCCGTGATGACGCGCATCGAGGGCCCGGGCGGGAAGATGTAGGTGTTCCGCGCGATGTACTCCTTGAGGATGTCGTTCTGGATGGTCCCCCGGAGCGCGCTCCGGTCGACGCCCTGTTTGTCGCCGACGGCGATGTACATGGCGAGCAGGACCGACGCGGGGGCGTTGATCGTCATCGACGTGCTGACCTCGTCCAGTGGGATGCCGTCGAACACCGTCTCCATGTCCTGGAGGGTGTCGATGGCGACGCCGGACTTCCCGACCTCGCCGGCCGCCATCGCGTTGTCGGAGTCATAGCCCATCTGGGTCGGGAGGTCGAACGCCATCGAGAGGCCGGTCTGGCCCTCGTCGATGAGATAGTGGAACCGCTCGTTGGTCTCCTCACTGGTCCCGAACCCGGCGTACTGGCGCATCGTCCAGAGGCGGCCACGGTACCCCGTGGAGTAGACGCCACGCGTGTAGGGGTCCTGACCGGGGAAGCCGAGGTCCTCGGTGTAGTCGAGGTCCTCGACGTCCGCGGGGGTGTAGAGCCGGTCCACCACCTGCCCTTCGGTGTCGGTCGTGAACTCGTCACGGCGCTCCCCGAACCGGTCGAGCGTCGGCTCGACAGACTCGGCCTCCCACTCGTCGCGGGCCGACCGGATCTCGTCGAGCTCCTCGGGGTCGAACATACCTGCGAATTGGTGACGCGGACCTTAACGGTTGTTCGTTCGGCTGCACCGTACGGTGCTGCGCCGCGGCCAGCCGAAGCGGGCGATCGGACCGCTATCGGCGGCCCGTGTCGTACTTGTACGTCGCCTTCTCCGGGTCGATCCCGAAGTCCTCGGCGGTCTCCTGGATCTCCTCCTCGTCCTCGCTCCAGCGCCGGTGGAGGTACCGTGGCATCTCGAAGTCCTCGAGGTCGAGCTGCATCGGCGTCGCCGACCCCCGGGATTCCTCGATCTCGTCGAGTCGCTCCCGGAGCTTCGGCGGTAGCTCTACCGGATCGGTCTCCTCGAACCCGAACTGCTCGAGGAACTCGGCGTTGTCCGTCATCGAGTAGACGACCTCGAAGTCCTGCTCGCGGGCGTTCTCCACGAGCGACTCGAGGACGTGCGCCGCGACGCCCGTCCCGCGCCAGTCCGGGAGCGTGCCGAGGTTCGTGACCTCGCAGACGCCGTCGTCGGCGTGGACGCGGAGCCGGCCGAACCCGACCTTCTCCCCCGTGTCCTCGTCGACGGCGACCGTGTAGTCACGGGAGCGGAACGCGGGATCCGTGAAACCGAACTCGTCCAGTCGGTCGAGCAGCCACACCTCCTCTCGCTTCTTCGCGCCCCGTACGTGCATACGTCACCCTATACGTCCCACCTGAAAAGGGTTTGCGCGAGCACCCGATTCTCAGGCGAACTCGGTCACGACGGGGATGCCGGCGGTGTCGTACTCACCCATCCGGGCGAGGGTGTCGGAGACCTCGTCCAGGGTGACTCGCTCGGAGACGACACGGCCCGGTTCGAGGGCGCCGGCCTCGATCATCGAGAGGATCTCGCCGTACCGGGCGGTCGGCATCCCGAACGACCCGACGAAGTCGAGCTCCTGCATCGTCATCACGTCGACCGGGAGCGACACCTCGCCACCCTCCTCACTGGTCGTGAGCCCGATCTGGACGTGAGTCCCGGTCGCCCCGAGACTCTGGACGGCGTTCCGGCACGTCTCCGCGATGCCGAGCGCGTCCACCGCGACGTCCGCCCCGCCATCCGTGATACCCTTGACCTCGCGGCCCACTCGCTCGACCGCGCCGGCGTCGATTGTTTCGCTGGCACCGAGGGCCGTCGCGCGGTCGAGGGCGTCCTGGTCGAGGTCGACGGCGATGACGCGGGCGCCGAGCGCGTCGGCGATGTGGACGGCGGAGAGGCCAACGCCACCACAGCCGTGCACCGCGACCCAGTCGCCACCAGAGACCGCCGCCCGATGCGCCAACCCGTGGAAGGCTGTGGTGAACCGGCAGCCGAGCGCGGCCATGTCGACGGGGTCGACGCCGTCGGGGAGGTCGACGGCGTTGAAGTCTGCGTCGGGGACCACGAAGCGTTCCGCGAACGCGCCTTGAACCTGGGGTGCGAACCCGAGCGGTCGGAGGTTCTCGCAGACGTTCGCTCGGCCCTGCCGGCAGTGCTGGCAGGTGCCGTCCCCGAGTGTGAACGGGACGGCGATGCGGTCGCCGACGGCGAGCCGGTCGACGTCGGAGCCGACCTCGACGATCCGGCCTGCTGGTTCGTGACCGAGGATCTGGCCGGGTGGTGGACTCGCGCCGACCCAGTCCCAGTCACCCATCCAGGCGTGCCAGTCGCTCCGGCAGACGCCACAGGCCTCGGTCTCCACGACCACCCCGTCCGGGCCCGGGTCGGGATCGTCGACGTCCTGGATCTCCAGCGGTTCGCCGTACGCCTCGAGGACTGCCGCGCGCATACTACCCACACACTCACGACCCACCCAGATAAAACAACGTGTACCTAACGACCACGCCAAGTTAACAGTCGTAACCAGTTTCCGCTGTGGCCGCCACGCCGTGTCCGCTGCGTGCGTGACGAAACTACTTTGCGCTGGCTCGCAAGTGTTGCCCACATGGATTCGCTCGCAGAGGTGGACGAGGTGGTCCACGAACCCGACGATGCGTTCGTCCGGTCCACGAACGTCTGGTCGTTCATGCAGGCGTACGGCATCGAGGACTACGACGGACTCATCGAGCGCACCACGACCGACGTACCCGGCGAGGCGCAATCGGGCCTGGACTGGTTCTGGGGCGAACTCCCCGACTACCTCAACCTCGAGTTCTACGAGGGTTGGGACAGCGTTCGGGACAACTCCGATGGACCCCAGTTCACGGACTGGTACGTCGGTGGGAAACTGAACGTCGCCCACAACACGCTCGACCGTTGGGCGCGCGCCGGCGTCCCCGAACGCAACACCGTCGCCTGCATCTGGGAGGGCGAACCCGGCGACGTCCGCGAACTCACCTACCACGAACTCCACCGACAGGCCAACCAGGTCGCGAACTACCTCGACGCCTGCGACGTCGGCCGCGGCGACACCGTCGCCCTCTACATGCCCATGGTGCCCGAGGTCATCAGCATCCTCTACGGCATCTTCAAGGTCGGCGCCATCGCCGTCCCCATCTTCTCCGGGTTCGGCACCGACGCCACAGCCACCCGCCTCGAAGACTCGGAGGCGACCGTCCTCTTCACCGGCGACGGCTTCTACCGTCGCGGCAGCGAGATCGCCCTCAAGGGGACCGCTGACGACGCCATCGAGCAGACCGGGCACGTCGAGTACACGGTCGTCTTCGATCGGCTGGGGGGCGAGGCGCCACGCGCCTCGTCTGCCGACATTCCCTGGGACGACGACCGCGACGAGTACTGGACTGCTGCAATCGAACCCCGCAGCGACGAGTTCGAGACCCGGGAGATGGATGCCAGCGACCCCTGCATGCTCCTCTACTCCTCCGGGACCACCGGGAAGCCGAAGGGTATCGTCCACACGCACGCGGGCGCCCTCGTCCAGCCCGCGAAGGAGATCCACTTCGGGTTCGACCGCAAACCCGGCGACCGGTTCTTCTGGGTCTCCGACATCGGCTGGATGATGGGTCCCTGGACGCTCATCGGGAACCACGCGTTCGGTGGTACAATCTTCATGTACGAGGGCGCCCCCGACCATCCCGAACCCGACCGCTTCTGGGAGATGATCGACCGCCACGACCTCACCCAGTTCGGCATCAGCCCCACCGCCATCCGCGCCCTCCGCAAGCACGGGGACGACTGGCTCGAGGGCCACGACCTCTCCAGTCTCCGCATCCTCGGCTCGACTGGCGAGCCCTGGGACCCCGAGTCCTGGCGGTGGTTCTACGACACCGTCGGGAACGGCGAGTGCCCCATCATCAACATCTCTGGCGGCACCGAGATCTTCGGCTGCTTCCTCATGCCGATGCCAATCCAATCACTCAAACCCTGCACGCTCGGCGGCCCCGGGCTCGGCATGGCCATCGACATCGTCGACGAAGACGGGAACTCCATCGCTGACGAACACGAGCGGGGCTACCTCGTCGCCCGCGACTCCAACCCCGCCATGACGCGCTCGCTCTGGAGCGGTGACGAACGCTACCTCGACGAGTACTGGAGCCGATTCGACGACCTGTGGAACCACGGCGACTGGGCCCAGCAGGACGAGGACGGTTTCTGGTTCCTCCACGGCCGCGCCGACGACGCCATCAACGTCGCCGGCCGGAAGGTCGGCCCCGCCGAGGTCGAAGGCGCCCTCATCGACCACCCCGCCGTCAACCAGGCCGCCGCCGTCGGCGTGCCCGACGACACAACAGGCGAAGCCGTCGTTGGGTACGTCATCCTCGAGGACGGCTTCGACGAGACCGACCACCTCCGTGACGAACTCCGCGAGCACGTCGGCGCGGAACTCGGGAAGCCGTTCCGGCCCCGCGAGGTCCTGTTCGTCGACACCTTCCCCAAGACGCAGTCTGGCAAGATCATCCGGCGCGCCATCGAGGCCGCCTACACCGGCGAGGACCTCGGCGACCTCTCCAGCCTCGAGAACCCCGAAGCCCTCGAGAACCTCGAGGACGCCCGGTAACGAACACGACGTCGTGTTCGACTATGCGAACGCGAACAACCTGGTCCCGGCAGGGACGACCACGCCACGGTCAAGGAGCGCTGGCGTCGACGGGATGCCCCCGACCGAGAACACCCGCGTCCGGCCACTCCCGTCGACCAGCCAGAACTGGCCGTGAGCGTCACCGACGAGGAAGCCCTCGGGCGTCGAGAGGGGGCGAGTCGTCACGCCTTGCGGTATCGACTGTGACCACGGTACCGCCCCGTCCGGGCCATACTGGAGCAGCGATTTACAGCCGGACACCGTCGTTCCGGCATCCGTCAGTGCGGTGAACCGGACGGTGCAGTGCTCCCAGATTGGGGGCTGAAGCGGCCTGGCCCGGTCCAGATTCCCCGCGTCGTCGAACCAGAAGACACCGGACGGCTGCCGATCACTGTCCGGACTCCAGGACGAGAGCCGGGTACCGTGTTCGCTGGCGACCACGGCCGAGTCACCAGTCGCAACTGGCGTCTGTTCGAACGCCTTCGTCGCCTGGACCTGCCACCGTGCGTCGCCGTCGGTCGTTACGGCCCGGACGAACCCGGGCCCGCTGGGGGTGCCACCCGACACGACCACGATATCGCCGACGACGGCTGGTTTTCCGACACCCCGCCCAGGGAGCGCCAGCGACCAGTCCACCCGCCAGTCGGCGACGTCGACTGCCACGAGTCGGCCCGGAGACGCGGTGAGAAACGCACGACCAGCCGCAGCCGTCACGGGCGACAGGAGGGCGGTGCCGACGTCGAGCGGTGCCGGGCCACCCCCGGCAGCGAGCGCAAACCGGTGGAGTCGACCGTCGTCGGCCGGCACGACGACCTGCCCGTCCACGATGGCCGGCGTCCCCTGGACGCCCGACGTCTCGCGTTGCCATCGCTGTTCGCCCGTCTCCAGATCGACTGCCAGCACAGTACCGGCCGCCGTACCGACAACGGCCACGCCGTCCGCAACGACCGGTGACGTGACGTACTCGTCGCCGACGTCGACCGACCACGACAGGCCGTCCACGGATACCGCGGGAGCGCGAGTCGTGTTTCCGGCGTCGCCCGTCGCCTGCGGCCAGGAGCCACGGGGTGTCTCCGCGGTGGTCGATCGCTGGGAGATGAGGCTGTTACAGCCGGCGAACGCCGTGGCTCCGGCGATTCCCGCCGTCTGGAGGAACGTCCGGCGATCCATCTATCGCGTCCGAGGAAGCCGTGGGAGAAGTGTCTTGTCCTCGCTCGCTACTCGGTCGCCGCCCGCCATTCGTCGCGAAGGAGCCCGTGCTTGATGGTGTCGACGTACTCGCCGCGGCGGAAGCGATGCTCCCGCATCCGTCCCTCCTCCGTGAACCCGAGGCTGGTCAGGACGCCACGTGACGCGTCGTTGGTGTGGAAGGCGTCGGCCGAGAGTCCGTGGATCTCGTAGGTCTCGAAGAGGTGGTCGATGAAGCACGAGAGCGCCTCCTTCATGTAGCCCTCGCCGTGGAAGTCCGGCAGGAGCCAGTACGCGAGCGAGGGCCGCGTGTAGTGCGTGTTCATCGCCATCACTTCACCGATGGGCTCCTCGTCGACGCAGATGAGAAGGGCGATGGTCCGGTCCTTCTCGCCGAGTTTCTCGATGTCCTCCTCGACCGACGGCAGGTTCTCCGGTCCGTACGTGCCGAGTGGGATTCGGATCTCGGGGTTGTTGCGGCCCTTCTGGACGAACTCGGCGTCCTCGGGTTCGACGGTTCGGAGGGTGACGCGGTCCGCGCGGAGATAGGCGGCGCCTGGCATACGTGACGAGAGAACGAAGGGGCAGTAAAGGCTTGCGCGCGACTGGGACGCAATCACACGCCCAGGGGGACCAGGTCGACCGTCTTCGGGTCGATCGTCTGGGGTTCGGGCGCCGCATCAGATGTAACGGCGACCGTTCCGGTTGCGCCATCCGCCGGGAGGAGGATCGTCGCATCGGCGGCGAGGGGCGCGAGGATTCCCGCGACGAGGGTTCCCGGGGTCGGCAGTGGTGCCCTGATGGCGACCACGTCGTCGGGCGACAGCGTCGCCGCATACTCGTCGGCGGCCTCGAGGACGGTCGCGACGTCGTACCGGGCTCTCCCGGTCTCGATGAGATGGGCGGCGAGGTCGTGGTCGACGTCGGGGAACGTCGGGTTCTCACTCCAGACGTCGCGTTCGAAGTATCCCCAGGATGGGTCGCTCGGGGGGTCGCGGTAGCCGACGAACTGGCCGCCTGGCGGGAGCTCGAACTGGGTGAGTCTGTCGGTGGGTCCGACGATTACTCGCGCGTCGACCTCGGCCGGTGGCCCGAACCGAACGCGGGCATCGAGGAGTGCAGCGCCGAAGAACGCGAGCAGTGACTCGGGAGTCGCGTCGTCGGTGATGGCGACCAGGCTCCCCTCGTGCACGCCGCGCGTCCGCAGGAAGTTCCCCGTCTTCCACGCCATCGAGCGGAACTTCCGCCGGTCGTACTCCCGGGGCGGCGCCGCGAGTACCACGTCGTCGGCGGGCCCATCCAGGAGTTCGACGGGGTGCATACCTGAGTGTTCGGCGCGTCCGACAAACCGCTTACTGTCGACGCCAGGCGGACGAACCTTCAAATACGAAGCCGGGACCAAAGTCGTCCATGACGTGACCATCGATCCTGGCCGGACCGCGAAACTCGATGCTGTGCCGGTCAGGACGTAGGGGTTCAGAAGCCAAGTGCGTGGTCGCCGGAGCCCGTCCACTCACGCAGTCAGGTCGTGCTCGCCACCGTTCGGAAGGGACCGGATTCCGAGCATTGGGTCCCGGCAGCGTCGCCTAAAAGCTCGACTTGATGCGCTCGAAGAAGCCTTCCTCGACGTCGATCTCTTCCCCGCCGGCTTCGGCGAAGGCCTGGAGGGCGTCCTTCTGTTCCTCGTTCAGGGACTCGGGGGTGACGACCTGCACGGTCACGTAGAGATCGCCCTGCCCGCGACGGCGGACCCGGGGCATGCCTTTCCCCCGGAGTCGGAACGTCTCCCCTGACTGGGTCCCCGAGGGGAGGTCGAACTCGCTCGATCCGTCGAGGGTCGGGACCTGGATGGTGTCGCCGAAGACGGCCTGAGGGAAGGAGACCGCGTGGCGGTGGTGGAGATCGGAGCCGTCGCGTTCGAAGTCCGGGTGGTCCTCGACCTCGATCTCGATGAGGAGGTCGCCGTTCCGGGCACCGGCTTCGCCCGGGGCGCCCTCGCCCTCCATCCGGAGGGACTGGCCGGTGTCGACGCCTGCGGGGATGTCGACCTGAAGGGTAGCCTGGCGGCGGACCTGCCCGCTGCCACTGCAGTCCGAACACGTCTCGCTCGCGAGTTCGCCGTCGCCACCACAGCGGTTGCACGTCTGGGTGGACTGCATGCGGCCGAGCGGGGTCTGCTGAACTCTGGTGACCTGGCCCTGCCCGTCACACTCGGGGCAGGTCCGGACGTCGGCGTCCGGTGGGTAGCCCTCGCCCTCGCAGGTGTCACAGCGTTCGGGTCGCCGGATGGTCACCTGCTTCGTGGTGCCGTGATAGGCGTCCTCCAGCGAGATCGTGGTGCGAGTGCGGAGGTCCTGGCCCTGCCGGGGGCCGCGACGGCCGCCCCCACCGCCGCCACCGAAGAACTGCTCGAAGATGTCGCCCATGCCGCCACCCATCCCGCCACCGCCGAACGGGTTGCCCTGGCCGCCAGCACCGCCGCCCGTCGCGCCGTGCTTCTGGGCTTCGGTGAAGCGCTCGTGCCCGAGCTGGTCGTACTGCTGGCGCTTCTCGTCGTCCGTCAGCACCTCCTTCGCCTTCTGGATCTTGTTGAACTTCTCCTCGGCGTCGGGCTCGTCGCTGACGTCGGGGTGGTACTCGGAGACCTTCTCGCGGTACGCCTGCTTGATCTCCGCGTCGCTCGCGTCGCGGCTGACACCCAGGACGTCGTAGAAGTCTTCGGCCATCTGTGCGTTGTAGTGTGGGAAGTGGGAGGGCGCCTTAGTTTGTCGGCTTCGTCGCTACGTGCTCGAAGTCGGTGTCACTCTTCGTCGGTGGTCGCATCGTCGTCAACATCACCAGAACGCTTGCGTTCTGGTTGGCTGACGAGACTGGCGTCGTCGTGACATGGTCACTCCTCGTCAGTCTCGTCAACGTCTTCGAAGTCGGCGTCGACGAAGTCCTCGGGGTCGGCGTTCGGGCCGGCGCCCGCCGCGCCCGCACCTGCCGCGCCGCCCGGACCGGCCGCACCGCCGGGGCCGGCACCAGCACCGGCCGCGCCGGCGCCTGCTGCACCGGCCTCGGCAGCTTGCTGCTGGTAGGCCTGCTTCCCGATCTCCTGCAGGGCCTTGGAGAGGGACTCCGTCGCGTCCTCGATCTCGTCGACGTCGGCGTCCTCGTCCTCCAGGACGGCTTCGACGGACTCGATCTCCGCCTCGACCTCCTCGCGGGTCTCGTCGTCGACCATCTCGTCGTTCTCGTCGAGGAGTTTGTTGGCACGCTGGACGGCGGTCTCCGCTGCGTTCCGCGCTTCGATGCGCTCGCGGCGTTCCTTGTCCTCCTCCGCGTGCTGCTCGGCCTCCTCCTGCATCTCCTCGATCTGGTCGTCGCTGAGACCGGCGCCACCCTCGATGGTGATGGACTCGGCGTTCCCGCTGCCCTTGTCCTCGGCTTCGACGTTCACGATACCGTCCGCGTCGAGCTTGAACGTGACCTCGATCTCGGGGACGCCGGCGGGGGATGGCGGGATGCCGGTGAGGTGGAAGTCACCGAGGAACTCGTTCTCCTCGGCGATCTCGCGCTCGCCCTGGAAGACGCGGACCTGAACGCTCGTCTGATTGTCCGCGGCCGTGGTGAAGACCTTCGACTCTTCCGTCGGAATCGCGGTGTTCTTCTCGATGAGGCGCTCGAAGAGGCCGCCCTTGACCTCGATACCGAGGCTGAGGGGTGTGACGTCGACGAGGACGATGTCGTCGACTTCACCGGAGAGCACGCCACCCTGGACCGCGGCGCCGAGCGCGACGGCCTCGTCGGGGTTGACGTTCTTCTTCGGCTCCTGACCGGTGAGTTCGGTGACCTGCTCCTGGACCTGCGGCATCCGGGTGGAGCCGCCGACGAGGATGACCTCGTCGATGTCGTCCTTGTCGAGACCCGCGTCCTCGAGGGCCTGCTCCGTCGGGCCGACGGTGCGCTCGATGAGATCCGCCGTGAGGCTCTCGAACTTCGCGCGGGAGAGCTTCTGCTCGAGGTGGACGGGGCCGCTGTCGGTCGCGGTGATGAACGGGAGGTTGATCGTCGTCTCCTTCCGACTCGAGAGCTCGATCTTGGCCTCCTCGGCGGCGTCCTTGAGGCGCTGGAGGCTCTGCCGGTCGTCTCGGAGGTCGATTCCGTGGTTGTTCTCGAACTCGTCGGCGAGCCAGTCGATGATCGCGTGGTCCCAGTCGTCGCCGCCGAGGCTGTTGTCCCCGTTGGTCGCGACGACCTCGTAGACGCCCGCGCCGAGGTCCAGGATGGAGACGTCGAACGTGCCGCCACCGAGGTCGTAGACGAGGACGGTCTGGTCCGAGTCCTCGTCGAGGCCGTACGCCATCGATGCGGCGGTCGGCTCGTTCACGATGCGTTCGACCTCGAGCCCGGCGATCTCGCCGGCGTCCTTCGTCGCCTGGCGCTGCCGGTCGTTGAAGTACGCGGGGACCGTGATGACCGCCTTCTCGACGTCCTCACCGAGGTACTCCTCGGCGTCGCGCTTGATCTTCTGGAGGATCATCGCCGAGATCTGCTCGGGCGTGTAGTCCTCGCCGTCGAGTTCGACCGTGTAGTCGTCCTCGCCCATGTGGCGCTTGATCGACTGGACGGTCTGCTCCGGGTTCTGGACGGCCTGGTTCTTCGCGGGCTTGCCGATGATCCGTTCGCCCTCGTCGAATGCGACGACGGACGGTGTGGTGCGGTCCCCCTCGCTGTTCACGATGATCTCGGGGTCGCCTCCCTCCATCACCGCGAACGCGCTGTTCGTGGTGCCGAGGTCGATTCCGAGGATCTTCTGACTCGCCATCTTGACGAGATGATAGCCGTCTGTTGCCTTTAAAGATTGCGAGACCGGGGCGACCTGCCGGCGGTCGAAAGCACCGATTTCGGGGGGTACGAGCGCCCACGACCCCCGCATCCCGGGGGTTTTATATTGAACCGGTATTCAGTCCACTGGTATCTACCGGGAGCGACCCGAGCGCGGCCGCAATGCGGCGATGACCTGGTCCGTGTAGGCGTCTCGGCCCTCCACGGCGAAGATCTCGTGGCCGCCGTCGAACAGCGTGATAGCGTCTGCCGGCGCGTGGTCGCCGATTGCCCGCACGTCCACGACGCGGTCGCTCAGCGAGCAGAACACCCGGCTCCCCTCCCGGAACTCGGGGAGGGACGCGTGCGCGTCGGCCATCGTCTGTAGCCAGGCTGGGGACGCGTCCGGAATCGAGGTCCGCACGACCTCGGGGTCCTTGTGGGCGCCGAGTAGCTGGCCGTCGATGTCCGACCCGAGGAACTGGCGGTCGGTCGGGAGCCGCATCAGGGCACGCATGAGGACGCCGGAGACGCCCTGCGTGTTCAAACCCCAGAACGGACTCAGGTAGACTCTGGGGCCGTCGGCCGGGAGGTGCGCGGCGACGAGCCCGCCCGTGCTGTGGCTGAGCAAGCGGAACGCGTCCAGGTGTTCGCGAGCGTACTCGGTCACCGGGTCGAGGTAGTCCCGCTCGAAGTCGGTGCCGTTGTCAGGAATCTCCGCCGCGTGCACCTCGAAGTCCGCGTCGACGATGCGCTCGATGAACCAGTCGACGGTCGGATGCACGACCCGATTCCCCCATCCCATGACGAAGAAGACGGTCGGGTCGGCGTCGTCACCGAACCGGTGGAACTCCATACGTGCCACGGGCACCGGACCACGAAAAAGCCTCGCCCCAGCTGGTTGGTCCTGGACCGTTGGGACGGGCGTCGCTCGTCGCTTACTCGTCGGTGGCGTCCGGCGCTGCGTCGCTCGACCCGTCGCTCACGGTCACCTGGGCCGCGCGGAGCACCTTCCCGCCCATCTCGTACCCCGGCCGGTAGACCTCGGCGACGGTACCCTCGGGCTCGTCGCTCGGGACGCGCATCATCACCTCGTGCCGCTGGGCGTCGGTGTCCGTTCCGGGGTCCGGTCGGATCTCCTCGACGCCCTCCTGGTCGAGCACGCGGTCGAACTCGTTCCGCGTGAGCTCGACGCCCTCCATGAGTGCGTCGACGTCCTCGGTCTCACCCTCGAGCGCCCGGTCGAGGTTGTCACGGACGTCGAGGAGTCGCGTGACGAGGTCCTCGGTCGCGCGCTCCTTCTCGTCCTCGAGTCGGCGTTTCGAGCGCTCCTTGTAGTTCTTGAAGTCCGCCTGCACGCGCTTCACTCGGTCCGTCAGCTCGTCTATCTCGTCGTCCTTCTCCGCGACCTCCTCGCGGAGCGTCTCGACATCCTGTTCGAGGGCTCCGACCTCGGCGGCGAGCTCCTCGTCGTACTGGGCGACCTCCGCCACGAGCGCATCGACGCCCGCCTCGTCGCCGTACCCGTCGTCGGCGCCCTCGTTCGGGGCGGTCTCGCCATCTGCGTCCTGCTGGACCGTGTCGGCGTCCTCGCTCATGCCCGACACAAACGGCTTCGCGGGCTTAAGGATTTCAGAACACGATTGGGGGCTCCGGCCGGCTCACTCCAGCGATGGAACGCGTGCCGGTTCGAAGTGCGTCGTGCCGAGGTACGTGACGAGCGCCCCACCGAATCCGATGCTGACGACGGTGAGTGCGGCCACCGCGCCCACGAACGGGATCAGTGCGAGCACGCGGAGCACGAGGACCACGGCGACGGACCCGATGGCGGTCGCGCGCCCCGGCGAGAACCGGCCCATTCGGTCACCGAGTGCGTAGCCGAGCCCGAGGACGCCGTATCCGGCGACGAGTAGCGTCGCGAGGAACGCGAGCGCCGCGACGGGGAGGAGGATGAGCGTGAACGCCATGAAGACGCCGACGGCGAGCGCCGTCACGCCGACGAGCCCGCCGACCGTCGTCGAGACGACCGGATGTTCGGTCGCCGCACCCCCCACGTTCCGGAGGAGGCCCGGGAACCGCCGGCCCACGAGGAACCCGGCGAGCCCCGCAATGATTGCCTCGAGCAACGCGAACCCGAGGGACGACCCCGGTGGTCGATCCGGGAGGACCGGTGTCTCGGCGCGGTCCGCGATCGTCGCGCCCGGTGCGACCGACACGCTCCCGCCGTAGTTCTCCAGGGTGCCCAGAATCGCGCCGGTGTCGGCGACGGAGAGCCCACCGGCAAGCGCCACGACGTCACCGTCTACACGTCCGGCGACCGAGAGGCTCCCGTCCGCAACGTAGACCGGTCCCTGGATGGTCGTGCCGGCGGGAACCGTGACGTTGCCGCCGGCGACGATGAGGGCGCCGGCGGAGCCACCTCCTTCAGTCACCACCCGGTCGCCCGCGAGCACGACGTCTGCCGACCCGGCCCCGCCGGAGGACGCGAGAAGCAGAGCGACGATGACGAAGGGGACGGCTTCGGGTCTCATGCCGCCGCCCTCCCGTGGTGGACGACACGTTTGAGGTAGAGGGCGACGCCGAGCCCCACGAACAGCAGCAGCGTGAGTGCGTTCACGAGGGTGAGATGGGAGAGCACCGTGACCTCGGCGGCTGAGAGATAGAGCGCGAGCGACGTGCTGAGGAACGTCGCGAGCCAGCCGGCGATGCCGACTCCCAGTGCGGCGTGCGTGCAGGCCGTCCGGGGCGTGGAGAGGTCCGGCCAGATCGCGAAGTTCAGAGTGGTGTAGAAGCTCACGGCGGTAGCGTAGGCTGCGGGGAGGAGCAATGGGGGTGTCCCGCTCGCGTCGGTCGCAGTACGGAGGTCGAAGGTGTAGAGGAGGTGGGTGAACGCGAACATCCCGAACACCCAGAGGAAGAGGGCGCGACGGCCGAAGCTCCGGTACAGGACGCCGGCCGCGAGTGCGGCGACGACGTGCGTGCCGCCGATGAAGACGCGGACGCCGACGTCGGGCGACTGCCAGGACGTCAGCACGAAGACCGGCGTCTCGACGATACGGAGAAATCCGAGACTGTCGACGAAGAACGCGCCGAACATCAGAACGACGAGCACCCAGAACCCCCAGCTCCCGGTCCGAACGGGCTCCGGGCGACAGAACCGCCCGATCGAGTGCTCGCCCCCGTACCGGGAGAGTCGCTCGAGCACGCCGGTTCGTCCGGATGCGAGCACGGCGAAGAGCAGCACGCCGGGCGCCATCGCTGGCACGAGGACCCCCGCGAACTCCTCCACGCGCCAGTTCATCGGATAGACGGCGGCCATGAAGAACGCGACAGCGGTGGCCACCGCGGCGACCAGCCCACGGTCCGGGACCGGGACGAGGTCGACCGCGAGCGCGAACGTGACGGGCATTCCGACACCGATCGCGAGCGCGCAGGCGAGGAGCCAGGCGACGTACGTGTTCGGCGTCGCGACGAACGGGGCGAGGATGGTGAGCAGCCACTGGGTCCCGACGACGAGCGCGAGCACGCGAACTTTCGCGGTGAGGTCACCACCGAGCCCGCGTCGGTCCAGGCTCACGCCAGCGACCACGGCCGCCGCGAACGCCGCGAGCGCGAACCCGGCCATCGCGAGCGAGACCGTGGTCCCGGGGAGGCCGACGACGCGCGTCCCGAGGTCGATGAGGCCCAGCTGGACGAACGTCAGATTGTAGTAGTAGCCCGCTGCGAGCACGGCGATGAACCCCAGCACCCCGAGCACCGCGTCCCACCGCCCCGCCCTCGCGTGGTCACGGATGTCGGTTACCGTCATCGACCCCGAGTTCTCTCGGTGTCCTGAAATAGCTACGCCTCGCGCTCCGGATTCGAGAACGGACGTTGGAGTAACACCGCTCGAAGGCGACAGTCCGGTATGGTCGAAGATCCTTCTCGACTCGGACGGGAGTACCTGGCCGGTCTGGGCCTCGTCATCGGGGCGGGTATCGGTGGGGCCCTGGGCGTTCTCTGGGGCGACATCGCCCTCTACGCCGCGATGGGTGCCGGACTCGGACTGGTTGCGGGCGCCGCCATCGGGTCGCTACAGGCCTGATCCGTTGGAGCGTGACTGCTTTGTGACTCGGTCCCCGACCGACAGGCAGTGACCGTCACGTTGCGGTACGAGGCCGGAACCATCCGGCTCGACGTCGACGATGGGGACTCGCTCCCACCCCTCCCCGGTGTCGAGGCGGACCCGCGAGCCGACGGCCTCGCCGCCCCTGCCTACCAGTACGCCGCGATCCGGCGCGCGCTGGAGACCGCGGACGTCTACTTCGAGGACCGCGTCCTCGACCTCCCAGCCCTCGCCCTGCAGTCCGAGTACGAGCTCCGGGACTACCAGCGCGACGCCCTCGACGCCTGGGCCGAGAACCGCAATCGAGGCGTCCTCGAACTTCCGACCGGGAGCGGGAAGACCGTCATCGGGCTCAAGGCCATCGAATCCATCGGCCAGCCCACGCTCGTCGTCGTCCCCACCATCGACCTCCTGGAGCAGTGGCGGGCGGAGCTCGAAACCGAGCTCGTCGATTCGGATGGTGGCCGCCCCGAGATCGGGCAGCTCGGCGGCGGCGTCCAGCAGGTGGGCGACCTCACCGTCGCGACCTACGACTCCACCTACCTCCGGGCCGACGACCTCGGCGACCGCTTCGGGCTCGTCATCTACGACGAGGTCCACCACCTCGGCGGCCAGGGGTTCCGGGACGCCGCCCGACTCCTCGCCGCCCCCGCTCGACTCGGACTCACCGCGACGTTCGAACGCCCAGACGGGGCGCACGAGACCATCGCCGAACTCGTCGGTGACGTCGTCTACCGGCGGAACGTCGACGACCTCGCCGGCGAACACCTCGCCGACTACGACGTCAAACGCCTCGAGGTCCCGCTAACGCCGGACGAACGCGAGGCCTACGAGGCCGCCCAGGGCACCTTCACCGACTACCTCGCGACGTCGAACGTCACCTTCCGGTCGGCGAGCGACTACCAGGAGCTCGTGAAGCGCTCGGGCAACGACCCGCGCGCCCGCGAGGCGCTGCTCGCGAAACAGGAGGCGCGCCGCATCGTCCAGGAATCCGAGAACAAGCTTCACGAACTCGGCCGACTCCTCGACGCCCACGCTGACGACCGCGTCATCGTCTTCACCGCCTCCACCGACCTCGTCTACGACGTCGCAGAACGCTACCTCATCCCCGCGATCACCCACGAGACCGGCGCCGACGAGCGACGCGAGATCCTCGACCGGTTCCGACGCGGCACGTACTCCAGAATCGTCGCCGCGAACGTCCTCGACGAGGGCGTCGACGTCCCGGACGCCAACGTCGCGGTCGTCATCGCGGGCTCCGGGAGCGAGCGCGAGTTCACGCAACGCCTCGGCCGCATCCTCCGCCCGAAGGACGACGGTTCGCGGGCGATCCTCTACGAACTCGTGTCGGCCGAGACGGCGGAGGAACGAGTCGCGGACCGGCGACGGTAGCTGGCGGTCGCCGCGTGGCGGTGCGGCTATTTCTGGATGGTCACATCGACGCTCATGTTCTGCACGTCGGCCATCTTGACGTCGTACGTCACGGTGACCTCCTTCGTGGTGTGCGCATCGAGCGACACCTCTCTGACCCGGGGCATAGCGTCGCCGTTGATGGTCGCGTGCACGAGGAGCGTCCCGGTTTCGGCGTCGTTGCCGGCGTTCGAGACGACGACGGACACCTCGACGAACCCGTCGTCGTTCCCGTAAAAGTCCACGTCCGAGGTGCTGAGGGAGGAGCCCTGCTCGCTCTTCGAGCCCATGCAGCCGGCGAGGAGCACCCCGCCTGCGAGACCGGCGTTGCGGAGGAGGGACCGTCGGTCCATGCGAGCAGAAGTCGGCCCCGGCACAAGTCTCTTCTGCCGCGAAACCTGTTTGCGTGCCCGCGTCCAACCCGGAGTCGTGCTCACGAAGGACCTTCTGCGCATCTCACGCGCGGGCGGCAGCTACCGCCCGCAGTTCGCCAGCGAAGCGGACGAACCCCTCGCTAGGAGGTCCCTCGACGTCTACCGGGAGGCGGTCGGTTCGACACGTGGCGACCTCCAAGACGCGCTCACGGACCTCGAGCGCGACGCGCCGGACTTCAAACTCGCCCGCGGTTTCGCCGCACTCCTCGAACGTGACGCCTGGTTCAGTGTCGACGCGCCGGTCGACCCCCGCCGCGCCCGAACTGCCGCCTTCGAGGCTGGCGAAGCGGTCGGTGTCTCCGGGCCCGACACCGACGGTCGACGCGAGGCACTCGCAGACGCGGCCGCGGTTCTCGGGGTCACGCCCGACGAGGTCGAGACGGCGATGTTCGCCGACCGCGACGTCCGCGAGGTTCTCTCGGATTTCGACGCCCGCTGGACGCCCGCCGAACTCGTCGCGCAGTACAACCTCTCGCTCGCGCAGACTGCGCTCTTCGACGCCACCGAACTCCGCGTCCGCTCCGCCGACCCCCGGACGCTCATCTCGTCGGTGAAGCGCCTCGGTCTCCTCTACGAGATCCACAAGCTCGACGACGGCGGCCGCGAGGCCGTCCTCACCGGGCCGGACGCGCTCTTCCGACGCACCCGACGGTACGGGACACGCTTCGCCCGCCTCCTCCGGTCGGTCGCTCGTGCCGACGAGTGGCGCGTCGAGGCCACCATCGACGACCGCGGCACCGACCGCACTCTCGTTCTCACCCAGGATGACCCGGTCGCGGTCCCCGACGTCGACCCCGTCACCGACGTCTCCTACGATAGCGACGTCGAGCGGGACTTCGCCACCCGATTCTCGGGCCTCGGTCTGGACTGGCGGCTCGTCCGCGAACCCGACCTCCTCGACGCCGGCGACACCGTCATGGTGCCGGACTTCGCGTTCGAGTACGAACACGCGCCCTTCCGCGTCTTCTTCGAGATCATGGGGTTCTGGACGCCCGAGTACGTCGAGAAGAAGCTCGCGCAGCTCGACGCCGTGGACGACGAACTCGTCGTCGCCGTCGACGACTCCCTCGGCGTCGGCGAGGCCATCGACGTCCGCGACCACCGCGCCATCCCTTACTCCGGGACCGTCCGCGTGAAGGACGTCGTCGACGTCCTACGCGAGTACGAACGCGACCTCGTCGCGGCGAGCACCGACGACCTGCCGGACGAACTCGTGCCCGACGCTGCGGTCGTCACCATCACCGACCTCGCCGAGCAGTACGGCGTCAGTGAGGCCGCCATCGAGGACGTCCCGGTCCCGGACCACGTCCGTGTCGGGCGAGCGTTCGTCCGCCAGCGCGTGCTCGACGATGCGGCCTCGAGGTTCGACGCCGGCCTGGCTCTCGACGAGGCAGAGTCGGTCCTGGCCGACGTCGGTCTCGGGGACGTCAGTTCGAGCGCGGTCATCGACCACCTCGGGTATCGGGTCGCCTGGGCGGGGCTTGGCGACGGCACCCTCCAGAAGAAATAACCAAATTAGGTTATATATAGATAGATAACGTATAAGTGTTATCAACGTGTAGTGGGTCGTGATGCCGAAGCGCTGTGTCGTCCTCGGTGACGTCGTCGCCTCCCGGGACATCGGCGACCGCGAGGCATTCCGGGAGCGACTGCTCGAAGCCTGCGCCGCGGCGAACGAGACGCTTGACGATGCCGTCGTCGCCGGATTCACGCCTCAGAAGGGTGTCGACGAGTTCGGCGGCGTCCTCGAGACGCCGGCCCGACTCTACGATGCTGTCGACACCATCGCCCGCTACCTCCACCCCGAGGAGGTCCGGTTCGCGGTCGCCTGGGGCGAGGTCGACGTCGCCCCGGACGCGAACGACGTCCAGCAGATGGACGGCCCGGTCTTCCACCGCGCGGACGAACTCCAGGACTCGATCGCGGACACGCCCTTCCGGTTCGCGATGGACCTCGACGACCCGCCACTCGACGACACGCTCGGCGACGAGATCAACCTCCTCCTGCTCCGGAAAGCCGAGTGGACCGAACGCCAGCGCCGGATCGCCGCACGCTACGCCGAACTCGGGTCCCAGGCCGCCGTCGCCGACGAACTCGACGTCTCCCAGCCTGCCGTCTCCCAGTCGCTCGCCCGGGCGAACTACCGGGTCCTCCGGGAGATTGAAGGAAGATTACGCACAACGTTGGAGCGATACGAATGAGCCCGCTTCCCCCGGCGGTCGACCCGGCGTCGACGTGGGACGTCGCCGCCACCGTCGCCGCCTACCTCCTCCTGCTCGGCACCAGCGGGCGCGTCGTCACCCGCACCCTCGCACTCGTCCCGTCCGAGGACCAGGAACCCACCGAACGCGAGCGCGACGTCGGCGCCATCGTCGGGAAGTGCGAGAACCTCCTCACGCTCACCTTCGTGCTGCTCGGCGCCTACACCGCGCTCGCGGTCATCTTCGCCGCGAAGGGCATCATCCGGAAGGAGGACATCGAGAAGAACAGCCTGTTCTACCTCGCAGGCACCCTCGTCAACTTCACGTACAGCGTCCTCGTCGGCGCCCTCTTGCTCTTCGTCACCGGCCTCCGGTAGGCGCTGTCGGCCGGAGCCGCCGGTCGGTCACGACTCCCGGAAGTCCCGTTGTCGGCCCTTCGGGACCATCGATCGGAGCTCGTGGTGGACGTAGAGCCCCACACCGATCGGTTCCGGGGCGCCCGCGATCTCGTGTCGGACGACGAGGTAGCCCCAGTCGCCGTCCCACTCCGGCTCCGTCGTATCGCCCGCGACGAACGCCGCGGCGTCGTCCGGGTCGAGGTCGATGACGTTTCTCGTCGCGTGTCCGCCGAACCGCTGGACGGCGTCCGTCGTCGGCTTCCAGTGCTCCTGGCGCGTTCGGATGAACTTCATCCCGAGACTCTCGACCGGGACCGGTGGGTCGAGGTCGAACGGGAGCGCCCAGACCTTCCCCTTGCCCTTCTCCCAGAACGTGTACTCGTCGAAGACGGACGAGTCGACGCCGAACCGGTCCGCCCACCAGTCGACGACCGCCTGCCTCGATGGGCGTCCCTCGACCTCGCGTTCGGCGTCTGTTGCTGGGAGGCGGTCGAACTCGTGGCCGACGTTCTGCCTCATCCACGCACCTCCAGCTTCGCGGTGAAGAACCCGCCCGTGTCGTTCTGGTGCGGGTAGAAGCGCTTCGCGTGACGGAGCGAGTCGTCGTAGGACTCGTCGAGCCAGTCGGTGATGCCGTCGTCGTGTTCGAGTCCGATCTCGAACGGCACGAGCTCCACGTCACCATCCCCGAGGACGGCGTCGACGACGCCCTCGTTCTCCTCCGGGGCGAACGTGCACGTCGAGTAGACGACGGTCCCGCCCGCACGGGTGAGGTCGATGGCGCGACGGAGGATGGCGGTCTGCAGCTTCGCCATCTGCCGGCTCGACTGCCGGCCCGCGGACTCGAGGGCGTCCGGGTTCTTCCGGATCGTTCCCTCGCAGGTGCAGGGGACGTCGACGACCGCACCGTCGAAGGCGTCCACCCCACCGAAGTCGTCGAGCGAGACGTGTCGGGCGTCGCGGTTCGTCACCGCGGCGCAGGTGATGCCGAGGCGGTCGCAGTTCCCGCGGAGTGCGGAGAGCCGACCGAGGTTGTCGTCGTTCGCGACGACGAGGCCACGGTCCTCGATCTCGGCCGCGAGCTGCGTCGTCTTCGACCCCGGTGCCGCACAGGGGTCGAAGACGACGTCACCGGGCGCCGGTGCGAGGACGGCCGCCGGAATCGCCGACACCTCCTCCTGGCCGTGCACCCAGCCGTGGACGTACGGCCACGTGTTCCCGGGCTTGCTCGTGTCGACCTCGAGGACGCCGGGATGCCAGTCGCGTCGCTCCACCTCGATACCCTCGTCCTCGAACGCCCGGACCGTCCGGTCGACGTCGCCCTTGATCGTGCTCACCCGGACGGTCGTCGGGAGCGGCCGCTGGCACGACTCGACGAACGCCTCGAAGTCGTCGACCAGTGATTCGTACCGCGACAGCGCCTCCATTGCCACCGAGTACCCGGAGCGCGCGCTAATGGGTTTCGGAGTCGCGGCCGCCCCTGGACCGGTGCCGGGGGGTCGACGACGCAGTGAGGGTTGCCGACACCGACACCATCGAGTAGGTGACCCGGGAACCACCCGACCACGAATGACCACTCCGACAACCACGCTCCCGAGCGGAGACGACCTCCCCGTCGTCGGCGCCGGCACCTGGCGACTCAGCGGCGACACCGTCCGACAGTCCGTCACCGCCGCGCTCGACGCCGGCTACACGCACGTCGACACCGCCGAGGGCTACATGAACGAACCCGAGATCGGGGACGCCATCGCGGCCTCGGACGTCGACCGCGACGATATCTTCCTTACGTCGAAGGTCCTCGCGAAGAACCTGCACTACGAGTCCGTCATCGCCGCCTGCGAGGACTCCCTCGAGAAGCTCGGCACCGACTACCTCGACCTCTACCTCGTCCACTGGCCGAACCCCGCCATCTCGCTCCGCGAGACCATGGACGCCATGGCGACCCTCCACGACCAGGGCAAGGTGAAGAACGTCGGCGTCTCGAACTTCAGCGCGTACCAGCTCTCCGCCGCCCACCACGTCAGCGACGTCCCCATCGCCGTCAACCAGATCGAGTTCCACCCCTGGTTCCAGCGACCCGACCTCACCGAGTACTGCCGCGACACCGACACCACCATCGAGGCCGCCGCCCCCCTCGCACGCATGGCGTTCATCGAGGACGACACCATCCAGGACATCGCCGACGCCTACGACAAGACCCCCGTCCAGGTCATCCTCCGCTGGGCCATCGAGCAGGACGTCGTCGTCCTCCCTCGTTCCTCCTCATCCGACCACGTCCGCGAGAACCTCGAGCTCTTCGACTGGGAACTCGACGCCGCCGACCGCGACCGCATCACCGCCCTCGATCAGGACCACCCCGTCTACGACCACCCCGCCCGCGACTGGACCGACGACGTCTGGGGCATCTCGCAGTAACGAAGGCCATACTGCTACAGCACCCCGGAACCCGCCCCACGCTTTAAGCAGCCGTCTCACGAACCCCGAGCCATGGCATCAGTCGTCCCCGTCGCCGACGTCGACCTCGACGAACCCGTCCTCGTCGAAGGACTCCCCGGCGTCGGCCTCGTCGGCAAGATCGCGACCGACCACGTCATCGAACAGCTCGACATGAAGTTCGTCGCCACCGTCGACTGCGAAGGCATCCCCCGCGTCGCCATCTACGACGAGGGCACTCGCGACGTCCAACCACCCGTCCGCATCTACGCCGACGAAACCCACGACGTCCTCGCACTCCAGAGCGACATCCCCATCTCCCGCACGGCCGCCCGCGAGTTCGCCGGCTGCGTCACCACCTGGATCGACGAACACAACGCCCTCCCACTCTACCTCAGCGGCCTCCCCGTCCAGGACCTCGACCCAGAGACCGTCCCCGAACTCTTCGGTATCGCCACCGGCAACGCCGCCGGCATCCTCGACGACCACGAGATCTCCCGTCCACCGGAACGCGGTGTCGTCGGCGGCCCCACCGGCGCCCTCCTCAACCGCGCCGGCGCCCGCGACATCGACGCCCTCGGCCTCGTCGTCGAAAGCGACCCACAGTTCCCCGACCCCGCCAGCGCCCGCAAACTCATCGAAGACGGCATCGAGCCCATCGCCGAGATCGACGTCGGCACCGAGGAGCTCGTGGACCGCGCCGAAGAGATCCAGGAACAGAAGGAGAAACTCGCCCAGCGCATGCAGGAAGCCGCCGAAGAAGAGAGCACGCAGGCGAAACCGCTCCGGATGTTCCAATGAACCTTTTACTCGGACCTTTTGCTGCGCGTCCCTGACGGTCCGCTGGCAAAATCTCCACCAAACGCCTCGCTGCTCTCCTCGCCCGCCGGAGGCCGGCAGTAGTCGTCGCTCGGCCCGCGAACCTACCGGTTCGCGGTGGGTGCGCTAGCACCGCCAGTACCGGGACCGCCACCACCGGCGCCGCCACTATCGGGACCGCCACCGCCGGCACCGCCACCGCCTGCGTATCACCCAGGCAACATTTATCCGGGCGGTCTGCATTGCCCGGACTATGACGGTCATCGACTCGGTGGTGCTCTGGGGGCACATCATCACGGGTGCAATCGCGGTGCTCGCAGGCGTCGGCGCGCTCGTCACGAAGAAGGGCGGATTGTGGCACCGGCGGGCTGGCAAGCTTTTCGTCGCGATGATGGCCGTGGTCGTCGTGTCGACGTTCGTCCTCGCCGTACTCGAGCCCACGTCGTTCCGGATCCTGCTCTCGCTCGTCGCCATCTTCAGCGGCTACTTCGCGTTCTCCGGCTACCGGGTGCTCTCCCGGAAGCGCCCCGACGCCGGACCCGGGCAACTGGATTGGGTCGCGGCTGCAAGCGTCCTCGTTGCCTGTCTCGCACTCGCCGTCTGGGGGCTCTCCTGGTACCTGGACAGCCGAACCTTCGGCATCGTCATGGTCGTCTTCGGCGGCATCGGTGTCGGCTTCGGCGGCCTGGACCTCAACGGGTTCCACCGGGGCGACCAGAGCCCCTGGCTGGTGACTCACCTCCAGCGCATGCTCGCGGCATTCATCGCCACCGTCAGCGCGGTGTCGGCGGTCAACCTCACCCCGATGCTCGGTATCCTCGCGTGGCTCTGGCCGACCATCGTCGGCGTCCCGCTCATCGTCTACTGGTCGCGAGAATTCGAGTAACGCCCGAAATCCGGCGAACCACCCCGGTGTAGGGGTTCAACCAAGCACGGCGAGGGCGGTGAACACCCCGTTCGCACTGAGGTGGGTGACGGTGCTGCTCGCGGTCCCGTATCTCGCACGGAGGATGGAGAGGATGAACGCGAGGACCACGAGTGACGCGACCCGGAAGACGGGTGCACTCATGTCGACGACGAGGTGCTTCAGGACGAACGGGATCGCGGTGGCGACGATAGCGATGGCGTCCCCATAGCGTTTCGTGAGCACAGTCTGGATGGCGCCGCGCCACGCGAACTCCTCGGTTACCGGGACGAGGACGCCGTTGACGAGCAGGAGCATCGCGAGCGCCCAGACCGGGGCCGACCCGACGTTCTGGGTGCCCGGACCAGCGGTTGGGTCGAGACCCAGTCCGAGCATGAGGACGAGTACGACGCCGAAGTACAGTGCGAGATAGGCGACGAACCCGCCCAGTCCGGCGCCGACCGAGCGAAGCGAGATATCGTACGCCCAGTCACGTCGGGTGAGTCCGGCCTTGCTGCCGAACCAGGCGATGGCGACCGCGAGGAGTGGCATTCCGATGGCGATGGCGGCCATGTCGGCGCCGAGTCCGGAGCCGAGCGGGTCGGCGAGGTGCGGAACGAGGCCGCGACGGAAGGCGAACTCTCCCGTGGCCCAGAGGAGCATGCAGACGGCGGCGACGACCGGGAGCCGGTCGGTGAGCGGTGCGAGGGCCGAAGTGTGGGATTCAGGGGTGGGCATGATTGGCGAGGTGGTGGGGGGTGTCGTGGGCTGTCTCTGGGTGTCGACCGGTGGACGGCGGCTGTCACGACGCGTCGAGTTCGGGGTCGAAGAGGTCCTCGATGCGGCAGTCGAAGAACGCCGCAAGTTTGAACGCGAGTTCGATCGAGGGGTCGTAGCGCTCGCGTTCGATGGCGTTGATGGTCTGGCGGGTGACGCCGACGGCTTCGGCGAGGTCGGCCTGACTGAGGCCGACGTCGTCCCGGCGTGCTCGGACGTGGTTCTTCATGGTCGATAACGCAGCCAGCCGTACACTCCCGCGAAGAGCACGAACTGGACGATGAACGCGTACAGGGCGTAGTGCACGGCAGTGGGAACGGTGGTCCCGAGGAGGGGCGGGAAGAGCCGCGCCGTCGCGGCGCCGAAGACGACGATCACCGCCGTTATCGAGAGCGTGGCCGCCGACGCACGCTGCTCGATGGCCTGTTCGCGCTCGTCGAAGAGCGTGACGTCGGTGCCGAGCCAGATCGCGAGGAAGGCGAGGAAGCCACCGATGTAGACGACCTCCGCCGCGACGGGGAAGTCGAGTGTCCTGAGGGCGAGGTTGCCGGCGACGCCCGCGAGGACGGCGCCGATGGCCAGTCGTCGATACCGCCGCATCCGCGAGAGCTGCCCGCCGTTCGACCTGAGTGTCTGTGTCATGAGTGATCTCCGACCGCGCCCAATTGTAAAGGACGCTTTACAGTAAAGGAGACTTTACACACGTACTTCAAGCTTTCGGGCAGTCGCCGGATCACCGGCACCGAACGCGAGCATCGCTGGCTGGAAGCCCTACCCTTATGCCGATGCGCGCCGCGCGCTACCACATGACCGAGTTCTCCGAGCGCGTGGAGCAGATCTCCATCAGTGGCATCCGCGAAGTGTTCGAGGCGGCCGGCGACGACGCCATCAACCTCGGCATCGGACAGCCCGACTTCCCGACACCACAGCACGCCCGCGACGCCGCCATCGACGCCATCCAGTCAGGCGCCGTCGACGGCTACACCTCCAACAAGGGGACCATCGAACTGCGCGAAGCCATCGCCGAGAAGCACGCGCGCGACAACGGCATCGACGTCGACCCGAACGACGTCATCGCCACCGCCGGCGGCAGCGAAGCCCTCCACATCGCCATCGAAGCGCACGTCGACCAGGGGGAGGAGGTCATCTTCCCCGACCCCGGCTTCGTCTCCTACGACGCCCTCACGAAGCTCGCCGGTGGCACCCCGAAACCGGTCGGCCTCCGCGACGACCTCACGCTCGCCCCGGACGCCGTTGAGGACGCTATCACCGAGGACACCGCCGCCTTCATCGTCAACAGCCCCTCGAACCCGACTGGTGCGGTCAACGACGAGGCCGACATCCGGGAGTTCGCCCGCATCGCTGACGAGCACGACGTCCTCTGCATCAGCGACGAGGTCTACGAGCACATCGTCTTCGAGGGCGAACACCACTCCCCGATGGAGTACGCCGAGACCGACAACGTCGTCATCGTCAACGCCTGCTCGAAGGCGTACTCGATGACGGGCTGGCGCCTCGGCTGGGTCACGGGCAGCACCCGCCGGATCGAGCGCATGCTCCGCGTCCACCAGTACGTCCAGGCCTGCGCCAGCGCCCCCGCCCAGTACGCCGCGGAAGCCGCCCTGTCGGGGCCCCAGGACTTCGTCGGCGACATGGCCGACGCCTTCCAGGAGCGCCGTGACGTCCTCCTCGACGGGCTCGCCGACATGGGCCTCGACGTGCCGACGCCGACCGGCGCCTTCTACGTCATGCCGAAGGTCCCCGAGGGCTGGACGCAGGCGGTCATCGACCGCGGCGTCGTCGTGGTGCCCGGTGAGGCGTTCGGCGAGCGCGGCGAGGGCTACGCCCGCATCTCGTACGCGAACAGCATGGAGAACATCGAGGCCGCAATCGACGTGATGCGCGAGGCGACCGAGGCCGTTCGATAACGACCCCGGCCGGGTCGCCCGGTGTCGGTCTGTGGCTGTCGAGGACCGCGACTTTATACGCCCCGACCACGCATTCGAGCTATGAAGCAGCCCCGGGTCGAGGAGAAGGCCTACGCGTACGTCGTGCGGAGCGACGGTCAGCTTCTCGTGTTCGACCACCCGGACTCCCAGGCGGGCACCCAGGTTCCGAAGGGCGGCGTGGAACCGGGCGAGACGCCCCGCGAGGCGGTCGTCCGGGAGGTCGCCGAGGAGGCGGGTCTCGTGAATATCGACGTCGACCGGCTCATCGCGGAGGACGAGTGGCCGCACCCGACGAAGCCGAAGGCCTACCGCCGGTACTTCTACCGCGTCCAGGCCGAGGACGACCGGGACGCCTGGCGCCACGAGGTCACGGGCGACGGCGAGGACGAGGGGATGGTGTACTCCTACTTCTGGTCGCCTCCAGACGCCGTCTCGCTGGCCCGAGACATGGACGACTACGTCGACCAGCTCTGACCCGATCTACTTCGCCGTGCTCACGATCTTGATGACCGACCCTTCCTCGAGTTCGTAGTCCTCGCCGATGTCGCGGCCCGACCTGGCGTCGACCGCGTGCAGGTACCCGTCGCCGATGTCGGAGTGCACGGTGTATGCGAGGTCCTTCGGCGTCGACTCACTGGGGAGGAGGAAGGCGTCCGGGAGGACGTTGCCTTTCGCGTCCGTCCACTTCCCGGCGTCTTGCACGGGGAACGCGGTGATGTGGTCGAGCAGGCCGTAGACGGCGTAGTTCAGGGCCGACTGGATCCCGGTCCCGCCGTACTCCGTCATCGTGTCTCGAAGCGTGTCGAGCAGTGCAGCCTGGGCGTCGGGGACCTCCCCAACGACCTCGAAGGACTCGTCGCCGGGGTCGTAGTCGATGACGCCTGCTTCGACGCCACGACGGAGTGCGAGTTCGCCTTGCGCCGTCGCCGGAATGACTGGTTTGTCGATGTCGAGGAGTTTCTCGACGAACTCGGGTGGTGCTTCGTCGATCTTGTTCGCGACCACGACGATGGGTTTCGTGCGCTGTCGGAGGTCCCGTGCGAGGGCTTCGCGGTCCTCGTCCGTCCACGCGATCGGGTCCTCCGGGTAGTCGAGGTCGCGGAGGACGAACATGACGTCGTGCTCTGTCGCCCCGAGTCCCGTCAGGAGGTCGGTGAGGGCTTCCTCGATGTCGAAGCCCGGGCTCCGGGACTTGCGCTCGATGGACTCCCAGTTCCGGTCGACGATGCCCGCGAGCCAGAGGTCCATCTCTTCCTCGATGAAGTCGATGTCGTCCATCGGGTCGTGACTGCCGACCTCGACGGGTTCGCCCTCGGCGTTCGTACCGCCGGAGGCGTCGACGACGTTCAGGATGGCGTCCGCGTTCGTCAACTCGTCGAGGAACTGGTTCCCGAGCCCACGGCCCTCGTGGGCACCAGGGACGAGCCCCGCGACGTCCACGAGTTCGATGGGGACGTACCGCTTCCCGTCGTGGCAGTTGTCGTTCCCGCAGCGCTCGTCGCGGTCGAGACACGGGCAGTCGGTCCGGACGTGACTCACCCCCCGGTTCGCGTCGATGGTCGTGAAGGGGTAGTTCGCCACGTCCACCTCCGCCATCGTGGCCGCGGTGTAGAACGTGGACTTGCCGGCGTTCGGCTTCCCGGCAAGCGCGAGTGAGAGCATACTCGACCTTTCCACTGCCCGGGGCTATCGTTTTCGGTCCCGGTATCGGTCGATACCAACGGTCAGCAGGTATCTCACTCCGCGAGGAGTGCCCACAACGGTCAGCAGGTATCTCACTCCGCGAGGAGTGCCCACGCCAGGCCCGCACCCGCGACGGCCGCCGCGACGGCGAACGACGCGAACGCCATCCGGGTCGCCGAGACGACGACACCGTACGTGACGAGGGTGACACCGATGACGCCGACGCATCGAACGAGGATGGTCCAGGCGTCGTTCACGTGACAACCCTCGTTCGTCGGCCGGCAGAAACAGCTCGGTGCATCATTCCGGGTTTCGCTCCGCTTTCTTCCCGAGTCGCATCTCGCCGCGAGCGCGGATGGCGCCGTCGACCTCGGCTTCTGGGTGGATGGTGACGTTCTCACCCGAGACGTCGCCGAGGACGACCGCGTTTTCGGCGACCTCCACGTCGCCACCACGGGTAGTGACGTCGCCGTGGACCTTCGTCCCGCTCCCGACCGCGACATCCCCCTGGGCGCGGAGGCTGCCGAAGATGTTGTTGTCCTCGCCCACCTCGATCTCGCGGGCACGGATGTTCCCGTGCAGCCGGCACTCGTCACCGATCCGGGCGGGGGTCGAGACCCGCCACGCGTCGTCGCTGACGTGGGCGGAGCGAGGAATCTTCACGGGTGGCTGCTCGCGTTCACCCTTCAGCTCCTCGATGAGCTCCTCGGCCTCCTCTTCCTCCCCCCAGCGAAGGAGGTGGGAGAGATAGACCATGAAGAAGACGAACGTCGGCATCGGGTTCCGGATGACGATCCAGCCGTTCGCCTCGAAACCCTCGGAGATGTCGACGTCGTCCCCGATGTCGAGGTCGCCGCCGACGACGAGTCGGCCGACGATCTCGACGCGCTCACCGAGGTAAGCGTCCCGGCCCACCAGTACGTCGTTCGCGACACTGCACCACATGTCGAGGCGGCAGTCGCCCTCCGCCTCGATACCCCCGTCGAACCGGACCCGTTCACCGGCGACGACGTTGTTCCCGCGCACGCCGAGCTCGATGGTGCTCTGCCCACCGACGAGGACGTCCCCGTCGGTGACGAGGTCGTGCTCCTCCACGGTGGTCCCGGTAGGCAGGACGAGCGAATCGAGGGGGTCCGAACCGAACACACTCGGAGCTAGCTCCGCACCGGTATAAACTCCCCGAGAGCGTCCGCTTCACGTCAGACGCCGCGGCTTCGAGTCCCGCAGACGCGGGGCTTTTATCCGCGACCCGCCTATCCACATCCATGACAGCCCTCTCCTTCGACGACGACGGCGTCGACGTGGTGTTCGATGGGACCGAGTTCCGGATGGAGCGCGAGCTCATCGAGGAGGCCACGGAGAAGCAGTACCCGGACGTCACCGACCACGACGTCCTGAAGCTCATCGAACCCAGCCCGTCGCTCTCGGGCGAGCCCCGTCGAATCGGCGATATCCTCGCGTAACCCGTCTGATGGTGCCGGCCGGCAGACGGGGCACCTGGCGACGAGCGACGAACGGTCCGCCTCCCGCCCGGGTGCCGGAAGGCACACGAGTTAAGACCCCCACTTCCGTTACCCCAGGTATGGACGCCGCGGACGCCGACCAGCGACCCCAGTTCGACCACGCCGCCTGGCGCACCGGCTTCGGTACGCTCGCCGGCTACGCACTCATCCTCGTCGTCATGACGGCAGTGCTCTTCCTCGTCCCGTACCTCGTCTTCACCACCCTGGGCTGACCACTCGATTCTCTCTATCTGCGGCCGACACGACGTGTCGTCAAGTGCGCCACTCGTCAAGTATGCGACTTCTCCAGGCTGACCCGGTGGGCTTCAGTTTCGTGAATCGTGACTGTCCAGAAACCCGTGGTGCTGTGCTGGCGTAGTCGCAGGAACGAAGAGGAGGGGACGCTATCTCGCGGATTCAGGCGAACGTCCGGGAGACCTCGTCGGTCTCGTCGGCGTCCTGGTCGAGCTTGTCACGGGCCTGCCGGAAGTCGTCCATCGTGATCTCGGTGCGGTCGTCGCGGATGGCGAACATCCCGGCCTCCGTGCAGATGGCCTTGACGTCCGCACCGGAGAGCGCGTCGGTGTCGTTCGCGAGACGCTCGAAGTCCACGTCGTCCGCGAGGTTCATGTTGCGGGTGTGGATCTCGAAGATCTTCTCGCGACCCTCCTCGTCGGGCTTCGGGACCTCGATGAGGCGGTCGAAGCGACCGGGTCGGAGGATGGCGCGGTCGAGCATGTCGAAGCGGTTCGTCGCGGCGATGATGCGGATGTCGCCGCGCTCGTCGAAGCCGTCCATCTCGCTGAGGAGCTGCATCATCGTGCGCTGGACCTCGGCGTCGCCGGAGGTCTTCGAGTCCGTTCGCTTCGACGCGATGGCGTCGATCTCGTCGATGAAGACGACGGCGGGCTCGTGGTCACGGGCGACCTGGAAGAGGTCGCGAACGAGCTTCGCGCCCTCACCGATGAACTTGTGGACGAGCTCGCTGCCCGCCATCTTGATGAAGGTCGCGTCGGTCTGGTTCGCGACGGCCTTCGCCATGAGCGTCTTCCCGGTGCCGGGTGGGCCGTAGAGGAGGACGCCACTCGGTGGGTTGATGCCCACGGTCTCGAAGAGCTCGGGCTGCTCCATCGGGAGCTCCACGGTTTCACGCACTTCCTGAAGCTGTTCGTGGAGGCCACCGATGTCCTCGTAGCCGACGTCAGGCGACTCCTCGACCTGCATGACGCGGGCGCGGACGTCCGCCTCGTCGTCGAGGCGCTTCACGATAGAGAGGGAGTTGTTCACCGCGACGCGGGCACCGGGTTCCAGGTCCTCGATGGTCTCCTTCGTCGCCTCGGTGAGGGCCTCCTGGTTGTTCCCGTGTTGCTTGATAATCGCGCCATCGTCGGTGAGCTCCTGCACCGTCGCGACGAAGAGGGGAGACTGCTTGAGCTTCTTGTTCTCGTGGGTCAGGCGCTCGAGCTTCTGCTGGTACTTGTTGTTCTCTGCGTTCGCGTCGAGGAGCTTGTCCCGCATCTCCTCGTTCTGGTCCTCGAGGATCTCCAGGCGTTCCTGGAGCGCGTCGATCTTATCCTGCTGAGAGTCCCCCTCCTCGTAGGGGACGTCGACGTCGTCGACGGTGTCGGTCATCGGGGCAAGGTAAGTCGCTGGTTCATAAGAGGTTTCGGGTGAAGGCACCACCACTATGATATTCCTGCTGGTAATAGTAAGCGATAGGAAATATTATTAGGCTGTATTCTGTAGATGCTGGTGATGAGCGCCACCAAAGCCGTCGCGGACGACCCCGACCACCTCGAAGCAGTGAAAGAGCTCCCGCCCAGTGCGAAACTGGTCGCGAAGGTCCTCGAGTACAACGACACCCTCACGCAGAGCGAGATCGCGGAGGAAACACTCCTCCCGCCACGGACAGTCCGCTACGCGCTGAGCCGACTCGAGGAGGTCGACGTCGTCGACTCTCGGTTCTCCTTCGCCGACGCCCGCAAGCGCCTCTACTCCCTCGACAGCTAACGCCCACGTTCTGCTGCGCCCATCTTCTATTGCGCCCCACGTCCGGGTAGTCCCCTGCTCGCTCCGTCGAGCCTGGCGGCTGACCACTCCCACTCCGAACCTTGAGGCTTTATGCGAAAACGACCAAACCACTCCTATCAATGACGCGGGTCATCCACACGGGCGACACCCACCTGGGTTACCGCCAGTACCACTCGCCCACGCGCCGCGAGGACTTCCTCGATGCGTTCCGGCAGGTCGTCCAGGACGCCATCGCGGACGACGTGGACGCCGTCGTGCACGCGGGCGACCTCTACCACGACCGCCGGCCCGGCCTCCAGGACCTCCTCGGGACCATCGACGTGCTCGAACCGCTCCGCGAGCACGACATCCCCTTCCTCGCCGTCGTCGGGAACCACGAGGGCACCCGCGACGCCCAGTGGCTCGACCTCTTCGAGACGCTCGGCCTCGCCGAACGCCTCGACGCCGACGGCCGCCGGGTCGGGAACGCCGTCCTCTACGGGATGGACTACGTCCCCGAATCCCGCCGGGACGCCCTCGACTACGAGTTCGCCGACCCCGCAGCTGCGCATCCAGAAGCCGCCCACGCCGTACTCGTCTCCCACGGTCTTTTCACGCCCTTCGCGCACGCGAACTGGGACCTCGACGAAGTCCTCCGGGAGTCGAACGTCGACTTCGACGCCGTTCTCCTCGGCGACAACCACACCCCCGATACCGTTCAGGTCGAGGACACCTGGGTCACCTACTGTGGGTCCACCGAGCGCGCGAGCGCGACCGAACGCGACCCCCGCGGCTACAACATCGTCGAGTTCGACGAGGACGTCACCATCACCCGCCGGGGGCTCGACACCCGGAACTTCGTCTTCATCGACGTCGACCTCGGTGCCGGGGAGGGCAGCGAGTTCGTCCTCGAGAAGCTCCGCGAGCACGACCTCGACGGCGCCGTCGTCATCGTCACCATCGAGGGTGAAGGCGAGAGCATCACGCCCGCCGAACTCGAGGAGTTCGGCCGAGACCGTGGCGCCCTTGTCACCCGGGTGAACGACCGCCGTGAGATCGAGACGCCAGAAGGCGACGTCGAGGTCTCGTTCGCCGATCCGGACGAGGCCGTCCGCGAACGCGTCCGCGAGATGGGGCTGAGCGGCGCAGCCCGCGAGGTCGACCAGACCGTTCGCGACGCAGCTGTCGCCGACACGAACGTCCGTGACCGCGTCCGCGCTCACGTCGAGGACGTCATCGACGACCCCGACGCCTTCGAATCGGTCGACCCCGAGGACCAGCCCACCGAGGCTCCAGCGGAGAGACCCGGCAACGCTCCTGCTTCGGCTGCAACACCCGACGGAACCGACGATTTGGCCGCCGAGACGGCGTCCGACGCCGACACCGCTGGACGCGAACCAGCCGAACCGACCGACGGCGAAGCCCGACGCGAACCAGTGGAAGCCGCCCCCGGCAGTTCTCCAGTCGAAACAGTGGAAGTCGACGAAGCCGAGGAAACGGTGGTGGGCGAGAATGGGGTTGGAACGGGGGAAGAACGGGGCGACGAGGACGGCGCCGACGGCGAAGAACAGGCGGACAGCGAAGAACAGGTAGACGACGATGCGAAGCCAGCCGATGACGCGGCTAACGCCACCATGGAGGATTTCCTGTGAGGTTCGACCGCGTCCGCCTCAAGAACTTCAAGTGTTACGCCGACGCCGACGTCCAGCTCGACACCGGAGTCACCGTGATCTTCGGGATGAACGGCAGCGGGAAATCGAGTCTGCTGGAGGCATGCTTCTTCGCGCTCTACGGCGCCGGTGCCCTGGACCGGACGCTCGACGAGGTCGTCACCATCGGCACCGAGGAGGCCGAAATCGATCTCTGGTTCACCCACGCGGGTGGCGAGTACCACCTGCACCGACGGCTCCGCGTTCCGGGTGACCGGGCGGTGACGGCCGACTGCACCCTGGAGACGCCCACTGGTTCGATCGACGGCGTGCAGGACGTCGAGGCGCACGTCGCGGAGCTCCTCCGGATGGACGAGGAGGCGTTCGTGAACTGCGCGTACGTCCGGCAGGGCGAGGTGAACAAGCTCATCAACGCGTCGCCGAGCGACCGCCAGACGATGATCGACGACCTCCTCCAGCTCGGGAAGCTCGAGGAGTACCGCCAGCGCGCGAGCGACGCCCGCCTCGCCGTCGAGGACGTCCTCACCGCGAAACGGAGCGTCCTCGAGGACAAACGCGAACAGATTCAGCAACGTGAGGACCAGGAGCTCCACGAGTCACTGAACGCCGCAAAGACCGAACTCGGTGAGGTCACCGAGAAGTTCGAGACCATCGAAGACGGTCGCGAGACGGCGAAGGAGACGAAGGCCGACGCCGTATCGACGCTCGAGGCATACGAGGAGAACCGCGAGGAGCTCGAATCCGTACGCGAGGACATCCAGGAACTCAAGACGAAGATCTCCGAGACGGAGGCCGAACGCGACGACCTCCAGGAGCGCGCCCGGGAGCACGACGACCGCGTCGGCGAGCTCGACGACCAGATCGAGAGGCTGCTTCCGGAGACAGATGTGGCGGAACCGGATCTCGAGGCGGTCGACGCCCGACGTGACGAACTCGCGTCGAAGAAGGACGACCTGAACGAGCAGAAACAGCAGGTCGTCTCCGACATCCAGGCGAAGAAGAGCGAGGCAGAGGCGGCCGAGGAGCGGGCGTCCGACCTCGAGACGCGCGCCGAGGAGAAGCGCGAGCAGGCCGATACACTGGAGGCAGAGGCCGGGACGCAGTCGGAGAAGGTCGAGTCAGGCGAAGCCGAACTCGACTCGCTCGACGACAAGGTCGAGGCCGCGAAAACGCGCTTCGAGGACGCCCCCGTCGAGTTCGGGGCGGCCGCGGACCATCTGGAGACGCTCGAGGACAAGCAAGACGACCTCACGGCACGGAAGACCGAGGTGTTCTCGAAGCTGACGAGCGCCCGGGAGCGCGTCGAGGAGGCGGAAGCGCTCTTGGCCGAAGGCAAGTGCCCGGAATGTGGGCAGGACGTCGATGGGTCGCCGCACGTCGATTCCATCGGGGATGACCGGGAGCGTGTCAGCGAACTCGAAGGCAAACTCGAAACGGTCGACGAGAAACTCGAATCGGTCGGCGAACAGATCGAAACCGCGGAGGATCTGGTCGACGCGGAGGACACGGTCGACCGCCTCCGGGAGACGAAGCAGAACAAGTCCGAGCTTCTCGACCAGCTTCGCTCCTCGGTCGAGGAGAAACGCGAGCAGGCAGAGGCGCTACGCGAGGACGCCGACGAACTCGACGAGGAAGCAGCGGAGGCTCGGGAATCGGCAACAGCAGCCCGGGAGACCCTCCAGGAGAAGCAGTCGAAGCTCGGTGAACTCAACGGCGAGGAATCCCAGGTCAACGACCGTATCGAGACGCTGGACGACCTCGCGGACGCCATCGATGCACGGGAGGATCATGCCAGCGAGCGGGACCGACTCACGGAGAAACGCGAAGATCTTGCTGACCGGAACGACGAGCGACGAGAGCTCCTGGCGGAGAAGCGCCAGCGCAAACAGGGCCTCGCCGAGGCGTTCGACGAAGCAGCTATCGAGGACGCGAAGTCGGAGAAGCAGCGGGCGGAGAACTACCTGCAGGACACGGCGGAGCGCCTCACCGACCTTCGCGAGGACCGCGACGACCTCCAGAAGCGCGTCGGTAAGCTCGAGAACGCCATCGAACAGCTGGAACTTCTACGAGAGGAAGCAGACGACCTGGCGGAGACGGTCGACCGGTTGGAGTCACTGCACGAAGAGACCGAGCAGCTCCAGGCGACGTACGGCGACCTGCGGGCCGAACTTCGCCAGCGGAACGTCACCCGCCTCGAGAAACTCCTGAACGAGACGTTCGAGCTCGTCTACGAAAACGACTCCTACTCCCGTATCGAACTCTCGGGGGAGTACGAGCTCACGGTCTACCAGAAGGACGGAGAGCCCCTCGACCCCGAACAGCTCTCCGGGGGCGAGCGGGCGCTGTTCAACCTCTCCCTCCGGTGTGCCATCTACCGGCTGCTCGCCGAGGGCATCGAGGGGTCGGCACCGATGCCGCCCCTCATCCTCGACGAGCCGACGGTCTTCCTCGACCGCGGCCACGTCTCCCGGCTCCGGGACCTCATCGACGCGATGCGGGACATCGGCGTCGAACAGATCATCGTCGTCAGCCACGACGAGGAGCTCGAGGGCGCGGCCGACGATATCGTCGAGGTCGAGAAGGACCCGACGACGAACCGGTCGCACGTCGAACGCATCGACGCCATCGAACGGGTCGCGGAAGCCGCGGCTGGCGACTGAAGGCCTTCGTGGGGCCTGATTCTTGGGCCGCGTTAGCCCGTGAGGTCGTCGAGAATTGTCGCAGCGTCGTCGGTCAACCGGTAGCCGCGTTCGCCGCCGACGGTCGTCTCCTCGACGAGCCCCGCTGCACGGAACTCGGAGACGGCGCCGAGCAGATCGGTTTCACAGAGGTCGTGCACCTCGAGCATTCCTCTCGCGGACCGGGGGCCGTGCTGGTGGAGGTCGACGAGCAGCCCGAGGGTGCGCTCGTCGTGCGTGGCGGTGATGAGCTTCCTGACGGGGTCCGGGATGGCGCTTGCCGCGGTGACGAGCGCGGCCTCCTCGACCGGTTCGAGGTCCTCGTTCGGGAGGAACGCTTCCTCGCCGGTCCGGGGGTCGCGGACCAGGCTGCTCTCCGAGGACTCCTTGAGCAGCAGATAGGTAGTGCCGTCTGGCGTTCGGACCGTCCGCATACTCGACGCTGGGGGATGCGTCGGGGTAAGCCCGTCGGAGACGGTGCGCGTGGGGTGTCGAAGCTGGCTACGCGTCGGCGGTCTCGAAGAGTTCGTCGTCGTCCTTGACGCGGTGGTAGCGCTGGTAGCCGAAGTAGAAGGCGCCAAGTCCGAGGAAGAAGACGGCGCCCCCGGTCACGAACTTGTCCTGGAAGACCGCGAGGAGGACGCCGAGACTGGCGGCGATGAGTGCGACGTTGAAGATGACGACGAGGATCCAGAACTGTTTCTGGAGTTCGGCAGGGACGTCGGCCTCGCTGGTGTCGGGGGTCGCGTCCGGGGCGAGGTCGCGTTCTGCGTCGCTCTGCTCGTCGGGCAGCACGACCGGAGAAAGTGGGCTGGCGGGGAAAAGCGTTCCGAGCGAACTCAGAGTCGGTCGCCGAGGGCGACCGCGTTCGACGCTTTCATCCACGCCAGGGGGTTCTGCGCGTCGTAGAGTACGACCCCGTCCGCTGTCTCGTAGGCCTCGATGTCGGCCTCGGCGGTCTCTGGGAGGTCGGACCCGTCGGTGCTACGCGATTCTTCGCCCGTGGCGCGGTCGTTCACGTCGTTCACCTCGACGTGTGCTATGCTGTACCACGATATAAGGCTGTCCCTCCGACTGAATGTGGCCGGGGCGGGCGGTCGGGCCGCCCGGAAGGGCGAGTTTTTAGGCGGGAGGGAACAACCAACGGGTAATGACCGATTCGGACTCCTCGCAGGACGCGACGCTCTCGAACTGGGCGTCGGGCGACGACGGCGACGACGGGGACGCCGTCGACCGCCTCTCCCAGGAGGCGGAGGCCATCGCGGGCGACCGCGACCCCGTCGTGAACGAGATCATCACCGCCGAGGCGGACGCGCTCCCCGACGCCGCCGGCCACGTCGACCTCGCGGTCGCGACCGTCGACTACACCGTCGAGGGGCAGGGCGACCGCGAGAAACCCGTCATCCACGTCTTCGGGCGGACCGAGGACGACGAGGCTGTCCACGTTCGCGTCCACGGGTTCCGGCCGTACTTCTACGCGCCGACCGACTCCATCTCAGACGACGACCTCTCCGACGATGTCATCACTGGCACCGAGCAGGACGACTACGAGTCCATCCGTGGCGAGGAACTCACCCGTATCTACGGCCGAACGCCCCGGGACGTCGGGAACATCCGTGACCGCTTCGAGCACTACGAGGCGGACATCCTGTTCCCGAACCGGTTCCTCATCGACAAGGACGTCACCAGCGGGCTCCGGGTGCCAGCCCGCGAGGCCGACGACGGCGCCTACTACTGCCACCACGAGGAGGTCGAGGCCGTCGACGCCGAGGCGAACCTCCGGGTGAACGTCTTCGACATCGAGGTGAACGACCGGAACGGCTTCCCCGAAGATGGCGAGGAGCCCATCATCTGTCTCTCCAGCCACGACTCCTACCGGGACGAGTACATCGCGTGGCTCTACACCGCGCCGGACGCCGAGGTTCCGAGCCCATCGGACGTGGCGGACTACGCCCTACTGGATGAGGACCGCGACGCGTCGGTCGAGGTGCGGGCGTTCGACGAGGAGGCGGCGATGCTGGAGGCGTTCATCGACTACATTCAGGAGACGAACCCGGACGTCATGACGGGCTGGAATTTCGACGACTTCGACGCGCCCTACTTCATCGACCGGTGCGAGGAGATCGGCGTCCAGTACTCGCGGCTCTCCCGCGTCGACCAGGTCTGGACGAGCGGCTGGGGCGGCCCCGACGTCAAGGGCCGCGTCGTCTTCGACCTCCTGTACGCGTACGAGCGGACCCAGCGCTCCGAACTCGATTCCTATCGGCTGGACGCGGTCGGCGAGGTCGAGCTGGGTGTCGGGAAGGAGCGCTACACGGGCAAGCTCGGGGACCTCTGGGAGCAGAACCCGGAGAAGCTCCTGGAGTACAACCTGCGTGACGTCGAGCTCTGTGTGGAGATCGACCGGAAGCAGGACCTGATCGCGTTCTGGGAGGAGGTCGCGTCGTTCGTCGGCTGCAAGCTGGAGGACGCGACGACGCCTGGCGACGCGGTGGACCTGTACGTCCTGCACAAGGTCTTCGGGAAGTTCGTGCTGCCGTCGAAGGGCCAGCAGGAGTCCGAGGACTACGAGGGCGGCGCGGTCTTCGACCCGATCACGGGTGTGAAGGAGAACGTGACGGTGCTGGACCTGAAGTCCCTGTACCCGATGTGCATGGTGACGGTGAACGCGAGCCCCGAGACGAAGGTCGACCCCGAGCAGTACGAGGGCGACGTGTATCGAGCGCCGAATGGGACGCATTTCCGGCAAGAACCGGATGGCATCATCCGGGAGATGGTCACCGAGCTCTTGAGCGAGCGCGAGCAGAAGAAGACGCTCCGGGACGAGCACTCCCCCGACAGTCAGGACTACCAGCGCTTCGACGACCAGCAGGCCGCGGTGAAGGTCATCATGAACTCGCTCTACGGCGTGCTGGGCTGGGAGCGCTTCCGGCTCTACGACAAGGAGATGGGCGCCGCCGTGACCGCGACGGGTCGGAAGGTCATCGAGTTCACGGAGACCGCCGCGAACGACCAGGGGAAGGAGGTCGTGTACGGCGACACCGACTCCATCATGGTCGAACTCGGTCCCGGCGTCGAGAAGGACGACGCCATCGAGGAGTCCTTCGAGATCGAGGAGTACATCAACAGCCGCTACGACGAGTTCGCGAAGGAGGAGCTCCTGGCCGACGAGCATCGCTTCCAGATCGAGTTCGAGAAACTCTATCGGCGGTTCTTCCAGGCGGGTAAGAAGAAGCGCTACGCCGGCCACATCATCTGGAAGGAAGGGAAGGACGTCGACGACGTCGACATCACGGGCTTCGAGTACAAGCGCTCCGACATCGCGCCCATCACGAAGGAGGTCCAGAAGCGCGTCATCGAACTCATCGTCCGCGAGGGCGACGTCGACGCCGCCGAGGAGTACGTCCACGACATCATCGACGACTTCCAGAGCGGGAAGGTCGATCTCGACCAGATCGGCATCCCCGGTGGTATCGGGAAACGCCTCGACAACTACGACACCGACACCGCCCACGTGCGCGGCGCCAAGTACGCGAACCTCGTGCTCGGTACGAACTTCGCCCGTGGCTCCAAGCCGAAACGGCTCTACCTGAAGAAGGTCCACCCCGACTTCTGGCATCACTGCGAGGACGAACTCGGCCTCGACACCGGCACCGACCCGCTCTACGCCGAGTTCAAGACCGACCCCGACGTCATCTGCTACGAGTACGCCGACCAGATTCCGGACTCCTTCGAGATCGACTGGGAGAAGATGCTCGATAAGACCCTCAAAGGACCCATCGAACGCGTCATCGAGGCCGTCGGCGTCTCCTGGGAGGAGGTCAAGTCCGGGCAGACCCAGACCGGCCTCGAATCCTTCATGTGACTACGCGAGGGGGCTCCTCGCCACCGCCCTGCCACTGCGGTACGTATTTGTAGGACGGCCTAGGATTATGTCGTCGGCGAACCAATAGGACGGATGGAGTGTTACCTATGACCGGGAAACAGATACTACTCATCGCTGGCGACTTCGGGGAGGACTACGAGACGATGGTGCCGTTCCAGGCCCTCGAGATGGTCGGCCACACTGTGGACGCCGTCTGTCCCGAGAAAGCGGCGGGCGACACGGTGAAGACCGCTATCCACGACTTCCGGGGTGACCAGACCTACCTGGAGGAGCGCGGGCACGACTTCGCGTTGACGGCGACCTTCGACGACATCGACCCGAGTGACTACGACGCGCTCGTCGTCCCTGGCGGCCGCGCACCGGAGTACCTCCGGACGTACGACGTGGTCCTCGACACCGTCCGCCATTTCTTCGACGAGGAGAAACCGGTCGCGACGCTCTGCCACGGCCCACAGGTGCTCGCGGCAGCGGGCGTCCTCGATGGCTACGAACTCACGAGCTATCCAGCCGTCAAGCCGGAGGTCGAAGCCGCGGGCTGCACGTGGGTCGACGAGGTGACCGTCGACCGGAATCTCGTCACCGCGCAGGCGTGGCCGGACCACGCCGAGTGGCTCGCCGCGTTCCTCGACGTGCTCGGCACGCAGGTAACCCACCAGGACGTCCCGGCAGCAGCAGACTGAACTGCCACCGACCGAATCCTGATTTTCGACGATCAGAAGAACGAGAGCTTGTCCCGGCGATAGACGTCGATCTCTGGCGTGAACGACCCCTCCTGTTCGGCGGCGAAGGCGATGGCTTCGGCGACCTCCTCGGGTTCCGTGACCTCGCCCGGTTCGAAGCGCTCCTCGAAGGCCTCGCCGTAGCTGCTGCCGAACTCGGTCCGGATCTCGCTCGGGTTCACGACACTCACCGCGACGTCGTCGCTGACGCTCGCCGCGATGGAGAGCGCGAGTCCACGCGTCCACCACTTCGTCGCGGCGTAGACGGGATTGAACGGACGGGGATACTGGCCAGCGAAGCTCCCGACCATCACGAGCGTTCCCTGTGAGTCACGGAGATGTGGGAGGCTCTCGCGGGCGACGAAGAACATCCCGTCGCAGTTGACGTCCATCATCGTCCGGTACGCCTCGGTGGACATCGACTCGACATCGCTGCCGCGGGCGACGCCGGCGTTGCTGACGACGACGTCCAGCGAACCGAAGCGCTCCACGGTGGCATCGACGAGCGTGGCAACCTGATCCTCGTCGGTGACGTCCGTCGGGACCGCGACCGCCGTTGTCCCGTAGTCGTCCTCGATCGAGTCGGCGATCTCCGACAACCGGTCCTCCCGGCGGGCGGCGAGCACGACGTTCGCTCCGTCTTCGGCGAACCGACGAACTGTCGCACGACCCACTCCAGAACTTGCACCCGTGATGATCGCTGTCTTCCCGTCTAGCGTGCCTATCGCTGTCATACGCGGGCGTTTCAGGGCGTGCCTCCTTCAATCTTCGTCACCCGGTGGTTTTCGGAATCGGAAAGGGAATTTCGTGTCGCGGAAAACGAACACGCGTGAATGCGTAACCATTATGCGTCCGAGTACCCTGTCCTAGGATGACTGACGAATGGCTACGCTCGAACTCAAAAACATCCACGCAGAAGTGGCAGAAGAGGGTGAAGAGATCCTGCACGGCGTCGACCTCACGGTCAACTCCGGCGAGATCCACGCCCTGATGGGACCGAACGGCAGCGGGAAGTCGACCACGGCGAAGATTATCGCCGGGCACCCCGCGTACGACGTGACCGAGGGCGAAGTCCTCCTCCATCTCGAGGACTCGGACTTCGGCGACACCGAGATTCCCGAGGACGCCCGCACCTGGAACCTGCTCGAACTCGAGCCCCAGGAACGCGCGGCACTCGGCATCTTCCTCGCCTTCCAGTATCCGGCGGAGATCGAGGGCGTCACGCTCGTGAACTTCCTCCGGACCGCGCTCAACGCGAAGGAAGACGAACGCGAGGAACTCCTCTTCGGCGAGGACGAGGACGCAGAAGAAGAGGAAGCCGGCTACGACACCAGCCCGATGGAGGGCCCCGCTGACGACGGCGCAGTTGGCGTCGCCGAGTTCCAGCAGCTCATGCAGGAGAAGATGGAGCTGCTCGACATGGACGAGAAGTTCGCACAGCGCTACCTCAACGCCGGCTTCTCCGGCGGGGAGAAGAAACAGAACGAGGTCCTGCAGGCCGCCATCCTCGAGCCCGTCATCGCGGTGCTCGACGAGATCGACTCAGGTCTGGACATCGACCGTCTCCAGGACGTCGCGAACGGCATCAACGCCCTCCGCGACGAACAGGGCACGGGCGTCCTCCAGATCACGCACTACCAGCGTATCCTCGACTACGTCGAACCCGACCGCGTCCACGTGATGCTCGACGGGAAGGTCGCCATCGAAGGCGGCCCCGAGCTCGCCGAGAAGCTCGAGGACCAGGGCTACGACTGGATCCGCGACCAGGTCTACGAGACCGCATAACCAACACACCATGAGTTCAGAAGACCACATCAAAGACACCGACACCGAGGCCCGCTTCGAGTTCAAGAAGGAGGAGCACTCGGCGTTCAAGTCCGGAAAGGGGCTGACCGAGGAGACCATCCGGGTCATCTCCGAGGACAAGGACGAACCCGACTGGATGCTGGAGCGTCGCCTCCGCGCGCTCAAGCAGTACCACAAGATGCCGATGCCCACGGACTGGCCGGGGCAGCCGGACCTGACGGAGCTCGACGTCGAGGAGATCGTTCCCTACATCCGCCCCGACATCGAGACGCGTGGCGGCGCCGAGAACTGGGACGACCTCCCCGAGGAGATCCAGGACACGTTCGAGAAGCTCGGCATCCCCGAAGCCGAGCGGAAGGCGCTCTCGGGCGTCGGCGCGCAGTACGAGTCCGAGATCGTCTACCAGAACATGCAGGAGCAGTGGGAGGAGAAGGGGGTCATCTTCATGGACATGGACAAGGCCGTCCGTGAGCACCCCGACCTCGTGAAGGAGCACTTCATGACGAAGTGTGTTCCCCCATCCGACAACAAGTTCGCCGCGCTCCACGGTGCCGTCTGGTCGGGTGGCTCGTTCGTGTACGTCCCCGAGGACGTCACGGTCAACATGCCCATCCAGGCGTACTTCCGGATGAACAGCGAGGGGATGGGCCAGTTCGAGCACACGCTCATCATCGCGGAAGCCGGCAGCGAGGTCCACTACATCGAGGGGTGTAGCGCGCCGAAGTACGGCGTCCACAACCTCCACTCCGGTGGCGTCGAGGTCTTCGTGAAGGAGGACGCCCACGTGCAGTACTCGACCGTCCAGAACTGGTCGAAGAACACGTTCAACCTCAACACGAAGCGCGCCATCGTCGAGGCGAACGGCACGATGGAGTGGGTGTCCGGCAGCATGGGCTCCAAGGCCACTATGCTGTACCCCTGCACCATCCTCAAGGGACGCGGTGCGACGGACAACCACATCACCATCGCGTTCGCGGGGAAGGGCCAGAACATCGACACCGGCGCGAAGGTCTACCACAACGCGCCCGAGACCAAGTCGACCATCGAGTCCAAGTCCATCAGCAAGGACGGCGGCCGCACGAACTACCGTGGCCTCGTCCACATCGCCGACGGTGC